>Ga0316205_10000016_pt1 | contig 450363 bp, 407 predicted proteins | sample 3monthpyrite_MG_FD_204941 | JGI IMG/M metagenome (GOLD analysis project Ga0316205, IMG submission 204941) | Microbial mat bacterial communities from mineral coupon in-situ incubated in ocean water Damariscotta River, Maine, United States -... | ecosystem: Environmental > Aquatic > Marine >...
TAATAAATAAACCCTGTCAAATAGAAGACAATATAAAAAAGCCTCCGCTGAGGGAGGTTTTTTTATTGTTATACTCTGTGTGATATAATGTCTGTTTAAGCCGTTTTGAAAACTTCTTCTTCAAAGGCATCTTCCCAGCTTCCTTCAGTTGAAGCTTTTGAATATTCAGTTGCACGGTTTTCAAAGAAGTTGGTGTGTTCAACACCATTTAAAATAGCATCCATCCACGGCAGGGGATTTTTATCGATGTTAAAGGCAACATCAAGGCCAAGTTGTCCAAGGCGACGGTCGGCAATATAACGAATGTAATCTTTAACTTCTTGGGCTTTCATACCTTCGATTTCACCCATTTCAAATGCAAGATCAATAAAGGCATCTTCATGTGTCACAATTGTTTCACAGGCGTCTCGAATATCTTGTTTGAGGTCTTCTGTCCAAACTTCGGGGTTTTCGTCAATAAATGTTTTGAATAAGCGGATCATGGAAAGGGTATGTAATGTTTCATCACGTACTGACCATGTTACAATTTGTCCCATACCCTTCATTTTATTAAAACGCGGGAAGTTCATTAACATCGCAAAAGAGGCAAAAAGTTGCATGCCTTCGGTGAAAGCCCCAAAAACGGCCATTGTCATGGCAATGTCGCGTTTTGATTCACAATCAAAACCCTGCATATAATCGAACTTGTCTTTCATTTCTTTGTATTTCATGAAAGCTTGGTATTCTGTTTCAGGCATACCAATTGTATCAAGCAGGTGGCTGTAAGCGGCAATATGAACGGTTTCGATATTTGAAAACGCAGACAACATCATTTGGACTTCAGTCGGTTGGAAAACGCGGCTGTAATGTTTCATATAACAATTATTAACTTCAACATCGGCTTGCGTGAAAAAACGGAAAATTTGTGTCAGTAGATTCCGCTCTGACTCGGTTAATTTTTGTTTCCAATCTTTAACATCTTCGGCCAAAGGGACTTCTTCAGGTAACCAATGCAGGCGTTGCTGGGTTAACCAAGCATCATAAGCCCAAGGGTAGTGAAACGGTTTGTAAACGTGATTTTCCGTAAGTAGTCGTGACATGATCGGGTTACCTCCAAGGGAGTTGATTGTTAGTGATAAGTAAATCTCGGCCTTCTAACGTGATGCTAATCCCATCAAGCTTTTCTTCGATAAGGCCAAGAGAAATAAATTTATCCTGATGTGCTTTGGGTGGTTTAGATAACAAAGACACATCTTTGGCATATTTTGTTAAAGAGCTCATTTCGTCTGAACTTAATTTCATGGTGGATGCTCCTTTTACTGACATGATAGGCATTCTTCATATTTATTTTCTTCCTGTTGCGCAGGGCGCGGTGAGGCAGAGAATTCATTACCCGTTTCGGCACGTTGAATGGATTTTGAACGGCAGTAATATAAAGATTTAAGGCCACGTTTCCATGCTTTCCAGTGAATTTGGTGCAGGTCACGTTTGTGAATATCAGCAGGTAAGAACAAGTTAATGGATTGAGCCTGACAGATATAGTCAACGCGATCTGCGGCATGTTCAATTAACCATCTTTGATCCAGCTCAAAAGCTGTTTTAAAGACATCTTTTTCAGCGTCGGATAAAAAATCAAGATGTTGTACAGAACCTTCGTTTAAGAAAATGCTGCTCCAGACTTCTTCTGTATTTTGACCTTTTTCTTCTAACAACTGTTCAACAAATTTATTTTGGACAGGGAATGAGCCTGACAATGTTTTGTGGGTAAAGGCATTTGCAGAAATCGGTTCGATCCCTGGAGAAGATCCGCCACAGATAATTGAAATAGAGGCCGTTGGCGCAATCGCCATTTTGTTCGAAAAACGCTCCATAATGCCGTATTCTTTGGCATCTGGGCAAGGGCCACGTTCTTTGGCAAGTAAAATGGAGGCCGCATCAGCTTGACTGCGGATATGTTTAAACATCCGTTTATTCCATACCTTTGCCATGACACTTTCCATTGGGATCATCTTAGATTGAAGATAAGAATGATACCCCATCACACCAAGACCCACAGAACGCTCACGCATGGCAGAATATTTGGCTTTCATCATGCTGTCCGGTGCTTTGCGGATAAAATCGGTCAGTACGTTATCTAGGAAACGCATCATGTCTTCGATAAAGGTTGGGTGTTCTTCCCATTCATCAAATTTTTCAAGGTTCACAGATGAAAGACAACAAACAGCTGTACGATCTTGACCATGTTGGTCTTTACCAGTTGGTAAAGTGATCTCGCTACACAGGTTCGACATTTTAACATTTAAACCGGCAAGTTTATGATGTTCAGGGATCGCTTTGTTCACGTGATCAACAAATAAAAGATAGGGCTCACCCGTTTCAATACGTGCGGTTAAAATACGGATCCATAGGTCCCGCGCGGAAACACGTTCAATAACGTGGCCATCATGAGGACTGGTTAAGCCCCATTCTTCGTCGCGCTCAACAGCACGCATAAAAGCATCTGTGACCGCAATACCTTGGTGTAGGTTTAACGCTTTACGGTTTGGATCGCCACCTGTTGGGCGACGCATTTCAATAAATTCTTCGATTTCTGGGTGGCTAATCGGGAGATATGTTGCCGCAGAGCCTCGGCGAAGACTGCCTTGGCTGATGGCAAGTGTTTGGCTGTCCATTACACGGATAAATGGGATAATACCGCTGGTTTTACCATTACGACCGACGGTTTCACCAATGGAACGTAAGTTACCCCAGTAGCTTCCAATGCCACCACCACGAGAGGCAAGCCAGACATTTTCATTCCAGAGGTCAACAATACCTTGTAGGCTGTCGTCACATTCATTTAAAAAACAAGAAACAGGAAGTCCACGTTCGGTTCCGCCATTACTGAGAACCGGTGTTGCAGGCATCACCCATAGTTTTGAAATATAATCATAGAGGCGTTGGGCATGCGCTGAATCATCACCGTAATACATCGCAACGCGGGCGAAAAGATCTTGGAAATCTTCGCCGGGCATAAGATAACGATCCGTTAGGGTGGCTTTCCCAAATGGGGTTAAATTTTCGTCTCTACTGCGATCAATTTTTACTTTGGCGCCTTTGGCAACCTGAGCAATATCAAACATATAATGGGCCTCCCTCTTAGACATGAGTAAACTTCTTAGCTTCGTGATTAAATATCCCCAGACGTGATGAATGCCTGTGGACAACTTTTGAATGACTACTATGTATAGTTAGTCGATGAATATGAGCATACCACATATGGGGGTCCTGTCTATGTCTTGAGCTAAAATAAATTTACAAATATTTCCGTTTTTCCTCTTGACCTTGCCCCGAGTCCGCTTCAGCCACGGCGTCGATACGGGAATTTTTTTTTCATCAGTACACGTGAAAATGGTGTTCTTTTTCGATAACACAATTTATAGATATCGTGGCGCAATCATGTTTCAAAAATATGTGAACAGAGCGTCCGATCTTCTGTTAATTATCTTTTCTTTTGATGATGAATATGATTCTATTTTAGCGGAAATTTATTAAACTGAATTAAAAAATTGGGGATAAATCATGAAAATTGTCGATCATTTGTGTGAGCCGGGTTCGTCAAAAAAACCAAATGAAGATGCTTGGGGTGACGCAGGTGATTTTATTTGGGTTCTCGATGGCGCTACAAGCTTAATTCCCGAACCGTTAATGGGCGAAAATGGCGATTCAGACGCACGTTGGATTGCTCAAGTTGTGAATGAATATTTTAAAGCATATGAATATTCAGATTTTCAATGGCAAGAGTTATTTAACCAAACCAGCTATCATGTGCAAAAATTATTTAAAGACAAAATAGGACGTTTGCCAACATCAGGCTTTGAAGAACCTTTTGCAGCGGTGCGCGCCCTTTATAAAATCAATGAAACGCGTATTACCTCATGTGGTTTGTCAGATTGTGTTATTTTGGTCGAAACCCCTGAGGGAATTGGGGGGTGTTATGGAGATACGGTTCATCATGAAATAGATCAAAAAAACCTTGAATTGATGATGCCCTTTTTAAAACAAGGCATCGGTTTTGAAAAAGCCCGAGAAAAATTAATCGCAGGGGGCTCGGGAGGTCTCGTAACAGGACGTAATAAAGCCAATAATCCCGATGGCGGTTATTGGGTTTTTGGCGTGAGACCTTTATTTTTAGATCATTTAGATATTGCCGAATTTGACGTTGTACCACAGGGGCATATTTTATTAATGTCCGACGGTTTTTACCGGCTTGTTGAAACCTTTGGCAAATATAATGACCAAACGTTGCTTGATGCGGTTAAAAAACGGGGTATTCAATCTCTTTATGATGAGTTGCGCGCGTTAGAAGACCACGATGCCATGGGTGTTGAGTATCCGCGTTTTAAAAAAGGCGATGATGTAACGGCAGTTCTTGTTCAGCTGTAATGGCGGTTTTTGTTTTTTGCCAGCGATGTTCTTGGGTTGAGATCATCATCGGACGGTAATCTTCAACAGCATTCACATCACCGGGACGACCGCGGGGATTACAGACATATTTAATGTCGTTAAAATCTTCGTATTTTGCGGCATGGGTATGGCCAAAAACCCAATGGCTGATTTTTTTGTGGATATCAGCATGTAAAATTTTATGACAGAGGCTATTACCAATGGTTGATGTTGCCGCGACGTTACGCAAGCTTGTTGGTTTGGGGGCAAGATGCCAATCAACAAATTTTTGATGCGGCACGTGATGGGTCACAACAATAATATTTTTTATGGTGGGATCGGCTTGGAGGGTTTTTATTTGATTTTCGATAGAAGCGACTTCAAGTTCACCTGTTTTAATAATCTCGTCAATTTGTTGTGTTGATAGATGAAAATCACTTTCGCCAAGTGTTTGGTGAAGCTGTTGTTGCCCGATATTTTGCCGGTGGTGTTTTGTTTTGAGCGTTGGATGAACAAAACGCATATCAAACCATGTTGTTGCCCCGACAATCGCTGTATCACCGATGATTTTTGAGCCTTCAAAACCCAGAGCGTGTAAATTTTTAAATTGGCGCACCTCATTATATTGAATTTGATAGCTGTCTTGTAGGCTGTGTTTGTCAAATTGATGTTCATCATGGTTGCCACCGACAAAAAGAATTTCATCATAAGCGCGGCAAATACGGTCAAGCTCTGGTGCTAAAACACCTGCTTTACTATGGCTGATGTCTCCGGCGACAATGGCGATGTCTGATTTTTTATGCATTTGCCAATAAACTTGTTGGTCTTTTGCCCAAGCATTACAGTGAATATCGCTGATGATATCAAATTTCATTATTTAACCCATGTTTATTGCCTTTTTCATATTTATTTATAGACATAATATATGAAGGGGCGGTTAACAGAGGATAAAAATCAGATGTTTTAATTAAAAAAAAGCCTAACGCCGACGGCGTAGAGAGAGCTTTTGCCCAACCGATTTGCGCAGCGTTTGCAAAGCGGTGTTTTCGGCATTTTGTAATAAGGTCATAAAATGAGGCTGCTTGGCATCTTGAGCCATCAAAAGAGCGGTTTTTTGAGAGTGGTTAATCTGATCGAGCTGTAGCCCGTGATCAATCAACTTTTGTCCAAATTGGCACAACCCCATATGACTACATAACATAAGAAGTGAATTGTTATATTGATCATTTTGGTTAAGGTTCGCACCTTTGGCCGTGAGATACATCGCAATATCTTCCTGTCCCATGATACAGGCATAAGACAGCGCCGAGCGGTTAAAATGGTTTGTGGCATTTATATCGGCGCCCTTATCAATCAAAAGCTTCACAATATTTAAATGGCCGTTTGTCGCGGCATACATTAAGGCACGACTGCCGGTTTTTTGGTCAAAAAGTTCAATATTAATTTCAGCATCAAGTTGCGCTTTTACGTGGTTAAAATCACCAGAAATAGCGGCTTGTAAGAAATCTTTTTCATTTTTTCGCAACATATCTATAGGTACCTGAACGACGAATTGATTAGCAGGTAATGTAATAGAAATATATAATTATGTCAATAACAATGACATTGTTCCAAATTTGGAAAATAGTTTGTAATAAACAGTTCTTTAGGAAGGAAGGCAAAATCGGGTAGAGTCTATTTTACTATGCATGTAGTATTTATCTTGAAAGCAGGCGTTTTTTAATGCCTGCTTCTTTTTTTATTCCCCTAAAATTTCTGTGTTTGGCTCGCCGGAGCATAAAATATCAATACAATCATTACAGGTGTAAATTGCAAAATGAGTGATGTCTTCATTAAGATATATATTGTTACTCAATTGATGAAAATGCCCCAATAATTTTGAGTTTGCGATTTTATAAAACGGGTGTGGAAATGAAAAATCACCGTCAGAGGCAGGGGGGTTTAGGATGTTGCCCTCATCGGTGTTTTGATAAAAAAGCACATTGTCAAAAAGAATTTTAATAACGGGCCCGTCATTTTTCTCGGCACGCAAAATAATACGAAAACCTTCATAATCATCATGAATAGCATCACAATAAAAATGGTTTTTAAGGCTGTGGATCGGTTTCCATTGAATAATTTTTTGCATGATTGTTTCCAGCTAAAATAAAAAACATGATCAAGATAGCCTACAAAAAAAACTAAAAATTGACAGCAGAAATTTTTTGTCATAACGTCAGGTGTTTTTTTTGAGAAGTCATTACACATGTTTGCTAAAATTATTCAAGAGTTTCGGCAGGATATAAAAGAGATCTGTCAGCCGGTAACACACGTTCCTAAACGGGTGTTGGGCTGGTATACAAACTATCGTTTAAGCGCGCGCCTGAAAAAACATTTGGCAAAATCCCCTGAAGGCCAAACCCAACTGGCTTACCTTAAAAAACATAAAATTAAAATTGAATCAGATGCAACAATCCCAGGGCAGGGACGTTATCAGGTGGCAATGCAGGACTTTAAAGACGGTAAACCCGTTTGGTCCGAAGGTAAAATTATGTTTAATTTAGATGCGGTTGATGCGGAGAATGATAGTGCTCTTGCCGCCATTTTTTACCATGAAATTTGGCATATCCGCCAATATTATGGGGGTGTTGGCAGTATTCCAGCAGATGCACCCGTAGAAGATTATTGTTGGTGGGAGCGTTCTATTGAGGCCGATGCACAAAGTTTTGCGACAGAAATATGTTATCGCCTGAAATTATCTGGAGATGACGCATCATGGTTATATTATCGCGAAAATGAAAATTTAGGTCCGATGTGTTTGGCTTTTGAAGCTGCCTGCCAAAAAGATCCAAAGGCTTTGGAGCAGGGTACGGCAAGGCGGCAGGCGTTTAATGCGTGGTTTAAATCAGAATTTTTAAAAGATCATTATGATGCCTGTGCCGTACGGAATTATCAAACAAATCGCAAGCGCCTTGAACAAATTCCCGACTTTGATTTACCCAAACGGCATTTAACCTTTTTAGATGTTGAAAAGTTAGGCACATTGGCGACTGTAAATTATTTAAAGCTTCCAGAATTTAAAAACCTTGCTGCAAAAAAATATCGCGGTAACATGGGACCGGAAACAAAAGAAGAAATCCAACATCTTAAGCAGATGGAGAAAAACACTCTTTTGCACCCCAAAAGATAAAGTAAAAATTCATTTTTTTACGGCACAGTAGATCACAGATACAAATACAAAAGAGCGTTAAAGTATGAAAAGCAAACCATTTAGACGACATCGGCAAACACGGATTGTTGCAACATTGGGGCCGGCCACATCAACGCTTGAAAATATTCGGACTTTATTTGAAGCCGGCGCCGATGTTTTTCGCCTGAATTTCAGTCATGGAGACCATGCCGACCATCGGGAACGTTTAAAAATGATCCGGCAAGTGGAAGCCGAAATTGGTCATCCGATTGGTGTTTTTGCAGACTTGCAAGGCCCCAAATTACGGTTAGGAAAATTTGAATCCGATGCCATTAAAATCAAAAAAGGCGGTGCGTTGCGTCTTGACCTTGACCCTGCTTTGGGAAATGAAAAACGCGTGTGTTTACCGCACCCTGAGATTATCGATGTTTTAGAAGAAGGCTCAGAAATTTTACTTGATGATGGTAAAGTTAAACTCGTTGTCACAAAATCGGACCAAAATTATGTCGAAACACAATGTTTGGCAGGCACAAAACTATCAAATAACAAGGGGGTTAATCTCCCCAATGTTTTGCTGAAAACATCTCCGTTGACGGCAAAAGATCGTAAGGATTTAGATGCCGCACTAGATATGGGGGTGGATTGGATTGCCTTGTCCTTTGTACAGCGCCCCGAAGATGTGGCAGAGGCTCGGAAATTGATTAATAACCGAGCGGGGTTGATCTCTAAACTTGAAAAACCGTCTGCGATTGAACATGTCGAAGAAATTATCGCCTTGTCTGATGCGGTGATGGTTGCGCGGGGAGATTTAGGTGTTGAAATGCCGGCAGAGCAAGTACCGAGCATTCAGAAAAAAATTGTACGTAAAGCTCGAGAGCTTGGCCGTCCTGTGATTATTGCAACACAAATGTTGGAAAGTATGATTGAATCACCAACCCCAACACGCGCCGAAGCCTCAGATGTTGCAACCGCTGTTTATGATGGTGCCGATGCGATTATGCTGTCCGCAGAGACCGCTGCGGGTGATTATCCAGTTGAAGCGGTGACAATGATGCGTCGTATTGCCTCAAATATTGAATCTGATGAGCTTTATCGGCGTATTATGGATGCCGAACATCCTGATCCCGAAGGCGATGCCTCGGGCGCAATTACGGCCGCGGCGGTAAATGTTGCGCAAACCATTGATGCCAGCTCAATTGTGAATTTTACAACCTCGGGTTCAACGGCTCTTCGTACCGCACGGGAGCGTCCGTCGGTGCCGATTTTATGCCTTACCCCCCTTATCGGAACGGCACGTCGTATGGCTTTGTCTTATGGGGTTCACCCAGTGCAAACGCCCGATATCAATAATTTCCCAGACATGGTTCAAAAAGCAACCTTTATGGCCAAGGAACATGGTATCGCCAAAGCGGGGGAACGTTTAGTTATTACCGCGGGTGTCCCTTTTGGAACGCCGGGTAGTACTAACGTGCTTCGTATTGCGTGGGTCGAATAATAAATTACAGATCGCAGGCTATAGACCACAGGTTTTTTTATTTTTTGGGTACGGGTGGATTTTTCCTGTTTTGAATACGCAGGTTTTGTTGCGCGGTATCATATACCCATAAATTTTGATCATTCATCGTATAGAGAATTTGATATTCACTGCTTAAATGTTCTTGGTATATTTCGGTAAAACGATTGTCGAGCATAAAAACGCCTTGTAGGGTATTAACCATCAATGTGGCATGACCTTGAAATTCATATTTTCCCGGAGTGCTACTGGGAATTTTATAGGCATCTAAAATGGCTAGGCGGGTTTCTTTCATATCAAAACCAAGATATTCAAGCGCGTAAAACTTCATTAGGGTATAATCTTCACAATCCCCTTTTTGATTAAGACTTGTTTCAAAAGCGGAGGCAAAATAATCGTAAGCCTGATACAAATCTTGGTCATCGGTATAGAGGATCGTATTATTAACGTGTTTATTGATATCGCGCAGTTGCTGGATCTTGTTTTTACCTTTGATTTGGTCTAAAAATTTGTGAAAATTTTTCATTGCTTTAGGAGTGTGGTTTTGTGAACCGAGAATTTTTTCACGGTCACGAGCGTCTTTCCAATGTTGCACAAAAGGCGTTTGATATTGTGTTTTATGATCCGCAAGGTTAAAGGTTGCCGTTAAATTACCATCAAAAAGTTTGTGCCAATTTTTTTTGTCTGGTTGGCTCCATGAGATCTCGGCTTTTGAGTCCCCTTTACGGATAATAATCATATGCGGTTGTTCTTGAGAAACAGTCTCCGGTGGTACAGGCGGATTATCATTGGCATAACCGAGTGACGGTGCGCTGGTCATAAGGCATAAAGACAAGGTCGCCGACTTCATAAACGTTTTTGTCAGTGATTTTTGAATGTTTTTTTTATGGCGCATGCGTGCCCTTTCTTTCACAGTACCGCCGTGGAAGAGTTTACGTAAACACACCTTTATGAGTGAGGCATATCATACAGATTTAAAAGTCAGAGTCAAATAAGGAATTAAATGTTTAAATAATCAGGTGGCTTTTTGACTATCACAGATGATAAGAATTCTTTAAGCTTTCGAAAATGAATAATCTCAATGAGAGTAGGCAAAATGACATTTTTAAATCGTTTTTTTAACCCTTGTTTTTGGGCTCAATTTTTAGGGGCTTTAAAAAAAACCATAGAACGATTTCCACTTCCGGTTTTTGCCGGGATAGGGCTTTTTTGCTTGGTGGTTTTTCAAATTCATCATTCATTTGACAGTTACGATCCTTTGTTTCGGATGATGTTGTCCTTAGGTTTTGCGATGGTGTGGTTTACATTGTCGCGTTTATGCTCAGAAAATATGCCTTTGTCTCGGACAAAAGAAATTTTTATTTTTGGGGTTTTATATGCTTTTTTGATCTGGCAAGGGGTGTGGTGTTTTGAGGTGCTGGTGCGTTTTGAAACTTTTTTCTTAATGACAGCGGGCGGGGCAATCGCGTTGATGTTTGCACCATATCTTAGCAAAAGGAATGACGATGCTTCGGTCTGGTTTTATAATTACCAATTGTTTGTCGCGTTGTTTTTTTCGACAACGGCGGCGCTGATTTTATGTGGTGGCTTGTCAATTATTTTGGTCAGCATAGGTTATCTTTTTGAACTTGATATTCAGGGAGAAATTTACGCCGATATTTGGTCCTTTGGTTATATTTTATTTGCACCTGTTTATTTCCTATCTCATTTACCAAAAGAATTTTCATGGCAACGCACAGATTGTGCCTTTCCCGTTGGTATCCGTTTTATTCAACGGTTTGTATTGGTGCCTTTGGCGCTCGTTTATATGGCTGTGCTTTATGCTTATTTTGTAAAAATTGGTTTAAAATGGGAGATGCCCCGAGGTCACTTAGGTTGGATGATTAGTAGTTTTGGGGTGATCGGTATTGTTACATATTTGATGATTTATCCTTTACATGACAAAGAAGGTAAATTGTTAGGCTGGTTTTATAAGAATTTTTTTGTGGGCATGATCGTCCCGATTCTTTTATTAGCCGTAGCGATCTTTTTACGTATTGAACAATACGGCATAACATTAGCGCGTTATGCTGTTGTTTTTTGTCTTATATGGTTTTTGGTATTAACGGTTTGGCGTGTTGTTTTTGCCAAATATTTTTATCTCAAATGGATTCCAATGATCCTTGCGGGGCTCTTTTTTATCGCATCAATGGGGCCGCTATCGGCGTATCATATTTCAATGAACAGCCAAATGAGCCGTTTGGTAAATATTTTACAAAAAAGCGGCCACTTAACAGCGGGTGGATTATATCAAAAAACATCAGATGTCATGGATTTTAAACAGCGTAAAGAGGTTAGCAATATCATTGAATACCTCAACAAATTAGGGGGCTTGGAACAGTTAAGGCCATGGTTTGATGATAAAGGTGCTTTTGATAAAATCTTTTTAGATTCCGAGGGGAATGCCAAAAATCAAAACCCAAAACGTGTGCATTACGGTCGACGATATAATGCCGCGCGGGAAGTGATGGATTTGCTGGCAATACCTTATGTCAGCCGGTGGCAAAAAGATGAACCGGCGGGTTTTGAAATTATTGTAAAGCATGATATCGAACAGGGACAAAGAGCCAAAACGGTTGCCCAAGATATTTTGGGTTATCGATATATTGTCCATGTTGGGCATGTGTCTTTGTATTCTAAAAAGGATACCAAAAACGTTACAATTCATTTTCCAAAGGTTAAACAGTATTATACTATTGGGTTTCATTCCCAAGGTATTATTCAAATTAAAACGTCCGATGGAAGAAAATTATTCGATGCCGATATGAAAGATTTTACCGATAGGTTGGTAAAAAAGGCATCTGATAACGTGTTAAATAAACCACTTGCGGTACCACAGATACAGATGATGTTAGATCAAAAAACGGAAGCTTTTGGCAAAGTTCGTTTTAGTTTTGAAAAGATTAAAGGGATCAAAAAAACGGATGGTGATTATCAGTTTAAACAATATAACGTGTGGGTTTTATTTGAAAAATTACCGGCGACCGACGTTTTAAGTCCATAAAAGATCCGCTTTGATGCTCGTATTTAAAGCTAATCCATAAGGTTATTATGAATTGTGCAACCACCAGCTATTCCGGTTAATTGAAAAAATCGGTTTATAGCGTTTAACATCTTTGATGTTACGCACACGTTTATCTTGGTTATCTAAGACATATGCGCCATCGTTTGTATAAACAATTAAAATGGCATGTTTAATACCCTTTTGTAGGTCGTCAACAATAGCAATCCGCATATTGTTATGGGGAATGCCAAGCGCCTTTAAAGCCGCATATTTGGCAATAGCATAATCTTCACAATCTCCGCCACGTTGAAAAAATTCAACAGGCGTTGCCCAATAATCGGATTTATTCCAATTCCGGTTATCTGAAATATAACGTTGATTATTCATCAAATCATTAACCGCGATAATTTGTTCCTTGGTTGTTTTATTTGAGGATTGATTCAAGCTGATATTTATTGCGCGAATTTCTTTTGGCGCGTTTCGGCTTTTGAGCTGTGCTTCAAAGCGTTTCATCATGCCTGTCCATTTACTAAAGGCTGAAATATTATCTGAACGGGTTTCGCCGGTATTAAATAATCGTGGATATCGTGTAACACCACCTTTTTGCCGATCAAGAGATTGCAAATTCATGGACGAAGCCAAGATCAGTTCGGGTTGATTTTGAGCCGCACGTGCAGTTGTTGAAGATAAACTTGAGAAACTAATGAAAAAAGTAACCCCTGTGATTGCGGCACGCATACACCATTGTTCGGTTAATTTTTTATAGAGTTGAAACGCGCTAATGGCATTTTGGTCAATAAGAATACGTCCCAATTGTTTTCGGGCGTTATTTTGTAATGATAATGCAAGTTCAAGCTGTTCTGGGGAGATGAGGCCATCAGAAACCAAAAGATCCCCTAAGCGACGACTTTGAAGCCGTTGCGTAATTTTTTTGAAGAAACTGATCGGGTGTTCTTGTGAAGAAGCTAAAGCTTCGCCATCAGACGCACGATATGTGCGGGTACCACAGGTATCATCTATGTTGTTTACTTGCACAGGTTTCCCCTTTTAAATCCTCAGTCATTTTTAACTGTTTCTTATTTCAACAGAAAAAAATTAATATTATGCTAAAAAATTAAGTAAAATAATTAAGCATTAAATATTCTTGTTGAGCCTCGTTTCCCAAAACACTCACATCTAGACAATATACAGAAAATATGTTAACAAATCGTAATCTGTAAAATAAAAAAGCCACTGAAACTCTATGATTTAGGTGAAAAAATGTCTGATAACCAATATTTTTCTGCATTGATTGATTCTTATTCTGATGTCCGCGTATTATGCGTGGGGGATGTGATGTTGGATCGGTTTATTTATGGTGAGGTTGAAAGAATTTCACCAGAGGCACCGATTCCAATTCTTCGAATTTTGCGTGAACGGGCGATGCTGGGTGGCGCGGGGAATGTTGTTGCTAACTTACGTGCTTTGGGCGCAACGGTTCATATGGTCTCGGTTATTGGGCAAGATGAACCCGGTTTTGCCATCCGTGAAAAATTAGATGAGTTGGTTTCAAATCAAGAAGGCCTTGTCGTCAGTACAGGCCGCCCCACAACGGTTAAAAGCCGTTTTGTCGCCTCTACACAACAAGTGTTACGTGCTGATTTTGAAGAAACCCGTGAAATTGGCAGTGAAGTTCTTGAAAATGTTTTGACCAATATTAAAACGTTAATTCCGCAAAGTGATGTGGTGATTTTATCAGATTACGGCAAAGGTGTCTTAAATGACGAGGTGATTGAAAAAACGATTGCTTGGGCGGCCGAACATAATTTACCCGTGATTGTTGACCCAAAAGGCAATGATTATCGTCGTTATCGTGGGGCTGCTTTGGTGACGCCAAACCGTGATGAGCTGTCCGCGGCCGCAGGTTTAGGGCGTTTAAAAACAAATGATGAGATTTGCGCAGGTGCTTTAAAAATCATTAATGAATGTGGCATTCAAACCGTTCTTGCAACACGCAGCGAAGATGGCATGTCGATCATTACACAAGACCAAGAACCGATCCACGTTGAAACCGAAGCTTTGGAAGTTTTTGATGTATCGGGTGCCGGAGATACGGTTGTGGCAACAATGGCGGCAACACTCGGCACCGGAGCGTCGCTTCAAGATGCTGCACGCCTTGCAAACGCTGCTGGTGGTGTTGTTGTTGGTAAAAGCGGCACGGCTGTGATTTATGCTCATGAGCTTAAAGAAAAAATGTTAAATGGTGCCGACCATTTTTTAAAGGAAGGGCGCATTGCCCCTCTTATGATCTTGGACGAGGCTTTAGCACGCATTGAACAATGGCGCGCAAAAGGATTAACAGTTGGTTTTACAAATGGCTGTTTTGATTTATTACATCCGGGGCATATTTCGCTGTTGGAACAATCAAAAGATCGCTGTGATCGCCTTATTGTCGGATTAAACACCGATGCCTCTGTTAGCGGCTTAAAAGGCCCAAATCGTCCGGTACATGATGAACATGCCCGTTCATTGGTTCTGGGCGCGACAGCGATGGTTGATATGGTGATTTTATTTAAAGATGAAACGCCTCTTAAATTAATTGAAGCGATTAGCCCCGACCTTTTAGTTAAAGGTCAGGATTATACCGTTGAAACGGTTGTTGGTGCGGAACATGTGCTTTCTTATGGCGGCGAGGTTTATCTTGCGGAATTAAAACAGGGATTCAGCACCACTCGTACACTTGAGCGTTTAGCAAGCTAAGGCAAATATTTAAGGCTGTTGCTTATGGATAAACATATTCTTCAACAAATTTATCTGGCGGCAGCGGGAAGTGGTAGCTTAAAAGTTGTTAAAGACTGCCTAAAAGACGGTGTTGCCGTTGATGCTGTGGGTTCATATGATACAACGGCTTTGTTAAAGGCTGTGTTTAATGGCCATCTCGATGTTATACAATATTTATTAGAGCAAAAGGCCGACCCGAATACTCAAAATAATGCGGGTACGTCACCTCTTGTTTTTGCGGCGTTTAAAGGGAACATGGAGCTTGCGGAGCTTTTGATTTCTCATGGGGCAACCTTTGAATTACAAAATGCTTATGGTTATACGGCATTGATGAAAGCCGTTCAATATGATCATTTTGATATGGTGAAATCACTTCTTGCACAAGGCGCAGACCCTGATACCCGATCCGATGTTGCCGAAGTTACGGCGTTGATGATTGCTGTAGAAATGGGATATATCGAAATGGCAAAATATTTAATCCAATATGGCGCGGATACAAATTTAAAAGATCGATTTGATGATACAGTATTAGAGCATGCAAACCATTATGCCGCGCGGAATGATTTGACAGGTGATTATCGAAAGGTCTTCGAACAAGAAATTGAAAAACTAAAATACAATAAATCTGTCCGTGAGCAAAAAGCTCAGGACAAAATAAAACAAGACTTTAAGCAAAGCCAATCCCAGATCAAAAAAGGCATGACAAAAAATAAACCACAGATTAAACTGCGCAGAAGAAACCCAAAACTATAGAGTGAGACTCTGATGAAAAAGGCGGGACGAATTCTGGCAATTGGTGATATTCACGGTTGTGTTGATTCTTTAAAAACGTTACTTCAAGAAATAAACCCTACAACCGAAGATACCCTAATTTTTTTGGGGGATTATGTTGATCGGGGGGCTTATTCCAAAGAAGTGATTGACCTGTTGATTGCTTGTGATCAAAAATTCAATTGTCGTTTTATCAAAGGAAATCACGAAGAAGCAATGGTGGCATCAATGTTTTACCCCGAAGATGTTGCCCATTTCTGGTTGCAACATGGGGGTGAAGAAACCTTAAAATCCTATGGTGTGGATGATGTCAGAGATTTAAAAGAAGCGATGCCAGAGGCGCATTTTAAATTTCTAAACCGATTAGAAGATGCCATTGAATTGGATGATTATATTTTTGTGCATGCCAGTTGGGATCCCGATAAAAAATTGGCGCAACAAGATACCGAAACATTGCGCTATAAATTTTTTGAACAAGCAACTGTTAAAGGTAAAAAAATGGTCATCTGTGGCCATGCGGCTCAACGCACTGGATTGCCAGCTAAAAAAGGCAATATTCAATGTATTGATACTGGTATGGGTATTGGTGAGTGGGGGTGGCTGACGGCTTTTGACTTGACGCATAATCTTTATCATCAAGTGAATGAAGACGGTAAAAAACGTAATTTAACGGTGGATCAAATTATCGATTTTAAAAAATATTCCAAAAAAGACCTTAAAAAAAATAACATTCGTTTATAGATATTCTTGACATAATTACGAAATATGATTATCTTATGTAAATTTTTAGATAAGGATTCTCGACGTTATGGCACGAAAAAGGTATGAAAGCACTGCGGACCGCCAACAAAAAAAGACAAAATCAAAATGGCGTAAAGGCATGTTAAAATATGCCTTTGCTGGTGCGGTAGCCTGGGGCGCAACAGGATATTATTTTCCGGCGGCAACACAAGTTGTTTCAGAAACGATTGAACAGAATGTGTCGGAATATTCACAAAAAATGGGAATCGATAATATCTTATCTTCGGGTTCTGAAGATCCATCGGCAACAGGAAATCAACTTTACCGTGATGATGAATTAAAAGTTTTTGGGGAAGGGGCGCAAAGTGCCTTTTTTGCCAATATTGCAGATCGCTGGTATGCCTCAATTGGTCGGTATGAAGTTTTAATGAATGATGCCGGCAACCGCGGGCGCATGAACCAGTGGTTTAGCCAGCTTGATCACTTAAAAGGCAAATCAATTGCAGATAAAGCCGCTGGGGTAGATGCGATTGTTGATCAACATATTGAATATACCCAAGATAATGTTTTGTATAAAAAAGCAGATTATTGGGCCTCGCCAATTGAAAGTTTGACCCATGGTAAAGGTGATTGTGACGATTATGCGATTATGAAATATTTTGCCTTACGTTATCTCGATGTCCCTCAAGATCACCTGTATGTTGTTGCTGTTGGGCCTAAAAATGGTAATAAAGTTGATCATGCAACGTTACTTGTTGATGTTAAAGAATCAACGTGGAGCCAATCACTCGCCAAATGGGCTTTGCCAAAATGGGCGGAAGATTTTTTTGAACTTAATCGGGAAACGGATTTTCAAGTGCTCGACAATGATGGCAGTGAAACAGGCCGTCTTATCCAAGAAGATCGCAGTAATTACAAACCGTATTATGCAATGAATGAAGGCAATTTTTGGAAAGTTCCGGAAAAAAATTCCTTTTGGAAGCCAGGGAAGTAGCGAAAAATGTCTTTAAAACCAAAAACAACATTAAACCCCACGCCTCCTAAGGCAAAAGTTTCGTGGAAAAAAGGGCTGTTAAAATATGCTTTTTTAAGTGCCGTTTCATGGGGCGCATTGGGATATTATGCACCATCTGCAACTCAAACCATTTCCCAAACGGTTGAAGACAAGGTGACGCATTATCGCCAAAAAATGGGTTTAGAAAATTTTCTAACGGAAAAATCGGAAAATATTCCGCCAGAGGAGCAACCGATTGTGGTTACACCTGCGGAAGAGAAACTTTGGCAGCTTTTTGGTGAATTTACGCAAGAAGACTTTATGATGCAGGTTTCTGATAGCTGGCATGCGGCATTAGGGCGCCAAAAAGCATTAATGCAAAATAGCGAAAGCCGTGCCCAGATGCAGAAATGGCTCAGCCAGTTTGATTATCTAAAAAACAAGCCGATTGAAAAACGTGTTGAAGACATCTCGTGGGCGGTAAACCGTTATATGTCCTTTACGTCGGATTATGTATTGGATAAACAGCTTGATTATTGGGCGGCACCGATTGAAAGTGTGACGCGTGGAGAAGGTGATGTAGAAGATTATGCGCTTTTAAAATACCACGCATTACGTTATGTCGGGGTGCCAGAAGATCATCTTTATATCGCCGTTGTTGGCCCACAAGCCAAAAATTATTATGATCACCAAATTTTACTTGTTGATATTAAGGAACCCAATTTAAAACAAGCCCTTGTCGAAGACATGGTGCCCGACACAATTTCCGACTTATTAGATCTTTCCCCTCAGCATGATTTTGTGATTTTAGGTTCGGACATGAATGCCATTGATAATCAAATCCGCTTAAGCCCACAGAGTTATAAACCGTATTTTATTATGAATGCGAATGGCCTGCAAAAAGGCAAAGACTGGAAACCGTCTTGGTCTTCCGTTCGGCCGCAAGCTAAAAAAAGTTTTCGCAATTATATGTAGACCCCGAAGAGGTGAAGTCGACAGAAAATTCTGTAATTATTTGACAGCTTCTTTTTTTGGTTTCTTTTTTGAACCTTTTTTACGCGGGGGTTGTTTTTCTTCATCGGGATATTCAAAGCTTAATGCCCCTTCACGGAGTTCGACATAAACAACGCCACCTTTGCGAAGGCGACCAAAGAGGATTTCTTCAGCCAGTGGTTTTTTGATATATTCCTGAATCGTCCGTGCCAAAGGTCGCGCGCCCATTGTGATATCGTAACCTTTATCAGAAATCCATTGACGTGCATCATTTGAAAGCTCAACGGTAACCCCTTTGTCTTCAAGCTGGACTTCAAGTTGCATGATAAATTTATCAACAACAAGACCAATCGTTTCCGCGCTGAGGCCATTAAAGGGAATAATTGTATCTAAACGGTTCCTAAATTCGGGGGTGAACATACGGTTAATGGCTTCATCATCTTCGCCCACTCGTTCAGACGCACCAAAACCAACCGCAGGTTTGGCCATGTCTGCCGCGCCTGCATTTGTTGTCATGATTAAAATCACATTACGGAAATCAATGGTTTTACCATTACTATCTGTGAGTTTGCCATAGTCCATCACCTGTAATAAAATATTAAAAATATCCGGGTGGGCTTTTTCAATTTCATCTAATAACAAAACACAATGCGGGTGTTGATCGACGGCATCGGTCATCATGCCCCCTTGTTCAAATCCAACATATCCTGGAGGCGCACCAATCAGGCGAGAAACGGCATGGCTCTCCATGTATTCGGACATATCAAAACGTTGAAACTCAACCCCAAGCGTTAGCGCGAGTTGTTTTGAAACTTCGGTTTTACCAACCCCTGTGGGGCCAGAAAAAAGATAACATCCAATCGGTTTCTCAGGGTCGCGTAATCCCGCACGGGAGAGTTTGATCGCCGAGGAAAGCTCCTCGATTGCTTGGTCTTGACCAAAAACCATCGTGCGTAAATCACGTTCCAAGCTTTGTAAAGATTCCCGATCGTCTTTGGAAACGGTTTTTGACGGAATACGGGCAATTTTGGACACAACATCTTCGATATCTTTGACGTCGATTTTTTTCTTGCGTTTGCTTTCTGGGAACAGTTGCTGTAACGCACCAGCTTCATCAATGACATCAATGGCTTTGTCGGGCAGTTTACGGTCACCAATATAACGTGCGGAAAGCTCCACGGCTGATTTTAGCGCTTCGGTGGAATATTTAACCTTATGGTGATCTTCGTAATAAGTTTTAAGACCGGCTAAAATTTTGATGGTATCGGCGATAGAGGGTTCAACAACATCAATTTTTTGGAAACGTCGTACCAGCGCACGGTCTTTTTCAAAATGGTTACGGTATTCTTTGTATGTGGTCGAGCCAATACATTTTAGACTACCATTTGAAAGCGCCGGTTTCAGAAGGTTAGAGGCATCCATTGCCCCGCCAGATGTTGCCCCAGCTCCAATAACGGTATGAATTTCATCAATAAATAAAACCGCCCCTTCAAGGTTTTCAATTTCCTTGATAACGGCTTTAATACGTTCTTCAAAATCGCCCCGGTAACGTGTACCCGCCAACAACGTCCCCATATCCAAAGAGTAAATAATACAATCGTTGAGTACTTCGGGGACTTCTTCGTTAATAATACGGAGGGCAAGGCCTTCGGCAATGGCGGTTTTACCAACACCGGGATCCCCAACATAAAGCGGGTTGTTTTTACTGCGTCGGCAAAGAATTTGAATAGACCGTTCAACCTCGGCGTGGCGCCCGATCAGCGGATCGATTTTACCATCGGCGGCCTTTTGGTTGAGGTTTACGCAATAAGCATCTAAAGCTTCGCGGCCTTTTTTAATGATTGTTTCCTCATCGGCATCTTCATCGGCACCAATAACTAAATGGGGTTCTCCTTCGCCGGGGACTTTGGCAATGCCGTGTGAAATATAATTCACCGCATCAAAACGGGTCATGTCTTGTTCTTGAAGGAAAAAAACCGCATGGCTTTCCCGTTCAGAAAACAACGCGACGAGAACATTTGCACCGGTGACTTCTTCTCGTCCAGAGGATTGAACATGGATGGCGGCACGTTGGAGAACACGTTGAAAACTGGGTGTTGGTTGAGATTCATCACTATTGGATTGCACTAAATTTTGTAGCTCATTATCAATGTAATTAGCCAGTTCCTGTTTTAACGTTTCAAGGTCAACACCACAGGCACGTAATACAGATATCGCATCGGTATCTTCGGTGAGCGCAAACAAAAGATGCTCCAAAGTTGCAAATTCGTGGTTACGGGCATTTGCAAGTGTTAAAGCACGGTGTAGGGTTTGTTCTAAATTACGTGACAACATGTCATTTTATTCCTTTTCCATGGTGCATTGTAAGGGATGTTCGCTTTTACGGGCATAATCCATGACTTGAGTGACTTTGGTTTCGGCGACTTCGTATGTAAAAACGCCACAGATACCAACACCGCGACGGTGGACATGCAACATAATTTCTGTTGCTTCCTCTCCATTCTTACCGAAAAATCTTTCTAAGACGTAAACAACAAAGTCCATGGGTGTAAAATCGTCATTTAAAAGCAAAACTTTGTACATTGCGGGTTTTTTAGGTTTCAGGCGTGTGCGTGTTAAAACACCAACATCTGTTTGATGTTCGTGATCATGGTCTGGGTCGTCTGAACTAAAAGGGCGCTGTGTAATTTTGGTCACTTTTTTTTATTTTCCACTCATTAATAATCAAGTTTTAAGGGTTCTTTTAATAAAGGCTTTCTTTTTATATTAATAGCGAGAAATGAACGGCATTGCGAGGGTAAATTCATTCAAATAAAAAAATATCATTGGCAAATGGTTGGTCTTTAGGCCTAACGAAAAAGTAATTAAAAATTGTTATACTGGCTAAATACTTAAATTATTGTTGGAATTAATGTTTTTATCGTCGGTGAGTGGGCTTATTTTTAAATTGAAATGAATTTTAATAAAGCTAGCTAGACATTATTTTTCCTAAGCGTTATCCTGTATAGAATAGTGGGGTAACATCTTTATTAGCAAAGTAGGTTGTATCCATGCAGCATTCGTCGAAGCGAAACTGTCTAAGACTACACATTTGTGCCTTTTTTAGTTTCTTTGCCATTATGTTTTTAATGGCGATGGGGTCTTCTGCGTCTGCAAAATCAAACCCAAAATATGCCTCCTTTGTCATGGATGCGGATACGGGGGTTATTTTAAGTCAGCGGTACGCCGATAAACGCCTTCATCCCGCGTCACTTACAAAAATGATGACCCTTTATATGACCTTTAACGCGTTACAATCGGGGAAACTTCAAAAGGGGCAGCGGATTTGGATTTCTTATCATGCGGCATCAATGGTGCCGTCAAAATTAGGTCTTAAACCCCGTTCAACAATTCGAGTTGAAGATGCGATTTATGCGTTGGTTACAAAATCGGCAAATGATGTTGCTGTTGCTTTGGCAGAGGCCATTGGGGGGTCTGAAAGTCGTTTTTCACGAATGATGACAAAAACCGCACGTGGTTTAGGAATGTCACGGACGACCTTTAAAAATGCATCTGGCTTACATCATAAATACCAAGTCAGTACAGCACGTGATATGGCACGTTTATCACAAGCTTTGTTACAAAATCACCCAAAATATTATCATTATTTTAAAACTCAAAGTTTTCGTTATAAAGGCAAAACCTACGGTAATCATAATCGCCTGATGAAAAGCTATTATGGTATGGATGGTTTGAAAACCGGTTACGTAAATGCCTCTGGTTTTAATTTGGCAGCCTCAGCTCATCGTAGAGGTGTTCGTTTAATTGGTGTGGTTTTTGGTGGTCGAACGTCAAAATCTCGTAATCGTCATATGGCTCAAATTTTGGATAAAGGTTTTGCGCGCTCTACGAAAATGCGCTACGCCAAAGGCCCCTCCATTTTACCTCGTAAAAAGCCTGGCGCTGCGGATCTTGTTGTTGCGTCAGCCCAAATGCCAAAACCAAAAATCGCAGCAAATACAGTTCAGTTTAGCCAAATTGAACCGGTTTCAGGGCAGCCTAAATTTGATTGGCAAGCCCAACAAGACGTTTTAGAAAACCTCAGAGCAATGGCAAGTACAAGCGCAGGTTTACGTGTTTTAAAAGCCTTAAAACCCAAACCCACACAAGTTGCACGTGCGATGCCTAAACGAAAACCATCTCAACCTTCAAAATCAGAAGATATGGAAGCCCGGCTTCAGTCACGCCAAGATAGATGGGCAATTCAGGTTGGCAGTTTCAAAAGCAAACGTAAAACCAATAAACTTTTAAATGATATGGCCGATAAATTACCTTCCGAGCTTGTGGCGGCAAGTGAACCGATAATTGCGCCATTAAAAACCCGTAAGGGAATGATGTATCGCGCCCGTTTTTCTGGATTAGATAAATTAACAGCAACACGGGCTTGCAAATTATTGCAAGAATGCCTTGTTGTTTCAATGCGATAGACGAAGAAGAATTTTAAAACGATTAATTTAGGAATTGTTTAGGGGGCCGTATGCCAAGTCCAGTGATTACACTTCGTGTTGAAATATTAGGTCGTGTTCAAGGTGTTGGTTACCGTTATTGGACGGTCGAAGAGGCTAAAAAACGTCAGGTATCGGGTTGGGTGCGTAACCGAAAAGAAGGTTATGTTGAAGCCATATTCCAAGGTGAAAAGGTAAATGTAGATGATTTGTTGATGGCGTGTTATAAAGGCCCTGCATTTGCAAATGTTCAAGATATCAAAACAGGATCTGGTGAATACGATGGCCCCAATGAATTTTCATGGCAGGAAACAGTTTAGTTTTTTATGCCTTATTTTATTTAGTTTTTTTTATTTTTTTGCAGGCGTCTCGGGGGCGGTGGCAACGGATATTAAAATAGCCTCACCAACAGAATCTGCTGTTGCGGCGGAGACATCACCCTATTTTACACCTATGCGGTCTGATGCGGGGTTAACAAAAGCGGACGTTCTGATTAAAAAAGGCAAACTCGCCGAAGCGATGCAAACGGTGGATAATATTTTAAAACGGAATGCACGGAATGCTGATGCTTTGACGTATAAAGGATATGTGTATTTTTTATTAGGTGATCCCAAGCAGGCCAAAAATTATTTTCACAAAGTGATTAAACGCGAGCCGTTACATTTAGGTGCAAATTTACATTTGGGTCAGCTTTATGCAGAAACCGGAAAAATTGCCCGCGCAATCGAGCAGCTTCAAGTTATCCGGATGTATTGTGGTAAAACCCATTGCGGTGAAATTGATTATCTTCAAACAGCGATTAATAATGGTCGCTTAAAATAAAAAAACGATCGACTTTTTTAGATTCATTAATATTTAACATATTTTTTATACACTTGCCTTAGTTTAATTGACGAGGAGAGAGAGATGAAAGAGACTGCTTTTGCACAATTTGCCGGTAATGACGGTGAAAAATTGATGGTCATGCAATATCTTCGTGATGATGGTATGGCCAAAGAAAAAGCAAAATGGAAAGTTGATGACCATCGCGATAAAGTTGCCGGTATTGTTACAAAATCGATTGTGGCGGCGGGGCTTTTGACCATGTGTCAATTAACGATTCCAGCAGCCATTATTGGCGGTGCTGTGGCTCTTATTGGGGAAGGTGCACGGTTTTTAGAAGACCAATCGGCAAAACAAAAAGCCTATAAAACCGTCAAGCGAGAAGCACAACGCCATCAGCGTTCCCAAAAGCCTAAAGTTGCTCCCACTCCCAGTTAAAGAAAAAAGGTGTGATAATGCCAAGTAAGTTTTTTTATAAATGTGATCATCTTGATGAAGATGAAACAAATTCAGATCAACCTGCAGAAGTTTTGATGTTAATAAATGACGAGAGTAAAGTATGCATTGTGACCCATGATGGCGGTGTTGAAAACTTTACCAGCATTGGTTATACACCCGCAACAGAACAGCTTATTGTTTATAGTGAGGAACACCCGTGTGGCGAGTTGTTAGATTATGCAATTGATACAAAATTAAAACAGTTTGTGGCAGATGCAGAGGAGATTTTATACGTTAATATTGATAGTGATAAAGGTAAAGTTATTCAGGAAAACTGGTTGCCGCTTAAAATTGTTCAATAGAAACTAAAAAGACCAAAAAATTAAAAAGATAGGTGTGTGTGTCAGAGGATTATAAAAAGGGTGTTATTCAAAATAAAATCGATCTTTCACCGGAGCGCTTGCAAAGGTTAAAAGATCGATTGTCGTGTGTTGATGAAGGTTTTGAAATTCTGAGTTTTTTGGAGGTTCAAAATGTGCCGCTTTTATTTGATGCTCAAATGGAAAGCGCCGCAAGCATTCGTATTAACCGACAACATTGTTATGAGATGTCGGGTTTAATTATTTTTGATGGCATGCAACTTGTTCTAAATCCTCATTTTTCAGATGATGAACTTATTTCAACAATTGCGCATGAAGCGCGCCATGTTCAACAATATGCTGCGGGTTTGGGCATGCCCCCTCATGCTGTCACACCAGAAGACTTACGCTGGTTCGTACGATGCCAAGAGGCGGATGCCGAATCTTTTGCAGCCGAAATTGTCTGTAAAATGGCTTTAAACGGTGATGATGGGCCTTATCAAGCGCGTCAGCAAGACTGTCCTTCTGGCCCTTTTGTGGCATATGAAACCTGTTTTAAAAATAATATTTTTGCCATGGAAACCGGCGAGGCCACGCGTGCGGCGTTTGATGCGTGGTTTGAGGTTGCCGAACATCTAAAGCTTTATGATACACACACGGATCAGGAAACAATGCCTTATTTTTTGAGTATTCTGGGGCAGTTTAATCGAGATATGGCCATTCATCCTTTGTCAGTAAAAACGGTTGAACAGTTTCAAGAGCTTTCCGAAACAAATTATCTTTCTTTGCCGGGGCTTAAAACACTTGATCATGAACGTTATAAAAGCCATTCTAAAGAGAAAGAAGCACGAGTAAGTTCAGATCAATTAAACTATTTTATCGAAAACAGACCCACATCTGGGATGTGATTTCATGAAAAATTTGAGGAAATAAATTATGAATGTTGATGTCATGGGCGGTGATGCCTATCCGATGCTGAAAGTCAGTTTAAAACAAGGTGAAACGGTAAAAGCCGAATCTGGTGCAATGGTTGCGATGTCACAAGGTTTGGTTTTATCTGGAAAAGTTGACGGGGGTGTTGGTAAAGCCATTGGCCGGTTATTTTCGGGTGAAAGCTTTTTTATGCAAGAGATTGAAGCTAAAGAGCGGGATGGTTGGGTTATGTTAGCGTCAAGCATGCCAGGCGCAATTGGCCGTTTGGAGCTTGATGGTACAACAGAATGGCAAGTTGAAAAAAAAGGTTTTCTTGCCGGCACACCAGGTGTCGACGTCTCCACAAAAATGCAAGGGATTACCAAAGGTTTATTTAGTGGCGAAGGGTTTTTTGTTGTCAAAATTTCTGGCACAGGTTCGGCTTTTTTATCAACATATGGTTCTTTGCAGGTTATTAATCTGGCTGATGGGGAAGAAGTCTTGATTGATAATGGCCATCTTGTTGCATGGGAAGCGACGATTGATTATAAAATCAGCAAAGGCGCAAAAAGTTGGACGTCTTCGTTCACTTCTGGAGAAGGTGTTGCATGTCGCTTTACTGGCCCCGGTAAAGTGCTTATTCAAACTCGTAACCCGAGCGGATTTGCTGGATGGTTATATCCGTATTTACCGATCCCTAAAAAAGGGTAATATATAAAGAATATCATTGGGGGTCATTATTTATGATAACGATCCGTTTATTTTTAAGAACTGCACGTCATAAGGAGTTTTTTTGTGCCTGTTTTCATCCGATCAAATTTTGAAAAATTAGCAAAGGTTTCCTTTTTGAAACACCATTTTGTTTTAGCTATATTGGTTATGATGTTTTTGGTGCCACCTGCGTTGGCCTACGCGGAAAATGAAAGTCTGTCAGAGTTAAGTGCTGTTCAAAAAACACTCTACCAAAAAGCGTCAAACGAAGGCAGTGGCGTTCAACGTATTACCCGCAAAATGGTTGCCGTTGATGCAACAACATTAAAATCTGCACGTTATACTGTAGATATCTGGGGGGTGAAGAAAATTTTCGGTGGGGCCGGCTTATTTGACCTTCAAGCGCGTGATGTGATGGATGGTTTGATTGGGGTGCGCCCGGTGAGTTGTCGAGTGGTTACAGTCACAACAACCGTTAAATTTAACGGACGCTGCCTTGCGGAAAATGGGGAAGACATTGGTCTTGCTCTTATTCAAAAGGGGCTTGCAGTTGTTGATCGTGCGGCCATTTATAAAAGCCAATTCGAAGAAATGTACTCTCAAGCTGAAGGCGATGCGCGTAAACAACGTTTAGGGGTTTGGGCGGAGATGGCGAAACAAACGCGTCCTTCTGTTTTGCCTAAGGGTTTGCAATATCTATTGGAAGATACGGGGCCACTTGTTTATTTTGTTGGGCCGCTATTGATGATGGTTTTAATTGTCTGGCTTGTTAAACGAGGTTTTGATCGCGTTATCGAAGGGCAACAAAAAATTGTGATGCAATCGCAAGAAAAACAAGATGCTTTACAGGCAAGAGAACGGATGGTGCTTGCGGCATCTATTGATGCAGAGCTCGTCGAAAATAAAGCAAAAATTGAAGCTTATTTAAATATTTATGGTGAGATGCTGGCGGATTTAACGGATCCTGCAACGGTTCCTAAATACCAAAAAACAGGCGATTCAATTGCCTTACATCCTTCGCTAAGTCGCACAATGTTTGAAGGCAATACAAATAAATTATCGGTATTGGGTATGAAACTTGCCAGTGAAATTTCACGCCTTTACAGTAATTTTCACATTGAAATGGCCTATGAAAACCTTGACCCTGCAATGCCGATTGAACAAGCAAAATCCCTTGTAAGCAATGCGGTTAATAACGCGGTTGAGCTTTTACCACAAATCGATAACGTCGTAGAACAAATCCAAGCCGTTGCGCAAGCAACACAAGGCCATGAACGCTAAACTTAGTTTAACGTGTGTGAAATGTCGTGAACATCGATATTTATGATGGCTGAAATTAAGACCAAACTATGCGGTTAAGCGATTGCCTGCGTTGTCTTCATCTTCGTCTTCATACTCATCATCGTCGTAATCTTCATCGTCATATTCGTATTCATCTTCATCATCTTGCAAAATAGGAATATTTTTGGGAGCTTCCTGCGCAGTGGTTTGTGAAAATGATTTAAGCATTGCGCTGAGATCCGCAAGATCGATAAAAAAGTCTGCTTGACGGCGAAGTTCATCAGCAACCATCGCAGGTTGTGTTTTGATAGTGCTAACGACTGTAACACGGACACCTTTACGCTGAACGGCTTCAACAAGACGGCGGAAATCTCCATCGCCTGAGAATAAAACAATATGATCAACATTTTCGGCAATTTCCATGACATCAATGGCCAGTTCGATATCCATATTACCTTTAATTTTCTTGCGGCCTGAGCTGTCTGTAAATTCTTTGGCCGGTTTGGTAACCATGGTATAGCCGTTATAGTCCAGCCAGTCGATCAAAGGACGGATTGGAGAATATTCTTGGTCTTCCATGAGGGCGGTGTAATAAAAAGCGCGTACAAGACGGCTTTGTCCACCAATCCATTTAAGAAGTAATTTATAATCGATTTCAACATCAAGGGTTTTTGCCGCAGCATAAAGGTTTGCACCGTCTATAAATACAGCAAGCTTTTCTTCTGAATAGAAGAAATTAAACTTATTATTTGGCAATGTATTACACTCCTCTAGAGAATATATATTTTTTTATTATGAATAGTTTAAATCATTACCTTTATTAAAATAAGTCAGGCAAAAGGAATAACAAGAACTAGACGATTTTTTACGCTACTTTTTAATGAGTAGCTGTTTACGCGCAACCTATGTTTTGTTAGGGAAACTGTCAATATATTCTTTGGTCGAGTTATGTATGCTTTTGTTGAGGTTTCTGGGGTTAATAAGGTTTTTATTTTATTTTATTTTTGATTTTTTTTTTAGAAAATGCTAAAAATCCTTGAAGATACTCTCTAACCGTTATATATAATGGCATACAAGTTAACTGTATCGATTATAGGATATATTAAAAATGGCACGCGTTACCGTAGAAGATTGTGTACTAAAAGTTCCTAACCGTTTTGAGCTCGTTTTACTTTCAGGCCAACGCGCACGTGAAATTGCATCAGGTGCTCCTTTGACTGTTGATCGTGATAATGACAAAAACTCTGTAGTTTCCTTGCGTGAAATTGCAGATGAAACGGTTTTATTAAGTGATTTAAGTGAAGCCTTGATCAAAAGTCACCAGAAAATCATTGAAATCGAAGAAGACGAAGAAGACGTCATCGATTACATGGAAGGTGAACAAGAATGGTCAGCTGTTGCAGAAACAGAATCAGCGCCTGAAAAAGCTTTGGAAGGTGACGACGTTCATGTCGAAACAAAAGAAGAAATGGCAAGCGCAGAGGCTGAAATTACAGAATAAGAGAAAAAAATACTGAATCCGTGATTCAGTACTATTCAAATAAAATAAGCCGCCTATAATCCTATAGGCGGTTTTTTTATCATGGTGTGAAGATGATCAGGCAATACGAACTCGTAGAAAAAATAAAAACATACGATACAAATGTAGATGAGGATGCGGTTAACAGGGCTTATGTCTATGCCATGAAGATGCATGGAACCCAAAAACGTGCATCTGGAGACCCTTATTTTCATCATCCCCTTGAAGTTGCAGGAATTTTAACGGATATGAAGCTGGACGGAGCTTCAATTATTACAGCTTTATTACATGATACGATTGAAGATACGCCCGCAACAATGGAAGACATTGAGCGTTTGTTTGGCATTGAAATCGCTAAGCTCGTTGATGGCGTGACGAAGCTAAATCAGATTGAACTTCAAAATCCCGAATCGAAACAAGCGGAAAATTTTCGTAAACTTGTTCTGGCAATGTCAGAAGATATTCGTGTTCTATTGGTAAAACTTGCTGATCGTCTACACAATATGCGTACGCTACATTTTATTACCAAACCGGAAAAACGTCGCCGTATCGCGTTAGAGACACTAGAAATATATGTACCTTTAGCCGAACGGATTGGGATCTCTAAATTCAAAGAAGAGCTTGAGGATATTGCGTTTTCGATTTTAAATCCAGAAGCCAGAGACAGTATCCTTACCCGTTTGAATTATTTACGCACCGAAGAAGAAGGTGTTGTTGAGCGCATTATTGCCGAGCTTGATAAACAGTTTAAAGACGCGGGGTTAGATGCTCGAATTACAGGGCGTGAAAAAACACCTTATTCTATTTGGCGGAAGATGCAGCGGAAAAATATCTCTTTTGAACAGCTGTCCGACATTATGGCATTTCGGTCTGTTGTTGAAGACACGCCTCAGTGTTACCATGTTTTAGGGGTTATTCATGCATTATACCCAACGGTTCCCGGGCGATTTAAAGATTATATTTCCATTCCAAAACAAAATGGTTATCGCAGCTTGCATACCACCGTGATTGGCCCTGAAAACCAACGGATCGAAATCCAGATCAGAACCGCGCAAATGCATGAAGAAGCCGATCTTGGGGTTGCTGCGCATTGGGTTTATAAAGACAGTAATGGTAAAGGTTCAAACCGTTCTGATGGGCGTAAATATCGCTGGCTCCGTGAGCTTATGGAGATTATTGAACATGCCCCCAAACCGGAAGAATTTCTTGAAAATACCAAATTAGAATTATATCAGGATCAAGTTTTTTGTTTTACGCCACAGGGAGATTTGATCGAGCTTCCGAATAATGCGACTCCGGTTGATTTTGCGTATGCGGTGCATTCCCTTGTTGGAGACACCTGTACGGGTGCAAAAATTAATGGGCGGATTGTGCCTTTAAATACAAAATTACAAAATGGCGACCAAGTTGAGATTAAACGAACCAAAAATGGCACACCAAACCCGAACTGGGAGCGGTTTGTTATTACGGGTAAAGCGCGGGCGCGGATTCGTCGTTTTATTCGGGCTCAGCAACATGAACAATATGCGCATCTTGGTAAAGCCATGTTGCAAAAAAACTATAAACAAGAAGAACATAAATTTCAGGAAAAAGACCTGTTAAAAGTCATGAAACAGTTTCGCAGTGAGGTCATTGACGACCTTTATACTGGAATTGGTTCCGGGCATGTTAACGCACGTGATGTTTTTAAGGCTGTTTTCCCAGATTTTAAAGCCAAAGTACCAGAACGTAAACTTGATGAACTTGATAAAGTTCCGCAGAAACAACAAAAACAAAAGAAAAAAGGCAAAGCTGCACCAATGCCGATTAAGGGGCTTATTCCCGGAATGGCATTACATTTTGCACGGTGCTGTCACCCATTGCCCGGCGATCGGATTGTTGGCATTGTCACAACGGGGCGCGGTGTCACAATTCATACCGTTGATTGTGACACATTAGAATCTTTTTCCGATACACCGGAAAGGTGGCTTGATGTTTCATGGGAAGAAGGCGGCGATGCACGGGAGGCTCATGTTGGCCGCCTAAATGTTACCATTGCAAATGAACCGGGCAGCTTGGGCACGTTATCAACAGTGATTGGTCAAGCCGGTGGTAATATAACGAACTTAAAAATCATTAACCGAGAAATGGATTTTTGGGATATGTTATTGGATGTTTTTGTAAATGATACAGAACATCTACATGAAATTATTGCCGCATTGAGGTCAACACCTGAGATTGCTAGTGTGAGCCGTACCAAAGGGCGTTAGCCAGAAATAAGAACACATAAGAAGAAAAAAATGTTCCAACGACGAAATAAACACACGATTGCACAAAAGATCAGAGAAATCCTCTGGCCTTCCATGGGCTGGCATCGTGCGTTTAGGTATTACCGCCATCGTCTCGGGCGGATGCCAGGAACACCGTATTATATTGCCGCAGGTTTTTCATCTGGTGTGGCGGTTTCGCTTACGCCGTTTATGGGGTTTCATTTTATTATGGGCTTTTTGTTGGCAAAAATGATGCGGGCTTCTGTGATTGCGTCTCTTTTGGGAACTCTTGTTGGTAACCCGTGGAGTTTCCCTATTTTGTGGTGGGCTGAATTTAAATTAGGGAATTATATTTTAAATGGTACGGATCATAATGGCGTGCCAGAAGCGTTAACCATTGGGCGTTTGTTTAGTGAGCCTGAAAAATTGCTTGTGCCGATGACGGTTGGTGGCGTGCCTTTGGCGATTGTTTCGTGGATGATTTCATATTTTGTATTACGCGGTATTATTAAAAAATATAAAAAACGTCGGATGAAAATGTTACAACGTGATCTTATCGAAGAATTTAATGAGGACACATGATTATTGGAATAGGCAGCGATCTTGTTGATATAAACCGCATTGCCGCTGTTTACCAAAAACATGGGCAACGTTTTATAAAAAGAATTCTAACACCCAATGAAATTGAAGTTGCACATCAACGGAAACAAAATAAAGGCCAAGATGAATTTTTGGCTTATCTTGCAAAACGTTGGGCAGCAAAAGAAGCTTGTGCAAAAGCGATGGGTACAGGTTTGGTAACGCAAGGCATTACGTTTCAAGATTTTGAAACAAGTCACTCTGCAAAAGGCCAACCGAAGATGAAGGTTATGGCCGCGGCAAAAAAACAATTGTTAGAAATGACCCCAGAAGGGCAACACGCTAAAATTCATCTAAGCTTAAGTGATGATCTACCAATGGCTCAAGCTTTTGTTGTATTAGAAGCCTATTGATTTTTAGCCCCGAAGTGCGTTAAGAACAGTTATATAAAATAAAGAGTTAAAAGGAACCCAATGACCGAGAAGAATAAAGCAACGGCAGAACTAGATGAGCTTCCTGTAGTCGATAACAGTGCAGGCGAAACAAAAGAGCTGGTATTTGCGATTATTGTTGCCGCTGTGATTGCGTTGATTATTCGAACTTTTGCTTTTGAACCCTTTAATATTCCGTCAGGATCGATGTTGCCGACATTAAAAGTGGGTGATTATTTATTTGTTTCAAAATATTCATATGGCTACAGCAAATATTCTTTTCCTTTTGGGCTTGTTGATTTTGAGGGGCGTATTTTAGAATCACAGCCTGAACGTGGTGATGTGGCCGTTTTTCGTAAACCCACTCAAACAGATATTGATTATATTAAACGGATCATTGGTATCCCCGGTGATAAGGTTCAGGTTAAATTAGGTATCCTTCATATCAACGATCAACCGGTTCCACGTGAATTTATTGGCCGTACAGATATTGAAGCCGATCGGCCATTTAGCGTTTATACGGAATATAATGAAAAATTACCCAATGGCGTTGAACACCATATTTATGAGATTGATGACCAACAACCTTTAGACACAACCGTTCGATTTAATGTGCCAAAAGGATATTATTTTGTGATGGGGGATAACCGAGACAGCTCGATGGATAGTCGTGTGATTGAACAAGTGGGCCTTGTTCCAGCTGAAAATTTAATTGGCCGCGCAGAATTTATTTTCTTTTCAACACGTGGAATTGGGGATAAATGTTATCGGGATGGGTATATGCGTTACCCCAAAGAATTGCTTTGTAAACTTGTAACGTGGCCTCAGGCTATTCGATACAGTCGGGTTTTTAATGGTATCAATTGATCTTACATTGTTTGAAACGCTTCAAAAAAAGCTAAATCATCACTTTAAAAATCGCCAGTTGCTCGAAGAAGCACTAACGCACCCCAGTGTAGATGATTATGATGCACGGCATGTTGGTTATGAACGACTAGAATTTCTAGGAGACCGTGTTTTAGGTCTTGTCGCCGCGCAAATATTGTTAGAACGTTACCCTAATGAAACCGAAGGTGATATTGCAAAACGTCATACCGCAATTGTTCAAAAAGCAGCATTAGTATATGTTGCTGAAAAATTATCTCTTGGGCAATGTTTGGTTTTGTCGAGTGGTGAACACCAGACCGGAGGCCGTGAAAAACAAACAATTTTAGCTGATGCAACGGAAGCCCTTATCGCGGCTTTGTACCTTGATGGCGGTTTTGAAACGGCAAATGGATTTATTCGCCAATATTGGGGGGAGCTGGTTGAATCCCATGCACAACCGCCTCAAGACCCTAAAACGCAACTTCAAGAATGGGCACAGGCACGGCAACTCCCTTTACCCAAATATAATGTTATTAAACAAACCGGTTCACAACATGAACCAGAATTTTTTGTGGAGGTTTGTGTGGAAGGGTTGGAAGAAACCGTCGGCATAGCATCCTCAAAACGCAAAGCTGAAAAATCAGCGGCACTAAAAATTTTATCGATGATACAGGAAAGTGAAAACTAAAATGGCAGAAACACAAAAAAAATGTGGATTTGTGGGGCTTATTGGAGCACCAAATGCAGGGAAATCAACTTTGATGAACAGGCTGGTCGGGACAAAGGTTTCGATTGTCTCTCCCAAAGTGCAAACCACACGCAGTCGGATTATTGGCATTGCAATGCAAGAACAAACTCAGGTTGTTTTTATTGATACCCCCGGAATTTTTGACCCGAAAAAACGGCTTGAAAAAGCAATGGTTTCGGCCGCATGGCAAGGCGCGCGTGATGCTGATATTATTGCGTTATTGGTTGATGCTTCCCGTCGTGGGATCGGGGATGATACGTGGAATATTATTAAAACACTTCAGGAAAAAGATAAAAAAGCGATTTTGATCTTAAATAAAGTAGATTTATTACCCCGCGAAAAATTACTCGCCTTGGCCGATGAACTGTTTGAAGCTGGGATCTTTACCAAGGTTTATATGATCTCTGCGTTAAAAGGCGCAGGTGTTGAAAAATTGATGCTGGACTTATCGCAAGGGCTACCCGAAGGGCCTTGGATGTATCCCGAAGACCAAGTCTCGGATCTTCCGGCGCGTTTATTGGCCGCAGAAATTACACGTGAAAAGCTTTTCTTACAGCTTCAACAGGAACTGCCTTATGCCTGTGCCGTTGAAACGGAAGAATGGGAAAATTTTGATAATGGCAGCATTCGTATTCGGCAAGTGATTTATGTGCTGCGCGATAGCCAAAAAGGTATTGTCCTGGGTAAGGGCGGAAAGCGGATCAAATCAGTAGGTCAAGCGTCCCGTTTGGAATTAGAAGAAATGTTTGAGTGTCCTGTACATATTCAACTTTTTGTAAAAGTTCGTGAAAAATGGGTGGATGACCCTGAACGTTATCAAGAATGGGGACTGGATTTTAACGCTTAAACAAAATTAAAATTTCGAATCGTTTCCAAGGCTCTTTATATCGGTGCACATGATATTCAAGTTTTTGGGATTAAATTTGTGTTTCTTTTTGTGGGTTTTGGAAGATCTAGGCTGAAAAGCTTGTTTTTCCGGATTTTTTGACTAGGATTGATCCGTGTGTTTTGTTATAAATCAGGCAAAGCGGATTAATCGATTAATTTGTTAATGGAATTAAGGAAAACTTATGGCTTGGACAGATGAGCGCGTAGCATTGCTTGAAAAACTTTGGACAGAAGGTCGCAGTGCTGCTGAAATTGCAAAAGAATTAAGTGAAGGCGTAACGCGTAATGCTGTTATTGGTAAAGCACACCGTATGGGTTTGTCTGGACGTCCATCACCGATCAAGAAAAAGAAAAATGAAACCGTAAAAACCACACCGCGTAAAAAATCAGTATCAAAAGCGGCGCCAAAATCTGTAGCAGCTCCTGTTTCAAAAATGCCTTTAAAAACGGCGGCCGCATCGGGAATGGTTGAACCATTAACAGAATCTACAGAAGGAATGGCTGCAAAATCGAACTCTCCAGATGGAGGTGTTTCAATGTTGGAGCTTACGGGGAAAATGTGTAAGTGGCCTATTGGTGATCCGCGTAACGCTGATTTCCATTTTTGTGGTGCTTTTTCACCTCCAGGGTTTACCTATTGTCAGGTTCACGCTGATTTAGCTTACCAAACCTCATCTAGCAAAAAACGCGGTGCAAAATAATTTAAGCCTCTTGTTTCTTAAAAGGTAAAATCTAAAAAATATTGGCGTGTTTAAGCCAAACCATTGATGGCGCGCACCTCGTTTACTTCGGGTACAAAGTGGCGCATTAAATTTTCAATACCCATTTTAAGAGTCATTGTAGAACTGGGGCAACCTGCACAAGCCCCCCGCATTTCAAGGTATAAAACCCCGCCTTCAAATTTGTGAAAAATGATATCCCCGCCATCTTGTGCCACGGCGGGGCGAACACGAGATTCAATAATTTCTTTGATTTGTTTAACGATATCATCGTCTGTTTCAAGAATTTGGTTTCCCGATGCGGCCTGTTCGTTAAGTTCCTCATCTAATAAAACAGGCATGCCTTGAGAAAAATGATCCATTAACGCTCCTAAAATAATCGGCTTTAAAAGGGACCAATCAAAATCTTCGGCTTTGGTTACGGAAACAAAATCACTGCCCAGAAAAATCGCCATAACCCCTTCAATATCAAATAAGCGTTGGGCAAGAGGGGAATTTGAGGCTTCCTCAACGGCTTGATAATCACGGACACCAACACCGGTGACTTCACAACCGGGAAGAAATTTAAGTGTTGCAGGATTTGGGGTCGGTTCGGTTTGGATAAACATCTTTTATTGTCCTTTTTGCGTCGCGGGAAGTCCCGTTGTCGTTGAATACTCAAAATGAAGCTCTTTGCCATCATTAATTAAAGGGTAGGCGTGATGTGCGGCCATTGCGGCTTCAGAAAAACCGGTTAAAATTAGCTTGAGCTTATGCGGATACATGGCAATATCGCCAATGGCATAAATGCCGGGAATATTGGTTTCCGCAGTTGTTGGGTCGGTTTTGATATGGGTGTGGTCAAGGTTTAACCCCCATTGGGCGATCGGGCCTAAATTGGCGGCAAGGCCAAAAAACGGTAACAGAATATCAGCCTTTAACCATTTTTTATTTTGCTCAAGGTCACAAATTTGCACAGCCTCTAGTTGGCCGTTGTCGCCTTTTAAGCTGTGAAGTTGATAGGGGATTACGAGCTCAATTTTACCTTCTTGGGCAAGCTGATTAAGTCTTACGACACTTTCAGGTGCGGCACGAAATTTAGGCCGCCGGTGTACAAAATAAATATGTTCTGCTACATCAGAAAGAGCATTTGCCCAATCCACAGCGCTATCGCCACCACCGGCAATCACAATATGTTTTCCGGCAAAATCCTGACGACGACGCACAGAATAAAAAATGGATTTTCCTTCATAATGTTCAAGCCGTTCCAAAGGGGGTTTATTGGGGCCAAAAGCCCCCGCACCTGAGGCAATAATAACAACCTTGGCTTCGATCTCCGTTTGACGAGATGTTGTGACAAGCCAACGACCATTTTTTTGTTTTACTAGGCTCACAACTTGTTGATTTAGATGGTACGTTGGCGCAAAAACATCCGCCTGATGTTGTAACTGGTCAATAAGCTCGTTTGCATTTAAGCGTGAAATCGCTGGAATATCAAAAATAGGTTTTTCAGGGTAAAGTGCTGTACATTGTCCACCAATATGTTCAAGAGCATCAATAACATGGCAGTTCATTTTGAGCATGCCACATTGAAAAATGGCAAAAAGACCCGCAGGACCCGCACCAATAATGGCAACGTCTGTGGTATGTTTTTGACTCGACATCTCTTGTGTTCTCCTTCATCTTGAAGACTTATATATAACAAAATATAAGCAAACAGCAATGGATATAGCATTAAAAGATGAAAAGGCAACCACGGTTTTTGCACAACAATTAGCCTCTGTCTTACAGGCCGGCGATGTTGTGATGCTTTATGGGGATTTAGGGGCTGGAAAAACATTTTTAGCCCGTGCCTTAATCAACGCCCTATCAAAAACACCTCAAGAAGTCCCAAGCCCAACCTTTACGCTCGTGCAATGTTATGACACAAAAAACATGGAGATATGGCATTTTGATTTATATCGCTTGGAACATGCTGATGAAGTTGTTGAGCTTGGTTGGGATGAGGCCTTGGGTTCTGCATTGTTGTTAATTGAATGGCCGGATCGTTTAGGGCATTTGCGCCCCGAAGATCGTTTAGAAATTAATTTAAAAATTAACCCCGATTATACGGGCCAGCGTAAGCTAGCAATCACAGCTCATGGCGCGTATACTCAGCGCAAAGAATTGTTATTACAAGGTTGGGAAGCCCCCTTATGATCCCCAAAAAAGCTTTTGTACTCGCCGCGGGTTTAGGAAATCGGATGCGTCCATTAACGGATCATTGCCCAAAACCACTGTTAGAGGTTGCGGGGCGCACAATGCTCGATCGGGCTTTGGATGCTTTGGTTGCTGTTGGTGTTAAAACGGTTGTTGTAAATGTTCAGTATTTAGCTGAAATGATTATTCACCATTTAAAAACACGTTCTGATCTTAAAATCATTATTTCACAAGAAACAGAACTCCTCGAAACAGGCGGAGGGGTGAAAAAAGCGATTAATTATTTTGATGATGAGGCTTTTTTTGTTTTAAACAGTGATGTGTTATGGACAGACGGTATCGAGGGTTCAGCCTTAAAGGGTTTGGCAGAAGTCTGGGATGATCATCAAATGGATGCCTTGTTAATGATGTATGATGTTGATAAATTACCAAATCGTAACGGCGTTGGTGATTATGTGATGGGTCATAAGGGGGCCTTAAAACGTGGTGCGCGGGGCGCTGAAAATCCGCGTCATGTTTTTACCGGCCCACGGATTGTGCACCCCCGTCTTTTTAAAAATAGCCCCCAAGGTGCGTTTTCTTTTTTAACACTTTTTGATCAAGCCGAAGATCAAAACCGTCTTTTTGGATACCACCATCAAGGACAATGGTACCATTGTGGTACGCCAGAAGAATTAGCAGAAACAAATGATTTATTAGCTCAGAAAGATCAAAAAATATCATGACAGGTGAAAAGGCTGTTGAAACCACGGTTTATAATATTCCATCAGGGCGATCTTTTGTTGACAGTCTCGCGCAAGGTATTTGGCAACGCGTACAGGATGATCCTTTAAAATTAGCGGAATATACAATTTTATTACCAAGTCGGCGCGCGTGCCGCAGTCTGCGAGATGCTTTTTTAAGGCTTTCTGAAGGTCAACCGTTATTGTTACCACGGATGCAGCCTTTGGGTGATGTTGATGCAGATGAGCTTACAATTACGCTTGCGGCCAATGAAAATGCGGAAGCTTTATTAGATATTCCGCCGGCGATTTCACGCTTACGTCGTCAGCTTTTATTAGCCAGAGCTATTGAAAAGATGTATGAACACGATGAACAGCGGGCGCTGAGTTTTGATCAAGCCGCAAGCCTTGCCTTAGAGTTGGGACATTTATTAGACCAGACGTACACCGAACAAATTAGTTTTGATAAACTACAAAATCTTGTGCCTGAAAATTTTGCAAGCCATTGGCAAGAAATTTTGACTTTTCTTCAAATTATTACAGAACAATGGCCGAACCTTCTTAAAGCTGAAGGTAAAATTGATTATGCGGAACGCCGTAATTTTTTATTGGAAGCACAGGTTAAACAGTGGCAACAATCACCACCCTCAAAAATGATTATTGCGGCGGGTTCCACGGGTTCAATTCCTGCGACAGCAAAATTATTAGCCACCGTTGCAACCCTGCCAAACGGCGAAGTTGTATTGCCTGGATTAGATCCCCAAATGGATCAAGTCAGTTGGCAAGAAATGGGCGAGGATCACCCGCAATATAATTTAAAACAACTGTTAAATCGTATTAAAATCGATCGTCACCATGTCAAAGATTGGCCTGTACGTCTTGAGGGATCTATTAATCAAAAGCGCGTACGTCTTTTAATTGAAACAATGCGCCCGGCCAAAACAACAGAAGAATGGCGACAATTAAAAACCAGTGATATTGATGAGACGGCTCTGCAAGGGTTATCTTTGGTTGAGGCCGCAACGGCGCAAGAAGAGGCCGATGTTATTGCCTTGATGATGCGCGAAACATTGGAACATGAAACAAAAACCGCAACCTTGATTACGCCTGATCGCCGTTTAGCACGACGGGTTACAATGGCGCTCAGACGTTGGGGGGTTATGATTGATGATTCTGGAGGGCAAAATTTAGCAGATTCTTCGGTTGGCCGTTGGTTGCGTTTAACAGCCCAAATGGTATTAGATCAGATGTCGCCCGTGGCGCTTCTTGCCTGTTTAAAACATGTATTGGCGGCAAATGGTATGGCGGCTGCAGATTTTAAAGTGACGTTACAAAAATTAGAACATTTTTTATTACGGGGCCCGCGTCCTGCACCTGGTTTTGCAGGCTTGTATGACGTATTAGATTTGTTGGCGGTGGAAGATTCGGAACGAAAACGCCAGTCGGTCGCAGAATTAAAATCGTTTTTACAAGCACTTGAAGAACAGGTTGCTGATTTTCAAGCGAGCTTAACAACAGACCAACCCTTTATGACGATTTTACAAAATCATATCCGCTTAGCGGAGGCCTTGGCCTGCACGGACCAAGATCAAGGCGCTCAACGGTTATGGCGCCATGAAGATGGCGAGGCCGCGGCGCAATTTATTAACGAGCTCTATCAGGTTTCCGAGGATATTCCAAAGCTTTCAGGAGATCAGTATTTAGCGTTGTTAAATACCTTAATGAAAGGCAAAACGGTACGCCCGAAATATGGTCGTCATCCGCGTCTAACAATTTTAGGACAGATCGAAGCACGTTTATATAATGCCGATTTAGTGATTATCGGAGGTCTAAACGAAGGCACATGGCCGTCTGAAACAGCAGGAGATCCGTGGATGTCTCGCCAGATGAGAACGGATTTTGGTTTGCCATCTCTAGAACGTGCGATTAGCTTGGCTGCGCATGATTTTGTTCAAGCAACCACAGCTCCAGAAGTTGTTGTGACCCGCGCAAAGCGGGTAGAAGGTTCACCAACGGTTCCCGCGCGTTGGTTGTTGCGGATGGAAACGGTTTTGGCCGCGGTTGGTTTAGAGATGCCTCGGCAAAATGCAAACCAATGGCGTCGTTGGGTTCAGGCTTTAGATCAACCCGCTGACATTAAGCCGATCTCCCGTCCCGAGCCGAGACCTCCGGTATCTGCTCGACCGCGCCAAATTTCTGTCACTGGTGTTGAACGTTGGATGCAAGACCCCTATGAAATTTACGCAAAATATATTTTAAAATTGCGAAAGCTTTCGCCTTTGGATCAAGATCCGTCAGCCGCAGATCGGGGCATCTTGTTGCATTCTGTTCTCGAAAGATTTATTGCGGAATATGCCCGCCGTATTCCAGAAAATGCTTATGATAAATTTTTAGAAATTGGTCGTTCTGTTTTTGAAGAAATGCATGTGCCTCCCGAAATTAAAGTTTTTTGGTGGGGGCGTTTTGAAAAAATGGCGCGCTCATATTTAAATGAAGAACACCAATGGCGGGAGACCACGGGTGCCGTCCCCGTTTTAACCGAAGGCCAAGGGCAGCTGACCTTACAAGGCCCTGCGGGCGCCTTTAAGCTTACCGCCAAAGCGGATCGGATTGATCGTTTGGCAGGGGGTGCGGGTCTTGCCATTATTGATTATAAATCCGGTCAGCCCCCGACAGGCCCCGAAGTTAAAGATGGAAAAGCCCCCCAATTACCGCTAGAGGCTTTAATTGCAGAGGCCGGAGGGTTCGATGGACTTGCCGCATCACAGGTGGCGAGTTTGGTTTATTGGCATATGTCCGAACGTGTCCTTCGAAAAGATGTTACAGCTAAAAATGTCGCTCAGGATTTAATCGAAGAAGCCCAAGCTGGATTACAGGCCTTGATCGATATTTTTGATAATCCCCAAACCCCGTATTTATGTCGGCCGCGGTTGGAGTGGGCCCCTAAATATTCGGATTATGAGCATTTTTCACGCATAAAAGAATGGGGCGCAAGCGGTGAGGGAGAGCTTTAAATGATACAGTCAACACCAGTACCTTTATATGATACGGCTGAGCTTTCTGCACAGGCGAATAGTCAACAACGTCAAGCCTCTGACCCTCTGCATAGTGTATGGGTGGGCGCGTCCGCGGGGACAGGTAAAACCAAGGTTTTAACCGATCGGGTTTTACGGTTGTTATTACCGCGACCCGGTTTAGATGATGACAGTGCAACGGATCCGGGAAAAATTTTGTGTATTACCTTTACCAAAGCTGGTGCGGCAGAAATGGCCGAGAGGATCAGTAAAACCTTAGGTAAATGGGCCGTGATTTCAGATGCCGATCTACAAATGCAAATATCGGCCTTAATCGGTCAAGAACCCAGTGATGAAATGTTACGCGCGGCACGTCGTCTGTTTGCTCAAGTTGTTGATGTTCCCGGTGGCATGAAAATCATGACAATTCATGCTTTCTGCCAATCCATTTTAAAACGCTTTCCTTTGGAGGCAGGTTTACCCCCCCATTTTGAATTGATGGATGACCGTACGGCGCTTGAATATATGTCACGGTGTCAGCATCAGGTTATTATTGAAACCCAAACCGATCCAGAATCGGATCTCGGCCAAGCCATGGCAAAATTAACGGCCAGTATGCAACCTGAAAACCTAACCAATTTAATGGGAAATTTGGCGCAAGAACGAAGCCGGCTTCAACAGATTTTAAAATTTAATCAGGGTTACCAAGGGCTTGTTTCAAATTTATATCAAAAATTTAAGCTACCCGAAGGCATTCAAAAATCTGAAGTTTTAGAAGCCGCGTGTGATACAGGCTCTTTTAATGAAACCGGCTTACGTGAGGCTGTTGCGGCATTATCATCAGGATCAAAAACAGATCAAGACAAAGCCTATAAATTACAAAATTGGTTGGATCAAAAATCGTTTAGAAAACAAAATTTTGCCAAAGAATATGCGTCTATTTTTATCACTCAAAAAGGCACAATTGTTAAAACGCTAGCGACAAAAAAGGTCGTTACAGCTTTTCCAATGATTGCCGATATCATGTTTGTTGAGGCAGAACGTATTTTAGCAATTATCCATCGTCTGAAAGCCATTGATGTAATTGAATATACCGCGGCATTAATGCGGGTAAGTGAAGAAATCCTAAAACGATATGAAGCCCGTAAAACATTGGCAGCTGTTTTAGATTATGATGATTTAATTTATTATACACGTGATTTATTAAATCGTGAAGAAAACGCCGCGTGGGTTTTATTTAAATTAGATCAAGGCGTTGATCATATTTTAGTTGATGAAGCCCAAGATACAAATCCCGAACAATGGCACGTTATCGAAAGTCTTGCGTCGGAATTTTTTGTGGGTTTAGGCGCGCGTGATGAGGTTGAAAGAACCATTTTTGTTGTTGGGGATGAAAAACAATCTATTTTCAGCTTTCAGCGAGCCGACCCAAAAGCATTTAACCGGATGCGCTGTTATTTCGAAGAAAAAGTACATGAAGCGGGTAAATCATGGCAACGGATTGGTCTCAATGTATCGTTTCGTTCAACCTCGGCCGTTTTACATTCTGTTGATGAAATTTTTAAAGATCAAATTGTGCGCCAAGGTGTCTTAACAGATCCTTTGGAAGACATCGAACATATTCCCTTTCGTTCTGGGCATGCTGGTTTGGTTGAAATATGGCCTGTTTTCCCCGTTGATAAAGCAGAAGAGGGAGAGGAGTGGCAACTCCCTAATCATATTGCACTTTCGAAATCAGCCAAACAAAAAGCCGCAGATAAAATTGCCGATACGATTAAAAATTGGTTGGAAAGGGATGAAAAATTAGAGTCTCTTGATCGACCAATCAAAGCTGGCGATATTATGGTTTTGGTTCGGCGGCGGGATGTTTTTGTTGAACAACTTATTCGGGCATTAAAAATTCGTAACGTGCCTGTTGCCGGGGTTGACCGGATGAAACTTTCCGAACAATTGCCGGTGATGGATTTATTGGCTTTGGCAAATTTTATGTTATTGCCTGATGATGATTTAACATTGGCAACATTGTTAAAATCACCTTTGATTGGCATCGATGAAGAAACACTTTTTGAGCTTTCTTATCGTCGACAAGGCTCGCTGTGGGAGGTTGTGCGAAACCGACGTGATGACATCAGCCGCTATCTTGTCCAAATGATGCAAAAAGCACAACAAAGTCTGCCTTATGAATTTTTTGCGGAAGTCCTTGGCAGTGCTTGCCCCGCAAATTGTGATAGTGGCCGAAAGGCTTTTTTATCGCGTTTAGGTTATGATGCATTGGACGCTTTGGATGAGTTTTTAAATGCCAGCATGGAATTTGAAATGGCTCATATTCCAACCTTGCAGGCTTTTTTAAGCTGGTTTGAAAAAAATCAGGTCAGCATCAAACGCCAACAAGAACAATCCAACATTAACCAAGTTAAAATTATGACGGTACATGGATCAAAAGGCTTACAAGCTCCGATCGTGTTTATGCCCGATACAACGTCAAGTCCATCAACCAGTGGTGGATCAAGTCGCCCGCGATTGGTGTGGCCTTCCGATGAAGCGGGAATCCCATTATGGGTGCCTAAAAAAGATTTTGAAGACCCCAGCTTTGCCAAAGCATGGGACATCGAAAAACAAAAAGAAGCCGAAGAGTATCGCCGGTTACTTTATGTTGCCCTTACCCGCGCGGAAGATCGTTTATATCTGTGTGGTATTGGCCAGCATAAAGCGCTCCCAAAAGATTGCTGGTACACTTTGGTACGCGATGCGTTTGCACCGATTGCACAAAATTTTAATTTTAGCCTGAACGGTAAAGCTATTGTTGATAATGAAGGTGTTGAACAATTTGGCTTACGGGTTCACCACCCTCAAACGTGCTTGCCGAGAGTAGCGGATCAAGATAATATTGCCCCGTGTACTCGTCTCGAAGATTTACCCGACTGGGCCCAGCGTGAACCAGCCGCAGAACCTGTGCCGCCGAAACCCTTATCTCCTTCGCGTCCAGATGAAGATGAACCTGCGGTACGCTCACCATTAGGTAGCGATGATGGTTATCGTTTTCGGCGCGGGATTCTAGCACACCAGCTTTTGGAAGTTTTACCCGAGTTGCCAGAAGAAAAATGGCAAAAAGCGGCTTTGTTATATTTACAACGTTCGGCGGATGATCTTGCCTTACGAGACCAAGAATCCCTTTGCCAAGAGGTGATTGCGGTTTTAAAACATCCTGAATTTGAACCTATTTTTGGCCCAGGATCGATGGCCGAAGTGCCCATTGTGGGATTGTTGGGGGCTGAAAAACACAATAATATTCATACGCTGTCTGGATCAATTGATCGAATGGTGGTGATGGAGGATCAAGTTTTAATTGTTGATTATAAAACTAATCGTCCGCCCCCACAGGATGAACAAGGGGTTTTACCGGTTTATCTCAAACAGTTGGCAATCTACCGATCGGCGGTGGCACGCGTTTACCCAGATAAAGAAATCAAGGCGGCGCTGTTGTGGACGGATGGGCCTTTTTTAATGCATTTATCATCAGAAAGACTTGACGCTTTTGCATTATAAGCTAGTTTAGGTATAACTATTTCATAGGGTAATTATAACAAAAGGTGAAAAAAATGGGTATTCAATCTGTTACTGATGATGAATTCGAACAAGAAGTTTTAAAATCAGATGTTCCTGTTGTGGTTGATTTTTGGGCGGAATGGTGTGGACCATGTCGTGCGTTGGCGCCAACGTTAGAAGAACTTGCAGGCGAAATGGGGGATACGGTTAAAGTTGTGAAAATAAATATCGATGAAAACCCAAATGCGCCAACAACATATGGTGTACGGTCGATCCCGACTTTAATGATTTTTAAAGCTGGTGAAATCGCGGCTCAAACCGTTGGATCTTTACCCAAAAACGAACTTCATAAGTGGATTGAAGATCAGTCTTAAAAAATATTTTTAAGCTTTAAAATTTTTAAAAAGGCTCTGTTTTTTAACGGGGCCTTTTTTTATGATCAGGACAATGTATTTCGCTTGTATTTTTCATATCAAGTGGTATGTTGCGGGGCAATTGATTCTTATGCGGACATAGAGGAGTGATTGCCATGCATTCGAGGCCAGTTCCAATTGATGATGTGATCCATCGTTTTCTAAAACCTTATATTGAGAAAAATTTTCCAGGTGCCGATATGGTTCTTGTCGGAGGCTCATATGGTCGCGCGATGAAAAATGGCGGTTACCAACCTGTTAGCTCTTCAGATATTGACCTTTTAATTGTTTATGATGATTTGGAAAAGGCTGGTTATAAAGGCATCACACAGCGTTTTAAAATGGAAGATATCGGCCGCGCGCTTGGCGGTGAGGCACGTGAAATTATGCTCGATTGTAATATTCATGATTACAAAGGGTTATCATACCATTCCAAGATGATCAAAAATGACTGGCGTAAACCGTTTACATTTAACATGTTGCGGGAAGCTTATGTGATGATCGACCCTAAAAACAAAGCACCCGCATTACAACGTTGGGCGCAAAGATTTGTTGACGCTGGCCCCGCACCATTATCCCAAGGGCAATGTCAGGATCATGTTCAGACTTTAAATTCGTTTAAAACAGCTTTAAAAACGGCAACAACGGCAAAAGAACGTAAAGTGATTGCATTGGCATCCTATGCCCAAACTGCAAATTTTGCCTTATTGGTTAATGGTTTTTGGCAAACTGGAACTAATCAAGTTTATCGTTATGTTGAACGGCATATGCCCGATCAAGTTGACCAAATTAATACAGCTTTTTTGACGGCTATTCATCAAGATAAAACCGATCAGCTCATTGCCTTATTTGATGATTTGAGCCAATTAGGCCAAAGTCGTATGCCGTTTTTGCCGTTTGAAAAAACTTTTAATGGTTATGATCCAATACAATATTTAGGTCTTGAAGCGGCTGATGATGCGTTTAAAGGTTTTATCAAATTTGGCTTAAACCATTTTTGTGACGCCTTGGAAACAAGTTTCCAGCGGGGGGATATGGCACCCATTGCGACGTGTAATTTGGCGTTGGAATTTTATGGTGAGGCGATGCGTATGTTTCATGGGGAAGAAAAACCTCAAGGTGCGGCTTTTGCACAACGCTTACTTAAAACAAATCCTGATGTTGTTGATGCGCTTTTGGATGCTTTTGACAAGAAAGAATTTGAAGATTTTTTAAACATATGTGATGTTGCCTTGGCGCCGATGGGTGGTTTGTATTATAAGACACTTATGTTGGAAATGCCCGAAGACATCGCCATGCGCAAAGCGCTTAAACAAAATAGAGCTGTTAAACCGTCTTCAAATGCTCCGGTTAATAACTCTGGGATGACAAAATAAGGACGTGATAATGGTTGATTATGAATTACACCAAAATGATTTGCCTGACGGGATTTTTTTCGGCGATATTTTGGCCATTGATAATGAAATGATGGGGCTTAACCTTTTTCGGGATCGCTTATGCTTGTGTCAAATTTATGATGGTTTGCCGAATAGTAAAGTTCATATGGTGCAATTTGATGGCACCGATTATAGCGCCCCGAATTTACGCGCGTTATTATCAGACATTACAAAAATAAAATTGTTATATTTTGCACGAGGAGATATGGGCTGGATTGGTCATTATCTTGGTGTTGTGATGGAAAATGTTTATTGTACTAAAATCGTGTCTCGGATTGCGCGAACCTATCGTCAAGATCATGAGCTTGAAACGCAGTGTCGGGAAATTTTAGGCATTAAAATGCCAAAAGAACAACAATGTTCGAATTGGGCGGCGCCGATCCTTGATCCGGAACAATTAAAATATGCGGTGAACGATGTTTTGCATTTACATGCCTTGCGCGAGGCGTTGGATCTTCTGTTAAAACAAAATGATCGTCAAAAATTGGCGTATGATATTTTATCCTGCCTGCCTGCGCGCGTTCAGCTTGATCTTGCAGGGTGGCATCAAGATCAGGATATTTTTGCCTATATGCCTACAGCAACGGTACAGGCGACGTAAAATAAAAGTGAATTAGATGTAAAAAAACCGGGGCTAAAATAAAAGCGCCGGTTTTTTTTATAAATTTGAAAAGAGATATTATTTAGTGGGCATGCTGAGGGCCTCGGGCGCAACAACCATAACCATTTGGCGACCTTCAAGTCGTGGGCTTGATTCAACTTTAATTTTTTCGCCAAGCTCTTCTTTAATCCGTTTTAAAACTTCCATACCTAAATTTTGATGAGCCATCTCACGTCCACGGAAGCGGATCGTGAATTTTACCTTATCCCCGTTATCGATAAATTTATGCGCATTTTTCATTTTTACTTGAAAATCATGTTCTTCAATGGTGGGGCGCAGTTTTAATTCTTTAACTTCAATTGTTTTTTGTTTTTTACGGGCGGCATTGGCCTTTTTCTGCTGCTCGTAACGATATTTACCGTAGTCAATGATTTTACAAACCGGTGGTTCGGCATTGGGAGAAACCTCGAGAAGGTCAAGTCCAGCATCAGCGGCTTTTTCGATCGCTTCATCAATGGAGAGGACACCTAACATCTCACCCTCTGCACCAACGACACGAACTTCGGACGCTGTAATATCGCGGTTAACACGTGGACCTGTAACTTTTCTTGTAAATGGTGGTCTAGAAATGGGTTTCTCTCCTTAATGGTTTAATTTTTATTTTTGGTTATGGTTGCTGAATCGGTGATTCAGCTTCTGTTGTGATTTTACGCACTGCATCGTCAAGTGCAAGGATTTCTTGCGCTTTTGTTCCTAAACGTCGGATTGCAACGGTACGTTCATCGGATTCGCGTTCACCACAAACAATAATAATGGGTTTTTTGCTGACACTATGTTCGCGAATTTTGTAATTAATTTTTTCATTACGCTGGTCCAGCTCAACGCGTAGGCCTTGGGCTTTGAGTTTTTCGTAAACTTCTTGTGCATAATCATCTGAACTGCTGGTGATCGTTGTGACGACCGCTTGCACAGGGGCGAGCCATAATGGGAATTTACCGGCGTAACTTTCAATAAGAAGACCAAGGAAACGCTCAAAAGTACCAAAAACCGCCCGATGGATCATCACGGGATGATGCTTGTTGCCATCTTCACCGACATAGGTTGCATTCAGACGTTCAGGCATAACAAAATCAAGCTGCAGTGTGCCACATTGCCATGATCTGCCAATAGCATCCTTGAGGTGGAATTCGTATTTTGGCCCGTAAAAAGCCCCTTCACCTTCAACAATTTCATATTTAATATCAAGCTCGCTTAACGCGTCTTTTAAATAATTTTCGGCTTTATCCCATGTTTCATCGGAACCCGCACGGACATCAGGACGTGTTGCAATTTTAACGCTGATTTCTTCAAAGCCAAAATCTTTATAGGTGTTAAAAAACATTTCGCAAAAACGACGAGCTTCTGCGGTGATTTGGTCTTCCCGGCAGAAAATATGGGCATCATCTTGAGTCATTTGACGCACCCGCATAATACCATGAAGAGCCCCATGCGCTTCGTTACGATGGCAACAACCAAATTCGGACATCCGAATAGGAAGGTCGCGGTAACTTTTGACACCTTGTTTAAAAACTTGAACATGGGCAGGGCAATTCATTGGTTTTAAAGCCATGAATTTTTTAGGCTCTTCGGTAAAAATAGGGCCTTCTTCAGAAGTGCTTGGCACAACATCTGGCACAACAAACATATTTTCACGGAATTTTGACCAATGTCCGGATTGTTCCCAAAGTTTACTATCAAGGAGCTGAGGGGTTTTTACTTCGCGATAACCGTATTCATCTTGGCGCGCCCGAATGTATCCTTCGAGCTCTTTCCAAATTGTAAATCCATTAGGGTGCCAGAAAACACTACCTTGGGCTTCGTCTTGAAGGTGAAAAAGATCCATAACGCGGCCGAGTTTACGGTGGTCGCGTTTTTCGGCTTCTTCGAGCATTGTAAGATATGCTTTTAGCTCTTTATCGTTACGCCAAGCCGTCCCGTAAATACGATGTAACATGGCATTTTTACTATCTCCGCGCCAATACGCACCGGCAACTTTCATTAATTTAAAAGCCCCGCCCACGTGTTTGGTTGAGGGTAAATGAGGCCCCCGGCAAAGGTCATACCAGTCCCCTTGTCGGTAAATGCTGATCTGTTCGGCTTCGGGTAAGTCCCGAATAAGTTCGGCTTTGTATTTTTCACCAATCTCTTCAAAATGTTTAATCGCGTCGTCACGCTGCCAAACCTCACGGGTAAAAGCTTCGTTTTTTTCGATGATTTGGCGCATCTTTTTTTCAATGGCGGTTAAATCGTCGGTTGAAAAAGGTGTTTCACGCGCAAAGTCATAATAATATCCATTTTCAATAGACGGGCCAATGGTGACTTGAGTTCCGGGGAAAAGGCTTTGTACAGCCTCGGCCATGACATGGGCGGCATCGTGACGGATGAGATCAAGGGCTTCATCGCTGTCTCGCGTAACAATCTCAATTTTCATGTCTTGGGTGATCGGCAGCATAAGATCACAAAGCTCCCCATCAAGTTTGACGGCAAGGGCTGCTTTTGCAAGGCTTTTGGCGATTGTTGCGGCAACATCATACCCCGTAGAACCAGAGGTTAATGTTAAAATATTACCATCGGGAAGAGTTAGATTGATATTTTTATCGTTGCTGCTTTGGTTGGCCATTTGTTGCATTTCTTCTGCCTATTTCTCACATGTTATTTTATGGGGATGTTAAGAGTCATCATCCCTTAGCCTTTACTGTCCTTTGGTAGGCTTAAACTGTCAAGTTGAATTCGTAAAAAAGGTCGAATTTCTAAGGAAAAACTGGTCATTTTAAAAAATTAAGAGTAAAACCATAAGTAATGATGATTTGGAGCAGGATTTTTTGATCATGATGCAGTTTTCGGAGACCCCAAATACCCTATTTCAACAATACGCTCAGCAGAATCGCCCGCCGGTGATTATGCAAGTTGTACCTGCGCTAAATGGCGGCGGGGTTGAACAAGGGGTGTTAGATATGAACGCGGCAATTGTTAATGCGGGCGGACGATCTATAGTTGTGTCCTCTGGTGGCTTACGTGTCCATGAAATTGATCGTGCCGGTGGGGAGCATATCATTTTACCCGTGCACAGCAAAAATCCAATCACAATGGCACGTAATGTTAAGCGTTTAAAAAAAATAATTGAGACACAGGGTGTGGATCTTGTACACGCGTGTAGCCGGGCACCAGCATGGAGCGCATTTAAAGCCGCTAAAGCCGCGGGCGTTCGATATGTTACCAGCTGTCATGCGGCGCATAATATTTCAGGACGTGTTAAACGATTTTACAATAGCGCCATTGCCAAAGGCGAACGTGTGATTGTGGTGTCGCACTTCCTATCGGAATATTTACAACAAAATTACCATACCGATCCGGCAAAAATTCGGGTAATCCATCGGGGAGTTTCGATGGGTAAATTTCATCCCAATTGCGTGACGGCAGAACGGTTAATTAATTTGACTAAAGAATGGCGTATTCCCGACGGTTCGGCCGTTGTGATGATGCCGGGGCGCATTACCCGCTCAAAAGGGCATTTGTTTTTAATTGATGCTTTGGCCAAGCTGAAGCGGGATGATCTTTTTTGTGTGTTTATGGGGAAAAACAAAAAAAATTCAAGCTACCGCCAAGAACTAGAAGACCACATTGAGGCTAACGGTATGTCCGGCAAAGTCCGGATGGTTGAAAATTGTACGGATATGCCGGCGGCTTATATGCTATCAACGGTTGTTGTTTGTGCCTCTATTGAACCCGAAGGTTTTGGCCGTATTCCAATTGAAGCCCAAGCCATGGGACGCCCTGCAATTTCGACCGAACATGGTGGTGCAATGGAAACCATTATTAAAGATGAAACGGGCTGGTTAGTGCCGCCACATGATGTTTCGGCTTTGGCCAAAGCTCTTGATGAAGCAATGTCATTGGATAACGAACATCGCGCCGTTTTAGGCACACGTGCGATGTCGCATATTGCACGGTATTTTTCATTGGAAACGATGTGCCAAGGCACGTTAGATGTTTATGCTGAATTATTAGGTGTTACCACAAAATCTGTTGCACAGTCACAAAATGAAATGCAAACGGCAGAGGCCGTTATGCAAGCGTCAGGTTAAGAGCGAGTTTACGGCTGTTATGTCTCACCCTAAAAATATTCTTGTGATTAAACTGAGTGCTTTTGGCGATTTTATTCTCGCGCTAGGGCCCATGGCGGCGATCCGCAAGCAACATCCTGATGCTAAAATTACCTTGTTAACCACACGTACTTTTGTTGATTTAGCTCAAAAAAGTGGTTATGTCGATAAGGTTCTTGTAACACAACGCCATAAAATACATCAGATTGGGAAATGGGCAAAATTATTGATGATGTTGCGTAAGCATAATTTTGATCGTGTTTATGATTTACAAATGAATGGGCGGACTAAAAAATATTGCCGAATGATGTCGTTGTTCCGAAAATTGGATTGGTCAGGTGTTGTTTCGGGAAGTCCCCTTTTTTATGATAATCCAAATTGGCGCGATATGCATGCCTTTGACCGTCACAAAGAAGTTTTGAAAATCGCGGGGATAAAAAATCTAACAATTCCCGATATGACATGGTTGGAAACGGATATTGATCTTTTTAAATTAAAAAAACCGTTTATTTTATGTGTGCCGGGTTCGGCGCCAACACGCCCTGATAAAAGATGGCCAGCGATCCGTTATGCCGGGCTTGCACGGAAATTAAGCCATGAGGGGTATCAAGTGGTTCTGTTGGGAACACAGGCCGAAGCAGAGGTTACAAAAGCCATTAAACGAGGGGCCTCTGATGTTGTTGATTTAACAGGCAAAACAAGTATTTTTGACATTGCAGGGATGGCACGCCAAGCCGCGGGAGCCGTTGGCAATGATACGGGGCCTATTCATTTAATTGCGGCGGCGGGGTGTCCAACATTGACGCTTTTTTCATCGGCTTCTGATCCCGAACATTCCGCGCCACGTGGAAAAAAAGTGATTGTTTTACAATCCGATGATCTTGCCGATTTAAAAGTTTCAGATGTTAAAGATGCCTTGTCGCTCAGGGAATAAACAGATGAAAATTGATCAAACATATGATGCGCGTGGTTTGATTTGTCCGATTCCTATCTTACGCGCCCGCAAAATCCTAATGGCCTTAGAAGCCGGACAATATTTAGCGATTCATGTTAGTGATTTGTCTTCCGAACAAGATTTTAAAGATTTTTGTGCCGATCAAGGACATCTTTTATATCAACAAATCGAACATTCAGATTACCGCACTTACATTATTCAAGCAGGTGTTGTTTAAGAGCAGACGTTATTCAGAAGACGGTTTCTCCGGTTGAGACGGCGGATTAAGCAGTTTTTGATCCGTCCAACTATTGGGCAGAATTTCTAATAAACGTGCAATCCAATACATTTGCCACGGGAAAGCAATGCGGGCTTTGTTTTTTTTCAGAGCGTTCACAATTAAAGCCGCCGCAGGTGTTGCTTCCATCAAAAAAGGCATTTTAAACTGATTAACGTCAGTTAGCGGGGTGCGAATAAATCCAGGGCAAATGACATTTATTTCAACACCATAGAGGGCATATTCGGGACGCAAGGCTTCGCCTAAAAAACGTACGGCGGCCTTGCTGGCGCTATAGGATTGAGAACCGGGCATACCGCGAAAACTGGCAAGCGAGCTCATAAGAGCAACTTGACCTTTTTTACGATGTTTCATCCGGGGAAGAATAGGATCAATGGTATTGAGCACGCCTGTTAAATTAACATCAAAAACTGTACGTGATTTTTCTGCGGTCTCGACACCTTTAAAACCAATTCCGGCGTTAGCATGGACAAGATCAATGGCCTTTTGTGTGTCCCACAGGATAATTTGTTTTGCCATTTTTGTTTGGTTGGTAACATCAAGTGTTGCGATGAAAACCGTAGCACCTTTTAGTTCACATTGTTTTTGAATTTTTTGTAAGCGCTTTAAATCACGCCCGATCAGGTAAAGTGTTTGGTTCGGGGCGGCATAACAAAGCGCCATGCATTTACCAATACCGCTTGACGCACCCGTAATTAAAATAGTTTGAGGAGATAACATTTTTTTACAGCCTTTTTGTTGTATCCTGATACAAGCCAAGTTATAAATATACATGAAAACGCGTCATGGATTTGGAAAAAAATGACATCTTTTGCAAAGAAAAAAGAAAACGAAGACAAAGGATCACGGTTTAATTTAAATCGTCGTGGCGTAATGCTTGCGCTGTCCTCACCCTCGGGAGCCGGCAAAACAACCATTTCACGTCGTTTGTTAGATGTTGACGATAAAATTAGGATGTCGGTATCGGCAACAACTCGAATAATGCGCCCTGGTGAAGAAGAAGGAAAACATTATTTCTTTATGGCACCAGAACGGTTTCAATTGATGGTTGATAATGATGAGTTTCTCGAATCTGCTCAAGTTTATGGACGGATGTATGGCACACCGCGCCAACCTGTTGAAGAGGCCCTGTCCAATGGTCAAGACGTGATGTTTGATATTGATTGGCAGGGAACACGCCGTCTCAGCCAGCAGGCACCTGAAGATCTTGTCTCGATCTTTATTTTACCGCCGACATGGGAAGAATTAAAAAATCGTCTTGTTAAGCGTGGTCAAGATAGTGCGGAAGAAATCGCAAGCCGTATGGATAAAGCCCAAGATGAAATTTCACATTACGATGAATATCATTATGTGATTGTAAATTATGATGTGGATGAAAGCATCAAACATGTGCGGGCGATTTTGGATGCCGAGCGCCTGAAACGACGGCGTATGGCCGCGATGGATGCTTTTGTTAAAACGTTAGCACCGCCAACATTATAAGCCCGATATCATCATAAAATTCATTAATTTAATATAGCCTTCAACAGGGATCTCTTCGGCACGTGCGGTGGCGGGGATATCAATTGTTTTTAAGGTTTCTTCGACATCAATACCCAATGATTTGAGGCTTGTGCGTAACATTTTACGGCGCTGGCCAAAGGCCGCGGCGGTAATCCGTTCCATGAGTTTGAATTCTTTAGCAGTGAAGGTAATATTTTTGGGGCGCAAGCGTACAATTGAAGAGGTGACTTTAGGCGGTGGTGTAAAAGCTGAAGGCGGCAGGTCAAAAGCAATATCTGTCTGGCATAACCATTGGCAAATCACAGCGAGCCGTCCGTAGGTTTTATTTTTAGGTTGAGCGCAAATACGTTCGGCAACTTCTTTTTGAAACATCAATGTCATTGACGTAAATTCGTTGGCAGATTGTAGCCAGTTAATCAGCAATGGCGTTGCAATATTATAAGGCAGGTTGGCAATAATGGCGCGGGGCGCCGAAGATAAATCAACAAGATCAGCCGTGAGCGCATCGGCTTCGATAAGATCTAAACGGCCTTTAGCCATTTGGACAACAGGTTGTAACGCGCTGACACAACGTTGATCTTTTTCAAGAGCGATCAGTTTAGATGCGGGGCTTTCAAGGATGGCGCGTGTTAGGCCTCCAGGCCCTGGGCCAACTTCAAAGATTGTGGTGTTATCCAATTTACCGGCACACCGTACAATTTTTCGTGTGAGGTTTAGGTCGAGCAAAAAATTCTGCCCCAGTGACTTTTTAGCCGCTAAATCGTTGGCTTTAATGACCTCACGTAACGGCGGGAGGTCATCGCCATTAAATACGTTTGTCAATGAAGGCCGCCGCTTTTAAATCACGTAAGTATCGTTGTTGCAAAGCATCTAGGCGCTCGGTACCAAGCTGTGAGGCAATTTTTTCACGGAAAGCATCATTTGCTTCCGGCGGCAGCTCTGTTTGGCTTTGAGCTTGGGGAGCTGCTGTAACCTGTTGAGGTACACGGGGATTTGTGTTGGCACTGGCATGAACGGGGGCTGTTGGGTTATCGCGAGAACAGATCATTAAAATAAAGAGACCTTTGCTGTTGAGAAGCGGATTTGAAAGCTCTCCATCTTTAATGTTTTCGACTGTTTTTACAACAGAGTCTGGCAGGCTGCCTAACAAGATTTTACCAAGGTCACCCGTCGCTGGAGAATTAAATTCAGAAAAACGCTTCTCCATCGCAGTACAGCCAATGATTTCATTTTTTAATGCTTTTGCACGGGCAATTTTGGCTTGTCTAACGGTTTGGGGTTCATCAGTGGCAATGGGAATAAAAATTTGTTTCATATGTGCGCGGACTTTACGAATATCAAAGGCTTCCCTCTGAACCTGAACTGCGGGTACCGCCGCCGCAACAGGTGGGGCTTTAGGGGCTGTTTTCTGGGCAACCGGTGTGAGAGGGGGTTGTACCCGAATATCCCTTAAATATAACAGATGATAACCTGTAGAGGTTCGAATTGGCGGGCTAACTTGACCGGGTTTCATTTGAAGTAGCGCATTTTCAAGCTCAGGAGCGAGCTGTCCTGTGCGCATCCAGCCAAGATCCCCACCGCGTTGCGCGCCAGGGGCTTGTGAAAATTGTTTTGCAACACGTTTAAACGGAACACCGTCCATTAATTTTTTAAGCAGATCGTTAACCATCGCGGAAACTTCAGCTTCAAGGCTGGGGTGGCTGACATTTAAATAGATTTCTGCAACCAAAAATTCAGGTTTTCCGGCATTACGTTTGATATCTTCGAGAACAGCATCAATTTCGGATTCTGAGATATTTACTTTCGGGCGTAATTTGCGACGGACAACCTGTGTCCATGCGATTTGTGCACGGAGCTGAGCTTCAAGGGTTGAGATCGGAACACGCTTTTCTAAAAATTTAAGCTTAAGCTGTTCGTTTGTTAAGCCATTTTGCTTGGCAATTTGTTCCATTGCGCCGGAAACTTGTGAATTTGTGATGTGGATACCAAGTTTTTTGGCCTCGGACATTTGTAATGTTTCAATGATAAGATTTTCTAAAACCTGCTGCCCAAGACGTTCGTGAACAGCCGGATCATCGGGTAAATCCGTTGCGGTTAACGCCATTTGTACACGATTTTGTACGTCTGAATATGTAACAATGTCATCGTTTACAACAGCGGCAATACCTTCTTTTTGTATTGCGTAGCTATTGTGAGCTGAAAATAAAAAAATGAGAAACGATAAAATAAACGCGCGCATAATTTTTCTGTCCTTAATTTTTGATACCCTAGGATAAAGCAGATTATAACGATTTCGTCAAGAATTTACACGGCTTGAGATGGTTTTACAAAACTATCTAGAACCTTTTTTCGTCCGGTTTTTTCAAAACGAATGTCTAATTTATCGCCATCAACGGAAATGATTTTGCCGTAACCAAATTTTTGATGGAAAATACGCTGGTTAACCTCAAACCCGGCTTGGGACTTTAAACGGGATAACCCCGAACCTATTCCTGCGCTTGAATGTGTTTTTAATGGTGCAGATTGTCCACGGTGGCCTTGGTTTTGAAAACCGTGATCATCTTGGCGACCAGCAAAACCAGAACCATAAAGACCAACATCAGAATGGAAATCAACATGTTTTTCGGGCAATTCTTCGATAAAACGTGAGGGAATACAATTTAACCACTTGCCGTAGAGCTGCCGATTGGCGGCATGAAAGATATAGGCTTTTTTACGCGCACGTGTAATGCCAACATAAGCGAGGCGGCGCTCTTCTTCAAGTCCAGCAAGCCCCGTTTCATCAAGACTTCTTTGGTTGGGGAAAATGCCTTCTTCCCAACCCGGTAAAAAAACCGTATCAAATTCTAAACCCTTGGCACTATGAAGCGTCATGATTGTGACCATGTCGGTGTCATTTTGGTTTTGAATGCCCATAACCAATGAAACATGTTCTAAAAATTCATTTAAGGTTTCAAATTCATTTAAGGCGGAAAGCAATTCGGTGATATTTTCTAACCGTCCTGGAGCTTCAGGCGTTTTGTCATCTTTCCACATTTGGATGTAACCCGATTCTTCCAAAATCATTTGGGCAAGTTCGGCGTGTTTCATTTCAGAGGTTAAAGAACGCCACCGTTCAAAATCATCCATAACCTTTATCAGTGTTGATTTGGGTTTGGGGCGCAGCTCATCGGTTTGTGTAACATGGTGTATTGTATTACTTAATGAAATATCTTTGGCGCGGGCAAAGGCGTGTAAAATATTTAAAGTCGCAGGGCCTAAACCACGTTTTGGTTTGTTAATAATCCGCTCAAGCGCAAGGTCATCACTGGGTTGGACTAAAACACGCAAATAAGCCAAAGCATCACGGATTTCCATACGTTCATAAAAACGCGGGCCCCCAATCACTTTGTACGGAATAGATTCAGCCATAAAACGTTCTTCAAATTCACGCGTCTGTGAACCTGCGCGCACCAAAACGGCAATATCGTTTAGGGAGGCCCCTTTACGCTGTAGATTTTCGACCTCTTCACTGATTTTTAAGGCTTCTTTTCGGCCGTCCCAAACCGCATGAAGTTGGATTTTGTCGCCTTCTTCATGTGCGCTCCATAGGTTTTTACCCAGACGGCTGGTATTGTGAGAGATAACACTATTTGCCGCGGAGAGAATATTTTGTGTGGAACGATAATTTTGTTCAAGTCGAACAATTTTAGCCCCGGGGAAATCTGTTTCAAATTTTAAAATATTTTCAACTTCGGCACCACGCCAGCCGTAAATGGATTGGTCATCATCACCAACACAACAAATATTTTTGTGGGATTGGGCCAGTAGACGAAGCCATAAATATTGAGCTGTATTGGTATCTTGATACTCATCAACCAAAATATATTTAAAACGGCGATGGTAATCTGCGAGAATTAATTTGTGTTCGGGGTTTTTAAAAATCGTAATAATGTGCAGTAATAAATCGCCAAAATCACAAGCATTTAAGGTCTTAAGCCGTCCTTGATAGGTTTTGTAAAGTCGTGGTAAAGCTCCGTCAGCAATATGAGAGCCTTCTTTGGGGTTAATATCAGAAGGGGTGAGGCCTTTGTCTTTCCATCTTTCAATAAATCCCAAAATAACCCGTGGTGTCCATTTTTTTGCATCAATATTGGCCTCAGCCAAAATTTGTTTAATCAGGCGCAGCTGGTCATCGGTATCTAAAATGGTGAAATTGGATTTTAACCCCACCAATTCCGCATGGCGTCGTAACATCCGCGCGGCCAAGGAATGAAATGTACCTAACCACCACCCGTCTACAGGATGGTTAATTAATTTGGCAACACGTTCTTTCATTTCAAGCGCGGCTTTATTGGTAAAAGTAACGGTAAAAATTTCACCTGGAAAAGCTTTACGCGTGGCAAGTAAATGCCCAAGCCGTGTTGTCAGAACCCGTGTTTTCCCCGTTCCCGCACCCGCAAGGACAAGAACAGGCCCGTCTAATGCTTCAACAGCGGCACGTTGTTCGGGGTTTAAGGGGCTAAGATAAGGGGCATCGGTCATATTGTTTTGGTTTACCTGTGACATCGTATTACTCATATAAGAATTAAGTGTATATTACTAACGAGCTTTTGATGTGAGTCCAACTGAAAAAAAATAATTTTACCTTTTGCTTGACCTGCTCTTGCACTTCCCGTGTGAAAGGTCTAGAAATGTTACTGGAGTGTGGTTTTTTATCTAATTGAGGAGAATTTTCGGATGCGTAAAATGCGTTTTGTATCGGCTCTTGCTGGTGTTTTGTTATTGGCGGCTTGTTCTACATCATCACAGGACAGCGGTTCTGTGAATACAGATGGTGATATGATGATGGGGGATCGCGCACCTATTTCGGGTTTGGAAAGTGTTGATTCAACAGCTTTTGGCCCAACACCGGGAACACAACAAGATCTTGTTGTTAATATTGGTGATCGGATCTTTTTTGATTACGACCAATATGATCTTCGGGCGGCTGCGCGTACAGTTATTGAACAACAAGTGCGTTGGTTGGCTAAATACCCAAATCTAAAAATTATTGTTGAAGGCCATTGTGACGAACGTGGAACACGTGAATATAACCTTGCATTAGGTGATAAACGCGCGATGTCTGTTCGTAATTATATGATTGCTTTGGGAATTGATCCTAGCCGTATTGAAACAATTTCCTTCGGTAAAGAACGTCCGTCTGTTTTAGGCTCTGATATTGAATCATGGGCTCAAAACCGTCGTGGGGTAACCGTTGTTGAATAAAAAACTCTAATAATGTTTAGAGACTGAAGGAGATTTTGTGATGACAAAATTATGTGTATCACGTCTTGGTTTATTTGCTTGTGTATTAAGTGTTGGCTTATGTCTTGCCACTTCGCCTGTTTGGGCGCAAACAAACGAAAAAATGCAGCTATTGGGGCGCATAAACCAACTTGAAAATCAAATCCAGACATTAAGCCGTTATATCTATCGTGGTGAAAAACCAAGCGGATCTTCGGCATCAACAAGCGGGACGGCTCGTTTAACATCGGGTAATGCGGCACCTCAGGTTGCGGCCAATCTTGAAGTGCGGATGTCACAAATGGAATCTCAAATTCGTGAGCTGACAGGTTTAATCGAACGCCAAGGTTATGAAGTTAGCCAGATTAAATCTCATCTTGATCGTGCATTGTCAGATATTGATTACCGCCTCTCTTCTTCCAAAGGTGTTGCCCCTGCATCGGAGCGTCATGCAACACACCAGCCACGGACGGGTAAAGCTGGCTTTGATACAAAATTATCCATGCAGGATTTTTCAAATATGCCAGGTCAAGCCAATGCCGGAAATCATATTGTAAACCCGCCTCAAGGAGGTGTTGTGATTTCGGATCAAAAAGATTTTAACAACCCAACTGTTAAAACGTTGGGAACGTTAAAACATTCAGAATTAACACGTGAACCGTTATCAAGTACATTGGCAGAACCGGCGGCAGGATTATCAACAACATCACCAGTTATTTCAACAACGTCAGCTGTTGCAAAACCTGAAATGATGTATGAAACAGCTTTTATGTTGGTTCGTGAAGCTGATTATACAAAAGCAGAGCAAGAATTAAAAACGTTTTTGACAACTTATCCCTCACATAGCCTTGCCGCGAATGCACAATATTGGTTAGCCGAAACATATTATGTCCGTGGAGATTTCCACGAAGCGGCAAAACAATTTGCTAAAGGCTATCAAGAATATCCGCAAGGTGCAAAAGCCGGAGATAATCTTTTGAAGCTTGGCCTTGCGTTAGCAAAATTGGATAAAACAAGTGATGCGTGCCTGACGTTTCAACAGTTAGATAAAGATTTTCCTGGCGATAATAGCCCGGTCAAACGCCGTGCAAGCCAAGAGAAAAAACGCTTAGCTTGTGAATAGTTGCGCTCCGCTTTCGGAAAAAGATTTTTCCCAAATGATGTCCGAGGTAATGCCTGATGAAAGGCAAACACCGCTTATTGCTGTTGCGGCATCTGGGGGCTGTGATAGCACGGCACTGGTTTTTTTGATGCAGAAATGGGTGGAAAAACGTAACGGCAAATTGATTGTATTAACGGTTGATCATGGGTTACGTGCTTGTGCCAAACAAGAAGCGGAAAATTTTTCAAAGATGCTTGCTCACCATGGTATCGAATGTGATATTTTGACATGGCAACATGACGCGTTCCCGCAAAGTGCCATTCAAGAGCAAGCCCGTCTTGCGCGTTACCAGCTTTTAGAAAAACAATGTCGTAAACGCGGTGTGAAAACCCTTGCTATTGCACATCAACAACAGGATCAGGTTGAAACATTTTTATATCGTTTGACGTGTGGTAGTGGTCTTGATGGTCTTTCTTGTATGGATAAAACAAGCGAAAAAAATCAAATTCAAATCATCCGGCCGTTATTAAATGTGCCAAGAGAGTGTTTAAAAAAGACATGTCAAAATTTTGCGGTGCCGTGGATCGATGATCCCTCGAATGAAAAGGATCAATTTACTCGTGTGCGTTTTCGTAAAGCGTTAGATTTTTTAGCCGATGAAGGATTGACGGCGCAACGTCTTTGTCAAACGGTTGAAAAATTACAACAGGCCAATACGTGCTTAAACCGAATGACAGCGGAATCTTTATCTAAACAAGCGGTATTTTATGGTGCAGGTTTTGTTGCGCTGGATTATGTTGCGTGGCAACAAAATGATGCTGAGATTCAGCAACGAAGTTTGATTGCGATATTAAAATGGGTGTCCGGGCAAATCTATCCGCCGCGTATGGAACGTTTAAAAAAATTGTTAGAGGCATTAAAAGAAGGCAAAACATTTTCGCGACGTACCTTGTCGGGTTGTGAAGTTTATCTCCAGAAAAAAAATCAAAAAATATGGATTTATCGTGAGCTTGCGGCAGTTGAAGGCGCCAAAAAAGCCGTTAATTTTGAACAAGAGTTTATCTGGGATCATCGATTTAAAGTAACCCTTAAAGACGAATCAATGCGTGTGAAAATTTTAGGAGCAGAAGGCTTTCAACAGATTAAGCAACGTTATGACGAATGTGCCAAAAAAAATGAACATTTACAAAATATTCCTGCATGTGTGAAATATACGTTTGTCGCGATTACCAGGGATGAAAATATCCTTTATATTCCGTATCTTAGATTGCCTATAGACGATGTTTGTAAAGCAGAAAGTTGGGGGGAATTGCGTTATCTACCCTCATTATTTGGAAAAGATCATGCTATAGAGATTGTTTAACCAGGGCATCCGACTATATAATTATGCTCTGGAATTTTTTAAAAAAAGAAGGTGTCTAAAAGTGAATAAAGAAATTAGCCGGAATTTATTATTGTGGTTCTTGATCCTGATGGTGTTGGTCGGATTATTTAATATGTTTGGCGGCAATACACGGCAAAATCAGAAAAATGAAATTATTGCGTATAGTGATTTTATTTCGGATGCAGATGAAAACCGGATTACCGATATCACAATTGCAGGGACAGAAATCCAAGGGCATTACACCGATGGACGCTCTTTTATTAGCTATATTCCGACGGGTGCCGATATTGTTAAACGCTTAGAAAAAAGTAGTGTTCGGATTAGCGCGCAGCCACAAGATGGCGATAAACCAACATTATTTGGGGTTTTATTGTCATGGTTCCCGATGTTGCTTTTAATTGGTGTTTGGATCTTTTTTATGCGGCAAATGCAAAGCTCAAGCGGTAAAGCGATGAGTTTTGGCAAGTCAAAAGCCAAGTTATTAACGGAAAAAACCGGTAAAATTACATTTGCTGACGTGGCTGGTGTTGATGAAGCCAAAGCAGATTTAGAAGAAATTGTAGAATTTTTGAAAGACCCGCATAAATTTCAACGCCTTGGGGGAAAAATTCCAAAAGGAGCCTTACTTGTTGGCCCGCCTGGAACTGGTAAAACATTATTAGCGCGCGCCGTTGCCGGTGAAGCTGAAGTACCCTTTTTTACGATTTCTGGTTCAGATTTTGTTGAGATGTTTGTTGGTGTTGGTGCCAGCCGTGTCCGAGATATGTTCGAACAAGGGAAACGTAATGCACCTTGTCTGATCTTTATTGATGAGATTGATGCCGTTGGCCGCCATCGTGGCGCCGGGCTTGGTGGTGGAAATGACGAGCGGGAACAAACTTTAAACCAAATGTTGGTTGAAATGGATGGTTTTGAATCGACTGAAGGGGTGATTTTAATTGCCGCAACAAACCGTCCAGATGTTTTAGATCCAGCCTTGTTACGTCCTGGACGTTTTGATCGCCAAATTGTTGTGCCAAACCCAGATGTAAATGGTCGGGAACATATTTTAAAAGTACATATGCGTAAAGTCCCTTTGGCGCAGGATGTAGACGCGCGTATTATTGCGCGAGGCACACCGGGGTTTTCAGGGGCAGATCTTGCCAACCTCGTTAATGAAGCCGCTTTGCTTGCGGCTCGCCGTGGAAAACGTGTTGTAAGTATGCCTGAATTTGAAGATGCCAAGGACAAAGTCATGATGGGTGCAGAGCGTCGTTCGATGGCCATGACCGAGGATGAAAAAAAACTGACAGCATATCATGAAGCTGGACATGCGATTGTTGCGGTTCATGAACCCGCTTCGGATCCTATTCACAAAGCAACAATTATTCCGCGAGGTCGGGCGCTTGGTATGGTTATGCGTCTGCCTGAAGGCGATCGCATTTCTTTGGCGCGTGAAAAAATCTACGCTGATTTATCCGTTGCGATGGGGGGACGGATTGCAGAGGAAATGATTTTCGGTTATGAAAAAGTAACCACAGGTGCGTCTTCGGATATCCAATTTGCAACTGATATGGCCCGCCGGATGGTGACCGAATGGGGCATGAGTGATGAGCTAGGCCCCCTAAGCTATGGTTCAAATCAGGAAGAAGTCTTTTTGGGGCATTCCGTGACGCAACAAAAAAATATGTCTGAAGAAACGGCCGGTAAAATTGACCGTGAAATTCGGGGGGTTGTTGAAGAATCCTATGAACGTGCAAAAAAAATCCTAACCGATAACATCGAAGAACTTCGTATCCTTGCTGAAGCTTTATTGGAATATGAAACGCTCTCTGGTGATGAAATTGCAAAAATAATTTCAGGTGAAAAATTGGTGCGTGATATTTCAGACCATGAAAAACCACAAAAAAGCCGTAAAGGCCCACAAGGCACTGTGCCTGTTGGGGGTGGTGCGGATCTTGGTGATGAAAATGACGGGAAAACACCACCGGCAGAACCACAAGGAACATAATATCTGTAATCATTTTGGAGTAGGCTGTGACACGATCTGTTGACCTGATTAAGGATTATCATATCCATGTTTATTTTGAGGCAGGTACGCCGTCGTCTGAAGCGGCGGCACAGCTTCGGGAACAGATCAAAAAAACATTTGATCAGAGCGTTGAAATTGGCCGCTGGCATGAGCAACCTGTTGGCCCTCATCCAGTTGGTAGTTATCAAGTTAAGTTTCAGCCAGAAAATTTTCAAAAAATTGTTCAATGGTTATCCCTTAATACAGCTGGGTTAAGTATCCTTATTCATCCACAAACGGGGGATGAATTAAAAGACCACACGGAACGAGCCTTATGGCTGGGTCAGCAATTAAAGCTGAAATTAGACATTTTTACTCTGTCACAAAAAAATGCGGCAACGCCCAAAAATAATTTGGGAATATAAAATGGCGTGGTTTTGGTTCTCAATTTTATCCGCCTTTTTGTGGGGAGGTGTTTACGTTATTTATGAACGGCTTCTTGTGACGATGTCAGCGGCGAGTGCGATGTTTATTTGTGCTTTAGGAAGCTCGGTTGTTTATGCAAGCTGGGCTTTGTATCATGGTCAATTAAAACAAGATATTTCAGCATTAAAAATTGAAAATTCTGAGTGGAAATTGTTACTGCTTATTATGGTTATTCATGCTTTTGCAAATTTAGCTTTGCTACAAGGCATGAAAGAAAAAAATGCGACATTGGTCGGAATGGTTGAGATTACCTATCCGATTTTTACGGCTTTGATTAGCTGGTTTTTGTTTAAACAATTTCATGTCAACCCCGGCAGCATCGTTGGCTTTTTATTAGTAATGATTGGCGTGGCTTGTATTTACTACTTTGAAAAAACAGCATAAAATCACAATAGATTTTTTTAGGTGAAAACATGACAAATAGATATTTTGGAACAGATGGTATTCGGGGCAAAGCAAACGAAGCGCCGATGACAGCAGAAATTGTCTTGCGCATTGCGATGGCAACGGCTTTGGAAATTAAACGCGGAGATTATCGCCATAAAATTGTGATTGGCAAAGATACCCGTTTATCAGGTTATATGTTAGAACCATCGTTAGTTGCAGGGTTTATTTCGATGGGTATGGATGTTGTGTTGGTTGGCCCAATGCCAACGCCGGCAATTGCGATGTTAACACAATCCCTGCGGGCGGATTTAGGTGTTGTAATTTCAGCTTCTCATAATCCTTATTATGATAATGGGATCAAGTTTTTTGGCGCGGATGGTTACAAACTTTCAGATGAAATCCAGAGCCGTATCGAAGCTCGATTAGAAACAAATCTAATGTCCTTGGTGGCGCCTTCGGAAGATGTTGGGCGCGCCTACCGACTTGAAGATGAAAGTGGACGTTATATCGAATATATTAAAAACACGCTTCCCAAAACGTTACGTTTTGATGGTTTGAAAGTGGTGGTTGATTGCGCACATGGCGCGGCTTATAAAGTCGCACCACAGGTATTATATGAGTTAGGGGCAACAGTTGTTCCCGTTGGGACGTCGCCTGATGGCACAAATATTAATCGGGATTGTGGTGCCACATCACCCGCGATTTTACAAGAAACCGTGGTACAGCAAGGCGCCGATATTGGTATTGCGTTAGACGGTGATGCAGATCGTATTTTTATGTGTGATGAGCTTGGTGGTATTGTTGATGGGGATCAATTAATGGCTCTTATTGCAAAAAGCTTAAACGATGAGGGAAAGCTTAAACACAATACAGCGGTTTGTACGGTGATGTCGAATTTAGGTTTAGAGCGTTATTTAAACAGTCATGACATTAACGTGGTCAGAACAGCCGTTGGTGATCGCCATGTTGTTAAAAAAATGCGGCAAGAAGGTTATAATTTTGGCGGTGAACAGTCAGGGCATATTATTTTTGGTGACTATAGTTCCACGGGTGATGGTCTTTTGGCAGGATTACAAATTTTGTCTGTGCTAAAACGTTCAGATAAAAAAGCCAGCGAGTTATGCCAAGTCTTTAATCCCGTACCACAATTGTTAAGAAATGTTAGGTATACTGGGGAAGTATCCATAGAAGACGGCCCTGTTCACGATGTTATCAAAGAAATCGAAGTTCAACTTGCAGGCACAGGCCGTATTTTGGTGCGAAAATCTGGCACAGAGCCTGTGGTAAGAGTGATGGCGGAGAGTGACGATGAACAAGAGATCAACGAAGCTGTAAATCGTGTTTGCCAGACCATCGAAGATGCCGCATAATTAAAGATGTAACATTGTGAAATAGGTTACATTTAAGAACAATATAAAATATAGAGTATTTTTTGAGCGAAAATGAAGGAGGCTTTATTATGCCCGGTCGCGTATTAACGGTATCAGAGTCAGATTCTTCTGGCGGTTCAGGAATTCAAGCCGACATTAAAACAGTTTTAGCCCTTGGCGGTTATGCGATGACGGCAATTGCGGCTTTAACAGCTCAAAACACGCGAGGTGTTGTTGGCTTTCAGACCGCAGATCCCGAATTTGTGAGCCAGCAAATGCGTGTTGTTTTAGAAGATATGGGAACGGATGCGATCAAAACAGGCATCCTGGGTAACGAGGCAATTATCAACGCCGTTGCCGATGTTCTTGATGATGTTTTAGATAAAAATTATCCCGTCGTTGTGGATCCGGCAATTGTCGCACGCAATGGTGAACCGTTAATGGACCCTCATGCCATTGCGACGTTAAAGCGCCGTCTATTAGTTCGGGCAACCGTGATTACGCCTAATCGTAAAGAAGCTGAAATTTTAACCGGTATGACTATTCGAGATCTTGATGATATGCGCCATGCAGCCGATATGTTACGTACCGTTGGTGCCGAAGCTGTTGTTTTAAAAGGCGGGCAGATCAATAGTGAGATGGTTGTTGACCTTGTGGCAACCGGTGAAGGTGAACGTATTTTTGAATCGTCAATGCAAGACGTTTGCCATACTCATGGTGCAGGAGACACCTTGGCGGCGGCTTTGGCCGTTAGCCTTTCTCAGGGGCTTACAATATTTGAAGCCATGGAGCGGTCCTTATGCTTTTTAAATAAATCAATTGAAACAGCACATGATTATGGTCACGGTGTTGGACCGGTAAACCACGCATTTGAAATTGAGGCTTTATTGCGCCAAAGACAACAAGCAGCCGAGTAATCATTCAATCATGAAAATAACATTTTTTTCAGCGGCAACCGAAAAAGCCAAGCAAGCCAAAGCGCATTTGATTACAAAATATGGGCAATCTCCCATTGAGAGTGCAGATACGATTGTGGCTGTTGGAGGTGATGGCGCACTGATCCATACGTTACAAGAGACAGTCTCTTATAATTTACCTGTGTTTGGTTTAAATATGGGGACGTTGGGATTTTTGCTGAATAAATATGATGATGAAAATTTAATTGGTCGCCTTGAATCTGCTCACCGGGTGAAGATTTATCCGTTACGAATGAAGGTCACAACAACCTATGGCGCGGTTCATGAAAATATAGCCGTCAATGATGTTTACCTGCTTCGTGAAACCCACCAAGCAGCAAAAATTGATGTATTTGTTGATGAGGTTCAACGATTAGAACAAATGATTTGTGATGGGGTTATTGTCGCAACGCCTGCGGGAAGTACGGGGTATAATTTATCAGCACATGGACCGGTTATCCCCTTGTCATCCAATTTGCTTTGCCTAACACCGATTAGCCCTTTTCGGCCACGGCGGTGGCGAGGCGCTTTGTTACCGCATGCTTCAAAAATTAAGTTTCAAATTCACGAAGCAGAAAAACGTCCCGTCCATGCGGTTGCTGATTTTGTTGAATTTCATGATGCGCAAACGGTTGAAGTATGGGAAGATCGAAATATCTCTTTTAATCTGCTGTTTGACCCAGAACTTAATTTAGATGAGCGGATCCGCAAAGAACAATTTCTACCTTAATTCTTTTGGCAAATATTTAATACTTTGTTATCAGGTTTTAGGGCATTATAAAATGTAAATGAACTGTAAAATATAGAGGTAAAAATGACAGGTTTAGATGATCGTAAAGAAGCATTTGAAGCAAAATTCAAATACGACGAGGAAATCCAATTTCGTGTAAATGCGCGGACGTCCAAAATATTTGGTTTATGGGCAGCGGGAGAGCTTGGCCTCGAAGGGGAAGAAACAGCATCTTACGCAAAAATGGTTGTTGAAGCAGACCTTGAAGAACCGGGTTTTCAGGATGTCTTGCGAAAAGTTACAGCTGATTTTGTAGATAAAGGCATTAAAATAAGTGAACATCGTATGCAAGTTGAGCTTGAAAAAGCCCAAACAATTGCGCAAGCAGAAGTGATGGAAGAAAAAGCATCTTAAATAACAGGTTTGAATTTAAAGTGATTTTTAAAGGGGTGGTTTAAAGGCCACCTCTTTTTTTGATCGGGAGCTTAGATCCAGATTTCTTTATTACTTGGATCCCAAAAATCTTCACCACGAAGGGTTGCAGAGTGAATTTTTTTATAATGGCCACAAGGTTGCGCCGAAAAAATCATATCGGAGTCAATTTTTGTTTGAGTATCAATAATCTGTAATGAACTGATAAGGTGGCTTTCGTCTAATTGTTTTGCAATAATTTGCGGAAAGATATGCTGGCTCTTAAAATGAAGCGGTTTTTCATCGTTATGATCTAAATCAAAAGGGGAGGAAAAGCTGAGACGCCCCTCTGCGCTGACGGATGTTAAAACGTCACCGGAGAGATCTGCAATAATATAAACGGTTTTAAAATGAGCCAAAAATTCATATCCTATTAAAAATTTACATAACATTATTATACATAATAAAGTTATAAAGTAAAGCAAAAAAGGCACAGCAGCGGAGGAGGGCCGTTAGGTTGTGAAATATTTTGTGGTGTTATTAGAAACAATACGAACGGCGTTGCAAGGCTTTGCTTAACAACAAATACTTGAACAAAGAGGCAAATCTAAAAGGAAATTAGTGAGAGTGATCTTGGGTTTCTAAACGCTTTTTTTCATCTTGCGGATTAATCACATTGTTTGCGTCGGGTTTATCCTGCCAGAAAAGGATTTTTTCCGCCACCGTTTTGTCTTTAACCGTTACAGAACCAGAATCACGGTCTAAAATCTTACGAATTTCGGGGTCAGAGTTAGAAACACCAATTTTATTAAGTAAATTTTGCTCACTCGTGGTTGGCACGTCATTGGTTTGTTGTTCAGGACTACCAAAGACCGTTGTTTTGGCTTTTTGAGTTGTGTTTGAGGCCTTCGAAGTGCCTTCACGAGGAGGGCGGAGGCTATATTCAGGCGGTAGCGATAGTGGCGCCCGCTTAACCACACTAAATTCATCTGGAGAATGGCGTTCTAAACCCAGCTCGTCTTTAACCTGAGCGCATCCCGTTAACAAGGATAAGCTAAGAGCAGTGAAAGCAAGTGTTTTAATTATATGTGCGGTCATGGGTTTATGCTTCTAAAGTTACTTTTTTGTCGCCATGGAACAGCGTATCATAGATGAAGAACATGGCTCCAATAACAATACACATATCAGCTACATTAAATGCTGGCCAATGTAAACCATTATAATGGAAATCAAGGAAGTCAGCAACAGCCCCAAAACGAATACGATCAATGGCGTTAGCAATTGCTCCGCCTGCGATTAAGCCCATACCGATGCTTTGGATAATGTGCGTTGAAAGAGACATCCAGATAATTAAACCAATTGAAACAATACCAGCAAGACCAATAAGAGCTTGTGTCGCAAGCACGGATCCACCTTGGAAAAGCCCAAAGCTAATGCCTGAATTCCACACCATCACAATATTTAAAAACGACGTTGCGCTAATGCTTTTATAACTTTCCCGCAGATCTTCAAAAATTGGAATGGTTTGGATGCTGAAAAACCAGTCTTTAAAAGGCATCATTTCATGGCCCGATCGAAGCGTGGCTTCGATAATAAACCATTTGGAATATTGGTCGCCAACAATAACGGCAAGAATAAGAAAAATACCAATTATGAAAAAGCGACCTGCACTGTGAAAATGATAATCCATTGATGAAACTAACCTTTAAATTTATTGAACCTAGATTCGAGCATATTCAAGGCATTAATGCAATCTTGTTCTATCTGTAGGACTAATTTTTTAGCGAAGAGAAATGCGCTTCCTCGCGTAAAAATTGTATGGGTTGTATACGCAGGATTTGATTGTAGATGTCTTGGTTAAAATCAAAAAGATACGTTTCAATAAGAGGTGTATCCGTTTTAAACATAGGGCGAATACCAATATTGGCAACCCCGTTAAGCCATCTTTGATCGTCTTGTTCATTTAGATCAAGGCAGGCGCGTACGGCATAAACGCCAAATGGCGGATGGAGATAGTCACCAAGATATTGATTTGCGGTGGGATAACCCAACTCGCGCCCTCTTTTGTCTCCATGGATGACGGGGCTTTCCATTTCCCATGCACGGCCTAAAAGATGCTGAGCAGATGTAAAATCGGCCTTGCGAATAGCCTCTCGCACCCGAGATGAGGATAGGGTCTCTTGGTTATCTTGAATGCATTCATAAACCGTAAGCTCAAAAGGGTGTTTACGAGCATACTGCTTTAACGTTTCGACAGAACCAGAACGGCCTTTACCAAATTTAAAATCATAACCGACAAAAATGTGGCATGGATTAAGGGGGTGGGTAATAAAGTTGGTTAAAAATTGGTCGGCACTTAAATTGGCCAGATTGTGATTAAACGGTAAGGAAAGAACACAATCAACACCGAGTTTTTTAAATTGGCGCATTTTACAGGCCGGTGAAGAAATTCGAATTGAAGGCGCATCGGGGGCAAAAAACATCCGAGGGTGAGGCTCAAAGGTCATTACCACCAGATCTGTACCCCGCTGATGGGCAGCATCCCGCGCAGCGCTGATAAGCTCTTGGTGGCCTTTATGCACGCCATCAAAGTTACCGATCACTAATACGGGGGGCTTAAGAGGTGTATAGTCGGTACTGTTCGGATAAGATTGCATGGGGCCAATGAATGTCGTTGCTGTTATAGGGTGTTTAGTTATACTTGTTATAATTGAGGGTCATAAGATGATTTGTAAAGTTTTTTGTTGGAAATGTGATGGGATTTTTTAAGAAGATAATATGTTTTACGGCTGTTTTGGCTGGTGTTATTTTAATAACACAAACGGCGTATGCGTGTACGTGTTTGGAACGTGATATTAAAAAAAGATGGCGGGATGCTGATGTTATTTTTGAAGGGCGTATTTTGTCGCTAAAACGGTTGCCGTCCTATGAAATGTCTCCTTATGATGATGTCCCCGTGGAAGTGGTTTTTGAAGTTTCTAAAGATTACAAAGGACTACGGGATAAAAAAAATAAAAAACGATTTACACTAATGACAAGCCTTACCCAACATACGTGTGCGGGTTTTCCGTTTGAATTAGAAAAAAAATACCTTGTTTTTGCCTATAGGCGCACAATGGAAGCCCCCGAACATTGGTCTTTATATAAGTTCCCAACGGAAAGTTATGGTACGGGGGGGCTTTGTGGTGGCACAAAAAATCTTGCCGATGCCAAAAGTGACCTTGTAGCGCTTCGAAAATGGTCGGAAAAACCGCGTAAAAAAGATCGAGGTTATAGTGTACCGATCGAAGTTTTACCACAATTTGGATTTTAAACACGATGATTATTGTTTTAGGCTCGATCAATATTGATATGGTTTTCCCGGTTCAACACCTTCCTGAGCCCGGGGAAACAGTTGCGGCGGCAAGTTATGAAATGCATTGTGGTGGCAAGGGCGCAAATCAAGCCATTGCCGCGGCACGCTGTGAAACCAAAACGGCGATGGTTGGGCGGGTTGGTGATGATATATTTGGTCGACGCGCTCAGAAAAATTTAAAACAGCATAGTGTGTGGGCTGCCGGCGTGGGGATTAGTGATGAGAGCCAAACGGGTCTTGCAATGATTGCTGTTGATCCAACAGGTGAAAATGAAATTATTGTGGCTCATGGCGCAAATGCAGATATAACGGCGGATCAAGTCCCAGATGATATTCTCTCTCCGCGCAATTTAGTGTTAGCAGATTTTGAAATTCCAGTAGCGGTTTTAGAAGATGTTTTGGCGCGCGCAAAAAAACGCAATTGTTTAACCATTTTAAATGCGGCACCAGTTGTGAAATTTCCAAAGGAAATGTTGCAATCTGTTGATGTTTTTATTGTCAATGAAATTGAGGCTCAACAGGTTTCACATCAATTGGATCTTGGCGAACAAGATCCGATTAAAATGGCCTGTGTTTTATCAAAAACATATGATTTAACCGTTATTATTACAATGGGGCGGCAGGGGGCTTTTGCCGTTCAAAAAGGGCATGCTTGGAAAGTGGCGGCCTTGGACATTGAAAAATGTGTGGATACCACAGGGGCGGGAGATTGTTTTTGTGGTGTTTTTGCCGCTTATACCTCACGGGGTGAAGAATTGCCGATTGCTTTGCACCGTGCCGCGATTGCAGGTAGCCTCTCGTGCCAAAAATTAGGCGCACAGGAAAGTATGCCGTGGTACGATGACATTGAAGCTCAAAAAGATACTGTTGCTTTGCCTAAAAAGTTAAGTTAATCACGGTCTAACATCTTATCCCAAAACGGCTCAATCATACGCGCTTCTTCAGCTGTATGGACTTCACGTTCGAGACCTTCGGCAACGATTTCCATGACTTGGTATAACAGAGGCATAATGTCAAAGGGCAAATCATGATCTGCTGTTAAACCAAATTCTGCGGTATGTGCGCTGAGGTGGGCATGGGTTTCAATAGGCCATGACATGATCAAATTGTGTAAGCGGTCTAATGATTTTTCATCATATAACGCGCCAAGCCAAAAGGCCGTCATGGCTAAAACCATCTCAGATGAATGGCTATCGGCGCAACGGAGCTCTAAATAACGCTTTAGGCGGACATCAGGGAAAAGAGTGGAAATGTGATTTTGCCAATCTGTGAGGGTGGCAAATTGGCCTTCAAAACCCGGAAGTGTTCCGTTAATAAAATCACGAAAACAAAGCCCCGTAACATCAATATATTGATCGTCACGCAAAATAAAATACATCGGCACATCGAGGGCATAATCAACATATTTGGCAAAGCTCATGTCTTTGGCAAAAACAAAAGGTAAGCCGCCGCAACGATCGGGGTCTGTATCCGTCCAAACAAAAGCACGGTAGCTTTGATAATGTGTATCTTGTCCGTCAAAATGTGAAGAATTTGCCATGAGAGCTGTTATAAAAGGTTGTAGCGCAAGAGTGACACGAAATTTTTTAATCATGTCTTGTTCACTGGAAAAATCGAGGTTTAATTGAGCCCCACAGCTTCGGATCATCATATCAATACCATGATCGCCTTTTTTAGCCATATAACGGCGCATAATTTTATAACGTCCTTTGGGCATCCAATGGATTTCATCTCGAGACCAGTCGGGGTGCAGGCCTTTGCGCAAAAAGGACAGCCCGCATGTTTTTGCCGCGGCATTAACATCTTGGTCAAAAAGAGCCATTTCTTCTTGAGCCTCAGTCAGGGTTGCTTGTGGTGAGCCCGAAAATTCAATCTGTCCCCCGGGTTCAAGGGTAAGATTCATATCATTTTTTTTCAGCGCAACGGGTGTGCCATTTTCAGTAATTATTTGCCATTGATACTGGTTACTCAACTCGATTAAAAGAGCGTGGATACCGTGTTTACCGTCATAGGGCACGGGTTTTTTTGTTTTTGTATTAAATGAAAATTGTTCAAGCTCAATGCCAATTTTCCACTGGTCCTTGGGTTTACACCCTATCGCGAGATCATCGATAAGATCTTGGTAGCTCAGTTTGCTATCATCAGAAAATTGATTTAAGCTGGTTTCTATATTTAAAGTATTATGAGATGAATTTATTAAATTTTCTGCCTGTGCAGGTTGATTAGAATGGAGCGTTTTAAACATGGTTTTCTCCTCAATTAATATTGGATTTATAATAGATCCTATACATAATATCAAGCCTAAAAAGGATAGCTCACTTGCGATTATGCGCGCAGCACATGCCGTAGGGGCGCATATTTATTGTATGGAGCAAGGTGATTTATTTATCAAAGATGGAATCTCTTATGCAAAAACAACAGAAATTTGTGTCTCAGACGATGACCAAAATTGGTACCAAATCAAAGAATGCACCACACAACCGATGAGCAACCTTGATGTTGTTTTTATGCGTAAAGACCCGCCGGTTGATAAACGTTTTATCCATACAACATATGTGCTGGATCAAGCTCAACAAGAAGGTGTTTTTGTGGTTAATCCGCCTCGGAGCTTACGGGAGTTTAATGAAAAAATTTTTGCAACCGCTTTTCCAGATGTTATTCCGCCCTATCTTATTGGAACCGATCAGCAAGCCTTTGAAGATTTTTTAAATCACCATCAAAAAATTATCATGAAACCGTTAGATGGTATGGGAGGGCAAGGTGTGTTTTTGGTGGATAAAGCGGATGTAAATTTTGGTGTTATTTGGGAAATGTTAACCGAACAGGGGTGTTATCCAATTATTGCTCAAACGTTTATCCCGAACATTGTCCAAGGTGACAAACGGATTCTCATTATTGATGGAGAACCTTTTGCGCAGATGTTAGTACGTTTACCCAAGGACGGCACTATTCGTGGAAACCTTGCGGTAAGCGGAGATTTTGATGTACGTCCTTTAGGGGCAAAGGATTTAGAAATCGCGCAAAAAGTAGGTGAAAAATTAAAACAGGAAAATATTTTATTGGCCGGTATTGATATTATTGGGGAGTATTTGACGGAGGTTAATATTACAAGTCCGACAGGGTTTTGTGAGATTGCGAATGTCTCCGGTCAAAATCCGGCAAGCGTTTTGATTAATAAGGTTTTAGGGTATCAAACACAAATGGCGGAAAATCACAAAAATTTGATGAATTTGTCGGCATAGTTTGAAAAGCTCACATCTGACGTCAGGTTAAAAAAAGGCGGGTGCGCTATTGTAGGTATATAAAATAAAGGCGATTGAAAAAATCACTAAGAAAATAAAAAATTCTGCAAATTCACGCATCATCATGATTAAAAAGCCTTTTATTAAGGATGACCCTAAATTTGTCATCTCAATTTTATTTTTATTATAGGATTATATCTCTACACGATTTAAAGGTTTTTGGCTATAAATTGATTTTTATTTTGGAAAATTTTCAAAAAACAACTAAATTAATATACGATTCATTACGTATGAAAACGATGTAGAAAAAAGATTTTAAGGATAGAGCGATCATGACAGCCCCAAAAAAGTTTTTAATCATCACAATTGTGGTTCTTCTTGCCGGTCTGGGAATTTACCTTTCAAAACCCCAAGATCAAAATGGCGGGAAAAGTGATATAAACCCACAACCCGTTGCACAAGATCAAAAAAAATCATCCCCAGTCGCTGATGGGACACAAAAAACAGTCAAACAGTTAAAACCAGCGGCACTTCAAAAAAATGTTTTCGACACGGATATTCAAGCTCGTGAAGCTTATTCCTTGTGTAAACAGCATGATAAAAGTTTGCAAGATTGTGTGACCACGTTAAGTGACCATTATTATAGTGGTGGTTTTGAGCTGTTGGCGGATAATGGCACAGATGTTGTTGCCGGATATCTAACCTTGCCGATTAAAGACAGCGGTTTTGTTTCAATTCGTTACGATGATGGTTCGGTATTGTTAGGGAATCAAATTCAATTAATTCATGAAGCAAAAAAAAATAGGCTTCCCGGTGACTTAAATGCCTTGCTTTTACGGGCATCTCGTATAGTTATTGCACCGGTTAAAAAGATGTAAGTGGTTTTATCCAGATAAAAAACCCCGCACAATTTTAAATTGTTGCGGGGTTTTTTGACGTTTTTTTAAAGACGTTTTAGGATCAAGTTCATTCTTGTTGTTTGAAAAACGCGATACCCTTTAGCTTTAATAAAACCAATCAAGTCACTTTCCCAACTGTCTATTGAATTTTCAATGATAATATAATGTGGAAATAATTTAGTCGGCGCAGTATTAAAAAAGGGCATTAAAGCTTGCTCTTCTGCGCCTTCGATATCAATTTTCATGAAATCAACATGGCTGATTTTATTTTTTTGCAAAACGGTTAACAGCGGGTAACATCTTACGTTAATTTCTCCGCCAGTTTCAGAACGTTTTGTAACAAGGCTACTGCCACCAAGGTTACTGTCATCTAACAAAAGTGAAAAAGACCCTTCACTATCGGAAATACCAATTGGTTCGATAATCGCACGCTGGCTAAACTTATTAATTTTAAGGTTATGTTCAAGGCGTTTGAGAACCTCAGGATTAGGCTCAATCGATAAGACACGCCCGGTATCATTTAAGCGTTTGGCCGCCGTTAAGCTGTAAATTCCAGCATTGGCACCAATATCTAAAAACACGCCGTCTTGGGGCAGGTAACGATTGATCAGGTCACGTTCAACCGGATCACAAAATTGGGGCATAAATAAAAATTTACGCTCTGAAATATTATCGCGGACATGACAACGGAGTTTGATGCCATCAACGGTTGCATCAATGGTGTTGTGATTTGAGCTTTTTAAAATAATTTTCCGCAAAATAAGCGAAGCTCTGCGCCCAAACCAATTTGCAGGTGTCGATTGGCTCAGGTCCAATAAAGATGCCCGCCAACCGTTAAGCTGGTATTGGCCAAAAGTATTTTTTTTCTGTGTTTCTTGAGTCATGGCCAAAGATTATCCCACCTGTTATAAAATGTCAGCTTAATTTACGAAAAAGGTATAAGGTTTTTAATCTTTTGCCAAAAACTTTGGTAACGCTGGTTTTCTGGAATCTGGTGTTCTTTGGGTAATAATAACCAATAACGACCTTTACTTTTCATGTGACCGGCGTTTAATTCGGCAGTATCACCATGCCCCCAAAAAACATCCCCACGGATATTACCGCGAATAGCACCACCTGTATCTTGGGCAACCATAAGGCGTTGAATACGGTCTGTTTGTCCTTGTGGTGCTTGGGCATCTAAAAAAAGCGGTGTGCCATAGGGGATACGGCTACGATCAATCGCCAGGCTTCGTTCGGGGGTTAGGGCGACACCTTCCCCGCCTATCGGGCCGTCGCCGTCAAGTTGGCGAAAAAAGACATAAGATTGATTCAGTTGCATAACTTCTGTGGCTTGATCGGGGTGATCGGTTAACCACTGACGGATAGACTGTAGGGAAACATTTTGTGATGTTAGTGCGCCACGTTTAATCAGCTCTCGACCTATCGCGTAATAAGGATGACCATTTTGACCATCATAACCCACCCGCAAAGTTGTCTCATCTTCGAGGATTAAACGCCCGGATCCTTGGATTTGCAGGAAAAAAAGATCAACAGGATCTTGAGCATAGGCCAGCTCGGGTGTTATTGTCTGTAACGCCCCTTCATCTATTTCTTTACGGTTTGCATAAGGTTTTAGACGGCCATCGACCAATTTTCCGGCAATACGGCGCCCTTTTAAATCCTCACGAAAGGCACCAAGGTCAACCATGATCAGATCTTTGGGTTTTTGGTACAGGGGAGATTGGTAAGAACCTTGCTGGGTTAAAGAGCCTTTTAAACTGGGTTCGTAATATCCGGTAAAGAGGCCTTCCGTTTTACCGTGAGAGCGGACTTCATAGGGTTGAAAATGGCTTTCGACAAAGTGTTGGAATTCTTGAGAATTTTTAAAATCACGATCGAATAATAATTTACAGGTTTTGATCCAGGGGGCATAAGTGCTTTGATAAACTTTTGGGCCAAATTGAGTTGTCTCTTTGTTTTTTAGAATACGCGTACAGGACTTTTGAAAGGCTGTTAACGCTTCAAGGTGGCTGTCAGTCGACCAACCGGGAAGATTTTGATAAGAGCTGCTTTTGAGCAGTAGCGGCACGTCTTTTTTTGAGGGTTCAGATCCGCAGGCGACCAAAGGTAACATCAGGCAAAAACAAACAAATAGATTTTTCAAAAGTGACATATAATTATCCCGTAACATCAATAAATGAATCGTTGGGATAGTCTACTTATCTTCTGTGCGGGTTTCAATCAACATCCAATTTGGGTCTGTTGATCGGATGTCTTTTGCAAAGGTCCAAATGTCGATAACTTCGGTAATGGATTCGGGGTCTCCGTCGATAACGTTACCTTTTTTATCTTTGGTGGTGCTGGTTTCCTCAACATCAAAATCAATTGTGACATAAGCCATTGATCCGCCAAGGCGTGCATCAATGATTTTTGCAGAGGTAATACGGTGGATTTCAATTTCAAGACTATTGCCAGATTTTTTACGTTCTTTAACACCTTGTGCAAAATCTTTGTACAAGCTTGGGCTTAAAAGCTCTTTTAGAATTTTAAGGTCATTTTGGGCATAGGCATATACAATATATTCAAATGCAGAACGCGCCCCGCCAAGAAAACCATGAACATCAAATCGAGCATCTTCGCTGGCAATGTCTAATAAACCTTGGCGAACCGTATCACTATCGGCAATATCATCTTTAAACGGTTCTAAATCGTCAAGCGTAGGCACGGAATCCGGCTTTGGCGGTGGGGCATAAGCATCTTGATTTTGGCCGTTATAATCGGATTGTTGATCCTTGTTGATTGGCACAACTTTATCGTTGTCGGCAAAAGGATTAGATTGTTGTTTGTCATTATCGTTACGTGTACCAAGAACGGAACGTAGGCGATGAATTAAAAACGCAGCGATTAATGCAAAAATGACGATATCTGGTGACACGATCTTTTATCCTTTGGTTTTAGGCGAATCTTTAAATTCTCTTATAGTCAAAAATATGCGGTTCATGAAGAAAATCAAGTAAAATGGCGAAAATCTCTTTACAAGCCTACTGTGACAGAGAAAGATGAAGAAAAAGCTTAGACTTCTTTTTAAAAAGGACCCGTAAAATGGCTTTGTTACTTATTATTGTTTTAATACCTGTTATTGAAATCACACTTTTTATAAAAGTGGGAGGCGCGATTGGGGCGATGGCGACGGTTTTGCTAACATTGGTTACGGCATTTACTGGCGTGTCGGTGATGAAATCTCAAGGCATGTCACAAATCAGCAAATTGCAGAACCGTGTTTCAAGCGATAAATTCCCCGGCCAAGAGCTTTTGGCAAGTGTTTGTATTTTATTTGGCGGGATTTTATTGTTATTACCGGGGTTTTTTACGGATAGCTTGGGTTTATTACTGCTTTTACCGCCCGTGCAAGGGGTGATTTTTGCTAAATTAAAAGCCTCTCCCGATGCCGTGATGCGACGCGATTTTTCAGGCGCAAACTTTTTTATGATGCAAAGTGAAGAAACAAAGACCCCGCACAAAAAAGGAAGAGAATACTCCCAATCGTCGCGGACAACAATTATTGATGCCGAATATCAAAAAATTGAGGATGATGAAGCGGATAAATAGCTTGCTCCCTTGTTTTTAAACTTTAATCATGGTAGCCATTTTGGGGAAGATTATTTAACAAAGGAATATTATCATGGCTCAAGAAGATAAAACAGAAACAACAAAATCACCCGAACAACAAGATGCCGGTGCGGCGGTTCAGGTTCACGCTCAATATATTAAAGATTTTTCATTTGAAAACCCAAATAGCCCAGAAAGCCTTCTTGCAGGTTGGGGGGCACCGGATACAAATGTGCAGATCAATATCCGTCATCAAAATTTACAAGATAATACACACGAAGTTGTGCTTTTATTCCGTATCGAAGCCAAAAATAAAGAAGCCGATAAAGTAACTTTTATTGTTGAGCTTGCTTATGCTGCAACTGTTTCTTTGAACGGTGTTCCAGAAGAAAACCAACATCCTGTGCTGATGGTTGAAGTTCCAAAATTGCTTTTCCCATTTGCGCGTGAAATTATTGCAGATGCTGCAATTAAAGGTGGCTACCCACCATTGTACCTACAGCCCGTAAGCTTTGAAGCCATTTATATGGGGGAAATGCAACGTTTGCAAGCTGAGAACGCAGGTAAAGAGGGTGATGCAGAAAAAGCTTCTGCGTAAGACCTCGGGATATTTAATAGATAAAACGCTCCGCTCTTACCTGAGATCGGGGCGTTTTTATATGAGGTGATAAAAAGGCAAACGGTTTTATTATTTTGGAGTAAAGTTAAAAATGGCAAAAATGAAAAAACAAGAAGTGATTTGCTTTTTTACACGCCTGCGTGATGATAATCCCGAACCCAAGGGAGAGCTGAATTATACCAACGCATATACGTTGCTGGTGGCGGTTGCGCTTTCTGCACAGGCAACGGATATCGGGGTAAATAAAGCAACAGGCCCTTTATTTAAAGTTATTAATACGCCGCAAGACATGTTGGACTTGGGTGAAGAAGGTTTAAAAAATTATATTAAAACCATCGGCCTGTATAATTCGAAAGCTAAAAACTGTATCAAAATGGCGCAAGCTTTGGTTGACCATCATAAGGGAGAAGTCCCGCAAGGTCGTGTTGCCTTGGAAAAATTAGCAGGGGTTGGGCGAAAAACGGCAAATGTTTTGTTAAATATGGCTTTTGGGCAACCAACAATGGCGGTGGATACGCATATTTTTCGGATTGGTAACCGGACGGGTATGGCACCGGGGAAAACACCCCTAGAGGTTGAAAAAAAACTGGTTAAAATTATCCCTGACGAATTTATGTTACACGCTCATCATTGGTTAATTTTGCATGGGCGCTATATTTGTAAGGCACGTAAACCGGAATGTGGGAAATGTCCTGTCCATGATTTGTGCCATTACGCGGATAAAGGTCTTTAGGGTTTTTTTACAGGAAAGGGGATTGCGGTTTTCTTGGGGTCTTTTAGGTGACGAATTTCTTGTTTTAAGGCCGCCATTTCTTTGCGCATTCCTGTTATTTCAGTATGTGTGTTTTGAAAAATAGTCGTTAAAGATTCGAGAAGATCAACCGTTTTTTTGGCTTGTTCTTCTGAGCCTTTGCTGGCCTCAATCAATTGATCGATTTCGTATTGGCTCCACTCTGTCATGGCGTTTGATCCTTTTGAGAAGGGAAAGTGAGCGATGATTTTTTCGGGTCTTTTAGCTTTTTAACTTCGCTTTTAAGCTCTGAAATTTCTTGGCGCATATCACGGATATCTTTTTGAGCGGTTTTAAATGTATCCGCAATATTTTCTAAGACGCTTAACATTTTTTCGGTATTTCGCGCGGTGGCTTCATTCGCTTTAACCTCTTGGTTAACTTTGTGACTGTGCCAGGATGACATGTTATCGGGCTTTCTGCTTTGAGAACGAAATGGTGGTTTTTTTGGGTTGTTTTAAATCGGATATTTCTTGATGAAGGTCGCTAACCTCTTGTTCTAATTTGTCAATTTTTTCATGAGCTTGATTAAAGGATTGAGACATTGTTTCCAACACCGTCAATATTTTTGCGGTGTTTTTTGCTGCTTTTTCACTATCACTGGTGACTTGTGAGATATCGCTATAATACCAGTCGCTCATTATCAGGTTCCTTTTTTTGCTGAAAAAGAAACAGGGGCGGGTTTATTCTTTGGATCAAGCAGGCGGTCGAGTTTTTCATGAGTGTCTGCGAGCTGGCTTTTAAGCTCAGTCACTTCATCTAATGTCTGGGAATGTTTTGCCATGAGTTCATTAAAGGCGTCAAGCAACTGACCATTCTGACGAAGAATCTTGTTCGTTTCCGTTATAATTTGTTGACTATAGCGCCGTGCAAAACAAGACATTGATCTTCACCTTAATAAGTTGTCATAATCTTATAGATTAAATATAACGTTATGTCAATATAAAAGGGAAAATATAGCTGTTTTAGACGGTTTCGGGGGGTGTTTTTAACGGCCGATTGAGTAAGTCTTTTAGACAATCTTGCGGCGTGGATTCTGTTTGAGACGTTGCAAAAGGCTCAAACTGTTCCCGTAGCTCGTAATGCGTCATCGGGACATCACCCGTTGTTGTATTTTGATAAAAATAGAGGTCAAGCACACAAGAGCCTTTTTGATATTGTAAAACCTTGGCCTGTGCGTCTTGTCGAACAAGTATCGGTTCACCAAAAATAAGACCAATTTGGTTTTGGGTTAATTTCAATAAAATCTCAGGTGCATTAGAGATATATTCCTTGATGGTATTTAGATAGCCAACAGAAGACGATAAAGATCTGTTTTGGGCAAACGATCCAACACCCGCCGTGGGATTTAAAGCCGCAAGACGGATGATTTCGGTAGAATTTTCGGCGGCAAAAGCTTTTTGTAAATCGCCTGTACGACAGCTGCCGACTAAACAAATATTTAAAAAAATAAACATCAGTCCAATACGCCAGAAATGCGTAAAGCCGATCCACATAAGAAGATTTTTTGGTAGGTCGCTTTGTGTCATTTATGCCTCATCTCGCAAGCGCTAAATTAGCCTGCAACCTTTTTAAAAAGCGAACCTGTTTCACTGGTTTCTTCAACCATTGTGTTTTCTGGGACAAGATCATTAATTGCATCATCAACAACAAAAGAGTTATTTTGTTCAGGCGCAACCGATTCTTGATTGTCTTGCATTTGTGGCAGACGCGTAATTTTGCCGAGTACGGACGCACCAGGCTCAACGTTTAAAGAGTTATAACAGATATTGCCTGTAATGTGCCCTGTGGGACCAATAACAAGCCGCCCTGTGACGGTTAGATCTCCTTCAAAACGGCCATCGATAATCGCATCGGAAACCTCGATTGTGCCATATACAATACCTGGCTCACGAATTTCAAGGCGCTGTGCATTATTTAATTCTGTATGAAGTTGGCCATCAACAATTAAATGTTCACACGCTTTAATTTCACCGTTAAGAACGATATTTTGACCAACATAAAGTGTTGAATTACCATCACTTTGTGCAGAACCAGTGTAACTTTCGTTGCCCGGAATATCACTCCGTATTGTTCGTTTGGCCATCAATTTTACTCCTTAAAAACATGACATTGGCTGGTTTTATATATCAATGATTCCCAGCACCCTTTTTTAAAGGGGAAACGTTAATTTTGTTCTAATGCAGTTATGGGAATATATACGTCTTTTTAATAGCAGAGTCGAGTCATTTTTTTATGGATAACTGTGGAAAACTTTACGGCAGTTTTTAGCAAACAAAATAGGTGAGGGTATAAAATCGCGGGGGTGGCTTTATAAATCAAAAAAGATAATTTTAAGACACATGACAAAAGAGATACCGACCATGGTAAATCTAATAAAATTATTACCTTTTTTAATCGCCAGTTTTGATCCTGCGTATGCGCCTAAAACACTGGCAAAAAACATGACAGCAATTTCACTTAACTTAAGGCTTGCAGCATAAATTAAAACGGAACTGCTAATCATTGTTTCAGGGATTGCCGCAATAATTAAAGAGCTACGCGCGGAAATAAAACTTTTGTGGAAAACGGCCACCAAAATAATCATTGCAAATGTTGCACCAGCCATCGCCACAGAACCATCCCAAAAACCAACCAAAATCAAAAGTGGTATGCCGAGATAGTAATTTGGTTTGGCTTTAACTTCTTTGGCACGATAGGGCAGGATTAAAAAAAACATGCCAACAAAAACCGCAGAAACAACAAAATATTTTAAAAATTCACTATCGGAATTAACAACAAAGGACACGCCCATCAACCCCCCAATAACAAAAGGGGGAGCGACAATTTTGGCTAAGCCCCAATCCATTTCTTTTGAGGTGCAATAATTTTTAACGGCTCCGGCCAATGTCCCAAGGTCAGAGATCCGGTTTAATGCCAGCGCATTAAGTGTTGGTAAACCAAAGGCCAGCATCACGGGAATACCAAAAACACCTCCCCCACCAGAGATAGAGGTCACAAGCCCCATAAAAAAGGATAAAATACCGATAAAATAGAGGCTCATCATCTTTGTTTACTCTAATTCTTTATTAACTGTATATTTTTGACTGCGCTCCAATATTGCGTCAAATTGACTTTGCAACATGGCAACGGTTTCCTCGTTATTGGTGATTGTAACACGTTTGATCATTTCTTCTCTTTGTGTGAAAATGCCAAAGGCTTGTTTTTGAATAACGCTGATATCTGGATAGTTATGAATATCTTTGATTTCTTCTTTTAGCACGTAATAAACTTCAATGCCGGCATTGGCTTGTTCGGCCATAATCTCGTTCATATTATTGAATTGGTTTTCGGAATAAAATAAAAATACTCTTTTAATAATAGCCCCTTTGGCGACCTGTTTGTAATTAGCCGTTTTATAATCTTGAATATATTGACCATATTTCCAAAATTCAGGACGAACCAACGCGCTTAACCCACAAAAAACATCCCCTTTTTTTAAGGTTAAAACAGCTTGCAAATTGGCGCTGAAAATATCATTAACAACATAATCCGAATTTTGACAGGCCAGCTCAAGGGCGCGCTGGCTTTTACTGAAGTTTTCAATCGAAATTTTGGCAAAAGCATCTTTTTTACGGCGTTTAAGTTGATCGGCCATAATGAGTGATTTGTTAATAGTACGTTGCTCTTCAACGCTGAGCTCAAGGGCGGGGTATAAACGGGAAATAGAGTTTTTGAGATTTGTAAAAGCGATAATCATTTGAACGATGACCGTAGAAACGGCAATAAACAAAGAAATCACAATTTCCATTTCATTTGGCCAGTTGAAATAGTTACCAATCCAAAAGGTTGCAACCGCGGAAACAATACCAACAAAACTAATAACAATTTGCATTAATGGAAAATAAGAGATCACAACCCCCTTGTGTTATCTATATTGAAAATAACAATACCGAGCAGCCGTAGAATAAGCAATATTATAAGGCGTTAACGTCTTTTATTTAAAGGCAGGTCAAAAATCTAAAAAAAGATATGGTTTTTGTTAAATAGATTTTAGGCTTGGTTCTTGCGTATCATATCGTGATGGGCGATACCGGCATCCATATATTCTTCGCCAAAAATCTGGAAGCCTAATCTTTTGTAAAAAGGAATGGCATGGTTTTGCGAGCCTAGTTTTACGGTCTTGATGGAGCGGTCGTTTTGAAGGGTTTTTAAAATATACTCCATTAAGCATAAGCCAATTTTTTGCCCGCGGTAATGAGACAGTACTGCAACACGTTCAATTTTGGCGGTATCATTGATTATGCGCACACGGGCGGTTGCAATCGCTTTGGTATTGTCTTGAACAATAAAATGCCGGCATTGAGGATCAAGCCCATCAATTTCAAGGTGTTCGGGAACATTTTGTTCGTTAATAAAAACATCACGGCGGATCTCTAGGCATTTATTTATCTCGTTTGAGGTATTTGCTTCTCGAAGAATCAGATTCATTGGTTTATCCTTTGGTTCGGTTTATGGTATCCCTTATTACAGATCAAAATACAAGTTGGAAGACAATGGAACATTCAAACACACTAGAAAAATTTGAAGAATTTAAAGCGCTTATTCTCGACGTCTGGAAAATTGAGATTTTTAACTCTGAGATTGGTACGTTATTAACGGCTTTAGGTATCTTGTTGGCGTTTATGGTTTTTCGAGGGATTTTTGCCCGTGTTTTGATTTCAAAACTCTCAAAACTTACCCGCCTGACAAAAAGTAATTGGGATGATGAGTTGTTTAAAGCGCTTGAAAAACCCATAACCTTAGTCCCTGTTGTGATCGGGCTTTTTGTTGCAACAGCCTATATTGACCCAACGGGCCGCTTAGCGGAAGTGATTTATAATATTGAAAAATCTTTAATTGCAATTGTGTTGTTTTGGACGATTTTTAATATGGTTGACCCGTTTTCAAAATTGATGTCGAGCCTTGAAAAATTATTTACAAAACCGATGGTTGTCTGGTTGCGTAAAGGCTTAAAATTTCTTGTCTTTTTTATGGGCTGCGCGGCCGTGCTCGAGGTCTGGGGCATTCAGGTTGGGCCGATTATCGCGGGGCTTGGTCTTTTTGGCGTGGCGGTTGCTCTGGGGGCGCAAGACATGTTTAAAAACTTGATTGCGGGATTAACGGTGATTGCAGAAAAACGATTTCATCCTGGTGACTGGATCAAAATTGACGGTATTGTGGAAGGTACGGTTGAAGATATTGGTTTCCGTTCGACCCTTGTTCGCCGTTTTGATAAAGCCCCTGTACACGTGCCAAATAGCCAGCTTTCGGATAAGGCGGTTACGAATTTTAGCGCCATGACCCACCGCCGGATATATTGGAAAATTGGGGTGTTATATAGCTCATCCGTTGATCAATTGAAACAGATCCGGGATCAAATTGAAGAATATGTGCTCACGAATGATGATTTTGCAAAACCGCCAGAGGTTGCAACTTTTGTGCGTATCGATAGCTTTAATGCCAGTTCAATTGACATCATGTTATATTGTTTTACCAAAACAACAGATTGGGGCGAATGGCTTGTGATTAAAGAAACCCTCGCGTATCAAATCAAAACGATTGTTGAAGGCGCGGGATCAGACTTTGCATTTCCCAGTACCTCCATTTATTTGGAAAGCTCGGATGAAGGGCTTGAAATTTTTGAGCCTCCAAAAGCAAAAAAGAAAAAAGCCGCCGCCTAACAAACCGGCATATAAGCATAATAAAACCTCTAAGGACAGCATGCCTTGGGGGTTTTTTATTATAAAAAAAGGTTTATATTGACAATTTTATGTAAAATGGTATGCTTTTCTTATTCTTTTATAACAGTTTGTGAGAGTGCTAAAAATGTCTACACATAAAGTTTCTTCTCAGTGGCAGAAAAATGTTCAAATGATTTTTAATGCCTGCCGTTATGCGTTTAGCCCCAATGAAAGTTGTTTTAAAATGACCGCGGATTTTAGACATTTTGTCGCCCTTGGTGGTTTTCACAATGAAGATTATCAAGGCAAATCGATTTATGATCTTGGTTTTGAAGAAAATCAAATTGATGTCCTTGCAAAAGATGTTAATGGTGACAACATGCTCTTTACCGCGATTAATAGTGGGTCGCCAAAGGCGGTTGAAATCGTCATTCAAATGGCACGCTTGAACGGTGATGTTGCGCCGTTGTTAAACGCAAGACGTCACGATAAAAAAACCGCACAGGATGTTATACAAGATTTGTGTCGTTTGGCCTCTATGGGCGCGCCTGAACAGTATGTCAAAGCATGGGGTGGGATGAAAAAAAGTCTCGATCACGCATCAGAACATCTTCAAATGAAAAAACGCTTTCAGGCTTTAAAGAATTAAAAATTTAAGGGTGCCATTTTATATTTATAGCTGCATGCTAACGATTATTTTGCAAATTTTGCGCTTGAATGCGGCAGGAATAGTAAAGAATAGCGTCAACCACTGTTGGTTTCTTAAGGCCTTTATCGATAGAAAAAAATCATAATTTTGTTAATCAAACATAGCCCTACTGTCCAAAATAGGTTAAAACTAGTCATCCATTAAGATATGAGAACCTATGACGGAAGCAACAGCGATTCAAAATTTAATTCCGGTGACCTCGGCATCAGAAATTTTGTTGCCCGCGGCACCTGTTTTGGTGGCTGTTGGCCGCTTGGCCTATTGGTTAAGCCCAGAAGGTGAATTAGAAAAACTTTCTGCAAGCCAAGTACAAACCCGTGTCCGTACAGTCATGCCAATTGTCTGCCATGCCCCTGCGACAGCGCAACGCTTGGGCATTGAAAAATTTGTTGCTTATGATGTTTTGGAACTTTTTGCTTTTGTACATCCGTCCCGTTTTTGTCTACCAACGCCCAAGGGGCTGGCAAAAACCTTGGATATATTTATTCCCGATGCCCAAACCAATGAATGTGGGGTGTTGATTAACACAATCCGACATTTATTATTAGATTTGCAAAATCAGCAAACCATTGAAAAATCAGATCCCGTTGGCATTGCATGGATGATGGGCTTGCAAGGACAAACCCATGCAGAACAACAGGCCTGGCCGTGGTCTTCGGTTGTTTTAAATGCCCTTGGTAAACCCGAAGGGCCGGAACGATCCTCTCAAACGCGTACAAGCGTACAGGTCTGGAACAGATTACCAGAATGGGCAGAACATGCCCCTGAACCTGCCGCGGGTCATCAAGCTGTTTTACCCGAAGAAGCCGAAGCGCGATTAGAAAATTTACTTCAAAAAGGCCGGGGAAAAAGTGAAATACGCCCACAACAAAAACAATTTAGCCGTGATATTGTACGGGCTTTTGAACCGCTGGAACAAGAATGTTTGCCTAATACCGTTTTGGCAGAAGCTGGCACCGGAACCGGGAAAACCCTTGGCTACCTTGCACCTGCCACGGTTTGGGCAGAAAAAAACCAAGGCGCAGTTTGGATTTCAACCTTTACTCGTAACCTGCAACGCCAAATTGATGATGAAATGTCTCGTTTGTATAAGGATCCTTTGGAAAAATCGCGTAAAGTTGTTGTCCGTAAAGGCCGCGAAAATTATTTATGTTTGCTTAATTTGGAAGAGGCCAGCAACAGTCCCTCTCTCAAAAATAATGGCCTTAATGCAACCGCTGTTGGTTTGATGGCGCGTTGGGCGGCGGTAACCCGTGATGGGGATTTGATGGGGGGAGACTTTCCGGGCTGGTTAACCAATCTTTTGGGCTGGGGGCGAACGTTGGGTCTTTCGGATCGCCGTGGAGAATGTATTTATTCCGGCTGTGATCATTTCCACAAATGTTTTGTTGAAAAAAGTATTCGGAGATCAAAACGCGCCGATATTGTGATTGCCAACCATGCTTTGGTGATGATCCAAACGGCACTCGCGCGTGATGCGGAGCTTTTGCCGAACCGTTATGTTTTTGATGAGGGTCATCATTTATTTGAAGCCTCTGATAGTGCCTTTGCCGGGCATTTGTCTGGCGTTGAAACGGCTGATTTACGGCGCTGGTTAATTGGCGCGGAAACCGGAACGCGCAGCCGAGCTCGTGGTTTAAAACGTCGACTTGAGGATTTATTAGAAGGTGATCAAGACGCTTTGCGTGATCTTGAAGCCGTCATGGAAATGGCTAAATCGTTACCGGGTACGGGGTGGCGACAACGGTTGTACGATCATAAACCCAAAGGCATAACGGAAAGCTTTTTGATTGTGGTACGGCAACAGGTTTACGTCCGTGCGGGGGCTGGCGCACAAAATATATATTCGCTGGAAACCGAAGTAAAACCAGCCATCGAAGGCCTGTTCGAAACCGCTCAGGCATTGGCGACAAAATTAAAGGAATTACAACGTCCGGTAAAAAAATTGATCCGGATTTTAACAAAAAAACTCGATGATGAAGCGGATGATTTAGATAGCGACAGTCGCCAGCGTATTGAATCGGTATGTGGCAGTTTACAACGTCGTGCAGATGTTTTGATTAGTGGGTGGTTGGATATGCTCGAAGCACTCCAAAAAGAAACCCCCGCAGATTTTGTTGATTGGTTTGCCGTTGAGCGGGTTAAGGGAAAAGATTTTGATGTTGGGATGCATCGCCACTGGATTGACCCAACAAAACCTATGGCAGAAGTTCTGCGCCCCTATACGCATGGGATGTTGGTGACGTCTGCGACCTTGTGTGATAGCACTGGTGATGAAGCGCAAGATTGGGCGTCAGCTGAGATACGTACAGGCGTACGTCATTTGGCAAGTGAAGTTGAAAACCCCGCCACCCGTCTTAGGGTGGAATCTCCGTTTGATTATCAAAAAAACAGCCGTATTATTGTGATCCGTGATGTTGATAAAAATAATTTACAGCAGGTCGCCGCAGCCTATCGAGAATTATTTTTAGCAGCCAAAGGCGGCGCACTTGGGTTGTTTACCGCGATCCAACGGATGCGTTTTGTTTATGAACATCTTGTTGACCCTTTAATGCAAAAAGATTTAACCCTACATGCACAACATATTGATAATGTTGATGTATCAACCTTGGTTGATATGTTCCGCCAAGAAGAAAATGCTTGTTTATTAGGCACAGATGCCACCCGCGATGGTATGGATGTACCGGGGCGTGCCCTGAGGTTAATGGTTTATGATCGTGTACCCTGGCCTCGTCCTGATATTCTGCATAAAGCCCGCCGCGCCGAATTTGGCAAAAATTATGATGATATGATTACCCGTTTTCGATTAAAACAGGCTTATGGCCGGCTGATCCGTAAAACGGATGATCGAGGTGTTTTTATTATGTTAGACCCCATGTTGCCAACGCGCTTATGCTCGGCCTTTCCCGAAGGAATTGAAATTGAACGGGTCGGCTTAAAAGAAGCTCTTGATGTCGTTAAATCTACCCTAAAAGATTATTAACACAGGCTTGTTATTTTGTGATGACGCGGTTAACTGCTTGAGCTTGTGTGCGGAGGCTGTTTAATCGATCGCATAATTCGCGTTCGGTAAGAATTGTTTTATATGGGTCACTTTCACCAATGATGTGGGTAAAAATATGATTTTTACTAGCCAAAAGCGCTTGTTGAAAGGATTTAACCGAGGCCATCTCGGCATAAGCACGGTCAATTAGAAGCTGATAGTTTTGACTGTGACGGTCTAGGGGCTGGTTTTTCCAGTAAAGCGTTTGTTTGCTTTGCCAATCTTGATCTAATCCAGCGTCTTTGGCCTCGGAACCCTTTAGACAACAGATCTGTTTTTGAATGTGAGGGTCTTTAAATTTTAAGCTTTGTAAAAAACCTTCCATCGAAGCGCATTTTATCCCGTCAATTTCAAAAGGGTGCGCTGCAAAATTTGAGAGTGCGCATGCGGGATAAGTCGCTTTGAATTTGATATCCATGGTTTTTTTTCTTTAAAGGATTGAAGGCTGTTTTATCTGAACGTTATATATTAAAACCCGCCCTGTAAACAAAGAGGTTTAGCAGGGCGGGTTTTAATAAAAGCAGTGATTTTTTTTAAGCCGCTTTTTGGGTGGTTTTATTAAATTCATTAATTAAAACTTCAACAACACTGGGATCGGCAAGAGTTGAAATATCGCCTAGTTGATCAGCTTCATTTGCGGCAATTTTACGCAAGATACGACGCATAATTTTACCTGAACGTGTTTTAGGTAAGCTTGGTGCCCATAACAAAATATCAGGGCTTGCAATCGGGCCGATTTCTTTTCGCACATGCTGGACAAGCTCTTTTTGAATGTCGGCTGATGGGGGTACACCGGTATTTAAAGTGACATAACCAAAAATGCCTTGTCCTTTAAGGTCATGTGGAAAACCGACAACGGCACTTTCGGCAACTTTTGGATGGGCGTTTAAGGCTTCTTCGATTTCGGCGGTGCCAAAACGGTGACCCGAAACATTAATCACATCATCAACCCGGCCGGTAATTCGGTAATCGCCATCTTTATCCCGTTTTGCGCCATCCCCTGTAAAAAACAGGCCTTTAAAGGTGCTGAAATAGGTTTGGATAAAACGGTCATGGTCTTTAAAAACAGTACGCATTTGGCCGGGCCAACTATCGGTGATCACAAGGTTACCTTCAGCCTCAGTGTCTTCAATAATATCCCCGTCATTATCAACAAGGGCCGGTTGAATGCCAAAAAACGGACGAGATGCTAAACCGGGTTTTAAATCAGTTGCACCAGGAAGTGGTGAGATGAGGATACCCCCGGTTTCGGTTTGCCACCATGTGTCTACGATTGGACAGCGTTGTTCCCCGACAACAGAATGATACCAAAGCCACGCTTCTTCGTTAATGGGTTCGCCAACGCTTCCCAAAAGGCGCAGTGAAGAGCGGTCTGTCATTTTAACATGATCATCGCCTTCTTTAAGAAGCGCTCTAATCGCGGTGGGAGCAGTATAAAAAATGTTAACTTGGTGTTTATCAACAACACGCCAAAAACGACTGTAATCTGGAAAGTTTGGCACACCTTCAAAAACAAGAGACGTTGCGCCATTGGCAAGCGGACCATAAACGATGTAACTGTGGCCTGTAATCCAGCCAACATCGGCAGTACACCAATAAACATCTCCATCCTTGTAATCAAAAACATATTCATGGGTCATCGATGCGTAAACCATATATCCGCCTGTGGTGTGGAGTACACCTTTGGGTTTACCGGTTGAACCTGAAGTATAAAGAATAAAAAGAGGGTCTTCGGCGTTCATTTCCTCGGGTTGGCATTCGGTTTCTTGTTTGTCACAGAGGTCATGATACCAAACATCACGATCGGTTTGCCATGTGATGTCATTTCCCGTGCGTTCTAAAACGATAACGGTGTGAACATCGGGACAGTCTTGAAGAGCTTCATCGGTATTGGCTTTTAAAGGAATATTTTTGCCACCACGGACACCTTGGTCTGCTGTAATAACCACATTTGATTCACAGTCTAAAATACGATCGCGTAAGCTTTGGGGTGAAAATCCACCAAATACCACGGAGTGTACCGCACCAATACGCGCACAAGCTAACATCGCATAAACAGCTTCAACAACCATGGGCATATAAATTGTTACACGGTCGCCTTTTTTGACACCACGCTCTTTTAAACCGTTGGCAAGTTGGCAAACCTTGGTTTTTAACATGGCATATGAAATATGTGCCGAGACACTGGGGTCATCTCCTTCAAAAATCAAAGCCGTTTGATTTGCACGGTGCGGCAGGTGGCGGTCGATACAGTTATAGGATGCATTTAAGCTGCCGTCATAATACCAACGAATACGGGCGTTATCGGTAAAATCGACATCTTTGACTTGAGTATAAGGTTTAATCCAGTCAATACGTTGACCGTGTTCACGCCAGAAACCTTCATTGTCGCTGATTGACTTTTCGTAGAGATCTAAATATTGATCGTGTGTTACTTTGGTTGTGCTTTTATAAAGCTCAGGGACGGGAAAAATATTGTGGTTAGTCATCTATAATCTCCATGAATCAATGTATAAATTTTTTAAAAACCGCTGTTATCATAGGCATTTATTGCACCGAGGACAAGCCTTGGGGCTTTTTTGAAGATTTTAAAGGGTTCGGGCAAGATTTTCAAAGGTGAAAAAAAGGATACTTTCATCCCGCTCAGTAAAAGAAAAAAACACCCCAAAATCATCAGGTTTACAAAAAAAACTGTTGGAAAAAAGCTTGCGTTTGCTGTTGTATTATGTTAATTTGCTTTAATTTTATAATTAAATTTGATGTGAAGTTGAGAATATGAGTTTATTTAATTTCAAAGCAAAGCGACAGGCTAAAGAAAAAGAGGCGGCGCAAAACCAGAAACGCCGAGACATTGAAGCACAGGCCGAGGCGCAAAAACAAAAACGTTTACGGGCAGAAGCTCAAATGCAGAGAGAAAAAGAACAAGAGGAAAAAGAAATGGCCGATCAAAAAGCCTTTCAGGAAAATCCAGATACTGTTTTTGATGATGATGATAATACGGCGTTACAACGTGCTATTTCTGATGAAGATTTTGACGAAGTTAAACGCGTTTTGTCCTGTGGGGCTAATCCTAATTTCTTTGGCGAAAGTTATTCCAGTAATATTGGGCGCGCCATGGATGCGTCATCTGAAAATAATATCGCGCTTGTGAAGCTTTTATTACAAAAAGGTGCCGACCCAAATTTGAAATCAAAAGAAGAAGATACGTGTTTATATAAGGCAATTTATGGGTCATGTTCGAATAGTTATGATATGGCAGAGGTTTTGTTAGAGGCGGGCGCAGAGGTAAATCTGTTAGATTATGATCAGGAGTCTATTGTTGGGCGTGCCTATAATGAATCAGAAGAAAAATTTTCTTTGGTCATGAAACATGGCGGGGATATTTTTCAACTTTCTAATAAGTCTGACCCGGTTTGGAAAAGTGTTATTTATCGAGAAAATCGGAAACAATTTGATACCATGGTACGGTATACCAAACAAAAAATGCGTTTGTTGAGTGAATTTAACACGTATGCAAAGGAAAATTGGTCAAAGGGGTCTTCCACAGAACAAAATTTAAGAAATATTTTTTGGCATGCTGCTATGACGGCAGAAAATATTTTTGAAAACCCCAAGGCAGGGCAATCGTTTTTTCATGATATGGTTGAACAAGAAAATTTAGACCATATCCATACAATACTTAACCAGCATGCCTATCAAGATACGGCTAACCACAAAGGTCAAACCCCGCTTCATTTAGCGAGTATTAAAAATAATGTACCGTTGATTGCGGTCTTGCTCAAAAAAGGTGCAGACGTTAAAGCCCAAGATGCGTCTGGTTTTACAGCGTTAGACGTGTTGGCGAACTGTGGACATCTTGGGGGGTACGCAGAACAAGTATTAAAAGACCATGAATGCCAATTTAATGTTCTAAAACCAGAACGAATTGCCAAAGAATCTAAACCATCCAACAGTAACCTTCCTCTTAAAGGTGCGCTTAAAACAAACCTTAAGTCATCGGTTTAAAGGGAGAATTTAATGTTTAAATTTGGCCGTAAAAAACACCCTGATGATGGAAAAACACCCGAACAGCTGGCTTCTGAAAAAAAAGCACGAGAACTTCAACAAAAATTAGAGAGCAAAAAGAAAAAAGTTGAGGACAGGGAAAAGTTTAAGGTTCATCCCAATTTTATCTTTGAGGATGGATATACCTTATTAGAGCGGGCGATCATAAATAAAGAGCTTGATGAGGTGCAGCGTCTTTTAAGTGCAGGCGCGGATCCAAATTTTTCAAGCAGCAAAGAAGAAACATGTTTAGGGCGCGCCATGAAGACGTCAGGGTCGGTTAATTTAAGTTTGACGGAAGTGTTATTAAAGGCCGGTGCAAATCCAAATTCTTTAGAAAAAGGTCAAAAGATGCCTCTTTTGACAACGGCGATGCGCGGTAATGTGCAAAATTGTGAAGAAATGGTAGAGCTTCTTTTACAAAATGGCGCGGATATTAACGCACATACAGAGGGCGATCCAACCTATAGCAGTGTTTATCAAGCCTATCGTTATGAAGGCAAACGGTTTGAGCTTATGCTGAAGCATGGCGGGGATATTTTTGCCATCCCTGAAGGCTGTGACCCTGTTTGGAAGTCTGTTGTTTATAATGGCAATCATTCTAAATTTAAATTACTTGTTAAATACACGGATCAAAAATTACGCTTACATGAGTTGTTTAATCGTTATGTTGAAAAAAGTTACGGTGAAAACAGTAATCAACATATTTATTATAATGAACTTTTTTCAGGTGAGGCGGTGCGATCGCCAACCGCTTTTAAAAACCCCAAATCGGGACAGTCCTTTTTCCATGATATGGTTGAACAAAAAAAACATCAGAAAATGCATGCGATTTTGCAGCATAATGATTATCAAGACAGTCAAAATTGTAAAGGTCAAACGCCTCTACATGTTGCCGCGAGTGTAGATGATGTGGAATCGATTGCGCTGTTATTAAAACAGGGTGCTGATGTTAATAAAGTCGATAATGTGGGTTTTACACCGCTAGATATTTTAGCCGCAAAAGAATTCACCGGTGGGGCATCTGAAAAATTTCTCCGCGCTCAAGGGGGTGTTTTTAAGGTTTTAGATCCAGATCAAACAGGCCTGAAAAAAGGCGCGATCAAAACGCTTGGCCCGCAAAAGCTAGGCGTACCTAAGCCGGCAAATAACCCAAGATAAAATCAACACGATCTTTAATGCTCATCACAGGCACACGAATAACAGTGTAGCCTAAGGATTGATAGGCTTTTTCAAGATGATTATCAAGAAAATCAGCATCTTCTTCGGTATCAATGCGAGTGCCGTCTTTGATTAAAGGCAGGCGGTCAAAATGAAAAACATATTTATACTTAAAATGGTAGCAGTCCTGAAGGACTATTTTTGTGCTGAGGTGGCAGAGCTCACAATAGGCAATTGTATCAGGAATCCCACGGTCAAATAAAACAAGCTCCTCTGGATTGAGGCGCGTTTCACGATCGATTTTTGTTTTGAGAATACCAATTTGAAGATGTAGCGCATCGGCTTTAATATCTTCAAGGGGACGGCCTTTTGCCATTTCAGATTCAATAAATAATCGCGCTGTCTCGGGTTCGGTGTGATAACCTTTTTTGGCAAGTTCGTCGAGCACAGTGGTTTTACCCGAGCTTGGTGCTCCTGTAATAACAATCCAATTTGTGTTGGTCTCAAAGTCAGGTTTCATCAATATATTTTAAGATTCTTCTTGGGTTAGTGGGCGCGTCATTAGGGCATAAATAGTATCTTCAACGGACGCGCCATTATGTACCGTTTCATTAACAGCGGCGCAAATCGGCATGTCGACGGCTTGTTTTTTTGCAAAATCTAAAACGGCAGAAGCGGTTGCAACACCTTCGGTGACTTGATTTCTTTTGGCAAGGATCTCGTTTAGGCTTTCGCCACGGCCACGTTGCACACCCAGACTGAAATTACGAGATTTCATCGAATTACAGGTTAATGTTAAATCCCCCATACCAGAAAGACCCAAAAAGGTTTCGGGTTTCGCGCCAAGTGCTTTTCCCATTCTTTTGATCTCTGCCATACCCCGTGTCATAATTGCAGCGCGGGCATTTTCGCCAAGGTCTGAACCGTGAACAATACCACAGGCAATTGCGATGACATTTTTAACAGCCCCCCCAATTTCAGCACCAATTGGGTCTGTTGTGACGTAGGGGCGGAATGTTTTTGAATTAATGGCTTCGGCGACGGCGTGTCCAATTTCACTGCTATGGGGGGTCGCAAGCGTAACGGCGGCGGGCAGACCTTTGGCAACCTCATCTGCAAATGTGGGGCCAGATAAAACAATATAGGGATGGTCGGGCAGTTCTTCGGTAAGAATAGAAGACATCAGCGCACCGGTTTCAAGCTCAATACCCTTAGAGCAAATAATGATCGGCGTTTTATCATTTAAAAAGGGTTTCATGCGTTGTGAAATACTACGTACATGTTGTGCTGGGACAACAAGAAATAAACATTCGGCATGCCGTACCGCGGTTTCAAAATCAGTTGTGGCTTTTAACTCAGGATGAAGGGGAATATCAGATAAATAAGCTGTATTTAAATGTTTGTCATTGATTTCAGAAACAATAGAATCACTTCGCCCCCAAAGCAGCACATCTCGACCTGCTGTGGTTATTGTTTGGGCAAGAGCTGTGCCCCATGAGCCGGCACCAATTACTGAAATTTTATTCATGTATTCCCCGTAAATTTGTGGTCGCGATCGACTAAATAAAGGAATCGATATGCATACTTATACCAAATTTAAGCTTTAACACCAGCACCTATTGCGGGGGGCGCGTCGGGGTCTAGTGGCCATCGCGGACGGGCTTTGTAATCGAGGGGATCCGTAAGACCTTTTTTGAACCGCTCAACACCTGCCCACGCAATCATTGCCCCATTATCGGAACATAACCCAATCGGGGGAGCTGAAAAATATAAATGTGTTTGGTGGCAGATATGTTCTAATTTTTGACGTAAATATTTATTGGCAGCAACCCCACCAGAAACCACCAAAGTGGGGCGAGGTAGGTTCGGGTACTGTGTGGTGTAAAGGTTAATGGCGCGTTTTAAACGATCTTCAACGACTAAAGCAACACTATGTTGAAAGGCAGCACAGAGGTTTGCGGCTTGATCGCGCGGGATCGGCCCTTCGGGGAAGGCATCAATATAACGCCGTACCGCGGTTTTAAGACCGGAAAAAGAAAAAAGACAGTTGTCCTTGCCTTTCATTGGCGTGGGGAGAGGAAATTGTTTTAATGCGTGTTCTAAATCAGGACAGTTTAGGGCAAGTTTTTCAAGGGCGGGGCCGCCCGGGTAACCTAACCCCATAAGCTTGGCTGTTTTGTCAAAAGCTTCGCCTAGAGCATCATCAATTGTTGTGCCTAAGCGTTTGTATTTGCCAACATCTTGTACAATTAAAATTTGGCTATGCCCCCCAGAAACCAAAAGCAGCAGATAAGGAAAAGCAATATCATCGGTTAGACGCGGGGTTAAGGCGTGACCTTCTAAATGGTTAATGGCTAAAAATGGTTTGTTATGCACGGCGGCAAGAGCTTTGGCCGTCATCATACCAACCATAACACCACCAATAAGGCCCGGGCCACAGGTGGCGGCAATGCCATCGATTTCTTCAAAAGAAGTTTGGGAGTCGTCCATCGCTTGGCGGATGATATTTTCAATGTATTTTAAGTGAGCACGTGCGGCGATCTCTGGCACAACACCTCCAAATTCTTGGTGTTCCATTTGACTTAGCACACAATTGGCTAGAATCTTTTTATCATCTGTGACAACTGCTGCAGATGTTTCATCACAACTTGTTTCAATTCCCAATATTTTCATGACGTCAATTTAGGGTTATGTGCGCGGGACTGCAATAGATTTTTTGAAAGCGTCTTTTTTGAAAAAAAAGACTTTTGAGACTGTAAAAAAAGGCGTATGAAATAAACATGGAAAAAAAAATTAAAATCGGAAGTCGCGGCAGTAAATTGGCAATGATACAAGCCAATATGGTTCGCGCAGCATTGCAACAAGCCCACCCGGATCTAACAGCCGAAGGGCGGATTGAAATTGTCGAAATCACAACGTCTGGAGATCGTATTCAGGACCGGAGTTTGATGGAAGCCGGTGGCAAAGGTTTATTCACTAAAGAAATTGAAGAGGCGCTTCTAAACGGCTCAATTGATCTTGCCGTACATTCTATGAAAGATATGCCAACAGTTTTGCCAAAAGGTTTATATATTCCGTGTTTATTAAAACGTGAAGACCCTCGAGACGCCTTTTTCTCAGAAAAAGCTCAAACACTTGAAGAACTTCCTGCAGGTTCTGTTGTTGGCACGGCAAGTCTTAGACGGCAAGCGATGGTTCTTGCAAATCGTCCAGATTTAAAAGTAGAAGTTTTTCGGGGTAATGTGGATACACGTTTAAACAAGCTAAAATCCGGTGTTGTTGATGCAACTTTACTGGCTTTGGCAGGGTTAAACCGAATGGGTATTTCAGATTTAGCACAATCGGTGATTGATGTTGATGTCTTTTTACCCGCTGTTGCTCAAGGTGCCGTTGGGATTGAGATTCGTCAGGAAGATGCGGAGCTTGCGGCTTTGTTAAAACCAATACATTGCCCCCAAACGGCTTTGCGTGTTGCCGCGGAACGTGCGTATCTTTACGTTATGGATGGTTCGTGTCGGACGCCAATTGCGGGATATGCAAGCGCACCGGACAATAACGGAGAGATGCTTTTAAAAGCTTGGGTTGCCGACCCTCAAGGGACGGATATTTATGAAGATAAAATGTCTGCGCCTGTTCACACGATTGATGATGCCCAAAAATTAGGTCATGATCTGGGGGTGAAGTTACGCGCAAGATTACCAGAAGGTTTTGTTTATACTGGGTAATATTCTTTAATGAAGAGGCCAATACGTGTCAAAAACCGTTATCATTACAAGGCCAAAAGAATATCAAGCACGCGTTGTGTCTGTATTGCAGGGGCGGGGTTATGATGTTATCTCGGCACCATTATTGGAATATGTGGATCGGGAGCCTTTAAACCCCAATAGTGAATCTTTTGATGCTTTTGTCTTTACGAGCCAACATGCTCTTTCGTATTTGGATCGCGCAAAAATAGATTTGCAAACCCCCGTTTTTACAGTTGGCAAGCGTACAGCACAGGTTGCGCAGGACTTTGGCTTTAAAAAAATTTACAGCGCAGAAGGGCATGTGAAAAAATTAAAACAGCAAATTTTAGAAAAAATGCCTCTTGGATCTCGATTGTTACATTATTGTGGCCAACATCGCGCAGAAAATTTACAAGATTTTTGGCCTCAATCGGAATATCACGTCACGTTAAATATTCTTTATCAAACAAAATATGTAACGTCTTTGCCAGATCATATTTTGACATTAATCCATCAACGTACAGAAGCCGATATTTTATTTTTTTCCAGACGTACAGCAAAAAGTTTTGTGAACCTGTGTCAACAGCATGGTGTCTTGCTCAAAATAAAGGCTTTAACGGCCTATTGTTTAAGTGATAATGTTGCAGAACCGTTAAAAAAGCTTGTATTAAAACATGTACGTGTTGCAAAATACCCCCAACAAAAAGAGTTAATAACTCTTTTAAGAAATTCAGATATATAAAAAGATGCTTTTATCGATGATAAGGAAAAAATAATGAAAAAATTACCCGCCGCAGAAGTTATTGAACGCTTTGGAGGGATCCGCCCGATTGCAAAAGCATTAGAAATTACACCAAGCACGGTACAAGGTTGGAAAAAACGGGGGGTCATTCCCGAAAACAGATTTGACGCAGTGATTGCCGCCGCGTTTGAATTTGATGTGGAAATCAAAGACCTTGTTGAGGCCGCTCTTGCATCAGCAGAAACTGTTACCCCCTTGGCGGCAGTAGAAACATCTTTTGAAGAAAAATCTACGACGGCCAAGCCATCGCGTAAAGAAAACCCCCTACAGTCGGATGGGGATCGAAGACAAACAGACCGTCGCAAAAGCGATCGTCGTAAGGTGCAAGATCCTAATTACACCGGCGCAGAGCGTCGTGTTGGAAGTCGCAGGCAAGGTTTGGATCGCCGTCAAATCAAGGAAATTCGTCGGGCAAAACGTGCTTTTATTGAACGGTCAATGATTACAACCGCGTTTTTGTTTGTGCTTATCGGAGTACCGGCCATTATTTTATTGGCGCCAGAATTTGTTCAAATGCAAAAAAGTTCAAGCCGTGTTGAATATCTTGAATATGAACTTCAAAATCTGAATAATCAGGTCTATGGCTTAAAACGAAACCAGGGGTCGATTGCAAAAATGGTGAGCAACCGTAGTCATCAGCCTGAACAAGCCGGTCAACAAAACTGGAAGGCGCCGGAACAGATTGTTCGCCGCATTGAGAGTTTGGAACAAAATTTGGAAGGCCTTAATGGTAATTTAAACAACACTTTATCGATGTTAAAAAAAATGGGCGCAATGCAAAAAACATCTGGTGGAAAACTTGTCTTAACTGAAAGTTTGGATGAAATTCGTGGTGTTGTCGCAAGCCTTGAAGGGGATATGAATAAATTAAATATGGCGGTTGATGATGCCCGCCAAGGCAATGAAGCGTTAGCGATGATTTTTAAAGATGTCAGCCGACAAGATGCGGGCGCCGCGGCAATGTTGCTTGCCTTAAGCCAACTTCGTGAAATGGTGAGCGGTGATCGAACCCCTTTTTCAAAAGATCTTGAAATGGTGCGGGCATTGGTTGGAGGACAGCCAGAAATGCAAGAAGCTTTAGCCTCTTTGGCTCCTTATGCTGAAATTGGTTTGCTTAGTCAAGATATCTTAAAAACGGAATTTAAAGCTTTGGCGGGTGACATTGTACTTGCTCAATTACGCGGCGAAGATATGTCGATCAAAGAACGTGCGTTAAAGCGTATGAATAACTTAGTACGGGTACGGAGACGCACAGAAGTAAAAGGCCAAACAACAGAAGCCATCGTCGCACGGGCACAATATTATCTTGATCAAGGGAATATTCGAAAAGCCGTTATTGAACTACAAACACTTGAAGCAGAACCCAAGGCTGTTGCTCAACCGTGGCTTAATGCGGCGCAAGCTCGTGTTGTTGCGGATCGCGTAACCCAAAAAATTTCCAAAATTGTTTTGGAAAAAATTTCAGTTGGGCGCCAGGATACAACCCAAAATATAGATGATATTTTATATTCAGAAGGTTCGTATGGTCGCTCCGCTGTTCCGGTACAAGAACGTGTGAAATAATAATTTTGTCGAAAGTCTGGAGGACTTAAAATGTTACAAGCATTGTGGTTTATCATTCGTTTGTCTGCTTTGGTTTACGGGGTTATTTGGATTGCCGAACGTCCAGGGGCCATTATGATCGAATGGCAAGATTATATCGTTGAAACATCCGTTGGTGTTTTGGCTGCTGTGATGGCGTCTTTGATGATTATGAGTGCTTTATTGTATCGGTTTTGGCGCGCCTTTATTTCGGTTCCTGCGGTGGTACGTCGGTACCGTAAAGCCCAAGCAAAAGAAAAAGGTTATGATGCGGTAACCAAAGGTTTAGTGGCTGTTGCTGCGGGAGATATGAAAGGGGCCGAACGTCAAGCGCGGCGTGCAAAATCATTATTACCAGGCATGGCCTTAACAAAATTACTATCGGCACAATCAGCGCTAATGAAAGGCGATGGCACACTTGCAAAAGTTGAGTTCCAAGGGTTGCTAGATGATCGAAGTGCCGCATTTTTTGGGGTGCGCGGTTTGTTAAATGAAGCGTTAAAACAAGGCGACCATGCGGAAGTTTTAAAATTGATGCGTCAGGCTGAAAAATTACAACCCAAGCGGGGTTGGGTTGTGCAAACATTGTTTGATTTTGAAACACGAATGCGTGAATGGGAAAAAGCGGAACAAACACTTTCAAAGGCTATTCGTATCGGTGTTGTTGATCGATTGCTTGGGCAAAAACATCGCCAAGCCATTTTGCTCGCCCGTTCCCATGAAGCCTATCAAAAAGAGATCCTCCATAGTGCGTTAAGTTTTGCAAAAAAAGCGTTTAATTTAAATCCGGGTTTTGTACCTGCGGCGGAGCGTTTGGCGGTTCTGTACCAAGAAACCAATAAGCGGCGGGCAGCGGTAAAAACGATTGAAAAATCATGGCGTCTGAGCCAGCATCCGATCCTTGCTCAATTATGGTTACAGCTTAAACCTGCGGCAAAATCACAAAATATTTCAGAAGCAGAAACGAATGAGGCCACCTATCAATGGATGCGCCAATTGTTCCGTCTTGCCCCTTATGGGGATGTCAGCCAATCGGCAATGGGCGGCGCGGCGCTGTATGCGGGGCATTATGCCGAAGCGCGGGAATTACTTAAAAATGCTGGTGCTTACCGTCAATTGGCTAAATTAGAAAAATTAGAAACTGGTAATGAAACAAAAGCCCATGAATGGATGGAAATGGCCGCAGATGCGCCCCCTAAACCACAATGGGTTTGTGATGATTGTGGGCATGTATCGGCCGCGTGGCATCCATTATGTTTTCATTGTGAGGGGTTTGATACCTATAATTGGACACGGCCTTCTGTCCATCTTCATATGCCACCAAGCTTAGAAGATCTAGACACAGGTTTTATTGAACCACCTGTTGTTTAAGGTTTTAAGCGTAAAATAGGTTTTAACAGTAGAAGTCCTGCAAAAAAACCACCCAGGTGGGTGACCCAAGCAATGTTACTGTCGACACCAGGCGCGCCAAAAATGCCAAATAAAACGGAAATCCCAACCCAGATTAAAATCAGTGGCAAAATTCGATATGGAATAGCACCTTTTGCTTTTAAAATTAAAAGCAGACCCGCAAATAAACCGCTTATGGCACCAGACGCACCAAGCATTGGTGCGGGCGAGCCAAAATAAACCACAATATGCGCAAAAGCCCCGAGAACACCGCAAGCTGTAAAAAAGATAAGCATGCGTTTAGGCCCAAGTGCTTTTTCTAAACCAGCCCCAAAGGCAACTAAGGTTGCAGAATTAAGCCCAAGGTGAAGCCAACTGCCGTGAAAAAAGAGATGGGTTAAAGGGGTAACCAAAGCTTGCCATGTCAGAGGAACCTCAGAAAAATTATAACGCGCCGGTACAATACTGAATTGATAAATGATCATTTGTTTAAGGTCATCGGCAACAAATAGCAACGCGATATGAATTAAAATGATGCTGTAAAGCAGGATACGGGTTACATCAGGAAGTTTTAAAATCGGTTCATGCTGGATTTTTTTTTGGTGTTTTTCGAGATCTTTTAGGGCTTGTTTTTTGTCACGAATGCGTTGTGTGCGTTCCCTTTTATCGGGAAAGCGGTGGATATTGTGGTTTCGATCGTTGTCAGAATCTTTACCACTATTATCTGTGTCTTTGGGATCAGTCATTTTTTAGTTTCTTTGCCTCGAGTCACGACTATGATATGATTTAACAAAGAATAAACAACAAAAAAATGGTGAATAAAGATGAGTCAAATGCAACCCAACGATTTAGAATCCTTTTGGATGCCTTTTACCCCACAACGCGGATATAAAAAATCACCGCGTATGCTCGTCGGTGCAAAAGGTATGTATTATTCTTCTGAAGATGGGCGACAAATTTTAGACGCCAGTTCGGGTTTATGGTGCGTGAACGCAGGGCATAATCATCCCAAAATTACGGAAGCAATTAAAGCGCAAGCCGAACAATTGGATTATGTCCCTAATTTCCAGTTAAGCCATCCCACGGCTTTTAAAGCCGCCTCAATGTTATGTGCGGAAATGCCCGATGGTATTGATCATGTCTTTTTCTCTAATTCGGGGTCTGAGGCTGTTGATACGGCATTAAAAATTGCTTTGGCGTACCATCGTGCAAAAGGTGATACAAGCCGCGTGAAATTTATTGGCCGTCAACGCGGGTATAATGGTGTTGGTTTTGGAGGGATTTCAGTGGGGGGGATACCGTATAACCGAAAAGTTTTCGCGGGTCAGCTCTTACCACAAGTGGATCACCTTACCGATACATATAACCTTGAAGAGCAAGCCTTTTCTAAAGGCCAGCCTGAATGGGGTGCTCATTTGGCGGATGAACTTGAAAAATTATTGTATTTGCATGATCCAGTTAATGTTGCCGCCGTTATTGTTGAACCGGTCGCCGGTTCAACCGGTGTTTTACCGCCCCCCAAAGGATATTTAGAGCGCCTGCGCAAAATTTGTACTAAACATGGTATTTTATTGATTTTTGATGAAGTTATTACCGCGTGGGGACGTTTAGGTAAAGCATCTGCCGCGGAATATTTTGGCGTTATTCCTGATATTATTACGTCTGCAAAAGGTTTAAACAACGGTGCCGTTCCCATGGGCGCCACTTTTGTGGATCAAAATATCTATAATGCCTTTATGGAGGGGCCGCAGGATTGTATCGAATTTATGCATGGGTACACTTATTCTGGACACCCGTTAGCCTGCGCCGCAGCTCTGGCGACGCTTGAAGTTTACAAAGAAGAGGGGCTTTTTGAACGTGCCTTAGCGTTAGCGCCTGTGTGGCAGGATGCTTTGCATAGTTTAAAAGATGCAAATCATGTTGTTGATATTCGTAATATTGGATTAATGGGAGCTGTTGAAATTGCCCCTGGAACGCGGGGTGATGATGAACCATGCCGTTCTATGGAGGTTTTTGATCGCTTATTCCATGAGGAAAATATTGCAATGCGTTATACAGGAAATGTTTTAGCAAGCTCGCCTCCGTTGATTGTGACGGAATCTCAAATTGATCAAATTGTTACTGGTATGCGGTCGGCTCTGGCAAATACAAAATAAAAATAAAATAAAACAAGCCTCCGTTACGTTTTGTATCGGAGGCTTGTTTTTTATTCAGTGGGCCAGCCTTTTAGCTCACAATAAGTCGAAAGGCACTGTAGGAGATTTTCTTTGGCCCAGCCATTGCGGCTTTGCCTCTCACGATCAACCGTACGACAGCTTTTTCCAAAAACTAAAATATCCAAGCAGGATGCATGAGCGCATTTGGTTTTTTGGCAGTGTTCTGCCCATGAAAAATACAATGACATTAAGGTTGTATCCCGTTCTGTTTCAGGGCGATGGCTTTTGCCGTACCTCATTCGGCTTGGATCAGAACTTCGGTAACCGAGACCTTTGGTGATCAAGGTGTAAGAAAAATCTATTTCGAGGGCGGCATTTTGCTGAAAGTCCGACATGGCTTCCCATAAACGAGAATCAACAATGCGGCGGCGACTACGTTGCAATTTTCGCACATGGGTGACTTTAACATCAACGGTGTGTGTTGGGTTGTGGATCTCTTGGAAATCATGAGGCGTTTGAGGGCGGTTTTTTTTCTTTTTTTTGCGAGACTTGATTGTCCATATGGGTTTCCAGTCTGCTGAAAATTCATCTGAGGTCGTTTTGTTTGACATTAGTTATTCTCCTTTAGGGAATCAAAATGAGGCCAATTATTGCGATAAACGCAATTAAAGTCGAGGATTATTTGCATTTATCGCAATTTTATAGTAAACTTAAGCACAATTAAATTGCACTTTGATCAATGTGTAGAAGGGTGTATGATGGCCACATGACAAAACAAATGCACGAATGGATAAAGGACGAACTTGGTAAAACACCCGGTTTAACTCAACGCGGCTTGGCGGAAGTTTTATCAGTAAATCCTTCGGCGGTGAATCGTATGATCCATGGCCAACGTAAAATCAAAGTTGATGAGATTTCCCTTATTGAAAATTATTTGGGACAGCATTTTTCACATCCAAATAAAGCGGATGCTCTTGTTGTCGGTGCGAGTGAACGTGATGCGTATGCGAGTTTGTCGGCTTCTGCCGGGCATACGGTGGGTTTTTCAGATCAAAGCGCAATGATGGTTTCTGGGATGGCGGCAGATTTTAGCCAAGTGCCCGTTTACCGTGTTGAAAAAAAAGAGACGGGTGTGACGGTACTGTCTGAAAATGACATTATTGATTGGGTTGTGCGCCATCCCTTTCAAAATGGCATTGAGGGGTGTTTTTCATTGTATGTTTTTGATGATACGATGGAGCCACGTTATTTTATGAACGAGCTGATTTATCTTCACCCTGGGCGGCCTCCTGAAATTGGCAAAGATTGCTTAATTGTTTTTGATGACAATTATGTGATGTTAGCGCAGTTTTTGGGTGAAAACCGTCATCAAGTTGAATTTAAATGTTATAATCGCAAAAAAACATTCGCCTTCCCTCGTGTTAAGATCAAATCCCTGCACAGCATTGTTGGCCGCGGCTAATTGCGGTGTGTGTTCGGGCTAAAATGGGCTGTGGTTAGGGGGGCGTTTCCTCAAGACTAAGCAGGGATAAAAAATGTACAATGTCCATAGCCATGAAAATAGGCGTTTCATGTTTACAAAGACAAATTGCCTGAAGCTCTTGATCAAAATAGGATGTTTCTGTAATGCGTAAGGGGACAAGCCGTATACTCACCTTGCCAAGCTGGGATGTAATGAGGGCGTGCCCAGTATCGTTTTTAAGTAGAATTTTTAAGGCATCTTGAATGGGCTGTGGGTAGTGCTTTATCTCGTTATCTACAACACCCTCCGTTGCGGTAAAGCTTTCCTCTGATATGGATACTTGGAATTCAAGTTCAATATCAGGCTTGGCGTAATCAAATGGCGGCGTATCAAGGTTTAGGGGCTTTTCCATGACAATGTTCGCTTAATTTATCAAAATAAAGTCTATAAAAATAATTATACATAATGAAGTGAAGGATGTAAAATCAAAGTATCTTATATTTAGTTAAAAATGGCTTGAGATTAGCGACAGGCTTTTGAAAGCCGTTCGTATTCACGTAAGGAATCGACTTTTTGCTGACGGCGTTTAAGTTCGTTGTCCATATGTTTGACAATGGAGTTTAAAGTATTTTGAAGGTTAGAGGTAAGCTGAGATTGAGCCGCTTTTGTTTGCCTTGAGTGTACGGGGCCAATTTGGGATTTTTTTTGTAAGGCACTTTTTATCGCTTTATAAAAAATCGGTTTATAGGTTTGAATGATCTGAAGGTCGATTCTTTCATGTTTTAATTCATGCTGCATGGTTGAATTATACCGGCATTTATTACCATTGTTATCCCGTGCGATATAGATTGTTGCTTTGTGATCGATATTAATATTAACGGTGTTAATTTGCACACAGCTTTTCTTTAATAAAGTGTTACGACTGATTGAAAAACTCATATCCATATTGTAATTAAAATTACCATTATGCAGTCCGCTTAATTTAGTGTGGCGGCTGTTGCCATAGGGGTTTTTGGTGTCGGTTCGATAGGCACGCAGTTGGTTAGATGTTTTAGAGGTATTATATTGCACTGGATTAATGCGTACATTAATGCCCACTTCAGGCGTGATTGCAGCGGGGCAATTAAACATCCCCACTAAAACGGCCATACTTTCAACTGTTAATAATTCTATTCCAAACATCGTGCCTTAATTCTCTCTTAAAATAAGAAACAAAAGCTTAAGATTTAGCCTTTTTGGTGAATTTACCGATGGTTTGGCCAATTTTTAGAACATTTTCAATACGATCATCTAAAAAAGACCATGTTTTAGTGTGCTGATCGGAGTGATCGTTTGCCCAAAAAAGAGTTGTTGAGCTGATAACACCGGCTAGCAGGGTTCGTTTTGTATAATGGTTATAATCCGTTGAATTATCACCCGCAGCCCACCAAATTTTATCAGCCGTTTGCCAAACCAATTTAGGCAAGCGGAAAGCACGGTGGGGCAGCGCAAAAAACTTAAAAGAGGAGGCGACGGCCGGTTTAAAAGGCGCGAGTATTTTAAGGCGTATTTTGACGGCAAGGGTGATCCGGTCACGAATACGCATATCCTCAAGATTTTCTGTCTCAAGTTGGCTTAACATCTGACGGTCGGCCCAATTGGAAAAATGGCAGGCAAGGTCAGTTAAACCTTTTGGAAAAAGGCTGTTAAATTGTTGTTTTGAAAAACCTTTTTGCTCTAATATTTTAAGAATATCAGAAAGATTCCAACCGTCAAAAACAATTTCAGGTAAGCAAATTTCTAATATTTTGTCTTTTTCCGAAATTATGGTCATAAAAACCTCGTAACTAATACTTGTTAAGCATAGATTTACCATTATTATAGTAAGAAGTAATAGGATGAAATGATTTAATAGATCTTTTTATGTTTTTTGCAAAATCCCTGCATGACTTTTGCTCGAATCTTTGGCATAAATAATATTGCTAGGCTTGAAGGACTAAATTTTAAGGAAGCTTAATGTTCGGACTATTTAACAAAAAGACCAAAATGGAAGGCCTGAGCGGTGAGGTGATTGAGCATTTTGAAGATGCTGTTGTCATGCTGGATCAAGATTTTAAAATCATGCTTTTTAATCGCGGAGCCGAACGTATTTTTGGATATGTTCGTGATGAAGCGATTGGAGAGCCATTAAATCTTTTGATTCCGCAACGCTTCCACATCCAACATGACTTATTGGTATCTGAATTTGTTTCTGATGGCACAAAACATAAACCAATGACGGGCCGTACGCGTCAGATTTTTGGTGTCCGTAAAGACGGCAGTGAATTTCTAACCAATACCAGTGTCATGAAAATCCGCGATGGTTCTAATCCTGTTTTTGCAGCGATTGTGCGTGATATTAGCGAAAAGAAAAAAAATGAAGATGAACTTATTCGTCTGGCCTCAACGGATCCATTGACGGGAGCCTTTAACCGACGTGAATTTACATCTCTTGCAGAACGCGAAAGCATGAGATCAAGACGTTATAGCCGACAATTATCAATTGTGATGTTTGATTTGGATCACTTTAAGGATCTTAATGACACATATGGTCATGCTGCGGGTGACAAGGCCTTACAACGGTTTACAACAATTTGTTGTAATGCGTTACGTAATGTTGATATTTTTGGTCGTTGGGGGGGGGAAGAATTTGTTGCATTGCTTCCTGAAACGGACGCGGAAAGTGCCGGTGTGATTTCGGAACGTTTGCGTAAAATGATTAGTGATACCGAACTCGATATTAATGGTGAAAAAATAAAATTCACGGTGAGTATTGGTGTGGCTCAATATCGCGAAGGTGAAACAATGTTGGAAGGCCCACTCAGTCGTGCAGATGCCGCTGTTTATGATGCTAAAAAAGCAGGCCGTAACAATATTGCGATTTATAAAGACTAGTGTAATTTACGGGCTTTAGGGCCGGAATGCAGCTTTCATGACAAAAGAAAATCTTGATAAAAATACCCTTGGGGGACGTTTAAAACGTTATGCCAAGGTGACAAGTACTGTTAGTGGCCTTGCTGCCCGCTTAGCGGGGGAGAAATATCTTGGGGTTGATTTTAGTCGTGAAAACCACGCCAAAGAATTAACAGCAATTCTTGGAAACCTTAAAGGCCCGATTTTAAAAGTTGCACAGTTATTGGCAACGATTCCCGAAGCCCTACCCCGCGAATATGTTGCCGAGTTGCAACAATTACAATCCGATGCCCCGTCAATGGGCTGGCTTTTTGTAAAACGGCGTATGGCGGCGGAACTTGGACGATCCTGGCAAACAAAATTTAATCAATTTGAACGTACGGCGGCGGCGGCGGCATCCCTAGGACAAGTTCATAAAGCCAAAACACTCGATGATGTTTCTGTGGCGTGTAAGTTACAATATCCTGATATGGGTTCTGCTGTTGAGGCTGACTTAAAACAGCTGAAATTTATTTTTAGTACTTTTGCGAAGTACGATAAAGCCATTGCCACGGGGCATATTTATGATGAACTCGCAGAACGCCTTTACGAAGAACTCGATTATAAGCTTGAGTCGCGTCATTGTCAGCTTTATGGCGCGATGTTAAAAAATGAGAGCCAAATCCATGTACCACAGATTATTCCGGAATTGTCGACAGACCGTCTACTAACCAGCACGTGGTTGCAAGGGGACAAGATTTTAAATTTTGTAGACTCACCTCTGGAACAACGTAACCAATTGGCAGTTAATCTTTTTCGAGCATGGTATGTACCACTTTATTATTATGGGGTTATCCACGGTGACCCGCATCCTGGTAATTATACAATCCAAGCTGATAATAGTTTAAATCTGCTTGATTTTGGTTGTGTTCGGGTTTTTCCACCGCGTTTTGTTGAAGGGGTTATACGTCTTTATGAATCGTTGTTAACAGGAGATAGAGATCTTTCTGTTGCCGCCTATGAGGCTTGGGGATTTGAAAATATGTCGAACGAATTAATTGATATCTTAAATGTCTGGGCAAAATTTTTGTACGGCCCGATTTTGGAAGATAAAACACGGACGATTGGTGATGTTACAAATGGCGTTTATGGTCGTGAAACAGCGGAAAAAGTCCATACGGAATTACGCCGTGTTGGCGGCGTCAAAGTGCCGCGGGAATTTGTTTTTATGGATCGTGCGGCACTGGGCTTGGGTTCCGTTTTCCTTCACCTTAAGGCTGAGGTGAATTGGTATCAAATGTTCAACGAATTGATCGCCGATTTTGATGTCCAAAGATTGGGGGATCGGCAACATAAAATGATCTCTGCTTTTGGCCTTACGGTGCCAGAATAAATTTTTCATTTTTTGATGACAGATAAATCCCCATTGTTGAAAAACAGTGCGGGTGTCTTTGAGGGTTATTTCAAAATCGATCTGATGTCGCCAAATCCGTTTTAAATGGTTCCAAAGTGTTACCATTTCATCAGGTCGTCCATGCCAGAGGCTGGGTTGAAATATTTTGTTTAAGGATTGGTATCCCGCTGCATGAGTGATAATCGGTAGTTTATTACCTGTTTGCCGTAAAAAATCACAGGCGTTAAATTGTTCGCCATTTTGGTGTAATAGACGTGTGATAAATTCAAAATTATCCCATGTTTCCTTGAGGCTAAACATGGTATGACCGTCTTCGTTTAAAATAAAAAGATCATTTTTGTGCAGATAGTCACCGTGCTGGTGCATTTTTTCCAAAATATGACGACATAAACCCGGCTTAGAAAACATTTCAAAAAGGTGTTTACGGGAAATGCCCATTTCGGCGAGTTGGTCTTCACGCATTTGTTGCCCCATATCAACATAGACTTGGCGTTTTAAAGAGAGAAAATCAAAGCTTTGGCGTTTTTGTGCGGTCATGGGCAAACTAAACCAGAGATCCTCCATTGTTTCGGGATCGCCTTGCCAATTTTGGGGGTCAAAAATACGCGCAAGATCGCGTAGCTCCCCAGTGAGGTTATCGCCCATTTTACTAAAAGTGATATGATAGAGTGCGGCGAGTAAAATTTCTTTATCAAGCGTTATATAAGACACGGCAAAAGACTTTCTGCAAGGAGGTGAATATAAAAGTAGTGAAAATGAGCTTTTTTTTGTGATTATTTTGTTTTTTTTAATAAGGAAGGCGCGTGTGCTTGAGAATGAAGCGCGCTTATTGTTTTATTATACGACTAATATTTTTACATAATGTTAAAACCTTCTAAAGTTTTTAACTTTCCCTGTGCGATAAGGCGTATTTTTGCGTAAAATAAAAAGACACACTAAAGACACTCTATTAAGAAAGGTGGGAGAGGCTTATTTTAAAACAAGCAATGATTGTAGGCTTGCGCCTTTTTTGAAACTTTCTTATCCTTTGAGCAGAGAGTGACAATAAATTGATTCTTGGAAAAGGTGTATGATCATGAAATTAGCGATTCAGAAAGAACAGGATGCTTTTGAAAAACGTGTTGCAGCATCACCTGAAACGGTTAAAAAATTTACCGCATTAGGTATCGAGGTTTGTGTTGAGACAGGTGCCGGAATGGCCTCTGCGGTGACGGATGAAATGTATCAAAAGGCTGGAGCTAAAATTGTTACAAAACATGCCGATATTTTTAAAAATTCTGATCTGGTGCTTTGTGTAAGCCCCCCTTTGGCGGCGGATGTGGCGGTGATGAAAAAAACAGCATCCCTTGTTGCCATTTTGTCTCCGTATCAAAATGACAATATTTTAACCGCGTGTCAAAAATCTGGCATAAATGCTTTTGCAATGGAAATGGTGCCCCGGATTAGCCGTGCCCAATCGATGGATGTTTTATCGAGCCAATCCAATCTGGCAGGGTATAAAGCCGTGTTAGATGCCGCAGCAGAATTTACCTCTGCCTTTCCATTGATGATGACGGCTGCAGGCACAGTGCCACCTGCAAAAGTATTTGTTATGGGGGCAGGTGTTGCCGGACTACAAGCCATTGCAACGGCGCGTCGGCTTGGCGCTATTGTCAGTGCAACCGATGTAAGAATGGCCGCCAAAGAACAAGTTCAAAGCCTTGGCGCGGATTTTGTTATGGTTGAAGATGACGAAACACAGGCTGCGGAAACGGCTGGCGGTTACGCCAAAGAAATGAGTGAAGATTATCAAAAAAAGCAACAAAATCTTGTTGAGGAAACAATTCAGAAACAGGACATTGTGATCACAACAGCGTTGATCCCGGGGCGCCCCGCGCCGAAGCTTATTACAAAAAAAATGGTTGAAAGTATGAAACCAGGTTCGGTTATTGTTGATCTGGCTGTTGAAATGGGCGGGAATTGTGAGTTATCTGTGGCGGGAAAAGTCATAGATCACAGGGGTGTTAAAATCGTTGGTCATCGAAACGTTCCTAGCCGTGTTGCAACAGATGCGTCGTCACTTTATGCACGGAATGTTTTTAACTTTGTAAAGCTCATGTGGGCGGAAGATACACAGAAAATCAAAATAGACCGCGCGGATGAAATTATCGCCGGTACTTTGTTGGTGAGTGGCGGGAAAAGAGTACACCCTAATTTTGTTGGCTCTGATAAAACATCTAATAAAAAAACAGCAGCACCGAAAAAAAACACTGTGAAAAAAACAGTTAAAAAGGCGGTGAAAAAAACACCTGTAAAGAAAAAAGCGACGTCTAAAAAAACGTCAACACCACAGAAAAAATCCTAAGAAGTTATATCATAAGGAAATGACATCATGAGTAATCCAGAACAAATAGTGGAACAGGCAACGGACGTTGCAAATAACGCCCAGCAGCTTGCAGAACAAGCCGCAATGGTCGCGATTGAAGCCAGTCATATGGCCGGTCAAGTTGCCGCGGTTGGTGCAGAACCGGGCGTGCCATTTTTTATTGTTGGTTTAACGGTTTTTGTTTTGGCTTGTTTTGTGGGTTATTACGTTGTTTGGCGCGTGACACCTGCGTTACATTCTCCTTTGATGGCCGTAACAAATGCTATTTCATCTGTGATTGTTGTTGGGGCGTTAATTGCCGCCGGGCCGGAAGGTTGGGGGTTTTCTAAGCTGTTAGGTTTTCTGGCCGTTGTCTTGGCGTCCGTGAATATTTTTGGTGGTTTTATCGTAACGCAACGGATGTTGCATATGTTTAGCAAAAAGAAATAAGGAGAGCGACGATGACAATTACAACAACTTATATTGCCTACCTTATTGCTTCGGTTTGTTTTATTATGGCATTACGGGGGCTCGCAGGCCCTGAAACGGCAAAAGGTGGATTACGGTTTGGTGTTGCCGGTATGGCACTTGCGATTGCCACAACCTTGATGCAACCTGAGGTGATGTCCTATGGTTATATTATTGGGGGCATTATTTTTGGCGGGTTAATTGGCACGTTTATTGCCAAAAAAGTAGATATGACCCAGCTCCCCCAATTAATGGCGGCCTTTCATAGCTTGGTTGGATTGGCGGCGGTTTTTGTTGCCGCTTCGGCTTTTTATAATCCTGAGGCATATGGTCTGGGTTTGCCGGGTGAAATAAAAATAGGTTCTTTAATTGAAATGAGCTTAGGAACAGCAATCGGGGCTTTGACGTTTACCGGATCGATTATTGCTTTTGGTAAATTACATGGCATGATTTCGGGGAAACCGGTTGTGTTTAAGGGGCAACACCAATTAAACGCGCTGCTTGGCTTGGCTTTGGTGGCTTTAATTGCCGTGTTATGCGGCGCACAATCGGCTTTTATCTTTTGGATGATCGCTTTAGTGGCTTTGGTTCTTGGGGTTCTTATGATTATTCCAATCGGTGGCGCGGATATGCCGGTGATTGTATCGATGTTAAACAGTTATTCTGGTTGGGCGGCCGCAGGAATCGGTTTTACACTGCAAAATAATTTGCTGATTATTGTTGGTTCTTTGGTTGGGGCATCGGGAGCGATCCTATCTTATATTATGTGTAAAGCGATGAACCGTTCGTTTTTTAGTGTTGTTCTTGGCGGCGTTGGTGGTGCAGAGGCAGACCAGTCTTTAGGACATGATATGGGCGATCGACAAGCCAAAATTGGTGCGGCAGAAGATGCCGCTTATATCCTGAAAAATGCCTCCTCTGTCGTGATTATACCGGGATATGGTATGGCCGTGGCACAGGCGCAACACGCACTTCGTGAAATGGTAGATCTGTTAAAAGCTGAAGGTGTGAAGGTTCGTTATGCCATTCATCCTGTTGCTGGACGGATGCCAGGGCATATGAATGTTCTTTTAGCCGAAGCAAACGTCCCTTATGACGAAGTTTTGGAATTGGAAGATATTAACCGTGATTTTGCACAAACCGATGTTGCTTTTGTGATTGGCGCAAATGATATTACTAACCCGGCGGCCAAAACAGACACATCATCGCCGATCTACGGCATGCCTGTTTTAGATGTTGAAAAGGCCGGCACGGTTTTATTTGTAAAACGTTCCTTGGGCAGTGGTTATGCCGGTGTTGATAATCCGCTATTTTTTGCAGATAATACGATGATGTTATTGGGTGATGCTAAAAAAATGTGTGAAGGTATCATCAAATCTTTTGACTAAGGTTCTTCTGACGATAAATGTATTAATGCCCCGCTTTGTGTGAAGCGGGGCATTTAATTTATTTGTGTATGTGTGTTTGTGTTGTGTATAGGGGGGAAGATGAATAAGTTTTCCCTTACAACAATAATGATAACAAGAGATTGTGGCAAGATTATGGTAAGGGTTATTATCAGGTTATTTTGGCTCAAAAAAAAACGAGACCCCAGACATAGCCTGAGGTCTCTGGTATTAAAAATACGTCAGAAATTATTATTATTATTATTTAGTTCCTGAGGTATTTCCAATTTCGTGTGTAGTTGTGTGTGTGTGGTTTTGACAAGAAGGGGAGGATAAAGGTTTATGAAAGGAAAAACGACGTTTGCCGATAGAAACATCAAAACGCATCTTTCCAAAACACGTGTCATTATCATTTGCGGTAATTATTTCATCGAAAATAGAAATGTTGCTGACAAAACCATTTAAAATGCCCTGCATGAGAATATTAGCCATGCCCGATTGCAGTTCTTTTGAGTGATGTGTCTCAGTCATTTTTTTTTCCTTTAATTTGTTACCGGCTTTGTATCCGAAACCTGAGCGAAACATACGCCTAAGTTTTCATAATGTCAATAACTTTTTCATAATTATTTTTGTATTTTTGTGAAATTTTTTCGGTAAGAGTGTTTAATCTTGATGAACCTTAGGTTTTTTAGAATAAAAAAATAGACAATGAAAAAAAGTTATGAATAAAGCATGCTAGACCTATGTTGTGTTTTCTGTATAATAAGGTCAAATTCATATAATAAATTTTTAAGGAATTAAAGATGGAAGATTTAGGTCGATTTTCACCGCCGACGGATTGGACATTTAATACATTTACCAATAACCAAGATAAATTCATTCGTTATGGTCATGTAAAACCCAAAACAAAAAGCAAAGGCACGGTTGTTATGACCACGGGTTATGCCGATTTTATCGAATCATATTACGAAACGATTCATGATTATCTCGACCGCGGTTATGAAGTTTATATGATGGATTGGCAGGGTCAGGGGGGATCCGAACGGTATAATACGGATAAACCGTGGTTGCCAAATCCAAAAGGTTTTGTGCAAAATGTGGATGATTTAAAACAATTTGTTGATGAGGTTGTAAAACCCAATCGTAAAAAGCCCGTTTTTTTAAATACCCATTCAATGGGCGGGCACGTTGCTTTGCATTATCTTCATAAACACCAAAATGATTTTGATGGGGCTATTCTTGCAGCCCCTTTTATTGATGTGCATATGGGACCTGTTAAAAAGAAATTGGTACAGTCTTTTGCCACCGTCATGAAAAAGTTAGGTTTTGGGGATCATCGTATGCCGGGGCGTGATCGTGTTGTGAAAAGAATCAAAAAATTGCGTGAAATTGCTTTAAAAGACGCGCCAATGCGCAAACAGATCCATAAAATATATGCAGAAAAAAATCCGAATTTAAAAATTGGCGATCCCACATATAGCTGGTTAACACATAGCTTTAATGCCGCCGCCAAGCTTAACAAAGAAAATTATTTGAAAAAAATAACAACACCCCTGTTAATTGTTGGCGCGCAAAAAGATGGTATGGTTAATAATGCTTACGCGCGCCGTGCCGTGGTCACTGTACCCAATGCAAAATATGTTGAAATCGAAGGCGCATATCACGATCTTTGGACAGAACGGGAAACCATGCGTGCTAAACTGTGGTCACACGTTGATAAATTTTTAAAAGAACGGCATCAATATCCCGACAAAAAATCTATTCCTTATGTGCCAAAATTATAGTGAAACATTAAAAGCTCGTATTTTTATGTTATATTTGTTATGACTATAGATAAATAAAAATAAAAAAGGTTAGAGAACATTGGGGTTAAAGAAAAAATTTCAACAGCCTGCAGGATTTCAGTGGGGAAGCTTTAAAAACAAACAAGCCGCCTCCATTCGTTATGGTTTTATTAAACCAAAACAGAAACAAAAAGGCACCCTTGTTTTAGGCCCCGGTTATGGGGAGCCGATTGAAAAATTTTTTGAAACCATTCGCGATTTAACCAAAGAAGGTTATGCCGTTTGGGCAATTGATTGGCGTGGCCAAGGGGGGTCTGATCCGGCCTATAAAGATGAACCTCAAAAACCGTATGGGGCAAAAGATTTTATCGATCATAATATGAATGATCTAAAATATTTCAGCGAAAAAATTGTTAAAAAAAATGAAAACGAACCTCTCATTTATATGGGATTTTCTTTAGGCGGCCATATTGGTTTACGGTTTTTAAAGGAGCATGAAGGGGTCTTTGATAGTGCTATTTTAAATGCTCCGATGATTGATTTTGAAACGGGGGCATTACCGCGAATTTCGGCAAGTTTACTGTCTAAATTTATGATGGTTTCCAATAGCCATAAACAATATATCCACGGCGGTTCTGACTGGTATATTGATAAAGATAAATTTGACGAGAATGGTAAAACCAGTGACCCGGAACGCCATAAAGTGCAACATGATTATTATTTAAATAATGAAAAATTGCGTGTGGGATCACAAACATTTGAATGGATTTACCATGCCGATCAATCGATTAAAAAATTAACCGCAGAAGCTTATTTAAAATCGATTAAAACCCCGATTAAATTAATCACCCCAACAGCGGATCGTATTGTGAGTGTCGCGGCACAACAGCGGGCGGCAAAATTATTGCCAAATGTTGATGTCCTTGAAATTTCAGATGCTAGACATGAAATTTCAATGGAGCATAATAAATATCGGACGCCGTGGTTTAAAGCCGTTAAAAGCTTTTTGGCAACACAATTAAAAAAAAAGCCAAGCTCTAAACCTAAAATAAAAAAATGCCGAAACCCGTCAAAACATTAAATTTTTTTTTAACTTGTTTACCTTAAAATTTAAACACGTGCTTTGAGTTATTTTGCGTTTGCCCGTCACTTGCAATACATCTTATGAGCGCGTAGGATTTTGTATTGATTAAAAACAATTACGATAAAAGGATTTTAAAATGAGTGAAGCCTATAGCCGATTAAGTGATAAAGTTTTAGAAGCTTTGGAGCTTGCCCTTGAGCAAGATGATGGCCAACTTGCAGGTATTTTAAGCCAAGCCCTCGAAATGACCCTAACGCGGAGCGCGGGTGGTGCGGGTTTTCAAGAGCGCCGTGAATATTCCGAACGTATGGGTATTGCATTTAACAAAGTTGAAAAATTGCGCAGTCAAGCCTAAGAGTTTTCGTTTTTAATAAGCTCAAGCCATTCATCTTCGCTCAGAACGGTGATATTAAGGGCTTGGGCTTTTTTTAGTTTTGAGCCCGCATCGGTACCAGCAATGAGAATGTCCGTTTTTTTGGAAATGGATCCTGAAACTTTTGCACCAAGATTTTCAGCTTGGGCTTTGGCTTCACTACGGCCCATTTTTTCAAGTTTACCGGTAAAAACAACCGTTTTTCCCGTCACGGCGGAAACAATAATATCAGGCGCATTATAATCCAAAATGCGGAGATGCTGTTGCAGGTCATCTAAGACACTTACGTTATGTTCTTCTGCGAAAAAATGCATAAGGTCTCGTGCCACCGCAGGGCCAATATCTTCAATATTAATGAGATCCTCAAAAGCCTGTGAAAGCGGGATTTGCGCATCGATCATCTTTTGTTGCAGTTGCGCAAAGCTGATATAATTTGCCGCAAGGCGTTTGGCGGTTGCAAGGCCAATTTGCCGGATCCCAAGCGCATAAATAAAACGATCTAATGAAATTTCACGTTTTTCTGAAATGGCTTGAAATAAATTTTGTGTTGAAAGCTTGCCCCAACTTTTACGTTCTTGAAGCGGTGGTTGTAACGTTTCATTTTTTTGTTCGAGGCAAAAAATGTCGGCTGGATTTTTAATGAGGCCTTCCTCATAAAATTGTAAAATGATTTTTGTACCAAGCCCGTCAATATCAAAGGCATTTTTGCTGACAAAATGTTTAAGGCGTTCAACGGCTTGCGCAGAACAAACAAGCCCACCGGTACAGCGTCGTGCGACTTCTCCGTCCTCTTGTAGGGCGATGCTACCACATTTAGGGCAATGGCTTGGAAAAAGATATGGCGCACTGTCCTGTGAGCGTTTATCAAGAAGACTGCGAACAACTTGCGGGATAACATCACCAGCTCTTTGAATGATAATGTGGTCGCCAACCCGAACATCTTTTCGTTTAATTTCATCTTCGTTATGCAAGGTCGCGCGTGAAACGATAACCCCGCCAACATTTACAGGTTCTAATTCGGCAACGGGGGTGAGTGTACCCGTACGCCCAACCTGAATGGTGATGTTTTTTAAAATGGTTTCGGCTTGTTCTGCGGGGAATTTATGTGCGGTTGCCCAACGCGGGGCGCGGCTGATAAAACCGAGGCGTTTTTGAAGCTCAAGTTCATTTATTTTATAAACAATACCGTCAATGTCATAGGGAATATCAATACGTTTTTGTGAGATATCGTTGTGATATGCAATCAAATCATGGGCACTGCTTGCTAAAACAACCGGATTTGTGATGGGGAAATGCCATTCTTTAAGTTGTTGGCGGATGCCGGCTTGGGTATCGGAAATGTCTTGGCTTGTTTCCCCAAGCGCATAGGCAAAAAACTTTAATGGTCGTTGCGCCGTGATTTTAGCATCAAGTTGGCGTAAGGATCCCGCCGCAGCATTACGGGGGTTGGCAAAAATCTTTTCACCGGCATCCTTTTGTTTTTGGTTCAAGCCTTGGAAATCATCGCGACGCATATAAATTTCACCGCGTATTTCAACAATCTCAGGTGCATTCATCGGTAGGCTGTGCGGAATATCAGCAATGGTTTTAACATTATCGGTAATATCTTCGCCGGTTTCGCCGTCGCCACGTGTGGCCGCATATTCTAAAATACTGTTGCGATAACGAAGGGAGCACGAGAGGCCATCAATTTTGGGTTCTGCGATAACCACAAGTTCCGTTGCCGGAGACATGTTTAAAAACCGCCGTATTCGGTTCATAAAATCATTAACATCTTCATCGGTAAAAACATTCGACAAGGATAACATCGGTTGAGCATGTTTGATCTTTTGAAAACCACTCGAGACGGTATAGCCAACTTTTTGGCTCGGGCTGTCCTTGGTGATTAAAGTCGGGAAACCGGTTTCAAGGGCGTTTAGGCGCGCTCTAAGTGCGTCATATTCAGCATCACTAACCTCTGGGGCGTCTTTTTGATGGTAAAGGGCATCGTGATGGCCGATTTGTGTGGCAAGCTGTTGGTGCTCAATTTCAGCTTCAGTCAGGGTTAGCTCATCAATAGGTCGACTTTGGTCTGTATGTTTAGGCTGCATTCTTTGGGGTTTCCATCAGTTTAGCCGCGGCGGCACGTGCTTCGCTTGTAATTTTAGATCCGGAAAGCATACGCGCGATTTCTTCAAGACGTTGGTTGTTGTCTAAGGCAATAACAGTTGTTGTTGTGCCGTTTTGATCATCATTTTGGGCTTTGGAAACCATCCAGTGATGGTTTGCGCGCGCGGCGACTTGTGGGCTATGGGTGACAACTAAAATTTGCACATCTTGGGCTAGAAGCGCCAGACGTTCGCCAACCGCATCCGCTGTTGCTCCGCCCACACCACTATCGACTTCATCAAAAACCAAGGAAGGAATCGTTGAACTTGCCGATAGGTTGACTTTAAGCGCAAGCATAAAACGGGCAAGCTCACCCCCAGAGGCAACTTTGTGGATGGGGCCCGGGGCGGACCCTGGGTTTGTTGAAACTAAAAATTGAACGCGATCAATGCCAGATTCTTTAAATGATTTTTCGTCTTCAGATGTTTTAATCTGGCTGAGGAAAAGGGCTTTTTCAAGCTTTAAGGGTGGCAATTCTGCGATAACAGCTTGATCAAGTTTTTGGGCGGCTTGATGCCGCTTTTGCGATAAGAGGCGTGCTTTTTTAAGATATTTATCTTGGGTTTGGGTGACCTGTAATTCAAGCTCTTTGAGGCTGGTCTCTTGATTTTCGATCATGGAGAGTTTTTGGTGTAACTCGGTTTGTTTGTTTGGTAGCTCATCAATGGAACAATGGTGTTTACGCGCACAGTCTTTAAGCGCAAAAAGGCGTTCTTCGATTTCATTGGGATTAATGTCTTCGTGCGTGAATTGGTTGGATTGGCTGTTAATTTGCGAGATCACATCAGTGATGTCTAAACCAATACGGTCAATGGTTTCAATTAATGCCGTTAATTTTTCGTCGGCATGTTCGGCAATTCTGGAAAGCGGGCCTTGAATATCACTCATTTGGCTTTCAATACCCTCATCGCCACTTAAAATCAGGTGCGCGGCATTTAGGGCTTCGATGATTTTTTCGCGATGCATTAAACGGCTTCTGATTGTACTTAGATGCTCTTCTTCATTGGGTTCCACGGCGAGTTGATCGAGTTCTTCAACAAGGTGGCGAAGATATTCTTCATCGGCTTTATCTTGGGCAATTGTATCTTGGGCTATTTGAAATTTTTCTCGGGCGTCATGCCATGCATGATAAAGGCTTTTTAAGGCTGTGACATCGTTTTGTAAATGACCAAATTTATCAAGAATTTCACCGTGATGTTTGGCATCAAGCAGGCTTGAAGTATCAAATTGGCCGTGGATCTCAACCAGCTGAGCCCCGATTTTTTTTAACAATGAAATGCTAACAGCTTGGTCATTGATGAACGCCCGACTGCGCCCATCACTGGTTAAACAGCGGCGTAAAATCAAAGGTTCATCTTCAAATGTCATGCCTTGTTCTTCAAGTATTTGGTAAGCAGGGTGGTTTGGACGGACCGAAAATTCAGCAGTTACGGAGGCATTATCAGTGCCATGACGGATCAATTTTGTATCGGCACGCATACCCAAAGAGAGGCTCATCGAATCTAATAAAATCGATTTTCCCGCGCCTGTTTCACCTGTTAACGCACATAACCCGTTGTTAAAATCAAGAACGAGTTTATCTATTAACACGATGTTTTTTACCGTTATCCGGTTCAGCATGATTGTGCCTTATCGTTTAAAAAATTTTACCCAATGTGCGGTCGTACATTGACGGTTTTTTTGGCGTAACAATTTCAGCAGAGGCTGTTTTCCCCGTTAACAGTGCATAACTATCTTTATACCACTGGCTTGCGGGGTAATTGTAACCCAAAATAGAAGCTGTTTTTTCAGCTTCAGGGCGGATACCAATAGCTAAATAGGCTTCGGTTAAACGATGCAAAGCCTCGGGGACATGGGTTGTTGTTTGATATTCATTTAAGACGGTGCTGAAACGGTTAATCGCGGCATGGTAATGACCTCGGATAAGGTAATAACGGCCAATTTCCATTTCTTTACCGGCAAGGTGATCCAGTGTGAGGTCAATTTTTAATGCAGCATCGCGGGCATATTTACTGTCTGGAAAACGTTGTGTGATTTGGCTCAGGTTATCTAAGGCAAATTCGGTCATTTTTTGGTCACGACGGACGTCTGAAATTTGTTCGTAATAACAAAGTGCCCGGAGATAAAAAGCATATGCAATATTATCATCGCCAGGGTGAAGTTGAATAAATCGGTCAAGGGCAAGGATTGCATCATCATAGGCCAAGTCGCGATAATGAGAATAACCCGCCATAAGTTGCGCCCGTGTTGCCCATTGAGAATAAGGATATTCGCGTTCTACTTCGTCAAAAAGCTGTGCGGCTTTTGCGTAATTTTTGGTATCTAAAGCTTGCGCGGCTTTATTATAAACCTTGTCAACACCATCGGAATGTTCTGAATGCTCGGCGCGTTCTTTATCAATACGTTCAACAGCTTCGTTAGCCTGTTGTTCTTCGCTGATTTCTTTGTCTTTGCCAAAATGGGAACACCCGCTTAACAAAGTGAGGCCTAAGGCAAGTATACATAGTTTTTTGCTTATTGACGTGATGTGCATCTTTTTAACCCAGCATATATTGGACATACATAATAATCTTATAAGCCGTTTTATAACATGCTTTGGGGGTGTAATGCCAATAGATTATCGGGCTAACAACCAAGAAATAAGCCGTTTACACGTCTATTTAGGCGCTAAGACGTTCTTCGCTCTGTGCCGGAGTTTGTGTGGAAACAAGTTGGCTAAGATCAAGTGCGGGGTGTGTGTCACTTCCCAAACTAATAATTTCCCAAGCTTGTGGGTTGGCAAAGAGGCTGTGTAAAACCTTATTATTCATCGCATGACCGGCTTTGACCCCTGTAAAGGCACCAAGAATGGGGTAGCCTGCAAGAAAAAGATCTCCGATAGCATCTAAAATTTTGTGACGTACAAATTCATTTTTATACCGTAAACCGCTTTCATTTAAGATCTTGTCCCCGTCAATGACAATGGCATTTTCAAGTGATCCGCCACGGGCAAGCCCCATGTTACGAAGCATTTCAACCTCATGTAAAAATCCAAAAGTACGGGCTTGGCTGATCTCCGCTTTGTAGCGGTTTTTGCTCATTTTAAAATCGAATTTTTGATTGCCGACAATCGGGTTATCAAAATCAATTTCAAAAGCAAAAGAAATATTATTGCTTGGTGAAAGTTGAGCAATTTTGCCATCTTCTTCATAGGAGATGGTTTCTTTAATGCGTAAAATTTGTAGCGGCGCAAATTGGTCTTTTACCCCAATACATTCAATCAGAAAAACAAATGGTTCAGCACTACCATCCATAATGGGAACTTCCGGGGCATCAAGCTCAATAATTGCGTTATTCACGCCTAAGGCATAAAGCGCAGAAAGAAGATGTTCAACCGTGCCAACGGTAACACCGGCATCATTAGAAAGTACCGTGCAAAGCTGTGTATCAACAACGGCATCCCAACGGGCGGGGACAATATTATTTTTATCGGTAATATCTGTACGAATAAAGCTAATACCATGATCAACAGGTGCAGGTTTTAATGTAACTTGTACCGTCATACCCGAGTGGACGCCAACACCACTACATTTAATTTGATTTCGTAAAGTATGTTGGGTTGTATATTCGATCATTGTTCTTGTCTTTATTTTAATTAACACGGAATTTTTAAAGTCAGAGAGAAAACCCTCAATTATCGTTTTAGCATTGTGATCTTGCTTAAACAAATCACGCTTTGTTACGTTTTGTTACAATGTAAAAACACGTGATATTGACGTAATACAAGTTGTTTGTTATAAAAACGACATATTTTATGAAAGCTTAGTAACGTTTATGTACCCAAATCAACGGAAAAATTTGGACTATATCCCATTGGCAACAGCGGATGATATTGTTTGGTCCTCCGGTTTAAAAAGAAAAAGCCAGAAAAAGCTTTGGGCCGAATTTATGCGTTCTGTTGATGACGGCAATCTTTGGCGGGTGGCGTTATTGCTTGAGCTAAGGTGTGAGAAAAAGCAATGGTTCAAAAAACCAAAAGTTATTCAAGCGGTGGAAGTTGGCGCGGAATATAATGCGGCATTATTTTGTGCTATTACAAATAATGACGTTAAAATGGCGCGGCTTTTATTAGATTATGGGGCTAGACCTAATCATGGTTCTGAATGCAAACCTTTGGATCGTGCGGTTTATTCTGCAACAGAACGAATGTTTGAATTGTTGTTTGATTATGGCGCGGACATTCGTTTGGCAAACCAAGGTATTTTGGAAAATATGATTAAGGAACAACCTGCTGAATGCCTTGAGCTTATTTTAAAAGCGGGGACAAGACGGCATATTTTAGACCCTTCCATTTTATCACATTGTTTATGGCATGATCAGCCTAAAAAATTAGCCCTGCTTTTGAAATATGGTGCCGATGCCAATACCAGTAATGGCCTATTGTTAATGGGGGCGGTTGAAATGGGCAGTTTAAGTTACGTTAAGCTGTTGATTGAACATGGGGCTGATGTGGGCATTAAAAAGAATTTAGCTTTGTTAAAAGCGGTGAAGAAAAAAGATACCGCTCTTGTGAAATATTTGATAGAGCAAGGCGCAAACCCTTGTGAGCAGCATAAAGAGATCGCAAAATATATAAAAAAATACCACCTCACTGAGATTGCCAATATTTTAGAATATAAAGGGCTTATCTCCCAAAAAGAAACGTACAATCGATTTTTGGCAGATTGTGCCGGGATCGATGCGGTATGGCATAAAAAATCGGATCACAGTATTGAAAAAAGCCAAAATAGCCCAAGTCGTGGCGTGACCCTTACGCATCTGTTTAACTTTAAATCACAGAAAATACAAATAAGTGCGACGACTGGCGGCCTTAAAAATAAAGCGTTATTGTCTGAAGAATTTCAAAATTTTAACGATAAAAAAAGCCTTTTTGGCGCGTATATAGAATTAAAAAAACGTGGTGGAAGCCCCAACCATCCCTTTTAAATTTTTTGCGTATTAAGGTTTATTTCAAAAAAGCCGGCGCAATTTTACACGGTAAAATGATGATGTGTTTCCAAACATTTTGAACCGTGTAGGGGTCGGATTCAATCCAAATATTTAAATCTTCACGTGTTGGAAAGTCAACAACCATTACCGAACCCGTCATCGTGTCGTTTTCATCAAGCGTTGCGGCGGCCATTTTCATGTGGGACATATGTTTATCAGTGTTTTCGAGGTGAGCTTTGCGGGCATTAAGACGACGTGTGAGAGCCTCTGTGCCGCTGCCATCTTTGGCAATAATTACAAATTCCATGCTGTATCCTTTACGGTTATCTATAAAATTATTTTAACAATAGCTGAATTAGATAGAATAAAAAGGGTAAAATAAGCGGGTTTATTTATGGCATTAATGGGAATGGAGCCATAAAAAAAACCGGAAGCCCTAAAGCTCCCGGTTTCTCGCTTTTCAGCGAAGGTCTCAAATCGGCATCTTAATTCGCTTGGCGACGTAAGAATGCAGGAATGTCGAGATCATCATCATCATCACCGCTGGTTTTGCCACCTTCTTCAACACGCAGTGATTGATCACTTATGTTGTTTTTAGCCGGCGCCGTTGGGATGTCTTGACGACTTTGCCCTGTTAGACGTTCAAAGAAAGAAGGCGCTTTTTTAGGTGCTGTCGGAGCAGCCGTCATCGCGTCGTCTTTTTTAGGAGCCATCAAAGAGCTTTCATCCGTAATCATGCCGTTTTCTAAACCTGTGTCTGCGAATGCAGGGTCAACAGGTTTTGGCGGAATAAAGCTGTTACCATGGCGTTGCGCGCGAGGTTGAACTGCGGGCGCGGTTGGGCGTTTTGCAGTTGCCATCGTTTGCAATGGTTTGGTGTGTGTGGCTGAGGCATCAAGATCTGCTTCTTCAATGTGTTGGGCAGCGGCTGTCGCGGCTGAACCATAATCCGTTGCAGAGGCAAAACCTGTTTCCATGGTAGATGCTTCTGGTGCAGATGTTTCCGCAGGTGAGGCAGAGGCCATGGGCTGGAAAGCCGGCTGTGCAGAAGCGGGGATAATGGAAGATGGAATGCTTGGTGCCATCGTTGTTGTTGAACTTGAGCCGCCACTAGAACGTGCCGCAGAGCTATATCCGCCTGCGGTGTTTGTTGTGGGTGTGGCTGTTGTTACACGTGCCGCATTTTGAAGGTTGCCTTCGGTTTTATTCGCTTCGTTGCGTGCATTATTTACAAATGTGGCAAGAGGTGCAGGTTGTTTAATGTCTGATGCTTCAATTCCCGTCGCAACAACAGAAACACGCATTTTACCATTTGTGTTTTCATCAAAGGTTGAACCAAAAATGATATTGGCATTTGGATCAACTTCGTCGCGAATGCGGTTTGCAGCTTCATCAACTTCAAAGAGGGTCATATCAGAACCACCGGTGATGTTAATCAGAACGCCACGAGCGCCTTTCATAGAAACATCATCAAGAAGGGGGTTCGAAATCGCAGCTTCCGCAGCTTCAACAGCACGACGGTCGCCTTCGGCTTCGCCTGTCCCCATCATTGCTTTGCCCATTTCGGCCATAACAGAACGAATATCGGCAAAATCAAGGTTGATCAAACCGGGCATAATCATAAGGTCGGTTACACCACGTACACCTGATTGAAGAACTTCATCAGCCATGCAGAAAGCATCTGAGAAAGTTGTTTTTTCATTCGCAATACGGAAAAGATTTTGGTTCGGAATGATGATCAGTGTATCAACATATTTTTGCATTTCTTCGATACCGGCTTCCGCAAGTTTCATGCGGTTAGAGCCTTCAAAATGAAAAGGTTTAGTGACAACACCAACGGTAAGAATGCCTTGTTCACGCGCGGCTTGTGCGATAACAGGCGCAGCACCAGTCCCGGTTCCGCCCCCCATGCCCGCAGTCACAAATACCATATTGGAACCTTCAAGGTGACCCATAATGTCATGAATAGATTCTTCTGCCGCAGCACCACCAACTTGTGGATTAGCACCGGCACCAAGGCCACGTGTCACACCAACACCAAGTTGAATTTTTTGGGAAGAGACGCTGCCTTCTAAGGCTTGAGCATCCGTATTGCAGACTAAAAACTCACAACCTTCAAGGTTGGATGTAATCATATTGTTAACCGCATTACCACCTGCGCCACCGACACCAATTACGGTAATCTTAGGTTTTAGACGGTTCTCTTGCGTTTCCATTCTTAAGTTTAGCATAGTACCTCGCTTTAATTTGACCTTCGCTTGTATTTTTGTATTTTTCTTCGATGAATTAATTCTGATTCTACCTGCTTTCCGAATCGGTTACCAGAGCTTAAATGCATTTTTTTTAGTTATTTGGTAACTTTTTTTCAAAAGGCCTTTTGGACGTCATATAAAAAAAGCCTCTACAATTTTGCAGAGGCTTTTTTTATGAAGATTTTGATGTTACCAATTCTCTTTTAACCAATGAGAAACTTTTTCAATGAGGTTGATCGGTATGACCATAGGCATCGTATTTGTATGGGTTTCGGGTTGTTGTTCTGCGGCATGTTGTGCGGCATAAATGAGCAAACCAATATTGGCAGAAAAAGAGGGCCCACCCGTAGATTCAGCCATACCTTTAATATTCATGGGTTGCCCTACCCGAATTTTTTTATCAAGAATTAGCTGCCCTAATTCACAAAGACCGGGCATTTGGCTTGCCCCCCCTGTAAGGACAACACGACGGCCGGCGACTTGGCTTAGCCCTGTATCTTCTAACTTTGCGCGAACCAGCTCAAATGTTTCTTCGATCCGAGGCTGAATAATGCCGGTTAAAATGGAACGGGGGATATGGTTGGATTGATTGTGAAAACTTTCCCCAATTGTGGGCACGTCAATAATATCACTGTCGTCAGCGCTTGACGTCATCGCGGCACCATAAAGAACCTTGATCCGCTCCGCATCTGAAATCGACGTTGTTAAACCGCGTGCGATATCATTGGTGACATGAAGCCCGCCAACCCCAATCGCGCTGGTGTAAATCATTTTACCTTCAAAGAAAACAGCCATTGATGTGGTGCTGCCGCCCATATCGATAACGGTACAGCCTAATTCTCGTTCATCGTCAACAAGGCATGCAAGGCCAGACGCATAAGGCGCAGAACAATACCCTTGGATATCAAGATGATTTTTGCCAATCGCCATTTCATTGTTACGTAGGGTTGATGAAATCGCGGTTACGGCATTCATATCCACAGATAAATTTTGTCCAAACATACCACGAGGTTCGGCAATGCCGTGGCGGCCATCGATGCTGAAATTAGCGGGAATTACGTGGATTAACTCATCTTTGCCATGTACTTCAACGGATTTGGCTTGCGCCATTGCGGTTTTGATGTCTTTTTCAGTAATTTCATGTCCGGAAATTTTAACATCAACGCTGATTTGATGGCTTAGCGTACATGTACCTGGTGCGTTAACGTAAATGGAGCTTAATGCTTGGCCGTTCATGTGTAAACTTGCCATATTTTCGGCGGCTTGGATAGCTTGACCGATGGCGTTTTCTGCGGCTTTTAAATCGACAATAGCCCCAGACTTAAGGCCTTTTGAGGCATGATGGCCAATGCCAATAATTTCAATATCGTTGGAATGATTTAACTTGGCAATAAAACAAGAGACTTTAGTTGTCCCAACGTCGAGTGAGGCGATGATTTTATTTTTTTGTTGTTGGAAAGGTTTTGGATTATTCCGTCCCTTAATCGTAGTTGCCATAGATGGTTTTCCCCCGCTCTTTTCTCAAAGAGGTCTTTTGATGGTTTTTTTTATTCTGAAACACCTGTAAAACAGACGCTTTTAGAGTGTTTATATTGAGCTTTTGACAGAACTGCCATTTAAGATTTGTTGGGCGACGCCAGGCTTCGCCTTAATAATTAGTTTATCCGAATTTCGTAGGTCAATGGAAGTAATATTTTCATCTAAGAGGTTATTTTCTTCGTGTTTTTTGACAAGAGTCCGAATAGCAAGCTCGACATCACGCTCGGGAAGTTTGATTTTAATACCGTTATAAAGCTTCAAATCCCAACGTCTTTGGCCAATTCTGATGGCGGCATCAAGGCGGTCTGCGATTATAGGTTCGGCATTTAAAATATTGACAAGATGGGCAACGTGATTTGGGGCGCCACTGCCGACGATGATTGGTAGCGTGTTAAATTCTTCCAAATTTTCATCGGTTAAAACGTGACCTTCATAATCAATAACGCGAAGTGTGTCTTTTTCTTGCCAAATGGCGAGCGGTTTACGCTCGGTGATCTCTATATATATAGTACCTGGAAGTTGCCGTGCAACATAAGCCGTTTGAACCCATGTAATTTTTTCAATCAGTTCTTTGGCATGTTCAGGATCAAATCCAAGAATTGGATCGCCACGTTCTGTATTTAACAACGCCCGTAAAAGTTCGGGGTCGGTATATTGCCGCCCAGTAATTAAAATATCATCAACCTTAAAACCCATATTGACCGTTAGAGTTAAATAATGGGCGTAAATATAATCGCCAGCCTTCCCAAAAGAACCGCTGACAAAAGCAATTGCGATTAACCAAATGGCGATGAATGTGATGCTGGAATAAATCCCAAATCGACGAAATTGGAAAACAAATTTTTGCCACCATGACGGCGGCCGTCGTCGCCGAGCGAGCGGTTTTTTGCGTTTTTTAGTTATTTTATTACGATTTTTTAATAAACCTAGGCGTGACATGAAGCATTCTCCACCATCCATGTTACCAGATCTTCAAAAGAGATGCCACAATAGCTTGCTTGTTCGGGAACCAATGAGGTTGGTGTCATGCCGGGTTGGGTATTGGTTTCAAGAAAATAGAGACCTTTTTCTTGGCGATCATCATATCGAAAGTCTGTACGTGTGACCCCTGAACAGCCTAATTTTTGATGCGCGATAATGGCAAATTTTTGAGCGTCTTGCGCGATATGCTCGGGAAGAACTGCGGGGATAATATGCTCCGATCCACCATTTTCGTATTTTGAATCGTAATCGTAAAATTGACCAAGTTTAGCTCTGATCTCTGTAATTGCGAGGGCTTTACAGTCGCCTTTTTGATTTTCCATGACAGTAACCGTTAATTCACGTCCGGGAATATATTTTTCAACAAGCGCGTCCCCATGGTGCCAACGGGCACAAATTTCATCCAAACGATTATCACCTTGGCGGATAATGTAAATACCAACACTGGAGCCTTCGGCATTGGGTTTGATAACAAGAGGCGGAGAGAAGGGGATATTTTCGGGTTTAAGGTCTTGTTGTTTTAAAAACACGCCTTGAGGAACCGGAATATCATATTGTTGTAAAAAATCTTTGGATTTTTGTTTATTCATTGCCAGAGCTGAAGCTAACTGCCCCGAGTGGGTATAAGGGACATTAAGTGTATCTAATAAACCCTGAACAACACCGTCTTCTCCGCCACTGCCATGTAAGGCATTAAAAACAACATCTGGTAACGTGCCAAGATCCTCAATAAGTTTTTTAAAATCTTTGTGAACATCAATTGTTTTAACCTGATAACCGGCTTGCGTTAACGCGTCAGCGCAGGCTTGGCCACTGGTTAATGAAACCTCTCTCTCAACTGACCACCCCCCCATAAGAACCGCAACGGATTTTGTCATTTAGGCAACTCCTACAAATGCGGGGTTGATGAGATCAAGGTCTTTATCAAAAGGAATGCCAATACGCCGGATTTCCCAACGCAGCTCAATACCCGAATGCGCACGGACACGATCCCGAACGGTTTCGCCGAGACGTTCTAAATCAGCCGCTGTTGCATCACCCGTGTTAATCATAAAATTACAGTGTTTTTCAGAAATTTGAGCGCCGCCAAGCTTTAAACCACGACATCCCGCAGCATCAATAAGCTGCCAGGCACTTTTATCAATTTCAGGGTTTTCCATCGAGGGGTTCGCAAAAGTTGACCCACCGGTTTTCTCTGTAATCGGTTGGCTTTTTTCACGGGTTTTTTTGATACTTTTGATACGTTTTTCAATTTGGATTGGATCATCTAATCCGGTTGCCTTAAATTGAGCGCCAACAAAAATAAGCTCCGCAGGCGCATCGTTATGACGGTATCCCATTAACATGTCTTTTGCGGTGAGATGGTGCATTTGGCCATCGCGGTCAACGGCATCTGCAACGATTAAAACATCGGCAGTTTCGGAACCATAAGCGCCCGCATTCATCCGAAGTGCGCCACCAATGGTACCTGGAATACCACTAAAAAATTCAAGTCCAGATAATCCGACCCGCGCCGATGTCAGGGCGACATTAAGGTCAAGAGCGCCGGCACCGACTTGCAGGGTTTGATTATTAAGGTTTGTTTCAATTTCACAAAAAGATTTTACCAATCGAATAACAACCCCGCCAATCCCCCCATCTCGGACAATTAAATTTGAAGAAACGCCAATAACCGTAATCGGGACATCATCAGGGCAACCGATCAAAAAATCTTTTAAATCTTCAAGGTCGGCGGGTTTAAATAAAATTTCTGCAGGCCCTCCCACCCGAAACCAAGTGAGATGAGCAAGCGGAGCATTTTCAGTAAGCCGCCCCCGCACCAAAGGCAGACGGGACATTAAATTGTTGTTAAAAGGAGCACTACTCATAAAGTCATCCTATAAAGCTGATGTTTTAGACGGTGTATTTAATATTTTATCGAGTTCATCGGGTAAGGCATTTGCCCATTGTGTAATAGAACCCGCGCCTAAGCATATTACAAAATCACCCTCTTGCGCAATTTGAGAAATTTCAGCAGCAAGATTTTCAGGGCTGTCCAGAGCAGAAACATGGTTTTGGCCTGTTTTTTTTATGCCTTGGATTAGATCATTTTGAGTTGCCCCTTTAATCAAGGTTTCTCCGGCGGCAAAAACTTCCGAAATAATAATGTGGCTGGCCTGTGAAAAACAATGACAAAAATCATCAAACAGATGCGCTAGGCGTGAATAACGGTGCGGTTGCATAACAGCGATAACTTTGCCGTGACCCTGACTTTTAATAATATCTCTGGCCGCTTTTAAAACAGCATTAATTTCAGTAGGGTGATGGCCGTAATCATCGATAATTGTAATACCATTGATACAGCCTGTTTGCGTAAAACGGCGTTTGATGCCTTCAAAGTTTTTTAGAGCCTCCCGCATGATTTTAAAGGGAATATCTAATTTATGGCCAATGGCAAGCGCGGCCAAACTGTTGGCAATGTTATGCTGCCCATACATGGGAAGAAAAAAACCATTTAAAATTTCATCTGTTGCATTAATCTTGTGGCTAATTTTTAAATCAAAATGAAGCCCGTTTGTATCTGTTTTGATGTTAATGGCTTGCAGGTCCGCAGGTTTTTTTAGACCATATGTAATTAAAGGCCGTGTAAATTCAGGGATTAAATTTTCAATTTCAGGATCATCTGTGCAAACAGCCACAACGCCATAAAAAGGAATATTGGAGACAAATTGTTTAAAGGCATCTTGCAGTTTGTCAAAAGAGCCATAATGTTCCATATGCTCGGCTTCGATATTTGTAATAATACCAGCAATGGCAGGCAAATGGGTGAAAGTACCATCACTTTCATCGGCTTCAACGACCATCCAATCCCCTTTGCCAAGACGGGTGTTTGAACCATAACTATTAATAATCCCGCCATTAATAATGGTCGGATCAAAATGAGCTTGTTCTAAAATATGGCCAACAAGGGAGGTTGTTGTGGTTTTTCCGTGGGTACCGCCAACGGCGATGGACCATTTAAAGCGCATCAATTCGGCAAGCATTTCGGCACGGCGGATCACCGGAATTTGGTGCTTACGTGCGGCTTTAACCTCAACATTACTCTCGTTTACGGCAGAAGAACGTACAACCGCGGCAACAGGATTACTGTCGGGGCTGTGAATGTTATGAGCATGATGACCAATATGGATATGAATGCCAAGTTTTTGCAAACGGATAACATTTGCATTTTTAGCTACATCAGAACCTTGAATCTGGTAACCAAGGTGGTGCAGAGCTTCGGCAATGCCACTCATGCCAATGCCACCAATACCAATAAAGTGGATGACACCTATATTTAGGGGAAGCTTTTTCACGCGGCAACCTCTTTAGAAATCTTTTTGGTTTTGGTTTTAGCCTTGGTTTTTGCTTTTGTTTTAGCAGACGTTTTTGTTGGTGCTTTTGCTTTTGTCTTCGTGCGTGTTTTTGCCTTTGCCTTGGGTTTTAAAGCTGTTTTCTTTTTTTTCACAGCTGCAGGCGTGGTTTTTTGTGTTGGTGTTGTGATTTGATCCCCTGCAAGTTTTGCAACCAGTTCAGATAGCTTGTAAGCGGCGCTAGGTTGCCCGTATTTTTGGGCGTTTTGAGCTGTTTTTTCAAGCAGCTTTGGCTGAGTAAGTAAATTTTTAATTTGTTCGGAAAGTTTTTCAACCGTAAAGTCATCTGGTAAACTTAACCAAGCGGCATCCTGTTTACTTAAAATTTCGGCGTTATGTTTTTGTTGTTGATCGGCATGCATCATTAATGGCACAAAAATAGCAGGGCGACCAATAACCGCGATTTCAGCAACCGTAGAGGCACCAGATCGTCCGATAAAAAGCTGGCATTTTTCAATTTCAGACGCGGCATCTTCAAAAAAATGATCAATGCGTACTTTTATACCAGAACCGTCATATTGTAATCGCGTGGTCGCGAGGTCTTCCGCGCGACATTGTTGCACAATCTCCAAGCGTTTTTTTAAATTTGCGGGAAGGTTGCTAAAAACGGCGGGCAGAATTGTGCTAAAGACTCTGGCACCTTGGCTTCCTCCCATAATAAAGATATTAATTTTCCCTGTTTTTGTGGGGCTTTGATAAGGGGATTTGGCTTTATCTTGGATCGCTGGGCGTACGGGGTTACCGCAAACGGTTGTTTTTGAGTGATAACCACGCTCCGCAATACCAATTGTTTCAGGAAGGGACGCGGCAATAGCGGTTGCCTTGTGAGCTAAAAAGGCATTTGCTTTGCCAAGCACGGCATTTTGCTCATGAATAATCGTCGGGGTTTTAAAAATTTGCCCGACAATCATTGCAGGGAAAGAAGGATACCCCCCAAAACCAACAATAACAGAGGGGCGGTATCTAAGTAGGATCAGGCTTGCTTGTAGTGCGCCGATGCCAATTTTAAAAAGACCTTTGATTTTATTAAAAATGCCCGCTGTTAAAGTTGCAGATGAGATCGCTTTGATTGTGGCAATATCCTCAAATTTTTGGAATTTAACACCGCGTTTATCGGTGATGAAAATAATATGATAATTGTGTTTAACCAGTTCACGGGCAAGGGCTTCGGCAGGAAAAAGATGACCGCCTGTTCCGCCTGCTGTCAGTAAAATTGTTTTTTTCTTGTGACCCGCTTTTTGCATGGTGGTGTCCTTTTTTTAATCTTTTTGACGTGGTGTATGCGGCTTGACATACGTGATACGCCGTCGTGTTAAAGCCAAGAGTAAACCTGTACTTATTCCCAAAGCCAGTAATGATGACCCACCATAACTGATAAAAGGTAAGGTCATACCCTTTGCTGGCAATAAACGCAAGGAAGAACCCATATGAATCAGGCTTTGTAGCGCAAATTGTGTCACTAACCCTCCAGTGGCAAGAATAACAAATAAATCGCGATTGTGCAGGACACGATTTATGCAGCGGATGACAAAAAAGGCAAATAAACCAACAAGCATTAGGGTCATAATTAATCCCAATTCTTCCCCAGCAACAGAAAAGATAAAATCGGCATGTGCATCAGGCAGGCGTGTTTTGATTTCACCTTGTCCGGGGCCCGTGCCAAAAAGGCCGCCATTTTGAAAGGCGCTTAATGAATTGTTGATTTGATAGTTATCGCCACTGGCCGGATCTAAAAATCGGTTAATACGGCTACTGACATGCGGAAAAAATAGATAGGCCATAATCAACGCAATACAGCCAAATAAAATAAGCGCAATGATAAAAACAAAAGATAAACCCGATAAGAAAATATGCACCCCCCAAATACTGGCAAGGACAATCGACATCCCAAGGTCTGGTTGCATCAGGAGTAGAGTAAGACCAAGCAACAAGAGACCCGTTGCAATTTTAACACCGGGAAAATTTTCATTCTGGTGTTGTTTTGCAATTAACCATGCTCCCGTAACAGCATAGGCTGGTTTTAAAAACTCAGAGGGCTGCAAAGAAAATCCGAAAAGATAAATCCAGCGACTAGCCCCTTTAACCTCATCACCAAAGATCAACGTGGCCATAATCAGCAGAATACTGCCCGCAAACATAAGGGAAGAAAGTCGCCAGAGCATACGTCGGTTCATCAACGAAATACCAAAAATTAATAAAATGGTCGGGATTAAAAAAATAAGATGGCGGTAAACAAAATGAAACGGTTCTAAGCCAATTCGAACAGCAACAGATGGGCTTGCCGCGGTAACAAGGACAATACCGAATAAGATCATCGCAAAAACAGCTGTTAAACCCCAACGGTCAATGGTCCACCACCATTGCCCTAAAATGGATTTATCCGTGCGGTTAATCTTCATTAATCATCGGCTCCTAAATCATCTGTCAGGCTTGCATCATTTTGGAGCGTTAAATCATGGACAAGTTTGGTAAAATGGTCGCCGCGTTCTTCAAAATTTTTAAATTGATCCCAACTGGCACAGGCTGGGGACAGTAAAATCGTATGGCCAAATTTTTGGTTTTCTTGGGCTTTGAGGTGGGCTGTACGCACGGCAATATCAAGTGTGCCACACATTGTATAGGGTTTTTCATTTTTTTCTAACCATTGCGCAAGAATAGGCGCATCTTGGCCAATTAAAAAAACATGTTCGACATCACTTAAATGTTTTTGACACTGGGTAAAGCCACCTTCTTTGCTTAAGCCTCCGGCAATCCAGTAAATATGCTCAAAAGTAGCAAGGGCTTTGGAGGCTGCTTCGTCGTTGGTGGCTTTGCTATCATTGATATATAAAACATTATTTTGTTCTGCAATACATTGTTGCCGGTGTTCTAATCCGGGGAAACTACGAATAGCCTCGGCAATTGTATCGGTAGAAATACCAACTAAATCACATATGGCATAAGCAACAGCAATATTTTGCCAATTGTGGCGACCAGAAAGCTGTTTCAGTTCTTTAAGGTCTAAAATAGGCCGGTTTCCCTGTTTACTATTATCAATCAGGATACAGTTATCATTGATATAGAGGTTGTCTGGAAAAACTTTTGTTGTAGAAATGGGCGTAAATTGATCCGGTTTTTTTTCGTTAAGAGTTTTAAAAATATTTTGAGTGTGCTCATCGTCCACGGCAATAACACCTTGTTCAGCCGTGTTGAAAATACCTTGTTTAGCTTTGATATAGCCGTTGAGGCCACCGTGACGTTCAAGATGATCGGGGCTGATATTTAATAAAGCGGCTATTTTAGGTGAAAAATGCGGGCATAAATCCAATTGGTATGATGAAAGTTCAAAAACATAATAATGATCAGGGTTATCGGATAAAAAGTCGGGTAAGGTTAGAACCGCATCCCCAATGTTACCGCCAATTGCAACGTCTTTTCCGGCTTCTTTTAAAATATGGCCAATCAAGGCTGTGGTTGTTGATTTACCGTTGGTACCCGTGATGCCAATGGTTTTGGCACTTGGCTTAACTTTGTTAAAAAGCTCAATATCACAAAAAACCTCAATTTGTTCAGATTGGAAACGTTTTACAACAGGATGGGGGCTTGGGTATTGAAAGGGGATGCCGGGCGCTAAAATTAAAAAAGCGATATTTTCAAGGCTTGTGGTATTAAGATCAACAATTTCAGCACCACTTTCGAGTGCGGATGCACAGCGGTCCTGTTGGTCATCCCAAGCAAGAGTTGGAATACCAACAGCCTCACAGGCTTGGATCACAGATAAACCTGTTTTGCCGAGACCCATCACAGCAATTGCACGGTCATTAAGTGTTTCTTTTAAAGTAGAAAGATCAATCATTAATTTTTTACCTGTTTAGCGAATTTTTAAAGTTGAAAGACCAATAAGGGCAAGAATAATAGCAATAATCCAAAAACGAATAACAATCGTGGGTTCTTCCCAGCCCTTTTTTTCAAAATGGTGGTGAAGTGGCGCCATACGAAAAACCCGTTTCCCGGTAAGTTTAAAGGAGGCGACTTGAACAATAACAGAAATCGTTTCGAGAACAAAAAGCCCACCAATAATCGCCAAAACCAGTTCATGTTTTGTCATGACGGCTAATGCGCCAAGCGCGCCCCCGGTTGCAAGTGAACCTGTATCCCCCATAAAGACCATTGCGGGAGGAGCGTTAAACCATAAAAAACCTAAACCCGCACCAATTAAAGCCCCACAAAAAATAGCGAGTTCTTGCGTGCCAGGGACATAATTAATTTGGAGATATTCGGCAAAAATGGCATGACCAGTTAAATATGAAATGGCACCATAACAGGCCGCGGCAATCATAACGGGGCCAATCGCAAGACCATCTAAACCATCGGTTAAGTTTACGGAATTTGCCGCACCAACAATAACAATCATCGCAAAAGGAATAATAAACCAACCAAGATTAATGAGCACATCTTTTAGAAAAGGGATCGCAAGGCCGGTATCAAGGGGCGCGGCTGTAAAATACATAAAGGCCCCAATCGCACTGGCCGCAATCGCGCCTTCAGCGACGAGGCGGGCACGTCCAGAAAGCCCCTCATGGCTTTGGCCAACCAGTTTTTTATAATCGTCTAAAAAACCAATAATCCCAAAACCCAAAAAAACAAATAACACAATCCAAACATAAGGATTGGTAATGTCTGCCCATAAAACGGTTGAAAAACAGACAGAAAATAAAATCATCAGCCCTCCCATAGTTGGGGTGCCTTGTTTTTTAAAATGCGTTTCGGGGCCATCTTGGCGGATGGGTTGGCCTTGACCCTGTTTAGATTTTAACCACCGAATAACGGAGGGGCCAACCATAAAACTGATAATTAAAGCCGTCATCATTGCGCCCGCTGTTCTAAAGGTAACATAGGCAAAAAGATTAAAAATCTGGAGGCTGTTTTCAAGCGGGGCAAGAAGGTTATAAAGCATTGTGTTTCGTTTCTAGGTTAGATTGATGATTAAAATTTAAATTTTGTAAAGCTTGTACAACATAAGCCATACGGCTGCCGAGTGATCCTTTAACAAGAATAACATCGCCGGGTTGTACAAAATTGACAAGTTCTTCGGCCAATTTACGGCTGTCATCTGCATGTGCACCTTGCCAATCGGGCGGCAGAACGCTAAATAAAGCCTCCATTTGGGGGCCACAGGTGAAAACCTTATCGGTACGTGCATGAAGAAGTGGGTTGGCAAGTGCGGCATGTAAAGCAGGGCCTTCCGGGCCAAGCTCGAGCATATCTCCTAAAACGGCAATACGCCGACCATCGGCTTGGGGATCAACCATTTCTAACACTTTAATGGCGGCATCCATTGAGGCAGGACTGGCATTATAACTTTCATCAATTAAGGTGAGGGGGGCTTGGCCTTTTTCAATATCAATTAAAAAACGTGCACCGCGGCCTTCGATAGGTTCTGATTTTTTGAGGGCTTCTTTGGCGCAGTCAAGGTCACAGCCCAAAACCTTAACAACCAAAAGAGCCGCAAGGGAATTTAAAATAATATGTTTACCAGGAATGGCTAATTTATACCGGATTTTTTCACCAAGAATAGTGGCGGTGCCTTTGCTTTGATCTGAGGATAATTTGCAATCAACAAGCCGCGCGTCTGCCTCTTCATCTTCACCAAAGCTATAAACGGTGAGCTCTTTTTCTAAAGCCGCTTTTTCAAGAAGGGGGTAATAGGGGTTGTCGATATTTAAAATGGCAATGCCGCCTTTGCTCATACCTGAAAAAATTTCTATTTTTGCGTGGGCAATGGCTTCAACATTTTTAAAATGACCAATGTGTGCCGGTTCAACATTGGTGATGACCGCGATATCGGGTCGGACTTGAGCGGAAAGTTTTGTTAACTCTCCTTCATGGTTCATCCCCATTTCAAAAACGCCATATTGGCAATCATTTGGCATGTTGGCGAGAGTGAGGGGTACACCCCAGTGATTATTATAACTTTTTTGACTGGCATGGGTGACACCAAAAGGGGCAAGGGCGATCGAGAGTAATTCTTTGGTGCCGGTTTTTCCAACCGAACCCGTGATGCCGATGATTTTGGCACGGGTATTTGCACGTTTAAATTGCCCCAAATCATGAAGACCTTGCATTGTATCTTGAACACGGAGCAAAGCTTGGTTTGGTGTTTTACTTTTGAAATTATTTTCAACAAGAGCCGCCGTTGCCCCGTTGGTCAGCGCCATGTCGACATAATCATGGCCATCATTATTAGGGCCTTTAAGGGCAATAAAAAGATCTCCTTGTGACAGATTGCGGCTATCGATGGAGACTGATGTTATCTCCGTCCAATTTCCTTCGCAAATACCATTGGTGGCTTTTTTGGCTTCTTCTTGTGTAAACATTAAATCTCCGTTATATGCCGATTTCTGCAATGACTGTTCGGGCTTCTGTTGCATCATCAAAAGGAATGATGTCATTGCCAATAATTTGTCCTTGTTCATGGCCTTTCCCTGTAATGACAAAAACATCGTAGGGGGCTAGTTTTAAAATACCTGCTTTGATCGCTTGGCGTCGATCATTATATTCTTCTGCGTTGGGGCAGGCTGTCATAATTTCTGCACGAATGGCCGCGGGATTTTCGGTACGTGGATTATCATCTGCGACAATAACACCATCGGAAAGCTCTTGGGCAATATGACCCATCATCGGGCGTTTACCACGATCACGATCCCCCCCACAACCAATAAGAGCGTAAAGGCGACCTTTTGTATGCGGGCGTAATGTTTTTAAAATATTTTCTAAAGCATCAGGTGTATGCGCATAATCCACAAATATAGGGGCGCCATTTGGGTGGCAGCCAATAAATTCTAGGCGTCCTCGAACCCCATCTAAGGCTTCTAACAGGTGCACAGCCTGAATGATTTTTTGCTTGTCTGAAACAAATTCTGAAATAACTAAACCTAAGGCACATAAACAGTTGTAGAGTTGAAATTCGCCAACAAGCGGCAGGTTGATATTAAAAAGGTGACCGAGAACCTCTAATTCAACAAGTTGACCATCAGGCAGAATTGCACGGTTTAAAATTTTAATTTCTTTGCCGTGATATCCATAGCTGAGAATTTTTTTACCTTTTGCAGTGCAAGCCTCATTTAAAAAATTAAATTCAGGAATGTCCGCATTCAGAACCGCATATTTATCTTTGGGTAAAATATCAGTAAAAAGCCGTGTTTTTGCAGCAAGGTAAGCTTCCATTGTTTCATGATAATCGAGGTGGTCGCGGGTTAAATTCGTAAAAGCGGCTGCGGAGAGTGCTAAACCATCAAGACGATATTGATCCAAACCGTGACTGGAGGCCTCAATGGCAAGGTGTGTAATACCAGAGGCTTCTAGTTCTTCAATTTCGGTATGTAAGGTTACAGGGTCCGGTGTCGTTAAAGAACCAATTTTGTTAATGCCGGGGGCTTTTATACCAATTGTGCCAAGGCTGGCGGCAGAATAATTAAGGTGTTGCCACATTTGACGGGCAAAATGGGTTGTTGATGTTTTTCCGTTTGATCCAGTAACCGCAACAATAATGTCAGGACGTTTACAAAGGAAAAGGGACGTAATTTGAGAAAATCTTTTCCGCGGGTTTTCATCTTCGATCACCGTAATAGATTGATTTTCATTTTGTGGGCTGGGTAACGCTGTGCCGATTGGTGCTAAAATCGCAACAGCACCTTTTTGAACGGCATCGGAGATAAAATCACAGCCATCAACCTTAACGCCTTGCAGAGCCGCAAAAAGAAACCCCGGACGAACATCTTGGGAATTAGAAGTGATACCGGTGATTTCAATGTTATGAAGTTCCCGCATATGCTCTTCAGGTAGGTTGGCATGTTTGGTGACAAACTCAGAAAGACGCAAGATGTTTATCCTTTTTATCCCTTATATAAGGTGAAAGTGAATTTTGAATGGCTTTAGTGTTAGCATGATTTGGTGGCAGATCAAAGAGCCGGGTCATTTGTTTAATAATCCTGCCAACGGCAGGAGCCGCTGTCCACCCCGCTGTTGCATAACCCCATGATTGTTTTTGTCCAACCGGCTCATCAATAATCACCAAAATTAAATATTTAGGATCATTGATCGGAAAGGCACTTACAAATGACGATAAAAGGGCTTTTTTATCATAACCTCTTGGCATTACTTTTTCCGCTGTTCCTGTTTTTCCACCAATACGATAACCATCAACAAAAGCTTTGCTACCAGTTCCTTTAATAATAACAAGCTCCATTAATTCACGCATTGTGGCGGATGTTTGTGGTGAAATTATGCTCAATTTTGCCTTGTTTTTGCCTTGATTGTGATTAGGGGAATTTTGGCGGATTAACGTGGGGGTCACTTGATAACCATCATTTAAAATGGTTGCAACCGCTTGGGAAACTTGAAGCGGGCTTACCGCAATACCATGACCATAGGAGGCGGTTGCGGCATAGATCTCTCCCCAGTTTGGGGGCGTGATCGGGGCACCAATTTCAGGCAGTTCAATGGATGCTTTGTTTAATAAACCCAGATCACGATAAAAATCGCGCAGCTTCCCTCCCCCCAATTCTTGCGCCATCAAAGCCGTTCCAATATTTGAAGAATGCACAAATACTTCGGGCAAAGTCATGATCCGTCTTTGGGCATGGAAATCATTAATGCGGTGGCGTCCGATTTTTAAGGCTTTACGGGTGTCGAATGAATCGTTGACCTGAACGGCACCAAGATCAAGCGCACCTGCGGTTGAGAAGATTTTAAAAGTTGAACCCATCTCATAAACCCCAAGAGTGGTTTGATTAAACTTGGCAGAATCTGTGATGTTTGCAGGAAAATGAGGGTTAAAATCAGGCAAAGAAACCATAGAAAGGACTTCACCGGTCTCAATATCAAGTACGAGACCGGATCCACCCTTCGCTTCAAATTCAGAAATAATTCTAGAAATTTCACGTTTTACAATATGTTGTAAACGGATATCAATCGTTAAAGAAAGATCTGATTTACCATTGTTTAGTAAACCATCAAATGATTTTTCAATGCCGCTTAAACCGTTGTTATCGACATCGGTAAAACCAACAATATGTGCTGTCAGAGCACCTTTAGGGTAAACACGCCGCGTTTCTTCTTTGAACTGTAAACCAGGATGACCTAGGCTATTAACGCGATACGCTTGTTTGGGTGTTAAGTTGCGCTGTAGCCAAATAAATTGACCGTTACGTTGGAGTTTTTGAAGCACATCACCATATTTTAAATGGGGCAAGATACCAACCAATTCATTGGCAATTGTGACAGGATCGTCAATCATACGGGGGTCAGCAAAAAGAGATGATGTTTTTAGAGATGTTGCGAGGATCGCGCCATTTCGATCTAAAATATTACTTCGAATTTCGTGGTGGTTACGGGCTTGAATGGAAGAGGTTTCCTCTTCACTTTGCGCGGCACCGATAAGGGTTAAGTCCATTAAACGGATCGACACAATAACAAAACCTAAAACAAATAAAATGCCGAGCGTAAAAATACGAAGTCGTGCCTGATCAATCTTAGAAGAGGTGTTTCCAGAAATAACAAATTTCTTAAACAACAGGCGTGACATTAGAAACCCTCCAAAGATCTTAAAATATCAGAGAATTTTTCGTGTTTTGGTCGGGTGGAGGATGTTTTTTTAGGTGTTATTTTTACATTTGTCTGGCTAGGAATATCGGGTGTTTGGCTTGGAATAGCTGAACGTGAAACGTCGATTTGAAGCTGTTTGGGAAACGGTTTACGCGCGGGACGCATTTTAAGAATACGAGGCATTTTTTCTTTTGCGGCGTGGATCGTTTTTGATAAAGCAGGCCGGCTTTGTAAAAGTAAAGAGGGGTTAGAGGCTTCTGTGAGCTGAAATCCTGAGCTGTTGCCGAGATATTTGCCATGATCTTTTTGGTTAAACCCTAAATATTCAGCGGCGAGTAGCTCAAGGCGTTCGGGACGGTTAAGGTGGCTCCATTCAGCGGCAAGAACACGATAGGCTTCTTCTTCGGATTTTATCTGTTTGTTGAGCTGGTAAAGTTCTTTACGTTTAGCTTGAACGGTTTGACTGGTATGGAAGAGCGCTGTGCCGGTTATCGCGGCTAAAATAAACCACATCACTGTAATTTTTTTACTCATATTTCCTCGCGGTTTGTGTCGAGAGGGTTTTCTGTGCGGATGGCGTAACGGAGAATAGCCGAACGCGCCCGTGGATTGCAGTTGGTTTCGTAATCCTCTGGCCGAAGACCTTTACGGCTAGGAACTTTAAAACTGGGTTTACGATCTTTTTCGGTATGAATTTCAGGTAAATAACGGTTGGGTCGGGCATTTAAACCGCCACGATCTTTGATGAATTTTTTGACAATACGATCTTCTAACGAATGAAACGCAACAATCACAAGCCGTCCCCCTGGGGCTAAAATGTCTTCAGCGGATTCAAGGGCTTTTTCGATCTCACCAAGCTCATCGTTAACATAAATACGCAAGGCTTGGAATGATTTTGTCGCGGGGTGAATTTTATCACTGTGTTTACGGGGTTTGACACTTGTAATCACATCAACAAGATCATCGGTTGTTTCAAAATCGGTGTCTTTGCGGTGGGCAACGATGGCTTTTGCAATCCGCCGAGAGGCACGCTCATCACCATATTGGTAAAGAATATCGGCAATGTCTTTTTCAGGATACATATTAACAACATCAGCGGCACTTTCTTTGGCAAGCCCCATCCGCATATCCAAAGGCCCAGGACGCATAAACGAAAACCCGCGTTCGGCGGTATCTATTTGATATGATGAGACCCCTAAATCCATCACAATGCCATCTACTTTGTCGATATTTTGTTGGTGAAGGCAGTTTTTCATTTGGCTGAAACGTTCATGAAAGGGCACTAAGCGATCTGAAAAATCGGAGGCCATTTTTTGAGCGCGTTCAAAAGCTTCTAAGTCCCGATCAATAGCAAAAACGGTGCAATGGGCATGTTCTAAAATGGCTTTGGTGTAACCACCGCCACCAAAAGTACCATCGATATAAATTTCACCATCGGCAGGGGCAAGGGTTTTTAAAACCTCGTTAAGCATCACAGGAGTATGACCGTTATTTGTGCCATTCATGGGCGGACATCCTTTTTTGGTAAGCTTAACGGGCTGTCTTGAAGTTTTTTTCGAACGGTTGCGGTGCGTTTTTCTAAAGAAGGGGGAGACCAGATCTGAAATTTTCGACCCATACCAATAAATGCAGCGTGATCTTTTATGTGGCAAAAATCACGTAAATCTTCAGGCAGAATAATCCGTCCATCCCCATCAAAAGGCAATTGCCGAGCTTCGGCAAAAATAGAGGTTGCCAGATCATCTTGCGCGTTTGAAAATAAATCATAATGATCTAATCGCTCACTGATTTCTTGCATGCTGTTCCAGGCAAAGCCTTCTAAACAAAGATGTTGTGTTGATTTAAAAACGATAATGCCTTGAAAATTTTGATCGGCTAATGCATTTCGGAATGATGCGGGTACTGAAATCCGTCCTTTGGTATCAACTTTGTTGATATATGTGGACAGGAAAAGTGGCATCAATTGAAATCCTTATAAAGCCGATAAATGAAATGAACTTTTCAGCTCATGGTATTATATGGGATATCATGGAAAACTATGGTTTGTCAAGATTGTGGCGTGAAAAAAGTCTTTTTTTTCAAAGGGTTGATTCAAAGTTGATTAGGGCGCTGATCTGGAAAATACGAGTGTTTCCAGAGGTTTATATTCAAATACATTTAAAGAATGCCAAAAACACTCACAACATAACGCAACATGTCCGCCGTTAATTAACAAAATAGGGTAGGGTTAATAAGGGGAAAAGAGCTTAAAACGAATCTATCGTTTTTGTGAAAAATTAAGGGGTGCAGGTTTTCGACTGACATCTGGTTTTTCAGGCATGGGGCCAGGATTTTTACCGCCATCAACAAGTGCTTGGTGGGCATTTTTGATGATATCCCAATTTTCGACGTCTGAGAAATTTTTGACGGTCATGTTTGAACTTACACCAGATTTATAACCACTTGTTTCACCATGGATTAAGATCATTTCATGGGCATAAAAGTTAAAAATGCGATAAAAAGGGGCATTCGCAATTTCGGATTTATATTCGATGGTTGAATTATTAATTATTTTCGAGGCCATGTTACGGGTTTCCTTGCGTTTTAAAGGGAATAGATGTTTTTCGTTTTTGTGCAGATTCCGGCAGCTGGAGTTCTCCGGGGGTGCCATCTTTTTTAATTAAAATACGGTGCATCTCTTCAATGTCTTTCCAGCCATCAACAAGTTCGGTGAAATTTTGGATGTGTAACCCTGCGCCGGAATGGGCAACGCTATCTTGATAACTATGAATGATTTGTTTCATCTCATAAAGGGTGAAAACTTTACGCGCTTTGAAATTAAAAATTTCCACAAGTTTGCTATGGCTTAAGCCTAATAAAGACCCTGGCGTTGTACGTGAGATGGTATGGGGGTCTAATTTTTTATAGCTAACGGTTGCCATGACTTAACTGCTTTTCTGGATAAAATTGTGGGGAGAGGCTGTTTTACGTTGTGGTTTAAAAGGATTTTCCGAGGCTTTGTTAAGGTCGCCTGCATCGCCGCCTTGTTTTTTTAAAGCTTTTGCCGCGTCAAAAATTTCGGTAGCACTATCAAGGTCTGAAAAATTACACTCTGTCATCGAGGCTGCGGAATAAAGACTTTCGGAATAATGATCTGTTCGGGCAAGTTCATAAATAGAGGTAATACGGCGTGATTTAAAATTAAATATTTTAACAAATTTGCCTTTTAGGTTCTCCGTTTCAGAGGTATTTGCAATGGTATAATTATTTATTTTGTTATATTGGGTCATCGGTATGTTCCTAACTCAGGCTTTTTGGTGAGCGGTTTTTATGTTGGGGTTTAAACCGGTTGTGAGATGCTTTTTCTAACTCACCAGGATTGCCGCCTTGTTCTTTGAGCTCATTAGCAGCCGCCATGATCTCGCGATCATCATCAAGGTCTGAAAAATTCATAATTTGAACACTAGTACCAGAATACGAAACGCCATCTAGGTTGTAAGCCTCTCCCACGCGGTTAGCCATTTCAACAATGGTTGTTATTTTACGGGATCGAAAATTGAATATTTCGGTCAGACAACTTTGAGTTTTGAGGTTTTTAGTTTCAATGCTGATCGAATACCCATTTATTTTATGATACAGTGACATTTTTCTAACTCTTTTTTAAATACGCGGGCGCAATGTTTTTGCTTTGTGGCTTAAATCGATTTTGAACTGGTTCATCTAAATTTCCGGGGTCACCGCCTTGTTTTTTTAATTCTGCGGCGGCCTCCATGATTTCGGCATCACAGTCGAGCTCGGAAAAATGAAAGCTATCTTGGCAGGCACTAATGGAGTTTGTATCGTATTTTACGATCGTTAGGTGAGTGATTTGCCGTGCTAAGAAATTAAATGTTTTCTGTACGTAAGATTTTGTATACGAAGAATTTTTAATGGGTTGTGTGGCTTCTTCAGTACGAATAATAGTATGGGGATCAATTTTTTTATAGTTATGGTCAGGCATCTTGGGCTCATTTCTCTTGTATTAGCATATAAAACGAAAATTCAGTGATGCTTTTATAACAAAAAATAAACATTATGTCAAATAAAAGGCGGTTTTAAGGCGGGCGCATCGTACAGGTAAAAAAAGCTAAAGTGTCAGACAGCCTATAAGCCGGGTTCTGTAATCGATGATCATTCATCTAGGATGGTTGTTACCAAACATCTCTTGCGACCTACCCGAACAACAATGCGGAAAATCATTATATGCTGTTCCTATTTGGTCTTGCTCCAGGCGAGGTTTACCATGCCATTTTTGTTGCCAAAACTGCGGTGTGCTCTTACCACACCATTTCACCCTTACCAGCACGCTGGCGGTATCTTTCTGTTGCACTTTCTGTAGGCTCACGCCCCCCGGGGGTTACCCGGCACCTTTTTTCCGTGGAGCCCGGACTTTCCTCGGTAGATAAATATCTAACGCGATCATCCGGCCATCTGACGTCTGATTATGTAGCGTAATTGGACGCGCGAGACAAGAAAAATTATAGGATTAAAGCAGAAATACCCTCTTTTTATAGATTTTTTTTATGGCCCGTTGTTTTTAAGCTAAATAATTGATATTAAAAGAAAATATAATATTAAAATGAGGGTGGATATGCGCGGGGAGCCTGTCTGATTAAAGTTTATTGCAAGCTTTAAATAAACTTTAATCAAATTTACATAAAATTTTAGATATATACAAGATAAACTTTATTTATGAAATATAACATAATAGGACAATACGGCAAATGTACCGAATTATGAAACAAATTTTAACAGGGGACAAAGGACATCACACGGGACGCTTGACGGCCTCTCCGAAGCTTTCTGAAATGTATACTCATGCCATTACGTGGCAGGAACAAGAAACACAAGAGCAGCAATCGACTAAATTCTCGGCAACGTTGTTAGAGCCAGACGTTTGGCGGATTGAAAAATGGCATTGGGAAAATGACAAATGGATTAATTTAGGAACAGTCCGTGGCTCAAGCAAAATGTCGACTCGTATGGCTTTGCGTATGTTAGAAATTTTGGAAACCAATGAAGCTCGTAAACGGGGTGTGAACGTGTTCCAAAAAAAATCATTTGAGGGATATTACAAAATTGAAGAGAAAAAAATGATAGCAAAAGATCGGTCAACTGTTCTTTCTCACACAGAAAACCCGCTCCATTAATGCGACGTACAAAAAAGACCCTTATTTACGCCCCAGCACGGAAAACCCCGTTAGGGCAGAAGCTTTTTCTTTTGTGAGTTAAGGGCTTGTAAACGGCGCAAGGTTAGGGCATCGGCTTGACCGAGGGTCTGTGCCTGTTTGAATTTTTCGGGCTCAAAATGGCGTTGAAAGGCGGTGATAATTGTCTTTAAATCATGAGACGTGTCGTAACCCAATTGGTTAAAAAGCGTGGTTAAGGTTTCAGGATCAATTGTGAGGGCATCGGTATCAGGGTGGTCGTTTGGGGTGTCTGTGATATCATGCCATAAGCCGAAGCCATTTTCTGCAAATTCTTGCCAGTTAAAAAGTTCCCCGGGGTCTTTTTTGCGATCTGGGGCAATGTCGCTATGAGCGATGATATTATAGGCAGGGATCACATGGTTCTTAACGATTTTCTGACAGAGCTGGATTAACGCATCCATTTGGGCTTTTGGGAAAGCTTTATACCCATTGCCATGCCCGGGATTGGCAAGTTCAATACCAATGGAACGTGAATTAATATCTGTCTGGGCGTTCCATGAAGAAACACCAGCGTGCCACGCGCGATGTTTTTCATCAACCAATTGAAATATTTGTCCCGTTTCATCGATGAGATAATGGGCGCTGACTTCTTTTTGTGGATCCTGTAACAAATCCAGTGCCGCTTGCGCCGATGTCATATCGGTATAATGAATGATTAGCGTATCAATCGGGGCATCATTTTTGCGCTGATTAAAATTGGGTGAGGGACGTTGAATGATCTTCATAAACAAACCTTTGTTATCGTCAATGTACGTTTTTAGCCATGATTAGCTACAAAATGCTTAACCAATTTAATGAGCTTCTGCGCGGCAAGGTCTGCACCTTTTAGGGTATGGTCATGGCTGAGGACTTCGTCGCTGAGACCTGCACCTAAATTGGTAATCACTGCACAGCCCATGACGTTAAGACCACAATGGCGGGCAATAATACATTCTGGAACACTTGACATCCCCACCGCATCGGCTCCTAAGGTTTGTGCCATTTTAATTTCGGCAGGCGTTTCAAAAGTTGGCCCGCGAAAGCTGATCAGAACACCCTCATGAAGCTTGGTTTTAAGTGCTTTGGCACAGGTATGAAGTTGAGTGCGTAAATTTTTATCCCATGCGTTATTCAGGTCAACAAACCGCGGGCCAAAATCATCATCATTTGGGCCAATTAAAGGGTTTATGCCCATATAATTAATATGATCTGAGATTGCCATGACTTCTCCGGGGCCCATTTCGGGGCGCAGGCTACCTGTGGCGCTGGTCAGAAAAAGAGTTTTAATATCCAAAACCTTTAATGTGCGAATAAGCGTTTTAATTGGAAAAAAATCATTTGTTTCATAGAGGTGTTTTCGGCCTTTTAGGCAGATAATATCGTGGCCTTCAATTTGCCCTAAAATAACTTCACCAGAATGCCCTGTAACGGTTAACTCTGGAAAACCGGGGAGGTCGCTGTAGGGAATAACCACGGTATTATTAATTTCATCAGCCAACCCTCCGAGACCAGAGCCAAGCATAATCGCAATTTTAGGGGTCATGCCATTGCAACGCGAACGGATGATTTCAACGGATTTTTGAATGTTTTTCACATGTTTTTGTCTCATGCCTCGATCATAACCAAGTTTTTATCACTTGCAAATCATCATCTTTGCAAAAGTAATAAGGACTTGAAAAGTAAGTGTTTTTCATAACTTTAAATCGAATGATAAAAAAGTTATGGTCTTAGTTTTTTGTTAACGAATTGATCGTAATGTCTTGATACTTACTTTTTAAATTTTTAACCAAATGACCGAAAATTACTTCGGTAATGGCCGCTCATTTATTTTTATTGGAGACTATATTATGACATTACGATTAGGCGATTTAGCACCAAATTTCACAGCAGAAACAACGGAAGGTCAAATTAACTTTCATGAATATCTGGGAAAAGATTGGGCTATTTTATTCTCACATCCCAAAGATTTTACACCGGTTTGCACAACTGAGCTGGGGGCTGTTTCGAAATTAAAATCAGAATTCCAAGACCGCGGCGTAAAAATATTGGGTCTGTCGATTGATCCAATTGAGGATCATAAAAAATGGGCTCAAGATATTGAAGAAACTCAAGGTTGTGCGCTTAATTTCCCGCTGATTTCGGATAAAGAAGCCCGGATTGCTGAGCTTTACGGCATGATGCATCCAGAGGAAGATGAAAAATTTACCGTCCGGACGGTGTTTATTATCGATCCAGATAAAAAAATACGCTTGATGCTGGCTTATCCACAAACTACAGGACGTAATTTTGATGAAATTTTACGGACCATAGATTCACTCCAAGTCACTGACCGCTTTAAAGTTGCCACTCCGGCAAATTGGAAACAAGGGGATGATGTTATCATTGTACCTGCTGTTAGCGATGAGGAAGCCGAACGGCTTTTCCCTTCAGGGTTTGAAAAACAAAAACCTTACCTGCGGAAAACTAAAATGCCAAAGGCTGATGCCGCATAAAATGATACCAACGGTACATGCCGTTGTTTAGCAAAAGAAAAAGCCTCCTGAAAAGGAGGCTTTTTTTTATCGATAAAATTAAAAAATAGATTATTTACGTTCCGAAATGGCTTTTTTAATATTGGCAATTTCTTTACCGGGGTTCAGGCCTTTAGGACATGTATTGGTACAGTTCATAATGGTATGACAGCGATAAAGTTTAAACGCATCATCTAATTGGTCAAGACGCTCACCGGTTGCTTCATCACGCGTATCATGGATAAAACGGCTGGCCTGCATTAATGTTGCAGGGCCAAGGTAACGATCTCCATTCCACCAATAACTTGGGCAGGAGGTTGAACAACAAAAACACATAATACACATTGCTGGGCCATGGCCATCAGCACCATTAAGGCGATCGGCATCTTCGGGGCTTTGTAAGCGTTCAAGCTGAGGTGCGGGGCTATCTGTTTTAAGCCACGGCTCAACACTGGCGTGTTGCGCGTACATGTCCGTCAGATCAGGCACTAAATCCTTAACAACAGGACGATGAGGTAATGGTGTCACCTTGATGTCCCCTTTACAGTCTTCAGACGCCTTGGTGCAGGCCAAGGTATTTGTGCCATCAATATTCATAGCACAAGAACCACAGATGCCTTCACGACAGCTGCGTCGGAAGGTTAAAGAAGGGTCGATTTTATCTTTGATATGGATAAGCGCATCTAGAACCATGGGGCCACAGTCATCCATTGGAACGTCATATTGATCCAAGCGCGGATTTTCCGTGTCATCAGGATTCCACCTGTAAATCGAAAAAGTCCGAACATTTTTAGCGTCTTTTGCCGCCTCAAATTTTTTACCTTTTTGGACCTTCGAATTTTTTGGAAGTGTAAATTCAGCCATTGTTTTTCTCCGCTTCCTTAGTAAATACGAGCTTTAGGAGGGAAAACCTCCACATCATTGGACAAGGTTGTCATATGCACCGGACGGTAATCTAATTTAACTTTACCGTTATCAGAGACCCAGGCAACGGTATGCTTCATCCATTTGTTATCATCCCGATCTGCAAAATCTTCGCGGGCATGTGCACCACGACTTTCTTCGCGGTTATTGGCTGAATTAATCGAGATCACAGCTTGATACATTAAATTGTCCAGTTCAAGCGTTTCGATTAAATCTGTATTCCAAATTAAAGAGCGGTCGGAAACACCAATGTCATCACGCCGCTGCCAAATTTTGGCCATTTTATCACAGCCTTCTTGTAAAATATCACCGGTACGGAAAACCGCACAATGGTCTTGCATTGTTTTTTGCATCTCAAGACGAAGCTCGGCGGTGGGGGTTTTGCCTTTGGCATTGCGGAAATGATCCAGCCGAGCAATCGCCTGTTCTCCCGCATTATCGGGTAATGTTTTGTGTGTTGCGCCCGCTTCAACGATTTGTGCCGCTCGGTTGGCGGCAGAGCGCCCAAAAACAACAAGATCAAGAAGAGAGTTTGATCCCAAACGATTTGCACCATGAACAGAAACACAAGCGGCTTCGCCAATGGCCATTAAACCAGGAACCGTTGCATCAGGATCTTTTTTCGTCGGGTTAATCACTTCTGCATGATAGTTGGTGGGAATACCACCCATATTATAATGCACCGTTGGCAGAACGGGGATTGGTTCTTTTGTCACATCAACTTTTGAAAAAACTTTGGCTGTTTCTGCAATACCGGGCAAACGTCGATGGATGATATCGGGATCTAGATGTTCTAAATGTAGGTGGATGTGGTCTTTATTTTCACCAACACCTCGGCCTTCCCGAATTTCAATAGTCATGGAACGGCTCACAACGTCTCGACTCGCAAGATCTTTTGCGGAAGGCGCATAACGCTCCATAAATCGTTCACCTTCACTGTTTGTTAGGTATCCGCCTTCCCCGCGAACACCTTCGGTAATCAGGCAGCCTGCGCCATAAATTCCAGTGGGGTGGAATTGGATAAACTCCATATCTTGTAAGGCAAGCCCCGCGCGGGCAACCATCGCATTCCCATCTCCCGTACAGGTATGAGCGGATGTGCAAGAGAAAAAGGCTCGGCCATATCCGCCTGTTGCCAGAACAGTTTGATGGCCACGGAAACGGTGAATTGTACCATCATCCATATTTAAGGCCATGACACCGCGGCAAACACCTTCCTCATCCATGATGAGATCAAGCACAAAATATTCAATGAAAAATTCGGCTTTGTGACGCAGGCTTTGTTGGTACAAGGTGTGTAAAATGGCATGACCGGTACGGTCAGCCGCCGCACATGTGCGTTGAGCCGTTCCTTCCCCATAATGGGTTGTCATCCCCCCAAAAGCACGCTGGTAAATTTTACCTGCGGCGGTTCGGCTAAAAGGGACACCATAATGTTCAAGTTCAATAATCGAGGGGATCGCTTCACGACACATATATTCAATGGCATCTTGATCACCAAGCCAGTCAGAACCCTTTACGGTGTCATACATATGCCAACGCCAGTCATCTTCACCCATATTGCCCAGCGAGGCACTAATGCCTCCTTGTGCGGCCACAGTGTGACTACGGGTGGGAAAAACTTTGGTTAAACAGGCTGTTTTTAAGCCTTTTTCAGCCATGCCAAATGTTGCACGTAATCCGGCACCACCGGCGCCAACAACAATAACGTCATATTCATGATCAGTGATTTCGTATGCTTTTGTCATTTTTATTTAACTTCCAAAACTGATTTTTAAAACGGAAACAATACAAGTTAGTGCAAAAGCAAAAGATGCAAAATAGGTTAGAAAAATAAATAACGGTTTGCAGATTTTGCAGTGAATATAATCTTCGATAATGGTTTGTAGACCAAGCGCGCCATGCCAAAAACTCATAATGACAAAAAGAATAGTTGCCGCAGAAACCAGAGGCGAACTCATCCAGTCGATAAACGCGACATAGCTTGATGTTGATAAAGCGGCAATGTTGAACATAAACCACACCACAATAGGTAACATTGCAACGGCGCTAAACCGTTGTACAATCCAATGATGTGAGCCTTCTCCCGTAGAGCCTGCACCGCGTGCCGCCGCTAAGGGGGATTTAAGTGATTCGTGTTTGTTTTTACAACCCATGTTTTTATAATCCTTGATTAAAACATATTTTGAAATGAGGGACACCAGATTAAACCGGTAAGGACAACGGAAGAGATCAATACAGTCCAACCGCTGCGGATAACAGCTTGCATATTAAGGCCAACTGTCAGATCCCAAAAGAGATGACGAATGCCGTTAAGCAAGTGGTAACAAAAGGCCCACGTCCAGCCAATTAAGGCGAGCTTACCAAAAAAACAATCGATGAAAAAATCATGAAAGTTTCGGTAGGCTTCAGGTCCATTTGCCGCAGAAAGCAACCAACCCGTCATCAAAAGTGTTCCTGCAATCAAAATAACACCCGTAATCCGGTGCATAATTGAAAGGATACTTGTGATTTGTGGTTTGTAGATTTGCAAATGCGGAGATAAAGGTCTTTTCGCTTTCGCTTCCATTTGAATTTCCTAATTTTTTTTATTTTTCGAACTGATGACAGTTTTAAGTTATTTAAATTAAAGCTTTCTTCTCCATTCGTCTAGTCTGGAAATCGTGAGATATATTTATTTGATCTCACTTTTAAGCTTATCACTGCTTCTAAGGTGCGGCTTTGGTTTTGAGTAAAATACGTTTTAAAGCAGGGTGCAGGGGTTTTGTTGAAAGAACCTTCACCGGGTCACCAACATTAATATAGCCAAATTTACGCGGCAGCGCATGTTGTCCAAAAAAGGCGCCTGATAAATCAAGGGATTGTCCAAGACGTTGTTCTCTTAATACTTTTAAGGGCTGAGGGGAGCTAATTTTACCGCTAAATTGATCCCGGGTAACCATTTTGTCGTGTGCAATGGGTTTAACAATGTCTAAGACGACGTGGTCGCCAATTTTAATCTCATACATAATATCTTCTTCAAAAGCGCTATTGCCATCGAGAATAATATTGGGCCGAAAACGGGTGATGGGAATGTTAAGACTCGGGGGCATATGCTTGTGAAGCTCAACAAGAGAAGGTAACGTCGCCAAAGAGATCGGCATCTCATCAACAAAAGAAATTTGATCAGATCTACGCGCATATTGTTCTGGAGGATGCCGTTTAAAATCATCGGGCATTTTAACAAGGCGACAAGGGGTGTTCAATAACGACGTAAACCATTGCGCGGCCTGTGTTCCGGCATCAATAACGCTATAGGTCTCTTTTAAAATGGAAATCTCAATACGATTTTGAAGGGAAATGTCTTTTATAATTAAAGGGGCAGGGCCTGGGGTTTTAAAACAGGTTTCTCCATCTTGGCTTAATGTCTTAACGCTGATCAGTTTTTCGAAGTTTGCTGTTTGAGGTAAAAGCGGCTTTTTTGTGTTTTCTGCGCTATCTTGCACGAGCATCCAACAATGATCCCCAACAATACCGCGTAATGAAAGCTGCAGGCGGTCGACTTTACGGCCTTGGGCAGCTTTTAGAGGGTAAAGATAACATTGAGAAACTGTAATCATCGTAAAACTCGTGTTTCATTCTTGTGTAAAAAATAACGGTCAAAAATTTACGGGTGAGAAATAGCAACTTTTAAAAATACGGTCAAGGCTTTCTCTTTATATTGATTGTAATAAAAGGATTTGATCTTGACTTTTCATATAAATGCCTTTAGCTTCGGTGATTATCTTAACGCTGTTGATTTTATTGAATAATGTAGGGCTCTCTCAAAGCGGTAATGGATCAAGATAGATAAAGCCTGAGCGCCCTTTTTTAGCAAATACTTGAATATGAAAGTCAGTTTAATGGTGAGTAAAAAGACCCGAAAACCTGCGGTTAATGATAACGTACAAAAAGTATTTAATATCGGAGCCGATCAACATTTTATTAAATCATTGGCCAAGGGTGTGCTTAAAGAAGCTGGTGATGATCCGTTGAAATTGTCGGATTATACGATTCTTGTCCCCAGCATGACGGTTGCAAAATCACTGCGTGAAGCTTTTGCAGAACTTTCAGAAACTTCTGTAACCATTATGCCTAATATCATGACCCCTGAAGATGTTGATCAGGAAACAGTTAGTTTACGGATTAGCGGTGACCGAAAATTTGCAAAAAAAATGATGGATGTCCCTCCTGCAATATCACGTTTGGAGCGGCAGGTTATTTTAGCACGTGAAATTTTAAAGATGCCGAATCTGGCAAGTTCCCCCCAAAAGGCGGTGCAGTTAGGAGCAGAGCTTGGCGTTTTTCTCGATGAGTTACAGCGTGAATGTGTTGATTTAAACAAAGCAACGAAGTTAGTACCTAAAAAACATCAACAGCATTGGCAGAAAACAAAAGATTTTTTAGAAATTTTAACCGATGTATGGCCAAAAATTCTTTCTGATATGGGAATGGTTGACCCGATTGAACGGCAAAATCAAATTATCGATATTCAAACAAAATATTGGCAAAAAAATGTGCATAAAAAACCTGTTATCGCCGCAGGATTTAGTCATGCAACCCCCGGGGTTAGGCGGCTGTTAAAATCTGTGTGTGATATGCCAGAGGGACGGTTGGTTTTTCCAGGATTAGACGTGAAAATTGATAAAGATAGCTGGCAGGTGCTGACGGAAATGCATCCTCAATTTGGCATGAAACAGGTAATGGATGAAATTGATGTTTCGCTCGAACAGGTTGGGACATGGGCGGAAGAAATTCGAACTGGCGGGGCTTTGCCACGAATTAAAAATGCAAAAGTTACAAATGAAGCGCGTCAAAAATTATTGTCCGAAGTGATGCGCCCAATTGAAACCGCGGAAAAATGGAGCTTGCTAAAAACACCAACAAAAGCGGCAATGGCATCAACACGCCGTCGTAAACGTCCCCAAGATGATCATGAAATTGACCCCCGTGCGCTCACCGGTATGGATTTAATCACCATTGGAACGCCTCAAGAAGAAGCCAGTGTTATTGCCTTAAAAATGCGTGAGATTTTGGAGCGTAAGGGGAATACAATTGCCTTGGTCACCGCAGATCGTTCCTTGGCACGCCGCGTTTCGGCGCGCTTACGGTATTGGGATATAGATGTGCCAGATATGGAGGGTTGTTCGCTTTCTGAAACAAATGTCGGGAGCTGGTTACAAATGACAGCGCAAATGGCCTCTGACGAACTTGCGCCGATTCCCTTTCTGGAATGCTTAAAACATCCTTTGACCACCTTTGGCCAGAGCAAAGAAACCTTTAATGAAATGGTTTATAAACTAGAAGATTACGTGATGCATGGGCCGCGGCCGGCAGCGGGTTTTCTCGGATTAAAAAGAGCTTTAAGAGCAGAGTTTAATGCCCTAATACATCGTAAATCATTTATGAAAGATCAGTTGGTCGCAGAACAAAAAGAGCTTGAATTATGGCTTAAAAAAATTGAAAAAAGTTATCGTCCTTTTGCCAAAATGATGGTGGGGAAAGCCCGACCATTTTCTGAAATTTTAGATGCCCATATCCATGTTTGTGAAACAATGGCCGGTGATGATAAGGAAAAAGGCGAACGCCGGATTTGGCAGGGTGAAGATGGTGTTGCGGCGAGCCGTTTTTTATCAGAATTGCGAAATGTCTCCGATAGTTTTGCCGAAATGACAGGGCGCGAATATCAAGGTGTCCTTGAAACGTTGTTAAAAAATCGTGCCGTGAAAACGTTACGTACAACGCATGCGAATGTGATGATTATGAGCCCCAAACAGGCGCGCCTAATTAAACCTGATATGATGATTGTTGCGGGATTAAATGAAGGCTCTTGGCCGATGCAAAGCCCTGAAAATTTGTGGTTATCTCGCGAAATGCTGACAAAAATGCGCCTGTCTTCACCGGATGCGGTGATTGGACAATCAGCCCATGATTTCACCCAAGCAATCTCAAACCCGAATGTGATGATGATGCGGGCGCAACGTACAGGAGATGCGCCAACTGTACCGTCGTCTTTTTTAACGCGTTTGATGATGGTGTTAAAGGGCATAGATCTTGCCGATGGATTACAAAGTAAATCACAACTTGCGGGTATTAATGCCGCTTTACAAACGCCGGCAAAAATTGAATCGATTGCGCCACCCGCACCAACACCGGATACGAAATATCGACCCAAACAATTACCCGTCACCGCGGTCGAGCTGTTTTTACGCGACCCGTACGCCTTGTACGCTAAATATATTTTAAAATTAAAACCCAAAGACCCGATTGATAGCGATCCAACTTATGCTGAACGCGGAACGTTTATTCATGATGCTTTGGAAAAATTTGTTTTGCAATATCCAGATGATATTCCCAAAGACGCTTACCAAAAATTATTAGATATTGGACAAGAATCTTTCCGCATCCGTAAAGCAAATCCGGCTGTTCAGGCCTTTTGGTGGCCGCGTTTCGAGCGGATTGCTAAATGGTTTGTAAAACAGGAAGAAGCTCGACGTGAACGCGCACGTACACTTGGTGTTGAAGTGCAGGGAAAGTTAGCGATTGATACGGGAAACTTTAAATTTATTTTGACCGCGATTGCGGATCGTATTGATATTTTAGATGATGACCGTTTGTCGATTGTTGATTATAAAACCGGTGGTGTGCCAACTCAAAAATCTGTTGAAAAAGGGTTTTCCCCACAGCTGACCTTAGAGGCGTTAATTGCCCAGTCGGGGGGCTTTGAAGGCATTGATGCAAATGATGTTGATGCGTTAGAATATTGGAGGTTATCAGGCGGACGCCCCGCCGGTAAAGTAACGTTAGTAAATAGTGATATTTCGCGTCTAGAAGATGAGGCACGCGCGGGATTATATGAATTGGTTAAAGCCTTTTCAGATAAAAAAACGCCGTATCTTTCAACCCCACGGCCTCCGCTTGCACCACGGTTTAATTATTACCGTCATCTCGCACGATCAGATGAATGGGGGCGAAACAACAGTCCGGGCAAAAGCCGTGGCGGCCGTATGCGGCCCAAATCGGCGACCGGACGTACACGTAAAAACAATACAAACAAACGACAACGTTAGGAGAAGTGAAAATGGCAGATACTTCAGAAAAGCGTAAGAAAAAGCCTGATCCAAATCGGGTGCAACGCCAAGCTTCCGACCCCAAAGTCAGTGTTTGGGTTTCGGCGTCGGCGGGAACGGGTAAAACCAAGGTTTTAACAGATCGTGTTTTACGGTTGTTATTGGATGGCGCAAAACCAGAAGATATTTTGTGTATGACGTTTACCAATGCTGGTGCATCTGTGATGAAAAACAGAATCCGTCAGGTGCTAAGTCAGTGGGCAACTTGTCCTGAAAAAACATTGGAAGCGAGTGTGCGTAAGTTAAGCGGTAAAAAACCAACAATTGCCGATAAAAAACGCGCGCGTCAGCTGTTTGCAGAGTTTTTGGAAACCCCCGGTGGCATGCAAATTCAAACAATTCACTCGTTTTCGCAAAGTTTAATTCGTCGTTTCCCGATTGAAACGGGTATTCCGCCGTATTTTGATGTTTTAGATGATCAAACTTCACAAGAATTATTACGGGATGCGCAGGCTGAAATCTTAAACAAAGTTCGTTTAAATAAAAAATCAGCTTTAGCAAAAGCCGTCAGCTTGATTACTCCCGAAGTTGGTGAGGAAGATTTTGTCTCGCTTATTGGATCAATCACCTACCGCCGTGACCAAGTTAAAAACATTATCTCAGACCATGGCGGCATTAAAAAAACGATCCATGCCGTTTATGATTATTTAGGCGCGGAATATGGATCTAATGCCAGAGCAATCAAAGAGCAAATTTTTGATAATGCCGGTTATAAAGGGCATGCACCCCACCGTTCAAGCCTACAAGAAGCCGCCGATCTTATGGTTGCGGGAAGTGCTGCAGATCAAGAAAAAGCCTATGTCATTCAAGAATGGCTCAACTCAACACCTGCGGAACGCATGGAAATTTATGACGATTATTTAAATGTCTTTTTAACGGCAAAAGGTGAAAAACGAAAACGTTTTGCAACCAAACAATGTGGTGAAGCCTCGTCAATTTTAGAAACCGAAGCTCATCGTCTTGTCCAAGGCGTCGAAGCCGTTAAAACAACAAATGTTGCCAATGGTACCGAAGCTTTGCTTGTTTTAAGTAATGCCATTTTACAAAGTTATGAACGTCGCAAAAAAGAACAAAATTTATTGGATTATGACGATCTTATTTATTACGCGAATAAGCTTTTGGAAGATGATGGGGCAACCGCGTGGGCTTTACGCAAACTAAACGGCAATTTATCGCATGTTTTAGTTGATGAAGCTCAAGATACCAATCCGGCACAATGGCAAATTGTTGCCAATATCACACGAGAATTTTTTAATGGCAAAGGTCGGGCAAAACGTTCCGGCAAAACCATGTTTGTGGTTGGCGACGAAAAACAATCCATTTACAGTTTCCAACGCGCAGATCCCGAGGAATTTTCACGGCGTAAAAAATTCTTTGCAGAACAAGTAAAAAAAGCAGGTGGGCAGTGGCGTAGTGTTGATATGGAAGTCGCGTTCAGGTCGAGCCCTGCGATTATGAATGTTGTTGATGCGGTGTTTAAAAATCCAGAGGCGGCCGATGGTTTGACTTTTGACAATAAAACCGAAATTAAACACGACCCCTTCCGCCAAGGTCAAAGCGGTACAGTAGAGGTACACCCTGTGCGTAAATATCAAGGCCAGAAACCAATTGAACCGTGGTCATTGCCATTGGAAATGGAAGATATTGATGATCCCTCCGTGGAATTAGCGGAAACAATGGCCGATCAAATTAAAGAATGGTTGGATAACGGACAAAATCTTAAATCCCGTAAACGGGCAATTAGCCCTTCTGATATTATGATTTTGGTGCGCCGTCGTTCTGCTTTTGTTGATCATATGGTGCGGGCTTTGAAAAAACGTGATGTCCCCGTTGCAGGTGCGGATCGGATGTCTCTTCGGGATCAAATTGCCGTTATGGATCTCGTTGCGCTCGCCGAAGTGATGGTGTTGCCCACAGATGACTATAAACTGGCGTGTTTGTTAAAATCACCATTGATTGGCATGACAGACCAAGACCTTGAAAAAATTGCCATTGGTCGTAAAACCAGTTTGTGGCAGGCGTTGGAACAAAAAGCACTTTCGGCAAAAGAGAACACCGATTTGTTTAAACGTAGCTTTGATTATTTATCAACGATGAAAAAAACAATGGACGCGGAACGTCCGTATGAATTTTATTCGGAAGTTCTGATGAAAGCCTGTCCTGCCGATGACGGTTCAGGGCTTTATGCGATGTATAGTCGCCTTGGTTTTGAAGCCGAAGATCCGATTGTTGAATTTTTAAATGCTATTGAACGTTTTGAGCGGACGCATAGCCCGTCACTGCAAGGGTTTTTATCCTGGCTTGAAGCGGGGCAAGCAGAAGTTAAACGCGTTGCCGAAAATGAACCGGAAAACCCGAAGGTTCATATCATGACAATTCACGGTGCAAAAGGGTTGGAAGCCCCGATTGTGATGTTGCCTGATACAACGGGTATTCCTGCGGATAATACCCGTACGCGTCCAAAATTATTGTGGCCGTTTGATGATCGTAAAATTTTATTGTGGGTACCCCGTGCCGAGCTTGAAAATACAAAATTTTCAGAAGAACGTGAAAAATTAGAAAAAGAGCGTGATCGTGAATATCATCGACTTCTTTATGTCGCGATGACACGTGCTGAGGATCATTTACATGTTTATGGTTATCAAAACAAAAAAAACCGGAATCCCCAATGTTGGTATGACTTGATCCGTGAGGGTATGGTAAGCAATATGGGTGATAAAGCACAATTGATTGATCCTGATGCTGAGGGCAATACTCCAGAAGAAGATCAAACGGTAAAACATGAAGTTACTCAAACCGCACGGCCGCGCCCAGATGGTCTGAAACCGGTTGAGAAAAAACGGCGTGTTGGTGTGCCTTTGTGGGCAAGAACCTTGCCTGAAAAAGGAGCCACTTTGGTGAAAAAATTTAAACCCTCCCAAGGCGCTAAACAAGAAACAAATGATAATCAATATGTACCCCGTACGTCTTCACCGTTTAAGAGTAAACCAGACCGTTATCATGCAAAAGTTGGAACATTAGTACATGAGTTATTGCAGTATTTACCAAATGTTGCAGAAGATAAATGGGATGATGCGGCAACTAAATATTTGTCGAAACCAGTTTGGGAAATCACAAAAACGGATCAACAAGAAATTAAAAAATCAGTAATGGGGGTTCTCCGTGATGAAGAATTTGGGCATTTATTTGGCCCGCGTTCCCGCCCTGAGGTTAACCTAACGGGTATGATTGAAAAAGATGGTGAAAACCAACGTCTTGCTGGGCAAATTGATCGCCTTGTGGTGGGAGAAAAAACCATTTGGATTGTTGATTATAAAAACAGCATGCATATCCCGCAAAATATCGAAGACATATCGGAAACCTATCTGATCCAGCTTGGGGCATACCGTCAGGCGTTAAAACAGATTTATCCGGGAAAACAGATTAAATGTGCGTTGTTATGGACACGGGAGGCTAAAATGCAAACCGTACCGGCCAAATTATTGGATCAAGTTTGCCGCAAACATAAAATTAAAGGTGTTAAGATGCAAGCTGCATCTCCGGCGCCTCGCGTAATCCAATCGAAAAACCGCCGACCAAAAATTTAGGCCGTTTTAGGCCAGATCTGGGCGCAGGATTTGCCATTTTTGGTATTTTTCTTCGCGTGTCATTTGCGCCATCGCAGGGCTTGTTGACGGTAAGCGGAGATAGCGGATTTTGGCGTATTTTTCGGATAGGAAAGGTGTGACCCGTTTGGTGAATTCAGCCTCTGCTTTAGCCCCATTAAAATAAACAGATTGTATTTTGGGGTGGTTTTGAAAAAAAGTCTCAAAATCGTTGGCTTTTATATCTGTATTTTTAATTTTATTATCTAAACTGCCCGAACGTTGGCAGTGATGTAAAACATCCCAAAGGGCGATTTTATGGCCTTTGACCAAATTTATTTTACTTTTATAGTCTTGCGGTAATGGCACATCTAAAATTTGCGCGATAAGCGGCCAAAAAGCATTTCGCGGATGGGCGTAATATTGCTGAGCGTCAAGAGAGGGAAGACCCGGCACCGATCCTAAAATCAAAATCACCGCATCGGGGGTTTCTATTGGGGCAAAACTTGTTGCGGTATGAAACATGATTTATGTTTCGCGGTTTAAAAAATCAACCGCCCCTTGTAAGATATGAGCAGCGGCAAGCTTATCGATAACTTGTTTTCGGCGTTTGCGGTTCATATCAACTTCATCGATGAGAAAACTTTCGACGGCATGTGTTGAAAGCCGTTCATCCCAAAACGTCATCGGCATATCTTTTTTAAAAAGCTCTTCGCTTCTCTCCAACATGTTATCAGCAAAATGGCGAACAGATTGGCAACGTGGGCCTTCGGAACCATCCATATTTAACGGTAGGCCAATAATAAACCCCCCAATATTAAATTCACGCACAAAATAGGCGATTCTTTCGATGTCAGCACTGAATTTTTTGCGTTGAATGGTTTCAACGGCGTTTGCAATACTTAAAATAGGGTCGGCAACGGCAAGGCCAATGGTCTTTTTACCATGATCAAAGCCTAAAAGCCTTTCTTTTGGGTGTAAAAGTGTTTTCAGTTCTTTTAAATCACAGAGAGCCATGCTAATTATTCTAGGTTGTTAAATTTAAAATGGTTATAGCCAAAAGGAATGGGACATGTCCATTGATAAAGATACGGTAAAAAAAGTTTCACGGTTAGCGCGGATTCATTTGACAGATGAGCAGAGAGAAAGTTTTGCGGGAGAAATCGACGGCATTATGAAGTGGATTGAGCAATTATCTGAGGTTAATACCGATGGTATTGAGCCGATGACCAGCGTTGTTGATATGAAAATGCATCAGCGCGAAGATATTGTTAATGATGGTAATGTCAGAGAAGCTGTTTTGGCAAATGTGCCCGAAACATCTGAAGGCTTTTTTGTTGTTCCAAAAGTGGTGGAGTAAGTGAAATGACACAATTAACAGACTTAACGATTAAACAAGCTCTCGACGGCATGTCGAACAAAGATTTTACAGCGGTTGAATTGACCGAAGCACATATTCGAGGGATGGAAGCCGCCAAAGGCTTAAACGCGTATATTGTGGAGACCCCCGAACTCGCGCTTGAACAGGCCAAAGCCAGTGACCTTCGCTATCAGGCCGGTAACGCTGGAAGTCTGGAAGGTGTACCTCTTGCAATGAAAGATCTTTATTGCACAAAAGGGGTTCAAACCACCGCGGCGAGTAAAATTCTTGAAGGTTTTGTGCCTCAGTATGAATCAACGGTATCTGGAAATATGCTTAAGCAAGGTATGGTGATGCTTGGCAAAACAAATCTTGATGAATTCGCGATGGGTTCGGCCAATATTACCAGCCATTTTGGGGATGTTATCAACCCATGGAAACGTACAGAAGATAATACCGATCTTGTCCCTGGAGGTTCATCCGGTGGATCTGCCGCCGCTGTTGCCGCGCGGATTGCGATGGGCGCAACGGGTACAGATACGGGAGGTTCAATTCGTCAACCGGCATCTTTTTGTGGGGTTACCGGCATTAAACCAACCTATGGTCGTTGCTCACGCTGGGGTGTGATTGCATTTGCGTCTTCTTTGGATCAACCGGGCTCATTTGCACGGACGGTTGAAGATAACGCGATTATGCTTGGCGCGATGGCGGGTTATGACCCAAAAGACAGCACCTCGGTTAACCGAGATGTGCCGGATTACGCTAAGGCCATTACCGGTGATATTACCGGCTTAAAGATTGGTGTACCTAAAGAATACCGCGTTGATGGCATGTCTGATGAAATTTCTCAATTGTGGGAAAACGGCATAGAGTGGCTTAAAGAAGCCGGTGCAGAAATTGTTGAAATTAGTTTGCCACATACAAAATATGCATTACCAACCTATTATGTGATTGCACCTGCGGAATGTTCATCAAATTTGGCCCGTTATGACGGGGTGCGTTATGGCATGCGTATTGATGAAGGTGGCAGCCTTGATGATATGTATGAAATGACACGTGGTGCGGGATTTGGTGACGAAGTTAAACGCCGCATTATGATTGGTACGTATATGCTTTCTGCGGGATATTATGATGCTTATTATAATAAAGCCCGTAAAGTGCGTCAGCTGATCCATAATGATTTTACAAAAGCTTATGAAAAAGTGGATGCGATTTTAACACCAACGGCGCCAAGTGCAGCATTTGGTCTTGATGAAAATACCAACGATCCTGTGACAATGTATTTAAATGATGTCTTTACGGTTCCGGCGTCACTTGCAGGAATGCCGGGTTTATCATTGCCGGCGGGGTTAAATAAAGATGGTTTACCGCTTGGACTTCAAATTATTGGGCGTCCTTTTGATGAGGAAACGGTCTTTAAAGTTTCAGCCGTTGTTGAGGACGCTGCACAATTTACAGCACAACCTCAGTGGGTTGCCCAAAAAGCAGCTTAAAACACAGGGTTCAGGATTAAAAATAAAGCGATAAAGTAAGGTTGGAGATTAAAATGTCAGACTTAATTCAAGGTGAAACAGGCCCCTGGGAAATTGTGATGGGGCTTGAAATTCATGCTCAAGTAACCTCTCAGTCAAAACTTTTTTCAGGAGCGGCAACAACGTTTGGAGCGGCACCAAATACACAAGTCAGCTTAGTTGATGCCGCTATGCCCGGTATGTTACCGGTGATTAACGAACATTGTGTTGAAAAAGCCGTTCGCACAGGATTGGGATTAAATTCAAAAATTAATTTAACGTCTATTTTTGAGCGGAAAAATTATTTTTATGCGGATTTACCGCAAGGTTATCAAATTTCACAATATGAAATTCCAATTGTTGGCAAAGGTGAAATTGAAATTGATTTACCTGATGGCAGTACCAAAATGATCGGCATTGAACGCCTGCACCTTGAACAAGATGCTGGGAAATCATTACATGATCAACATCCGTCAAAATCCTATGTTGATTTAAATCGTTCTGGTAATGCGTTGATGGAAATTGTTTCGGATCCTGATTTACGCTCAGCTGCCGAAGCTGCGGCCTATGTTTCAAAAATTAGGTCGATTTTACGTTATTTAGAAACCTGTGATGGCAATATGGATGAAGGTTCCATGCGCTGTGATGTAAATGTTTCTGTACGTCGTCCGGGAGAAGAGCTTGGTACGCGCGCTGAAATTAAAAATATGAATTCTATTCGGTTTATTCAACAAGCCATTGAATTCGAAGCGCGTCGGCAAATTGAAATCATCGAAGAAGGTGGTAAAATTGTTCAAGAAACGCGATTATTTGATACCGCAACGGGTGAAACACGTTCCATGCGTTCAAAAGAAGACGCACATGATTATCGTTATTTCCCCGATCCGGATCTTTTACCGTTGGTGATTGAACAAAGTTTTGTTGATCATATCAATGATAATCTTCCTGAATTACCAGATACAAAAAAACATCGTTTTATTGGTGATTTTGGTATGAGCACATATGATGCATCTGTTTTGATTTCTGAAAAACCTCGGGCGGAATATTTTGAACGAGTTGTAACAGGGCGTGATCCCAAACTTTCTGTGAATTGGGTGACAAACGAACTGATGGCTGCGCTTAAAAAAGCAGAAAAAACAATTGAAAATTGCCCTGTGTCTGCGGACAATCTTGGTGGTTTAATTGATCTCATTTCGGACAATACAATTTCAGGACGGATCGCAAAGGATGTTTTTGCCGATATGTTTGACAGTGGCAAAACGGCCGCTGAAATTGTTGATGAAAAAGGATTAAAACAAGTCACCGATACCGGCGCAATTGAAAGCCTGATTGATGGCGTTCTGGCTGATAACAGTGATAAGGTTGAACAATACAAAGGCGGTAAGGATAAACTCTTTGGATTTTTTGTAGGCCAAGTCATGAAAAAATCACAAGGTAAAGCAAACCCTGGTATGGTTAACCAGCTGTTAAAATCTAAATTGGATGGTTAACGCGGAACGGTACTAAAACAAAAAAGCGGCCTTGTGATAGGCTGCTTTTTTAATGAGGAAACACAATGAATTTTGAAGAAGACCGTAATGCCTTAGAGGCTTTGAACCTTTATCTGGAAAAGATCCCAAACCTAAAAGCGCAACAAATTGTTGTTTATCGCGCGGTAAATCATGCTTTTTTAGATCGTTTTTCTGCGGAAAAATTAGTTTGTATTCAAAGTTTTAAACCGCTTTCAAGCCGATTATCTTGTTTTGTCAGCCCCTATGTTGCGGAGACACAAGATGCCGATATTGCAATTGTGATCGCAACAAAAAACAAACGTGAAACCTTTTACCATTTTGCCTGCGCCTATCAAAATTTAAAAATAGGCGGGCAATTGATTTGTGCCTGTGAAAACGATCTTGGTGCGGCAAGTCTACAAAAACACCTTAACGCTTTTGCCACAGAATTAGGGGTCTATTCAAAACGTAAATCACGTGTTTTATCTTTTGTTAAAACCGGAAACGAAGCCGCGGGTATTTTAACGGAGTGGCGTGAAAAAGGGGACGCAAAACCGATTTTAAATACGCGATATTGGGGGCAACCTGGTATTTATGGTTGGAATAAAATTGATGCCGGTTCGACTTTGTTAATCGAAAGTTTGCAAGATGAAAAAATCTGTTTAAAAGGGCGGGGAGCCGATTTTGGCGCGGGCTATGGTTATTTATCCTCCGAAATATTAAAACAACAAAACCATATTGAGAATATCGATTTATATGAGGCAGAGCAAAAAGCTCTTGATATGGCGGCTAAAAATTTATCGCATAACAATACTCACATTAAATTGTATTGGGCGGATATTACACAGCTTGATGCTAAAAAATATGATTGGATTATTATGAACCCGCCGTTTCACAGCGGTAAAAAATCAGATTTTGCTTTGGGACAGGCTTTTATTGAAAAGGCTGCGGTTTGCTTAAATAAAAACGGCATGTTATATATGGTCGCAAATCGTCAGCTACCTTATGAAAAAATATTAGATGTTTGTTTTTCAAAGGTTGAACAAATTGTAGAAACTAATGTGTATAAGGTGATTTATGCAACAAAATAATTTTAATGATGAGGTCTTAAAATGAGCAAGCTAATCGTTTTTGATGTTGATGGCACATTTGTTAACTCGTGGCCGGCATTTGAAAAAATTGTTTTGGCCTATACAAATGAAAATAACTTGCCACAACCGTGTCTTGAAACCCTACGTGTGGGATATGGCGCACCAGAAGAACACCAATTTTGGCCGGGTTTACCACAAGAAGATCAAAAAACACATTTGTTTAATACCTTTGCAATGATTGATAATTTGCGCCCAGAAGGATCACCAGCAGAAGATATGCCTGCTTTGTATGACGGTGTACTGGAAACAATGACCCGCTTAAAAGATTTAAATCATACTCTGGCGATCGTGACGGCAAAACCGTATGAACCGTTGATCGGTATTTTAGATTTTTATGATATTGAAAAACATTTTTGTGCGATGCGGACCCATAATGATGTTAAAAATCGTGGTGAACGTATGAAACCATATCCCGATCAATTATTAAGTGTGATGAGTGAACTTGATTTTAGCACACGCGATACGGTGATGATTGGTGACACGGATATGGATATGAATATGGCCAATGCCGCCGGCGTAGATGCGATCGGTGTAACGTGGGGTAATCATTGCCAAATGCGGTTAAATAAAGCTGGGGCAGCCCATATTGTAGAAGATGAATTCCATCAGATTGTCGACACGGTTGATTTGATTTTTAAAGCCGAATAAAATTGTTTTTAAGGTTTAAACTGTTTTGGGGGTGTTGAGATCATTTTATCAACGGTTTCGATAATTTGTTTTTCGATGTCCGGTATAATATTAAATTCATTGACCATATATTGAACATCTTCGGCGCTGGGTTCATCACCATAACCACTATGCAAAATATCACCATAATCACACATATCATAATTTTTTTGTTGCGCATGCTGTGTCATAAAATCATCGTATTTAGAGGGTGTAACAGCAAGGTATGCCCAAACAGATTTGCCCTCTATTTCACCTTTAACCAGGTGAATAATAGCCGTTTTTTCACTCATTAATTTGATCTGATCGGACTTTTGTTGTGAAACAGATTTATCGGTGTTTTTCATGATGTGATTTCCCTAACTTTTATGGACATTATTTTTATCCCTTAACGGAACAGGTGGATAATTTTTTATCATTTCTTTTAACGTGGCTTTGTCTTGTCGGCGAGCCTGGTTTTTAGTTTGATAACGATTTGCAATGGCAAGGGTTATCGGTGCGATGACAAAGGCACTTCCCGCAGCAATGGCTGCAACATCCATACGTAAAATGCCATCTAATAACTGGGCGCCAGCTCGAACAAATAATAACGCTGGTGCAACATAAATTGTGCTAAATACCAGTGTTTTTTTGGCGGCCGTATTAAATTTTGAGGTGAGTGTTTTTTCTTTTTTAAGAGTATTATCTTCTTCAATCTCAATGCTTTTTTCGACCTCAACACTTTTGGGGCAAAATGTTTTTCCTTTAAAAAGATTATTGTTTTGGGTGATTTTTTTAACTTTTTCTTTGGTCAGCTTAATAGATTTTTTCCATGCTGGCGTGGCTAAAATCGTATAGGCAGATACCGCGGCAGCCGCGGCAACAATTTCGGCAATGGTAATGCCGGGCATAGTGATTGCGGTGATTAATTGCGGTAAGTTTGAGAGCACTGCTGCTGTCATCAACGCCCCACGCCCAACATCTTTATCAATCTTTTTTAACGGGCCTAAACCTTTCTCAAAAGCTGATCCTGAAAAATTACGTAAGGTGTTTAAGGCGCCCGTTGTCATACGTCCATCATTGCCAGATAAATAACCCGAAACGGCTAGGCCTATGCCGCCAACGGTTTGAAGTGAAAAAAAGGCCTGATGCCCTTTGCGGCCGATTATATTTGTAATATTTTTTAAATTAAACCCCTGATATTTAGGCGCTCCAATGGGTTTAAAATTTTTAAATTTTACGGGTTTTAGAGGTTTTTTTTTGGGAGGGGGAGGCGTCAAAGTTTTTGGTGGCTCGTTAATAATAACAGAACGACTTTCAGATACTGGTTTTGGAGTAACTGTTGGTGAGGTCATATTTTTTTTCAATGTCTGTGTCATTTTTTAGAGTTGATGGTTATGTAAACATTTTAAGGGGAGAACTTTAATTTTTGATGAAGAGCTGATAAGGGACGGAAAAAGACGTTGAGAACATTTTGAAGATGTGAAAATGAACGTTATGATCAATTTTCAAGGAAACAAATGTTCAGAGTTGCATTTTGGTTCTGATCAACTAAGCTTGAGCTCTGGGGTGGAACGGTCTGTCCTTATTGGAGGGAATAATATGGTACATGATAACTATGGTCGCGCAGAAGCCGAATACCAAGGCGATAACAGAGAGAATTCTAACCATAAAGGGCGCTATCAATATAAAGTTGTGATTTATCGAGAACCCTTGTTGGGATCGTTGTTCTTTGGCGGATCACGTGTTGATCCCGTACGTTATACCCAGTTTTTAAATCAAAATGCCGATGAAGGTTGGCGTGTTAAAACCATGGAACGTGAAGTTCGCCGTGAGTTCCTTTTCTTTAAACGTGAAGCATTTGTGACGATTTTAGAACGCAAAAAAACCGCATAGCATTGGTTTTATGTGTCGGAAAAGCCAAAAGAGGGCTTCTTTTGGTCTTGGTATAAAAAAAAGAAATTCGAAAAATAAAAATAAAATTTGATATCTGTCTAAATGAGACGTTTTTTCATTGACAAACCCTTGTGAAAAGGGTTTTTTAGTACGGCATTTATAAGATTTTGTGGAGACGTGGCCGAGTGGCTGAAGGCGCTTCCCTGCTAAGGAAGTATAGGGGTAACTCTATCGTGGGTTCGAATCCCACCGTCTCCGCCATTATCTTGTAATGTACCTTCCCCACTTTTATTTTAATGCGTTGAAAATAAAGATAAAAAATAAATAGTCTTTGACTTTAAGGCTGGTTTTTTAGCCGCCTGACGACGGTCATTAAATCGAAAGGATTGGGGTTGTTTTTCGTATCATAATTTCCAAATAACGTGGTTGCTAAAATAAAAAAGGGGTGTTACGGTGGCCTGTGATGAAGAATATTTTATTTAGTATATGTGCGATTGCGTTGTTTGTGGCTGGTTATGTTTCCGCCGCGCATGCCCATGTCGAAATACAAAACCCTAATCAATATATGGAATCGAATGTAGATTTTGATAATGCGGATGATGGTTTAACGGATAATCAATCCCCTCATCCGATGTGTGGTATTCATTATCATAGCCACATTTCATCTGTCGATTTTATGAATGTTTCTTTTGTAAAAGCACCGGGCAAACAATTTGTTCAACTTTTTCAAATAGCACGACCTTCTTATATTTACGGTATTAAACGGCCTCCCCGGATTTAAGTTCCAGAGGAGAGGTGTGTCTTGATTCTGATCTCACATTAAAATCAGTATAGTCGATCAAGTATCCCCAAAATTATCCTCTGTTCAAGCAACCTGTTAAAGATGTTCTTTGGCAGGCGTCGGATTTTATAATTTACAAACAAGGATAAGGACTCAATTAAAATGAGACAAAAATCACAAATATTGGCGATGACGTTATCGGCTTTGCTTGTTGCTCTTCCAGCACAAGCACAGGAACAAAAACCGACACTTAATGCCTTTATTAATCATGTATTACAGGTTAGCCCCGCGATCGCTTCGGCGGAGGCACGTGTTGCCGCGGCCAAGGCCAATCAAAAAGCCGCTTCGCGTTGGAGGTATAATCCTGAAATTGCTTTTGATTTCGAAGATATTGATGGAGAAGACAAAACAAATATTTTGGGTCTAAACCAGACAATAGATTGGAACGGAAAATATAAAGCATCGGGAAAAACAGCACAATTTGAGCTACAAACGGTTCAAGCAGAACGTGATGACACCCGCCAAACAACAGCATTAGATGTTTTGTCTGCGTTGGCAAATTACCGTTCAGCAAAAGATATTTTTGATTTGGCTGTTGAACGCTCTGGTTTGATGGAGCGTTTTTCCGAATTGGCTGGAAATAGCTTTAATGCCGGTGACATTGATCAGGGTGAATATAACTTGGCGCAACTTGCTTTGTCGGAGGCAGTGATCGCACAGGCGGATGCCGAGACCACTTTGGCACAGCGTAAACAAGATCTTGATACGTCTGTGGGTTTTGCATTGGCTGATGATCTGGTTTTGCCATCGCTTCCGGAAAATTTACCCGATGTGCCCGTTAGTCAAAATGAAGTTCAAATTTTGACACAATTGCCACGTCTTCGGGCCTTGAAAAATAGCGAAGAAGCTGCAAAATCTGCAATTTTAGGCGCGCGGAAAGATCGAATTTCTGATCCAACCATTGGTATTGCGAGCGGTAAAGATTCTGGTGCGGATATGGTTGGTTTTTCGGTCTCGGTGCCATTGAATATCTTTAATAGTTTTAGCGCAGAAGTTGATGTCGCAAAACAACAGGCTTTGGCAGAGGCAAAATCTCGGCAGAACGCATTTCATGCGGCACGAACACGCTTAAAGTCAAGCCAACGATCATACCAACTTTCAAAAAAAGCATGGTTGAATTGGCAAAAAGCAGGCGCGCCAGCTCTGGCAGAACAAGTAGATATTCTGGATCGAAAATTTAAAGTCGGTGATCTGAGTGCAACGGATTATTTAGTGCAAATTGATCAAGCACTCGATACAAAAGTCGCCTCAAAAGAATTATATAGCAACGTGTGGCAAACATGGTTTTCATGGCTTGACGCATCAGGAACAGTGAAGCAATGGCTTCAAAATTCAGGAGAATAACAATGAAAAACTTATTAACATTAACCTTTGCGGCTGTACTGGCCGTTTCATCCCCCGTGCAAGCGGCAACAGATGGTCATGGACATAGTGCAGAGCAAAGCAGTGGTCATGACAATGAACAAAACCATAACGAAAACCCAGAACAAATCGAGGTATCGAACGCGCAAGCAGGCCATGGTTCTGAAACGAATGAAGAACAAGGCCATGCCGAAAAAGCTGAGGCTGAAAAAGATGGTCACGGGCACGCCGAAGAAGGTGGCCATAACGAAGAAGGTGGCTCTGAAGAAGCGGGCGGTGAGGTAGGTTTAACACCTGAAAATATGAAAACAGCGGGTATTGTGGTTGAGGCTTTGGTCTTACAGAATCTCGAAGATGAAGTTCAAGCCCCCGGAGAAGTGACGCTTAATTCATATCTGAGCAGTAAAGTCACGCCACGTATCAAAGCGCAGGTTGTGGCGCGTCACGCCAAATTAGGCGAAACGGTTGAAAAAGGACAACCGCTTGTAACTCTGACAAGTGTCGATATGGCGGTTGCAATTGGAGAGTCGTTAGTTGCCCATAAAGAATGGCGTCGCGTCCAACAATTGGGATCTTCCGCAGTTTCAGCGAAACGGTATAGTGAAGCGAAAATTGCTGATATTCAAGCTCGTGCAAAAGTGATGGCTTATGGCATGACAAAAGAACAAATCAAAACATTACACAAAAAAGGTTCTGATGGAAATCCAGGGGCGTTTCAACTTGTTGCCCCCCAAGAAGGAACAATCGTTAGTGATGAATTTATTGAAGGTGAATTGATTGAACCGGGACGGGTTTTGTTTGATATTGTGAATGAAAGTTCACTTTGGATTGAAAGCCAAATTTCACCGGAGCTTGCGAAAAAGGTAGATGTTGGTGCAAATGCACGTGTTTATGTGCCGGGCAAAGGATGGTTGCAAGGAAAAGTGATCCAAAAACATCATTTATTAGACAAAGAAACACGGACCATTGGTATTCGTGTAGAAGTGGGTAATGAAGAAGATTTTCTACATCCCGGTATGTACGTAGATACAAAAATTCAAACCGGTCATGGACAAAAATACTTAGCCGTCCCAACGGCGGCAGTCTTGCGTTCTCCTGATGGGGATTGGGTTGTTTTTGTTGAAAAAAAACCGGGTGAGTTTAAACCTCAAGAAATTGAAAAACTGCGTACGGTAAAAGATTACACAGTGGTTAAAGGGATCTCAGAAGGCACAAGAATTGTGACCGAAGGTGCTTTTTTTGTTCAATCTGAACTCGCCAAAAGTGGCTTTTCAGTTCATAACCACTAAGACCGGAGAAAAAACATGTTGAATGCAATTATTAACGGGGCGGTACGCAACCGCCTGATGATCGTGTTGATGTTGGTCGCTATTTTGGTTGGGGCTGTGATGATCTTACCAAAATTAAATCTGGATGCTTTTCCAGATGTCACCAATGTTCAGGTAACTATTAATACAGAAGCCGAAGGGCTAGCCTCTGAAGAGGTTGAACAAATTATCACTTATCCGGTTGAAGCCGTGATGTATTCTTTACCCGATGTTGAAGAAGTCCGTTCGATTTCGAAAACCGGACTTTCAAGTGTCACGGTGGTGTTTAAAGAAGGTATGGATATCTATTTTGCGCGTCAGCTTGTTTTTGAAAGATTACAAGATGCTCGTGAGCAAATCCCTGAAGGGTTAGGGACACCAGAAATGGGCCCAAATTCATCTGGTTTGGGACAGGTATTTCAATATATGTTAACAACGAGTGATCCAGAAAAATTTGATTCAATGGCTCTACGGTCATTAAATGATTGGGTTGTTAAGTTACTTTTGATGCCGATTGATGGGGTAACGGAAATTCTCTCTTTTGGGGGCGAAGTCCGTCAGTACCAAGTTCAATTACAACCGGATAAACTACTTTCTTACCAACTTCATGCCGAAGACATTGTCACCGCGATTGAAGAAAATAACAGTAATGCAGGGGGCTGGTATCTCAACCGTGGCTCTGAACAGCTTGTTATCCGTGGTGTTGGTTGGGTGCGCGGTGGCCAAGAAGGTATCCGCGATATCTCTAATATTCCTGTTAAGGATGAAAATGGTGTTGTTGTTCGCGTGCGTGATGTTGCCAATATTATTTACGGCGCAGAAATTCGTCAAGGTGCAGTGAGCATTACGGTACGTGATGACGCGGGACAGCCTAAACAAATGGGAGAAGTTGTTACCGGTATTATCATGAAACGGATGGGGGCAAATACCAAAAATACGATTGATGAGATTAATCAACGGTTGCCGATTATTCAAAATGCCCTTCCCGAAGGGGTCAAAATTGAAGCCTTTTACGATCAGGCTGATTTAATCAGTAAGGCTGTAAGTACGGTTAGTAAAGCGTTGATCGAAGCTTTTGTTTTGATTGTATTGGTTTTGCTTTTGTTTTTGATGAATATACGGGCGGCACTTTTGGTTCTGCTTTCTGTTCCCATTTCGATTGCTTTGGCTTTGATGGCGATGGCATATTGGGGGGTGTCTGCAAATTTGATGTCTCTCGGTGGGTTAGCAATTGCGATTGGGATGATGGTGGATGGTTCTGTTGTGATGATGGAAAATATCTTTAAACACCTTTCTCATCATGATGAAGATGCTCGTCCGAATAGTGTTATGCTTCGGATATTAGAAGCCTCACGAGAAGTAGGACGTCCCGTATTTTTTGCGGTTCTGATTATCATTGTGGTTTTCACACCGCTTTTCACCTTAGAAGGCGTCGAAGGAAAGTTATTCCAACCAATGGCAACCAGTATTGTTCTGGCGATGTTTGCATCTTTGATGGTGGCATTGATGGTTATTCCGGCATTATCGATCTTTTTGTTCAAAAAAGGTGTCGATCACAAATCTAATTTGTTGATTGATGGTCTTGATACTGTGTACAAAAAAGCGCTTACAAGCGCATTAAAGGCCAAAAAAACGGTTGTTGTCATGGCCCTTGCCATCTTTATGGGGGCTTTGGCTCTAGTGCCTTTTTTAGGCACAGAGTTTGTGCCTGAACTTGAGGAAGGAACGGTAAATATTCGAGTGACACTCGCGCCTTCATCGTCATTGGAAACGTCACTTGGTGTAGCTCAAAAGCTTGAGCGTGCTTTAATGACCTTCCCTGAGGTGCTTTATGCCTCTAGCCGTGTTGGGCGGGCAGAAGTTGGGGGAGACCCTGAACCTGTGTCGAATGTGGAAATTTATGTTGGGCTTAAACCTGTCAAAGAATGGACATCTGCAAAGGATCGTTTTGCACTTCAAAAATTGATGAAGGAAAAAATGTCCGTTCATCCCGGTTTGCTATTCACATTTTCGCAACCGATTGCAACACGTGTGGATGAGCTTCTTTCTGGTGTGAAAGCACAATTAGCGATTAAGCTTTTTGGCCCAGATCTTAGTGTTTTGGCAACAAAGGGTAAAGCAATTGAAACGCTTGTCCGTAAAATCCAAGGTGCTCAATCTGTTGAAATGGAACAAATCGCTGGGGAAGCACAGCTTGTTATTCGGCCTGATCGTGACAAATTAGCACGTTACGGTATTCCGGTCGGACAAGTCATGGCATTGGTTTCTGATGCTATTGGTGGTGCGGCTGCGGGACAGGTTATTCAAGGGAATGAACGGTATGATATTTATGTCCGTTTTGCCAAGGAATTCCGGAGTGATCAACAGGCGATTGCCGATTTGATTATGCAAGCTCCAAGTGGTGCGTGGGTTCGGTTAAGCGACGTGTCAGAAGTTTCAATCGAAGCAGGCCCCCCTCAAATTCGCAGGGACGATGTGCAACGCCGTGTTGTCATCCAATCAAATCTTGTTGACCGGGATATGGGGAGTTTTGTTGAGGAAATTAATCAACGTATTAAAGCCGAAGTTAACCTTCCACCAGGATATTCCGTTGTCTTTGGCGGACAGTTTGAAAATCAGCAACGAGCGCAAGCACGCCTTATGATTGTTGTACCGCTTTCTCTTGGTTTGATTTTCTTGCTTCTGTTTTTTGCCTTTAACTCGGTAAAACAAGCAACATTAATTATGCTGAATGTGCCTTTGGCAATGATTGGCGGAATTGCGGCTTTGTATATCTCGGGGCAATATTTGTCGGTTCCGGGATCTATCGGGTTTATCGCATTATTTGGTGTTGCTGTGTTAAACGGTGTTGTCATGGTTAATGCGATTAACCTGTTAGTTGAAAGTGGAACTGAGGTTAAAAAAGCTGTTTTTGACGGCGCGATTTCTCGATTGCGTCCCGTCTTGATGACGGCTTTTATCGCGGCATTGGGTTTAATTCCGATGTTGATGGCAACGGGTATTGGTTCGGAAGTACAACGTCCCTTGGCAACTGTTGTCGTTGGCGGGCTGTTCTCATCAACGTTACTGACGTTATTTGTTTTGCCGGTGCTTTATAGCCGTTTTTCAAAACAATTAGTGGCCGATTATCGGAAAAGCTAATTAAGGCCTAATCTAAAAAGCCCGCTCCTGAGATGTTTTTCAGGAGTGGGCTTTTGTTAGAGGGGAGAGATGGATTTTGAGTGTTTAAGCCATTTTTTTTGGTCTATTTGAAAGTTGTTTAATCAGGTTGTTGTCAATAAGCTTTGGGCATAAACGTTGGATTAAGATAAAAAGTTTTTCCCAGCCTTTGGGATAAATATAATTTTTGTTTTTTTGCAGGCCACAAATGATATGGTTTGCAACGTCGGATGCATTGTCAAATTGCATGTCAAAGATCGGAACAAGATCTTGAAAATGTGACGCGGCGGGCGTTTTTGTTGCTCGGGGGGCGACGTAAGTAACCGCAATATTTTCAGCACGTAATTCACGGCGTAACGCATCAGAAAAACCGCGCAGTCCAAATTTAGTGGCCGAATAGGTTGCAAAAAGAGGGAAAGCAATATCGCCAAACATCGACCCGATATTAACAATTCGCGAATTTTTTCCGTGTTTTAAAAAAGCTAAACAATCTCGACTTAAGGCAATGGGTGCCAATAAATTAGTTTTAAGCGCCATTTCAAGATCATCATCTTTTAAAGAACGGAGATCACCAACAGGGACAATACCGGCATTATTGATAAGCAGATCAAGTTTTCCAAAATGGAAATTAACAGCTTGAAGCAATTTTGATCGGTCTTCCGATTTTGTGATGTCGGCTTGAATAATATGAGAGACGGTATTTTTAGGCAGATTTTGTTGTGTTTCTATTAGTGGGTCTAAACGGCGCCCGCAAAGAATAATTTTCGCTCCTTCTGTGGCAAAGGCTTGGGCAAGAGCTCGACCAATTCCTGTACCGGCACCTGTGATTAAAATATATTTTTTATTAAGCTGCATATCGCTCCCCCTGGGTGGACGTGTCAATTTCTTCGAACATATCTCCCCATAAGCGATAAATCATTTTGATATTTTCGATGATGATATCTTGGGTTTCGATTGAAGTGATTTGGTTAACCGTTTTTTCAAAAAAAGCAACATGTTCGATGTCTAAAGCCCCGTGAGAACGGAGGTAGGAAAATCCTTTTCCGCTTGCATCTTTGCCGATATTTTGTCCAATCGAAGACGCCACTTTGTGCGCAAGATCAACGGAAATGCCTTCTAAAACATGCACCATTCCTAAAATGGCATAAGGACTAATATATTCGATGGCATAATGAAGATAGCCGATCATCGCTTTGTTGGGGATGTTGGGTTCGCCGTGTCGAACGTTTTCTTTATCGCCGCCAAGGGTTTCGATGTCGTCCAAGATCCATTCTTCATGGCCTTTTTCCTCATCAATATAGTTAATTAAGGCCGCCCGATAAAATCGATCTGAAACCGGGGTCTTGGCAAGGGAAAGGCCTAATAAAGGGCAGGTGAATTTCACATGGTGGTAAGCTTGTTCAAGATACGCACGATATAATTCTACAGAAACACCTTCTGTAAGGGCTTTTTGAATGATGTCACGGTTTAGGAAACGTTGTTTTTCAGTTTCAGTTTCCGTACAAAGTCGGTTAAAAAAAGTCATAGTTGATACTCCAATTCTTGCGTGTTTGAGTTTAAATTTGTAACGTGACATTTTTTTGGACGGGCATAATCAGGGGCGTAAAAAGTCAACATGTTGATTAGATCTTTAATTTGTTCATCGCCTTGAAAACCCTTAGCCCACTCTTGGCCAATATTGGATAAAGTGATGGTTGCAGATACATATTCCTGGCCATGTCCGGTAATTGTGCAGGACAGGATACGGGCGTCTGAAACAATCATTGCCTCTACCCATTTTGCATTAATGTTACGACCATAACTTGTCACGATGACATCATCTTTGCGGCCATAAACGGTCAGAAAACCATTGTTATCAAGAGATCCAATATCACCTGTATAATATTTTGAATGGGTTAAAGGAGGCTGGTTTAAATACCCTTCCATCAAGGAGGGGCCGGACAAAACAATTTCATTATCTTCAATCGTTAGGGTGATGTGGCTTAATGCTTTGCCAACGGTGCCGAGTTTATGTCGTTTTTTATAATTAACACAAACAACGGAACAGCATTCAGAAAGCCCATAACCCTCATAAATGGGCAAACCAACATTCCAGCCTTTTTCTGTTAGATTTTGAGGAACTGGCGCACCGCCAACGGCAATAAAACGAAGGCTTTTGGGAGCCTTGTTCTGTGTTGCCTCTAGGGTTGCGACCCAGCCCTTAAGCTGTTGTGGAACCAAAACGCAGGTTGTCGGATTGATTTCCTGAGACATTTCGACCAAAGGGCCAAGCTTTCCTTGGGCACAAGCCTTTGAAACCTCTGTTGCCAAAACCGTTGTACAGCCGGCGCTTAAGGGAATATAAATGCCACAAATTTGCTCTAATAACAGGGCAAAAGGTAAAACAGAAAGGTGAATATCGTCTGGCATAACGTCCGCGGCCTGCATTAGGGCCTTTATGCTCTGGTTTAACTGTTTACAGCCGTGGATGACCCCTTTGGGTTTTCCTGTGGTGCCAGAGGTGTAAATAATTTTTTGAGCGCCGGAGGTGACCTCGAAATTAGTATTTGAAGAATAAATCGTAAGATCCACAAGCACACAATCAATTTTTGCATCTTGTTGAATATGACCTATTTGCTCAGAACTAAAAAAGGGAGGGATTGGGATCACAGTTTTACCAAGTGCCATTAATGCAAGGTCTGTAACCAACCATTCCAAACTGTTATCCGCCCAAAGGGCATATGTTTTTTGAACACCTTTAAAATGTGCCATTGTACCTGAAATATAACAAACAAGATCATGATAGCTCACGTGCTGTTCGCCCTCAATCACGGCGATTTTATCGGGCGTCTTCTGAGCTGTTTGTTGCAGAGAAAAAAGAGCGCTAAGCATGAACTTCTCCTGGTATTGTGAGGGAAAGTGGTGCTTTGTTAGAATCTAAAACAGCAAAAACAGCCGGATCTTGGGTGTAATAACTTCCCCATTGTTCCGGTACGCTGACAGCCGAGATATCGGCCGAGGCAATTTTTACTAAAGGCATTCCAGCGTGAAGAAGTATTTTTTGAAGCTGTTGGGTAATGGTGAAAATGCCAACAGGCTTACGGAATTTTCGAGCAAGCTTGATGACTTCAGAGATAAATGGAAATAATTGTCCGGATTTATTGCTGGCCAGTGTTGTGATTTCTAAAATATCGTCACACGAAAAGCGGGTTTTAAAAACGTCTGAAACACGCTGTTCGAGGGGGAGGCTTAAATAGCAATTTGAAAAAAAACCTGACGTGGAAAAACGAACCCCCGCCGCGCAGGTGATTTTTCCACAATCATCGGTTAAGGCTAAAATTAATGGTGGAAATTCTGTAATGAAGGCGGTGTACTTCTTAAGATAGATATTTTTGATATGTGCCTCGGCTTGTTTACGCAGAGGATGATTTTCGTTGATAAGAAGTGTGTTGGACATTGTAACCGCCTTTTTTAAACACTTTAATATATTGTTTAGTGTGGCAGGTTTGGCTTACAACAATCTTACAGCTTTTTGGGAAAACGAAGTATAAAGATGGCACCGCCATTCGGCGCGTCCGAGACGAGGATTTTACCGTGGTGCTGTTTGATGATGGTTTTGACAATCGATAATCCAAGACCGGCACCCGTTTTATTGCTCTGTTGAGGGGCACGCCAAAATCTTTTGAAAATAGATTTTTTATCTTTGTCGGAAATGCCACTACCGGAATCTTTAATTAAAATTTGATGTGGTTTTGAAACATCAATGTAAACGGTTGTTTGTATGCGTGTGTGCTGCAACGCATTTTCAACAAGGTTTTGGATGGCATGATATAAAGTTTCTTTATTTGCGTTAATATGATTAGCTTCTGTACCGATAACTTCAATAAATTTATCCTGTTTCAGGCCAAGTGGTGCCAGTAAACTGGCAATATCAACCGCAACGGTATGAAGGTCAACCTCGTCCATAAGCGATGCATCAAGGTTTTCTAATTGGGCAGATTTTAAAAGTTGAGAAACCATCCTTGTCATTCGTTTTATATCAGGGGAGAGTTTTTTAGCAAGCTCTGTGTCTTTTGAATTGTCGATATGGGCTTGTAACACGGCAAGGGGAGTCCGGAGTTGGTGTGCCGCATTTGCCGTGAATTCTTGCTGTTGCTCAAACCCTTTTTCGAGGCGTTCAAGCGCAGAATTAATACCCGTGACAAGGGGCAGGATTTCAGCAGGAAGTTTTATTTTAGAAAGACGAATATTTGTTGTTTGAGGGGTAATCGCCTTGGCTTCTTCTGACACACGTAAAATAGGTTTTAGGCTGCCGCGGATTGTGATTGTGATAATACCTAATAATGAAAAAATAAACATCAAAAGGTAAAGGATTGTTTCTTTAAACATTTCTTCAAACAAGGTATCAACCAAAACATCACTATGTTTTTCGTTTTGGGCAACTTGAATATAATAGGTTTTATGGTTCAAGATTTTTGTAAGTGTGGCACCATACATTTGTTGATCGGCTGTTTCAAACATTTCCAAAAAATCGGTGTTTAAAGCTTGCGTGTGATTGCCAGAACTAAAAAGAACATCACCTTGTTCCGAGAGAATTAAATAAACATATTGTCCGTGCGCATTTTTATATTCCTTTTGTAAGGAAAAGGGCAAATCAAGGATGAGTTGATTGTTTTTATCAAGAGAAAGATGATGCTCTATATCTTTGGCTTGGCTGTGAAGCCCCCGGTCTCTTAACGTATCAACAGTGCTGATAAACGAAAAATAAAAAACGGCAAAAATGGCAAAAACCATTACAAAAATCAAACCCATTACCCGACAAAGCAGCCGTTTAAAAAGCGAAGGGGCAGCAGCGGTCGAGCTCATATAATTTTATTCCTCTAATAAATATCCAACACCACGTATGGTATGGATTGTTACAGAAGCATGGTTTTTTTGCAATTTCTTACGCACCCTGTGAACGGCAACTTCAACGGAATTGGTGGAAACGGGGTCGCCAAAACCATAAATTTTGTCTTCTAAAGAGGATTTAGCAACAACATGATTAACCCGACGTAACAATATTTCGAGAACATCCGTTTCGCGACTGGTAAAAGTAATGGCGTTTCCTTGGATCGTGATTTCGCGGTCAACGGTGTCAAAAAAAACATTTCCGGCTTTTAATTTCAGGCCTAACGCCCCGCCTGGGCGACGGAGTAGGGCTTTGATGCGTGCGATGAGTTCTTCCATGTCAAAAGGTTTTAAAAGATAATCATCCGCACCAGCATTTAAGCCCCCAACACGATCCGACAAACCATCTCGAGCGGTTAAAATTAACACAGGCGTGCTGTCTTTTTGTTCACGTAGAGTTTCCAAAATGTGAAGGCCATCACCATCAGGTAAACCCAAATCGAGTATAATGGTGTCAAAGTTGGACGTTTTGATCGCGGAGACACCCTCATCAACAGTACCAAAGGCATCAACAACAAGTCCTGCCTCAGATAGGCCGTGTGTAATGGCCTGCGCAAGTTGTAAATCATCTTCAATTAATAATAAACGCACCTATTTATTCCAATATATATTGAACATTTGAACCGTCACTTCCCGTAAGTTGAAACTTAACGAGTAAACCAAGTGGAGTGTACCATAATTCTCTTTCAAGGTCGCCTTGGACTTTAAAATGTTCGGCTTTTACGTGTTGACCTTTAACGGTGATCGTTTCAAATCCAAGGTTTGTTGTGGTGACTTTCATTTGTGATCCATCAAGCGTATTGAGCAAGATATTTTGTTCTACAACGGCCTTATTCCACAAGCTTGCGGGGATAATATTTGCCTTTGCAGATGAAAATTTACCATCTGCGTCAATCGCCAAATCGGGAGCGTTTTTTGTGACATTCATTTGGTGTTTTCTGCCATCATCATTTGTTTTACTCCAAAGAGAGGTCATTTGGTCTCCCTGCCACGTTTCTCGGCTATTGTGTTCAAAATGGTAGGCTGTAACAAAAAGCACCTTAACTTTAATGCGTGTTGTGATATTGACGCTTGTTTTATCATTAGAATGTGTAAAAACCATTCGATGAGAGCCAATTTTATCACCTTTGCGCATCACACTAAAATTTAAAACACCATCATCTGGTACGGTTGCAGCAAAAGAAGGGGGCGCAACGGTAAATATTAAGACTGGTAAAAGAGCAAAAAGAAAACGGCGGAAGATTTTCATGACAGTAGATCCTTGTCGTATATAAATGAGGGGTCTGTCTTTTTACTATCACAAAATTGTCTTACAGAGAGCTTACAGGAAAGGCGCTTTTACAAGTTTAGAGTGGTTTTTGGGTGTGTTTTTACTGAACAAAAATGACTTTTTTGAGAAGAATAAACATTCTCTTTGTAAACAAAGGCTTGCGCGTATTCATGCGACTGTATGTGAGTAAAAGAGGTTTTTTTACGTTTTACCCTTTAAAGTAAGATGTTTCGATATAACTTAAATAATAAGAATATCCTAGAAAACAAATATGATCGTCATACTTATGTACTCATTTTGGCAAAAAATCGTTATCGTTACAGTTGTCTATATTTTGGCTGCTCTTATTGGCGAAATGTTGACGACTCCCTTTGGCTATGCATCCTTTTTTTGGGCCGCGGGGGGGACATCATTATTTTTTATTCTTTACTGGGGATATGGAGTATGGCCTGGAATTTTTTTCGGGAGTGTTCTTGCGTCAATCATCGAAAGCTATATTGATGGTGGGGTGAATCCTGATCTGGTCTTTTTTACATTAAGTTTATTTTTTATGGCTTTTACAGTTGTGATCAAGGCGGTATTCCCCGCGATCATTTACCGCAGTATTGTGTCATGGCCAACGCCGTTAAAAGAATATTCTGATATTATTTGGTTGATTGTAATTGGGGGGGGCTTAGGGGCGTTAATTTCTTCGGTTATGATTGGGGGTTTTTTTTATTCGGTAAATATTACCGAGGAAGGAAGCGGTTTTTATCGGTGGTTTTTATGGTGGGCGGGTGATGCTCTTGGCATTGTTGCGGTGACGCCTTTGATGATTATGATGTCGCTTCCCAAAGAACAAACACCGTGTTCACGTAAAATGCACGTTGTCATACCGGTGGCTCTTGCGATGAGTCTTATTATCGGCTTTTTTATGTTTTTAAAAAACACGCATGAAACAAACCAAGAGCAACGGTTTGCGCAGGATGCTGAAAATATTAATTCAATTATCGATCTTAGGCTGCAAAAATATCAACAAGCCAGTAAGTCGGTGCAGGCATTTTATAATGCGTCAAATTATGTCAGCCGAGAAGAATTTAATATCTTTACCAAACATCTGGTCGCAAAAAACGAGGGCATCAAAGCCCTTTTTTGGATGCCTCGTGTGCCTTATAATAACCGTCCCGTTTTTGTGCAAGATGCCAAGTTAGATGGTGTTGATTTTAAAATGGTTGAACGCAATGCTAAAGGGATCATGGCGCCCTCTCGTAAAAGAGAAATTTATTTTCCTATTTATTATATTTATCCTTTCCTTGAAAATAAGGATCTTTTTGGCCTAAATATGTCGGCAGATGAGGAATATCAAGAGGCCTTATTAACATCTGAAGAAGAAGCCATTGATGTTGCAACAAAAACAATTCAACATCAGAAACGTTATATAGCCAGAAACACATTATCTTTTTTTATTTTTGCACCTGTTTTTGAACAAGGGGGCGTAAATGATAGTGACCTGAGAGGGTATGTTGGCGGTTTATATGATTTGAATAAAGTGTTTGATAAATTACGGTTTTATTTGGAAGGTCGCGATAAAACAATTTTAGTTTACGAGCAAGATGCTAAAGGGAATTATCAAAAATTTTTCGAAATAAGGTCAAATAAAACGGCGGGACGCGGTGGTTATTTTATGTATACAAATGAAGCTGATAATGAATATAAAAGTTCAACCGAAGTTGTCGTGAGTAGTCGGAAATGGCGTGTTGAAATTAGTCAGCCAAAGCTACGACCTAGTGAAACATTACCGATGATTTATTTTGTAACGATGATTTTTGGTATTTTATTTATTTCTGCACTGGTTGTTTTAATGTGTATTACAAGAACAGAAGAAAAAGTCGCCTAATAGGGTCTGAAGTAGATTTTAGAACAATATTAAAAGAAGGAAACGCTTGCGATTTCCTTCTTTTAATTATGCGGATGAATTTTTTTTTATTCTAAATGGGCATGGAGCATCCATTTGTTTTTTTGATGGATTTCAATACGACGAATGGCCAGATCAATACTGGGCTGATCATTCGCTTTTTCCGCAACCTTTAAAAGTTCGTGGGCGCTTTGGACAAGAAGATCTTGATCGTTAGAGAGTTTTTGAATCATTTCTAAGGCTTTGGGGTAGGCATTTTCCTCTTCAATAGAGCTGTATTTTTGGAACGCCGTGAAGCTTCCCGGTGTTGGTGCACCGATAATACGGATACGCTCAGCAATCTCATCAACGGCAAGGCTTAGCTCTTCGTATTGCTGTTGAAAAAGAACATGCAGGGAGTTAAACATTGGCCCCACAACATTCCAATGATAGTTTTGTGTTTTTAAATAAAGACTATAAGAGTCTGCAAGTAAGTTTGTGAGATTTTTGACGGTGTCTTGTTTGTTTTCGTTTGGCATTTTAATCTCCTGGAAATATTAAATAATGTTAATTGATAAAAAGAGCCTGATCGACGGCTGAAACAACGGCGGCGATTTTAATACAATGTTGAACGCCTGTTTTACTAATATAGTTTTTTTCAGCTTCGTGGACATGGGCGTCTATACACATGCCACAACCATTAAAGGCAGATACCGCTAGACAATAGAGTTCAAAATCAACTTTTTTAATCCCAGGGTTGCCGATGACATTCATACGTAACCCTGCAGGCAGTGTTTGGTAATCTTTGTCACTGACGAGGTGAATAAAGCGATAATAAATATTATTCATGCCCATGATGGATGCCGCGGCCTTGGCTGCATTAACTTCGTCATCAGATACATATTCTTTTGCCAAGAGGCTGATATTTTGAACAATAGTCTCATTTTTACTGGCATATGCAGAGGATAGCGCAATGCCCATAATTTGGCTGTTATTAAGACCAGATTGCGGGTCTTGGCGCAAAACAGCGGTTAAATTAAGTTTGATGTCTTTGGCATAGTCTTTAATTGGATCTTTGAGGTGGTTTAATGGTGACATGTGTCTCTCCTGTATTCCTGAGGTTTATAATTATAGAATATCAGGATTATCAGAATAGTTAAAATCGATTGATTTTATATATTTGATAGATTTTAACTATTTCTAATAACAAAAACTTATCTCAAAGTGATGCCTTCCATAAAAAATGCCCTATATTAAGATTATAGATACTTTTCTATTGAGCCGTAATGGACCAAAAATTTGCAGGTGCTGTTATGTTTAAAATTATTCCAAATGGTATGAATGATGTTCTCACGATCCAGTCGATCGGTCGTTTGACGCATAAAGATTACCGAGGCCTCGCCGGATTATTAGATCAAACAGTCGAGATGGAGGGGGCTATTTCTATGATGTTTGATATGCGTGAATTTAAGGGAATGACTCCTCAGGCGATGTTTGATGATTTTATATTAGGCATACGTCATTCACATAGTTTTAATTATGTGGCAATTGTTGGAAACCAAAAATGGGAAAAATGGGCGGCAAAAGTTGCGGGTCTTATTATTTCCGCAGACGTTCAATATTTCGAAGAAAATGAGTTTGACGCGGCTTGGCGGTGGGTTTGTAAAGGCCAAAAAAAATTAAACGCTGCATAATGAACTGTAAAATATATTCAGATAAACCCTAGAAACAAGATCAATGAGGTCTTGTTTTTTTTAGGTATTTGTATTTGGCATCGCTTTTGCGATGTTTTCTTTTATCGGCAGGTGAATGGACTTTGAAAATAAGCCGTGATGCGTATGACGTGGAAAATGTGTATCCGGTTTGTTTGTAAATAAGGATCCGTTGTTTTCGGGTGCTTTTATTTCTTTAGCCGGAAAATTTGTTTTTTGTGCCACGGTAAAACAAGATTTTTGGAGGCTTTGAGGAATAGATTGTTGTTGTTGGCACAGAATAAAGTCATTCGCTGATGCTTCATTATAGAGGCCTGAAATGTAAAGTGTTAGGCAAACCACAAAAGTTTTAAAAAAGGTCATTTAGTCTCTCATTTCTTTATGTTCTTTTATACTATAGAAAATTTTCAGAAGATCAATTTGTCATTTTTAATGAAAAGTTAAGATCTTTGTGAGTGTTTTTCATATTTCAGTTGTTGAGAGTTATATAATATGTTAAACCTTGTGTCAATATTAATCGTTCTGTGGGTGTTTTAGGGGTTGCTTACTAATCAATAGTATGCAATTTTTCCTTAAATTCCACGGGTTATAGAGTTTTACAATTTAGAGAATCACACGAGGGTAAATTATGTCTCAGAATAAAACAAAACGGATCGATCAAAACCAAATTCAGCGCCTATATAAAAATAACTGGTTGAAATCAACATCGATTTCACCGGCATCTATTGTCGTTGCAACGATGGCTTTGACGGGTTCTGTTGTACCGTTGTCCTCCGCAAATGCTGTTGGACTGAACGAGGTACCAACGGGCGGGAATGTGATCGCTGGTGATGCTAAAATTAAAAACCCTTCCGCGGGTGTTCTTAATGTAAAACAAAATACAAATCGTGTGGTGATTGATTGGAATACATTTAACATTGGTAAGAATGCAACAACAACCTTTAAACAGCCTAGTTCAACCGCAATGGCTGTTAACCGTGTAACAGGCCCTGGAAATGATCCCTCAAAAATCCTAGGTAAGTTAAAAGCCAATGGTCAAATTATGATTTTGGATAGTAACGGTGTGTTCTTCGGTAAAAATTCTGTGATTAATGTTGGTGGTATCGTTGCCAGTACGGGTGATATTGATGTTGATAAATTTATGTCAGGCCGGAATAAATTCAGCCTTAAATCTGCCAATACAGGCTCAATCGTAAACAAAGGCTCGATCACAATTAAAGAAGGTGGTCTTCTCGCATTTGTGGCGCCTTACGTGAAAAACTCTGGAACAATTACAGCCAAGCTTGGCCGTGTGTCTTTAACCGCAGGTAAAAAAGTAACGATTGATTTAACGGGTGACCAACTTGTTCAAATCGCTGTAAACAAAGAATTAGAAGATGCGCTTGTTGAAAATAGCGGCGATATCATTGCAAATGGTGGCCGGGTGACCCTTTCGGCTTCTGTTGCCAAAGAAGTTGTTGATACAGTAATTAATATGGATGGTTATATCCGTGCCAATAGTTTTGATGTGGTTGATGGTAAAATCATCTTGGATGGTGGCGCTAACGGTAAAGTAAAAATTGCAGGTGCAATGGATGCCAAAAGTGGCTCTGTTGATGTAACGGGAAATGAAATTATTCTGGCTTCAACGGCTTCAATTGATGTTTCTGGTAAAGTGGATCGCAGCCCAAGAGGCGGTGATGAAGGTGACGGTGGCTTGTCTTTAGCAGCACTTGCGGAACCATCAAGCATTGAAGATGCAGGGACGGTTAACCTTGGAAATGAAGATACTCAAAAACTTTACATTAATCGCGGTGCAGAAATAAAAGCAGACGGCGTACGCGAAGGTAATGGCGGAAACGTGACGTTGCTTTCACAAGATACAGGTTATTATGGCTCTATTTCTGCAAAAGGCGGAAATAATGGCGGCGACGGTGGTGTTGTTTCTGTCTCCGGTGTTAACACGCTTGTTTATAATGGTCTCGTGGATACAAGTGCTAAAAACGGAAACATGGGGAGCGTCAGCTTAGACCCAACGGATCTTGTCGTTTGGGATGGTTTTGGACCCATTCCTATCGGTTCCAGTGTTAATGCTCAATTCCTTGCGCAAACATTAGGCCTTAGCAATGTGAACCTGATTGCCGGAAATACGATTACGTTTGTGGATAATATTGACCTGAGTTATTACAATTTTGGTGTTGATGTGACGACAGGTGATTTGAACTTGGTCTCTGACACCGTAAATTTAAACAATGATCTGACGATGGGTCTCGGAAATCTTTTTGTTGATGCAAATACCGTTAACCTTGACGGTCGCGTTTATGGGCATGATGGAGCAGAGCTTGATCAAAGCCGAATGGGAAGCAGTTCAGCCGTTGTAAATGTTCTGAGCAACCAAGCCCGAATTCAACAAGCTATTCACCTTGTAACAGCAGGCGGTGATGTTACTGTTTCTGCGGGGGACTATCAAGAAAACCTCGTCGCTTATAAAGCGTTAACGTTACAATCAGCTACGGGTGATGTGCCTGTTCTAACAGGAACAACACCAGGCGGAACAGTGATCCTGATAACAGCTTCAAATGTGACGGTTGATGGCTTTAAACTTAAAGCACAAGTTATTGGTAGTGTCGGCGGTTCACCAAAAAGCCAATATGGTATTTATGCAGATGGTGAGAATAACCTGACAATCCAAAATAACACCTTAAAAGGCTTCACCGAAGATGGAGTTTATATTTCGGATGCAGAAAATGTTGATATCCTGAATAACCGTCTAACTAATATTGGTCGGGACGGGGTTTACGTTCAAAACAGTGAAGAAGTAACAATCACCGGCAATACCATTTTTGCTAAAAATGGTAATTTAGGTGCAGGTCGTAATGCGATTAAAGTTTTTGATACATATGGCTCTTACATTGCGTATAACACTGTGAAAACCGATGGCGGTTCTTCAACGGGACGTCATGGTATTAAAGTACAAGATAGTGAAAACACAATTGTTCGTAATAACGATGTTGATGCCGCCGGTCTTGATGGTATTAACGTATATCTCAGCACAAATAGCCGTGTTTACGAAAATGATATTTCAAACGCAAACCGTGATGGTATTGGGGTGCGTAAAAGCAAAGACACACGAGTTTCTGCAAATATGATTGATAAGAGTGCGGTGCATGGCGTTTATGCGAAATTAAGTGATGTTATAATTACAAGCAACAAAATTACCGATGCCGGTGATGATGGTATTAATTTAGATCAAACCACGGATTCAACATTACTTTGGAATGAAGTGTCAGGTTCTCTTGACAATGGTATTGAGGTTAACGGTGGTTCTGATACTTTGATCTCATCAAATACGATTATGGATGTTGGCAATGATGGTATCCAAGTTAATGAAACATTCTCAATCGAAATCACAGGGAATACCGTTACCCGTACTGGAAATGAAGGTATCGAGGTTATGGGATCCGATGGGGTTGTTGATGTTATCGGCAATGTTGTTGATCAAGCCGGTTGGAATGGTATTAAAATCGGGAATATGGTTTTTGGATCGTCTACAACGGTTCAAAGAAACAGCGTCACAGGCGCTATGGATGATGGTATTGATGTTGGTTACAGCTCAGATGTTGATATCTCATATAATACGGTTACGGGATCTGGTGATGATGGGATCGACCTTGAAAACAGCCGTGACGTAACGGTTGCTGAAAACACCATTTCAAATACGGCTGGTGATGGTATTGATGCATACTCTATCGATGATGCAAGCCTTTTAAATAACATTGTGACGGCGTCTGGCGATGACGGTATTGATGTTTACTCAAGCTCAAACTTTGATGTGACGGGTAATATTGTTTCAGATTCTTCTGATAATGGGATCGAAGTCGGCAACAGCAGCTTTGCTTCCGTTGATCGAAACACAGTTTCAGCTTCGGGAATGGACGGTATTAATATGTCCCGTAGTGATCAAATGGGTGTAAGCGGTAATGTTGTGTTTACAGCAGGACAAGATGGCATCCATCTTGCGGGCATCACGTCAAGCGACATTGTTGGAAATACAATCGGAGACAGATTTGCAAATGGCGCAACCCGTGACGGTATTCACCAATTTGGTGGTTCTGATAATGACATTGTAGATAATGAAATTATCAGTGGCAGCCTTGGTTTTGGCGCAGGGCGTGACGGTATCCATGTTGAAAATGCAGCGAACACCAATATTATTGGAAATGACATTCTGGCAACATCAGGCCTTGGTCCTGTGACAACGCAAGGTGCGGGACGCGATGGTATTTTTGTGGGGAATAGCACAAATACAGATATCTTAAATAATCAAATCCGCGCAAGCTTAGCGGGCGGATCGCCTTTCCCTTTCCCGACCCTTTTAAGAGGGCCTTTCCCACCAGCACCATCTGGTAATGCAATCGCTGCAGGACGTGATGGCATCCATGTTGAACGGAGTATAAATACGGATATCGAAGATAATATAATCACTGCACAAAAATCAGGTGGCTTCCCATTTTTTGGCTTTTCTTCGGGTTCAGCAACAGGTGCAGGCCGTGATGGTATTTTTGTGAGCAAAAGCTTTGACAACAATATTGAAGACAATAACATTAATGCATCGGGATCAAATGCAATTGGTGCGGGGCGTGATGGTATTCATCTCGAAAACACGGGTTTAAATACAATTATCGGGAATTCAATTTCTAGTAATAGCTTTTCAAGAGCGGCAGGCCGTGACGGTATTTTTGTTAGCGATAGTCTTGCCACTTTAATCATGGCCAATAATATTGCAGCAGGTATCTTTTCAACAGGTGTTGGCCGTGATGGTATTCATGTTGAACGCAGTGCCTTAGAGGCCCTTATCGGCAATAGAATTTCTTCAGCCTTTGGCCCATCGGGTTATGCGGCGGGGCGTGATGGCATTTATTTAAGCCATACTGCAGGATCTCTTATTGCTTATAATATGATCGGTGACGGATTGGGTCGTGTAATCGGGCGTAATGGGATTACGGTTAATAATTCCGTTGCAAACTTTATCATATCAAACCAAATCAGCAATGTTGCAAACAATGGTATTGATATGAATAAAACTTTATTAAATGTTGTTGCAGATAACAATATTTCCAATACCGGAGGTCATGGAATTGATATCAGCCGCAGTGCTTTAAGTGCGGTGCTTGGCAATACAGTTTCATCTGTTGGCCTAAATGGAATTAATGTTTCAAGAACATTTGGAACACGGATTGCGGGCAATTCGGTGTCTGATGCAGAACATTGGGGCATTCGTTTACAAAAAACAGTTGCAAGCGCGGTTGTTGATAATGAAATTGAAGATGTTGGCAACGCAGGTATTCGTTTAGATAACAGTATTTTTGCAAATGTTGCAGACAATGATATTTCAGGGACAGGTTATAACGGTATCTATATTCGAAACAGCATGTTTGTAAATGTTTCTGATAACGTTGTGATGGATACATCAACAAACGGAATCAAAGTTTTAGGTGGACATTTTGTGTCTGTTGAAAAAAATGAAATTTCGGATACAGGCCGTAACGGTGTTGCCGTGATTGATAGCCATGATGTTGATGTAACGCGTAATGAGATTTCAGATACAAATGAAAATGGTGTATTTGTTCAAGACGGTGAGAATATTGATGTCCTGCGTAACATCATTTCCGATATCGGAGATGACGGGATCGATGTTGAGGACAGCAACAATGTTGTTATCTCTCGTAACCAGATTAGCTCTGTTGGTGATGATGGTATTGACCTTGAACATAGCGAAGAAGTTACAATCGCACGCAATAATATCTCAGATACAGATGATGACGGGATTACCGTTGAACATAGTGAAGATGTGGCCATTGTTGCAAATACAGTATCAGATACGGGTGATGACGGGATCGATATCCATGATAGCCGTAATGTAGATGTGCTTCGGAATACAATTGAAGGCACAGGAGATGATGGTGTTGATGTTTACAATAGCGGCACTGTAAAGGTTAATGGTAATACAATTAGCGATATCGATAGCGATGGTGTTGAAATTGTTGACAGTAATAATGTCACAATCGCGCGGAATTCAATCACCGGTGTTTCTGATGATGGCATCGATGTTGAAGACAGCTGGGCTGTTGATATTCTCGGTAACCGGATTGACGATATCAGCGAAGATGGTATTGAAGTCGAAGACAGTAACAATGTTACAATCGCACGAAACAATATCTCTGAAGTTGGTGAAGATGGTATCGAAGTTGAGGGTAGCCGTCATGTTGATATCCTTAATAACGCGGTATCTGATGCGGGCGATGATGGCATTGATGTTGATGATAGTGGCGAAATTCTTCTTGCGCGTAATTATGTGTCTGGTGTCGAAAACAACGGGATCGAAGTTACACACAGTAACGAGGTTCGTGTTGTTAACAATAGATCTGGTAACACAGGCGAAAATGGTATTTATATCTCAGAAAGCAGTGACATAGATGTGCTTCGTAATGATGTTTGGCATAATGATAACAACGGAATTTTGGTTGAAGAAAGCGATGATGTTCGTGTCCTCTTTAATGATGTTGAAGAAACTGATGAAGACGGTATCCGGATTGTTGACAGTGAAGATATTGACGTACGCGGTAACGACATCGAAGAAACAGGCGGCAACGGTATTTCAGTTGTTGATAGCGAAGGTGTTGATGTTATTAGAAATGATCTCCACGATATTGGTGCAAATGGCATTTATGTTCTCGACGGTCAACATATCCAAATTATTGGCAACGATGTTGAAGAGGCCGATGAAAATGGGGTCTTCATTGAAGAGAGCGAAGAAATTATCCTCCGCGCTAATGATGTCGAAGACTCTGGTAATAACGGAATTTTAATTTCCCAAAGTGACGATATCCTGGTTGTAAATAATGATATCGAACACGCAGATGGAAGCGGTATTGTTGTCATCGGTGGCCAACATATTCAAATTATCGGTAACGATATTGAAGAAATTGATGAAGACGGTATCTATGTTAACGATAGCGAAGAAGTAAATATCCTTAGAAATGATATCGATGAAACGGGTGATGATGGGATTGTTGTTTACAATTCACAAGAAGTGAACATCCGAGGTAATGATGTTGTTGATGCCGGTGGTGAAGGTATTGAGGTTGACGAAAGCGAAGATGTCGTTATTGCCAACAACTATATCGAAGATAATGGCAGAGAAGGCATTGATGTTGATGACAGTGAAAATGTCCGGATCATCAATAACATACTTCGTAATATCGGTAGTGATGGTATCAAGGTCGATGACAGTGAAAATGTCCGCATTGTTGGTAACGACATTGACGGGAACCGTCATGATGGTATCGAAGTAGACGATAGTGAAGATGTTTATATCGCGGGTAATACGGTTGCCAACTCAGGTGATAATGCCATTGAGCTAGATGATGTTAATGACGTTGAAGTTTTTGATAATATCATAACTAATGCGGGAGGTGATGGTATTGATATCGATAGCTCTTCAGATGTTCTTGTTTTAGCAAATAGCATTGACGGATCGGATGAAAACGGGATCGAGATCACTTATTCAAATGACATTGATGTGCATAACAATGAAATCACCAATACCGGAGACAGTGCAGTTTATGTCAGCCGTAGTGAAGATGTTGATATTGCCCTGAACATTATTGATGATGCAGATAACGGTGTTGAACTTGATGAGGTTGATGGTTTAACGTTAACTGAAAATCTTATTCAAAATACCAACATCGGTCTGAATGCGCTTGGCCCATATAATGGTGATATTACGCTGACCGATAATGTGTTTGTGGATAATGAAATCGGCGCAGCTTTTGGTAGTGGTGACATTGAACTTGCAGGCGTGAATACATTTACTGGTGGAGATACAGCATTGCTCTTCTCTCCGGCTGACGTTGAAGAAGAACCTGAATTCTTCTTCCCAGAGCAACGTTTCTTTGATGGCCCTCCGCGTCGTGAAGGTCCAGAACCAAGAACATCAGAATTAACGCTTGTTGGCGATACAATTGGCTCAACAGTTTTCTCTGGTCAGCAAAGTTTCTTTATCGAACTTCGGAATGGGGCTTTCTTTAACCCAGGCACACCAACGATTATTGATGCAACAGGGGCAACATTTGATGGTATCCAAGCAGGAACACCATTAACTCAAGCTCAATACAATTATATCGAAGGCAAAATTAATGACTTTGATGATAATGGAACATTAGGTCAAATTTTTGTGGGTTCTGTGCCAGCCATTTTGAACTCGGAAGATCTTTTTCCAAATGGCATTGAAGGTTTTGCGGCTACAGCAGGTGGAAGCTCGGTAACCTTAACAGGTCTACCATTTATTCCGGGAATAAACGGACAAATTTCCGCAGCAGATTTAGCGAGAATTTCACCAGCCGCGGGTGGTGATGGTTCTGCTGAAAGCCTAAATGCACTTGAACCGGCTGCCGGTGGTGCAGAAGCAGGGTGTTGGTCTCAAATGGGATCACTCGCGGGACAAGGCGCGGTCACCTTTAGCTTTGATTCTTCTCCATCCGTTTCACCCGCAGGTGGTAGCGATTGTGGAAGCGAAAGTTAAACGCAGATAAATCTATTGTTTTAAACCCCAGTCTTGATTAACATTAATCAGCTGGGGTTTTTCTTTGCCCGTTCGGGCTGAATCCAGACTTGTTTTCATTACTTCTATGGGATACAACTTGGGTAAGTAGATGATTCTAATTGATTAAATGTTATTATTTGAGGTTTCACGATGAAAAATATTGCTTATGTTGCCCTTTTTACCGCTGCAATTGCTCTGACGTCAGGTCAAGCTTTTGCCCAAGCAGTACCGGGGAGTGCAGATGTTTCTCGTGTACCCAAGCGTTTGGAAAAACCAACGGACTTTAATGACATTGATGTTTCGGTTCAAGTTGAAGAAGGCCAAGAACGTTCCGCACCCGCAGGTGCTGAAAAAGTTAAGCTAAAACTCAAAGCAATCGAACTTTCCGGCGCAACTGTTTATTCGGATAAAGAATTAATGCGTGTTTATGGCGATAAAGTTGGCACACAAATTACATTGGCTGACGTTTATGGCATTGCCTCACAATTGACGGCAAAATACCGTAACGAAGGTTTTATTCTTACGCAGGTTATTGTACCTCCCCAAACGATTGAAACCGGTTTGGTGAAACTGCAAGTTGTTGAAGGTTTTATCGATAAGATTTCGGTTGAAGGGCAAACGCGTAATAATAAAGATAAAATTCGTAAAATCGCCAAAGCATTAACCAAAAATCCGCCGTTAAATTCTAAAACACTTGAACATGTTTTATTGATTTTAAATGATATGCCTGGTGTTGAGGCACGTAGTGTTTTATCACCTTCTTTAACGACACCTGGGGCATCGGATGTTGCCATTGTTGTCAGTGATGGTAAAAAATACGAAGGTTTTGCTCAACTTGATAACCGTGGTTCACGTTATTTAGGCCCGCTTCAAATGAATTATGAAGGCCAAACAAATTCGTTGCTCGGGTTTAATGAAAATATTGCGTTACAATATGTGACGGCACCAGATGGTCAGCCGGATCGTGAGATGGATTTTGTTAGCCTTTCTTATATGCAGCCTGTTGGTAATTTTGGTACGACGCTTGAAGGCGCAGTTAGTATGGCATGGACGGATCCTGGATTTGAATTGTCGCAATTTGATATTAAAGGTAAATCTGAAAGCTTTTTACTTCGCGCGGTTCATCCTTTTATTCGAACACGGAATAAAAATTTAAATTTCAGCGTACAATTTGATGCGTTAAATTCAGATCGTAGTGATAATGTCACCGTTGGTGATACCGAAGACCGTGTGCGCTCTCTTCGTCTTGGGGGTTTATACCAATTCTCAGATCGTTTTGTTGGTGTAAATACAATTGGCGGTGAAATCAGCCAAGGTTTGGATATTCTTGGTGAACGGGGTTCTGGGAGCACAAATTTAACCAAAGCCCGTGGCCGCAGTGATTATACCAAAGTTAACGCATCGATTTCTCGGGTACAATATTTAACCGATGGTGTTGAACTTCAAGCCTCTGTTAAAGGTCAAAAATCAGCCCATAACCTACTTTCTTCCGAAGAATTTGGTATTGGTGGCGCAGAATATGGCCGTGCATATGATAATTCAGAAATTGTGGGTGAAGATGGTGTCGCAGGAAGCCTAGAAATCCGCTGGGATAACCCAAAAGAGATTAAATATGTGAACGCGTATCAGCTTTTTGGTTTTTATGACATCGGCCGTGTTTGGGATCGTGATAACACCGTTGCCCAAAATAGAATTCAATCCATTGCGTCTCTGGGCGCTGGTGTTCGTGTTAGCGTAACCGATATCATTGATACATCTTTGGAGTTTGCAATGCCGTTAACGCGTAATGTAGAAACCAGAAATGATAAAGACACACGTGTTTTCATGACATTGTCTGCAAGCTATTAATCAACGCGACTTAATTTTAGTGTAAACAAAAACCACCTCCTCTTATAATAGAGGGGTGGTTTTTGTTTAAGGAAAGGGATCTGAAAATGGCCGGGATCATGATTGATCGTGCAACACGGAATTGTGTGTTAGGTAGTGCTTTTGTGTGTCTTATCTTAATGCTTCCCACGCTAAATTATTATTATAACTGGGACTTACCTATGATGGGGTTTCCGCTGGCGTTGCTTAGTAATGGTATTGGTTATATGAGCATTTTTTTTCATGAAATTGGCCATACAATTTTTTCATGGGGCTATGGTTATGTTACCGTGCCGTATTTTGATTTTTTTAACGGCGGTGGCATGTCAATGCCGTTGTCAGAGCAGTCGCATTTGTTATCTCTTTTTATTCTTTCCGGCGGTGCATATGGAATTTTTTTAATTCGGGATTATAGGGTCGTTTTTTGGCTCGCAATGGGTTTGTGGCTGTTTCTGTTTATAACGTCTTTTATGGGTTTTCATGAAACGGTAATTTTATTTATGGGGCATGTATCGGAGCTTATTGTGGGCAGTTTTTTTATCTATCGGGCTTTAATGAACTGGGTTGTTAAGGCCGGTGTTGAAAGGCATTTTTACGCGATCATTGGGTTTTTTATGATTTTCTCAAATATCCGAGATTTTATCGGATTGATTGTCAGTGATATTGAACGTAATGTTTATGCAGCGCAAAAAGGTGCGTTTCATATGGGGGATTTTAGCCGTATTGCAATTGATGAGTTAGGCGTATCTCTTGAAGCCGTATCTGGTTTTGCTTTCGCTATTGCGATGATATTGTTAATACTGCCTTTTGTCGTTTATGCGTTTGAAAGACGGTATATTGAAGCTGAGAATATTGAAAATATTGGATAAGGCATTATCTTATTGTACGATGGGTGGGGGCGTTAAAACACCTGATTTAGAGAGTTAAGAAAGGTCTTAAATGACACAAATTGTAGATCTGGAAAATGGCGTTAGAGTGGTCTGTGAAGAACGCCCAGGAAGCCATAAAGTTAATTTTAACGTTGTTTTTAAAAAAGGGAGTGCCTCAGAGAGCGCCGAAAAAAAAGGGCTTTTGAATTTAACCGCAAAAGCAATGTTAGGAGGTACCGCAGAGCTACCCCGCGAAGCTTTAGCAGAGGAAATTGAAAATTTAGGCGCTCAATATGGTGTGAGTGTTGGACGTGAATTTACCTTCATCGGTGCGGACTGTTTAGCAAAAGACATTGATTGTGTTTTTGATCTAACCAGCTCGATGCTACTTCACCCTAAGTTTGATCCAGAAGAAATTGAAAAAGAACGTAATGAGATATTACAATCTTTGCAGCAGCGCTCACAAAAATCGTTAAATGTTGCGCAAGATGGTTTTTTCACAATGCTTGCTGGTGAGGCTGGACATCTTCCGATGGGTTGTAAAAAAACGGTTGAAAGTTTTGTGAGAGAAGATTTAGTCGCAGAACATGAAGCATTATTACACACACCAAATGAAATTGTTGTCTCGTTTGTTGGAGATATAAAATTATCACGCGCACGTGAATTGGTTGAACATTATTTTGGGCGTTTGGAAAATATTAATCCCAAACTAGCCAACCAAAATTTTTTATTTTGCGGTGGGGACGTTCGGGAAGTTAATGAGAATGAACAGCTCAATATATTTTTAGGCCTCAAAGCACCAAGCCGCCATAATTTAGATCGTTATACACACCGTGTTTTGACAGAAATTATTTCAGGGGGCATGTCATCTCCGCTCTTTGTGGAAGTCCGAGAAAAACGGGGCCTTGTATATTCAATAGATGCCAATTATCTTGCTTTTGATAAAATGGGTGTTTTTTATATTTATGCAGGCACAAGCGCGGGGCAAGTGGGTGAATTATTAGATGTTTCTTTTGATGTATTAGAAAATATTTTAAGAGATGGCGTTTGCAAAAAAGATATTGCGGCAGCAAAAGAACGTATTGTTCGAGAGCTGATTTATAAGTCGGAAAATGCAGAAAATGTGTGTGAAAGAAATGCGGTAAGTGCTCATCATTATGGTGTGATTGGTTCTGCCGATGAATTGAAATTTTACCTCGATCAGGTAAGTGAGGTTCATTTAAAACAAGCTGTTTACGATCTTTTTGACACCAATAGTTATATTTTAAGTAATGCGGGGCCTCAGGAAAAAATGCCAAGCCCAGAACAAATAAAAAAAAAGCTACAAGATCGATGTGAAAATTACGTGAGATTAAATGCCGCTTCAATTGAGCTCGCTACACCAGAACAAGAAGCAAAGTTTTTATATGCACACCGTTATCAACAGATGCAATCGAAACCCGATGTAACGGTTCTTGCCAATGATTTAACGATTGTTTCACAGGCACGCTCTGGCACATTGTCAATGGGAGCTTGGGTTCGTGTTGGCTCGGATCATGAGGAGGAAAATATAAACGGCATTACGCATATGATTGAACATATGATGTTTAAAGGTACAAAAACATATGCGGCTGGTGACATTGATTATGCCGTTGAAATGGGTATGGGGGGGGATTTAAATGCGTATACGTCGCGGGATCAAACCGCTTATTTTTTCTATAGTTTAATGCCCGAACATCTAGATGAAACCGTTAAAATTTGTAGCGAAATGGTTTTTGAAGCGCGCTTGGATCATGATGAGTTTGACGGAATAAGTGAAATTCAAGAGGATGGCTCTGTTCAAAAATTTAAAGGTGAGAGAGATGTGGTTATCGAAGAAATTAAAATGTATGACGATGATGTGCATAGTTTACGGCATGACCTGATCTATCAAACGGCTTATCCCCAACAGCCCCACGGGCGAACTATTTTGGGCCCTGAAGCAAATATCCGTGAGATGACAGCGGATGATTTAAAAAATTATCGAGATCGGTTTTATGCCCCTAATAACGTTGTATTTTCTGCCATTGGCCCCATCGATCATCAAGACTTTGTTGCGGCGGTTAAAAAATATTGTAATACGTTTGAGACAACCCAAAAAACAAAATTACCTAAGCCTTCTTATCACGGAGGTGTTGTGGCGAAAAAAAATGCTCAAGCCTGTGTTAATTCGATCAGCTTTTTTGTCGAAGCATGTAAATTTGGCGAGCCAGAAAGTTACAGCTGGCAAGCTTTGTCAGAACTTTTAACGGGAGGTTTTTCATCACGTCTCCATAAAAAAATTGTGAATGACAGACATTTGGCGCCGCGGGTGAGTTCTTCGTATATTCAATATTCTCATAATGGTGGATTTGTGATTAGCAGTGGCCTACCGGTTGAAAAGACGGAAGAATTTCTGACAATTATTTATCAAGAGCTTCGTGATTTAGCTCAAAATTTATCAGAAAAAGAGCTGCAAAAAATAAAATCTCAACTTGAAATGGCAAATTTGTCAAAAATGGAAACCAATGTTGATTTGTGCGTTGAATATGGTGAAAGCTCATTGGTATTGGATCGGCCACTTGAACAGGAAGAAATTTATCAAGATATTCAAAAAATTTCAGTACAAAGTGTTAAGCAACTTGCCAATGTTGTTTTAGAAACACGCCCCTCGATTGCAATGATTGTACCGGAAAGTGCAAATCTTAATGACCTTCCCGATGAGGGGAAAGTGCTTGAATTACGTGAACAGAGTAAAAAGACATTATGATCGCAAAAGATTATATCATTCGACGCTTTGAGGAAAACGACCTTGCATTTTTATATATAGCTCTTAAAAAAATAGAGGGGAGACGACCTCTTGACGAAGGGTATTTCGAACGCTGTTGGCAAGAGCAGGAACAAGACAAGCGGGTTGTTTTTATCGCCATCTCGGAAGATGGTGTTTGTGGTTATATTCAGCTTATTTTTAAACCCGCATACCAAATGTTTTGCACGTTAGGTATACCGGAAATACAAGATTTAAACGTCATCCCAGAGACCCGATGTAAAGGTGTTGGCAATGCTTTGGTAGAATATTGTGAGCAATATATACACAATCTTGGTGGCACAGAGCTTGGGATTGGTGTCGGTTTGTATAAAAGCTATGGTGCGGCGCAACGCCTTTATGCTCGTCGGGGGTATTTACCCGATGGTATGGGTATTGTTTATGATAACCAACCGGTTTTATGTGGGGATTTCCGCCCCGTTGACGATCAGCTTTGTTTAAAACTTGTGAAGGATCTGACAGGAATACAATGAGAGAAAATATGTCTAAAAAGCTAAACGAAAATCAAATTATATCTCATATGTCTTCTCAGATGCGCTTGTGGTGCGCCTTGGCTTTGGGGGTTCTTTATGTCGCTTTGGTCTTTTTTGGCGGAATTATTTCTGGAAGCTTAACCCTTGTTGCCGATTCTGCTCACATGCTTGCGCACAGTTTGGCATTATTAATTGCCTTAATCGCGGCTTTTTTTGCACACCGCAGCCGTCATAAAAATCATTCATCAGACTATCAGAGGATCGAAACACTTGGGGCTTATACGAACGGCATGCTGTTGATGTTGATTGCAGGAAGTATCGCGTTTAAAGCAATCGGTGTTATTACAGAAGCTGGCGGAGATGCTCATAATACGCATGGCCATCATATTGATGCAGGACTGATGGGGGCCATTGCTGTGATTGGTTTGTGTTTACATGGAGTATCCGCGGCTATTTTATATGGCGGGCGCAAAGAAAGTTTGAATATTTATGCTTTGTATCTGCATATCTTTTTTGATGTCGCCGCGACAATTATTGCTTTGCTGACCAGTGTTATTATTTATTTTACGGATATTCCCGTTTTGGATGGTTATTCAAGCTTGCTTGTCTCAGGTTTGATTTTTTATAGTGCTTTTTTAATGATCAAACGCAGTATGCGGCTTTTAGTTGGTAAAATACCAAGCCATATTGTACCAGAAGACATTATTGAGGCTTCTGTAAAAATTGATCATGTAAAAGATATTCACCATTTAGTGATTCAACCCAGACAATCCGGAAAAATTGCGTTAAGTGCGCACGTTGTTTTAGGACATGATTGTGTGAGCAAAGATCATTGGAAATCTTGCCAGAAAAAATTGGAAAAATTGTATCAAAGTAAGTTTTTTATTGATGAAATTTTACTTCAAATCGAGTTTGAAGAGCCGGAACAAAAAACAAAATCAAACCTCGCGCCCAAACAATCTAAACCCAAGCCCAAAGCCAAGCCCAAGCCTAAAGCCAAGCCTAAGCCCAAAGCCAAAACTAATAAAGCCGTGTCCAAAGCAAAACCGTCTAAACCTATTCAATAGGTTTTAAGGATAGAGGGATCGGTTATGCAGAAGCTTGTTCAGTGAGGTTTTCTATTGCAAGGCCATGGGCAAGCCGTTTTTCTAAAATTTTTTCGGCAATATCGAGAAAGTCATTTGAACACCGCCCTGTTCCCGTAACCAGATGTTTGTAATGAGATTTGTTTTTATAGTTAATGGTTTTAACGTGAGGGTTATTTAATAAAATCCCGAGCTCAACAGATCGGTATGTTCCTGCAGGACGTGGAAGTTCGGGGGCAAAGCTTGTCACGTTACCTTGAGCATTTTCGGTCAAACGTGCGGCGAGTAAATTCCAAGGGTGATAGGCTTCATTCCAATCAATTGGTGTTGTCTCATGGAAAAGATCTAATATCTCTAACATGGCCCCTGCAGGACGACTGTGAATAACATCATAGTCATCATTTTCTGAAATAAATTTTTCGGCTTTTTGCTGCCCCTCGCCAGAAAAAAGAATAAGGCGGTTTTCTGAGACGTTAACGTCACTGTGCAAAGCGATTTTAATCGCAAGAATTAAAAGATCCGCTGCAGAAGGAGTGACATTGGCGGCCAACGTGTGTAAATAGCTTTTGAAATCTGGGTAATTAACATCTTTTTTTATTTCTTTGGCAAGAATCATAAGACGGTATTCTGGTAACCCTTGTAGACGTTTTGTTTGGTGTATCCAGTTTAAAATCGGCATGTACTCTCCGCAGTGTTTTTCTTTTTTTTTGTAGATTGCGATAATGCCGGCGGAGTATAACACGATCCTAAAAAAAAGGGGGATTTATTAGGCGTTAAATTTTGATATATTAAGCTATGACAGAAACACTTACAGTGGACATTTTATTACAGGCCTATGCCAATGGATTATTTCCAATGGCGGACCAACGCGAAAGCGATGAAATTTATTGGTATGATCCAGATTTACGCGGTCAACTTGATATCAATTCTTTTAAAATGCCGCGACGTTTAAAAAAAACCGTTCGTCAAAATATCTACCGAGTCAGTTTTGATACGGCATTTGAGCACGTGATTAAAAAATGTGCTGAAGAAACACCAGAACGATCTGAAACCTGGATTAATCAAAAAATCCTAAATTTATTTCTAGAGGCTTTTGAGGGTGGTTTTGCGCATTCTGTTGAAGTATGGGATCAAGCGGGACAGCTTGTTGGCGGCTTGTATGGGTTGTCGATCGGGGCGGCATTTTTTGGTGAGAGTATGTTTTCACGGCAAACCGATGCCAGTAAAGTTGCTTTAGTGCATTTAGTTGCAAAATTGTGGCACCAAAATTTTGACCTTTTAGATACTCAGTTTGTGAATGAACACCTTAAACAATTTGGTGTTTATGAGTTACCCAAAGCCGAATATAAACAAAAGCTGTTAACAGCTGTTCAAAAAAATGTTCAATTTTCCAAAGACGATTCAATATCAACGTCTGGCGCAGCTTCTGATGTGAAGGCGTCTTCTGATTTATCCGTTGTTGAGGCTTTTTTGCAATCAATCACCCAAACATCATAAACGGGATGATCCATCGCGGAAAGCGCCGGGCTTGAGGCAAACATCCACCCGCTAAAAATCCATTCGGCTTTATCCCGATCAATAATATTTTCCCAGATTTCTACAAAGGCTGCAGATTCTGGCGGATCAATGGGGGGCGATTTGCGACAGGCCTGCACCCGAATAAAAAGAGTACCCCCAAATTTAACGGTTTTGCCGACGGGAATTTCAAACGTAGAAGAACGCGCGGAAACTTTGTCTAAACTTCTCATAACAGCAATATTTTTATCTTGGAACTCACGCGCCTGAACGGGCGCAGTAAAAACGCAGATCATAAACGTAAACAAGATGAATTTAGCCCAAAAGTGATATGACATGATTTTTATTTACTATCGCTTGCCTTGTTATCCAAAGAAAAGATGGCTTTACCAAGGAGGTCTTCAAGGTTAGTTCCAGCTTGCGTGTATTCAATCATACCGCCGGGCTCAATAAATTCTTCATCACTACCAATTTCAAGTGCAAGATATTTGCCACCAAGAAGGCCTTCACTTTTTACCGTTGCCGTTGTATCAAGCGGTAATTCAATACCTTCATTGATATTTAACCGGATCAGCGCTTGATATTGTTTAAGGTCAAGGGTCGTGCCGAGAACTTTGCCGACTTTTACCCCCGCAATTTGAACCTCTGTACCCGTATTAATGCCGGAAGCCGTTGAAAAACGCGCAACAATCTCATAACCCTTTGTTGGGGCAAGATCCGTTGTTCGGTAGGCAAAGAATAAAAAACCGACAGCGACTAAAAGCACAATTGCGCCTAATACGGTTTCAACAACATTTTTACTCATTTTCTAAAGTCCTCTATTAAAAAAATTAGTTTGTTTGTTTTCTTTTTGTTTTTTTGGGTGTCCACGCAACATAATCACCCGTGGCACTTTGACGTTTTGAGCCTTGTGATACATGGCCAGGAGGAAAATAAGCCTCATCCGAACCAGATTTGTTAGATTTGTGGGGTTTTTGCCACGGTTGGCGATGGGTGTTTTTTGTACCAATGCCGGGGATAACATTACTTTGGTGGTGTAACCATCCGTGCCATTCTGGAGGCACATTTGAGGCATCGGGTTGGTCTTTGTAAATAACCCAACGTCTTTCAAGTTTACTGCCGCCACGGGGTTTTCCCGTATAGTATTTGTTACCAAGAGTGTCGGTTCCAATAAATTTTCCATGGCGCATCGTATGCCAAAGAATTTGTACTGTTGATAAAACACCTAAAATAGAAACACGGGCCATAACTTTTCCTTAAAAATTTGTATCTATAAAGACTCAATTAGAGTTTAGATAAAATGCACAATAAACTATTTTTCACAGAGTTTTAAGCTGTTTTTTGCATCTTTATTGAGCACGACTCGTAAATGAAAATTCATTGTGCGAGTCAAGTGTAATGAATTGTTGAAATGAGTAAAAGCTTTATGCCAATCTCTTGGTAATAGGGTTTATATTAGGAATGTTTTGTCGTCATGCGAAGTGAAAGATTTTATACTAAAAAATTAAAAGATCCCTATGATTCTACGGATTTTAAGGTTTATTCGGATGAGAATCACCGGAAAATCACCGTACCCTCACACTGGAGCCAGATGGCCGTTGAAACCTTGGTTGATCACGTTTTTTATGCTTCACCCCTTCCTTTGGCCGTGCGTACCATAAAAGAGCATCATGTGCCGAATTGGTTATGTCGGCATGAAATTGATACCGTTCTTCTTGAGCAAGTCTCTGATGATGAATCTGTTCACTATGAAGAAGATGTACGTGCAGTATTTGACCGAATCGCTGGTGCATTAACCTATTTGGGTTGGAAAAATGCCTTTTTTGATGAAGAGGAAGATGCTGCGGCATTTTATGATGAATTGCGTTATGTGTTGTTACACCAAATCGCGACACCAGAATTAAGCCTGTTAAAATACATTGGTCTTGACTGGGCCTATGGCTTGGAGTTACCAGTACCTTTACCGTTGGCAAACCAAATATCTGCATCGGATTTTATTAATGAGGGTTATTTCCATTCCCGTCAGGAGGCCGCATCGGGTTATTGTGCGGATCATTGGGGACAAGGGCGTGGGGTTCTAAAATCCTTTTTAGATATTTTTCAGAAATGGCAAAATTGTACAACACACCAAAAACCGGCTGTGTTCCAACCCGTGTTAAGCTTAGATGTACGTCATCCCGAATGTGATGTTCTGCTGGCCTATAAACGTGTTGAAGAACAAAAAAAAGTGGCGATTGCGGCAGGTAAAAAAATTGTTGAAGAGCTTTTGAATCATATTATGGATGCCTGTGATCGAGGCTCTGTTTTCGGTTTTAATCCCAAACATAATCGGGAGCTTCGCCAAGCCGTTATGGAGGCAAAAGCATTTGATGTGCCTGATGGCGCAATTCAAGAAGCCATTCAGCGGGCAGAGCAGGGCGATGAAAATATTGTTTTAACGCTCTCGACACATAATCAAAATCGGGATCGTTTTTTCACCTCAGAGCCAACCGACGAGGAAGAAAAACAATTCCGTTCGGCTATTCGAATCCCCGATGAATTTATGGAAGCTGTGATTACAGATCATGCCTATGTACAAAAAGATTCTCAAACAGGAGAGGTTCTTGCACATTGTAATGCACAGCAGGCGTGGCAAAAAATATCAGACACATGCTGGGCGGCATCGGACCCGTCACTGTTATTTAGTGATCGTATAAATGATAATAATCCTTTTATCGGGCAGGCTGAAATCAAAACAACCAGCGCACCAGGTGGTTTTACTTTTTTTGAAGATAGCGTCGCGCCTTATGCTTGCCTTAATCTTTGTGCTTTTAACAAAGGAAAACAAACGGCTTTTGATTGTGATGCTTTTAAACATGTGAGCCGTTTGATGACGGTGATGATGAACCTTGTTTTTTGTCAAAGCGGCTTTTCTAATACAAGTTATAACTTCCGGCCGATTGGGTTAGGGGTTACAAATCTGGCTGCTTTTTTAATGGGGCAAGGTGTTGCTTATGATTCAGAACAGGGACGTTGTTATGCCGCATCCATTACATCACTGTTAACGGCAACCGCTTATTTAACGTCAACGGATTTAGCACAAAATTTGTCAGGTTTTAAAAACTTTAAAACGCACCAACAGTCCTTTTTAAAGATGCTAGAGTATCATCAAAAAGCAGCTCTGGGAGAAGATATTTCCACAGCGATTGTGATGCCTTTACGTTTTGATCCGGCAAAAGTGCCAAATTCCGACCTTGCAAAACAGCAAAAAGAGCTTTGGCAACAGGTTATCAACGCGACCCGAAAATATGGGTGCTATAATGCCTTTGTGTCGTTTATTTCACCCTCGATGCGTGAAACACATCTTATGGATGGTTTGACGGTTGATCTTATGCCTGAAAATACGCTTGTACGTTTTGAAGGCGTACGGGGGACAAATGATGAAACAGAAATTTACGGTAAGCAGCTTAATGCCATGGCTGTATCGGGTTTGAAAAAACGAGGCTATAGCGCCGCACAAATTGATGATATGTATTTTTACACAGTGGGGCATGGATCGTTGATTGGTGCGCCATCTGTGAATCATGAACAACTTAAAGAAAAAGGTTTTTGTCAGGCCGTTATTGATGCCTTGGAAGTGACGTTAAAAAATACAATGGATATCCGTTATGCCTTTAATAAATGGGTTTTGGGTGAAGAATTTTGTACCCATACGTTAGGTTTTTCAAAAACACTTTTGAATAATAGTCAATTTGACATGTTAACCGAGCTTGGTTTTAATGAAGATGAAATTCAAGCCGCCAATGATTATTGTTGTGGCACAATGACCTTGGAGGGGGCTCCACACTTAACCCCCCAAGATTATTCTATTTTTGATTGTGACCGTTCTATGGGGCACGTGGGTGTACGTCATGTATCTGTTGAGGCCAAAATTAAAATGATGGCGGCGGTACAACCGTTTTTATCTGGTACGGTTGGGCATGTGATTTCAGTACCGTCTTTTACCTTGTCTGATGTGATCCAAGAGGGCTTCTATCAAGCATGGCAGCTTGGTTTAAAATATATTTCCATTTACCGTGAGGGCAGTTCAATGTTGCACCCTGCGTCTGTTTTATTAGGGGATTGTGGGACACAAGAAATGGAAGGCACAAGCCAATCAAATGATGATGCGTACGTTTATGATTATGATGAAGAAGATGACGCATATTTTACCGAAAACGTCTAGTTTATTGGCCTAATTTGCTGATCCCACGGCGAGGCAGGGTTTGGTTCATTGAATGACGAGCCTGTTGTTGTGATTTGATAATTTTTTCATAGGTTACAGATTTGGCATGCGCGATATCGGTTTTGGCTTGCAGGCGTGTTGCATCTTCTTTGGCAAGCAGGAAACAAATTTCAATAAATTGTTTTTGTTCGGATAATCCTAAAGGGGTTTCAGTGTTATTATTCAAAATTCTGCGATCACCTTGACGTGTTACAATATAACCGGAGCAATTTAATTTTGTTTTTTCATTGCTGACCAACAGGCGGACAAATTCAATATAATTATTTTCAACACAATGATAAAGCGCCGACCGTTTTAATCCATTCTGTTCGGGTAAAACAATATTAGGGTTGGCACCAATATCAATAAGATACGCGCCAATTTCAAAACAGTTTGCATGCAGTGCTGTTGTAAAAGCACGTTGTTCTTCACTATGCGCTTGGGCGCCGTCTTTAATGGCTTGCTTTACAGCGTCAAGATCATGGTTTTCAACCGCTTCATATAATGAATTGTTTAAGCGACCTTGTTTTGTGATGCCTAGTGCCATTTGTTTTGTTCCTTAACGCCCGTTTAAAAGTTGAGGAACATTATAATAGTTTACATAAAATGTCAAGTTTTATCGGGTCTTACGATAGTTTTTTTGGCGGGATCTGGATGGGGTTTTTGGGTGTATGTTTTAAATCAGGGGCAAGCTTATGGGCATGCGTTTCGAATTGTTCAATTTTTTCAGAGAGTTTTAGAGCTTCCTTGCGGAATTCAGAGGCTTTTGCGCGCAAACTTTTAGCGTAACTTTTTTTAACAAGGGGGACAAAACGTTCGAGGTTTGCCGTTTCTAAATAATCTAATAAACTGACATTTGTCTCGCGCTCGGCTTTGGTAAACATAATCTTGTCAAAATGATTCTCCAAAAGATGTTGCACAAAAGCATCTCGACCTAATTTCATCGGCACAAGAATAGCATTGATAGATCGACGGCCTGTGTCTGGATCAACACCCCAAAAATTAAAAGCCATATCCTCTTTTATCATAAGTTCTATAGCTTCAATCGTGCCAAATTCAAGGGCGTAGTCAGCCGGTACACGATAAGACTTCGCCGTTTGGAACGCTGTTGTATTCGCACTTAAAAGCTCATGCTTTGACACAAAATTTTTAATTTTTGTCAGGTCGTTTTGTTTGAGGTTTCGCTTGAAAAAACCAAGAAGCAGCGTGTGAGGAAATTTTTTCATGGATAAAACCTATATTTTTTCATGTGCCGAATTTTGAGGGGGGTTTACGCGGAGGTAAAGCAGAATCTTTAGAGGCTTGTCCCATTTTATATGTGACAATTTTTTTCATACGGATCAGTTTTTGTTTTTTTTCTTCGAGATCGGCCTGCTTTTGGGTGATTGTCTTAATGTTATTATTAAATAGCTCAAGCAGCAGGTCACATTTTTTAACGTGAGCCTTTTTGAGATGATCGATAATTTTGGGGTCTCCAATTTTTAATGCTAAATCCATAAGATTTGGTCCCGAGATCACGTCTTGCTTTGTGTTTAAAACACTGGAGTGAACCCAAGAGTACGAATAATTAAGGTCTGTTTTATCTGTAACTGAGCGTGTTAACAGCGCCACCATTTCAGGATTTTTGGACGTAATGGCATAAAAAAGTGGATTTGTTAGGCCAATATCAATTGAAGCAAAATTAAGATTTGCCGTTGAGATGACATGGTTTGTTGGGCTGCCATAATTGATCAGAATCTTTACAAGGTCAAGATTACCGGTTTGAACCGCAAGGCCAATCGGGCAAACGGGAATTTTATCTTTTCCCAACCAGACTGTTGCCAAAGAAACGTCTTTTTTTGAAAGATAGCTTTCTAACCGTTTAAGATCCTGCTTTTTGATAAGTTTGACAAGCTTATACACAGATATATATTCCAACAATGATTGATCGTGAAGCCCGGACTTTAAAGGAATTTATAATTAAGGTCAATATCTTATGTTAAGATATAAGGAGGGGTTTAGATTGCCTTTTTTATATTTTTTCGTCACACTATTTAAGTCTTTATGAATAAATAAGACAGCGAGGTAAAGGATATGAGATCACGGATTTATTGCGCACTCGATACACATTATTTGGATCAGGCCTTGGAATGGGCACGTGACGTTAGAAATGCGGTTGATGGCTTAAAGTTAGGTTTAGAATTTTTTAATGCCCATGGCACACAAGGTATTCGGCGGGTTTTATCCATTGCGGGGCCGAATACGCGCTTGTTTTTGGATTTGAAATTTCATGATATCCCAAAAACGGTTTATGGCGCGATTCATTCTGTTGCGGCTCTACAACCTGAATTTATGACGGTTCATGCCTCGGGGGGTGTGGATATGATGCGCGCGGCACACCAAGCAGCGCAAGATAAAGCCTGCGCTTTGGGGGTGCAAACGGCAAAAATTTTAGCCGTTACCGTACTAACCCATCTTGATGCCGATGACCTAAATCAGGTTGGACAAGGGGAGAATATCAACGACCAAGTTAAGCGCTTGGCTGATTTAGCGATGAAGGCCGGTTTATCTGGGGTTGTTTGTTCGCCTCAAGAAGTTGAAATGTTACGGTCACATTGTGGGGATGAATTTACATTGATGGTGCCTGGCATTCGCCCCAAGGGTGTTGATAAGGCAGACCAAAAACGTGTAATGAGCCCTGAGGAGGCGATTGCCAAAGGAGCCTCTTGTTTGGTGGTTGGACGCGCGATTACCGGCGCGGATAATCCTGGTCTTGCCGCTCTTGAAATTGTCAATAAAATGGAGCAATATGCCGCTTAGCGGAAGAGGCAGATTTGTTGAAAAAATGACAAAACGTAAAGTGAAAATATGTGGCTTAAAAGCTGTAAAAACAATTGATGCCGCGGTGCTTGCGGGGGCGGATTATATTGGTTTTGTTTTTTATATGAAATCACCACGTGCGTTAACACCGGAATTAGCTGCTGATTTAGCACGAAGAATACCGACGGGCACAAAAATTGTGGGTCTTTTTGTGAACCCCGATAATGAATTATTAGAACATGTTACCTCACAGGTACCATTGGATATGATCCAATTACATGGCGATGAAGACCCCGTGCGGGTGCTTGAAATTAAATCGCTTTGTCATTTGCCCGTTATTAAGGCGATTCCCGTTGCCGAACCAAAGGATATTATGGCATCGCTAGATTATCGTGATATCGCAGACATTATTTTATTTGATGCAAAACCGCCCCAAAATGTTGTGACAATGTTACCAGGGGGCAATGGGATTGCCTTTGATTGGGACATTTTACATGACATTGATATTCCAATGCCGTGGATGTTGTCTGGAGGATTAAATCCTTATAATGTTACCGAAGCGATTGAAGCAACAGATGCCCCGATGGTTGATGTTTCGTCAGGTGTAGAGGTTGGTCCCGGACTTAAAGACCCAAGCTTAATTAAAGAGTTTATTTCTGAAGTGAACAGAACATAATGATCAGAGATCGGTGTTTTGATGATAAATGACTTGACGGAAGCCCGATTCTCGCGCGATGCTCCGTTATTATGATGGAACAAAAAACGTATCAATCCGTCCCAAATGAGGTCGGACATTTTGGCGATTATGGTGGCATGTATGTAGCCGAAACGCTGATGCCTTTAATCTTAGACGTACAACAGGCGTATGCCTCGGCCAAAGATGATGCCGAATTTTGGCGTGATTTTGATTATTATATGTCTGATTACGTTGGACGCCCCAACCCGCTGTATTTGGCACAGCGTTTAACCGACCATTTAGGCGGCGCTAAAGTTTATTTAAAACGAGATGAGCTTAATCATACCGGCGCACACAAAATTAATAATTGTATTGGCCAGATTCTTTTGGCTCGGCGTATGGGTAAAAAACATATCATTGCTGAAACGGGAGCGGGTCAACATGGGGTTGCAACCGCAACGGTTTGCGCGTTATTTGGCTTGCCATGTACAATTTTTATGGGGCAAACGGATATTAAACGGCAGTCTCCTAATGTCTTCCGGATGAAACTTTTAGGTGCAGAAATAATGCCTGTCACATCGGGATCTGCAACCCTTAAAGACGCGATGAATGAGGCCTTACGTTATTGGGTAAGTAATGTTGAAGATACTTTTTATGTGATTGGCACCGCCGCGGGCCCGCATCCTTATCCTGAAATGGTTCGGGATTTTCAAGCCGTGATTGGCCGTGAAGCCAAAGCACAAATTTTGCAAAAAGAAGGCCGCTTGCCCGATGCGCTCGTGGCCTGCCTTGGGGGAGGGTCAAATGCAATTGGTTTGTTTCATGAATTTTTAGATGATACCGGTATAAAAATTTATGGTGTTGAGGCCGCCGGAAAGGGTTTGGATACGGAAGAACATGCCGCTTCGTTAACGGGCGGTGAACCAGGGGTTCTTCATGGAAATAAAACCTATTTATTACAAGACGATGATGGCCAAATTAAAGAAGCCCATTCGATTTCAGCAGGTCTTGATTATCCTGGTATCGGTCCGCAACATGCGTGGTTAAAAGATATCGGTCGGGTGCAATATGTTTCGGCAACCGACGTTGAAGCATTAGAAGCGTTTCAATTGTGTTCACGTTTAGAAGGTATTTTACCAGCTTTAGAACCATCACATGCCTTGGCTTATGTGATGAAACTAGCCCCCACATTGGATAAAGATAACATAATCATTATGAATATGTGTGGTCGTGGAGATAAAGATGTCTTTACAATTGCCGCCGCATTGGGGGTTGAAATATGAGCCGTATTAAGCAAAAATTTTCCGAATTAAAATTACAAGGTCGTGCCGGTCTTGTGACGTTTACAATGGTCGGTGACCCCGACCTTGAAACCTCCTTTCAGTTGTTAAAAGAGCTTCCAAAGGCGGGCGCAGATATTATCGAGCTTGGCATGGCTTTTACCGATCCGATGGCCGATGGGCCGGCTATTCAAACCGCGGGACTACGCGCGCTGAAGTCTGGGGTGAATTTAATTAAAACATTAGATGTGGTTGCCCGTTTTCGAGAAACAGATTCAACAACCCCAATTGTGTTAATGGGGTATTTTAATCCGATTTTCCATTATGGTGTTGAGCCATTTATGAAAGACGCCAAATCCAAAGGGGTTGATGGGTTAATTATTGTTGATGTACCTCCGGAGGAAGATGCCCAATGTTGTTTGCCTGCCAAAGCCGCAGGTCTTGATTTTGTTCGTTTAGCAACACCAACAACAGACCAAAATCGGTTGCCAAAAGTGCTTGAAAACAGCTCTGGCTTTCTTTATTACGTATCAGTTGCAGGTGTTACAGGGCAAAAATCAGCTCAAGTAACGGACATTGAAACGGCATTAAAACGTATTCGGCAATATACGGAATTGCCGATTGCCGTAGGATTTGGTATTAAGACACCTGAACAGGTTGCGAAGATGGCGCAGCATGCAGATGCTGTTGTGGTTGGTTCCGCAATTGTGAGTAAAATGGCCGATACGTATGCCCAAGGCGTATCACAAGAAAAAATTGTAGCGGAGACGACACAATTTGTGAGAGACTTGGCAAATGCGTTATCGCAGAATAAACAGATAAAACAAATGAACGGTTAGATATGAACTGGATTACGAATTTTGTACGCCCAAAAATTAGAGCCCTTGTTACAAAAAAAGAGGTTCCTGATAATTTATGGCTAAAATGCCCATCTTGTGAAGGTATGTTATTTCATCGCGATTTAGTTAAAAATCTAAGTGTTTGTTATCATTGTAGCCATCATATGCGTTTAAAAGTTGATGACCGATTAAAAATGTTATTCGATGAGGGGGAATATACCGAAGCGGACCTTCCCAAAGTCAAAACGGATCCTTTGAAATTTAAAGACATTAAAAAATACTCAGATCGCCTGAAGGATAGCCAAGCAAAAACAGGCCGTCAGGATGCCATTGTTGTTGCTCAAGGTAAGATGGGTGGCGCAGAGGTTGTGATTGCCGCCTTTGATTTTTCTTTTATGGGAGGCTCAATGGGGCCTGCTGTTGGTGATGGTTTATTAACGGCATCTAAAATGGCGGTACTTCAAAAAGCACCGTTAATCGTGATCCCAGCATCGGGAGGCGCGCGTATGCAAGAAGGCATGCTTTCCTTGATGCAAATGCCACGTTCCGTTATTGCTGTTGAACAAGTGAAAGAAGCAGGGCTTCCCTATGTTGTTTTGCTAACCGATCCCACAACGGGTGGGGTTAGTGCATCCTTTGCAATGTTAGGCGATTTACATGTCTCCGAGCCTGGTGCGCAAATTGGTTTTGCCGGACGTCGGGTTATTCAGGAAACTATTCGGGAAGAACTACCAGAAGGTTTCCAAACCGCTGAATATCTTGAAGATCATGGTATGGTCGATATGGTCGTGCCACGTTCTGAATTACGTTCGGAATTGGTGAAAGTGCTTAATTTATTGTGTGTTCGTAAAAAAGCCGTTGAGGTTAAAACAGCACCAAAAAAAGCGGCCTCACAAAAAACGGATACAAAAAAATCGGGTACTGAAAAGATTGCCAAAGCAACCGGATAAAATATTAAAAGATGATGTTCAGATGGCGGGGTATTGTCATGACAACCCGGCTGTTCAGGACGTTTTATTTAGTTTAATTCCGAGTTACCCAAAATTTATCGACCTGTCGTTGGGACGTTTTAAAAACGTGTTGGCAACGATTGGCAACCCTCATCTTAATTTGCCTCCTGTATTACATGTTGCAGGCACAAATGGTAAAGGCTCGACCCTTGCGTTTTTGCAAGCAATGTTTGAAGCTCAAGGATACCGTGTTCACAAAAGTATTTCCCCACATCTTATTCGGTATAATGAACGGATTATTTTACAGGGCCGTGAAATTGATGATGCGTATTTGATTGAATTGATTAAAGAAGTTTGTGAAAAAAATGCAGGAGCCCCGGCCAGCGTTTTTGAGATTTTAATGGGCGTGACATTTTTAGCTTTTTCCCGTGTTGATGCCGATATTGTGTTGCTGGAAACGGGTCTGGGCGGGCGTTATGATGCCACAAATATTGTGCCGCAACCTCTGGTAAGCCTTATTTCGAGGATTTCATTAGACCATATGGCAACCTTGGGCACAGATGTTGAAAGCATCGCCTATGAAAAAGCGGGAATCATTAAACCCGAAATCCCTGTGGTGATTGGTTATCAAGAAGATAAACAAAAAATTGACCATGTTTTCCAACAAGAGGCCACTGCTAAAAAAGCACCGATCAGTTTTGCAGAGCAAGATTGGCACATTTGTCTTGAACAAGATCACGTTTGTTTTAAAGGTTTTGGACGAGACCTAAAACTTCCCAAACCAAATTTATTAGGGGCGCATCAAATCGAAAATGCGGGTTTAGCTTTAGCAACAATTTTTCAACTAGATGATTTTGAATTTTCAAATGCCGCACTTGAACAAGCGATGGTATCGGTAAAATGGCCGGGGCGGTTTCAACAGATCCCGGTTGGTGACCTTTTGCCAGATTTGGGCGAAGATTGGCAAATTTGGTTAGATGGCGCACACAATGTTTCAGGTGCGGAAATGATTGCACAACAAATCGACGCTTGGCAGTCTGACGAGGAAAAACCTCTTGATTTAATTGTCGCTTTGCGCCGCGAAAAAAATATCATTAACTTTTTATCCCCGATCCTTAAAAAATGTAGGTCCGTTCATTTGATTGACCTACCAGAACGTGCACCTTCTTATCCGGTGTCTGATTTTGTTGATCTTTTAAACAAAGAGGTTGGTCGAAATAATGTTTATTATACTCCTGACCTTAAACAAGCTCTTAAAAAGCTGTCAGTTGAATTCTCTGAGCCAGCACGTATACTGATAACAGGCTCTCTGTATTTAGTCGGACATGTTCTTAAAATAATGCAGGATCCTTCTGAATAAAAAAGGATAAAAACAAACATGACATATCAAATTGCTTTGGTTGATGATGACCAAAATATTTTGACATCTGTTTCCATCGCTTTGGAAGCAGAAGGTTTTGAAGTTCAAACCTTTAATGAAGGTGAAAAAGCCGTTCTTGCTTTGCAGGATCAGGCCGTTGACTTGGTTGTTTTGGATATGAAAATGCCACGTATGGATGGTATTGAGGTGCTAAAAAAACTTAAAGAGAAACAGCCGTTAATGCCGATTGTGTTTTTAACCTCAAAAGATGATGAAATTGATCAGCTGCTTGGTTTAAAAATGGGCGCGGATGATTATATTACCAAACCGTTTTCACAAAGATTATTAATTGAGCGTATTCGTGTTATTTTGAGACGCCATGCCAGCGCAATGACAATTGAACAAACCCCCGATCCTGATGCTGATAAAGTGTTTCAGCACGGCAATTTAAAGCTTGATGATGAACGCCATCTTTGTTTTTGGAGCGATCATCTTATTGATGTAACGGTGACGGAATATCTTCTGGTTAAATGTTTGGCAAAAAAACCGGGTCATGTCAAAAGCCGAGACCAGCTAATTGATTTTGCCTATGGTGAAAGTATTTATGTGGATGATCGCACTGTTGATAGTCACATTAAACGTATTCGTAAAAAATTTAAAAAACGCGATGACAGTTTCTCAAATATAGAAACGGTTTATGGGATTGGGTATCGGTACAAAGAATAATCATGCCAGAAGCATCACTCTATCATAACACGGATCAAAAAATCTCGCCGTTAACGGTTCGGATTTTTGTGGTTAATATCTCGGCATTGCTATTTCTGGCGCTCGGGCTCTTGTATACGGGGCAATATGAACAAGAGCTTATTGACCATGAACTTCAGGCACTCACTCAAGAAGGACAGCTTATTTCAGCAGCTTTGGCTGAAGGAGCGGTGCAAGAAAGACTTAATGATCAAACATCATTAGATCAAGATTTATCGCGTTTAATGGTACGCAAATTAGTTGAAGGCAGTAACGTCCGCATTATTTTGTTTAATCGTGATGGGGCGTTGTTGGCAGATAGTCACCAGTTAACCGGAGATGGTGGTGATGTTGAAGTCGTTGAGCTGGAGCCTCTTGTGGTAAATACGGGGTTTAAAAACAAAGCAGCGCAAATCATTAAAACATTTTTAAATATTGTACCCTCTCAGCTAAGGTTACCGACATATCCTGTAAATAGCCTCATGAGTATGATGCAATATCCAAAGGCTCTCGAAACATTACGCGGGAATAAATTTTCAAAAGCTTGGTATGACAATAAACGAGATATTTTATTAACAGCGTCGGTTCCGGTTCAACGTTTGAAACAAGTGATCGGGATTATTTTTATTGCCCGTGATGGACGTTCTATTGAACAGGCTGTAACGGTTGTGCAGTGGACGGTGTTAAAGCTGTTTGTGATTGCTTTTATTGTAACAATTATGCTGACACTTTATCTGTCAGAAACTATTGGTCGACCGATTATGAAGCTGTCAGAGGCGGCTGAGAATGTTCGGAAGCATCGTGCTAAATATGACAGTATACCTAATTTTTCTTATCGTCAGGATGAAATAGGTCGGTTATCTATTTCACTGCGAGATATGACTTATTCTTTATCAAAACGTATGGAAGCCATTGAAAATTTTGCAGCTGATGTCTCTCATGAGATTAAAAATCCTCTGGCATCAATGCGGAGTGCAATTGAAACATTACCGTTAGCCAAAGACCCAAAACAACAAAAGAAATTATTAGACATTATTCAACATGATGTCGTTCGTATGGATCGTTTAATCACAGATATTTCTGCGGCATCTCGTTTGGATGCTGAATTAAACCGAACAGAACGGACGGTTTGTTGTCTTGGAGAGGTTGTTGCGGATATTGTTCGTATTCATCAAGATATGACCCGTGACATGGGCGTGAATATTAAACTTGTTTTGACAAAAGAAGACGGTAAATCGTTTCTTGTTAAGATTAACCAAAGCCAGATGGGACAGGTGATTGATAACCTTTTGGGGAACGCATTGTCTTTTAGCTCGGATACCGGTTTGATTGATATAAAATTAAGCACCGAGGATGCTTTTGTTGTGCTGCAAGTTGAAAATGAAGGCCCCGAGATCCCAAAAGATAAATTGGAAGATATTTTTGAGCGGTTTTATTCAGAACGCCCCATCGATGAAAAATTTGGCCAACATTCGGGCCTAGGCCTCAGTATTTCACGACAAATTGTACAAGGTCATAATGGCCGTATTTACGCAGAAAATATTTTAAATAAAAAAGAACAGCATAAATCGGTACGGTTTAGTGTGCTTTTACCGCGTGTGAATGAGGATGCAAAAGGATAAACACAATGGCAACTGAAATGCTTTATCCCGCAACATGTCTTTATCTGGACTTGGGGAGTGAAGGCCAAGGTGCAATCGCACTTTGCGGGGTTTCTGGAAGCGGTAAGTCGGATTTAGCTTATCGAATGATTGAAAAAGGAGCTTTGCTCGTTTCAGATGATCAAACACAGCTTTGCCTTAAACACGGTCAACTTATTGCCGATTCTGCCCCTCATATTGCAGGGTGTCTTGAAGTTCGAGGCGTTGGTATTGTTAAAATGCCAACGATCAAAAGTGTACCGCTTAAGCTACACGTGAACTTGCAAGATAAGCCGAGCTTAATTGAAAGGCTTCCGGAAAATGGGATGGAAGACATTCTCGGTTGCCAAATTCCAACGGTAGATCTTTATCCCTTTGAAGACTCGGCACCTCTTAAACTCCAGTTGATTTTTAAAACAGTGTTTAATCCGGCTTTGTTGGTTGATTAGCTCTTGTGAAATAAAGGATCTCCGCCTAAGATTTTTAATGTGATGGAAAAAGATTCAAAAAATAATATTTGGTTGTTAACAGGTTTGTCGGGAGCAGGGCTTTCAACAGCGTTAAAAACGATGGAAGACCTTGGTTTTGAAGCCGTTGATAATTTGCCATTGTCGATGGTTGAAAAATTGGTTGCGCAGGCTGAAAAACCCGTTGCGATTGGGATCGATTGCCGGACGCGTGATTTTTCGGCAGAGGCTTTTCAAAAGGTTCTTCATTCCTTAAATGAACAAGATGGTATCTTGGCAAAACTTTTGATGATGACGTGTCAAAGCCATGTTCTTCAACATCGTTTTAATGAAACACGCCGTCGACACCCTCTGGCAATTGATCGCCCGGTGCGTGATGGTATTCAGATTGAAAAAGAATTAATTGCGCCACTTTTTGAGATCTCAGACCTGAGCATTGATACATCGGAATTATCAGTTCATGACCTTCGGCGTTTGGTTGCGGGGCATTGCCAAATTTCGGATAATCATGGTTTATTGGTTTGTGTTACATCATTTGGTTATAGCAACGGAATTCCAAGAGAAGCCGATTTATTATTTGATGTCCGTTTTTTAAATAACCCGCATTATGTACCTGAATTACAGCCGTTAACGGGACGAGATGAAGCCGTGGCAAATATGGTTAAATCTGACCCCTATTACAACGATTTTTTTACAAATTTGACCAGATTACTTAAACCGTTATTACCGCGGTATCAACATGAAGGCAAAAAATACCTGACAATTGGTGTTGGGTGTACGGGCGGGCGGCATCGTTCGGTATGTACAGCCGAAGAATTGTATAAATGGTTGGATGAACAGGGGTATAGTGTTTCAATTCAACATCGAGACTTACAGCGCTGGGCTGCAAATCGAGAATTAAAAAAACAACAACAGCAAGATCAGAGGGAAACAGCATGATTGGTTTAGTAATTGTAACACACGGGCATTTAGCCGATGAATTTGTCAAAGCAATGGAGCATGTTGTTGGTGAACAAAAACATATTGAAACGGTATGTATCGGCCCAGAAGATGATATTGAAGCACGCCGAGAAGAAATTTTAAAAAAATGTACCGATGTAAATACCGGCAAAGGTATTATTGTTTTAACCGATATGTTTGGGGGGACACCTTCAAATTTAGCCATTTCAATTACCGAAGATAATGAAATTGAAGCCTTAGCAGGGGTTAATTTACCGATGTTAATTAAACTCGCATCGGTTCGAACAACCGAACCTCTTAAACAAGCTGTTATTACGGCTCAAGATGCGGGGCGTAAATATATCCATGCTGCATCGGCATTGCTTGATGATGTTTCTTAACGTCGGGTAAGGGAAATAGATTACATGGAACAAACAATTACGATACAGAATAAAAAAGGCCTTCATGCCCGTGCAGCGGCAAAATTTGTAAAATTAGTCGAAAGCCATGATGCGGAAATTGCCGTTATTAAAGGGGATGTTTCTGTGGGCGGACAATCTATTATGGGGTTGTTAATGCTCGGGGCAAGTATCGGCAGTGAAATTACGATCAAGTCCAGTGGAACACAAGGGGAAGAGGCATTATCGGCTTTAGTTTCGCTAATTAATCGCCGTTTTGATGAGGAATAAAGTTTTCCTTTATCTTTTGCCTTCATAGTTAAAAGATGGATAAAAAGAACAGCTTATCAGAGGCTTATTTAAAACCTTCTCGATCCGAAGTGGTCTTGGAGGGGATTGGCGTCAGCCACGGTATTGCTATTGGAGCGGCCTATTTGGTACAGGTCGACCACCCCAAAGCCCCCAAACGTGATTTGGAAACACATCATATTGAAGCCGAAGTGAAGCGGTTTCAAGATGCGGTTGCCGAAGCGATAAACGACCTTGAAGATTTAAAACAAAAATCATTAAACTTGCCAGAAACAGCTGCGGAAGAGGTTCAATTGCTGTTGGTTGCGCATTTGGCAATGTTGTCGGGTTCCCGATTAATTAAAGGTGCAGAACTTGTAATCCGCGAACAACACGTGAATGCAGAATTTGCACTTGAAAAAGAAATCGAGAAACTTGCCGCACAATTTGAAGCGATGGAAGATCGTTACCTCGCGGCACGTATTGATGATATTCAGGCCGTTGGTACACGATTATTACGTATTTTAATGGATTTGCCGTATCTGTCTCTTGATGCGGTTCCCCAAGGTGGAATTGTTCTTGCCAAGGAAATTACACCCGCCGATACGGTATTATTGGACCCGCGTAAATTTGCAGGTATGGCAACAATGCATGGCGGAGCAGCGGGGCACACGGCGGTGATGGCACGCAGTTTAGGTCTACCGGCTGTTCTTGGTGTTTCAAACTTATTTAAACTCGCCCATCATGATGGTTTGGTGATTATTGATGGTATAGCGGGCAAGATCATTATTAATCCTAGTAAAACGACTTTGGCAAACTATCAAGAAAAATTAGATGGTTTAAAACAAGAACAAAATAATTTAGAAAAAATACGGACGTTACCTTCGGAAACACGAGACGGGGTTAAAATTGCATTACGCGCAAACCTTGAAATGCCACGGGATCTAGAAACGGCAAAACACGTAAATGCCGATGGCATTGGTCTTTTTAGGACGGAATTTATGTTTATGAACCGTTCCACTTTGCCGACCGAAGATGAACAATTCGAAATTTTATCCGAGGTCGTAAAAGCCTCAAATTCACAAGGTGTGACGTTTCGAACGCTTGATATTGGTGGTGATAAACTTGTCAAAGCAATGGGGGATCGAATTGCAGATTGTGATAATCCTGCTTTGGGTTTAAGAGCCATTCGCCTGTCTTTAAAAGTACCCCAGCTTTTAAAAACACAATTTCGAGCGATATTACGGGCCGCTTATTTTGATGAAAATGTCCGTATTTTGTTGCCGATGATTACAACCGCGGCGGAAGTTCGGCAAGTTCGAAAAATACTTAATGAAACGGAAAAAGAATTAAAACACGAAGGGGTGCGGATTGCAGAAAAAACACCGCCCTTAGGCGTGATGATCGAAATCCCTGCGGCAGCATTGGCCGCAGATTCTTTGGCCGCGGTGTCTGATTTTTTTGCCTTGGGCACAAATGATCTTATTCAGTATACCGTGGCAATTGATCGTGGCAATGATCAGGTTGCGGCGTTATATGACCCGTTAAATCCAGCGGTTCTACGTTTAATTGAATTTTCGATCCAAGCAGGACTGCGGGCAAGAATTCCCGTTAGTATTTGTGGTGAAATGGCCGCAGATCCTTGTTATACAGGATTGCTTTTAGGTTTGGGTATTCGAGAAATGTCCGTTGGCCCCGCAGGACTGCCTTTGATTAAAAAAAGGATCCGAGACGTTGACCTCGTAACGGCAAGTCGCCATGCTCAACTTGTTATGGATCAGTATGATTCTGGGCGAATTATTACCTTGGTTAATGATTTTAATCAGGACATGTAAAAATCAGGCGGTGATCTAGAAGAAAATCGTATAAAATAACTGGACAATTATTATAGATCGCTTAACTATGAGGCGATAAATTGATGTGCTCAAACACGTATAATATAAAAGGATATAAAACAAATGGCTATGGCAGAACAAGTCTATTCTCAAGACGGAGATTACAAAGTAAAAGATATCACTCTTGCGGGTTGGGGACGTAAAGAAATTGCAATTGCAGAAACTGAGATGCCGGGTTTAATGGCCTTACGCGAAGAATATGCAGGGAAAGCACCCTTAAAAGATGCTCGTATTGTTGGGTGTTTACACATGACGATTCAAACGGCTGTTTTAATTGAAACGCTTGTTGATTTAGGCGCGGAAGTCCGTTGGTCTTCTTGTAATATCTTTTCAACCCAAGACCATGCGGCGGCCGCCATTGCCGAATCTGGTGTGCCTGTTTTTGCATGGAAAGGTTTGACTGAGGAAGATTTTTGGTGGTGTATTGAACAATCAATTCAAGGCCCTGATGGCTGGAAACCAAATATGATTTTGGATGATGGCGGTGACCTCACAATTTTGATGCACGAAAAATACCCAGAGCTTTTAAAGGATGTAAGAGGCCTGTCTGAAGAAACAACAACAGGTGTTCATCGCCTTTACGAAATGGAAAAAGAAGGCAGCCTAAAAGTTCCGGCAATTAATGTAAATGACAGCGTTACAAAATCAAAATTTGATAATCTTTACGGCTGCCGTGAAAGTTTGGTTGATGGCATTAAACGGGCAACAGATGTTATGATTGCAGGTAAAGTTGGTGTTGTTTGTGGTTATGGTGATGTGGGTAAAGGATCCGCAGCGTCCTTGAAAAACCAAGGTGCTCGCGTTCTTGTGACTGAAATTGATCCGATTTGTGCGCTTCAAGCCGCGATGGAAGGTTACGAAGTAGTGACAATGGAAGACGCGGCGTCAATGGGTGATATTTTTGTAACAACAACGGGTAATGTTGATGTAATTACAATTGATCATATGCGCGACATGAAAGATCGGGCAATTGTCTGTAACATTGGTCACTTTGATAGCGAAATTCAAATTGGAGCGCTTCAAAATTACACTTGGGAAGAAGTAAAACCTCAGGTCGATGAAGTTGTTTTCCCAGATGGCAAACGTTTAATTGTTCTGGCACAAGGGCGGTTAGTTAACCTTGGTTGTGCAACGGGTCATCCAAGTTTTGTGATGAGTGCGTCTTTTACGAACCAAGTATTAGCGCAGATTGAGTTGTGGCATAACTTTAAAAATTACGATAATAAGGTTTATGTTTTACCTAAAAAATTAGATGAAAAAGTGGCGGCTCTTCATCTTGATAAAATCGGGGTAAAGCTGACAAAACTGACGGAAAAACAAGCGGATTACTTAAATTTAGACCAAGAAGGTCCTTTTAAACCGGAATATTACCGTTACTAAAATATGGTAGAATATTTATTTGAAAAATCCCGGTGTAAAATCCGGGATTTTTTGTTTGTTCTAAAGGCCTTCGCGGACTACACTTTTAACAGATAAAAATCAAACTTGATTCAGGAAAGTTTAAATCACGTGCGTACAAAACCTAATTTTTGGAAATCATTATATCAAAAATGTATACCTCGCCAGAAAACAGTCTCAAATTTGAGGTATCATAATTTAAGACTTGAGACATTTTTACGCGCCATGCCCATTGAATATTGTGGCTGGAGCTCGTCTGAAACACAGGCGCTATCACACGGTTTTTGCGAAATGCTTGGGACAGCGTCTCTTAATAGCGTCGAAGATATTCAGGAATGTATATTGCCCGGTGATGCTGAGGCTTTAGATAGTCTCTTTAGTCGTTTGGAGGAATATCAAGAAAGTTTTGATTTAAGTGTTGTTCTTAAAAAAGATAAACGTGTGATTAAATTTTTTGGAACACATGGAACGGTTCCCGAACAAAATGAAGAGACTTTTAATATTTTATGGGCGCAGGATATCAGTGAATTTGTTAAATCCGCGTTAGATAAAGTCGAAGCGTTGGATGAAGCGGAAAAACGAGAAAAAGGATTTTTAGAATTTTTAGATGCGCTACCGTTTCCGCTTTGGTCGCGAAACAAAAATCTTGATATCTCGTGGGTTAACCGTGCTTATACACATGTTGTTAATGCAAACCGAGAGCAAGTAATCTCAAAACAGGTTGAACTTTCCGCTTCTAAAACAGGTAAAAAAACACCCAAAACGTTAAAAGGCACACGTACGCTGGGGCAGGAAGCCTTAAAGAAACAAGAAGTACAGGCTGAACATATGCATCTGGTTATGGATGGTAGCCGCCGTATGGTTGAAATTCATGAAACGCCTTTGAATAAAGAAAGCACCTTAGGTAGTTTACAAGATATTACACGGGTTGAGGAGCTTGAAGCCGAGTTAAAATATATCGTTGATGCCAATAACGAAGCCTTAGAACAGCTCCGGACAGCGATTGCCATTTTTGATATGAATATGCATTTGGATTTTTATAATCCCGCCTATGAACAACTTTGGGGATTAGATAGCAAGTGGCTTAACAGTAAACCAAAATTGAGTGAGGTTCTTGATAAATTGCGTGAAAAACGTCGTTTACCGGAGCAGGCTGATTTTAAACAGTTTAAGAAAAATTGGGATAATTGGTTTACGTCTTTATTGTCGCCGCATGAAGAAATGCTTTATTTACCAGATAATTCTGTTTTGCGTATGGTTGTTGTGCCGCGTCCAACGGGTGGACTTTTGATGACATATGAAGATGTCACTAGTCGGTTAGAGCTTGAAACCTCGTATAATATGCTGGTGGATGTCCAACAAGAGACCTTGGACAACCTTGCGGAGGGTTTGGTTGTCTTTGGTCAAGATGGCCGTCTTAAGTTGTGGAATCCTGTTTATATGAGTATTTGGGATTTACAACCAGAGGATTTGGAAGGCTCCCCCCATATTTCAGAACTTGTTGAAAAAACAGAAGATTTTTTTGATCCATCTGATTGGGAACGGGCGCGAAAAGAGTTGGTTAATAACGGTTTGGAACGTAAAGCCCGTAAAGGCCGTATTTTGCGTGATGACAGCACCATGCTTGAATATTCAATTGTGCCACTTCCGGATGGAAATGTATTAAATACATATTTTGATATTACAGACACGGTAAAAGTTGAAGAAGTTCTTATCGAAAAAAATGCCGCTTTGGAAGAAGCTGAAAAATTAAAATCAGACTTTTTGGCGAATGTTTCTTACCAACTTCGAACCCCACTGAATACGATGATGGGGTTTGCTGAGATTTTAAATGAGCAATATTTTGGCGAGCTTAATAAAAAACAATCGGGTTATACCGAAAGTATGATTGAAGCCGGTAATAAACTTGTCTCCCTGATTGATAATATTTTGGATCTTTCGGCAATTGAGGCCGGTTATATGCAGATTACACCTGAAGAGGTTGATGTAAAAAAGGTTGTCCAATCTGTTTTTGAGGTGACAGAGGATTGGGCACGACAACAAAATATTAAATTGGTCAAAAAAATTAGTACAGATGTTGATGTGATTTCTGTTGATACTCAACGGTTTCGTCAGGTTTTGTTAAATTTAATCAGTAATGCGATACATTTTAGCGATAAGGATACAAAAATAACGGTTCACGCCTCAATTGAAAACCAAGAGCTGGTGTTAAAGGTTGTTGACCAAGGAGGGGGGATCCCGCAAGAAGATTTAGAACAGGTTTTTTTACCATTTATTCATGCGCAAGAAAAACAACAAAAACGGGGTGGTGCTGGCCTTGGATTAACACTTGTTAAAAATATTACTCAGCTTCATGGTGGTCGTGTCGAAATTTCAAGTGAAATGGGGAAGGGCACAACGGTGACCTGTATTTTTCCGATGAATATAAACCCCTGTGTTACTGCTGACGAGGGCTTGTCGCCACCAACGCCTATTAAAGAAGCATCCGAAGTGAGTTAATCGAATATTCTAGGTAGTCTTAAAAAAAGTTGTAAGCCAAGGAATGGATCAATATGGATAAATTCCAGATGGCGTTAGAAGGATGGCGGCCGCCGCTTTAGTTTGATAATAGTGTTTTTTTTGCACACGATCGTGTTCTGTGTCTTTTTTGTTAATATGGTCTGAGTTTTGACAAACTGGATTTGTTTTTGCTGTTGAATAAAATCTTTAATCTCGGGGTTTTGGTGAAGTTCGTCTTCTTTTAAGGTCTCGGTTTGTGCGCCAGCATCGATTAAGGCATTAAAAATATCTGAATTTTTATTACGTGCAGCCCACATCAAAGCGCTGTTTCCCTCATCATCGCGCATATTAATATGGCTGCCAGCGTTAATGAGTTGCGTAACCATTTTGGATTGCTCGTGATAGCTCGCCCAAATTAGAGGGGAAGAGCCAGAATTATCTTTGGTGTTGGGGTTTGCACCTGCTTTAATTAAAGCAACGACAATGTCCATATCCCCGCTGAAAACAGCATGAGTTAAAGCACTTTTACCACTTTTATCTTGATAATTGAGGGCAGCGCCTGCTTGAATTAATGCATTTATGGTGTCTAAGTTATCATCGATTGCACCACACATTAATGCATTTCTATTGATTTTATCCCGAAGGTTGAGGTTTGCCCCTGCTTTGACCAAAGCAATGACACTGTCAGGGTTTTGATGTGCCGCGGCACAGATTAAGGCGCTGTCACCATGGTTATCTTGAATATTGAGGTTCGCTCCGGCTTTGATTAAAGCGGTGACAATACCGAGCATTCCGTAAATTGATGCCCAAATCAAAGCACTTTCATTGTTTTCATCCAAAAAATTTAAAGCATCAGGATCCTCTTTTTGAAGCCTTTTAATTTCAGCCTTGATGTCTTCCTCCGCAGTACCGGATTTAAGCAGTTCGATAAGATTTTTTGGGTCAGAAGCGGGCATTATAAGGCCTTAAAAATTTAAGTGACGTTATTATTTACATAAAACCATTTAATGTGTCAAGAAATTTTAGGGGAAATCCTAGACGAAATATATTTTTTCTAGGTCATGTTGATAACCATATAAGGTGAAAAAAACCTCGCCAAATAAGATGACGAGGTTTTTAAAGAACACTAAAAATATTTTAAGTGTTTATTTTATTCGGTTAGCCGTTGCCACCAGCCTTTTCGAGCATCTTTGGGTTGCTCTTTAGCTGGCGCTTCGGCTAGGGGCTTTTTTTCAGTTTTGTCCGCCGTTTTAATTTCGATGTTAACAACATCTGATGGTGTTTTATCCGCTTTATCATCTGTTGGTTTTTTACGTTGTGCAGGACGACGTCTTGTCCGCTTTTTTGGTGCGGTATCGTCTTTGCTCACCCCTGAGGGCTGTGTGGTTTCTGGTTTTTTTTCAGGAGTTGCTTTGGTCTCCTGCGTAACAATATTACCCTCTTTTGCGGTACTACTATCCTCAGAATTTTGCACACGTTTGCGTGGTGGGCGACGACGACGTGTCGGTTTTTTTACCTCACCGTTATCAGAAGCTTCAGGATGAGGCGTTGTGTTTTTAACAATTTTATCACTTTGCTCAACCGGTTGAGGTGTTGTGCTTGCATCATTTGCGGAATTTTGTTCCTGCGGTTGTTGTTGCTGTGGACGACGACGATTGCTGGGGTGTCGTCTGCGTGGTTTCCGGTTGCCCTGATTGTCCGCACCATCTTGTGATGGTTGTGGTTGCGTTTGGGCATCGGCGCTTGGGGCATCTGTCGCCACAGGTTTTTCATTACCCTGTTGGGGCGTGTTTTGGTTTTCAACAGCATTTTGAGGGTTTTGTTGATCTCGATTGTTATTGCGACGACGGCGGCGGTTCCGTTTACGTTTAGGATTCGGGTTTTCTTGGCCGTCTTGCTTTTGGACATTATTTTGTTTGGGTTGTTCTTTTTGCTCAATAACAACACCTTTTTTAGGTTGTGTAATATCAACGGTAAAGTCAGGCTGAACAAGGTTATCATCAGTTTCAATCGTGACCTTAAAGCTGTGACGGGTCTCAATTTCGGCAAGCATGTCGCGTTTTTGGTTAAACACATATAAGGCAACAGCTGTTGGCACTGTGATTTTTAATTCCTGTGCGCGGCCGCGTAAACCTTCTTCTTCCAACGCGCGTAAGATAATAACAGCGGAGGTTTCAATGGTTCGTAAAAGACCCGTGCCTTTACAGTGAGCACAAACTTCAAAATTACTTTCAACCAAGCTTGGCCGGAGACGCTGTCGCGAAAGTTCTAAAAGCCCAAATGCCGAAATACGTCCCATTTGAAGACGTGCCCGGTCATGTTGCATGGCCTCTTTTAATTTACGCTCAACGGTGCGGTTGTTTTTGGGGTCTTCCATGTCGATAAAATCGATCACCACAAGTCCACCCAAGTCTCTTAACCGAAGTTGACGGGCGACTTCTTCTGCGGCTTCAATATTTGTTTTAAGCGCGGTTTCTTCAATATGGCGCCCCGATGTTGCGCGGCCAGAGTTCACATCAACTGAAACCAAAGCTTCGGTAGGGTTGATGACGATATAACTCCCCGACTTCATGTGAACTTCGGTACTGTGAATCTCATCTATTTGATTTTCAACCTGATAGCGGAAGAATAAAGGGATTGTATCGTCTTTATATTTTTTAACCCGCTTTGCATGGCTTGGCATAAGGGTTCTCATAAAGTCTTTAGCCGTTTTATACCCGTTTTCACCCGCAACCAAAATTTCATCAATTTCCCGTTTGTAAAGGTCACGGATGACACGTTTAACGAGATTGCCTTCTTCATGAACAAGCTTTGGTGCTGTTGAATTTAAGGTTAATTGGCGGATATTATCCCAGAGACGTAATAAATAATCTAAATCACGTTTGATTTCGACTTTTGTACGAGACAGACCTGCAGTACGCAAAATAACAGACATTCCTTCCGGCACGTCCAAGCTTTGTAAAAGCTTTTTCATGCGGTGGCGATCTTTCATATTGGTAACCTTGCGACTGACACCGCCTGCACGTGGTGAATTAGGCATAAGCACACAATAACGACCAGGTAAAGAAAGATATGAGGTTACAGCTGCGCCTTTATTGCCCCGTTCTTCTTTTCTAATTTGGATCAACATAACTTGGTTACGTTGCACAACTTCTTGGATTTTATAGTGGCGTTTAATATTACGCATGCGCGCGGGTTTTGTGATTGCTGTGGTCGCTTCTTCTTCCTCTAAGGGGTCTTCGCTGCTGATTTCGGTAACACCATCTTGGGGTACGGCTTCTTCTTCGTCATCCTCAGTATCATGACCTTGGGCAGAAATATTTTCACCGTCATCAGATTTTTTTACGTTTTTTTTACGCTTTTTTTCTTTTTCAGCTTCTTTTTTCTCAGCCTCTTTTTCGGCTTGTTCTTCTTGAGCATTCCGCTTGTCTTCTTCTTCTTTGGCGATGGCTTCTTGCTCAGCAAGCAGGTTTTCGCGGTCAGAAACCGGAATTTTATAATAATCAGGATGAATTTCCGGGAAAGGCAGGAACCCGTGACGGTTGCCACCATAATCCACAAAAGCCGCCTGTAGAGAAGGCTCAACACGCGTAACTTTTACGAGGTAAATATTACTTTTAAGTTGTTGGCGGGTGATACTTTCGAAATCGTAATCTTCAAGGCGGTTACCAGATACAACGGCAACGCGTGTTTCTTCATCATGAGTTGAATCAATCAGCATTCTTTTTGTCATTTTTTATCCCTCTGATGATCTAAAAACGTAGGCTGCGATGCACGTGGCGTTTTAAATCGTCATTTATTATTTTAAAGGTATAACAACAGGGGAACACTTAAAGTTAAAACATGTTTTATGAAATTATTTCGTTTTAAGTTTTAACGGCTCTCTTACTTGTTTTGTTCCTGTTGATTTCCAGAGATGAGTATTTCATCAAAGGATTTACCTTAAATGTGTTAAACCAAATTTGTCTTTGTAACTCTTGTTAAAGTTAAACTGTAAATATCTCGTGTCTGCCATCGTAGTTACGCGATGCCGAGGCCCCTTAAAGGTAAGGGTTGAATACTTACAATATATCGCATTAAAAGCATACCCTTGCTAAACCGGATACACAATTGTTATTTTTTGAATAAAGATGGTTGGCGTCCTAAAAAAGCATCATATATAATGGTTTTAATAAAAAACTGAGGGAAAAGTAAATTCAATGAAAGAAATTAGAAAAATTTGTGCCACTTTGGTTTTTTTTATCGGTGTGGTGATTCTTTCTTTTTCAGCACAGGCAGATGTTGTTATTCATGATGTACGCCTTGGACAACACGGCAATAAAATTCGATTAGTTTTTGATGTAAACCAAAAAACACCCTTTAGGACATTTTTATTAAATCAGCCAAATCGTATCATTGTTGATTTTCCTGTGGGAAAATCTAAAAATTTTAACCCCGAAAACCCCGATGAGTTTGGTTACATAAAATCTGTTCGTTTTGGTGCGTTGGATCAGGGTGGGCAAAGGGTGGTTTTTGATTTAGGTCGCCCGATGTATATTGAAAAAGCCTTTTTCTTGCCCGAAAACAAAGCCGCGGGAAAAAAAAATCGCCTTGTTATTGATTTGATGAAAGCGTCTCAAGTAACGTTTGATGATAAAATGGCGGATGTTTTTGGGCGCTTTAGACCAGGAGTGTCCGTGAGCCCACCTCCTCAAGTTGACATAAAAAAGGCAACAGCGCCTCAATATCGACAGCCGTTAGCTCAAAAAATATTATCCCCACCTGTCAAACGACTATCGGTGATGCCTGTTCGAAAACCTCTTCGATTAAGTGGGGGGGATAAAAAAATAATTATTATTGACCCCGGGCACGGGGGTAACGACCCAGGAGGGTTAGGATCTGGAGGGGTTCGGGAAAAACAGATTACGTTGTCAATTGCACGCGCTTTAAAACGCCATTTAGAAGCAACGGGGCGGTATAAAGCGGTGTTAACACGTTCTCATGATCGTTACATCAAGCTTCGTGATCGGGTGCAGGTTGCCCGCAGGAATAAAGGGGAGCTATTTATTTCCTTGCACGCCGATAAAATTCATAAACCATCTGTACGCGGGGCTTCGGTATATACGCTTTCTGAAACGTCATCGGATAAATTAACCGCACGTTTGGTGGAGCAGGAAAATAGATCGGATGTGATTGCAGGCGTGGATTTATCAATTGAAGATAAAGAAGTTGCGGATATCTTATTAGACCTTGCGATGCGGGAAACGATGAATGAATCAAAGTTTTTTGCAAATACTCTTGTTGATGAAATGGGCGGCGCAAAACTACGGTTGTTAAAAAATACTCATCGATATGCGGGCTTTGCTGTTTTAAAAGCACCGGATATTCCGTCTGTTTTAATAGAGGCGGGGTTTCTCTCTAATAAATATGATGCAAAGATGTTGAATTCTAGGGATTATCAAGAAAAATTATCCTCTGCAATTGTACATGCGGTGAATACTTATTTTGCAAAAATTGAGATGGTCCGTAATTATTAAGTCTTTTTTAGTTTCTTTAAATTAATCTCTAGACTATAGTTTTCTTATGAGGTACATCACTCATGTGAACAGCGCTGTAATTTTTTAGTCTTACTGAGACAAACTTAAGAGGATCATTATGAAACATTTAGTAATTGCAATGGCATTGCTTGCGTCTATGAGCGTATCTGGTTGTACATCTAATTCTGGAGATTGGACCCCATGGGGCGCTGGTCGTACAGCAGGAGATGCTGAAATGGCTGTTTCAACTTATGAAGCACCATCATCGGCTCAAGCAGATAGCAGTTTTGACAATTCTTTAAGAAAATAATTTTTAAAGATCAAAACGTTATAAAAAAAACCGCGCTTTCGGATTCCCAAGGCGCGGTTTTTTTATTGTCTTAAAAATAATCTCGAGCGAGAGATAATTATTGATTATTTCTGGGCAATGATAACGGGATAACTCATACGGTTAAAGTATGTTTTTTCGACCGTGTCCCAATCAATCAAATTACGGTGATCACCAGCGATTTGCTTAATCCATATTTTTAAATCTTCGGGAACCTGTGTTTCTGTAAGGGCTATTTTACCACTGGATTCAATATCGTTGGCTTGGTTTTTACTGGGGTGGACTTCTAGGTAAAGCTTATCGTTGACCCATGCAAGTTTGACGGCCTGGTCAACGATGGTAACAGGTGTACCTTTGGGGGTTTGGTCAAAAAGATCTATAATGTTTTCAGGATAAAGGCGAATACAGCCAGAACTTACGCGACGACCGATCCCCCATGGTTTGTTGGTGCCATGAATAAGAAACGTAGGCCAGCCGAGGTAAAGGGCATGTGTGCCAAGGGGATTCTGTGGTCCTGCGGCAACCATACGAGGCAGCTCTGGTTTTTCTTTTCTCATGCGTTCAGTTGGATACCAACTAGGGCCATCTTTTTTACGTACAATTGACGTTTTACCGAGGGGGGTATTGAGGCCTTCTCGACCAATACCAATTGGGAAACTTTCCGGCGCTTTGTCTTTTGAAAATTTATAGAGGCGCATATCCCCAAGGTTTACGACAATTCCTTCTTGAATAGCGCGGGGCAAAAGGTGAAAGGTTGGAATTTTTATAGTTTGGCCTGGTGAGGGTGTCCAAGGGTCAATATGGGGATTTGCGGCACGAATTTCAACATAACCGAGTTTGAAAGAGCGGGCGATATCGAGCAAAGTGTCGTCCTCGCCAGCTTGATACTCTTGGTCGTGACCAATAGATGTGTAATCCGTTTCCTCAAATAGGCGAAAGGCCTCATAGGGAACGGTATTTTTTTCTTTTGTCTCTTTTTCTTTTTCGGCTTTGACACCGAGAAGCGGTGATGAAATATCCGCGGCAATAAGAGGGGTGTTAGAACGAGGTTTAGATGGTATTTTGACAGGAGAAGTTTTGGTTTTTTTTGTATCGATGTCTTCGAGAGCCATGTTAATTTGAGTGATAAAATGGGTGGAAGTCTTTAGCGTTTCATCCGCAGAGGCTTTATTTGAAAAAATCAAACAAATAAGAGCCGTTACCACAACAGTAGTATGCCGTAAAAAAGAGTATTTAAAGTGATTAAATCGCCTCATGGCATTTATTCCCATTCAATTGTTCCAGGGGGTTTAGATGTAATGTCATAGACCACACGGTTGATCCCTTCAACCTCATTTATAATGCGGGTTGCAATTTTACCTAAAATTTCATGAGAAATAGGATAAAAATCTGCAGTCATACCATCCGTAGAAGTCACCGCGCGAAGGGCGCAAGCATGCGCATAACTGCGGCTATCTCCCATAACACCTACCGTTTTGACGGGAAGTAATACAGCAAAGGCTTGCCAAATAACGTCATAGAGGTTTTCGGCATGTAGTTCCTCAATAAAAATAAGATCGGCATGTTGTAACGTCGCTATTTTTTCTTCCGTAATAACACCAGGCATCCGGACAGCAAGGCCGGGTCCCGGAAAAGGGTGGCGTTTTATAAAATCATCGTGAAGACCTAGTTCACGCCCTAAATCGCGGACTTCGTCTTTAAAAAGCTCTCGTAAGGGTTCAACCAAGGAAAGCGCCATGGTTTCCGGTAAACCGCCAACATTATGGTGTGATTTGATCGTGACACTGGCGCCGCCAGTAAAGGAAACACTTTCGATAACATCGGGGTATAACGTACCTTGGGCAAGAAAAGAAACATCATGCGGGATTTCATGTGTGGTTTTATCAAAAATATCGATAAAGGTTTTACCAATAATTTTACGTTTTTTTTCGGGGTCGGTAACCCCTAAAAGCTTGGATAAGAAGTCAGTTTTAGCATCAACTGCAATTAGCGGGATATTATAATGGTCGCGAAAAAGAGAGGTGACTTGTTCGGCTTCATTTCGGCGCATTAAACCCGTATCGACAAAAATACAAGTGAGCTGATCACCAATAGCTTCATGGATTAAAGCCGCGGTAACAGAACTATCAACCCCGCCAGACAATCCACAAATAACATGTTGATCTCCAACTTGATCTTGTATTTTTTGAATCGCTTGCTCTTTAAATTCAGCCATATTCCACTGGCCCGCACATTCGGCAATGTGATGTGTGAAATTTTTAATCAGCTTTGCACCATCGGGGGTGTGAGCAACTTCTGGATGAAATTGAACGGCATAGATTTTTTTATTTTCATTGGCGATGGCAGCAAAGGGGGCGCCATCTGTAATTGCAACGGCTTTAAAACCTTCCGGGAGTTGAGTGACCCGGTCACCGTGGCTCATCCAAACTTGGTGTTGGCTGTTTTTCGGCCAAATACCGTCAAACAGACGGCATTCTTCAATAATTTTAAGCGATGAACGACCAAATTCACGATGGTGGTGGTTTTCAACCTGACCGCCAAGCTGTGTACAAATGGTTTGTTGACCGTAACAGATCCCTAAAATGGGCAGCTTAAGGTCAAAAATAAAATCAGGTGCCCGTGGTGAAAAATCCTCGGTGGTTGAGGCGGGGCCGCCGGAAAGAATAATACCGTTGGGATGAAATTTTTCGAGACGTTCTGGTTTGATCTTATTAAAGGGCCAAACTTCACAATAGACACCGGATTCACGAACACGCCGGGCAATTAATTGCGTGACTTGTGAACCAAAATCAATAATAAGGATACGGTCTGAATTAAGTTTTTGGTTTACGGCCATGGCGGTTGTATAATCCTGTTTGTTAATGTGTCTCATCTTATATTTGAAAAATTACCATTATGTTGAAGAAAATAAAATCTAAATTAGGAATAGAATGTTTTCCCGAAGTGCTTTTACAAAGTGATCGTTTAATTATTCGTCCGCCCCATAAAAAAGATTTTTTAGCATGGGCGCAATTAAGGTCGGTGAGCCGAGAATTTATTCAACCTTTTGATCCTTTGTGGGCGGAAGATGCCTTGTCCCAAAAATCATATTTAAAACGCTTAAAATTACAAGCGCGAGAATGGAATTCAGATCGAGGGATTTACTTTTTTATATTTGATCGAACCAGTGGAGATTTGGTTGGCGGTGTTAATTTGAACCAAGTTGTGCGTGGCATTGCTCAAATGGCAAGTGCAGGGTATTGGGTTGGTAAACCTTTTGCGCGGCAAGGTTATATGTCTGAGGCATTAAAAATAATATTAGATTATGCCTTTGATGATATTGGTTTAAACCGAATTTATGCGGGCTGTGTGCCTGAAAATATTCCTAGTCAACGTGTCTTACGGAAGTTAGGTTTTGATCAAGAAGGTTACGCCAAAGAATATCTTAAAATTAATGGGATGTGGCAAGATCATGTTCTTTTTGGCATGGCTGCCTCACGGTGGCGGGAAAATAAGCGTATATTATTGACATAACTCTTTAAAGGGTTTATAGCTATACCCATATTATTTTAGATGAATAGGGTCATAGTTTAAGCATGAGATCATCGCCTTCTCTTGATATTGATGCCATTTATAAGGCAATAAAAATAAAGAATTTAGACCAACTTAAGCAGTTGGTCGGGGATCGAAAATCTTTGCCGTATGGCACTTTTTACAGTCATTATGGATTGCGCATGGATATAAATTTAATGTCCTTTGCTGATGCACTTGATGTGCCAAATGACATGATGAAATTTTTATTAGATCGTTTTGACCACCCCGAAGTCGGTGCATACACTTATTCAAGCAGCATTATTTTCGGTGATCGTTTTGCAGTAAAACCTTATTCAATGACAATTGGCGCGATTTTTGAAAAAAAATGGGATTATGTCCGCTTATATATTAATAATGGGCGTTTAGATCTCGACCATAAAGGCCACGACTATACGATACCCCAAAAAGACAGATCAACGTTTCAGGAGCTGCTTTTAATTCACGAAGCCCCGAAAGATATTATTGAACTGGCCAAAAAATTGAAGTTGGAACATTTAAAACAAAAAGCACAAGGTCATTTTAATGATCACGAGGAATTATTGAAACGGGCAGAGCGAAAAAAATGCCTCGCAGAAAAAGCCATTCAAACGGCAGAGCAATATGCCGAAAAAACCCAGCAAGCCTATCGTAAGCCGACATTAAAAAAATTTGGTCAATAATTAAATTAAGAAAAAAAGTTAAGCACTGCCAGAGAAGCCAGCGAGTTGATGGGGTGTAATGCCAATATCATGGAGGGCAAGATCCCATTTTTGACTACTATTACTATGAAAAAGTAAATCACGGGTCGGATCGGTCGTCAGCCATGAATTTGCTTTAAGCTCATCTTCCAATTGGTTTGCATCCCAACCTGCGTAACCCAGAGAAAAGAAAATATGTTTGGGGCCTTTGCCATTGGCGATATCTTCGAGCATGAATAAAGTTGATGTCACCCCAAGATCGTCCGTAATTAAAAGGCTTTCTTCATGCATGACATCGGTGCTGTGTAAAACAAAACCGCGTGACAAGTCTACAGGCCCACCACAATGGACAATATGATGATCAACAAGGTGTTTGGTGCTGATATTCATTTGTTCGAGAAGGCTTTTAAATTGAATACTCGCTAAGGGTTGTGTTAACATAAGCCCCATAGCGCCCTCCTCATTATGTGTGCAAACACAAATAACGGAATGATCAAAATATCCCCCGTTAAGGATTGGAGCCGCGACAAGCAATTTGCCTGTTAAAAAACCATCAGTTGGTTCTTGGTAACATCCTGCACTGCGTTTTTCGGGTTTATTTTTATCAAAAAATTCAAGCATAGGCTGATTATATCATGAAACCCTTAATTCAGAGTTGTGATTATTTATTTGGATTAAAGATCACGGCTAATTTAGGGTTTTTAGGATCGTCATTAACAATGCCTGCCATGCTGACGTTGAGGCCAGATTTTTTAGACCATTTTTCGAGTTCTTTAAAGGCTTCTTGATCCATAAAAGCAAGAGGAGCTTGGATAACAGCAATACGTGAGCCGCGTTCAATGGCTTGGTTGATTGCGTCTTCAACAAGACCATCTTTGATACGTTTCATATAATCTTTTGCTTGATCTTTGACTTGTTTAAGCATGTCTTTACGAATGGTAACGTCTTGCTTGCCTTCGTCACTTTGTTTTTTGACTTCTTTGATCCAGCGTTTGCCTAGGTTGCTCATTTGGAAGTGTCCTTCTATTGAATTTAAATCAAGATTAATTCTAATGATTTTTCACTAAAAAAAAACTAAAGAGTTATTTTTGTTTTCGTTGGCGTTCGATTTTACGCCATTTGGAGACATTTTGATTGTGTTCTTTTAGCGTTTTGGAAAAAGCATGCCCACCAGAGCCATCGGCAACAAAATAATAATAATTGTGATTTGTGGGATTTAAGACAGCTTCGAGACTTTTTCTACCAGGGTTGGAGATGGGGCCGGGGGGAAGGCCACGTACAAAATAAGTATTATAAGGTGATTGTTTTTTGAGGTCACTTTTGTAAATTGGACGATCAAGCGTTTTTTTACCACGCGTCACCGCATAAATAACGGTTGGATCCGATTGCAGGGGAATCCCCTTTTTTAATCGATTAATAAAAACACCCGCAACATCGGCGCGCTCGCGAGCAATGCCGGTTTCTTTTTCGACAATGGAGGCGAGAATAATAGCTTCTTCTTTTGTATCAAAAGGCAGGTTATCTTGGCGCGTTTGCCACAGCGTATTAATCGCTTTGGTAAAATCTTGCTGCATTCTTTTTATGAGATTTTCGCGGGAATATCCCCGACTAAAAAAATAACTTTCTGGTAACAAACGGCCTTCTTGGGGAAGGGTTCGCACCTCTCCGGAAAGCCTGTTTTCTTGATTTAATAACTGGGTGATTTCAAAAGACGTTAGGCCTTCGGCGATTGTAATTTGATATTGGTGGGTTTTACCAGCTTTGATGATATTCATAATATTAAAAAGACTGCTCTGGGCGGGGATTAAAAATTCCCCTGCTTTCATTTGCGATGCATTTTGGTGAAAACGTAGGCCTAAGTGAAAATAATTTTCAGGGCTGTGAATAGCAGATCTTGAAAGAATAAAGTCAATCGAGCGTGCAGAGCTTCCTTGTGGAATGGTGATAATAACATCCTGTGAAAAGGCCAAAGGCTGTTTAAACTGGTGTAAAAAATATCCAAATATCGCGCCTGCACCAAGGAGTAAAGTTAAACCAAGGGTGGCCATGCATAGAATAATTTTTTTCATTTAATCAACGGCTTTAAAAATAAGCGACGCATTTGTACCCCCAAAGCCAAATGAATTTGATAAAACAGCATTTACCGTTTTTTCTTTGGCAATATGGGGCACTAGGTCAACCCCTTGGCAAGTTTCAGACGGATTATCCAAATTTAAGGTTGGGGGCACACTATTTGTTTCAATCGCTTTAACCGCAAAAATGGCTTCAACGGCTCCTGCCGCACCAAGAAGGTGCCCGATGGCGGATTTTGTTGATGATATCGATGTTGTTGCCATTGCTGAACCAAAGAGGCGTTTTACCGCTCCAAGCTCGATATCATCACCAAGAGGAGTTGATGTGCCATGGGCATTGATATAATTAATATCTTCAGCATTGAGGCCAGACCGTTTAAAAGCCGCTTCCATAGCGCGGTAACCGCCATTGCCATCCTCAGCGGGAGAGGTTACATGATAGGCATCACCAGAGAGGCCATAACCAATAATCTCGGCATATATTTTGGCACCACGTTTTTTGGCATGTTCGTATTCTTCAAGGACAACAGCACCTGCGCCTTCACCGATAACAAAACCATCACGGCCTTTGTCAAATGGGCGAGAGGCTTGTTCGGGGCGGTCATTATATTGGGTCGAAAGCGCCCGACACGCGGCAAACCCCCCAACACCAATCCGGTTAACCGCAGATTCAGCACCACCGGCAATCATCACATCTGCATCATCTAACATGATAAGGCGTGCGGCATCTCCAATGGCATGGGTTCCTGTTGCACAGGCTGTGACAACGGCGTGATTAGGGCCGCGAAAAGTATGTTTAATTGAGATATGACCAGAAATAAGGTTAATCAAGGCCGATGGAATAAAAAACGGTGAAATGCGGCGCGGGCCTTTGTCATTCAAAATCAACGAGTTATCATGAATATTGCCAAGACCGCCAATACCAGAGCCCATAAGAACACCCGTACGGTTTTGTTCTTCTTCATTTTGAGGAGCCCAACCCGCATCGTCGATCGCTTCATCAGCGGCGGCAATACCAAATTGGATAAATTTGTCCATTTTCTTTTGTTCTTTTGGTGCGATGTGTTTATCCGCATCAAAACAATAAGTATTATTATTTTCGGGAGTATAAAGCGGAACTTCACCTGCAATTTGTGACGCAAGATCCGAGGCATCAAAACCTTTGATCTTGTCAATTCCAGAACGGCCATTAATTAAACAGTCCCAGTTGTGATCAGTACCGACACCTAAAGGAGAAATAACTCCCATACCTGTAATGACAACACGTCTCATTTCTTTTTCTCCAAAACGTCTTTTTTATTTACAAACTCTGGTTGTAAAATATTTGTCGCATGTAAAAGATGCCTGAACCCAGTGTAAAATACGGGTACAGGCATCTGAAATTCGAATCACAATTCAAAGCTTATGCAGCTTCTGCATTCGCAGTGATGAAAGTAATCGCATCGTTTACAGTTTGAATTTTTTCAGCAGCGTCATCTGGAATTTCAACACCAAATTCTTCTTCAAATGCCATAACCAATTCAACTGTGTCGAGGCTGTCTGCGCCAAGATCATCGATGAAGCTTGCGCTTTCAGTTACTTTGTCCGCTTCAACACCGAGATGTTCAATAACGATTTTTGATACACGTTCCTTAATGCTCATTTATTTATTCCCTTATTCAGGTTCTGTTTTTCGTTTATCCGACTAAAAAGTCAATCTCAAGTAACATACAAAAACTTTTCTGGCTAGTCCATTTTAAATTTTCGTAAAATAATAAAAATTTAGATCATTGCCATTCCGCCATTCACATGAAGGGTTTGCCCGGTGATATAATTGGCTTCATTACTGGCAAGGAAAGCTACGGAATTCGCGATGTCTTCAGGCGCACCCATGTCGCCGGCTGGGATGCTTTCCTTTAATTTATCATGTTGGGTATCCCCCAATGAATCGGTCATTGCCGTGCGGATAAAACCGGGAGCAACACAATTTACAGTGATACCTCGGCTTGCAACTTCAGCGGCAATCGATTTGGACATACCAATCATACCGGCTTTTGATGCCGCATAATTGGCTTGTCCGGGGTTGCCAGTTACCCCGACAATTGATGTGATGTTAATGATCCGTCCCCAACGCCGTTTCATCATGCCGCGCATTACCGCGCGTGAGAGGCGAAAACTCGCACTCAAGTTTACATCAATGACTTTTTGCCAGGCATCGTCTTTAAGCCGTAAAGAAAGATTGTCTAATGTCATGCCCGCATTATTAACCAAAATGTCAACTTGACCCGTTGCGGTCTCTGCGGCTTTGATAATGGCTTCGGTTGACGCGGCATCATCTAATGAACCAACAACCACGTGACAGCGGTCACCAAGATCGTTGGCAACAGTGTTTAAAGCATCTTCATTCCGTCCTGTTAAAACAACGGTTGCCCCTTGGGCATGTAATGCTTTGGCAATTGAGGCGCCAATTCCGCCTGAGGCACCTGTGACTAAAGCTGTTTTTTCAATAAGTTCAAACATGGTTTACGTTCCCTTGATTGTTTTTTTTAATTTTTATGATTTTGTAAAAAGTTCGATTGTTTCGGGTGTGCCAATGGCTGAGCCTTTGAGATCACGATCGATACGGCGTGTTAATCCGGTTAAAACTTTACCTGCCCCGAGTTCGATAAGCTCTTCAACACCATTTTGTTTCATAAACAGAACGCTTTCACGCCATCTCACCATACCACAAACTTGTTGAACAAGCAGATCGCGGATTAAATCAGGGTCGCTGGCAAATTCTGCTGTGATATTTGCAACAACAGGCACAGCGGGCTTATTCACCTCAACGGTAGAAAGAGCTTTTTTCATGACGTCTGCGGCGGGTGCCATTAATGGACAATGAAAGGGAGCACTTACAGGCAGCATAATCGCGCGTTTTGCGCCTTTTTCAGTCGCCAGAGCTACGGCTTTTTCAACGGCGGCTTTATGTCCGCTCACAACAACTTGGCCTGTTGAATTATCATTTGCGGTTGCACAAATTTCATTTTGGCTCGCACTTTTGGCAATGCACAGAACATCATCTAGGTCTAAACCTAGGATCGCGGCCATGGCACCGATCCCCACAGGAACGGCTTGTTGCATCGCCTGACCGCGGGTTTTTAAAAGACAGGCAGAATCAGCAAGTGAAAGAGCTCCCATCGCGGTGAGCGCGGAATATTCCCCTAAAGAATGCCCTGCGGCACAAATGGTTTTGCCATCGGTAAAATCAATGCCAACTTCTTTTTCTAAAATACGGGCAACGGCAACACTTACAGCCATAAGAGCGGGTTGAGTGTTTTCGGTCAGGTTAAGGTCTTGTTCAGGTCCTTCAAACATAATTTTAGTCAGGTGTTGGCTCAACGCATTGTCAACTTCATCAAAAACATCACGGGCGGTAGAGGAGCTTTCGTAAAGCGCCTTGCCCATGCCGATGAATTGACTGCCTTGACCGGGAAATATAAACGCACGTGTCATGATTTTTTTCCTTGTTTAATCTTAAATCTTGAAAGAATTGATACCATGTGATGAAATCATGTCAAGAAATAAGCCGGATAAAGTTAACATAATAATGTGCGAATATTAATTTTTTGTTTGGACTTTTTTGGTAGAATTTCAATTAATGAACTCATACTATAGTATGAAGTTTTTATAAAAAAAATAAATGATAAATACAATATGCAAGGTTAAAAATTTATGTTGGATAATTATTATCTGTGCGATGCGGATGAACCTATTCGCTTGGGCATTAGCAGTTGCCTGCTTGGTGAAAAAGTGCGTTATGATGGGCGCCATAAGCAGGATCACTATATCACCTCAACGTTAGGTAAATATTTTGAATTTGAACATTTTTGTCCGGAAATTGCCATTGGCTTAGGTGTGCCACGTGATCCGATATGCTTAACCAAAGATGGCAAAGGGGCTATTCGTGTTAAGGGTGTTAAAAATAAAAAACAAGACATCACCGATGAGTTGGAAAATTATGCCCAAAAAATTGTAGTCGAGGCACGAAATATTAGTGGTTATATCTTTAAAAGCAAATCGCCAAGCTGTGGTATGGAAAAAGTCTCCGTGCATGATAGCTGTGGTGAAAAATATGAAGATTTGCACACGCCTGGTGCTTATGCAAAGGTTCTGATGGAGCAGCTACCGAATTTACCTGTTGAAGATGAAAGTCGTTTAAATGATCAGCTCTTCCGTGAAAACTTTATCCAACGTGTCTTTATTTACCACCGGTGGCAATATATGTGTAACCATGGCCTGACGGCGCGCGATCTTGTCGTATTTTATACACGGCATAAATATATATTAATGGCTCATTCTGAACCGATGCTTAAAGAATTAGGACGTTTAATATCCAAGCTCTCTCAGGATAATCTAGAACAAACAGCTGAACGTTATATTTCTTTGATGATGGAGACGTTAAAAGAACCCGCTTCTCCGGAACGGTATGTTTCGGTTCTGTATTATTTAATGAGCTATGTTAAGGGGCGTCTTGATAAATATGATATCGCTGAGTTAAATGCCGCGATTGAGGCTTATGCTCATGGGGAGGAGCCACTGATTGTACCGATGACGCTGTTACGCCATCATATTAATAAATCTGAAGTTGGTTATGTTGAAGCGCAATATTTTTTAAATCCAGATCCCAAAGAAGTAATGATTAATGATGCGTATTAGGGAGAATACGCATCAAAAAAAGGCCTTCTGGGGGCATAAATTAAAAAAAAGCCGGAAAAGAGGCGCGAGTTATAGAAAAACCTTGCAATTTTGATAAGAATCGCTAAATTCCACATGTTTATATAACCCCGCTGTCATATTTGATGTGTCAGCTAGGTTTGTGCGGCTTACAATTCGGATGGTCCGAAGTGCGGAGCGGCAAACCACTAAGCCAAGGGGATTTAATTCTATGGCGTTTTACGAAACAGTATTTATTGCGCGTCAGGATATTTCTGCAAAACAAGCAGAAGAACTGACCGAAAAATTCACGACTATTGTTAATGACAATGGCGCAAAAGTTACACGGGCAGAGCAATGGGGCTTACGCACTCTTGCTTATCGCGTGAGCAAAAACCGTAAAGGGCATTATGCTCTTCTTCACATCGATGGTGCATCTGAGGCAATTGTTGAAATGGAACGTAATATGCGTTTGAACGAAGATGTTCTCCGTTTCATGACAATCCGTCTTGATGAAATGCCAAAAGAAGCATCAATTATGATGAAAGCTTCTGACGGTGATTCTAACGATAACGATAAACCAAGGAGATAAATGATGAATGCAGGAACAAAATCAGTACCCGTGCGTCGTCCATTTTTTCGTCGCAAAAAAACATGTCCCTTTACTGGTGATAAAGCACCAGCAATTGACTATAAAGATGTGAAGACATTAGGCCGTTATGTATCAGAGCGTGGTAAAATTGTACCAAGCCGCATTACAGCTGTGTCTTTGAAAAAACAACGTAAATTGTCTCAGGCAATTAAGCGTGCACGTTATCTGGCTCTTATGCCTTACGTCGTACAGAAATAAGGTTAGATAGAGGAAAGGATAAACGTAATGGAAGTTATTCTATTAGAGCGTATCGAAAAACTAGGACAAATGGGCGACAAAGTTGTCGTTAAATCCGGTTTTGCGCGTAACTATTTACTACCACAAGGCAAAGCACTTCGTGCAACACAAGATAACATTGCTTATTTTGGCGCACAGAAAAAATACCTTGAAGCTGAAAATGATAAACGCCGTACCGAAGCTGAAAAACTTGTTAAAAAGTTAGAAGGCACAACAGTTGCGATGATTCGTCAGGCTTCTGATGGTGGACAATTATATGGTTCTGTTTCTTCTCGTGATATTGCGGAAAGCACAAAAGCAACAACAGGTGTTACTCTTGATCGTAACATGGTGCGTTTGAACCACAGCTTTAAAATGCTGGGTCTTTATACGGTTCAAATCAAATTGCACCCTGAAGTGGCTGTCGATATTGTTATTAATATCGCACGCTCTGCTGAAGAAGCAAAAGCACAAGAACAAAAAGGATCAGCAGTTGTTGATACCGATGAAGCAAGCTTAAAAGACACTGCAATTGCAGCGGCTGAAGCTGAAGAAGAAAAAGTAAAAGCAAAAGCGGAAAAAGAAGCCGCTGATGCTGAAAAAGAAGCAGAAAAAGAAGCAGAAAAAGCAAGCGCAGAAAACGCAGCTTAATCTTATTGTTTTTTTTAAATTTAAAAAAGCGGCTCATCTTTATAGATGGGTCGTTTTTTTTGTTAGAAAAACTTCCAGAATCAGGCCAGCTCTGATATTCCTTTTATATGACAGCAGAAACAATGACATCAGCCCAACCGCAAAGCGTAAATAACAATTTGGAAAACTCTGAAGAGTACCGTGTGATGCCTCATAATATTGAAGCAGAACAAACGGTTTTAGGAGCCTTGCTTGTTAATAATAGAAACCTTGAAAAGGTTTCGGAATTTTTGCGTGAAGAACAATTTTATAATTCTGTCCATGGGCGCATTTTTGGTGCGATTTCCAAATTGGTTGAGCGTGGTCAAGATGCCAGCCCTGTGACACTTAAAAATTATTTTGATCAAGATGAGGCTTTAGCCCATCTTGGGGGGGCGCAATATTTAACGGACCTTGCCTCTAATATTTTTAGTGTTGTTGATATTGATGCTTTTGCAAAACAAGTTTATGAATTGCATCTGCGGCGGGCTTTGATCGCCATGGGCGAAGATGTTGTAAATGATGCTTATAAACATGATATTGATCATTCTCCACTGCGCCAAATTGAAGTCGCTGAAAAATCATTATATGAACTTGCTACAGCAGGGGATATTCAAGGGGGATTCGTTTCTCTTGGAGATTCGGTTGTTGAAGCGATTAAAACAGCCGAAAGTGCGTTCCAAAATCAGGGAAGCGTTACAGGCGCAACAACCGGTCTTGTTGATTTAGATAAAAAACTTGGCGGTCTTCATGATTCGGATCTTTTGATTCTCGCGGGACGCCCGTCGATGGGAAAATCAACGCTGGCGATGAATATTGCTTTTAATGCGGCACGTGCATATGTTGAAAGTAATGGGCAAGAAGGCGCAATTTCTGCGGTGTTTTCTTTGGAAATGTCTTCAGATCAGCTTGCGGGTCGTTTATTGTCAGATGTTTCGAACGTACCTTCCGACAAAATTCGTAAAGGCGAGCTAAAAGACACAGATTTTCATAAATTTGTTGAAGCCAGTCAAATTATGGCGCAAACGCCACTTTATATTGATGATACTCCTGCCGTCACTATTGGAGCATTACGGACACGCTGTCGTCGTCTAAAACGCCAAAGTGGTTTAGGGCTTGTTATTATCGATTACTTACAGTTGATGCAGGGCTCGGGTCGTTCGAGCGATAATCGTGTTCAAGAAGTTTCTGAAATTACACGGGGACTTAAAGCTTTGGCAAAAGAACTACACGTTCCCGTTATTGCTTTATCCCAGTTAAGTCGTCAGGTCGAAAACCGCGATAATAAACGTCCTCAGCTTTCAGATCTACGTGAATCGGGTTCCATTGAGCAAGATGCCGATTCGGTAATGTTTGTATACCGTGAAGAATATTATCTCGAACGGGATGAACCAGCGCGTAAGCCGGAAGAAAGCGAAGAAAGATTTAACGAACGTTATGAAGCTTGGGCGCAACGCTTACAAGAAGTTGCAAATGTTGCGGAATGTATTATTGCCAAGCAACGTCACGGGCCTATTGGTACTGTTCGGATGTTTTTTGAAGGCCAATTTACGCGTTTCACTGATTTGGATGAGCACCATGCAGCCGCATATGGTAATCCTGACGCCGAGGAATAAAACCTAATGTTGACGATTGATTTAACGGCAGTCGTTGCAAATTACCATAAAATCAAAAATCACGTTGGCACGAGTGAGGTCGCCGCTGTTGTAAAGGCAAATGCCTATGGCCTTGGCATGGCTAAAGTAGCTAAAGCTCTTAGAGCTGTTGGCTGTGAATGTTTTTTTGTTGCCACCTTGGATGAGGGGATCGCGCTCCGACAAAATTTACAAAGCTATAACGCCACCCATATTGTTGTTTTGCAAGGTATAGAGGAGGTCGCGCGTATTAATGATTTTATCGCTTTTAATTTGATCCCCGTTGTTAACACCAAAGAACAATTACACTATTGGCAGCAACAGGCTCAAAAACGTCATCAAAAACTACCTTGTTTTCTGCATATTGATACAGGAATGAATCGTCTGGGTTTTGCAGAAGAAACATGGTTAAAACTTTGTGGGCAAAAAGTTCAGTCCTTTGAAGGGTTGGAAATTTGTTATGTGATGAGCCATCTGGCATGTGCGGATCTGGAACATCATGAAATGAACCAAAGGCAATTAGAAAAATTTAATAACTTACGTCAAAAATTACCGAGCCAGGTAAGAGCGAGCCTTGCGAATTCATCAGGGATTTTTAAAGGTAAAAATTATCATTTTGATATGATTCGGCCCGGGATTGCTTTGTACGGAGGTAATCCAAAGCCGTGGACAGAAAATCCCATGAAACCCGTTGTTTCGTTAACGGTAAGGATATTGCAAAAACAAAATATCAAATCGGGAAGTGCCGTGGGATATGGCGCGCAATTTAAAGCTTCGGGTTCGACGTGTATCCTCACGATCGGTTTGGGGTATGCGGATGGGTTTTGGCGGTGTTTGGAAAACCAAGCCTCTGTTTATATAAAGGGTCAAGCTTTGCCTGTTGTCGGACGTGTTTCAATGGATTTGATCACGGTTGATGCCTCTTTGTATAAGGGGCCAGAACAAGATTTGGAGGCGGGAGCTTTTGTCGAGATTTTGGGAAAACATCAAAAAATTGATAGTTTGGCAAAACAGGCAAAAACAATTAGTTATGAAGTGTTAACAAGTCTTGGCCTACGGCATCAACGGTGTTATCTTGGCTTGGAATCTGAATCAAAAGACAATGATCATACGAATGAATAGAGGGTATAAAAATGAGTTCGGTTGAACAGAGCGTTGAAGAAATTCATCACGAGAGTAATAAAGGACAATCATTATTCGCAGGGCTGTTTCACGAGTTGAAACGTACACCTGCACGTGTTGGACGTACGGTTATTGGTTTTTTGAATTCCGTTGGCCGGATCTCTGCATTTGCGGCAAAAGGTCTTTATCATATTTTTACACCACCTTTTTATCCACGTTTAATCATCCGCCAGCTTATCGATATTGGCTATTATTCTTTGCCTGTTGTTGGTTTAACCACTCTGTTTACAGGGATGGTTTTGGCGTTACAAAGTTATACAGGGTTCTCACGTTTTTCAGCCGAAAGTGCCGTATCGACAGTTGTTGTTCTATCCGTCACACGTGAGTTAGGCCCCGTTTTAGCAGGATTAATGGTTGCAGGGCGTGTTGGCGCGGCGATTGCAGCCGAAATTGGTACGATGCGCGTAACCGAACAAATTGATGCGTTACGAACGTTATCTGCGAACCCGTTTAAATATTTAATTGCGCCTCGGCTTTTTGCGGGGCTTGTGATGTTACCTCTGCTTGTTTTAGTTGGGGATGTTATTGGTGTTTTTGGGGGGTATATTGTTGGCGTTTACTCCTTGGGCTTTGGCGCAGAAGCTTATATTCACAATACGTGGGAATATTTGGAAACAATGGATGTTATTTCAGGCTTGGTCAAAGCGTCTGTTTTTGGGTTTTTAGTGACCCTGATGGGCTGTTATCACGGTTATCACTCGGGGCGAGGGGCTCAGGGTGTTGGCGCGGCAACAACAAATGCAGTGGTTTCGGCATCGATTTTAATTCTGATCTCTAATTTCTTCATTACTCAACTGTTTTTCTCGTAAGGTAAAAGGTTTTAATTATGGCAAAAGCTAAAAAAAATATTAAGTTGAAGCTGACAGGGGTGAAAAAATCCTTTGGTGAAAATCATGTCCTTAGAGGCGTTGATCTTGAAATTGAAAAAGGCAAGTCTCTGGTTGTTATTGGCGGTTCTGGAACCGGAAAATCGGTTATGCTAAAATGTGTATTGGGTTTGTTACGCTCGGATAGTGGCTCTATTTTGGTTGATGGCCAAGAAACCTCAACGATGGCAACGTCGGAACAAGACCGCCTGATGGATAAATTTGGTATGTTATTCCAAGGGGGAGCTTTGTTTGATAGCTTACCTGTTTGGGAAAATGTTGCCTTTGGTTTACTTCAAAAAAAGGTTGATCGAGATGAGGCTTATGAAATTGCGCTTGAAAAGCTTCAGTCCGTTGGCTTAAGCCCAAAAATTGCGGAATCTTTACCGGCAGAGCTTTCAGGGGGGATGCAAAAACGGGTGTCTTTGGCTCGGTCGATTGCAACAAATCCTGAGATCATTTTTTTTGATGAACCAACAACAGGGCTTGACCCGATTATGGCCGATGTTATTAATGATTTAATTGTAAAAAGTGCTAAAGAATTAGGGGCAACAACTTTGTCTATTACCCATGACATGGCAAGCGCGCGAAAAATTGCGGATCAAATTGCAATGATTTATCAGGGAAAAATTATTTGGCAGGGGCCTGCATCTAAAATTGATAAATCAGGTAATGAATATGTTGAACAGTTTATTAATGGCAGTGCGGACGGCCCGATCCAAATGGTTGTTTAAATAATTAAAAACGCTAAAAGTGGTTTATACTTGTTATTTTGGAGAAGAATAGACCGAGAGACGCTTTTTTGTGGTTTGGTACTTTTGTGGTTTAGTCCGGTGATTTTTTTGAGGATATTATGCGTTTTTTATCAAAAATATTTTTAGCTCTTTTTTCAATCGGTGTTTTAGGGGCCATTGCAGTCGTAAGCTTATTTGTTTGGGCACTTTTTTATTATGGCAGTGATCTTCCCGATTATCGTCAATTAGGATCGTATGAACCCCCAATTGTGACACGGGTTTACGCCGGAGATGGAAAACTTTTGGCTGAGTTCGCAACGGAAAAACGTGCGTTTGTACCGATGAACTCGATTCCTAAAAATATTATTAATGCTTTTCTGGCGGCCGAGGATAAAAATTTCTATTCTCATCCAGGCTTAGATATTTTTGGTATTACACGCGCGATCGTTCAAAATTTAAAGAATTTGGGATCTCACCGTCGTTTGGTGGGAGCGTCAACAATTACACAGCAGGTGGCTAAAAACTTTTTGCTGACCAATGAAGTATCATATGAACGTAAGATCAAAGAAGCTATTTTAGCTTTTCGCATCGAAAAAGCATTTAGCAAAGAAAAGATTTTGGAGCTTTACCTCAATGAGATTTATTTAGGCTCGGGGACTTATGGCGTCGCGGCGGCAGCTCTTAATTATTTTAATAAATCTTTAAATGAACTTGATATAGAAGAGGTTGCGTATCTCGCGGCTTTACCCAAAGCTCCAAATAATTACCACCCAGTGCGAAAATATGATGCCGCCGTTGCCCGTAGAAATTGGGTTCTAGAGCGGATGTTTGCTGAAGGTTATATCGAAAAAAACCAAAAAGAGATTGCTCAATTAAAAAGCTTAACCGTTGTAGAGGGGGATAACAATTTTGTCAGAGCCCCTTATTTTGCGGAAGAAGTACGGCGCAAGCTAATGACAATATATGGGGAAAAAGGTCTGTATGAAGGCGGTTTGTTGGTTCATGCGACGGTAGATGCTAACATGCAAATGATTGCAGAAAAAGCATTACGCAGTGGTCTTGTGGAATATGATCGCCGCCACGGTTTGCATAGTAAACCAGTCGCCCATTTTGAAGATCTTGAAACCTGGAACGAACAATTAAAAGCGGTTCATAAACCGCTCGGTGCGGGGGATTGGAAACTTGCGGTTGTTTTAAAATCGGAAAGTAAAAAAGCTGTTGTTGGTTTTACAGATACGTCTACGGGCATTATTACTTATAACAAAGCAAAATGGGCGCGTGAAATTTTGTCTCCTAAAAAGCTCGGCCCGGTTAAAGCGAACGTCTACGATATTCTTGCCCAAGGAGATGTGATTTTGGTTGAACCTTCTGGGGAAGAGCAAAATGGTCAGGCGATTTACCATTACCGTCAAATTCCAAAAATCCAAGGCGGCATGATTGTTATGGATCCGCATACGGGGCGGGTGCTTGCAATGGTTGGTGGATTTAGCCAAGCGCGTAGTGAATTTAACCGTGTGACCCAAGCTAAACGCCAACCAGGATCAGCCTTTAAGCCGATTGTATATGTAACGGCTCTTGAAAATGGTTTTACCCCGGCAACATTGATTTTGGATGCGCCTTTTGTGATGGATCAGGGGCCGGGTTTACCCAAATGGCGCCCGTCAAATTATTCGGGTGAATTTTATGGGCCAACACCGTTGCGGATTGGCATCGAAAAATCACGTAATTTGATGACGGTACGTTTGGCCAATTATATTGGTATGGATAAAATTGTTGAAATGTCCAAGCGCTTAAACGTAGATGAACATTTGGTACCGGTTTTATCAATGTCTATTGGCGCCGGTGAAACAACGTTGTTAAAAATGGCGGCAGCTTATTCCGTTTTTGTAAATGGCGGTAAAGAAATTAAGCCAACATTTGTTGATCGTATTCAGGACCGTCATGGAAAAACAATTTTCCGTCATGATCAACGGGCATGCGTGAATTGTGGGCCTTTAATTCCGTGGAATAAAAAATACCAACAAACACCGGAAGTCCCCGATATCCGAGCTCAGCTTTTAGATCCACGGCATGCCTATCAGATTGTATCAATTATGCAAGGTGTTGTACAAAGAGGTACAGGCGTACGCCTTAGAAGTTTAAACCGTCCTTTGGCGGGGAAAACCGGTACAACAAATGACTCAAAAGATACGTGGTTTCTAGGCTTTACACCTGACCTTGTTGTTGGGGCATACGTCGGCTTTGATGAGCCTCGGCCAATGGGCAAAAAAGAAACAGGATCCCGCGTGGCCGCGCCGATTGTAAAAGAATTTTTTGAGCAGGCTTTGCGTGACGTATCTCCGGTTCCTTTTCGGGTGCCTTCTGGGATCCGGAATGTACAAATTAACGCTCAAAATGGCACACGGGCAAAGCCCGGTGATGAACGCGTGATCTGGGAGGCTTTTATGGCGGGAACAGAACCAACGGATCAGCCTGTGATTTTTGACGGTGAAAAAATACGTATTATGTCTGATGTTGATAGTGCCGTTGGTGAAGGCGCCGATGTTGGTACAGGTGGTTTATATTAATACGACGGATCTGCTGCTTTTTTTAAGCTAGAGAGTAGTTTATTTTCCGTGAGTAGTTCGGGTAAAACAAGGCCATTTGCAGCCTGAGGGCCGTATATAATATTAAAGGGGATGCCATAGCGATTATAAGATTTTAAATAATTTGTAATCGCGTCATTGGGTTCGGTCCAATCGGCTTTCATCAAAACAACTTTATGATTATTCATATATTGGACAATATCATCATCATAAATCACAAGTTTTTTATTGGCCTGACAGGTTAAACACCAATCGGCGGTTACATCAACAAAAACAACATTTCCCTTTTTGATTAAACCTTGAATTTTTGATGGGTCAAAAGAAACCCATTGTAAAACGTCACCTTGTTTTGACAGGCTGTTAGCGCCGTTGTCATGATCAAGCACATTAACCAGAACAGAAGCTAACCATACTGCGGTCAGAAACATCGCAATGGAGAGCAGTTTTTTAAAGGAAACCATCCAACTACCTGGCTTGGGCAAATGTTTTGCAACAACAGGGAAGGCTGAAACCAAAAGATACGGACAAGCGAGACCGAAGCCTAAGGTCAGGAAAACAAGATACAATTCAAACGTACTTTGAGATAAGGCAAAACCTACCGCAGTGCCCAAAAAAGGCGCAGAACAAGGGGTTGCAAGTAGTGTCGCTAAAGCACCCGTTAGAAAGTGACCCATTAAAGTTGGCTCATGCTCATGAGATTTTGAAAGTGTTTTGGCAATGAAACGTGGCAATGGGATTTCAAAAGCTCCCCAAAGGTTAATTGCAAATAGGCTCACGAGCAAAATCATAAAAATAAGAAAACCAGGGTTTTGAAATTGAATCCCCCAGCCAACAGCACCGCCAAGTTCTTTAAAGATAAATAAACCAGTCGCAAGAACGATAAATGAAAAGAGAATACCCGCCGCAGAGGCCAGAAAGGCTTTACGAATTTCATGTTTTTCTGCACCACCATGGCTGACAATGGAGAGTAACTTTAAAGAAAGAACCGGAAGGACGCAGGGCATTAAATTTAAAATCAGCCCGCCACAAAATGCAAAAAGCAAAATAATGGCCAACGAAATCACAGCGGGGTTAAGAGACGGGATTTCACCAACAAAATCTTGATACATAAATGAAATATCAATTGCGGGTTTATTTGGGTAGGTTGCAGTAAGGCGAAGTGGTGATTTTGTCATCATTTCATCAAAATTTTCGCCTTCGATGAGGTGACCGTTAAGCATAAGCTTATACGTATGGTCAGCTATTTTTAATGCTCGAGAAAAAACCAGCTCATCAGAGTTTTCTAAAAAAAGATCGGTAATGCCATCGCCAATAACGGGGGATGAGAGAATGATTGTGTGATCTGCTGTCGCATTGATCATAAAAGTGTCTTTTGTGACCGTCACGGGTTCGGGAATTTTTTGGATTGCGGCACTAATTTCCTTGGCAAAAAGGCTGGGCGTTGCCGTGCCTTCTAATAAAGGGTGCGTTAGCAAAATTGTTTGCGGAACACAGATTTCTTTACAGATCAAAAATGTTGCGGAGATTTTAAGGTCAACCTTTTTTCCAATGGTATCGGGGGTGGCCGTTAAGGGAAATAAAACATGTTTTGAATAGCCAAAATTATCAAAACCAAAAAGCGTAAAACGTGTTGGCGCGGGGTAGAGAAGCTCCGCATTTTTAATGCCTGAAGATTCACTCCAATCAATTTGTACAGGCAAGCCCGCATCGCCAGGTGAACGCCAATAGGTTTTCCAGCCTTCGTCAAGCTTAACATCCAGACCAAAAGTAAGTGTTGAGGCGTCGCCAACCGCGTTAACGGCGCTGATTAAACGCGCTTCCATAGGGCCTGCGCGCAACCATTCAGTGGCATAAGCCGATTTTGTTGTATTTAGGCTGTAAATACAAATCAAAGATATAAATAAAAAACTAAAAAGCCAAAGAGGTTTCTTCATGATGTACAAAGTATAGCTGTAAAAAACTTAACAGGGCAATAAGATAAAGCTGTAAAATAGGCCTTTATGTTGTTTTTATGGTGCTATTTTTAATGTGTTAAAGCACGTTGTAAAATTTCAACATCTTCCATTAAAGCTTTATCTTGTGCCATTAACTCATCAATCTTACGGACGCCGTGCATGACGGTTGTATGGTCTCTGCCACCAAATTTACGACCGATTTCAGGCAATGAATGAGAGGTGAGCTGTTTAGAAAGATACATCGCTACCTGACGTGGGCGTGCGATATTACGTGCGCGACGCGCAGAGTGCATATCAGCGACACGAATATTAAAATGTTCGGCAACCTTACGTTGAATATCATCAATTGTAACTCGGCGATCATTTGACCGTAAAAGATCCTGTAAAACATCTTGCGTAGTTTCAATGGTCACTTTGCAACCAATCAGATCCGCATGTGCGGCAATACGGTTTAAGGCGCCTTCTAATTCGCGGACGTTAGATGTGATTTTGTGGGCTAAAAACTCAAGAACTTCTTGGGGGATATGTTGTTGAATTTTATCTTTTTTGGCCTCAAGAATACCCAAGCGTAATTCATACGTTGTGGGATGAATATCAGCAACAAGCCCCCAGCCTAGACGAGAACGTAAACGTTCTTCCATGCCCTCAAGGTCAGAAGGGCTTTTATCTGCGGAGATAATAATCTGGCGATTCTGATCAACAAGGGCATTAAAGGTATGAAAAAATTCTTCCTGCGTAGATTCTTTGCCACTAATAAACTGAACATCATCAATCATTAACACATCAACAGAACGAAATTGTTCTTTAAAGGCCATCGTATCTTTAAAACGTAAGGCTCGAATAAATTGATACATAAATTTTTCAGCAGAAAGGTAAAGGACACGGCGTTTTGGATTTTGTTCTTTAATGGCCCAGGCAATTGCGTGCATAAGGTGGGTTTTACCAAGGCCAACACCCCCATATAAAAACAAAGGGTTAAAGTGAACATTTTCATTTTCAGAAACCCGTCGCGCAGCGGCATGAGCAAGCTCGTTTGGTTTTCCAACAACAAAATTGTCAAAGGTAAAACGGGGATCGAGCAGAGAAATCATATTGTCAGCATCAAAAAAATTATCAGTTTTTTGATCTGTAGAACTTGTGCGTGGGCTTGCTTTAGTCGCCAGTGGGGTTTTTGAATTTGAGTTTTCTGAAGGACAACTTGCTTTTGGTTGGCTGTCTTCTTGGGGACGGGGTGTTGCCGTTACAACAACCATATCAACGGAGATCAAAGGGGTGAATTCAGTTGTCCATAAACTACGGATACGGTCGGCATAATGGGATTTAACCCAATCAGCCATAAAACGCGTTGGAACCGCAATTTCAAGCGCACCATTACGCAGGTCTTTGATCATAAGAGGAAGGATCCAGTTTTTATAAGCCGCATCACCAATTTCTTTACGTAGGCGATCTGTAATATGCGCCCATTGCTGGTCGATTGTAAAAGGGGATTGCGGAGCATTTGCCGTTTGATCGCTTGTATTTGGTGGTGAAACAGCGTTTTTGTCGCCCGTATCTTGCATTCTTAAAGTCCCCTTAGAATTATATTTTAATATTTTTTTATTTAATATTTGGCACAAAAAATCCCTATTGCTACATAGCGATCTATCGTAGCGGGCAAATAGTTTTATTCAGTATTTTTGTTATGCTCTTCGCTTCAATGGGAGCATTGTTAACTTCTCTCGAGAGTGAAAACACTCTAATTTGGCACTTTTTAGAAAAAAGATCCTCGATGTCAAAAAGTTATCCACAACCTACATTTATTCATAAGGTCGTGCAATAGAGAAAATGTGGAAAAGTCAAAAAAGAAATTATATTTCAAAATAATATTTAAACACAAAAAACCAGACCAGCTCTAAGGCTCGTCCGGGTTTTTTGTGTCAGTGAGTAAGCGTTTATTGTCGCTTATGCAGCAATTTTTTTGATGCGTGCAGATAAACGAGACAACATGCGGTTTACAGTATTCTTGTGGAAAATTCCTTTAGTCACACCGCGTTGAATTTCTGGTTGAGCTACTTTGAATGCAGCGTCAGCAGCTGTTTTATCACCGGATGTAATTGCTTCGTCAATTTTACGAATGAAGGAACGAATACGTGATTTACGGTTCTTGTTTACAACTTGAGCGCGCTCATTACGACGAATACGTTTTTTTGCTGATTTATGATGTGCCATTGCACTTAATCTCTTTTCTTTTCATTATTCAAAAACTTTACTCTATTGGCAAAACCAACAGGCTGGGTGTTTTTATAACGAAATGCCCCCTTGAGTCAAGTCGTGTGAACATAATTCGCTAAAAAACTCATTGATCGGTGAATTTGGGGGCTCTTTTATCAAGGAAAGCCGCCATACCTTCTTTTTGATCTTGTGTCGCAAAGGTTGCATGGAAGGCGCGGCGTTCGAATCGCAAACCTTCATTTAGGCTTGTTTCATAAGCAACATTTACAACTTCTTTGCCCGAAATGACGGCGGGTAGTGACATGCTGGCAATTTTTTTGGCGGTTTTAAGGGCGTCGTCTAATAAAGTTTCAGCAGCGACAATACGGCTCACCAAACCAGCACGTTCGGCTTCTTCTGCGTCAATCATACGACCTGTGAGAATCATTTCCATTGCTTTTGATTTTCCAACTAAGCGTGTTAAACGTTGGCTTCCACCAATACCGGGAATGGTGCCAATCGTGATTTCAGGTTGGCCAAATTTTGCGGTATCTGCGGCAATAATAAAATCACACATCATGGCCATTTCACAGCCGCCTCCCAAAGCATAACCTGCGACGGCGGCAATAATAGGTTTTCGACATTGTAAAATCGAACTGATGTCTTGTCCCATAAAGTCACCCTTATAAACATCAACAAAGTTTTTCTCAGTCATCTCAGAGATGTCTGCACCGGCGGCAAAAGCTTTTTCGCTTCCCGTCATAATAATACAGCGTACAGAATCACTTTGATCAAAATCTCGAATGGCTGAGGCAAGCTCGGCAACAAGTCCAGCACAAAGAGCATTAAGAACTTTGGGACGGTTTAAGGTAATTACCGCAACAGCATCCTGAACGTCCGTTAAAATATATTGGTAAGTCATAATAAAACCTCAAAAAACATAAGTGGAGCTAAACGCGGGGTTTCAGTTGGAAAATAACATGAGTGATACCGGCTTTATCTGAAAGCTCAATATTTAAGACCTCATTGCCCCGCTGAAAGGATAACGGTTTAAGTTTAACCCAGCCGAGTTGGGGCAGGGTTTTGTGATAAAAATCTGAAATAGCTTCGGGGCTGTTTGGGCCTTCAGCATGACTGAGAATGATTCGCCCTGTTGTTTTGTCAAAAATAATGTTTTGATCCAGAATTTCAGTTAATTTAGGTGCTAAAGGCATATCATTGATGGCGTGTAAAAAGGAAACTCTTGGCTCATCATGAGGTTTCGCAAGGGCGCCTTTAAGCGTGCTACAACACATGAAAATTAGAACAATAAAACTGAAACGTAAAATATTTTGCATACTTTATTTGTACCTAAGATTGACAAGAAGGGCAATAGAAGCTTGAACGACCGCTTTGAGTAATACGTTTAAGTTGAGAACTGCAATTTTTGTGGGGACAATTTTCATTTTCTTTGCCGTAAACAGCCCAACGATGCTGGAAATAACCAAGCTCCCCATTCGCTTGCGCAAAATCTTTTAGCGAAGACCCGCCAGCTTCAATTGCTTTTGTGAGAACATCTCGAATAATAAGGACAAGCGCTTCGCTTTCGGCTTTGGTAATTTTATGAGCGCGCCTTGTGGGGCGGATACCCGCATGAAAAAGCGCTTCGCAAACATAAATGTTACCAAGTCCACAGACAAGCGTTTGATCTAATAAAACCTGTTTAATGACAGATTTTTTGTTTTTTAAGGTTTGGTATAGGTAGGGCCCATTAAAAGAGTTGCTAAAAGGCTCAGGCCCGAGGTGGTTGAAGAACTTATGTTGATCCAGATCCGCGGTCGGGCAAAGCTCAACCATACCAAAACGACGGGGGTCATGATAATAAATCGCCGCGTTATCGGTAAAAGTTAAAATGAGGTGGTCGTGTTTTCCCGCTGTAGGCAGGTTTTGGTTTTCGTATAACGTCACCCGGCCGGACATGCCTAAATGAATGATAAGCGTTTGGTTGTTATCTAAATCGATTAATATATATTTTGCGCGCCGGTGTATGGATATGATTGTGGCGGTTTCTATCCGTGTTGCGAGTTTATCTGGAAAGGGGATACGCAAATTGGCACGCCGTTGATTAACACAGCTTATGGTTTTACCGATTAAGGGGGCAAGTCCACGGCAGACGGTTTCAACTTCGGGTAATTCAGGCATTTAAATTCTTTCTTTTGTTGGCTTAATTATAGCGATAACAACAGACGAAAACAGCCTAAAAACAGGTTTATTATTTGACATAATGTTTAATTTAAGGTATTTTAAAAGACGTTTATCTTATGGGGTTTAGGGGGCGTTCAAGGCAATCTAAGAAGACCTCTGAAGTTCCAAGAAGGTAAAGCAGAATAATGAGGGGTTAGGCGGTATGGTGATGGATTCTTTAAATACAGATATAAATACAAAAAAGGCACAAGGACTTAAAAAACCTTTTAACCTCTATAAAGCCGGTTTACGGGCTGTTTTATATTCATCAATTTTGACATTTACCGGTGCAAAGCTGCTGGATTATGATACGGTTGCAGGGGTTCAGTTCGGCGAAAATACCACAGTTCTCGGCGCGTTTAATCGTGTGGTGATGGGCATGAAATGTGGCTCAGATTGCGCAACCTTTTCCGAAGTAGAGGCACAAAAAAAATCAACACAGTATAAAAATATCAATGACAGCCTTTCAGTTCTTCAGAAAACAGAAATTGGTCAAGAGGTCATTGAAAAAGCCCGTAAACATGATGTCATTTTTAATGCCGATCAAAGTTATTTTCAACAATCTTGCTCGGCAGTGGCGGCTTTTGATACGGCAAAAGGGTACCTGCATTATTACCAGCCTGAAAATGTTGATATTAATGAGGTCCGTTTAGCTCATATATTATCCCATGAATTATACCATGGCCGTCAAACGATTGCCGCACCAGAGGTGAGTGTTCCAAATTTGCGCCAGTTTAACGATAAAGAATTAGCCATGATTGTTATTGTTCGTGAGGCCGCAGCCTATGCTACAACGGCAATGATGTTGCATGATTTATATATTCAAAAAGACATTACCACAGATCAATATATTCAAAATGCACCTTATGCTCAAACCGCTGTTGATTATTTAACATCGTATAATATTTCGATAAAACAAAATGGGTTAAGCGCAGAAGCGGCAAAGAAAAAAGCCATTAATGACACATTTATTCAGTTTTTTGAAAAACAAGATTATTTAATCACCCGTTTGACTTATATGACACAAATTGATTTATCGATATCAACCTTTGATGTTGACGTCAAAGATTTGACGATGGAGATGTTAAAACCCTTAGCCGCGTTACCAAATGGGCAAAACGTTATCCCCGATGGTTTTTCAATACAGGATTTAGAGCGTTATATTCAACAAGACCTCATTGCCTATTCAAAACAATGGCGGGTAACGCGTGATCAAGCTCAGCAATCACAACCTTCTCTAAAGGGGGCGTTTGAGCAGCCAACCTTAAAAGAATTTAAAAAAGTGACCTGTCAAAAGCGGAATAAAACACCGTCTATTTAAGGTTTAGGGGCGGCGCTTGATTTTAAGAGGTTTCTGCGTTTGTATAATTTTTTCTTTTGTTTCTTCTGGTGAGGGCCTTTGTGGCTCGGCTTCAACGGGTTTTGAAGGTTTTGGTAAAATAGGCGTAGAAGGTTGATCTTCGGTGGGGCGCCAGCCACGGTTTCGTCGTCTATTTTGTTGGGGTTTTTTACGCGCTTTGGCTTGAATATTAAAGCTATTCTGGTGTTTGGGGGCAGGGGCGATCAACACAGGCATCTTTAAATCTCCTTAAAATAATAAATATTATAAACATAAGAGAGCGTGGTTTGTAAAGTCAGTCGGCTGAAAGGGTTAATTTTGGCTGAAGTGATTGGTGCGTTAAGTCGTTGGGTTTTGGTGTATTTCGGTCGCGCGACTTATAAATCGATTGTTATAGGTTAAATTTTCTAAATGTTTTTGGGTCTTTAAAAGGGGCTAAAGAAATTTTTTCTGTCCGTGCGGTTTTGAGGTAATAGGTTCCAGGCTGTTTTAAGGGTATTTCAGTATAACCGCGATCTTCCATTTTTTCCATTTGCCATTTATGCAGTGCATTTAGTGCTTCTTTAAGGGTTAATTTATGTTTAAAAGGGTGGGTGTGATAATAGGAAACGGAATATTTTTCGGTAAAGTTAATAACATATAAACCAACCTTCGTTGGGATTGCTTGCGCGTAATAGATCACAGGTTTTTTGCTTTTATCATCTGTTTTAATATACGATTTGGTGTAATTTTTTTTTATCGGAAAAAATACGGACTTCAAGGATTTTTTGAAAAACATACGTTACAGCCCCAATTTTTTAAAACGTGGTTTTGCCCAAGGTTCATTTGGTGTTTGTTTGGTTGCAGGGAAATCTAACATTTTCAGAATTTCTGTATAATGAGGTGTTTCCGCTTTGGCATAAACGCTTTCGGTGTAAAAATCACGATTAGATGTTGTGAGGTTTTGCTCCCAATCAGACATGATTTTAAGCGCATCAGGTAAGGACTTGTTATGCCATTGATCCTTTTTTTTGATTGGCAGCGTTTGTTCGACCAATAACCTTCCAAGGGAGAGGACAATGCGGGATGCACGGATGTTAAGGTTTATGGTTTGATCCTTTTTTATGCGTGCTTCGATATAAAGATACCCGCGGACATCGGGCAGTTTAAAAATATTTGTGCGAAATTTTTTTGGCAGAAGATATGATTTTTGATTAAAGCTGAATTTTATTTTTTTGGTCATTCTTAAATACCTTAAAGCGATAATTTTTGGGGTTTAAGGCGTGACAATGTTTTAGCCGGAATATTCTTTTTTGGATCAGGGTAAAAACCAACCATATTGTGAATTTTAATGTGGCTTATGAGGTTAAGATCTTTGTTGGTCTGGTGGTTTTCGGCAAAATGGGGCCGTGTTTTTTCACAGTGTTGTTGCCACGCCATAAGGGTATTAAAAGCATCTTTTAAGCTGATGTTTTTGATCTGTTTATCCTGCGCAAGCTGATCAAATGCCTTAAAGGGAGCTGTTTTTGTTATCGTAACAAAGCTGGAAAGTGTTTTGACATCACGTCCTTCAAGAGAAAGTGAGATTTTTTGCGACGTTTTGTGGATTTTGGCTTTTATATAAACATAAGGGGCGCGTTTGTCCGTACACAACGCGTTATCCGCATCTCTAAAAAAGGGAAAAGCCGCAGATCGAAATTCTTGTGGAAGTACGTAAACGCCCTGTCCTTCAACGCTTATTTTTACCGTTTTCTGTGATCCAAACATCATTAACACCTTTTAATAAAGTGGCATTAATGTAACTTAAACGTGTTTTTATGTCAAATGTAAAATGTAGGCGTTACACAAAAAAAAGAAGGCTGCCCGAGAGCAACCTTCCTTTTATTCATGTTGTAAGAACGTTTGGGATGATTACATCATTCCCATGCCGCCCATACCACCCATGCCGCCCATGTCAGGCATAGCAGGAGCAGAAGCTGCGTTATCTTGTGGAAGTTCGCTTACGGTTGCTTCTGTTGTAATCAGAAGACCTGCAATAGACGCTGCATCTTGAAGTGCTGTGCGTACAACCTTAACAGGATCGATAATACCTGTTTCAACCATATTCACATATTCACCAAGCTGCGCGTTAAAACCAAAGTTGGTGTCTTTTTGCTCAAGCAATTTTCCAACAACGATTGAACCTTCATCACCCGCATTTTCAACGATTTGACGAATAGGTGCTTCAATTGCCCGGCGGATGATTTGAATACCAACAGTCTGGTCATTGTTTTCCGTTTCAAGCGCATCAAGAGCCCGTGTTGCATAAAGAAGAGCAGCACCACCACCGGCAACAACACCTTCTTGAACAGCGGCACGCGTTGCATGCATTGCATCGTCAACGCGATCTTTGCGTTCTTTAACTTCAACTTCAGTTGCTCCACCAACGCGGATCACAGCAACACCACCTGCAAGTTTTGCAAGGCGTTCTTGAAGTTTTTCTTTATCGTAATCAGAAGAAGTATCTGCGATTTGTTGACGGATTTGGCTAACACGTGTTTCGATAGCTTCTTTTTCGCCAGCACCATCGATGATTGTTGTTTCATCTTTTGTGATACGAACACGTTTTGCAGTACCAAGCATTTCTAAAGAAATATTTTCAAGCTTTTCACCTGTATCTTCAGAGATCAAACGACCATCTGCAAGGATTGCCATGTCTTCCATCATTGCTTTACGACGGTCACCAAAACCAGGTGCTTTAACAGCCGCAACTTTTAGGCCACCGCGCAATTTGTTAACAACAAGTGTTGCAAGGGCCTCACCTTCGATATCTTCCGCGATAATAAGAAGCGGACGACCGCCTTGAACAACAGCTTCAAGAATAGGAAGCATAGGCTGTAGGTTTGTAAGCTTCTTTTCATGGAAAAGAATAAATGGATTTTCAAGTTCACAAACCATTTTGTCTGCATTTGTAATGAAATAAGGTGAAAGGTAACCGCGATCAAATTGCATTCCTTCAACAACGTCAAGTTCAGTTGCGAGTGATTTTGCTTCCTCAACAGTGATAACACCTTCGTTACCGACTTTTTTCATTGCTTCTGCAATCATGTCGCCAACTTCTTTATCGCCATTTGCAGAGATTGTACCGACTTGGGCAATTTCGTCATTTTCTGCGATGTCTTTTGCACGACTTTGGATGTCTTTAACAACAGCAGTTGACGCAAGGTCAATACCGCGTTTTAGATCCATTGGGTTCATGCCAGCAGCAACGGCTTTTACACCTTCGCGGAAAATCGCTTGAGCTAAAACAGTTGCCGTTGTTGTACCATCGCCTGCAATGTCATTTGTTTTGCTAGCAACTTCACGCACCATTTGTGCGCCCATGTTTTCAAGCTTGTCTGCAAGTTCGATTTCTCTGGCGACAGAAACACCGTCTTTTGTGATGCGAGGTGCACCAAAGCTTTTTTCGATAACAACATTACGACCTTTTGGGCCTAATGTAACTTTTACTGCGTCTGCTAGTGTGTCAACGCCGATCAACATTTTTTGACGGGCATCTGCACTAAATCTTACGTCTTTTGCACTCATAATTAATTCCTTTATTTTAGAATAATTTAAATTTAAGGGATTTTAAGCATATAAAATACTTAAAACAGCTTGTGTTGTTTTCTAACTAAGCAGCTTTTGCTGATTGAGCTTCAACAACAACACCCATGATGTCGCTTTCTTTGACGATTAAAAGTTCTTCGCCATCGATGTTAACTTCATTGCCACCCCATTTGCTGATGAGAACGAGATCACCGGCTTGTACATCTAGAGGGATGAGTTTGCCTGCTTCATCACGAACACCTGAGCCAACAGATACGACTTCTGCTTGGGTAGATTTTTCTTGAGCTGTTTCTGGTAAAATAATACCGCCTGATGTTTTTGTTTCTGCCTCTAAACGGCGAAGTAAAACGCGGTCATGTAATGGACGAAATTGCATTTTTTGTTCCTTTCATTTTCTATAGCAACAACTGGAGAGGGAGCCTATGGAATCACTTCATATCAGCACTCCGTCACCAGATAGCACCTTAAATAGGCCATATACCTAGAGGTTTCAAGGGGAATAATGTTTTTTTCTATATTCACAGGGCGTTCAAGTTATTTTTGACGTTAAGTAAAATCAAGGAGGTGTGTTTTTTAATGTTAACCTATTGAAAACAAAGAGATTTGTTGTCAGTAAAAGAAAGATTAGTTTAAAAAAGAATGAATTTATGGTATTATTATACTTTATAAGGCTTTTATTCGTAATAGGAGATTAAGAATATGGCAAATTTGGAGGTACAACTTAAAAACTATCGGTTAACAACGGCAGAAATATTATATCATATGCCCGATCACCCAGGTTTATTACAAAGTTTTTTATGGCAGGAATATGATCTTGCCCCTAAATTTCCGGAGCTTCGAAAATTTTTGGATTTTTGGACGCATAAGTTGGATGCGCCCCTTCATTCCGTTTTGCTCGCCGATAAAAAACTTATCTCAGCCGAAGAAATTGGTTTTTGTCATTTTGAGCTTACCCTTCATTAAAATCCCTTAAAAAATATTTTATAAAGACCTTAAAAAGCTGTGCCGTGAAAAAAATGTGCGGGTCCCCACAGAGCATTTTTATTTTTTTGTGACGTCATAAAAATCATCTGTTCTTTGGTGCGGTCACCAACTGTAAACCAAATTTGTTTTTCATCATTAGATAAAGAAACCTCGGCGTGATAATTTGATGTGCCGAAATTTTCAATTTCCGCTTTTTCCCATTGATTATTTTGTTTGATAGAAATCATATTGCCAGAAACCCCTGATCGGCTGAACCGCATTTTATTTTTGGAGACAAAAGGCTGGTCTTCTTTAGCCGAGGTATTCACCTAGCCAGGAACCTTTTTGGCGGGAGACCATAAATGGGTTTTTTGATTTCGGGAGGATTGCCAAATATCAAAATTACCAGATCGATTTGACGCCCAATAAAGGGTTTGTGTTTCTTTATCAAAATGGGGGTTGCTATCAATGGCGGGGCTGTTGATCAGAAGTTTTAGCGCGGCGGACCATTTATTGTTTTTATATTCTGCAAGGTAAAGATCTGTTTCTTTTTGTAAAAAAAGCTCATGCTCGGCAATCATCGCACAACAATCGGCTTTGTGATCATTTGTGGGCATATTAATCGGAGCCGACCAAACACCTGCATTATTTTTATAGATAAAATATAGGTCACTATCGTCCCAAGGATTATCATCATTATTGTGATGACTGGGTAAGCTTCCAGCGGTTAAAACTGGTTTTTCACCTCCTAAAATCGTCGGGAAAAAATTACATCGGCTATACATAAACAAAGCCATGTCTCCAGAAGGGCTAACCCATAAACTATCGTAAAAACCTTTTGGTGGATTTATCTCTTGAGAAAAAGAAGTTCTGGAGGCGACGATAAAAAGAATGGCAAAAAGGCTGATGTAAAATGGGGTAAGGTTAAATATTGGATTTTTCACGAAAAAACGTTCATCAGATTAGAATGTTTTTAAGAGGCGCGTGTTGCACGTTTTATGTGCAAGGGCATTTTAAAGGGCGGGAGTTTTGCGGCACTTTTCGTATAGTCGAGGGGGCTACCTCCTTGTTTAATTAATTCGTCATGTGCAGTTTGAATGGCTTTTGGCTCCTCGATGTTTTGAAAATTTTGGCTGTTGGAGCTGGTACTTGCGGCGCGCTCAAAAATGGTCGTGAGTTGGCGGGTTTCAAAATTATAAATTAATGACAAGGTCATTTTTTGATCGGCACTGATTTTATTGTTTACGATTGTTTGAGAATCCATTTTTTCCCATTTTGACGTATCTTTTGAACTATTTTCATTTTTTTCCGATGTTGTTGTTTTTTCAAACTGAGCATTAAAGTCAACCAAAGCATCTTTTAGATATTGGTATATCTCAGGTGAGTTAACCCCTTGGGCGGCTTCCATGCCGTCGTCGCCATAATTATGCAGGTTGTTTTCATAGGCGTAAAAATATTTAACCAGCTCAATATTTTTTGAACCAATAACATATTTATACGCAGGCGTATGGTTACCCCAACCATCATAAATCGCAGAACGAAAGCGATCGTAACCTTTTTCACACAATAATTTTATTAAAGGCAGGTTTCCCGATACTAAAAGCTCTCTTGCCCGGATGGGCCGAATATCAGGTTTATGCTCTGCGATAATTAAACGGATAACATCTTCATTTTGCGTTTTAAGAGCTTCATTAAAGGTTTCATAAAGAGTATCAGAATCAACGCCTTTGTGATAAAAGGCACGATCGATGACCTTAACATCAAGTAATGTTTTGATCCGCCAAAGCTGTGATTTATCGCAAGCCTCATCAAAAGCATGATTGATTTTTTTGCGTGAAAATTTAGGGGCTTTTTGCGCCCATTTAAGGTCGTCAGAGCTTGGTTCGTTAAGCGCGACACCATTAAAAAGGGTTGTTTTTGGAGCTTGAGGTGAAGAGGGAGAATCTCCCCAATATTCAGTAGCCATGGGGTTTATCCTCTATTCTTTAATGTCGGCAAGGTTAATTTTGTTTTGCCGCGGGGGGGATGAAGTGCATAGCTTCGTGGTGCACCTTTTAGCTTGATCAGAAGTTTTCGGATATCCTGTAGAGCATTTTGACCTTCAATATCTTTAAAGTTTTTAATATCAATGGCAGAGGTTGTACCGTTGGCATCTTTAAAAATACGGGTAAGTTGTTGCAATTGGAAATCAAAAACATGAGTTAAGGTATCCTGGCGGTCGTTTAGAGTAATTTGCCGTGCAATCGTTTCCGGGCCTAGCTTACGCCAATTTTTATAATTGTCATTATCGGCTGTTTGGGGCTGGGCATTTGCGGTTTGAGGGTTAACGGCTTTAATTTTTTCAGCATTTGTTAAATCACAATCGGCATAAAGCTGGATTTTTTTTGTTTTGAGATATCGAGCAATACTGGGTTGCCCAAGTTCCCGTGCTAATTCCATAGCCTGATCGCCACTTTTGACGAGATTCCCGCCATTTTCAACAACCAATTGAACCATTTTTAGATTTTTGGATTGCACCGCAGAAAGAAGACTAGAACCATGAGCATCTTCGATGCTGGTACAAGATTTGCGACCAAGGTCTTTAATAAGGTAATGCATTATTTGGTATTGATTACGTTGGATGGCTTGGCAAACACGTTTTTTATAAAAATAAGTTGTTTGATCTTGAAGGAGTTTAAAAGCCTCAAGCTTGCCATGATAAAGCGCTTCACAATAGGCGTGGCAAATCCCGGTTTCGCTGGCACCACGGCTAAAAATACGGCCTTCTTTTTTATCGATATGACGGGTAATAAAATAGATCCGCCAAAGCTGGTTTTCTAAAACAGCTTTTTCGAGAGCTTCATTAACTGTTGTTGTGTTTTTTCCAGAGATTTTTTTTGCCCACGTTTCATCACCTGCCGTAGGTTCGGGCAGGGAAACACCGTTAATGATATAATCGTTCTCTTTTTTGGCCATTTATATCCTCAGTCATCCGTTAAACGGAGTGGGGCTGCTGTTTAATTTAAAACAGCAAAACTATAACAAAAAATATATATTATGTCAATAAAGGAAAGGCTTACGCACACCATTTTTTGTTGGTGAAATCAAAACAAGAGGAAGGGTGATGCCCTGTTTTTTGTAAAACGTTATCAGAGGCCCTTTTATAAACCTAATACATCTTTCATTGTATAGAGGCCGGGGGGCTGATCTTTTGCCCAAAGAGCCGCCTTTATCGCCCCTTTGGCAAAAATATTACGGTTTGACGCACGGTGGGAAAGCTCAAGACGTTCGCCCTCGGTGGCAAAATAAACCGTATGTTCACCGGCAATATCACCACCCCGCATCACGGAAAAACCAATTTGTCCGGTTTCTCTTTCTCCGGTAATACCTTCCCGAGCCGTTATGGCAACGTTGGGTAATTTTATATTACGACCGTTTGCCGCGGCTTGGCCAAGGGCAAGAGCAGTTCCGGAAGGGGCATCAACTTTATGTTTGTGGTGGGCTTCAAAAATTTCGATATCATATTCATCACTTAACTTTTGAGCCGCTTGCTCCACCAGAGATAATAAGAGGTTAACACCAACACTCATATTAGGCGCATAGATAATCGGAGTCTGGGACGCAATTTTTTGCAGCTCGTGCTCTTGATCTTTATTCAGCCCTGTCGTGCCGATTATATGGATCACTCCACGTTGGGCACAGATTTTAGCATGTTCGATTGAGGCTTCTGGTGAGGTGAAGTCAATAATCGCATCAGAGCTTTTGATGACCTCTAATCCTTTGTCGGTGATTTGTGTGCCAATGGTTCCCATACCACAGACCTCACCAATATCTTGACCCACGTATTTAGAAACGGCGCGCGCGGTAACACCGGAAAGTTCACATTGGTTGGCGTGGCTAAGCACTTCTTTAACCAACATTTGACCCATACGGCCTGTTGCACCGACAATTCCAATTTTCATTTTATGTTCCCCCGATGGTGTTTAGTTCACTCTGGATCATAACTATAGGTTGACTGGGGAGATTTTGAAATAAAAAAAGCCCGCATACACAGCGGGTTTTTTTTAATCCTGATTAAAATCGAGATGATTAATTTTGAATACGGATATTTTTTGCAGATTTCCACAAAACACCAGGGTAGGTGACGGAATCTGTTTCTTTATTATAACCGCCTGAAATAATAGGTTTTTCAAGTAATTGGCCATTTTTGAAAATAAGGTAAGCTGCGTAATCAAAACCTTCTTCGGTTGATCTAAATTCAGTTAAAGCAAATCCACCGGTGTCTGTTGTGTCACGGAAGCGTATGGAAAGGCCTTCCAAGCTTGAAAGATGCTCGCGGGCTTTTTCCAAGGATTCTAAAGAACCTTGTAATTGAGTGTTATTGCCGTAAAGGGCATTTCGAATGTCGTTACGATCCATGACTTTCCATGATTTTTTAACTTTTTGAATGGCTTTGGCTTTTTGAACGGAATCCATCGTGTCATTCACACGAGCAAGACGAGTGTAAACATCATCAAGAGACATGCCGGGTTTTAATTTTGAAATTAGAACTTTAAATTTATGCGGTGTTTCAAATAAATCAATATTGGTTTTTTTGGAGCTTAATTCCATGCCACCCATATAGGCGCAGCCACTTGAAATGGCAAGTGTGCTAACGAGCGCAACGCTTACAAATGCTTTTTTCAGGAAATTTTTTTGACGTTTAGGATTTTGCATTTTTGGGGATCCTTTTTTTATTTACATATTCATATTTCTAGCGTTTATATCAGTCAAATTTACAAGAGTCAATATGGTTTGAATAAAAAAATCACATAAGGGGTGGAAAATTGTAATATTATTACGCATAAAGAAACGCGCAATAAGAGGTGTAATAGGGTGTATAATAAAAGTGTAAAAAAAATGCTGAAGCTTTTGAGGATAAAAAGTAAGCTATAGGTAAGCTGAAAATGTTCTAATGCGTTATACTTTAAAGCGTTTGGTAAATAGGATCCTTAAATGAAAAAAATATTTAACATTATACTTGGTCTTTTTTTAATCTTCGGAGCGGCAAAAAAGGCAGATGCGGCAGACCGCTATTATTTTGATAAAGTGCATACACAAATTTTATTTTTTGTTGATCACTTGGGGTTTTCAAAATCACAGGGAGAATTTTTAGATTATGAGGGATATTTTGAATTTGATCCGGCGAAGCCTCAAGCATCAAAAGTTCAAGTGACGATAAAAACAGCAAGTCTTGATATGGATGATACGGTTTGGGAGACAAAATTATTAGGCTCAGAGTTTTTTAAGGCTAAAAAATTTCCTAATATGGTTTTTACAAGCACTTCAATTGAGGTCACTGGTGAAAATACCGGAAAGTTAAAAGGCAATTTAACGTTACTGGGGAAAACAAATCCGGTGGAACTGGATGTCATATTTAATAAAGCTGGTATTCACCCGATTTCAAAAAATTATGTTGCGGGTTTTTCAGCAACAGCACAGATCAAACGTTCGGATTTTGGCATGATGTATGCGTTACCCATTGTCGGGGATGAGGTTGAGCTACGGCTTGAAATTGAAGGCATCCGTCAAGGGCATTATAATAAATAATAAAAATAAGGATACACGTTATGAAATGGCGTAATACAAGTGAAAACTTCGGTGCAATGTCTAAAATATTTCATTGGATTTTGGCGGTGTTGATTATTGCAATGTTTGCCCTGGGGTTTTATATGACGTCTTTGTTTCCACCAGATCTTTCCTTATATAGCCTTCATAAATCTTTTGGCATTTTGGTTTTAATACTTGTTGTATTACGGGCGATTTGGAGCTTATCTAATGTTGCACCAAAACTTTTGTCTGTCAAAAAATCATGGGAAAAATTGGTTGCCCGGCTTGTTCATTCTTTTTTATATGTTGCGATGCTTGGCATGCCGCTTTCGGGCTGGTTGATGTCGTCATCTCATGGTTATCCCGTGAAGTTTTTTGGTTTGTTTACCCTGCCGAAATTGATGGATAAACAACCCAAAGAGTCTTTTTGGCAGGAATTTTGGGAAGAAACACATGAAATTTTAGGTTATTTATTGATTGCGACACTTGTCCTGCACGTGGCTGCGGCTTTAAAACATCATTTTGTTTTAAAAGACCGCACGTTAACTCGTATGTTGCCGGGGCGGCGGTCTCTTGTCATTGGTTTTATGGTTTTGGTGAGCTTTTATGGTTCAAATGAGGCTCAAGCGCGGCAAATTTCTCCTCCGCAAATGACGGCATGGCAGGTTGATTATTCAAAAAGCAGCGTAACATTTTCAGGCAAACAAATGGGGGCATTATTTCAAGGGCGTTTTTTGAAATACCAAGCAGATATTTTATTTGAACCCGACCATCTCAGCGACAGCTCTGCTGTTGTGCGTTTTGATATTAATGGTCTTGATACACAATTGATCGAACGGGATGTCACTTTAAAAGGATCTTTTTGGTTTCAGGTGGATCAATATCCGCAAGCCATTTTCACCTCTCGCCATTTTAAACGTCTGTCGATCAATGATTATGAAGTTACCGGAGATCTTAAAATTTTAGGCCAAAATAACGAAGTTTCTTTTCCTTTTCATTTAAAATTTTTGTCTCACAAAGGGCAACAACGTCAGGTTGAAATGACGGCGGCTTTTACGTTAGATCGTTTAGCGTTGAATTTAGGGCAAGGCGATTGGGCTGATTCTTCCATTATTGGCCAATATGTGCCTGTAAAGTTACATGTTTTGGCAACGGCTCTTTAAAAAGGCACGATATCAAACATACTCGTGTACGCTGTAAAGCGGTTGTATTGTTAATTTATCGATAAATATAAAAAAATGATCTTTAACGCTATGATTCAAAATGGTTGTGAGGTAGAGTCTCTAGGTGATGAGAACGCTATACCATTTATGGCTTCATCCATTTTCCCGGAAAGTGCGCGTGGCACTCGTAGAAAAGGGGCTGGAGTTTGACCTTAAAATTGAAAAAATTTGGGAACGCAGAACAGAGTTTCTGGCGATAAATCCTGCTGGGGACGTTCCCGTTCTGCTCGAAGAAGACGGAACGGTTCTCACAGATTCAAATGTTATTTGTGAATATCTTGACGAAGTCTATAATACAATGGATCTAATCGGTCGTGAGCCTCTTGGTCGCGCTGAAACCCGCCGCTTGGTCGCATGGTTTGATCAAAAATTTAACGCCGAAGTTACAGAAAATCTTGTTGGCGAAAAAATGATGAAACGTTTTTTGAAAATGGGTGAACCCTCGGGAGCCTCTATTCGTGCAGGGCATGCAAATATTCATTATCACCTTGATTACATTGGTTTTTTAACGGAGCGTCAGCGTTGGTTGGCGGGCAGTGACTTTACCTTGGCTGATATCACGGCCGCGGCGCATTTATCCGCAATTGATTATATTGGTGATGTGCCGTGGGATGATCACAAAGCAGCAAAAGATTGGTATGTACGTGTAAAATCGCGCCCCAGTTTTCAACCGTTACTTGAAGATAGTATTCCTGGCTTTTCGCCACCTCAACATTATGTCGATCTCGACTTTTAATAATCACGTTTACTTTTATAGGGTCTTTGGATGTCGTTAGATAAAATAGCTCCAACACAGCATGGCAAAAATCTTTTTTGTTTTGGTTTTGGTTATACCGCGAGCTATTTATCACAGCGTTTAATGCCCTGTGGTTGGACTGTTTCTGGTACAACTACCGATGAAGGTAAGGCCGAAGAATTAGCAGATTTTGGTATCACATCTCATATTTTCGAAACGCTTAATCCTCTTCAAGACCCTTATTTTCTGTTAAAAGACGTTACTCATATTCTCATCTCAATCCCACCAGATGCCAGTGGTGATTTGGTTTGTGATATTCATGGCTTAGATCTTGCTGAATTACCCAATTTAGAATGGGTTGGTTACCTTTCGACAACGGCGATTTACGGCAACCGTGAAGGCGATTGGGTCGATGAGGAAACCCCAACGGCACCGATGAGTAAACGGGGATCGCATCGTTTACGTGCAGAACAACAATGGCTTGAAATGTATCATAAAGACCAATTGCCCGTTCATATTTTTAGACTTGCAGGGATTTATGGCCCCGGACGTAGTGCGATTGATGCGGTTCGTTCTGGCACAGCACGCCGTATTGATAAAACCGGTCATACGTTTAACCGGGCGCATATTAGTGATATTGTGCAAACGCTTATTGCCTCAATGGATCAGCCGACACCCGGTGAGATTTTTAATGTCAGTGATGATATGCCAGCACCGAGCCATGAAGTTATTAAATATGCGTGTGAGCTTATGGGAATGGATATCCCCGAGCTTATTCCGTATGAACAAATTGATATGGCGCCGATTGTGCGTTCTTTTTATAAAGAAAACAAACGTGTCAAAAACGATAAGATAAAACAGATGCTTGGGGTTAAGCTTATTTGTCCAAATTACAAAGTGGGCTTAGATAATTGTTTTGAGTTTGAAAAACAATTCGAAGAGCTTATTGATGATGAGGCCGTATAGCTTTTATAACGCGTATGGCTTGGACGTTTTTTTAAGCGTAAGCGGCTGGCTCTGAAATTATGATTTATCTTTATCTTCTAGAATGGGGCTGTGTGGCAGTTTGACAAAAACGGTTGTACCGACATTAACTTTACTTTCAATATACATATGTCCACCATGCATTTCGATCAGCTCTTTTGTGATCGCAAGGCCAAGACCAGAACCATCATAATCTCGCGTAAATTCACAATCCACTTGTTCAAATGGCAAGGTAACTGTTTCGATTTTATTAGCAGGGATGCCAATTCCTGTGTCCCGTACGGAAATATAAATGCCGTCGCGGTGGTAATCACAATTGACCTCAACTTCGCCTTTGGCTGGGGTGAATTTAACGGCATTGGAAAGCAGGTTAAGCAAAACTTGCATAACCGCTCTGCGGTCAGCTTCGATTTGAATGTCGTCGGACAGGTTTTCAGAGATCAGCTTAATGTCAACTTCATGTGCGCGGCTTTCAATCATATGAAGCGCAAGGCGAATAACTTTTGTAAGGTTAAAATTTTCAATCTCAAGCTCATATTTACCAATTTCGATTTTAGACATATCAAGAATATCGTTAATCAGGTCAAGAAGATGTTCGCCACTTTCGCGAATGCCACCGATATAATCAAGATACCGTTCATTACCAACAGGGCCCAGAAGTTGACGTTGCATCATCTCAGAAAAACCAATAATGGCATTTAGTGGTGTCCGCAGTTCGTGGCTCATATTGGCTAAAAAACGTGTTTTTGAGGCGTAAGCAGTTTCTGCGGCTTCTTTTGCAGTACGCAGATCTCGCTCGCGGAGGGTGCGTTGTGTGATGTCTTGAATAATACCGAATAATGCCGTGACATTATGATCTTTGGGGTCAAGCTGACACCGTCCTTGGCATCTGAGGAAACGTTTTTTACCAGAGGGGTGGTCTAAACGGAATTCAAAGCTGAAATCACCCTTATCTGTCAGAGCCTGTTTAAAACTTTGCTCAAACAGAGAGCGGTCATCGGCAACTAAACAGTGACTGATTGACTTAATGCTTGGACTAAACTGTTTCCGATCAACATCAAAGATTGAAAAAATTTGATCAGACCATTCAATGTCGCTTTCGCCGACTTCCCAATACCAATGTCCCATACGGCCAATGTTTTGGGCTTCGCGTAATTGTTGTTCACGCCATTCAAGTTCTTTTTCATGTTGTTTGATATTTGTGACATCACGCCCGACGATATAAATGTGGTCATTCATGGATTTTAAAATCCATTCAAGCCAGCGAAAACCACCGTCTTTGCAATAGCCACGTGCTTCAAAATCAACCCGCGTTTCAATATCGTTCGGCGCCATCATAATTTTGTGAATATAGATGGAGACTTGCTCACGGTCTTCGGGGTGGATTAATTCGATAAAGGGAACATGGCAGAGTTCTTCATCGGAATAACCCAACACACGGTTAAAGGCATAATTCACACGAATAAAATCACCGTTGCAATTATAAACCCCTAATAAATCATTGGAGAGGTTTAAAAAGTGGCGGAGTTCACCGTCTTCTTTTTTGATTTCACTAACAAGTTCGGGTTTAGGCAAAGCGTTAGCAAGTGTATGTGTACCAAATCGGCTTGCAATGTCTGCAAGTTGTGTGGCGGCACGGCTCAGCTCGCGGTGATCCTTATGTAATTCTTGTTGATCGTTATCAAACCATAACACAAGGTAGGATTTTCCATTTGGGGCCTGAACTTTATCCGCGCGCGATTGAACCACAAGAGGGTCGCGCCCTTCTCGAAGGAGGGCGATTTCTTGGTGGCCATCGTTAATATCATTAAAAGGTTCGGAGCTTGTTTTGCCAATGGGGTTTAAAATTTTTGTTGCCGGGCGATCTAAAATATTTTGCGCAGAAACACCCAAAGCCCAACAGAGTGCGGGGCTTGCAAAAATCACGTTCCCGCTAGCGTCAATAACGCAGCGCATGATTTCATGGTCTAAGTCTGGCTTGATCGCGCGATTTTCTAACACGAAGTGAACTCCTATCCGATAAATATAACATAATATAAAAAAGGTGCTTTGAACAGCAAAAGATGATGGTCTTGTTCTTTTGTGCCTGAAATTGGACTGAAGGTAAAGGGCGTAATTTGTAAAAGCAAAACCTTAAGCAAAGGTGAAAAAAATAAAAAAAATCTATCCACATTTTCTGTGGATAACTCTGTGTATAGTGTGAATGTGAATCGGACTGAATCGTTAAAAAACAGGGGGTTGCTTGAAATGCCTATTTTTTGTGCATACTATCTAAGACTTTGAAAACAAACAGATAAATAAGTGTTTTTTCGCGTGTTTAGGGTGGTTTTTTTGAAAGGCGTGGGTTTTATGAAAATGCGATCACCTATGTATGTCAGGTGTGAATAAGTTAAAATAAAAACTTGCATTAAAAAAGGCCGTGACTCTTCAAGTGGATAGAGGGATTCGCTAAACAAAAAAATCGAGATAAAAGGCTAACCGTGACGTAAATACAGGGTGGATAGGGCATTGACAGGGCTGTCTCGTTTATGTTAAAAAAGGCAATTATTTATATCATTTAATATTCGTTTGAAAGGTTTTTATGATGGCTATTCCTAAAATAACACTGCTTTATGCGCTTGCAAAAGCTGTCAAAGAACACGCCCCTAAAGCCATGCACATAAATAATATTGACCTTTTAACTCAAGATCTTGGGGATGCGCTTGTTAAGCAACGGGATGCTCTTGAAGACCCTGATAGCGGCACGCTGGAAACATTATATGATATGGTAACGGTTCTTGCAGAGGTGCGGGTGTTTATGTTTGCGGTATCGAAAAAACTCGATATTGAGACAACAGGAAAACGCCCGGCAACAATCTTGCAAGAAATTATTAATGCAACGGAAGCCCGTGACAGTAAAGCGGCTGAAAAAATTTCAGAAACCATGGAATGGACAAAGGTCTTTTTTGCGCGCCCTGAAATTCAAGCGTTATTTTCTGAGGAAAGTATCGAAGTTGAATTGCCAAAATCATTTACAGATGTCAAAGGTTTAGGCAGCACGTTTCAAAATGCCGGTAAAAAAATTGCCCAAGAGGCAGGACGTGTGCATCGGTTTTTGAAAATTGTTAAAGACCAGAAAAACAACAAAAATCCAAAGGGCCCTAAAAACACATAATTTACGGTGTCACGATTGCTTTTAACGTTTTAACGTTTTAACGTTTTGGCGTGCGGAGGGCTGTTTTTTGTGTTGCTGGACGTGTTTTGATCTCATTTGCCCATTCTGACACTGAGGTACATTCTTTTTTAGTGTTGTTTATAAGGTGGGGATTTGAAAATTCGATATGACCGACTTTATAAACACCAACATCTTTTGAAAGGTTATTTTGACCGTCATCGTTTTTAAGATAAATTTCAACCGTGCCTTGTGTTTTACTTTCTAAAACCATACAGCTTAATTCACTGACAAAGGCGGCGGGATGTTTTGCATTGGGGGTCGGTTTAAAACCTTGGTGCTCTAAATGATCGATAACCTGTTTTAAATCGTGGTTACTATATACTTGGTTATTCCAATCACTTAAATTATTCCATAATTTTGTAAGACCTGTAAATTTCATAAAAATGCGCCCCTCTTTAATTGTTTTCATAATACTACAAAAAGGGGTGAAACGCAAGGTGTTTGGTTTTATTGGGGCATTTGTGACGGGGTCTGATTTAAATAAACACAGTGGAAATTGGGTGCTTAAAGCCCAAGTTCCTGTTGCTCTAAATGTTTAATTTCATCACGGAGGCGTGCGGCCGTTTCAAATTCTAAATCGGCAGCGGCGGCTTTCATTTGTTTTTCGAGATCTTGGATATATTTGTGTAACTCTTTTCTTGAAAGTTTTTGAGAACCCGATTTTCCGCGTTTAATTGTTACATGGTCGCTTTTTTCAAAAACACTATCCAGCACATCGGAGATGTTCTTTTTAATGGTTTGCGGGGTGATGCCATGTTCGGCGTTATAAATTTGCTGTTTTTCGCGTCGCCGGTTGGTTTCGGAAAGCGCCGCAGTTAAGCTTTTTGTCATTCGGTCTGCATATAAAATAGCGCGCCCGTCAACATTTCGTGCCGCGCGACCAATGGTTTGGATCAAGGACGTCCGATTGCGTAAAAAACCTTCTTTGTCGGCATCTAAAATAGCCACAAGTGTACACTCTGGAATATCAAGACCTTCGCGTAATAGGTTGATACCAATCAGCGCGTCAAACTTCCCAAGGCGCAGATCCCGAATAATTTCGATACGTTCCAATGTCTCAACACCTGAGTGCATATAACGGACTTTAATACCCGCTTCGGTCATGTATTCTGTGAGGTCTTCAGACATTTTTTTTGTCAGCGTTGTGATTAAAGCACGTTCACCTTTTTCTGAGATTTTGCGGACTTCAGACATCAGATCATCAACTTGATTTTCAACAGGGCGCACAATAACTTGAGGGTCGGTTAACCCGGTAGGACGGACAACTTGTTCGGCAAAAACACCGTGTGTTTGTTCAAGCTCCCAAGCGCTGGGTGTTGCGGAAATGAAAATAGTTTGCGGCCGCATTTTATCCCATTCCTCAAACATCAAAGGCCGGTTATCCCGACAGGCCGGTAAACGAAAGCCAAAATCAGCTAAGGTATTTTTACGGGAACGGTCGCCTTTGTACATGCCATGAAGCTGGGGAAGCATCACATGGCTTTCATCAACAAAAAGTAACGTATCGTCTGGTAGGTACTCAAAGAGTGTTGGGGGGGCTTCTCCGGGTGCACGGCCAGTTAAATATCGAGAATAATTTTCAATGCCGGCACATAAACCCGTTGCTTCCATCATTTCAAGGTCAAAACGGGTGCGTTGTTCAAGCCGTTGTGCTTCAAGCAATTGTCCTGCATCGTTAAATTCTTTAAGCCGGATAATGAGGTCTTTTTTGATCCCTTTGATCGCTTGGTTGATCGTTGGTTTTGGTGTGACGTGGTGGCTATTGGCGTAAATATGAACCGCCTCCATAGATTTAATTTTCTCACCGGTTAAGGGATCAAATTCAAAAATATCTTCAATATCATCGCCAAACAAAGAAAATCGCCAAGCGCGATCTTCCATATGGGCTGGGAAAACCTCAATAACATCACCACGGACACGAAAAGACCCTCGGCTGAAATCAATGTCGTTTCGTTTATATTGAATTTCAACAAGCCGTTGTAAAAAATCACGGTGTTCGATACGGTCGCCAACCTGAAGCTTGATTGACATTTTTTGGTAGGTTTCAACCTCTCCAATCCCATAGATACATGAAACACTGGCGACAACAATAGTATCACGCCTTTCCAATAACGAACGTGTTGCCGCGTGGCGCATCCGATCGATTTGTTCATTGATGGATGCATCTTTTTCAATGTAGGTATCGGTACGGGGCACATAGGCTTCGGGTTGGTAATAATCATAATAAGAAACAAAATATTCCACCGCATTATCGGGAAAAAATTCTTTCATTTCACCGTAAAGTTGTGCCGCTAAAGTTTTATTAGGCGCAAGGATAAGTGTTGGGCGTTGGGTTTGTTCAATAACATGGGCCATTGTAAAGGTTTTACCCGAACCTGTTACGCCTAAAAGCACTTGGTTACGTTCGTTGTTCTCTAAACCTTCCATAAGCTCTTTGATCGCTTTTGGCTGATCACCGGCGGGGGTGAATTCCGTCGTCAGTTTGAGAGTAGGACTTGAATTTATGTTTTGTCCATCAAGGTTTTTATCTGTGTTTTGTAAAACCATTATTAAACTTTTTTATGAGGGGAACAGGGTGCTAATGGGGCCGATAATCATCATAAAAATGCCAACACCGATGATGGGAATTAAAAGGGAGGCTTCGGGGCGTAAAAAGCGCATAAAAATAAACATTAGAGCTTGCAGAGGCACCGTTGCAAAAATCATTCGGCTCATATGATGGCTGACTTCAGGCAACAGAAACATACCAAAAATCAGAGTTAACGTCATCAATGCCATAATAATCCAATACCACATGCTGGCATACCGAGGGTAGCGTGTGCTGGCGATACATGCCACCCAAGCAATACTTGAAACAGAAATCCATGCGGTAACGGATGATGAAAAAACATGAGTGCCAAAAGAAGCCGAGGTTAGCGCGTACCATAAATATTCAGGTTTAAAAATATATAATGTATAGCCCGCAAAACTTAAGACATAAGCAATGGACAACAACATGCACTGATAAAACATCGGGCGTCCAAAACGTTCGTATAACGTTTCATCAATTTTGGCATACTGCCCTTTTACGACGAACATGGAAATTCCTTATATAATGCAAGAGCTACAGCAGGAGCCGCAATAAAATAATCATGTTGCGGCGACTTCGCTAAATATTTTAGCACGGTTTTTGTAACCTGCTCTATTGATATTTGCGCAGGGATACAAAAATCAACCGAAGGGGCGCGGCCAAGTGTTTTTACAAGATTGTGGTAATCAATAATCCCCGCCATATAGCCATGACAATTAACAAGATCATTTTTTTTTGCAGATTTGCAAAGCACCAAGAGGTCATTTGAAGTGAGATAGGCGGCTTTTGCCTGAGCTTGTGCTGTTGGAAAACTCAGCAAACTAAAGCTTAAAAGCAGGAATATTAATAAAATAGAGGCGCTTATTTTCATCGCCATGTCCAATCACGGGTTAAATATTTTAGAATGAGGCTATTATTTAGCGGATTGCTGTTTAAAATGAAAGCTGAAAATGGTAACCATTGCTTAAGATCTATACGTCACTCTGTCGTGGGGTCTGAAAAATGTATTTATTTTGTGACGATTAAAATTAATTTCTGTGTGAGAGTGAGGATTTAAAAATGGGACGTGTGATTAAACAATCATTATATACGCTGATGGCAGCGGCTTTTTATTTGGTAACAACAACAGCGGCTTATGCCGTACAAACAACGGAACAAGGGGCTGTTGAATTAAAAACTAAAATTACATCTCTTTTAGAAGAGCGTAAAAAAATATTTTCATCAATGACCGAAGATGCCGATGTTGGTCTGGTTTATACAGGAGAGATTACGGTAACCCCTCAACAAGGTTATTATAACGCTGTTCTGCCAAGTATTTCTTTTGTTTTGCCGGAAAGCACAGAAATTGTTTTAGGGCAGATGGTTGTTAATATTATTCCAGATTCTGATGAACAATGGCGTATCAGCATGGCAATCCCGAACAAAATGATTGTCACAGACCAAGGCCAAGAAATTATAGAGGTGGTTTTTGGTGAACAAAAAATAGCCGGTATTTGGAATCCTAAATTAGATTTATACCCTAAAATGGATGCACAATTTAAGAACATTACCGCAAAAACCTTACTTCCGATTGAGGGGTCTTCGACATTTGAATTCAAGATTGCGGCACTTAAAAACTTTGTAGATTTTAATAAAACGAATACAGGTAATTATAGCGGCCCGCAAAAATTTGAAATGCAAGGTTTTGAACTCGTTGGCATTGATAAAGGTCAAAAAATTAATGTTGCCATTGATACCGTACTGTCAAATGCAACTTATATTGATATGGATCTAGAAGGTGCGGCGAATTTAAAAAACATCTTTTTGGAAATGGAAACAAAAACACAAGATCAAAATACAGAGGTCGCAAAACAGGAGTTTTCACGTCTTTATGGTGTTCTTAAAAATATGATTGCATCAGCGACGGCTGATTTTGCGATTAAAGGTCTTCGCGCCGAATTCCAAAGTGAAGAAGATCCAGCACCTGCAAAATTTGAAATTGCATCCATTGAGTATAAAGCGCGGGTAGATGGTTTAAGAAATGATAATGCTCTTATTGAATTGTCAAACAGCATGAACGGCCTCTATATCAATGGTGTTTCTGTGGATATGAAAGATTTTATTCCAACCCAAACAAGTATGGGGATTCGTCTTGAAAATATCCCGTATCAAAGCTTGCTCACAAAAGCAGAAGCAGATATCAGTACCGTTTTGGATGAAGCGGAAAAGGCTGGGGATGATCTCGCACAAAAAGCAATGTCTGAATTAGGGGGCGCGTATCTTAAAATGTTAACGACATCGGGATCAAAATTACGTTTTTATGATACCTTTATGAAGAGTGCGGCAATTGATGTTGATTTTTCAGGTGACGTTCAACCAGACCAGAACTCTCCATTTTCAACGGTTGCAACATTAAAATTGACCATTAGAGGTCTTGATGAGGCATTGCAAAAATATGGCGCTATGGCGCAACGGGGAGAGTTATCTCAAGAAATAAAAATGGCGATGCAGCCGATGGCAATGTTGCAGTCCTTTGGTCAACAAGAGACCGATAAGAATGGCACGGCGATCCGGGCTTATAATCTCGAAGTTACAACGTCAGGTCAGGTCATGTTAAATGGTTCTGATATGAGTATGATGATGGGAGGATTAATGGGAGGCGCCGTCACTCGTTAATAATCACATGTTAATTAGAGTTCGTGAGAGCTTTGTTCTAAAAATAAAGGCAGTATCATTGATGATGCTGTCTTTATTTTTTTATGCGAGGAGATATTTTAAAAGCGCATTAAGCCGTTGCCAGCCTTGAGGGGTTGATTGAAAATATGCCTCGGTAACCGTGAGGTAACCTTCCTGCGCGAGTTGTTTAAGTCGATCACGTGAGATGGGTGGATGTCCAGTAATGTCGCTTAAACGCTCAAAATAAATTTTTTCATTTAACCGTAAGCCCATCATAACCAGCTCAGAAATTTGTTCTGAAGGGGTTATTTTTTCAAAAGGGTGGGCTCCATGGTTTTGTTGGCTGACTTTATCTAACCATATGCTGGGCGCACGGTGCGCTCGTGTACCATATTTTTCGGTATCAAGGGTCAGGCGACCATGTGCACCGGGGCCAATGCCAATATAATCTCCGTAACGCCAATAGGTTAAATTATGACGTGATTCTTGTCCGGGTGACGCGTGGTTTGATATTTCATAGGCGGGGAGGCCCGCTTTAGTCATGATCTCTTGCGTAAGCTCATAAAGTGCGGCGCCATGGTCATCCTTGGGAATAACAAAATCACCCCGTTGATGTTGCGTATAAAAAGCTGTTCCTTTTTCAATGGTGAGTTGATAAAGCGAGAGGTGGCCATTGGAAAATTGTAAGGCATGTTGCAGTTCTTCTTGCCACGATTCGAGTGTTTGCTTCGGTCGAGCGTAAATAAGATCAAAGCTATAGCGGTTAAAAAGTTTTGCGGCAATCTCAACAGCATCTAGGGCTTCTTGGGCATTATGTTGTCGACCTAAAAATTTAAGTTGTTTGTTATCTAAGGATTGAATGCCAATAGAAACACGGTTGATGCCGGCGGTTTTAAACGCAGATAATTTATCGTTTTCAATAGACGTTGGGTTGGCTTCCAATGTGATTTCAAGATCACGTGTTGTCTTCCATAATGTTGAGATGCTTGTAATAATAGTCTCAACCGTTTGTGGAGCCATTAACGAGGGCGTGCCACCCCCAAAAAAAATAGAGCTGACAGTTTTATCACGGGTTTTTTCGGCATAATATTTAAGCTCGGTAACAAAAGCCTGCGCCCATTGATCATGGTCAACGCTATCGGCAACATGACTGTTAAAATCACAATAGGGGCATTTTGATAAACAATAAGGCCAATGGATATAAATACCAAAACCTGGGTCAGCCCATGGGTTTTTGGTCAGATCATTTTTTAGGCTGTTTTGAAGCATTTTTCAACGATGCCTTTAATCGCACGCGTTCGATGGCTATCAGCACGTTTTTCGTCTGGGCTGATTTCAGCAAACGTTTGCGTTGTACCATCGGGCATAAACATCGGGTCATAGCCAAAACCTTTATCGCCACGAGGGGGCCAAATAATTTGACCGGTGATTTCACCACGTGCTGTTTCACAATGTCCATCAGGCCATGCCAAAGCGATCACACAGACAAATTTGGCATTTTTATTGTCTTGGTCTTTGGTTTGTTCATTTACATCAATCATGGCTTGTTCAAAATTACGTGTACCGTCTTCTTGTTCGGCCCAACGCGCGGAATAAATACCAGGCGCACCGCCCAAAACATCAACCGCAAAACCGCTATCATCGGCAAGAGCAATTCGGCCCGTTGCTTTTGCGGCGGCAAGGGCTTTTAACATGGCGTTGCCTTCAAAAGTATCTTCGGTTTCTTCAGGATCATCTAGTTCAAGGTCATTTGCAGAATAAAGTGTCTCGAGATAGTTCCCGAGATAATCTTTGATCTCTGCCAGTTTTCCTTGGTTATGCGTGGCTACAATAAGCTCTTTATCTGAAAATTTACGTGTCATTGTGATACCCCTTGTTTTCGGTTTGTTAAAGACCAAGCGCTGTGTTTTGAATTTGAACTAGCTCGCTTATGCCTTTTTTGGAAAGGCTGAGCATTTCCATGAATTGCTCTTCTGAAAAAGGATCTTCTTCGGCTGTTCCTTGGATCTCAACGATACCGCCTTTGCCGGTTAAAACAAAATTAGTGTCGGCTTCGGCGTTGCTGTCTTCGGCATAGTCTAAATCTAAAACAGAAAGACCTTGGTAAATGCCACAAGAAACAGCGGCAACATTATCAATTACGGGGACTTCATCAAGCAGGCCGATGGTGACCAAATGTTGTAAGGCTTGGTAAAGGGCAACAAAACCACCCGTAATAGAGGCAGTACGCGTACCGCCATCGGCTTGGATAACATCACAATCAACGGTGATTTGACGCTCGCCCAATTTTTCTAAATTAACAACAGCGCGTAAAGAACGCCCGATGAGGCGCTGGATTTCTTGTGTGCGGCCTGATTGTTTGCCACGAGCAGCTTCACGTCCCATACGTTGTCCTGTAGAACGGGGCAACATACCATATTCAGCCGTTACCCAGCCTTTATTTGAGTTACGCATCCAAGGCGGTACTCTTTCTTCGATAGAGGCAAGGCATAAAACATGGGTATCCCCAAATTTGATGAGGCAAGAGCCTTCAGCGTGTTTTGAAACATTTGTCTCTAGGCTAACGGTGCGGAGCTGATCCGCTTGGCGATTTGATGGGCGCATTTAATCCTCTTATTTTTTGTCTATTTATTTTGACAGTGTCAATCTGCCTGCACTCTACGCGCTTGTGTAGGCAAGGTCTAGTACAGAATGAAAAAAGCGGAAGGATAAACCTTCCGCTTTTGCCTCCGTAACTGTATTAAATTAGAAATTCCATTTTCGGCCGGGTTTAACACCTTGGCGGGTCATACATGATTCGATTTTACTGGCCAAAGATGTGCGTGCATTATCCTTGCGCAGTTCATCACAAACTTGCTGTAAAACATCAGAAGGTACGGAAACCATAACGACTTCTGCTTTGCTTTCTTGTTTTGAATCGTTGTTTGCGGCATTTGCCGTGTTGTTAAAATCGGAAGACTGTGTTGTGCCGTCTTTTTTGTCTTGGCGTTTTTTCATCCATGGTTTTTCAGCTTTTTTGGCTGTGGGATTACCACTGGCGGCTTTTTCAGCTTGGCGGCGTTTAAGACGCTCGGCGGCTGTTTCCATATCGTCTGAGTTTTGAGAGAAATGCGCAACCGTGTCATCCCATGTTGCCGTTGAGGATTGTGAAGACCCACCACCGTTTTCAAAGTTTGCAAGGGCCTCAAAACCACCACGATCATAAGCGTCACGTTTGTCCGGATCACTTAGGACGTCATGGGCTCTATTGGCATCGGACATATGATCGGCGGCCGCTGTTTGTTCTTCTTCTGATTTTTGATGAAATTTATCAGGGTGCCATTTGCGAGCCGCTGTACGGCGTGCTTTGGTGATGTCTTTATCAGACGCATCTTTTGCAACACCTAAAATTTCATAGAAACATTTTTGTTCGGACATTTTTTACAACCCTTTATTATTACCCAATTATCGTATTTGAGTTATCGGTACATTTATTAAACACACCTGTTTCAAATCTTGCATTGGTTTTACCCTAAAAAAGATATTATGTCAACATAAATATGGAAAATAAACATGTTTTTTTTATCACGCAGCTTTGTATATATTATATATAAGTCAGCCTGTCTTCTGTTTTAAAGGTTAAGAAAAATTTAACAAAAATGATTGACATAATGCTAATAGATGTATATATTATGTAAAAAATATGGAGGGTTGTGTAAAATGACTAATAAACCAGAAGACAATAAAAATACAGAGAATACTGAAAACCCGGAAACATCGTCATCTGAAGGTCCTGAAAACCTTGATGATCTGTTTAAAGGTGATGAAGATAAATATGCAGAATTAGATGCTTTGTTCGAAGATGATGAAGACGAGGATGAAGAATATACCCTCGAAGATTATATCGAAGAAAATGCAGCGTATATTGCTCAATATCAAAAAGCGCAAGAAATTAATGTAAATTTGAAAAATGAAAACGTGCGTCTTGAGCAAGAGCTCGCCGCCGCAGATCATAGCGTTGACGTTTATAAACATAAAACGATTAATGAGCTTGCTGATGGGCTTTCAACCGTGACGGCCTCTATTGATGTTTTGATTAATGATAAAACGGATGATGCTCAGAACGATAATGAAAAACTTGATAATATGAAACAAGGTCTGGTTTTAACGCAGGTGCAGTTCAAAAAAATATTTAATGAAGCCGGTGTCGGGGGCAAACACGTTGAACAAACAACCACCGCCACCGTTGAAAAAGCCGTTGTTGGTGATATTCCAACGGCACCAAGCTATGACAGTGAAAAAGAATCCGAACAAGAGATCATGATTAAATTTATTCAAGCCAATAGTGAGCTTGCCAAACAAGTTAATCAGTTTTCATGCGGTAACAGCACAATGATGCGCCAAAAATCGCAATTAACACGTCAAATCAAACGGATTGGCAAAGTTAACGAAGATAAAAAACAGCAGGCGATTAAAAAATTCGCAACGTCTTTGTTGGATGTGGCAGATAATTTGGAACGGGCAACACAATATCTAACACAAGAAGAGCGCCAAGCCGATGGGGCAATGGAAACATTAGCACAAAATATCGAAGGTGCGGCTTCGGACTTGCAAAAAGTTTTTAATCAATTTGGTGTCGAGAAAATGCAAGTTCAAGGCACAAAATTTGATCCTAATTATCATGAAGCCTTAACCATGATGCCGGCCAATGATGTTGAAAAAGATCATGTGGCGGCTGTGATGCAAGAAGGTTACACATTACACGGCAAGCTTTTACGCCCAGCTCGTGTTGGTGTGGCTCAATAAATACGTTTTTACACCCTCCCAAGTGAAAAAAGTGGCTCTAACCTCTGTTGGAGCCATTTTTTTTGGAAAAAAGCTTGAAAAATAGGTGCAAAGCCAGCATTTTAACGGAAGAGCGTGTTAAGGTTTAAAAGAAAGATAATTGTCATGAAGCAAAATCAGGCGAATGAAATGCAAAATGAAAATAATACCAGTGAAGAAGATCAAGTCGAAATTTCCGAAGAAGCAAAAATAGCAGCGGAGCAATCCCAAAATGCAGATCCAGAAGTGGAAGCATTTTATGCGGAGTCTGATCAAAATGCAGAAGCTGATGAAAATGAGGATGAACAAGCATCAACAGATGTACCCGATCTTCAGGCCATTCGTATCAAAGAATTGGAAGCAGAGCTTGCCACAATGAAAGATCGTGCTTTACGCGCGCTTGCAGAAGCTGACAATACACGGCGTCGTGCCGAAAAAGAACGGGCTGATACAGCAAAATTTGCGGTATCGTCTTTTGCTAAAAATCTTTTACCTGTTGCCGATAATCTCCGCCGTGCATTGGAAGCGATCCCCGAAGAAACACGTAAAGGCAATGAAACAATTGAAAATATTGTTGTGGGTGTTGAAGCAACCGAACGTGAATTGTTACGTGCGTTTGATAAAGCCGGCATTAAACCCATTGAGGCGATGGAAAAACCGTTTGACCCGAATTTTCATGAAGTCCTGTTTGAAGGGCAAATTGAAGGTGCCGCACCTGGTTCCGTGATCCAAGTCATGGAAACGGGCTATGTGATTAATGAACGTTTGTTACGCCCAGCTCGTGTTGGTATCGCAAAACGGACCGGCGGTTCAGAAAAAAAAGTGGATCAAGAGGTTTAAATAACAAACATTTTTTGATGTATCCTGATGCTCCAATAAATAGTGGAGGCTGTCTGTATGGATCGCTTAAATGAATTAAAAATATTTTATAAATATTGTTCTAGCTTAAATCTAAAATGGGCAGGTAACGTTATTTTTAATTTTTCCAGATGAAATGAGCGCGCTGGTAGAGGGGATATCTCCGCTATAGAACCGGCACAAGTAAAATCTTAAACAGCCCAAAAAGGCTGACAAAAACAGTGTGAAAAATGAGGCGTTTTTTTTGTTATTTTTAATTTTGTAAGGGTTTTCCAGCTTTTCTTTTTGCAGGGGCTTTTGCCGTTTTGGTTTCGTTTTCCATCTCTTTGAATTTTTTTTCAAATAGAATATTTGCCGAACGTCCGTCGCCACCTAAAAGCGTAAACATAAAGGACATGACGCCAAAAATCATTGTCGGAAACATAAGTTTAAAGTCTGAGCTAGAGCCACCTTTGTAGTACATGCACTGCTGGATATCGGAGGCGCTTTGTGCCGAGCTTTTTTCAAGGTGGCATTCATTTCGGCCGGAGGCTTGGAGTTGTGAAACGGTTGGTTCTAAAGCAAAACTACCGCGGTCGATCGGAAAATTTTCAAGGGCATTATAGTAGCTTGCAAATTCCTTTTCACCGATTTGTCCAGACATCACAATATCATCAATAAATTTTGCGGCCTTTTCTTTGAGGTTTTTATCTGCGGTGGCGGTTTGTGTGGTTAAGGTGTTAAAATTGTCCGCACCACCTGAGGAAAAGGCCGTTTGGCGTTGCTCTTCTAGTTTTTGATAGCTTGTATAGTCACGTTTTAAATTTAGTAAACGTTGGTCAAAGGATTGCAGTGCAGTCTCATGTTGTGGGCTGGTGCTGACATTCCATGGATCAGAAATGACCTCCTCAATACCTTCGTGAACACCGTATGTGCCACCCAAAACAACAACAGCTGAAAAGGCAAGGCCAAGTTTTCCGGTACGCATGCTTTTGGCAAATTGTGCTTTTAAAGTCGGCTGGTTTTCCTTGTGATCTTTGTAATGATAAGGGCGCGGTGCCATCACTTGATTCCTTTTAAATTCTTTTAATAGCGAGACTATAGAAGGGTTAGTGCATTATGTCAATATTTTATGTGAATTTATAGGGATTTTTGACTGTTTTTTTTAATTCAACCCTTGCAACCACCTCGGGAAGGGACTATATCAAAAGGTGCAGGGAAAACCTGTAAAAAATGGGAATAAAGATGGTTGCTGAATGATCAGGATCATCTAAAAATTTGCCAATGAAAGGAAACTAAAATGGGTAAAGTAATCGGTATCGATTTAGGTACAACAAATTCATGTGTTGCAATCATGGATGGTGACACACCAAAAGTAATCGAAAATTCAGAAGGAACAAGAACAACACCCTCAATGGTGGCTTTTGCCGAAGGGGATGAACGTCTTGTAGGGCAGCCGGCGAAACGCCAGGCTGTGACAAATCCTGAAAACACACTCTATTCAATTAAACGTCTGATTGGTCGTCGTTTTAACGAACCTCAAGTTGAAGAATTAAAAGACAAATCACCGTTTAACGTTGTTAAAGACAAAAGCGGCGATGCTTGGGTGAATGTGGATGGTGAAAATTACGCACCAAGCCAAATCAGTGCGTTTATTCTACAAAAAATGAAAGAAACTGCCGAAGACTACCTTGGCGAAAAAGTTGAACAAGCCGTGATTACAGTTCCGGCTTATTTTAATGATAGCCAACGCCAAGCGACAAAAGATGCCGGTAAAATTGCCGGTCTTGAAGTCCTGCGTATTATTAATGAACCAACAGCTGCGGCTTTGGCTTATGGTCTTGATAAAAAAGAACATGGCACAATTGTTGTTTATGACTTGGGTGGCGGTACATTTGATGTTTCGATCCTTGAAGTCGGCGATGGTGTTTTTGAAGTAAAATCAACCAACGGGGATACATTCCTTGGTGGGGAAGATTTTGACCTTCGAATTATTGATTATCTTGCGGATGAATTTAAAAAAGAACAAGCCATTGACCTTCGGGAAGACAAAATGGCGCTTCAACGTTTAAAAGAAGCCGCAGAAAAAGCAAAAATTGAACTTTCAAGTACACAACAAACTGAAGTAAACTTGCCGTTTATCACAGCAGATGCTTCTGGCCCTAAACATTTGAACGTCAAATTAAGCCGCGCAAAATTAGAAGCCCTTGTTGATGATATGATTCAAGATACTTTAAAACCTTGTGCACGTGCGTTAAAAGATGCGGGATTAAAAGCATCGGATATCGATGAAGTTGTTTTGGTTGGTGGTATGACACGGATGCCAAAAATTTCAGAAGTTGTTTCAGAATTTTTTGGTAAAGAACCTCATAAAGGTGTAAATCCTGATGAAGTTGTTGCCAATGGTGCTGCGATCCAAGGGGGTGTTCTTGCCGGAGACGTTAAAGACGTTTTATTATTAGATGTCACACCGTTAAGCTTGGGTATTGAAACCCTTGGTGGGGTGTTTACCCGTTTGATCGACCGTAATACAACAATCCCGACTAAAAAATCTCAGGTCTTTTCAACAGCCGAAGATAACCAAAGTGCTGTGACGATTCGTGTTTTCCAAGGGGAACGTGAAATGGCGGCGGATAACAAAGCATTGGGTCAATTTGATCTTGTGGGAATTCCATCAGCGCCACGCGGTATGCCTCAAATCGAAGTTACCTTTGATATTGATGCCAACGGTATTGTTCATGTGACAGCAAAAGATAAAGCCACGGGTAAAGAACAACAAATTCGTATTCAGGCATCAGGTGGCCTGAGCGATGATGATATCGATAATATGGTCAAAGACGCGGAAGCAAACGCCGATGCGGATAAAGAGAAAAAAGAAGGCGTTGAAGTTAAAAACCAGGCTGAATCTCTGATCCATTCAACAGGAAAAACGCTTGAGGAAATTGGTGATAAAGCACCAGAAGACGATAAAAAAGCGGTTGAGGCGGCCTTGGAAGAATTAAAATCGGCTCTTGAAAAAGATGAAGTGTCCGAAATCAAAGAAAAAACAGACGCTCTTCAAGAAGTTTCCATGAAGCTTGGTGAACATTTATATCGTGCCCAACAAGAAGCAGAAGCCAATGCAAATGCCGAAGGAGAAGATACTCCGGATGCAGATGCTTCTTCTGAAGATGATGTTGTGGACGCAGAATTTACCGAAGTTGAAGACGACGATAAAAAATCTGCATAATTAATAAAAAAATGCATATGCAGTAAGGGTGGTAAAACACTCTTACTGCATCTTTGCAATGATATAAAAAGGTAGCTAAAAAATGGCACAGGATTATTACGACTTACTGGGCGTTCAAAAAGGTGCAGATGCCGGTGAGATTAAAAAATCTTATCGTAAGCTTGCGATGAAGTATCACCCGGATCGTAACCCTGATGATGCAGCCGCTGAACATAAATTCAAAGAAATAAATGCCGCCTATGATATTTTAAAAGATGAACAAAAACGGGCGGCTTATGATCGTTATGGCCATGAAGCTTTTGAAAATGGCGGCGCTGGTGCGCGAGCGGGTGCAGGCGCTGGAGGCGGCTTTGCGGGTGCAGGTGGTTTTTCAGATATTTTTGAAGAAATGTTTGGTGATTTTATGGGTGGCTCCTCGGGGCAATCCAGTAATGGCGCTGCGCGAGGCAGTGATATTTCTTTTGAAGCCTCTATCTCCTTGGAAGAAGCTTTTATCGGTGTTGAGAAAAACATCAAAGTGCCAACCATGGAAGCTTGTGGGACGTGTAAGGCCACTGGCGCAGAACCGGGAAGTAAAGTTGAAACCTGTGGCATGTGCCATGGTGTTGGCCGTGTACGGGCGCAGCAAGGATTTTTTACTGTAGAGCGCACATGTCCAACATGTCGTGGTGCGGGACAAGCGATTAAAAGCCCGTGTAAAAAATGCTCAGGTGCGGGACGCGTTAGGCGTGAAAAAAAATTAAAGGTGAGTATCCCTGCTGGTGTTGAAGATGGAACGCGGATTAGGCTTTCCGGTGAAGGAGAGGCGGGGGCCCGTGGCGGCCCCGCGGGTGATCTTTATGTGTTTTTGGTTGTAAAACCTCATGAATACCTGCAACGGGAAGGCGCAAATATTTATTGTCGTGTGCCTGTATCTATTAACACGGTTGCTCTCGGTGGTAAAATCGAAGTGCCAACAATTGATGGAAAACGTTCTCGTGTGAATATTCCATCAGGCACGCAAACAGGGCAACAGTTCCGCTTAAAAGGCAAAGGTATGAGTATTTTACGCTCTGGACAGCGGGGGGATATGTATATCGAAGTTATGGTTGAAACACCTGTGAACCTGACACGAGAGCAAAAAGAGATGCTTGAGAAATTCTCAGGATCGGCAGATGATGCCAAAATCAATCCAAAATCGCATAGTTTTTTTGATAAAGTCAAAGAGCTTTGGGAAGATTTAAAAGATTAATTAAAAAGGCGCTGAACATTAATCAGCGCCTTTTTTTTATCTTTGATAATTTGATGTTTTTAACTTTCTTCTGCAAGCATGTTTTCAAGCCAATGAATGTTAAAATCACCCTCTCTAAACTTTTCTTTTTCAAGAATACGTTCGTGTAGCGGTAAATTGGTATGAATACCTTCAACCACACATTCACTTAAGGCGCGGTGCATACGCATTAAACATTCATTACGATCTCGCCCTCGAATGATTAGTTTTGCAATTAAGCTATCGTAATAAGGCGGAATTGTATAACCCTCGTAAATGGCGCTATCAATACGAACCCCTAAACCACCAGGAGGATGATATTTTTTGATTTTACCCGGAGAGGGAATAAATGTTTCAGGGTGTTCTGCATTAATTCGGCATTCAAAAGCATGACCAGTAAAACGAATATCTTCTTGTTTATAAGCAAGAGGCTCTCCGGCGGCGACACAAATTTGTTCACGGACAAGGTCGACACCTGTAATGATTTCGGTAATCGGGTGCTCAACTTGCAAGCGTGTATTCATTTCAAGGAAATAAAATTTTCCATCTTCATATAAAAATTCAATTGTACCAACACCACGGAAATTCATACTTCGGATGGTATCTGCAGCAAGTTCACCAATTTCCTTACGCTCTTTTTCTGTTAACGCTGGAGATGGGGCTTCTTCAATGACTTTTTGGTGATTACGTTGAATAGAGCAATCCCGTTCGCCTAGGTGGATAGCATTGCCATGTGTGTCCCCAATAACTTGGATTTCAATATGGCGTGGGGCTTTTAGGTATTTTTCGATGTAAACATCACCATTACCAAAAGCGGCTTTGGATTCGCTTGACGCCATTTTAAATGAGCTTTCAAACTCATCGGACGTCATGGCAACTTTCATACCTTTGCCACCACCACCGGCAACGGCTTTGATAAGTACGGGATACCCCAGTTCTTCGGCGATTTTTTTGCCTTCTTCAATGGTATCTACAATGCCATTTGATCCTAAAATAACCGGAAGGCCAAGATCTTGAACCGTTTTTTTAGCAACGGCTTTATCCCCCATGGTTCGGATATGTTCAGGGGTTGGGCCAATAAAGGCAAAACCATGTTCTTCAACCATTTCGGCAAATTCAGCATTTTCCGATAAAAAACCAATTCCGGGGTGAACCGCATCAGCGCCCGTTAAGGAAGCGGCTTCTAAAATTGCGGGAATGTTTAGATAACTATCTGCAGCACGTGGGGGGCCAATACATACGCTTTCATCAGCAAGGCGAACAGCCATAGCATTGGCATCTGCGGTTGAGTGAACGGCAACGGTTTCAATACCCATTTCACGGCACGCACGGTGAATACGGAGTGCGATTTCTCCACGATTGGCAATGAGAACTTTTTTAAACATGGTTCTTACCTGAATTTGTTATTTTTTGAATAAATGGATTATTCGATGAGCATTAACGCTTCATCAAATTCAACGGGTTGTGCATCTTGAATTAATATTTTGCTAACGGTTCCCGATTTATGTGCTTTGATCGGATTCATCACTTTCATAGCTTCAATGATCATCAGGGTATCGCCTTCGTTGACCGATTGACCAGTTTTGACAAAAACATCTGCTTCTGGGTCTGGTTTAAGATAAGCCGTTCCCACCATCGGGGATTTAACCGTACCCGGGTTTGTATCAATATCTGTACCGGCAATAGCTGCAGGTTCAGGGTTGTTTGCAATGGGGGCTGCAACCGCTGCCGCGCTAACAGGAGCAACAGCATGAACTTGGATCTCACGGGCAACACGGATAGATGTTGTTCCATCTAAAATTTCAATTTCTGAAAGGCCTGTGTCTTTTAATAGTTCAGCAAGTTTCCGAATTTCTTCACTATCAATATTAATTGGGGGCATTTTTTTTTCCTTGAAAGTGGTCTCATTATCTTTGTTTGCGGGGGTCTTTTATAATGATTTGTTTAACAATCCCGACATTGCATTCAGGGCTAGAGTATAAACATTTCCACCAAATCCGCAAATAGAACCTACCGCAATTTTCGCAATATACGAAGTATGACGGAAAGCCTCTCGTTGGTGGATATTCGAGAGATGTACTTCTATAACGGGCTTCTCGAACAGAGTCAACGCATCAAGTAAGGCAATCGAGGTATGGGTATAAGCCGCGGCATTAATGATAATACCATCGTAGTTTTCTTTTGCATTTTGGATCTGGGTAATAAGATCACCTTCATTATTAGATTGAAAAAATTGAAGCTCAAAGTTAAGCGTTTGAGCTAATTTTAGGCATTTTTTTTCAATATCATCAAGGGTTTCTGAGCCGTAAATTTCAGGCTGGCGTGTGCCAAGCTTGTTTAGGTTCGGGCCGTTTAAGATCAAAATATTAAAGTTATTACTCACAATAAAACTCGATTTTTGTTTCGCTTATTAATGTTTTAACTTTATACCACGGAAAGGCGGGAGAGCAACAGCGTAAAACGAAAATGCTTTGACATAATAATTGCAACATGTTAGTATAAGCCCGCTTTTTATAAGGGCAGAATAAGTGATCAGCAAAAGGTGTAATGTAGGAATTTATGGATGTGGAATAAGCCCTCAAAAGCTAAAAAAATCACAACTGATACGGCGCAAAGTAAGTTGGTTTATGCTTACCCCGCACGTTTGAGCCGTTATTGTCGCACACGCGAAATTCAGGAAACGAAGATTTTGGGGAAAACATATTGGGAGGCGCATCTCCAAGAAAATAAACTCTGGTGCTTTAATCGTGTTGATATTTTGGCCGATGTTCTTGAAGGAGAGCGTGTTGAATTACGCAAGGTTAAAACCTTATCGGAAGGATTGACGTTTTTTGAGGTCATCCAAAAGCTAGCGACTTATGAATTAAATCAACCAAATCCCCTGGCAAAAATGGTGGGTAAAAATAGAGATGAGCTGGCAGAACAACATTATATTTATGCCGCCGAACAAGAGGGTTGGATTATTTTTAATCACCGAGGGCAGCCCAAATTTGCTCCTAATGGTCATGTGCAAGACCAAGGCACTTACATTGAAAGCCATATTAAAAGAGCAAAAGAACGCGCTGAAGCCGCCTGCGAAAAATATCCACACCTATTTAAGGATGATGTATTTGATATTAAAAACAAACCCGTGGTTCAAAAACAAGAAAGCCAAGTTCAAAAAAAATTACCGTCCATTGGAGCACAAAAACAACAGCTTTTAGCTGAAATTACACCTCTTGCGGAGGTGTTTAATCAAAAAAATACGCCGACAATTGAAGCGGATACCTATCACTATATTAAACATATGGATTTAATGGTCGCAGATTTGAAAAAATTTAAAGATTATTTAAGGCGCCTTCAAACATCTCCAAACGGGTACGAAGTATCAATGTTTTTACCTTGGGATCATACCCATGTCTCTCTGGCAGACAAACATTTTAAGGCTGCGCAAAAACATGCGTTAAATGCCGTTAAAACACCTGAACAAAAAGAAAATTTCACACAATATTTTAATAAGCTTGAGCTGGATTTTTATATTTTTATGGGACGGTCTTGGCATGATTGGGGCGTGGACAGCCAGAATGTCGGTAGAGTGAAAAAAATGAAATCACAAATGAAAAAATATATTTCGAAGATCCAAAAAATGGCTAAAAAATATGGTATCACAGAAATGGACAGCCAAGCGTTGGAATTAACTCTTTTTACAAGCAAGCCGAGAGTCCCTGACCGTATAAATGAATTTATTACAAAGTATAAAGATTGGCATCGTCAAAAAATTCAAGAATTACAACGCCCTGAAACACAAAGTGTTAAAGTGATTTCGCCAAAACGTTAATAATCCACTTTCATAAAATATAAGCCATGCGCGGGAGCTGTGGGGCCGCCCTGACAGCGATTTTTAGCTTCGAGTGATTTTTTAACGTCCTGTGGCTGCCATTTCCCAGAGCCAACAAGTTTAAGAGTGCCTGCAATATTGCGGACTTGGTGATACATAAAAGACCGTGCGTTGATATGGATGAAAATTTGCCGGCCGGGGAACAGGTAATCTGTGTTTTCAGTAATTTTAATGTCATCAATTGTTTTGATGGGGCTGTTAGATTGGCACGCAACGGCACGAAAGGTCGTAAAATCATGTTTCCCGATAAGAAATTGTGCGCCTTTTTGCATCGCATCGATATCAAGATCATGTCGGATATGCCAGCTTCGTTTGTTTTCCAAAATTAATTTTGCGGGGCGGTTAATCGTTAACCGGTAGCAATAATAACGTTTTAAGGCACCAAATCGTGCGTGGAATGCGTCATCAACTGCATCGGCTTGTAAAATCGCAACAGGGTGCTCTCGGAGGTGGTAATTAATCGCATCACGAATATTTTTGGCCTCATAGTCCTTTTTGAGGTCAAAATGAGCGACTTGTCCTAAGGCATGAACACCCGCATCGGTTCGTCCGGCGGCGTGGATTTTAACGGTTTCTCCGCTGAAGGCGTAAATAGCCTCTTCGATGGCTTGTTGTACAGAGGGGTCGGATTGTTGACGTTGCCAACCGGCATAAGGGGTGCCGTTATATTCGATGGTTATTTTCCATCTTTGACTCATGTCACGTTATCTCCAACGGATAAAGAACTGCCATTTAAAAAAGACCGCCCGTCCATTGGTTTTTTATTGGCGGGTTGTAAAGAGGTTAAAGTAACAGCACCCGAGCCACAGGCAATGGTCATGTTTTTATCAAGGATTGTACCCGGTGTTCCGGATTGATCGCAAAGCGTGACTTTATGAAGTTTAAGACGCTCTCCTGCAATTTCAAACCAAGTTCCGGGCCATGGAGTTAAAGCCCGTAATTGTCTTTCAATTTCAAGAGCCGAATTTTGCCAGTTAATTTTACCATCGGCACGGTTGAGCATTTTGGCGTAGGTCATGCCTTTTTCTGTTTGGACAACGGCTGGCGGTAGGGTGTTGTTGGCAAGGTGATTAATCGCGTCAACACAAAGACGGCCACCGATACCAGCCAGTGTATCATGAAGGCTTTGAGCTGTTGTAGAGGCGGTAATTGCTGTGGCTTCTTTTAACAGAACCGCACCGGTATCTAACCCTTCATCCATCTGCATGATACAGATACCTGTTTCATCATCACCGGCAAGGATTGCACGTTGTATGGGAGCCGCCCCACGCCAACGCGGTAACAAAGACCCATGAATATTTAAACAACCAAAACGCGGAGCATCAAGGATGGCTTTAGGCAAAATAAGACCATAAGCCGCGACAATCGCCACATCAAGGTGAAGCGCTTTAAATTCTGCCTGCGCCTCTGGCGTTTTAAGTGTTTTGGGGTGGTAAACAGGAATACCAAGCTGATTGGCTTTTTCATGAGTTTGGCTGGCGCGTAATTTTTTACCGCGTCCTGCCGGTTTCGGTGGCTGGGTATAAACGGCAACAAGCTCATGGTCTGTTTGTGCAATGGCATCAAGGGCAACAACGGCAAAATCAGGCGTGCCCATAAAAGCAATACGCAGTTTTTGAGGCGCCATGGTTAAAGAGCCTCACCGTGTTTTTTGGCTTTTTTAAGCTTACGAATAATCAAATTACGCTTCAAGGCTGAAATATGGTCAACAAATAAAATGCCGTTTAGGTGATCAATTTCATGTTGCAAACATGTTGCAAAGAGGTTGTCGGCTTCGACTTCTTGCTCTTTGCCGTCATAATCAATATATTTTACCCGAACGATTTTGGGGCGCTCTACTTCGGCAAACATGCCGGGCAAGGAAAGACAGCCCTCATCATAAACGTGTAACTCTTCACTTTCGTAAATTATTTCAGGGTTCACCATAAAAATAGGGTTGCTTCCGGCCCCTTCAGAGGCTTGTTCAACATCGAGAACTAAAATTCGATTTGAGATCCCAACTTGTGGCGCGGCAAGGCCAATGCCTTTATCGTCATACATGCTTTCGAGCATGTCATCCATTTGTCTACGCAAAACCGCATTGACAGCAGAAACCGGTTCCGCAACTTTTTTTAACAGCGGGTGGGGCGCGATAAGAATGGGAAGTAAAGCCATTGTGATTTTTACCTTTTAGTCTTTTTATGAGTAATTTATACAGAGTGTAGATAACCGTAAAATCCAAGAAATGCAAGGATTTTTGACTATTCAGCAACCTCCGTTTTTGCTTTGTGCGTTAGCTCTGTTGCAATCATTTCACGTGGTGTTTGTTCTATCGGGTCTAAATCTGGAATAGGTTTTTGACCAGACGTGATGCCGAGCTCATCAAATTTTCGAGCCGAAGGCAAAACTGAACGCTCTAAAGAACCAACAGCACCATTATAACTGCTTAAGGCATTATTAAGGCCACGGCCTAACTTGCTCATATGTTCGCCAAAACTCGATAGGCGTTTATAAAGTTCTTTGCCAAGCTCAGAAACTTCCATCGCACTTTCGGCCATCTTTTCTTGTTTCCAGCCATAAGCAACGGTTTTCATCAAGGAAATTAAATTCGTTGGAGAGGCAAGGGCAACACGATTATTAACACTGGTTTCCAATAAAGAGGGTTCATGTTCCAAAGCCGCGCTTAAATAACTTTCGCCGGGTAAAAACATGACAACAAATTCAGGGGTGTCAAATTTTTCCCAATAGCGTTTGCTACCCAACATTTTCATATGTTCACGGACATGGCGCGCGTGACGTTTTAACTGTGTGATACGTTCTTCTTCGCTGATACCTTCTTTTAAAGAATCCAGATAGGCTTCAATTGGGGCTTTGGCATCAATGATGATATTACCGCCTCCGGGGAGTTTGACAATAACATCGGGGCGTTGTCGGCCTTCATCGGTTTCAACCGAAACTTGTTGTTCATAGTGAACATTTTCAACCATACCTGCCATCTCAAGGGTGCGTTTTAATTGTAATTCACCCCATTGTCCTCGGGTAGAAGGAGAACGCAGGGCTTGAACCAAAGACGCCGTTTCAGAACGCAGCTTGTCTTGGCCTGTTTTCATGTGTTTTAAATGTTCACGTAGTTCACCATAAGCACCTTCACGCGCTTTTTCAAGATCAACAATTTTTTTATCCATGGTGTCGATGGATTTATTCATCGGGGCAATTAAATCTTTAATGGCGTGCTCCCGCTTTTCAAGATCTCCTTTGGCATCATTTTGAAACTGTTTTAAATTTTCTTTGGCAAGGTTTAAAAAACTTTGTTGATTGGCATTAAGGGCATCTTGGCTTAACGCTTTAAAGCTATCGCGCATATGTTCTTTGGTTTTTTCAATCAGCGAGAGCTTTTCATCAACATTTTTCTTTTCATGTTCGATGGCTGTGGCAAGCTCGGCGTTTGTCCTTTGCAAATCTTCTACTTTAAGATCTTGAACGCCTTTTTCTGAGAACAGGCTGTCATATTGTTCTTGTATCAGTGCTAAGCGTGTTGTGAGTTCGGTTTGATCAGATCCGGAAAGTTTTTTATTATATATAATGTGAAACAGTCCAAATCCAATGGCAGTACCACCTGCAAGTCCGGAGAGAAGGGATATGGGTTCAATTGTAATCGGCATCATGTTTTCCTATACATTATATATAATGTCAAAATTTTGGCTGTTTATAATGGTTATTATAAAGAGAGAAATTGTTTCAATCAATTGCCAATAATAGAGAGGAGATTCGCTTTAAGCGTGGAATAATTTTTTTAAAATTGATTTGAACATAAAAAAAGGTCAAAAAAATGGAAACGGATAAGTAGCTGTGGTTATGTAAATCTATAGGATTTAAGTGAGGAGAATATAAGGGCTTAAAAGATAAAAGCAACAGTTATTTTGCGATAAAAACCACTTTTTTTACTAAAAGATTAGGAAAAAATTTATTTTTTTCTGGATTACAGCGAAAAGCTTCTCTAAAGTATCAATGTCGCAAAAAAAACAAATATAAAATTAGCCGAACGCGGTTAATGACGTAATAAAATTCCATTTCTTGGAGGATAAAAAAATGGCCGATAAAAAAGATAATGTACGGGTTGTATTAGATTGGAAAACAGGCGCGGTATACGCACTTGTGATGGATTCTGATGATAAAGTAAAAGGTGTTCAAGCTGTAACAGATGGCCCACTTTTTTCTAAAAATAACGGTCAACCTCCAATGCCACCAGCAGGCGGTCAAGAAAAAGACATGTTCCCTTATGGTCAAACAACTTATGGCATCGAGCCAACAGGTGAAGGTGAATATACTGTATTTACAATGATCTGGCCTGATAAAAGTGAAATGGATAATGGCAAGTTCCCAGAAGTTGCAATGAAAACATTACCTCAAAACTTAATTGATGCAGGCATTGCAAACCTACCAGAAACCTTAAAATCAGAAGGTCAAAGAGCCCTTGAGAGCGAAGAAGGTCTTAAAGAAGCCCTTTCTACGATCATGGATCTTGTTGGTCTTGATAATGTTAAAAAAGATTTGAAACAAAATATTGCTATGGCACGTTTTGCACGGGCAAAACGTGAAGTGTTTGGCAAAAAAGCTAAAATCAGCGCACCTTCACTACACTTGGTTTTCACGGGCAACCCAGGAACAGGTAAAACAACGGTTGCACGCGAATACGCAAAAGTTCTTCACTCTTTAGGTTTTATTAAAAAACCAAAAGTGACGGAAGTTCAAAGAACCGATCTTGTGGCGGGTTATGTTGGTCAAACAGCGATCAAAACACGTGAAGTTATCGAAAAAGCAAAAGGTGGCGTTCTTTTTATTGATGAAGCTTATGCCTTAACTCTTGGTAATAGTGATAAAGATTTTGGTAAAGAATCAATTGCCGAGCTTGTTGCGGCAATGGAAAATAACCGTGAAGATCTTGTTGTGATCGTTGCGGGTTATCCAGAGCCAATGAAAACATTTATTGAAGCAAACGAAGGCCTTAAATCTCGTTTCTTGAATTACATGAATTTCGAAGATTACAACCTTAGTGAATTATCAAAAATGTTAGACTTCATGCTTGAACAACGTGGTTATGCAATGGATGCAGATGCCCGTGCCAAAGCCGTTGAACACATTGGTGAAGAAATGAACCGTTCTAAAAAACATTTTGGTAACGGCCGTACAGTGCGTAACCTTATCGATAAAGCAGAAAAGAATTTGGCTTTCCGTCTTGATAAACAATCTGTTTTCTTACCTGAGACCAAATTGGATAAAGAAGAAAAGAAAAAACTTCTTACCACCTTTACCTTGTCAGATATCGATGCTGTCGATCTTTCTGGTATCGATAATAAAAAATCAGGTGGTATGGGTTTTGACGTTGAAAAATCTAATGATAATATTTCACCAGATGCGGCCACAGTTGCGGATCAGAAAAAACCAACATCCGCGCAAGCAACAATTAAAGGTAAAGCTTATAAACCAAATAAATTTGGTTTCTAATTTAAAAGAGTTTTATTAGACCTTCAAGTTGGGGTAAGGCGTCGGACTTCGGTTCGGCGCCTTAATTTTTATTGGCCATCTGTTGTGTCTTGATTTAAAGCCTGTTATTTTTTTATAGGAGAATTAAACGTAACGTTTAGGAGTGGCCACACGTGGATTATTTAGATGAGTTAGAGGCACAAAGTATCTATATTTTACGGGAAGCTTATAATCGTATTGGCAAACTTGGCATGCTCTGGTCAATTGGTAAGGATAGCACGGCTTTATTGTGGTTGGTACGTAAAGCCTTTATGGGGCGAATTCCGTTCCCTATGATCCAATTGGAAACCCATATGGAATTACCGGAGGTTTACGCCTTTCGGGATCAACTTCATAAGGAATGGGGTTTTGAGCTGATTATCCAAGATTGCCCTCCTGAGGCGGAAATGGATCAAACACTACCTCCCGCAACACGGGCGGCGGCTCGGAAATCCGAAGGCTTGAAACAATTTATTCGGCGTGAAAATTATGAAGGTTTAATTTTAGGCATTCGGCGTGATGAGCAATCTATGCGTGCAAAAGAGCGTGTTTTCTCCCCCCGTTCTGCCGATGGTAGTTGGGACTTTAAAGACCAGCCCACGGAATTATGGGATCAGTATAAAACAGAATTTCCAGAAGGCACCCATGTCCGTATCCATCCGTTATTACATTGGACAGAAATTGATATTTGGCGTTACAGCGCCCGGGAGAAAATCCCTTTGGTACCGCTTTATTTTGCAAAAAATGGCAAACGTTACCGGTCATTGGGAGAAAAAAATATTACATTTCCAGTCGACAGCGATGCGAGCACAATCGAAGAAGTGATCGCGGAATTAGAAACAACAAAAGTTTCTGAACGCTCCGGTCGTTCAATGGATAAAGAAACAGAGGATAGTTTTGAACGCCTCCGCCAAAATGGTTATATGTAGAGGGACGTGATTTTGACAGAAAATTTCTTAAAAGAACAAACACAAATTGTTATTGTGGGGCATGTCGATCATGGTAAATCAACACTGATTGGACGGCTTTTATATGATACCGACAGTTTACCAGACGGTAAATTTGAGGAGTTAAAAGCGGCCTCTGAAAAACGCGGAATGCCACTTGAATGGTCTTTTGTTTTAGATGCCTTTCAAGCCGAAAGGGATCAAGCCGTCACCATTGATACAACACGTATTTGGTTTAAAACAGACAAACGGGATTATGTGATTATTGATGCACCCGGGCATCGAGAGTTTCTTAAAAACATGATTAGTGGGGCCGCATCAGCCGATGCAGCTGTTTTAGTGGTTGATGCCGAAGAGGGGGTACAAGAACAAACACGGCGTCATGCTTATTTATTACATCTGCTTGGTTTAAAACAAGTTCTTGTGGCTGTGAATAAAATGGATGTTGTGCAATTTTCAGCACAACGTTTTGGTGAGGTCTGTCAAGAAATTGAAGAATATTTGGCAGAATTAGGTGTTTCACCAATGGCGATTGTGCCGATTTCTGCACGCCATGGTGACAATATTGCCAAGAGATCTGATGAAATGCCTTGGTATGAAGGCTCCTTGTTGTTAACAGAGCTTGACCGTTTTGAACCTGTACGCGCAGCAACAGAGCAGCCGTTACGTTTTCCGGTACAAGATGTTTATCGCTTTGATGAAAAGAGGGTTATTGTTGGAAGGATTGAGGCGGGTGTGTTACGCGTCGGGGAAACAATAATTTTTTCGCCCGCAAACCGCGTTGCAAAAATTACATCAATTGAAAAATGGCCAGAAAACCCAGGCCCTGTTGAGGCTCACGCCGGAGATGTCGTTGGGATAACCTTAGATGAACCTATTTATGTTGAACGTGGCGATGTTGCGAGCCATGAAAAATCAGCTCCGATTTTAACAAATGTTTTTCGGGGGCATGTTTTTTGGTTGTCTGACAAACCATTGCTTGAAGGGGCGGAGTATAAATTAAAACTCGGTACTTTTGAAGGAAGTGTTTGTGTGCAATCTATTGATAAAGTCGTGAATACAAATGATTTAAAAGGCGGGTGCCTCAAACAGGTCAAACGTAATGAAATGGCTGAAATAACTCTGCGTTCACGCGCGATGCTTGCGCTTGATGCTTTTCAGGATAACCACAAAACGGGGCGTTGTGTTTTAATTGATAATTATGATGTAGTTGGTGGGGGGATCATTTCCATGGAGGGATATCCTGATCAACGTAGTTTACAAAAACAAGCTACTGATAATCTTTTTGAAGTTGATCATATTTTAACACCTAAATCTCGCGAAGTCAGAAATGGTCACAAAGGCGCAGTGATCTGGTTCACGGGGCTTTCTGGATCTGGAAAATCGACGTTGGCAATGGAGGTTGAAAAACGCCTGTTTAATAAGGGGTATCAAACATATGTTCTTGACGGGGATAATGTGCGCACGGGTTTAAATGCAGGTTTGACTTTTTCGCCTGAAGATCGCGCGGAAAATATTCGGCGTGTGGGCGAGGTTGCATCTCTTATGGCAGATGCGGGGCTGGTTGTGATTTCGGCGTTTATTTCTCCGTATCGCGCGGATCGTAAACGCGCAAGATCTGTTGCCAAAGAACGTTTTCATGAAGTTTATATCAAAGCCGATGTTTTAACCTGTGAAGGCCGTGACCCTAAAGGGCTTTATAAAAAAGCCCGCAGTGGTCAAATTCAAGATTTTACAGGTATTTCATCACCGTATGAAGCCCCTGATACCGCAGAATTAATTGTTGATACCATGAGTAATGATATTGATACGTGTGTGGCGCAAGTTGTCGATTACGTTGAAAATAATATCCGCCATCAAACAGAAAAACTGACTCAATTAGCAAAGGCTTAAATATGACACACATCACAATTTCTATTGAAGAAGCACAATCTCTTTTACCGGAGTTGCGTAATATTGCATTGGCTGCAGGGGCGTTAGAGCTTGAACATTATAACCGCGGTGCTGATGTCATGGTTAAAAATGATGGCTCTCCGGTGACACTTGCCGATCAAGAGGCCGAGGCAATTATCCTTGCGGGCCTTAAAAAAGCCACTCCAAATATCCCAATTGTTGCCGAAGAAGAAGTTGCCGCAGGCCGGATTCCAGATATTTCAGGCGGTACCTATTGGCTCGTAGACCCTTTAGATGGAACCAAAGAATTTATTAAAAAATCAGGTGATTTTACGGTTAATATGGCTTTGATGATTGATGATGAGCCAGTCTTGGGTGTTATTTACGCACCGGTGATGGACGAATTATTTATGGGCTGTGGTAATGGCACCGCTGTTTGTAGTATGCAAGGTAATGCGGAAAAGTCCATTTCTGTGCGTGTTATTCCCGAAGAAGGCCTAACAGTTCTTGCAAGCCGAAGTCATAGCGATTCAGTTGAACTTGAAAATTTTCTAGAAGGCAAAAAAGTCGCCAATAGAAGTTTCCGCGGAAGCTCTTTAAAAATGTGTGAAATTGCCGCTGGACGGGCGGATATTTATCCGCGTTTGGCACCAACATGTGAATGGGATATTGCCGCAGGTCATGCAATTTTATCTGCCGCTGGCGGTAAAATTGTAAATTTAGACGGTTCCAAATTTATCTACGGAAAAACAGAGGAACGTTTTTTAAATCCAAGATTTATAGCCTCAAGTTAAGAAGGTTATTTTCCAAATAAATGAGCGCCCGTGAATTTGTTCTGAAGGCTTAATAATATTTGACAAAACGACATTGTTATGTTAAATATTGTGTGGTATTAAAAGGATAATTTCTGGTCATGGTAAACGACGACTTTCACAAATTTCAAAATGCGATTTTAGAGCATGATGAAAAAACATTACGCTTTCTTACGCGACAGCGTGGTTTTAACCCCAATCAAAAGGCCGGAGAAATCCCATTGTTAAATTTTGCAGTGGTTAGCCATTATCACGCCGCGGTTGTTGTTCTATCAGATCATATTTTAACGAATTTAAACCAACGCGATAAAATTAATGGTATGACGGCTTTGTCTTGCGCGTGGGATCAGCCCAAAACAGCCCTCTATCTTATAAGTCGGCAAGCAGACCCAACGATTGCAGATTATAAAGGTAATACGCTGTTGCACCGTGTTGTTGGTTCTGAAAAAGAATGGCGTCAGGAGCTTATTCAAGCCATTTTAAAACACCCTAAAACAGATGTTTTTGCCAAAAATAAAAACGGTCAAACGGCTTATGATCTCGCAAGCGAGAGTAATAAAAAATTACTTGAAAAAGATAAACGTGTTTTGCGATGGTTGGCATTACAAAACCCGAATTCAAAAACAGCAAAAACAGAAGAACTGGCCTGTCTCACAAAAAATACGGCCCCAACAATACCGGCTGAAACTAATCTGGCATCATCAATGTCGGTTACCTTTAATAAAGCGTCATCAGGATCAGCTGCATTTGAAACAGAGCAAGATTTAGATCATATTAACCCCCAAACATTGGACCAAAAACGTAAAAATTGGGGCGGTAAATAATGTGGTTAAATAATTTAGGTAAGTTATTTATATGAATGTAATAAATGATATAGAAATCCAAGAAATTATTAGCGGTCATGATCAAAAAGCCATTTTGGCTCTTGTTTCTCAAAAAGATTTTAATCCCAATCGTATAACAAACGGCGTGCCATTGGTTTGTTTAGCGGCACGTTCTGGGGCTTTGTTTTCCATTCAAGCTTTGGCCAATAATTTAAAAACGAATTTGAATGCAAAAAATAAACTAACAGGAGTGACAGCTTTGCATTGGGCGGCTGCGCAAAATCCAGAAATAGGGGTCTATTTGTTGTCACGGCAAGCAGATCCAATGGTGCAAGATAACAGTGGCCATTACCCTTTACATTATGCTGCAAAATCACATCACGATTCTGCGCAATTGATTGTTGATGCTTTATTAAAAGATCCCCGCACGGATGTTTTTGCCAAAAATAATGGTGGTAAAATGGCCTTTGAACAAGCCCATGGAGCGAATAAAAAAATATTTGAAAAAAAACCAAGCATCCAAAAGTGGCTGAACAAAAAAAACGCCGCAAACAGTGTAAAAATTGTTTCCGAGGTTGCCGCCGCGCAAGGAGATAATAAGGAGCATAAAATTGTTGAAGAAGATCCGAAAACTTTTTCACGGCGTGATTTTATGATGGTTTTTGGCCAAGCAAGTGATCAAAAAAAACACCCCCCAGCGGCGTTGTCTAAGAAAATACGACTTAGTCGGTAAAAATAAATAAAGTATATTTATAAGAGAAAAGAAGCTCTATTTTTTCTTTGACGAATGTTACGGAAATATATATCGTGCAAATCTTGTGTTTTGAAATAATGTTAATTTGAAAGAATAAACGATGTTGAGCAAAGTCTGTGGCATAGATTTTGGTACGTCCAATTCGGCCTGTGCGGTGGCGAACCAAAAAAGGGATCAAAAAATTGAATTAATCCCCGTTGAAGATGGTAAAATCACAACACCAAGCGCGCTGTTTTTTGATTCAGATGAAAATGATATTTATTTTGGCCGCGCGGCGCAAAAAGCATATATGGATGGTTTTGAAGGCCGATTTATGCGCAGTTTAAAACGGGTTTTGGGTACGGGGTTGATGGCGGATAAAACCGTTGTGAATGGCCGTGCGACCTCGTTTCAAAATATTATTGGTGCGTTTCTTAAAAACATGAAAAAACAAACCGAAGATTATTGTGGTTTTGAACTTAATGACGTGGTGATGGGGCGCCCTGTTTATTTTGTCGACAATAATGAAACCGCAAATCAGCAAGCGCAAAATCAATTAGAAGAGATCTCAAAATCAATTGGTTTTAACAATGTTGATTTCCAATTTGAACCGATTGCAGCGGCTTTTGCGCATGAGCGAAATTTAAGCGGAGAAAAACTGGCTTTTGTTGTTGATATTGGCGGCGGGACGTCAGATTTTACTGTTATTCGTCTGGCCCAAGAACGCTTACATAACATCAATCGAACGCAAGATATTTTGGCCAATACAGGGGTTCGTATTGGGGGCAATGATTTTGATAAGGATTTAAGCGTCAAGATCATGATGCCACATATGGGGTATAATACGACCTATGGTGAAAAAAACTTAACGATGCCAAAGATTGATTACCATGATTTATCAGAGTGGAGCAAAATCAACATTGTTTATGCGCCAAAAACGGTTCGCTATTATCACCAAATTTTACGCCAATCCCACGAGCCTGAAAAATTAAAACGGTTTGTTCACATTTTGGAAGCTCAATTAGGCCACCGTTTACTTCATTCTACCGAGATGAGCAAAATAGAGCTGACGAACAGTTATGATTATAATATTGGCTTGGACTATGTTGAAGAAAGCTTGAGTTTGTCGGTCACACGTGATGATCTAAATAAAGCCATTTCAGCGACAATTGATAAAGTCATTTGTCATGTTTATGAGTGTGTCAAACTGGCTCAAGTTCGTACAGAGGATGTGAATTTAATTATCCTAACGGGCGGATCAACTGAAATACCGTATGTACAAATGGTTCTGTCTAAAATCTTTCCCCACGCGGAAATCTCTCAAGGGGATAAGCTTTCAAGTGTTGCTCTGGGGCTGGCTTATGATGCCCGTCGTAAGTTTTTATAGCTCTTCTATTTCACGGATAAAATTCTCATGTTATGCTTTTCCTTACGTTGCAAGAGGAATAAAAATTAGATGACACATGTAGATCAATTTGAAAGCATTTTTAGGGCGGCTGTAAAACCCGTTTATCATTATTCTGAAATGGCTTTTAAAAAAATTCTCGTGATTAGCGATTTAAAAACTAAAGAAGCAGAGGTTTTTTTTACTCAGGTGCAGGGTTTTCTAAATGCTATAAAAATAGATCAAAAACAAAAATGGGTATTGGTCAAAGGATCTGATTTTAAAACAACATCAGACCTATTGACGGTGGTGAAAAAACAAAAACCGGACCTTATTTGCACCTATCGGAATTTACACAGTATGGCGTGGCAACACCCTCATAGTTTAGGTGAACATTTGGATGTTTTAATCCAAAAAACAGAAGTTCCCGTGGTGATTTTACCTCACCCCCATGCAAAACGTCAAAAAGATCATGCAATGATTGATACTAATAATGTGATGGCGATAACAGATCATATGTCCGCAGATGATCGTTTGGTAAATTACGCGGTTTCAATGACTGAAAATAAAGCAACATTACAGCTTGTCCATATGGAAGATACCGCAACATATAATCGTTATATTGATGCCATATCTAAAATCCCCGATATTGATACAGAACGCGCAAAAATTGAGATAAAGGCGCAGTTGTTAAAAGAACCCACTGAATATATCCAATCGTGCGCGGGTGTTTTAAAACAACAAGATATTCCCGTGAAAATTAAAAGTATTGTACGTTTTGGGCATAGTGTTCTTGAATTTCAAAAACAAATTAAAAAGAAAAAAATTGACCTGTTGGTGATGCACGGTAAAGATGAAGGCCAGCTTGCGATGCATGGTGTCGCCTATCCACTTGCGATTGAAATTCGCGAAATTCCCCTATTGATAATCTGAGGCTCAAATGACACTTGAACATGAAATAATGCAACAGATTTCGCCATCTGTATCGACAAATGTAACGTTGTTTTTTACAGCAATACTCGTTGCGATGATTGCCTGTCTGGCTTTGGAAGAAAAATTACACGCTAAAAAGTCAGTAATTGTCGGTAGTTTTGCGATGGTGTCACTTTTTTTAGGGGCGTGGTTTGGGATATTACCTTTTGGTAATGTGATTATTCCTGGTGGGCATGAAATTACAATGCCCGTTTATATTCCCGGAATTGATTGGGGGGTTATTGCAATCATTGTGGGCTCGAGTATCTTTGTTGATGTCACATCACGATCCGGTTTGTTTAGTTGGATTGCTATTCGTCTGACAAAAGCCTCTCGCGGGGATCCTTTAAAATTATTGTGTTATTACGGTGTTATGACGGTGGTTTTTTCCGCGGTCTTAAATAATGTTACGGCCATGATTATTGTCGGGTCTTTGACGGTGGTGTCTTTGAATAAATTAGGCCAGAGGAATAAACTTTTAGGGTTTTTATTATTGGAAGGTTTACTGACAAATATTGGTGGTTTGCTGACGCTTATTAGTTCCGTTCCCAATATTATTGTGGGTAATACGGCGGGGATTAGTTTCTTGGAATTTTTTGTATTTGCAGCACCTTATGTTGTGATTGCAACAGCTGTGACGTTAGTGATGGGGGCGAAAATCTTTAAGCTTAAAAAGCTTTCTGGCGCACAAAAGAAAAACCAAGCTTTGGAATTGGTGAACAGTTTTGATGAAAATGATGGCATTTCTAATCGACGATTTTTTATCTTTGGCGCTGTGGCGCTTGGGGCATTTATCCTGACGATTGCGATGGCATCTGTTTTACCCTTTATCAAAGACCTTGGACTGGGGTATGTTGCACTCGCTTTTGCAACGATGATGTTGATTTTTTATAAATCCGAAGCAGACCAATTTTACAAAGCCGTTGATTGGGATTTAATTGGTTTTTTTATGGCGTTATTTATTGTAATAAATGTCATGGAACATGCTCAAGTTCTTGACCTGATTGGGAAAGGGATTTTTTGGATTATCGGTGATGGTGAAGGGACACGTAGCATCAGTGCGTTGTTGTTATCCTCCGCTGCGGCAAGCTCGGTCACCGATAATATTCCATTGGCAGCTATGTTGGCAAAAATTCTTTCAAACGCAGGGTTGGAAGGAAATTCGCCTCTTTGGTGGAGCGTGATTTTTGGGGCAAATCTTGGTGGCAATTTAACACCTATCGGCAGTGCCTCAACATTGGTTGCTGTGACAATTATGCATAAGCATAATTTAAAAATGCCGTTTGTCGGTTTTATTAAATATGCTCTGCCGTTTGCATTGGTGCATCTTGTTCTTGCAACCGCTTATGTTTTGTTGATGAAGGGGTGAAAATGCGATTTAAACAGAGGGTTAAGCGCGGATTGATGGTAAACCCGTTTTTGTTGTTTTTGTTGTGTTTTTCGTTTCAGGTAGAGGCGAGCCAAACACCTCAGCTTCTTTGGCCGGTATCATGTCAGTTGAACCAAAATTGTTGGATTGTGCACCATGTTGATGTCAATAAAAACACTCAAAAATCACAAGATTATGCGTGTGGTTCTTTGACCTATGAAGCGCATAAGGGAACGGATATTGCGGTACAAGATTTACATCATCTAGAGCGTGGAATTGATATTTTGGCCGCCTTAGGGGGAACGGTTCTTCGCGTTAGAAATGATATGAAGGATCATGCCTACAGCAAGATTCAAAAAAATAAAACGATAGAAACCTTTGGGCGTGATTGTGGTAATGGTGTTGTCATTGACCATGGGCAAGGTTGGCAAACACAATATTGCCATATGAAACAAAATTCAATTTTGGTGAAACCGGGACAAAATATTTTGCCAGGGCGCAAGCTTGGAGAAATGGGACTATCCGGAAAAAGTGAATTTGCTCACCTGCATTTTGCGTTGCGGCAACATAATCAAGTCATTGATCCTTTTACAGGAATGGATAATCAAACAGGCTGTGGCCAAAAACAAAATACGCTCTGGAGTGATCCGGTTATCTATCAACCTGTATCTCTTTATGCGGCAGGTTTTTCGCCGGAAGTTCCTGTGTATGAAGCTTTGTTACAGGATAGTAGAAGCCTCGAAAAAATGGCGGTATCAAGCCCCGTTTTGACGTTTTGGACATTGATTTATGGGACACAAAAAAACGATGAAATCACGTTAAAAATAATTGACCCTGATGGTGCCTTATATCAAAAAAGTCAACAGATCCAAGCTAAAAACCGTATTCGACAATTTTATTATACGGGTAAAAGAAACCGAACCCAGCCCTTAAAAACGGGAATATATAAAGGTATTGTCACCTTACGGCGTCAACAACGAGACGGGACAATTTTTGAACGTAAAATCCAACGTCGCCTTACCGTACAATAAATTTTTTGTTGAGGTTTATAGTGACGCGTGCGTCAAATATTTAATAATGCGGTGGTTTTTCGGTGTCGCTCAGTTCCGCGCTAGAAAGTTTTGAATCCGCGCTATGCTCAAGAGCAGAGACCCGTTCATCGGATTTTTGTAAAAGGTCTTTTAGTCGATCAATTTGCGCCCATTGTTTTTCAACTTGGCTGCTGAGTGCTTCAAGTTCTTCGGTCTGGTGTGCCAGAGTAATTTCAAGATCTGTTAAACGATTGTCTTCCATAGGGAGGTTATAACATGCTTTTTAAATTAGTGTAGGTGTTTTTCAATAGTGTTGACATAATGTTAATAAGGGTTTATCTATAAGGCATAATTTCAAAAATAATTTATTTAAGGACAAGCTATGCTTAAAGTACAAAAAGTAGAAAAAGCCGAACGTAAATATTTAGGCTTTCGGAAGTTTAATCCCCTGAGTAAGATTTTTAATGTTGTTGTTTTATGTGAAAAAGATGAAAAGCTAACAGGCACACTTCATGTTGGCGCCGATTTTGAAGAATCTGTAAAAAAAGGTAAAAATTATACTTTGCTTGTTGAGCAAAAAAATTTCCTGAACCGGGATACTCCAGAATGCGGAGATATTACATCTTTGCACCAGCTTGAAAAAAATGAAAATTTACGCGTGTTGGAAAGTGATTTTTTAATTAAATTTTCTTAAAAAAACGCATTGAATTAACCAAAAAGCCACAGAGAAATCCTGTGGCTTTTTGCTGTTATGAGGCTGTGTAGATAATACGTTTTAATGTTTTTTCATCAAGCGGCTTACAGGTTACCGATGAACCCTCGATTAACTTTAAAAGCTTTTGTTGGTCGGTTTCTTTTTCAAATTCAAAACCCATCACCGCACGGCCAATGGTTTCTCCAGTATAGATATAGTTAAAATAACAAATATTCGAAAGGTCGGATGTTTGGTTTAAAAAATCACGCAAAGCTCCACTGCGTTCAGAAAAATGGACATTTAAAAACAACGGGTATTTAAAAAGCTCTGGATTATAATTAATAATACGATAACGTGTATCGGCATCCTCTGTAATATCTTCATAAGGAATTTGATGGGTATCTAGCTTTTTAAGGGCGTTATGTAATTTCTCAGGACTGGCTTCAAAAGCCACAACGGGAAAAGCATCATCATTTGAAACTTTACCATATTGGAACGCTGTAATATTCATATCAGGCAGGTAGGTTTTTATAAGCTTAAGTAAACTGCCACTTTTTTCATTAATGTTAAATTTTAAAAACCGTTGCCGATCAGCCCCAACAGCAGCATTGGCAGAAATAAGGCGCAGACGACTGAAATCCATATTGGTTCCGGTGATAACGGAAACAACTTTTTTGCCTTTAAGCTCATCGCCGTGCTCTCGTGCATATTTAAGCACTCCTGCTAACCCCATCGCCCCAGAAGGCTCCGGAATAAAACGTCGGTATTCCCACGTTGTTTCAATTGCAGCACAGACTTCTTGGTTGCTGACGGTGATAATATCATCAAGGGTATCTTTACAAATTTCATAACAAAGTTCTCCAGGCCGAGTGACAGCAGTACCATCACAAAAGGTATCCACGGATTGAATTGTTGTTACTTCACCGGCTTGGATCGAAGCCTTCATTGAGGCTTGGTCTTTGCCTTCAACACCAATGATTTTGATGTTTGGATAATGGATACGTAGCCAAGATGAAACGCCTGCGGCGAGACCTCCACCGCCAATTTGTAAAAAAGCATAATCAAACGGCCCTTCACCTGAAAGCACAATTTCATCAGCAATAGTTGCCTGGCCAGCGATGGTATAAAGATTGTCGAAAGGGTGAACAAAAGCACAATCATTTTCTGTGGCATCTTTAAGGGCGGCTTCGGCGGCTTCATTATAAGTGTCACCGGTCAAAATGATCTCACTCGAATCTTGCCCATGTCGCTCAACGGCAACTTGTTTCATATGGGGGGTGGAAAGTGGCATGTAAATTTTAGAATTTAAGCCCAACAATCGTGCCGCCATCGCAACACCTTGCGCATGATTGCCAGCAGAGGCGGCAACAATGGGCTTTTCCAAGGCATCTTTTGGTAACATGCTGATACAATTATACGCACCACGCCATTTATATGCATTAATTGTTGAGAGGTCTTCACGTTTTAAAAAAATTTGGGCGGAAATACCTTCAATCGGAATAATTTCGATCGGCGTCGGTCGATTAACACGATAAATACGTTCCCGCGCGCGTAAAATCTCTTCAACGAGTGTTTTTTCTAGTTTTTTATCCAATTTTGCACCCTTTTCTATTGGCGTAGGAATTTAACTCTATTAAGATTTAACGCGTTGCGTCAAGAACGCAATAGAGAACCCGTAATAATAACCCATATATATGACAGATTTTATTTATGACACAGCAGCCAAATACAATAATTGACCAAACGCCTTCTGGACAAGAAGAAACTGAAACCTTAATTAATGGGGCAACAATTTTATTGGAAGCACTCAAAGATTGTGGTGTGGATACTCTTTTTGGATATCCAGGAGGTGCAGTCCTGCCTATTTATGATGCGATTTATCATGATCAGGATATCGAACATATCCTTGTTCGCCATGAACAAGGTGCAGCACACGCGGCTGAAGGTTACGCACGGTCAACAAATAAACCCGGTGTGATGCTGGTGACCTCTGGGCCTGGCATTACAAATGCCATTACTGGTTTGGCCGATGCCTATTTAGATTCAATCCCCGTTGTTTGCATTTCAGGGCAGGTACCAACGTATATGATTGGCACAGATGCTTTCCAAGAATGTGATGCGACGGGCTTAACGCATTCTTGTACAAAACATAATTTTTTGGTCAAAGATGTTAAAGACCTTGCAGCAACGATTTTTAAAGCCGTTAAAATTGCAACAACCGGACGCCCGGGGCCTGTTTTAATTGATATTCCCAAAGATGTTCAGCTTGCTAAAACGGCGTATAAAAAAATTGAAAATCCGCATTTGCCAAGCTATAACCCTCCAGTTAAAGGCAATCCAACAGCCATTCAACAGGCTGTCCAATTGATAAAAAAAGCCCATAAACCGGTTCTTTATACAGGCGGCGGGATCGTAAATTCGGGGCCACGTGCTTCTGAACTATTGCGCGAATTTGTTGCGCTAACGGGAGCGCCAATTACCAATACATTGATGGGTTTAGGCAGTTTTCCTGGCAATGATAAACAATTTCTAGGCATGTTGGGTATGCATGGAACTTATGAAGCGAACCTTGCGATGCACGATTGTGATGTGATGGTTTGTATTGGTGCGCGTTTTGATGACCGTATTACGGGGCGTACGGATGCTTTTTCTCCGCATTCCAAAAAAATTCATATCGATGTGGATGCCTCTTCGATTAATAAAAATATTCAAGTTGATTTAGGCATTGTTGGTGACTCGGCGGCCGTTTTGGAAGCTTTGATCTCAGAATGGAAAAAATTGGATCAATTTGAACAGCCTTCATTAGACCCGTGGTGGACACAAATTAATAAATGGCGTGAAAAAAATTGTCTAAGCTATCAAAATGATGACATTGAAATTAAACCACAATATGCCATTGAGCGGTTATATCAGATGACCAAAGACAAAGATGTTTATATCACAACCGAAGTGGGGCAACATCAAATGTGGGCGGCGTTATATTTTCAATTTATGGAGCCAAATCGTTGGATGACATCAGGTGGCCTTGGCACAATGGGGTATGGTTGGCCGGCGGCAATTGGCGTTCAAACCGCACATCGGGATGCACTTGTCGTTGATATTGCTGGTGAAGCTTCAATCCAAATGACGATCCAGGAATTGGGTACAGCGGTTGCGCATAATCTTCCTGTAAAAGCGTTTATTTTAAATAATGGCTGGATGGGAATGGTGCGCCAATGGCAAGAGTTAATCCATGATAAACGTTATTCTCATAGCTCCTGTGATCAGCAGCCCGATTTTGTGAAATTGGCCGAAGCTTATGGCGCAAAAGGCCTACGCGCAGAAACTGTTGATGATTTAGACCGTGTTATTCAAGAAATGATGGATCATGATGGCCCTGTGCTTGCCGATATTCGGGTCACACAGGAGGAAAATTGTTTCCCGATGATCCCCTCTGGTGCGGCTCATAATGAAATGATTTTAAATGATATCTCTGAAAAAGAAACCGTGGGGCCAACTGATAATGGCCTCTCGATGGTTTGAAAAAGTTAGGTTGTAAAATGACAGTTGAAAATAAACAAAACGTTGACCCCAACGAGCAAACAGAAACCCTTGATAGCCATTATCCGGTATTAAGTGAAAATGAAGATGAAGTTGTTCATCGTCATACCTTAACAATGGTGGTACGAGATCGTGCCGGTACAATGGCACGGGTTGTGGGGTTGTTTTCAGCCCGCAGTTACAATATTGATAGTATCTCCGCCTCAAATATTGACCAAGATAAAGAACTTTCATCAATTACAATTATCACGCATGGAACCAACCGTGTGGTGAGCCAAATTAAATGCCAATTAGAACGTCTTGTGAATGTTTTTTATGTTACCGATGTAACGGGCAGTAAAGACCGTGTTTTACGAGAACTGGCACTTATCAAAGTTCGGGCAACAGGTGAAAAAAGATTAGAAGTTTTAACCATTGCGAATAGTTTTCATGCCAATATTGTCGACGCTGTTTTAGACACGGTTATTATTGAAATGACAGGTGCGCCTTTGAAGGTGAATGCTTTTATTGAATTATTACGCCCTCTAGGGGTTATTGATGTTGTGAAAAGTGGCCCCGCAGGCATGGTTAATGATTCACAATCACCAATTGAAAATATAATGTCTGAAGAGGCTTAAATAAGATTTATAGACGATTAACAAAAACAACGGGAGAGACAAATGCAAGTATTTTATGATCAGGATGCAGACCTTAATATTATTAAAGGTAAAAAGGTAGCCGTTATTGGGTATGGTTCACAAGGGCATGCACACGCACAAAATTTAAGAGACAGCGGCGTGAGCGATGTTGTGATTGGTCTACGGGAAGGTTCTGGAAGTCGGGAAGCCGCTGCGGCCAATGGTTTTGAAATTAAAACACCACCACAAGCGGCACTTTGGGCAGATGTTGTTATGGTTTTAACACCTGATGAAACCCAAGCGGATTTGTATGAAAATGATCTTAAAGATAATCTAAAAACAGGGGCTGCCCTGTTTTTTGCCCATGGTTTAAATATTCATTTTAACCTTATTAAACCGCGTGAAGATCTAGATGTTATTATGGTCGCACCAAAAGGCCCCGGTCATCTTGTTCGCGCAGAGTATAACCGTGATGCAGGGGTACCATGTTTATTGGCTATTCATCAAGATGCGACCGGCAACGCACGCGAACTTGGCATGTCTTATGCCTCAGGGATCGGCGGTGGTCGCAGTGGTATCATTGAAACAAGTTTTAAAGATGAATGTGAAACCGATCTATTTGGCGAACAAGCCGTGTTATGTGGCGGATTAACCTGCCTGATGAAAAGCGGTTTTGAAACGTTAACTGAAGCCGGTTATCCACCAGAAATGGCCTATTTTGAAACGGTTCATGAAACAAAATTGATTATTGATTTAATTTACAGTGGTGGTTTGGTTGCGATGCGAGATTCAATTTCAAATACCGCAGAATATGGCGATTATGTCAGTGGCCCGCGTGTGATTGATGAAGAGGCGGTGAAAGCAAAAATGAAAGCTGTTCTGGATGATATTCAAAATGGCAATTTCACCAAAGAATTTATCGCTGATTATAAAGCCGGTCGTCCGGGAATTAAAAAAGCACGGGATACATGGGCAAAACATCCGATTGAAACGGTTGGTAAAAAATTGCGCGATATGATGCCTTGGTTGACAAAAATTGTTAAAAAAGCAGCTTAAGTCATATGGTTGATATTTTAAGTGATGCGGATTTAATTAAACATGCATTAAAAACACAAAATCCACGAGACTTGTCGGCCTCGACAGAGGCCGGCGGGGTGGCTTGCGCGCTTGTCACGGATAAGGGGTCTGTTTTTACCGGTGTCTGTATCGATAGCCATTGTAGTATGGGGTTCTGTGCTGAACATAATGCAATTGGCACAATGGTCACCGCTGGCGAAAACCGCATTTTATCAATCGTTGCGGTGAAAGATAATGTGGTAATTTCACCGTGTGGACGGTGCCGCGAATTTATTTGGCAAATGCATTCTGAAAACAAAACAACACGTATTTTATTAAAGGGCGACAGAGTCAAACTGTTAAAAGAATTGTTGCCCGACCATTGGAAAGAAAACGAAACGCATGAGTAATTTAGATAAAAACAATCTTCGCTCCCGTCATGTTACCGAAGGGGTGCGCAGCGCACCGGCACGAGCGATGATGCGGGCAATGGGATTATCCGATGCGGATTTAGATAAACCAATTGTTGGGGTTGCAACCAGTTGGAATGAAGCTGCACCCTGTAATATTTCTTTGTCCGATCATGCCAAGCGTATTAAAGGTGGTGTTGAATCCGCAGGGGGAACACCACGCGAATTTACAACAATTACGGTTACCGATGGGATCGCAATGGGGCATGAAGGTATGAAATCATCATTGCCTTCTCGGGAGGTAATTGCAGATTCTGTTGAGCTGACCATGCGTGGGCATTGTTACGATGCGATGGTTGGCGTTGCGGGCTGTGATAAATCATTACCCGGAATGATGATGGCCATGTTACGCCTGAATGTTCCGGCGGTATTTATGTATGGTGGTTCGATTATGCCCGGCAAACATAAAGGCAAAGATTTAACAATTGTGGATGTTTTTGAAGCGGTTGGCGAACATGCCACAGGCGAACTTTCGGATAAAGAATTAAAAGAAATTGAATGTAAAGCCTGCCCCTGTGCAGGGGCTTGTGGAGGCCAGTTTACGGCAAATACAATGGCATTTGTGTCTGAGGCGATGGGGCTTTCGATCCATAATGCGGCGGCGGCACCTGCGATTACGGGGGAGCGTCTTGATATCTCTCACGCGACGGGTGAAGCGGTGATGAAAGCTTTAACGCTGGGCATTAAACCGCGTGATGTTTGTAGCCTTAAAGCATTTGAAAACGCAGCCGCTGTTGTCGCGGCTTCAGGAGGCTCAACAAATGCAGGGCTACATTTACCAGCAATGGCGAATGAAGCAGGCATTAAATTTGATCTTTTTGATGTCGGGCGTATTTTTAAGAAAACACCTCTGATTGCAGATTTGATGCCCGGTGGCCGTTATACAATGAAACATGTATTTGAGGCGGGGGGTGTTCCCGTTATGATGAAAATTTTGTTAGATGCCGGGTATTTGCACGGGGACTGTATGACAGTCACCGGAGAAACAATCGCAGACCGCCTTGCCAATGTTGATATTCCGCAAGACCAAGATGTCTTTTTACCCGTTGAAAAAGCCCTGTCAAAAACGGGGGGTGTTGTTGTTTTAAAGGGCAATTTAGCCCAAGATGGCGGTATCGTGAAAATCGCGGGAATGGAAACCTTAACCTTTAAAGGTCCCGCGCGTTGTTTTGATACAGAGCAAGAAGCCTTTGATGCGGTGCAAAACCGTGATTACAAAGAGGGTGATGTGCTTGTAATCCGCTACGTTGGCCCTAAGGGAGCACCAGGAATGCCCGAAATGTTGTCAACGACGGCGGCACTTTATGGCCAAGGGATGGGTGAAAAAGTGGCTCTTATTACCGATGGTCGTTTTTCAGGCGGAACACGTGGCTTTTGTGTCGGGCATATTGGCCCCGAAGCCACGGTTGGAGGCCCGATTGCGATGCTTAAAGACGGGGATATAATTGAGATTGATGCTGTAAAAGGCACGCTTGACGTTGATTTAACGGAAGCAGAGCTTGCGCACCGTGCGGTGCGTTTTAAAACGCAGCAAAATAATTACCAAAGTGGTTACCTGTCGAAATATTCAAGGTTAGTTGGGCCTGCGCGGTACGGTGCTGTGACGCATGGCGGTGCAGAGACGGAAACACATTGTTATGCTGATATTTAACACGATTAAATTTAGCCCTTAATCGGGGGAGTGACCGATGCCAGAACAGAAAAAAAATGAAATGTGGGGCGGACGTTTTAATGCTGCACCTTCGGATATTATGACGCAAATTAATGCCTCAATTGATATCGATTGGCGAATGTACGCGCAAGATATTGAAGGCTCACTCGCCCATTGTGAAATGCTTGTCCGCCAAAAGATTATTACCGAAGCCGATGGTGAGCTGATTGAGCAAGGTTTAAAAACCGTGCTGAAAGAAATTGAACTCGGGGTTTTTGAATTTAAATCTGAGCTTGAAGATATTCATATGAATATTGAAGCGCGCCTAAAAACATTAATTGGTGATGTTGCAGGTAAATTACATACCGCACGATCCCGAAATGATCAGGTCGCAACAGATTTTCGATTGTGGACCCGTCAAGCCATTACAAAACTTGTTAAAGATCTTAAAAAATTAATGAGGGCTTTAAACCAACGTGCGCAGGAGCATGAAGATACAATTATGCCGGGTTTTACACACCTTCAGATCGCACAACCGATTACCTTTGCGACCCACCTCGAAGCCTATGGTGAGATGTTAAATCGTGATAAAGGACGTTTTATGGACTGTGTTACGCGTTTAAATGAATCGCCATTGGGAGCCTGCGCGCTTGCGGGAACGTCTTTTCCTAATGATCGGGAGTTTGTAGCCGATAAATTGGGTTTTGATCATGCAATGCCCAATACATTAGACGCCGTTGCCTCACGGGATTTTGCCTTAGAATTTTTATCGGCATCAAGCATTTGTATGATCCATCTCTCTCGATTGGCTGAAGAATTGATTATTTGGTCAACTTCACAATTTAATTTTATCCGTTTGAGTGATACATATTCCACCGGTAGTTCGATTATGCCACAAAAGAAAAATCCCGATGCCGCGGAGCTTATTCGGGCAAAATCGGGGCGTGTGACTGGAAACTTGGTTCAGTTGTTGATGGTTATGAAAGCCTTGCCCTTGGCCTATAACAAGGATATGCAAGAAGATAAGGCGGGCGTTTTTGAAACGTTTGATACCTTGCAACTGTGTTTACAGGCGATGACCGGTATGATTGAAACATTAGAGGTTAACAAAAAAACGATGCGCAAGCAGGCGCAGAGTGGTTATTCAACCGCAACGGATCTTGCCGATTGGCTTGTTAAAAATCTAAATATGCCGTTCCGTGATGCCCATCATGTTACGGGTGCGATTGTTAAAATTGCAGAAGATAAAAACTGTCAACTCGCGGATCTGCCATTGGCAGATATGCAATGTGTCGAGGCACGAATTACAGATGAAATCTATCAAGCGTTAGAGGTTGAAAAAACCGTCAAAGCCCGCTTGGGAGGTTAATACATTTTTGTAACGCGTTTTTCAAAACGGCTTAAATGAGAAAATGCGGGAACAGACTTATGTCGTAAAAATACAAAGTTACCTTGGTTTAAGGCTTTAATGACTTCGTCATATTGATCAACAAATTGTTCGCGGTAAACTTCTTCATTCTCATGTTTTGGAAGTTGGCATAAAGCGTTAAAAATTTCTTCGCCGGTTCTTTTACCGTCTATTAAACTAATAATATCAGCGGTATGTTTGTGCGCGTACAATTGCGTGACGGTTTTGCCGTTATATTTATCGCTGGTGACATTGATATGGCTGTCGGGACTGCCGGCAATGGCTTTTGCAAGCTGATCAAGTGGCGTGGCACCAACAAGCCCTGCAAAGGGAATAAGCTCAAGATTTCGGGGGTTGGCAACGGTTGGCGGTCTTCCTGAATGGGTGCTGTAAAAATTATGTTTGATGTTCCGTGCAAACATATTTTCCGCAATAGATTCCTGTAGTCGTTTGGGCAGCTGTTTGATTTGTTTTAACAGCTCGGCATCCTTGATAAATGTCTCAGGCAGGTATGTAATATATTCACTGGTACCAATTCCGGGGGGGCTTGTCATTTGCATGTCACAACGTTCTAACCATTCATAGGCTTCATGAATTTTATACGCACGATCTTGGGAATGTAATAAAAGATCATAAATTCCCGTGTCTTTCGCAAGGTCGGAAAAGGGCATGACATGTTGCTGACCAACCAACAACCAATGTTGGGGGGGAAGCTGATTGATTATTTTTTTTGTATTTTCGACTTTTTTATGAGGGTCTGTTTCACTGTGGTTAACCCAACGCATAAGTTCCTGCATATGATAAATGGCGGTTCGACCGTAAGCGGCATAAACCATTATTGAGAGAATGCCTTCAGGTTTTAAAACTTGTTTTAACGCCGTTAGCCCGGCATCTGGATCTTCTAAATGGTGTAAAACGCCGGAACATTCAATAAAGTCAAATTCACCAATATCAAGATCTTTGGCATCAAGTAGGCTACCAGTTACCCATTGGATATTATCTAATTTCCGAATGTTTGCGCGTTCTTGGGCGATGGCTTTGCTTGATTTGCTCATGTCGAGGTAGACAACACGACAATTTTCTCTTTCGCGCAGTTGTTCCGCCCAAAAAATGGCACTATCGCCCGTGCCTGCACCTGCAATTAGAACATTAAAATTGTTAAAATCTTGTTTGCCATTAAACCCATGGTGACAGACAATATCCATACGTGACAAAACAGGAATAAGAAGACGTTCTTTTTCATCTTCTGGTTCTCGGGAAGGATACGGAAACTCTTCATATTGTTTCCGAACTTCGGTTAGGGAGTTCTTTTTTTTCGACATGATCACGATATGATAATAAAAATGAATACCAAGTATATGTATATACTGGAGGGTTTTACAATTATTTACAAGCCCTTAACGTATATTCTTTCGATAATATTATGTTATATTCCTAAAAAAAATAGTGAATTTATAAGGATGAGCCCGTTATTTGGGCGGGCGTTTTGTCCAAAAAGCACGGTGGGTTTTTTGTTTGAATTGTGTTTTGTCTTTTTTTCCCCATTTTACAAACTCCCATGGTAATTTTGCACTGACTTGGCGAAAGCTATCGTAAGCTTGCAGACCAATATCTTTACCTTTGGCATAAGTAAATTCCCAAGCGGTATCTAAAGGTTGGCAGGCGTTGTAAAGTTTGATTTTATTTCGGGGCGTGATGTCACGGGTTAAGATAAATGCCAATTGTGAGCCAATAATAAAGCCAGCATTTAAAGATCTGAAATAGGGTACACCCATTGCAGAATCTCCAACTAAAAACCAATTCTTCGCATGTTTTGAGGTCGCAAATTTTTTAGCTTTATAAAGAGAAAGTGTCAGTTTGCTCATTTTCTCAGAATTTGGCTTAAAACTTTCATTGGCTTTAAGGCGACGGACATTTAAATAGCTTTTGATGTCTTGCTTCAGGCTTTCTGGAATACGGCTATCATTGATTTTAAGGGGTTCTTTAAAACTGGCTTCGGGCAGCTGTTTATAAGTTTCCTCATCAACAAAAAAACGTAAAGAAACAGGCGTTATGCCATTTTTCTCGCGCCCGACATATTCAAAAGCCATGTGGGTGAGCATTTTATTTGTTTTGTAATGTTCATGAAGAGAGAGCTCTTGAGGGGAACCTTGGGCTTCATATTTGATTTCAACAACATACTGAAGCGGGAAGTTATTGACGGCATCTTGCCCCATGATGGCGGTTCTGATTTTACTATGCGCGCCATCGGCACCAATAAAATTGGGGCATTCAGGGTGCCGTGATATAATATCTTCAGGGCTGTTAATTTTATCATATGTTGTTTGTATACCAAGAGCCGCTGCGTAGTTTTTTAGCGCGGCTTCAAGGTCATTGGTGCGGATAAAATGTGATTTACCAAGGGCCGCCATTTTAAAGGATTTTGAAAAATCAGAACCTGTGACCTCTTTGAAAAACTGTTTTTCGGCGATGTCCGTTTTATTTTTTGCGTAAAATAACATTGAACGGTGCTCAAGCTTCAGGACGTGAGAGCGTTTGTATTCAGTATAACGTTCATAAATTTGAATATCGGTTTCAGGTCGTCTTTTTTTTATTTGAATAGCCGTCCATAAGCCAACGGGGCCAGCTCCAATTACTACAATATCTGCGCACATGAGGATATATCCATTCCAAAATTTACGTAATTATGACGCAAGCATAAACTTTATTGTTAAAATGTCAATTTTTATGTTAAACTAAATGACATAGTTAAGAAAAAATTAATGTCTTGAACATATAATGTTACGTAAATTAAAGGGTCGTAATAAAAAACTGATAAGGTGGGATGTGCTAAAAGAATTAGAAGATATATTTTATAAACAAGAAATCAGTTCTTTTTTGGAAAGTTTTGTCTCGGATCCTCAAGATGTAAAAACTGGAAAAGCTCCCCCGACAGCGCCAACCTCTTCGGCACAAGTCCTCGCCGATATCAAGGAAATCTGGCAAAAAAATGACCATTCTGTTTTACACCCTGTTGACTTGCGTCAGCAGCTTCTTTCAAAATATATGCCTGAGGCTGATCCGAATTTGCTTAAAGTATTTGAAGAAGTTGAACGCAGCAATTACCAACCCGAAAAAATGACCGGTTTTTTGGATAAAAGCCATTTGGGTTTGGTCTCAGGTTTAGGGCATTTATGTGCGGAAACTTCAGATCAAAAAATCGCAATGGTTGAGGTCGATTTTTCAAATATGGGTGGCACAAACGAATATTTCAGAGAAATTGTCGCAAAACAGCAAGGCATTGAAACAAAAGATCTTCCGGTAACCGAAGTATTTGAATATACCGACCAAAGTGCGCGTTTAGTTGCCAAAACCATTCAAGCCGAGTTACAAGATGTTTTACCAAAGGGGGGTGAAATTTTACCCATTCGCGCTGGTGGTGATGAATTGCGTTTTATTGTGTCGGGTATTGATGAAAGCCAACACGCATCGATCACGCAAGCTGTACATGAAAAAATTGAACGTCATATGGCTTCACTTGATTTACATGATCATATTCATTTAAAAGGACGCGATAATGCCCTTAAAAATGGATTTGGAGCGGCGGTTAGCTTTGTTGCGATGAAAGGAATTGACCCTGCAAATGTTGTGCATAAAGCAGATGGTCATATCAAGGCCAATAAAGACAATCTTGGCCACGGTCGACTTGGTAAGGTTGATATGGACGCAACCCAAGACAAGTTTGCCTGTTATTTCCCCGATGAGGTTAAATTACAATCTTATGGCGCGTTTAAAGAAATATCTCATGTGGCGACTTTTTTAGTTCATCAGGAAAAACAAAAAGCAGCTGAAATAAAAGCTGAATTTGAAGCTTTAAAAAATACAACAGCAGGCAGTATTGAAGCAAAATCAGCTTATATCAGTTCCGCGCTTGAGAGTTTAGGTATTGATGACGTTAAAGCTAATGGTGCGGCGAACCCTGATTTCCTTCAACGGGAACAAAAGGCGGCCCCCATGTTTGCAACGCCTGGTGAGCGGCGGTTTATGAAGATTGAAAATGAAGTCGAAAACCGAAAGGTTCAAGTTAATAATGAATATGAAAGTATTTATTTAAAACAAGTTGCAGAACGCACGGTTGCGGTTGATAGCTCGGCGGCAACATGGATGCCCAATGAAATGCCTGAAATGGTTGAGATTACGGTTAATGATACAGAAAAACTAAAAGAAGATCTTCGGGGCAATGTTGATTTTGATGTGGATGCAATGAAACCAATGATGTTGGGGGTGGCCTTTCATAATTTAGGCGGCTTAAATGAAATTGTTGGCCATGATGGTGCAAATGAAGCGTTACGCCATATGTCCCAAGACATTATTATCAATTCCTTTGAACAGGAAGGTTTAGCTCTTGGGGATTTCCAAATCTCACATTATGGTGGTGCCGAATTCCAAATTGTTGTTCAACCTGCGATAAAAGACCCAGAGACGGGAAATTTTAAAGTTGTTGAAGCGGAGGCATTACAACGGGTTTCGAACCGGATTTCAGCAGGTGTTGATGGTTTGAACCAAAAACAAGTTGCTCAGTTCTTAGATGCTGCGGGCTCACCACCCGATACGGGGCTTCGTGAAACTCTTGGCCAAATGAAATTTGCAGATATTAAAGATGTTAAACAGGATCGAGACATCAGTGGTATGGCCGTTGTCAGTAATATCCAAGAAGTCACGTTAAAAGGCCAAGAGCGATCAGGTGCTTTTATTCATCGCCATCGTGAAGCGCTTTCGGTTAAGGTTGATGAACGCCGCCTAGAAATATTGGCAGATCGTCAGAAACCTTCAAAATTTATCACAGGCGATCATAAATTTAAAACGGTTGATGAAAATCATGCGCGTTTACCAGAACAAATAAATGGTCAAAAATTAGGTGATTTTATAAAAAATGACGCTCAGTACCAACAACTTAAAGACACGTATAAAAACAATAAAGATGAGCATTCCTTATCCGCTTTAGAACAGCTTAAACAAAATTCTCAAAAACAAAAACCTGAGGTGACAACAAATACACCAAAACAAACCTCACCAGTGACGGCACAGCAGACCCATAAAAAGCCGAGTAAACCGAGTATGGGTTAACTTCCAGTAGAATAAAATTATAAATAAAAGATTTCGGGGGGCTGAAATCTTTTATTTTTATTTATTTGTGAAATCCTCCTACTATGGCATGCTTGTGTCAAAGGTGTCGCAAATGGATCTGCGATGAAAAAGGTTTTTTTTTAAGACCTGAATTTAAAAGGAAAAAATGATGTTTAAAACGATAATAAAATTGGCCATTATTTTCTGTGGATTAATGTCATTTACGCATGGCGCACTGGCTTCCGCAGCGGAACCTGTTGCATTTGTTTTTAAATTGGAAGGTGGCGCTCACGTTACTCATAACGATAAAAAATCGGCTCTAAAAGTTGATGATGCTCTTTATGCCAAAGATACAATTTATACCGACGCGAAGAGTAAAATTAAGCTTGTTTATATCGATGAAACAGAAATGGTTGTTGCAGAAAATGCGGTGCTTATGATTAAAGATTATGTTTTTGATCAAAAGAAACCGGAAAACAATAAGGCTTTATTCTCATTTATGAAGGGCGGTTTTTCTTATGCCAGCGGATTGATTGCAAAGGAAACGGTTGACAGTGTTAAAATTCAGACAATGTTTGGCAGTATCGGTATCCGAGGCACCAAAGTATGGGGCGGTATGTTAGACAAGGAATGTCGTATTTATGTCGAAGACGGCGAAATCGACGTTTATAATGATTTTGGTAAAGTGCATTTAAAACACGGTGAAGGCACACGGATAAAAGAAGCTAATATTTCACCCACTCCGGCAGGGGTTTGGAAAGAAAAAGCAATTGTCTGGATCAAAGGTCAAGTTGCGTTTAAAGAGTAATATTCTCAGGATCTAAACCGGTGCCATCAAGATAGTCCCGTAATGCTTTTATCGTTTTGGCGGGTGTTTTTTTTTAAGCTGTTGATAATCGGGTGTTGTCGGTTCGTCTTTGGCAAAAGATGTTTTGATCAGTAGTGGTAAATCAGAAAAATCTGTCATGACGGTTTGAATACCAGTGGCATGTAAACGTTGCTTTTTACGGGGCGATGCCGCAAAGCCAATAAACAAAAAACCCATCTGTTGCGCGGCTTTAAAATCGGCTTCGGAATCGCCAATAACCAAAACGGGTGCATTTTTATCCCCCGTTTGTTGGCGGAAACAGTCAACAAGAGAGGAAAGTTGTTGAGCCTTTAAGCTTTTGCTATCTAAATCTGCATCACGTTTATTATCTTTACCGCGGAGGTAAGATTTTGAAAAGAGATGGTCAATTTTATGATAATGGATTTGATCGTTTAGCGCATTTTCCCGTGTACCAGTATAAATCCCGAGTTGAAAACCAGATTGCCCGAGTTGCTCTAGCGTTTCTTTGACGTGGGGGAAAAGCTCTTCTTGCCAATCGGGGCGGAATAACATGGCATCACATTCTTCATTACACGAAGACATAAACAGGCTTTGGAGGTCATCGTCGATATCTCCTAAAAAATGCGCCATGATTTCTTTGAGATTTTTATTGCCCAGCATCGCTGAAATTTCTTCAGGATCCGGTGCGGGGTAACCAAAACGAACGCAGACTTGTTCAAATGCTTTTACGTAGCGTGGTGCGGCATCCGTTAACGTTGCAACAAGGTCAAAAACAATTAAAAGCTTTTTATTCTGTGTCATTTTATGGGTCTTATATATTTTACGTATTACGCACGATATCTGATTCTTAAACAGACGTCAAAGGCCATTTTAAATGCACTGATAAAGGCGGGTCTTTGCATCTACCTGCTCTAGTAAACACGCCCACTACCTGAACCACGGGGGTCTGATGCGGTTGTGATCTTATTGCTGTGATAGTCCCACAAAATGGCTTGCATATTCCCATAGGGTTGAGAGGTTTGTTTTAGCGTATGACCTTTGTCATGAAGGGCGTGGATTTCATCGGGTGAAAAACTTCCTTCTTCATAATAAACAACATCAGGGTGAAATTGGTGATGAAAACGAGGAGCTGTCACAATGTCTTTTGCATTAAGACCCTCTAGCCAATTAAGGGTGCCGAGCAAAACCATACTGATAATGCGAGACCCGCCTGGTGTACCAAGGATGGCCATACCCTTTTCATTTTCTAAAAAGGTGGGTGTCATACTTGATAACATACGTTTTCCGGGTGCGATGGCATTGGCGCGTCCGCCAATTAAACCGTAGCCATTTTCGATGCCAGGTTTGATTGAAAAATCATCCATTTCATTATTGAGAAGAACCCCCGTACCTTGAGGGACAAAACCAGAGCCAAACCAAAAATTAATGGATTGTGTAACGGCAACACGGTTTCCTTTTTTATCAATTGCGGCAAAATGTGTGGTATCTGTGCCTTTATTTATTTCAGGTTTTAAGGGGGATAAAAGGTGGCTATCCGTGGCCTTGTCTAAATGGATGCTTTGTCGCTGTTGCGTGGCATGTTGTTGGCTTAAAAGGCGTTCGCTTGGCACATCAATAAAATCTTTATCGCCCATCACTTCGGCACGCTCTTGGTAACCCCGTTTTAAGGCTTCGATAATGAGGTGCTTTTGTGTGGCACTCGGCAGGTGGGGTAAATCAAATCCAGCTAAAATATTAAGCGTATTGTTTAACACAAGGCCGCCAGATGACGGAAGGTCAGGGGTGATGATTTTGGTGCCCCGATAGGTGCCAACAATAGGCTCACGGATAATTATTTTGTAATTATTAAGGTCCTTTATAGACCATATACCGCCGTGATGACGGATATCATCAACCATATGTTCTGCATTGCGACCTTGGTAAAAACTGCCGCCAGCGGTAAGGCTGATTTGGCGTAGCGTATTGGCAAGATCAGGTTGTTTTAAGCGCCAACCAATAGCGGGAACTTCACCGTGGTCGAGAAAAATATCTGCAGCCTCACGGTTTTTGAGTAGCAGATTTTTTTTATGTTGGGCGCCCTTAAGGTAGCGTTGGTCAATGGCAAACCCGTGCTCGGCAAGCTCAATTGCAGGCGCAAGTACGGTTTGCAGATTAAGATCGCCATAATGCGCCGAAACATAGGCTAAGGCGGCAGGAACACCGGGGATACCAGCGGCAAGAGGCCCTTCTGTTGATGCTTTGGCAACGGGCATTCCCGTATCATCTAGATACATTGTTTTATAAGCGGCCTCAGGCGCCGTTTCACGGGCATCCACCATAATATATTGCTGGCTTTTTGCATCAAAGATCAGCCAAAAACCACCCCCGCCAAGCCCCGATCCAAAAGGCTCAACCACGGCTAAAGCCGCACTCATTGCAACGGCGGCGTCAAATGCATTGCCCCCCTGTTCCAAGATCTCTTGTCCTGCTTTTGTGGCAAGCGGGTGGGCGCTAACAACGGCGGATTGAGGTGGTGTTGTGGGGGTTGCGTGGCTTGTATTTGAGGTGTTAAAGAGCGCAAGTAGGCTGTAAATTAAAGTTAAAATATATTTCATGAGTGCCTCTTTTTATAAAGCCGCGTTTAAAGTGTGAACGGTATTATACATGACTTTTTTAAACTGTCGATTACGGGAATGAAGCAGGTTTAAATTAAATATTGTATTTTTATGAAAAATAATTTATATTTATCAAATTAAAACGCTTAAACAAAAAAACAAAAAAGAACCTAAAATGGCCATCGAAATTGAAGTTTTATGTGGCGACCGAATTCAATCTGCGATTGAACGTGCTTTGGCGCTGAGTTCACAAAATCATGGTGACGATGTTACGTTTGATTTTAATGGTGTTGATATGTGTGTGAATGATAAAATGACACCTGATGACGCTTATCATCAATTCACAGAGGGGTTGAAAAAAAATGCAGAGGCACACCGGAATTCCCCTAAAGGCAAAAAATCCGAAGCAGAGCAACAACGTAAAATTCAATATGAACAAGATGTTATTGATGACCTATTGGAAATGTTACCCCATATTTTAGAGCAAGATTTAGATGCCGTTGTAAAGTGGGTGGGGAAATTTGCAGCGCTTAATGACAATATTAATTTAAAATTTGATCGCCAAGGCCTTGCGGATATTTTTAAGCAAGCGGGCTTTAAATCCAATGCGTATGTTGGTGATCCAGATGTTAAAGATCTCCGTGATTTGGATAAATCTGCCCACTGGCTTGTGGGGCAGGCGATTGATAACTTGGAACAAGGCATGCCTATTCACCCGATGGCGAGCCACTTTGCAGAAAAATATCTAAAAGCCCTAACGCCTGATATCCATGCAAAACGCACAATTACAAAAATGAAACGCAATGCGATACGGTTAAACCGCCGACGTCCATAATTCAGATTCTTTATGCCAAGAACAGGAACGCGAGCCGTTTACAGCACGCACGTATCTTGTTATGTTTTTGCTTTGGAGCCTTGTTCATACAAGGTTCCGTTTTAGTTTTTTTGAGAGGAACCCATAATGGAAGCAAAAGATAGTAATGGCGCAGAACTGAATGATGGTGATGCTGTCCAATTGATCCGAGATCTTAAAGTTAAAGGGTCTTCAATTAACCTCAAACGCGGTGATGTTGTAAAAAATATCAGATTAACCGCCAATGAAGATGAAGTTGAAGTCCGCCAAGGTAAAACAACTGTTGTTTTAAAAACCTGTTTTCTTAAGAAAAAATAGCAGCTTTTGCGCACTATTATTTGACATAATGTTTTAAATAATGTATTCTGCACGCAATTCTTAAACAGGAGCGTAATGTGGAACCAGCCAAAACATTAGCAGAATTTTTTGGTGTTGATCATTTGGATCTTGGGCCAAATATTAATGATAAAATTGTGTCGTCCACAGCTCATATCATTGTTGATGTACAGCGTGAATTTTGTGACCAAAAATATTTTCGTCGCGGATCGGATGTGACAGAAGCAATCTCAAACCATATTGCATTAAATCTTGTGCCCCAATTTCGCAAAGCAGGTTTAAAAACAGTTTTTATTTATACCGTCGATTTCGACGATGATTATAAAAAACCAAATGAATGTTGTGGTGGATTTTATAAAGTGAAACCGCGTCCAGGAGATCAGCTTTCTTACAAAACAGGCCTCTCCGCATTTCGGGGCACGGGTTTAGCAGCACGCCTCAAAAAAAGTGGCATTAAAAATGTTATTATTTCTGGGTTTAATGCAAATGCTTGTGTGAAATCGACCGTGATTTCGGCCCTTAAAGAAGAATTTAATGTCTGTGTTTTGCGTGATGGTATAGCCAATGATCGGTGGAATAAAGGTGACATTAATGACCATATTAATGACATGAAAAAACAAGGTGCGGCTTTTTATCCGTCGGACAAAGTCTTAAAATATTTAACCCGTTAAGCTGAAAATTATTCAAATTTTAAAAATTTACTTGAAATTAATAAATTTTTCATAACATCCTTGTGAAGGGTTTAAATGCATCATGGCAAAATCGTCTCAAAAAAATAAGATAAGCGCAACGTTATTGGCTTTGGCTGTATCGTTTAATTCCGTGGCGATGGCGGAAACATCAAACCTAACTGTACAAAATGAAACACTGTCCCAATCAACGTATTCCATGCCTTCAGAAGAACGCCGGACGTTTAATTATATTGCGCCGAAACAAAATTTAGGACAAACCGATTTAATTCATTCTGGTACTGAAAGTATGCTTGGAAAATGGGTTTTGGGCGTTGATATCGGCATGACAAATTTTAATTATTTTCTCGACCATGGAGACATGAAATTTCAAGGGCCTCTCAGCGCGGTTAGCATCGATTTTGAAAAAGATGATGCGATTAATAAAATTATTCGAGAAGCGATTGAAGAAACGCGATCCGACGTACAAAAATCAGAAGAATATCAAGCTTTAATCACGGCAGATCAGCCGACACTTGAACAACGTTATGCCTATGAACAGGTTTTGGCAAATGCAGCATTTGATCATATCGAAGAAAAATCTGGTTTACACCAATATCGCCTTGATCAATTTAGCGCAGAAAAAAATTTTAAAGTTGCAGGAAATTTATTGCCAGATAATGATCTTAATAAACTTTCTCAGGACACAAATAAAACGGCCGATGCAACGGGACAATATAACTTTGGCTTAGAATGTGAAAAAATGTCCGCGTTAAAAGGTTTGGTGATGCAAGCCGTTGAAAATGACTTATTGCCTATTGATGAGGGCACGTTTAACACCGCGGGAAGTTATTTTAATGCCCAAGGGTATCAATATCATATCGGAGGGTTTACCACATCGGTTTTGGGTGAAAAAGATTTTGATGCAGATCGCGGAGGCCATGCTTTTATTTCGTCGGCAAAATCAGGAGCGATTTTTGAGGCAACAGCGAATACAGCAACACCTAGAGAATATAATACAGGGGAATTTAAAAGCCTTGATGCCAGAATATTAGTACCGGTATTGGGAACAATTTTTGATGGTACCGAGGTGAATGAAAATTTTGAAACATTGGCCTCTGGCAGCCGTGTTTATTACGCACCGATGGATTCTGAACAACCAGGGCGGATGGCAACAAACTTTACAGCATCCCAAATCATTGCTTATCAAGTAGGTTCATCAGATGATAAAAAAATCGAACGCTTTAATGCCATTTATGCAGGTGAATACGACAAGTTAAATGATTTAACGTCAGGTCATGAATGGGGGGATGACACGGTTGAAAAATTCAAATCGGAAATTCCCAGTTATGAATTATATTATCGAATGTATAAAGAAAGCCGTAATATGGAGGCTGAAATTTCAATGTATGACCCTGAAAACAAAGGGCCAGAGGCCTTTTTAAGAGGGTATTTAGAAATAAATGGCGGGGATTTAAGTGGTGTGTCAGGTGATGTTTTTCAAGGATATCAAGATTATATAAAGCAGGGGCGAGAAATCCCTGAAACGTTGTTAAGCAAAATAGCTCAAAGTGCCGAGGCTCCAGATGAATTGGGCTCCTTAAATATTTCGTTACAAATCATGGCTCAACGGTATGACAAAGAGATAAAAAAACTTCCAAAAATTAAAAAAATATTCGAAGAAAAGGGCTTTTCAGGCTATCTGACCTCGCCTGTTGAAAATTTTCTAAAAGGTGAACGTGTCCAAAATTTAAAGGAAGCGTCTAAAATGGTAAGTTCAATTTCAAGCGTATATGAACGCGCAAGGGAATATAAAGAGGCCAAGAGCCAAATAAACACACAATCAGAAAAACATTTTGCGGCGATAAATAAAAAAGTCGGAAATCCACAAATATAAGATTGAAAAAAACGTGCAAAGCATCTTTTTTTAATGTACTGCTAATTAAATTCGATTAAACTAAATGCTATGTCGTATGGTACGATATATGATGAACCTGTTTAAATAAGATTTAATACGCTCGATGTCATTTAAATTATCCAAATTACCCAAATTATCTAAACTATCTCTTTATTCAAGTGAAAATCCTTCTGCGTCTTTAACGTGGGCTTATGCAATTGCGCTTGGGCTGATTGCTATTTTGACGTTGGTTAGCCATTCCACCACGATTTACATCATGAAAAAGCAAAAGGAAAGCACGGAGATCAGTTACCATCTCGGCCGTCAGCGTACTGTGGTACAACATATTCCGCCGTTGGTTGAAAAGTTTATAAAACATAGAACCGAAGTAGACCGTGATTTTTTGATCCAAGCTCTTAATGAGGTACAAAAAAGTCATAAATATGTTGCGTACCGGATTCGCGGTGAATTTGATGCGCTTGCCAGTGATACTTTAAATAAAATTTATTTTGGCGATAAATTTAATTTAAATGGCCATTTATTGCAGTTTTTAAATAAGGCAGAGCAATGTTCAGAAATTGATTTACGAGATAATGAAAGTGGACAAAGGTGTGAAGAAACATTCCTTGCCACGTCTGATCAGGCTTTAAAACGTCTGCGCCCCGCGTATGAAGTGGCAATGGAAGGTTACCAAACAGAAACAATTCATAAAATTGAAGGGTATCACCAATGGCAAGTAATTGCGACAGGGGTGATTTTGTTTGTTCTTCTCGTCGAGGCTCTGTTTATTTTTAGACCACTTGTTAAACGTATTAACACCTATCACCGGTTGCTGCGTAGGCAAGCTCTAGAAGATCCATTAACAGGTTTAAGAAATCGACGTGCCTTCACAAAATCAGGTACATCTGAGATTAGACAGGCAGAAAGAGCCCATGAAAACGTTGGTGTTGCACTGATGGATTTGGATAAATTTAAAAACGTCAATGATACGTACGGTCATGATGTGGGTGACGCGGTGTTAAAACATTTTTCAGCTTTGCTTAAAAAACATTTACGCCAAGGGGACATTGTCGGGCGTATTGGTGGGGAGGAATTTGCCGTTGTTTTGGCTCGCCCGATTGATGAAGACCAAGCTGTGAGCGTTTTGGATCGTTTTCGCGCTATTGTAGAAAATATGCCGTGTGAATATAATTTACCAGAAGGTGGCCAAGGTTTATTAAGTTATACGGTCAGTATTGGTGTTGTGGTGTTGGTACCTTCGGGAGAAAGTATTTCCGAGCTTTTGCGTCAAGCCGATGAAGCGCTTTATGAAGCAAAAGAAACAGGCCGGAACCAAGTGGCGCTATCCACGACAAAGAGCCGAGCTCATGCAGAAAGAGTAGGCGATGTTGCCCCGCAAGTTATCGCTGAAGAACCTCAAGTCTAAATTTAAGTCTTCTAAAAATAATTATTTTTTATAAGGTTTCCGAATTTTTTTACGGGCTTTATACATGTTTTTCCATTGACCTTGGGGCTGAGCCAGCCTGTTTGCAATAATTTTAAAAACATTAAGGTTAACAACAAGCCCCATATGGCTTGTATCTACTTCGATGTTTTCTGTTTTTTTATCTGCTTTTAAAAGACATGTTTTCCAGTGAGCAATCCCATCCTTTTTTGTATAGATCGAAGTTATCGGAGGGATAATGGGAAGGTTCGGGTCAAAAATAGATTCGGGTTCGATATCGGGGTTCACATAGGAAAATAAAGAACCAACCACCGTTGAATCAGGGTTATGAACGGCGTGAAAGGGCGTGCCCAATGTGATGACGCTTCTGACCATGTCCGGGTATTCACGGGCAAGCTCACGTACATAAATACCACCAAGGCTCCAACCAATGAGGCTTACTTTTTGACCGCCATTTTCATCATAGATTTGTTTTAAGCGTTTGCGCGTATGTTCAAGGCGTTCATCCGAAGGCCCCCAGTTAATGCCACCTTGCCAGGTTTCTGCCGTATAGTTTAGCTGGTTTAAGAGATTACAGAGGGGCTGCATGCTTTTGTCTGAGGCAAGGAAACCTGGGAACAAAAGAACGGGGTGTTTGTCACCCTTTGGCAGGCTTTTTTTAAGTGTTTTTAAACTTAAAAGAGAATGAAATCGATCACGACCGGCAATAGCTCCTTCAAATAAAGTGTGTAATTTATTCGGAGGGCCAATTTTTTTATTCTTTTTCATGATGTTTCTTTCAAATTAGAGAATTAAAAAATATTAATGTGTAATAGATTTTAGAGGTGTAAATATGTTTATAATAAATTTGCGTTAGTATACCTTTGAAATATGTAAACGCAAGGAGTTTGTGAGACGTATTTTAACGGCGAAAAAAATAGAAACTGGATACACAAATGAGCTGGGTCGTTTATATTTTAAAATGTGCGGATAATAGCTTGTATACGGGCATTACAAATGATTTAGAAAAAAGAATAACCGCACATGAAAATGGAACGGGCGCTAAATATACAAAAGGCCGAGGGCCATTTGAATGTTTGTATACGGAAACGTGTGAAAACCGGAGCCAGGCATCAAAACGTGAAATATGCATTAAACAATTGAATCGTCAGGATAAGCTGGTGCTCTGTCACGCAAGATAATTTTATTCGGCTTCTCGCCGTTCATTTCCAGAGTAATCGACAAGTTTATGTCGTCGATCAGGCCCCACATAACCGTCGGAAAGAACAAAACCGCGTTGGTCTTCAATAACACGGGTAATTCGTTTGGCCAGCATGTCTGCGGAAAAAGGTTTTACAACATAATCGGAAACACCAACATCTCGGGCTTTGATCACACTGCTGATATGGCCAGAACCCGCGGTCATAATAATGGGAACATAGGGGTTGGGGGATTGTACATTTGTGCGGAGGTTTTTTGTTAACTTAAGCCCATGATCCGGATTTTCTAACCAATCTGTGATAATCAGATCATGTTTGTTTTTTGAAAATTTAGCAACGGCCTCTTCAGGGCTAAGTGCGCTATCGATATTACTTTCAGGTATCGTAAGCATACGCAAAACGGCCTTTAATAACATGGCCATTTCCTGCGAGCATTCAACGATTAAAACTTTTACCTGTCTAAAATTATACGACATTCCATGACCTGATTAAATGTGCTTAAGATATCTTCCGTATACACCTTTTAATTCCACATTCAAAAGCTTAACTGTTGGGTCCGAACTTTCTTTGATTTGTAATTTATGGATCGTTTGGAGGGCTCTGTAAAAGGATGAAAGGATTTTTAATATATTATTATCAATTGTTTTAATATCTTCTAAAAAACGTAAAATGTCGACACTCATGTCTGTATAAACAGGGCAGCCAAACATTGAACCTTGGGATTTTAATTGTTGGATCGGGAAAACAATATCACCTAATATTTTTAAATCATTTCCCGTTTTTTTCTCGGCTTCGGTAATGGCTTCGTTTAAAAGGCCAATTAATTTTTTCGCCATGGGCATAAAATCAATCTGATTGTTATCCAGCTCGTCTTGGGCATTTAGGATATCTTCTTGTTTAAAACCACCATGGCCAACTTTTTCTTTAAGAGTGCTTTTGACATTTATAATTCGTGCTTTGCTCTTTGTTTTGTTTTTAGTAGTTTCCGCCATTTTTTCGCTTTATTTTCTGGTTAGTGTTTGATGAATGCAATAGTACGCCAGATGATCATAACCCAACTCATAGAGAACAGTACACATATTCAATAGTATATGTGTGCTTCTTGCCGTATCTATAAGATAATGTTTATATTTATTGTACTGTCATCATACCATTGAAATCAATAAGAGGATATGAGGAAGGAATGTTATCGGTTCTAAGCGAGACGCTTGAAAAAGGCGCTTTTTTTATGTCTTGGCAAAATAAATATTTTAAGGAAAAATTACACTGAAAACATTTTACAGCCTTTGTAAAGCGTTCTAGGTTTAAACAATTGAAAATTATAACTGAGGTTTTAAAAATGTCGGGACAGCTTCATATAAAAGGTTTTTTTGAAAAAGAAGCATCAAGCGGAATTATGCTGGTTGCGGCGGGCTTATTGGCGCTTGTGTGTGCGAATACACCGTTAGATCAATATTACAATATGTTGATTGAAACACTGGTGCGCGTTCAAGTTGGGAATTTTGAAATTGCAAAACCTTTGTTGCTTTGGGTTAATGATGGTTTGATGGCCATTTTTTTCTTTTTTGTGGGCTTAGAATTAAAAAGAGAATGGGTTGAAGGTGAGCTTTCGGATCGAACGAAAATAATTTTGCCGGGGCTTGGGGCGGTAGGAGGCATGCTTGTTCCTGCGCTTGTTTATCTTGTTTTTAACTATAATGATCCTGTTGCGATTAAGGGTTGGGCAATTCCAACGGCCACTGATATTGCTTTTGTACTGGGTATTTTAGCGTTACTGGGCAGCCGTGTTCCAACCAGTTTAAAAATATTTTTGACATCTTTAGCTATATTCGACGATATCGGAGCGATTTTAATTATTGCCTTTTTTTATACGAGTAAAATCTCAATGGTGGCGTTGATTGTGGCCACCTGTTGCATTATTGCTCTTTACATCTTAAACAAGTTTGATCGAGCAGAACGCTCTTTGTATATTATTTTAGGTATGGTGATGTGGGCTGCTTTCTTGAAATCAGGGGTGCATGCGACGTTATCGGGGGTTGTTTTGGCGTTGTTTATACCCATGCGAACCCATGATAAAGTAAGAGGGGATTATTCCCCGTTAAAAAGTCTTGAACATGATCTTCATTCCGCGGTTGCTTTTATTATTTTGCCGGTCTTTGCATTTTGTAATTCGGGGGTGAATTTGACGAGTATTGGAATCGCAGATCTTTTACATGATGTGCCTGTGGGTATTGCTTTTGGCTTGTTTTTTGGAAAACAAATGGGGGTCTTTTTATTGTGCTATCTTGGCCTCAAACTTGGTTTTACAACACTCCCCAAAGAAATTTCGCTTAAAACGCTGTATGGGGCGTCTGTATTAACGGGCATTGGCTTTACGATGAGCCTTTTTATTGGTTCGCTAGCTTTCGAGGAAACAGGTGTTGATCTTGTGGTTGATGAACGTATTGGTGTCATTATTGGATCATTTTTATCAGGAGGTGTGGGGTATTATATCCTGTGTAAAAGCTTACCGCTCTTAAAAAAAACGTAATTATTTTGCATGAGCTTGATGTCGACTATGTTTGAACTATCTTAATTCTATATGAAATTCATCATATCGTTATTATAGAGCATGGAAACATATCATGGCTTTAGAAGTCCCAGCGGATATCGTGGGAGAAATCATTGCAAAAAAAAATATTTTAATTGTTGAGGATAATGTCACTGATGCGATCCTGTTAAGCACACGTGTTCATCGATTGTATCCCAAATATAATATTTTATTTGCTGGTTCAGTTTATGCGGCTTATAACGCGTGTAAAGAGCATGAAATCGATCTTATTTTATTAGATTTAAATCTTCCAGATGGCTATGGCGCTAATACCGTTGAAGAGATTAAACGCTTTAACCGACGCTCACCAATTATTGTGGTGACGGGCATGGAAACCGAAGAGCTTGCGGAAGCTTCACTTGAACTTGGCGCGGATAATTTTTTGAAAAAATCACGTTTATCTGGGGAAGCATTTAAAAAAATGATTTGCGAGTATTTAGTAAAATAACGCTAACCCTCTATATAATTTAAAGAAAAATTGCAAAACAACCTTAAACGCCAAAATTAAAATTTTGAGGCGTAATTTTTTAATTTAACTCTCCTTAAGAGCGTTAAACAGGATCTGTTTTTACGTTAGTGGTTATGAAACCTTTAAGTAACCCGATTTTTTATGATAAAAACCATTTGAAAAAGGCATATCAGGATTGATTTTTTCAAGCTTTTCTTCAGCTCTATGTGGGGATATTTCATCGTCTAAAACGTCCCTAAAGATACGTGCAACCTCAACCATATCATGATTATGAGGAGACAGTCTGAAATGCGTAATGCCCATTTCTTTCATGCTTTTTAATTCATTTACCAAGCTTAAGCAGGTGTAAGAAAGCGTCTGAATACCATTGATGGAAAGAATGGGTTTTTGATCGAGTGTTTTTAAATCGAGCCCATCGGGATCTTCCTCACAAATAAATTTACACGTGCTTTTCACCCGGTCATGAGCGCGGGCGTGGTAACAACGTGCGGATAATGCCAAAGACATACGACCATAAACTTGAGCCTCTAAGGTTACGTTAAGCTCTTGAGCTTTTTGGCTTAAAACATTTAAAGTCTCTGCAGGAAGTTCAGGTGCAAGCGCAACGTGTTGCGCGCCATTACCGGCAAGAAAAGCGAGTGTGTCTTCACTGTAGACATTTAAAAGTGGGCCAATGGCATGAGGTTGACCTGTCAGCCGCCAGAGCGCAGAAGCATCATTGGCCTCAACTAGAAAATCCTCAGTTTCACAGATTGAATCGACGAGGTTACGGTCTAGTTTGAGCATAACCTCGGAAAGGGTCGAAAAAACAACTTTTTTGCCACCTGCGACCAGTCGTTCTACAACTTCGGCATAATGAGGCGTTGTGAAAATGGCGCGTTTTGAACAAACCACTTCCCCAAGGTAAACCGTATCAACAGGTGCTTCATCGGCAATTTTAAAATAAAAATCACGCCATTTGTCGGCAGGCCAATGAAAATGGATAGAACCCATTGTAAGCTGGGGGGATGTTTGTTTCATTTAATTATCTCCATGCTTTGGAACGGAACGCGCCTTGCGTTTCGCGGTGGCCTTCAGTGAGGGAAAGTAGATTGCTAAGGTCGGCCTCTTTTCCCTCCATAACATCATCAATGGCATTGTGAAAACCAGATACAACGGCTTGGACGTAAGCGCGACTACGTTGTCGACCTTCAATTTTTAAGGCGGTTACACCGGCTTTAACAAGGTCGGGTAACAAAGATGATAAATTAAGGCTAACGGGTTCTTCAAAAGCATAATAACCGCATTTTTTTTCACCTGTCAGGTAGCGCCCTTTGCAAATGGTTGGGTAACCAGCATTTTCAGTGTTTGAAAATTTATCAATAACAAAATCACCGAGTTTGGTGGTGAGATTGTGTTCGGCATCTTCTTCATATCCGACATGGGATGCGGGAGAGCAAACACCATCCATATTTGTAGATTGACCTGTAATATAGTTAGTTAAGCTACAACGCCCCTCAGCCATCATGCCGATATTACCAAAAACAAAAGCTTCAATTTCACAGGGAATTTGTTCGTGAATTTCTTTGATTTCTGCCACGGTTAAAATACGCGGAAGAACAACGCGTTTGACATTAAATTCTCGGCAATAATATTGAATAGCCTCAGCAGATGAAGCACCGGCCTGAACCGATAAATGTAGACGAGTATCGGGGTAATTCCGGGAAACATATTCCGCAACACCGATGTCGGCAACAATGATGGCATCGATATCTATGCTAACGGCGTTATCAACGGCCTGTTTCCACAGATCTGTTTTTCCTGCGGGCGGGAAGGTATTGGCCGCAAGCAAAACTTTTGCGCCACGACTATGGGCATAATCGATAGATTTTTCCATTTCTTCTGGGGTGAAGTTTAAGCCCGGAAAATTACGCGCATTTGTGGCATTTTGAAAACCACAATAAACGCCGTCAGCACCGGCATCAACAGCTGTACGTAAACCCGCAGGCGTTCCAGCCGGAGAGATGATTTCGGGACGTGGCATTTTAAGCGTGGTGTTATTTTGCATTGTCATTTTAATAATTTCCTCTTACACGGCGTAAAATCCCGAATATCTTTTGAATGGGTTTTGAAAAAGGCCCACATGACTGGGCAATATCGTCAACGATACTGCCTTCAAGATCATCAAGGGCATTGCGTAAGGTCACAACGGCTTCAACATTTCCTTCAACAACCAAATCGCGTGTAAAAAACAGGGCGTCACCATCTAATTGACCATCAACCATATTTAATAAGGTTAAAAAACTTCCTGAAATACTGGCATCATGGTGAACCTCGTCGGGATGGCGGTACGCTTTAAGGCTTGGTTTTTCTGGATCGGGGCAAAGCACCATAACAAAAGGTAGATTTGTGGGATTAATTAAAAAACAGCTTGTTTTATGCGGACCTAAACGTGCAAAAAGTTCGGGACGATTTTCACTAACATGTGTCACGATCCGTTTTAAAAGGGGCTGTATCGGAAACAATGGCAAAGGCGCAATGAGGCGCCCTGGCAGCTCTTGAAAAGAGGCTTTTGAATTATGTTTGTTTTTATTCATCATAGCGCGACCCTAAAACATCAAGAGTTCAGTGGCTTTGATTTCAATCAAATTGATTTAATCGGATTTGTGTGTTTGCTTTGTGAATATAAAGGCAGTATATGGATTATTGTTTATTTAAGTCCCAATTATAATCCATATACTGGATTTTTTGATTTTTAAAATCTGGGATATAATTTTGAAGCCACCCTTTTACATCACCAGTGCTAAAATCTTCAGAAAACCAGTCGAAAATCTTATTGAGGTAGATTGCCTCACTTGTGAGGCGCAGGCCTTTAGTGGGATTTGTGAGTGTTAGAGTGACTTGCTCTTCAAGCTGTGTATTTAAAGAGGAAGCGGTGTAAGGCTCGCGACGTAAATCAGGGCAAGAAAGAGAGGCACAGTTAATCGCAAAATGAATACGCGGATCCCCTAATTTTCTTAAAATTTTATGTTCAATATAATCTAATGTGTAATCGCCTCCCGTAAGAGACCATTGATATTTTTGCCATGGGGTTTTAAAAAGACTGCCCAAGTTTTTGATACTTTGTTGTTCTTTTTTACGGATAATTAATTCAATAGTTAAAAAATTATAGGTATTAATCCAAAAGGCTTTTTTGCCTTGTTCTGTATAATTTAGGGGGTCTTGGGAACGTAAAATTTTTAAAGCATTGGTATGCTGAGGATCATTCGCCCATGCTGTATAATCAACACCATTATAGGTGATTTTATTTTTGCTGACGGGCGTCACATATGTTTGTAATAAACCTTGATAAAGCTCTAAAAAACGGGTGTAATTTGTCTCCGCAAACGTTTTTTGGGAGAAAAACATAAACATCAGTGATAGGCATACAAATGTGGCGGTGAGGAACCTCATTTTAAAATCCAATATTTTATAAATAACTCATAAATATATTCGGTCTAGGCTTTGAAAAGTTACAGGTAAAAAAGAGCTGTAACTTTTTCACGCATTCAAACGAAAATTACGCACGAAGAAACATTTTTATAGAGATAGAAAAATAATTTATAAGAAAAATTTTTCTGCTAATCTAGGATATAAATTTAAAGGAAGAGAGCAAAATTATGTCACAACAAACATTCGATGACGTTCAAGATTACTACGGAAAAACACTTAAAACGAATGAAGATTTAAAGACCAGCGCCTGTTGCCCTCTTGATGCGCCACCACCTTATGTGCAGGCTCTTCTTAAAAATGTTCACGAAACCGTTCAGGAAAAATTTTATGGCTGTGGTTCGCCGTTTCCCTTTGCAGCCCAAGGCTGCACAATTTTAGATCTGGGCTGTGGCACGGGACGCGATGCTTTTTTGTTAAGCCAAGTTGTCGGCGATAAAGGAAAAATTATTGGTGTTGATATGACCGATGAACAGCTTTCTGTTGCAAAGCAATATGTCGGTTGGCATATGGATAATTTTGGATATAAAGAACCGAATGTAAATTTTATCAAAGGTTATATCGAAGACCTTAAAACGGCAGGTATTGAAGATAACAGTGTTGATATCGTGATTTCGAATTGTGTGATTAATTTGTCGCCGCATAAAGAAGACGTTTTTAAAGAAATCTATCGTGTATTAAAACCGGGCGGAGAGCTGTATTTTTCAGATGTTTTTGCGGGGCGACGTATTCCAACAGCATTGCAAACGGATAAAGTTTTGCTTGGTGAATGTTTAGGCGGGGCAATGTATACGGAAGATTTTCGGCGCATGATGGCCAAAATCGGAATCTTAGATACGCGTGTCATGTCCAAACGGCAATTAACCCTTGATGACCCCGAAGTTCAAGAGAAAATTGGTATGGTTGATTTTTATTCGATGACAATCCGTGCCTTTAAACTTGATTTGGAGGATGTTTGTGAAAATTATGGTCATACGGCACGATACAAGGGAACAATCGCGCAATGCCCTGAAGCCTTTATTTTAGATGACCATCATGCGTTTAAAACAGGTCAAGAGGTTGCAGTGTGTGGTAATACTGCAAATATGCTGAAAAAAACACGTTTTGCAGATCATTTTGAGGTTGAAGGAAATTTTCAAACGCATTTAGGCGTTTTTGATTGTGCCGCTGACAAGGCAAATGCCACAACCAAAGGAGCGTGTTGCTAATGTTAGCTGTTATTGGGGGATCGGGTTTATATGATTTAGAAGGCTTGGACGTTCAAAAAGAGCATGACCTTAAAACACCTTTTGGTAGTCCGTCAGTACCGATTGTTCAAGGTACCTATCAAGGACAAGATATTTTGTTTCTAGCCCGCCATGGCGAGGGGCATAAATATTTACCGCATGAGGTGAATTATCGTGCAAATATTTTTGCGCTTAAAAAATTGGGTGCACGGCGTATTTTCGGAGTGTCGGCGGCAGGAAGCCTGCGGGAAGAAATAAAACCCGGTGAATTGGCGCTTGTCTCTCAATATTTTGATCATACGCGGGGTAAACGAGATATGAGCTTTTTTGGCCAGGGGGTGGCAGGCCATGTCTCAACAGCTTATCCCGCATGTTCGGCCTTAGCACAAGATATTCAAAAAGCCGCGCAACGGATTGATTTGGATTTACACGCAGATAAAACATATGCTTGTGTTGAAGGCCCGCGTTTAGGCACTCGGGCAGAAAGCTTTTTCTTGCGAGATGCGGTCAATTGTGACCTTGTTGGCATGACAAATGTACCAGAGGCTTTTTTGGCACGTGAGGCGCAAATATCCTACTGTACGGTCTGCTTGGTGACGGATTATGATTGCTGGATGGATGACCCTGAACAACATGTCAGCGTGGATAAGTTTTTTGAAGTTTATGGTGGCGCGTTAGAAAAAGCAAAGTCAGTGTTAATGGCATTGCTCAAAGAACCTTTTTCAGCACAACCAGATGATATCAAAACGGCTTTAAAAATGGCGGTTTTAACACCTGACCCTATGTTGAGCACTGAACAAAAAGAGTGGTTAGATGTTTTGAGGTCATGAATTATGTTTGAAAAGATATCGATTGTTATTCCTGTACATAAAAATGAAAATCAACTTGCGCGATTGTTATCAGACCTTGATGGGGTCAAAGACAAAGTTGAGATCATTACCAGCTCCGAAGGGACACGTGCCAAAAGTTTAAATAAAGGCGCCGCGCAGGCAACACGGGAATTTTTGTGGTTTTTGCATGCGGATAGCCGGATCACAAAAGACAATTTAACAGCATTATCCGCAAGTTTAAGGGCTGATGAAGAGGCACTGCATTATTTTGATTTAGCATTTGATGCACCGGGGTTGCCGACGTTAAATGCGTGGGGCGCAAATATGCGATCGCGGCTTTTTGGCACACCTTATGGAGATCAAGGGTTTTGTATTTCAAAAAAACAATTTGATCACATTGGGGGCTACCCCCAAGATGTTGCTTATGGCGAAGATTTGATGTTTGTTTGGAAAGCGCGTCAGGCTGGATTTAAATTAAGCCGGATCCCATCAAAGTTGTTGACGAGCGCCCGAAAATATTCACAACAGGGATGGCTGAAATTAACATTATTATACCAATGGCGCTGGATTGGCATGTCCATTCCAGAGGCGGTAAAACTTATTCGAGGAAGGGCTTAATATGAACACAGCCGTTGCTGTTTTTGTCAAAACGCCTTCGCTCTCTCCCGTTAAAACCAGATTGTCAGCAACAATTGGCAAACCTAAGGCCGAAGCGTTTTATTTATTGAGCTTAAAAGCCGTTGCTAAAACACTTCGCAACGTTGCGGTGAAACCCATTTGGGCGGTGGGAGAAAAAGAAGCGTTAAATGATCCGTTATGGGAAGAATTTGAAGTGTTACATACTGGCGAAGGGGACCTTGGAAACCGACAACATCACATTTATCAAAGCTTGTTAAAACGTTATGATAAAGTTCTGTTAATGGGCTCAGATAGCCCCCAACTGTGTCCGATAATTTTCCAAGATGCAATCACGGCGTTAGATCAGCATGATTTTGTAATCGGGCCCGCGCGTGATGGGGGGTATTATCTTTTTGGTGGACGGCTTGGATTAATGGAACAAAATTGGACTGCCGTGCCATGGAGTGTGAATTGTACACGCGAAAAACTGGAAGCCGAACTCCCCTCAAAAGCCTTTCATCTTAAAATGTTAACAGATGTTGATCATCAAGAAGACCTTGAACAGATTTTACAAGAAATGCCGGAACAAATGAGTGATGAACAAAAGCAGCTCGTAGAATGGATTAATTTATGAATATTTTATTTTTATGTACCGGAAATTCTGCGCGTTCAATTTTGGGAGAGGTGATTTTTAACGATTTTTTTTCAAACTATGGTTCGGCTTTTAGCGCAGGCAGTCACCCTGTTGGAAAAGTGAACCCTGTTGCGCTTGAAACATTAGAAAATCATAAACATTTGACCCAAAAATTGACCAGCAAAGATGTTGCTGTTTTTGCTCAACACGGTGCAGAGCTTATTGATGTTGTGGTAAGTGTTTGTGATCACGCGGCACAAGATTGTTTGATCTGGCCTGCCCAAAATGCCCCTAAACGGGTTCATTGGTCATTGCCAGATCCCGCATCCGTTGAGGATGAATTTGAAAAAAAAGCCGCGTTTGAAGAAACCTATAACGCTTTAAAAACAAAAATATCGGAGTTGGTTGTTAATCTGTAACAGAACAGGCTCCGCCACCTAAAACACAAAATTTAGCGCAATGAGGGTGATTAAGGCGCACCGACTTTGTCGCATCCTTTAATGTTTCTCCAAGGTTAAATTGGGCGTCGTAAGCCAAAAGAGTGCAAGCTTGAACGGATGGTTTGTTTTGGCCTTTGTGTTTAACAACCATACGGGACGTCGCACACATCATATCATCGGGGTTCACGTCTAAAATATCCCAACAGGCCGAAGTGATTTCAACAACCCCCGCTTTGTCGTCCATTTCGGGGAATAAAATAAGCTGTTTTTTGTGGAAGGCATCAACATTGATCTTATGCGCTTTAAACAGTTGATTAAAACCGTCGCGTAGTTCTTTTTCATCGTCCCCCCATCGTGTTCGCCCCGCAATATCGATATTAAAACCATGCTCAGAGAGCCATTTTAAACCTTTGAGCATCGGTTCCCATGATTGTGCGCCCCGTTCTTCTTCATGAAAATTTTTAGAAAAATGATCAACAGAAATACGTAAGGTTAGAGCCGATCCGTATGTTTCTTTTAAGCGCAAGAGATCTTGACAGCATTTCATCATTGGCCGCATGGCATTGGTCAAAACCAATAGAGAAAAACCTCTTTTTAAACAATCCTCCATAATAGTGATAATGTCAGGATTCATAAAAGGCTCACCCCCCGTGAGGCCAATTTCAGATGTTTTTAAGTTATGTTCGGCAATTTCATCAAGGTAAGATTTAACCTCATTGTGGGTTAGATACAGCAAACGATCATTTTTTGGTGTTGATTCAATGTAACAATTTACACAAGCCAAATTACACAAGGTTCCTGTATTAAACCAAAGTGTTTTAAGCTCGCCAAGGTTAACCCAAGCACGTTCTTCATTTTTGGCAGTGAAACAGGGGTCCGTAAATTTTTGTTTTTTGACAGGTTGTTGTGTCATAAGCCTACCTTGCTAAAAAAGAAATCATGTTAATATATCCTATTCGCAAATACTTTTGTAAAAGTTTCAAAAAAATGTATCGGAATACAAATAATGGGTTTCCATGATGTTGATTATGGGAGGTCGGGAATGTTATTTATGAGGGCAGCACTGCACATAGTTCTGGATAAAATTTTGTAGCTGAGGTGAGGTGGAAAGGGATGAACCACTTTCTTCAGTTTGTAAGCTTTCAAAACGATTATGGCTCTCTTTATATTCTAAGAGCTTTTCAGCTTTCATATCAAAATACCAACCATGAAGCTCTAAGTCATTATTTTGATGTTTTTCTTTAACCCAAGGAAATGAAAATAGATTTTTTAAAGACGTTAAAATAGCAGCTTGTTCCAAGGCTTTTATTTTATCTGGATCAGAAAGGTGGCAACATTGTTCGGCAACATATTTACGGGCTTGATCGGCAATCGCCAGCCAACTTGAGAGAAATTCAAAATCTTGTGTCTCTTGATATTGTGACAAAGCCTCGATACCACCACATTGAGAATGCCCCAAAACGATAATGTGTTTTACATTTAAACAACAAACCGCATATTCAATTGCCGAACTTGTGCCGTGTAAAGTGTTGGAGTTTTGATAAGGGGGAACCAAAGCCGCAATATTACGAATAGCAAAAAAATCACCGGGGCGGCTTTGCGTTAAAATTGCAGGTTCAATTCGGGAATCGGAACAGGCAATAATCAAGGCTTCTGGACTTTGACCCTTTTCAATAAGGTTTTTGTAAAGTTGGTGGCCTTTGTCCGAAAAAAAAGTTTTTTCGAAGTGCTTATATCCTTTGATTAATTTTTTATAGGACATTATATCACTCTCCAACACGTTGTTTCTTATAGAAAATTATAAATGAAAGAAGTTCATTTGTGTTTGATTTATATCAATTATTCCGAATTTTTTACTATTCTGACATTTTTTTGATTTCAATCAAGTGTAGCATGGAAAAACTCGCGTAGCCTTAAGAATATGAACAGTATTTTTCGAATCATTCTAAGATTCTATGGAAAAAGATCTGTTTGAAATAACAAAAAACGGGTGAGGGGGATGATATGTCATTCAAACCGGAACAGAATAGAGCCTTAGGTTTAAGTACATTTGCATTTACTGTTTGTTTTGCAGTCTGGACAATTTTTTCAATTATTGGGATAAAAATTAAAGCCGATCTTGGTTTGACGGATACTCAATTTGGGACTTTGGTTGCCACGCCTGTTTTGACGGGTTCGTTAAGCCGTTTGATTTTAGGCATTTGGACGGATCAATATGGCGGACGGATTGTTTATTTCATTTTGATGTTATCAACAGCTGTTGCGGCGTATTTGCTAAGCACCGTTCAAACGTACGAGATGTTTCTTGTTGCAGCCCTTGGTTTAGGGCTTGCCGGAGGTTCATTTGCGGTTGGAATTTCATATGTTTCGCAATGGTTTGAAAAAGAAAAACAGGGCACGGCTCTGGGTATTTTTGGCATGGGAAATGTTGGGGCGGCTGTTACGAACTTTGGCGCGCCCTTTTTGCTTGTTGCATATGGATGGCAAGGCGTTGCCCAGATTTACGCCGGTATTTTATTTATTACCGCAATTGTATTTTTTGTTTTCACCAAAGATGACCCTCATCATGTTGAACGCAAAAAAAATAATGAAAAACCACGTCCGATGCTTGAACAATTACAACCGCTAAAAAATCTTCAGGTCTGGCGTTTTGCGATTTATTATTTCTTTGTTTTCGGTGCTTTTGTAGCCTTGGCATTGTGGTTGCCACGTTTTTATGTCGGGGCTTATGGGCTTGATATTAAAATGGCTGGTATGTTGGCAGCAGCTTATGCACTGCCCGGAAGTATCTTTCGCGCTTATGGTGGATGGTTGAGTGATAAATTTGGCGCGCGTCGTGTGATGTACTGGACTTTTGGTATCAGTGTCGTGTGTTGTTTCTTTTTATCATACCCCGAAACATCCTATATCGTTTCAGGTATTGAAGGGCCGATCGATTTCTCAATTAAAATTGGTCTTGTTCCCTTTGTGATCCTGACAATCATTCTTGGTTTTGCAATGTCTCTTGGGAAAGCGGCTGTGTATAAACACATTCCGGTTTATTACCCCGAACATGTTGGTGCTGTTGGCGGTATTGTTGGTTTGATAGGCGGACTTGGTGGTTTTGTCCTTCCGATTAGTTTTGGTTATATGAATGATGTAATAGGGGTTTGGACAAGCTGCTTTATGTTGCTCTTTGTCATTATTTTAATCGCGTTGATTTGGATGCATGTCTCCATTTTGATGATGGAAAAAGACAAAGAACCTCGTTTCTTTCCTGAACTTGATAAAAATTAAAAAGCTAAATATGACGCACGTGGTGTGTGTTTAATTGAAAGGATAAAAAAATGGCTAAAGATCTAAAGGGGTGGAACCCCGAAGATGAAAAAAAATGGGCCGAAGGTGGCAAAAGTACAGCCTATCGTAACCTATGGATTTCAATTCCGTGTTTACTCTGTGGTTTCGCCGTCTGGTTATATTGGGGCATTATTACTGTTCAAATGTTGAATTTAGGTTTTCCTTTTGAAAAATCAGAGCTCTTTACGCTGATGGCGATTGCGGGATTATCTGGTGCAACGCTGAGGATCCCGAGCACATTTTTTATTCGTATTGCAGGAGGGCGGAATACAATTTTCCTCACCACGGCATTATTAATTTTACCTGCTCTTGGTGCGGGGTTTGCGCTACAGGATATGAATACACCATTATGGGTTTTCCAAGTTTTGGCTTTGCTTTCCGGTTTTGGTGGTGGTAACTTTGCGTCGTCAATGTCTAATATTAGCTTCTTTTTTCCCAAAAAAGTACAAGGTTTATCTTTAGGTCTAAACGCCGGATTAGGGAACTTTGGGGTCACAAGTATGCAGATCCTTGTTCCTTTGATGATGACTTTCGCGGCTTTTGGTGGAGCACCAATGGTCCTGGAGAGTACGTCTGGAACGTTAATCGGTAAAATCCCCGCAGGAACGGAAGCTTGGATTCATAATGCCGGATTTATCTGGGTTGTGTTTTTGGTGCCGCTTTCGATTGCAGCATGGTTCGGCATGAATAATATTCGGGATGAACATGTTTCTCCAGATGTGAATTCAACAGTTGCGGCTTTTGGTAAAATTATCGGTATGCTGTTAATTGGTTTGATTACGGCCGTTATTGGGTTGTGGTTTATGTTGCCTGAAAATGCAGGAGGCTCTGGCTTTGGTGTCAGTAAATGGATTGTTTTACCCTGTGTTATTGCCTTAACTGTTTTCTTGCTTAAATTGATCCCTGGTCAAATTAAAGAAAATCTGAATCGCCAATATAAAATATTTGGAAATAACCATACCTGGGCGATGACGGTTATTTACACCATGACCTTTGGATCGTTTATTGGGTTTTCAGCAGCCTTTCCTTTGGCTATTAAAGTGATCTTTGGCTTTACCCATGTTATGGGTGAAAACGGTGAAATGGTTCATGATATTGCAAACCCGAATGGCCCAAGTGCGTTGATGTACGCATGGATGGGACCGTTTATTGGTGCGCTTATTCGTCCTGTTGGTGGCATGATTGCCGACAAAATGGGCGGTGCAAAAGTAACCCAAATTATTTCCGTTGTGATGGTTGCAAGCGCACTTGGTGTCGCTTATTACATGAAACAGGCTTATCAATCTGCAACGCCGGAAGAGTTTTTCTGGCCTTTCTTTGGCCTGTTCCTTGTGTTGTTTACCGCAACAGGTATTGGCAATGGCTCAACGTTTAGAACCATTGCGATGGTTTTTGATCGGGAACAAGCAGGCCCCGTACTCGGCTGGACTTCAGCTGTTGCAGCGTACGGTGCGTTTATCATTCCCAAAGTATTTGGTGAACAAATTAAAGCCACAACACCGGAATATGCCCTTTACGGTTTTGCGGCATTTTATGTGGTTTGTATTTTGATTAACTGGTGGTTCTATTTGCGCCCCAATGCTGAATATAAAAACCCATAAGGGGTTTAATATTGGTGAGGTGACCAACCTCCTTCTTCGCAGCTTTTGTTGGTTACCTCACCTCACTCTAATTTTTTGAATTGTAATAAAAGATAAAGGTATATCAAATGAGCTATTTTCTTGACCGGATGATGTTTTTAAAAACAACAAAAGAAAGATTTTCGGACGGCCACGGTGTCATGACGGATGAAAACCGGAAATGGGAAGATGGTTACCGCCAAAGGTGGCAGCATGATAAAGTTGTACGGTCTACCCATGGGGTGAATTGTACGGGGTCATGTAGTTGGAAAATTTATGTCAAAAATGGTTTAGTGACGTGGGAAACACAACAAACTGATTACCCTCGGACACGCCCTGATATGCCGAACCATGAACCTCGTGGCTGTGCGCGTGGTGCTAGTTATTCATGGTATATTTACAGTGCAAACCGTTTGAAATACCCTTTAATTCGGAAACGTCTGGCCAAATTATGGATGGATGTTCGCGCGACACATCAAGACCCTGTGAAAGCATGGGAGTTTATCCAAAAAGACGAAAAGTTACGTGAATCGTATCAAAAAGTGCGGGGCCACGGTGGTTTTATTCGTGCGGATTGGGACATGGCAAATGAACTTGTTGCCGCAGCCAATATTTATACGGTTAAAAAACACGGCCCTGACCGGGTTTTGGGCTTTTCTCCGATCCCTGCAATGTCGATGGTTTCATATGCCGCAGGATCTCGTTACCTGTCCTTGATGGGAGGGGTTTGTATGAGTTTTTATGACTGGTATTGTGATTTACCACCAAGCTCTCCGCAAACTTGGGGTGAACAAACAGACGTCCCCGAAAGCGCGGATTGGTATAATTCAAATTATATTATTTTGTGGGGCTCAAACGTGCCTCAAACCAGAACACCTGATGCACATTTTTTCACAGAGGTGCGGTATAAAGGCGCCAAAACAGCCGTTATCTGTCCGGATTATAGTGAAGCATCTAAATTGGCAGATACATGGTTGCCGGCAAAACAAGGGACTGATGCTGCCGTTGCAATGGCGATGGGGCATGTTATTTTACGTGAATTCCACCTTGATAACCCGAGTGATTATTTTAAAGAATATTGTCGTCAATATTCAGATATGCCGTTTTTAGTGCGTTTAAAAGAAAAAGAGGGGCATTTTATTCCCGACCGCCTTGTTAGGGCGTCTGACTTTGATAAAGATTTAAAAGAAAAAAATAACCCCGAATGGAAAACCGTTGCGATTGATGAAAAAACCGGCAATGTGGTTGTTCCTGAAGGGTCAATTGGTTTTCGCTGGGGCGAAGAAGGTAAATGGCATATTGCCAAATCCGAAGATCATGAATTACAGCTTGGTTTTGGCGATAAACATGATGAAATCGTACCCGCTGCTTTCCCGTATTTTGGTAATCAAGCGCATGAACATGGTTCGTTTGATACAACGGAACATGATGATATTCTGATTAAAAATATTCCGGCTAAAAAACTAAAACTTAAAGATGGTGAGATGCTGGTGACCAGTGTTTATGACCTGTTTATGGCCAATTATGGTTTAGATAGAGGTTTTGGTGGCGAACATGTTGCAAAAACTTTTGATGAAAATGTTCCGGGAACACCCGCATGGCAAGAAAAAATTACAGGCGTAGATAAAGAAACAATTATTGCAGTCGCCCGTGAATTTGCCGCAACCGCCGATAAAACCAAAGGTAAATCAATGATTATCATTGGTGCGGCTATGAACCACTGGTATCACATGGATATGAATTACCGCGGGGTGATTAATATGTTGGTGATGTGTGGTTGTGTTGGGCAATCTGGTGGCGGTTGGGCACATTATGTGGGGCAAGAAAAATTACGTCCTCAAACAGGGTGGTTACCGTTGGCTTTTGGTTTGGATTGGAACCGTCCGCCACGGCATATGAATTCAACCTCATTCTTTTATGCTCATACCGATCAATGGCGTTATGAAACGTTAAAGTTGGATGAGATTTTATCACCATTGGCTGATAAAGAAGACTGGAAAGGCTCGATCATTGATTGTAATGCACGGGCGGAAAAAATGGGGTGGTTGCCATCAGCGCCACAACTTGAAACGAACCCCTTAAAATTTGTCAAAAAAGCGGAAAAAAATGGCAAGGATCCTGTTGCATTTGCCGTTGACCAATTAAAATCACGTAAATTAAAAATGTCGTGTGAAGATCCTGATAATCCTAAAAATTTCCCGCGGAATATGTTTGTCTGGCGGTCTAACCTTTTGGGATCGAGTGGTAAAGGTCATGAATACTTCCTGAAACATCTTTTGGGAACAGAACATGGCGTTCAAGGTAAAGACCTCGGCACGCAAGGTAGTACCGAAAATAAAGTTGTAAAATGGCATGATGAAGCGCCAATAGGTAAATTAGATTTGCTTGTAACGCTTGATTTTCGGATGTCGACAACATGTCTTTATTCCGATGTCGTTTTACCAACGGCAAGTTGGTATGAAAAACATGATTTGAATACCTCGGATATGCATCCCTTTATTCATCCTTTATCCGCCGCAGTTGATCCCGTTTGGGAGAGCCGTACAGACTGGCAAATTTATAAAGGACTAGCCGAAAAATTCTCAGAGCTTTGTCCTGAACACCTTGGCGTTGAAAAAGATTTAGTTCTTGTGCCAACCCTACATGACACTCCCGGAGAACTTGCAATGCCGCTGGGTGTTGAGGAGTGGTTCGAAGGTGAATGTGATCCTGTTCCTGGTAAAACAATGCCCAATATGGTTGTTGTTGAAAGAGATTATCCAAATCTCTACAAAAAATTTACATCCATTGGCCCTCTGCTTAAAAACATTGGGAATGGCGGGAAAGGCATTTCATGGAATACAGAACATGAAGTTGAACTTCTCGCGGAGCTTAATGGTGTTGTTGAAGAGGAAGGCGTCAGCCAAGGTCAGCCTAAATTGGAAACCGACATTGAGGCCGCTGAGATGGTGTTATCTCTGGCGCCTGAAACCAACGGTGAAGTTGCGGTCAAAGCATGGGCGGCATTAGAAAAATTTACCGGCCGTAATCACCAACATCTCGCCTTGCCCAAAGAGGATGAAAAAATTCGTTTCCGTGATATTCAGGCGCAACCGCGTAAAATTATATCATCTCCAACGTGGAGCGGAATTGAATCGGAACATGTCAGCTATAACGCAGGTTATACAAACGTCCATGAATATATTCCATGGCGCACGTTAACCGGTCGTCAACAATTATACCAAGATCATGCATGGATGCGCGATTTTGGTGAAGCAATGATGTCTTATCGTCCACCAATCAATACCAAAGCAATTATTGAATCCTTAAAGGCAAAAGATAATGGCAACAAATCAATTGCGTTGAACTTTATCACCCCTCACCAAAAATGGGGTATTCATAGCACCTATTCGGATAACTTGCATATGTTAACACTCTCTCGTGGAGGGCCAATTGTTTGGGTCAGCGAGGTTGATGCAAAATCAGTCGGCATTGCTGATAATGATTGGGTTGAAGCCTATAACGCCAATGGTGCTCTTGTCGCCCGTGCCGTGGTTAGTCAACGCGTACCAGAAGGTATGATGATGATGTACCATGCTCAGGAAAAAATTATCAATGTACCTGGCAGTGAAATCACTGGTGCACGCGGAGGCATCCATAACTCGGTGACACGGGCAACGTTAAAACCAACGCATATGATCGGAAGTTATGCTCAGCAAAGTTATGGCTTTAACTACTACGGCACGGTAGGCTCAAACCGCGATGAATTTGTGGTTCTTCGCAAAATGGACAAGGTGGATTGGCTTGAAGGCCCCATAGAAGAAAAATCGGAATGCTGCGGTTCATGCGGTGGCAATAATACAAACGAAGGGATCGCATAATGAAGATACGCGCTCAAGTTGGCATGGTTCTAAACCTTGATAAATGTATCGGGTGTCATACATGTTCGGTCACGTGTAAAAACGTTTGGACCTCACGTGAAGGCATGGAGTATGTCTGGTTTAACAATGTTGAAACAAAACCGGGAATTGGTTACCCCAAAGAATGGGAAAATCAAGATAAATGGAATGGTGGCTGGACGCTTAAACGTGGCGGCAAACTTGAACCAAAAGCCGGTGGTCGTTTGAAAATTTTAGCCAATATTTTTGGCAACCCAGATTTGCCAGAAATTGATGATTATTACGAACCGTTTACCTTTGATTACGAACATCTACACCGTTCCGGCGAAAGTAAAGCGGCGCCATCGGCACGCCCAAAATCATTGATTACGGGCAAACAGATGGATAAAATTAATTGGGGGCCTAACTGGGAAGAGATTCTGGGAACAGAATTTTCGTCACGTAGCCGAGATAAAAATTTTGAAGATATTCAAAAGGAAATGTACGGAGAGTTTGAAAATACATTTATGATGTATTTACCGCGCCTTTGTGAACATTGTTTAAACCCAACATGTGTTGCGGCTTGTCCATCGGGATCGATTTATAAACGTGAAGAAGATGGCATTGTTTTGGTTGACCAAGATAAATGTCGGGGGTGGCGTATGTGTGTCAGCAGTTGCCCGTATAAAAAGATTTATTATAACTGGAAATCAGGTAAAGCTGAAAAATGTACTTTTTGTTATCCTCGTGTTGAAAGCGGTATGCCAACGGTATGTTCGGAAACCTGTGTGGGGCGTATTCGTTATATGGGGGTTATGCTTTATGATGCGGATCGTATTGCTGAGGCCGCCAGTGTCACAGATGAAGAAGACCTTTACGAGGCGCAACTTGAAATCTTTTTAGACCCTAATGATCCAGAGGTTATTGCGGAAGCTAAAAAACAAGGCATTCCAGACAGCTGGGTTACTGCGGCTCAAGGTTCACCCGTTTACAAAATGGCAAAAGAATGGAAAGTGGCACTGCCGCTGCATCCTGAGTATCGTACCTTACCAATGGTTTGGTATGTGCCTCCGTTAAGTCCTATTCAAGCAGCAGCAAATGATGGGGCATTGGCAATGAATGGTAAAATTCCAGATGTGAATTCATTACGTATTCCAGTTAAATATCTTGCCAATCTGCTAACCGCAGGAAAAGAAGAGCCGGTTGTCACGGCTTTGGAACGCATGTTTGCGATGCGGACTTTTATGCGTTCACGTCATGTTGATGGTTGTGATGATCTTGATGTTTTATCTCAAGTTGGCATGTCTCAGCTTCAGATTGAAGAAATGTATCGATACATGGCAATTGCCAATTATGAGGATCGTTTTGTGATCCCGACAAACCATAAAGAGCTTGCAATGGATGCTTATGATGAGCGTGGTGCGTGCGGATTTACCTTTGGTAATGGCTGTGCAAGCCACAGCAACAGTGATACGGATTTATTCGAAGCCCAATCTAAACCGGGAAAACGTGTTGCAAAACTCTTTGAAAAATATGATGGGAAGGATTAGATAAATGACCATACGAACCTATAAAATGCTTGGTTTCTTTCTGGCATATCCAGAAGCAGAATTGCAAAAATACTATGGTGAAATGATAACCGTATTACGCGAGGAAAAGATCTTAGCACCGGTGCAAATTGATGCCGTTGAAAAATTAGCGACTTATTTAACAACCCAAGATTTGCTTGAGATCCAAGAAGAATATGTTGCTCTTTTTGATCGCACGCCATCTTTATCGCTTCATTTATTTGAACATGTTCACGGCGATAGCCGCGAGCGCGGACAAGCAATGGTTGATTTACAATCTTTGTATCTAGAAGAAGGTTTGGAAATTGATGCTCGAGAAACACCCGATTATTTACCAATGTTTTTGGAGTATTTAACGGTATTACCATTTGAAGAAGGCCAGCAATGTTTGGCTGAGGTTATTAATGTCTTAATGGTTCTTAGGAAACGTTTGGAAAAAAGAGATTCTTTATACGGGGCAATTTTTGATGCCTTAAAAGGTTTATCCCAAGCTAAACCAGATATGAAAATCATTGACCAAGCCTTACAAGAGGCGGATGGGCAAGAGACAAGCCAACAGGAAATGGATGATGCCTGGGAAGAACAGTTTGCATTTGACCAAGGTGTCGCCGCTGGAAGTGGCTGCCCGCTTGCACAAGGAGCTGTTGATCAGATGTTATCTGATATACCAGCGAAGGAGGCAAAATAATGGCTGAATATCTGCATCATTTTATCTTTGGGATTTTCCCCTATATTACGGCTTTTTTCTTTATTGTCGGGAGCCTTTTGCGTTTTGACCGTGATCCTTATTCATGGCGCAGTAAATCAAGCCAATTGTTACGCAAAAAAGGCCTTGTGCTGGGAAGTAAACTGTTTCATATCGGTATTTTGCTGATTTTAGCAGGGCACCTTGTGGGCCTTTTAACCCCAAAAGATGTCTACCATGCCATGGGAATTACCACAGAAGCTAAACAGTTATCGGCGATGATTGCCGGTGGTGTTTTTGGGGTGGTTTGTTTTATTGGTATGACAATGTTAATTTATCGACGTTTATTTGATGAGCGTATTCGAGCAACCAGCAGTCGCGCTGATATTATGATTTTATTATTGCTGTATGTGCAATTGATCCTTGGTTTGTCCTCCATTTTTGTATCTGCACAGCATCTTGATGGAAGTTCGATGGTGGCTTTGGCAAATTGGGCGCAACATATTGTAACGTTCCGTTCAGGGGCCGCAGATTTTATTGTTGATGAACATATCATCTTTAAGCTTCATATCGCCTTGGGATTGTTTATTTTTACAATCTTTCCGTTCACGCGATTGGTTCATATGTGGAGCGCTCCGGTTGGTTATCTCGCCCGCCGTAGTTATCAAATTGTGCGTAAGCACCGTTAATAACGATCCCTTAACTTACTGCTCAACTTTAAAGGCCTACATGGAAACATGTAGGCCTATTTTTTTTAATGGTGGTGTTAGAAAAAGCTGTTATTTAGGGCACTCATGAGCCTTGCCGATATTTTTACAGAGCTCAATAGGCAGGAAATTTGAAATATACTGAGTGGCGTTAAACTTTGTTATAGGGGGATTAGAAACATGAAACGCTTTACGGCGCATTGATTTATGAAACAGGTAAAGATCATTTTGGCCTTCAATGGCAAGGTAATAAGCAATTTCACTTGTTTGATTAGGCAGGGATGCACAGCCGATAATGGCGCTTAAAGCATTATGCCCATCAATATTTTTATGTTCGATAAATTGACTTACAAGATTTGAACCACATATCTTTTTATGGTTGTCTGAAATATTTTGAAGAAATTCAGTTAAGGGAACGCGGCCACCAGCCATTTTAACCCCCAAAACCGTAAACATTTCAGACCAATTATCCAATGTCTCATTTTGGGGTAAAAATTCCATCATGAAAGAGGCTGGGTTTTGATCTTGAAACGCGGGTTTCCAATGTTTTGGTAGTTTGAATGAAACCTTTTGACTGTAAATGGGAATAATGACTTTTGCAGGATTAGGCGGTTCTGTTGCAAAAACAGATGTGGCAAAAAGAAACGTGAAGAAGCAGGTTAATTGTTTAATCATAAGGCTCGCCTTTTAAAAAATAAAATTTAAATAAAGTATACATTATAAGCCATTAATTTAAGCAAGATTTGAAAGGTGACCATAAAAAAACACCGCCTAAGTTTCCTTAAACGGTGCTTTTAGACACTTTGTCGGAGGACAAATTTAGAATTTTGTACCAACTTGGAACCAGAATTTTTCAGTATCAGTGAATAATCCTTTTTCGTTATAGTCTGCGTATTTAATTTTAGTATTCATTTTGCCAAAGAATGTCGCATCAATCGAAAGGTCAATTTCACGTCCATAATCGTCGCCCGTATTCTCCGCAGAGAAGTCATGGTAAACGGCAATAAATTTAACATCACCCATGATATCATTTTTGGGAACAGCATGTTTGTAGATGACTTTTAATGAAATATCTTCAAGACCTTCACCCGGTGTCGTTAGGAATTTATCAGCCCAACCATTATGTCCATGTAATGTGGCAAGAGGGGTTTGGAAGGCAGTTGCGGTTGAACCGTTACCTTCTAATTGCTCATATCCACCTTTAATGGTAAATGATTTGTGTTTAAAACCCAGTTCAGTGAAATAATAGTTTGCACTGAAGTCCGTTGTGTTATTGGCGTAATCAAATTGATGTGCATATTCTGCGGTATAAAGAATTTTTTGAGTTTCATTTAGCGCATAATCACCAACAGCACGAAGACCATAACTTTGAGCAGAGAGAGCCGGAGCTTCTTCAACTTCCCAAAGGTAACCGTAGGATGTGATATCGGCAAAATCAAAACCCGTGAATTTACCGTTAAACAGGTACGTGTCATTGACATCTAATTTGCGCGCATCAGATTGTGAACCAAAAATACGGTTAACGTTCCAGACATAACCCCCAATTAAGGTTGTATCAGGGAGCGATGTATTTACAGCAACAACACTATCATATGTTTGTTCATTTTGACGCCAGCCAACATTACCAACAAAACGTGCATTATCCAAAATCACACGTTGGCGACCAGCAATAAGCGTTGTGTCTTTAATACCGGTAAAAGTTACTTGCGCACGGTTTAATTCTGTTGAATCAGGATCGGCGACAACAGGGAAACTTGTTTTACCATTGTTCGTGTTATTGTAATCTTCACTACCAAATGGGGTTGTTGCTTCTAGTTCTGCAAGAAAGCTAAGTTGTTCGATCGGGGTGTATGTTGCTCCAATACGCGCGCGTAATGTTGACGCATCGGCATCATTTACAATGCCATCTTGCTCGACATTTTCATAACGATAGCGCAAATCTGCCCAATAATCGATGTCTTCGTGAATTTGAGGTTTACTCCATTCTGCCTGAGCAGCTTGAGGGGCAGTACTAAGAACCATTAACGCACCAATGGCCGTTAGGAGGTATTGAGATGTTTTTTTCATGTTGTATTTACCTGTTTTGTAAAGTTGTACCGGTTAATTCTAAAATGGAACAAAAATCCGCGTATGAATTTGATTTTGATCAAGAATAGAAAGTTTTATATTAAAAATCAGTTTTAAATATATTCAGTGATAAAAATTTATCGTTAAAAGTTTCGGTAGTCAATCTTAAAAGCGGTGTTATTGGTAATGAGTTCAGGGTTTATTTCGCATTTTTGAGGCGGTAAATCTCCTAGAATATGCCGATCATTTGCATCACAAAAATTTTGAATATAATAGGTTCCTTGATATTTTTTCATTTGAAGGTCGTGAATAATATTATTGAGATCATGTTCATTAAGAAGGTCGGTATGTACAGTTGTTCTGACCTCAAAGGGAATTTTTTTCTGAGCGCAAAGTTGGCTTAATGTCTCAGAAAAAGCGATGAATTTATGTGATTTTGTGACGGTATAAAATTTGTTTTTAGGGGCTTTGTAATCAAGAGCAATATAATCAACAAGCTGTTCATCTAGGAGTTTTTTTACAATTTCAGGGCGTGTTCCATTGGTATCAAGCTTGATTTTATAACCCATATTTTTGATTTTTTTAGCAAGGAGGTAGATGTCTTGGTACAGGGTCGCTTCACCACCAGAAAGCACAACACCATCTAATAAACACTGACGCTTTTCTAAAAAGTTATAAATCTCACTGAGAGGTTTTTTGCCAGATCCGGCTTTGATAATTTGCGGATTGTGACAATAAGCACAACGCATGTTACACCCCGCCAACCAAATAATACATGCCGTATGGTTTGGGAAGTCTTGCATTGTAAAGGGGGTTAGATCGTATATTGGCAAAAAGGTCATAGTTTTCCTTTAAAAAATCGGCCTCTCTGATGTTTTACAGAGAGGCCGATGGTATGTATTTTATATCAGGCGTTCACTTTCTGCGTTGGCTTCGGTGAAATGCAGGCGTTCTTGATGCTCACCTTTTTTACCAATATTAAAAGAATCAACAGGCCTGAAATACCCCATAACCCGTGTCCAAACGGTTGTTTTTGAACCACAATCGGGACAAGTTGGTTTCTCTCCATTAAGATAACCATGGGTTTCACAGACTGAAAATACTGGTGTGATTGTAATATAAGGCATTTGATAGTTGCTAATGACTTTTTTTACAAAACGTTTACAGGCTTCACCACCAGAAATTTTTTCATTCATATAAAGGTGTAAAACAGTTCCACCTGTATATTTACATTGTAATTTATTTTGTAATTCTAATGCTTCAAATGGGTCATCTGTATGGCCAACAGGAAGTTGTGAAGAGTTTGTATAATAGATATTTTCATTTTGACCTGCTTGAATAATATCTGGGAAACGTTTGAGATCTTCTTTAGCAAAACGGTATGTTGTGCCTTCCGCAGGCGTTGCCTCAAGATTATATAAATTTCCGGTTTCAGATTGATAGGTCAACAGGCGTTCTCGCATATGTTCTAAAATATCTAAGCTTAAATTTATGCCTGTTTCATCGGTGATATCATGTTGATCATCGGTGAAGTTTTTGACCATTTCATTCATACCATTCACACCAATTGTGCTGAAATGGTTGCGTAAAAAAGGTAAATAACGTGCGGTATAAGGGAACAGACCTCGGTCGTACATTTTCTGAACAAACACCCGTTTCTTTTCTAAGGTCGATTGTGCAATATCCATCAATTTATCAATTTCTGTGATCAAGCTTTGATAGTCATCTTTAAATCTGAAACCTAATCGCGCCATATTAATCGTGACAACGCCAAGTGATCCCGTCATTTCCGCAGAACCAAAAAGACCGTTACCCCGTTTCATGAGTTCGCGCAGGTCAAGTTGTAAACGGCAACACATAGAACGAACTGCACCAGGAGAATAAGCTTCTGGGTTTGGAATACGTTCTCCATTTTCGCCCCTAATATATTGGCTGCCCACAAAATTTTGGAAATAAGAAGAGCCAACTTTTGCCGTATTTTCAAAAATGGCATCGGCTGTTTTTGAATTCCAATCAAAATCCTCGGTAATATTAACGGTTGGAATAGGGAAGGTGAAAGGCTGACCTGTGCTGTCTCCTTCGGTCATCACTTCATAATAAGCAATGTTAATCATTTCCATTTCAGGTTCAAAATGTTTAAAACTCATATCCTCAAGGCTACGAATGGCGAGATCACGTTGTTGAGCGATATTGAGGAGCGTTTCATTTGAGACATCTTTAAAAATATGTAGATCCCCTTTTGTCGGGGCTTGTTTTTGAAGGTCTTCAGGTACATTAATATCAAGAGTGATATTGGTGAAGGGAGATTGTCCCCAGCGCGCCGGAACATTTAAATTATAAACAAATTGGCGAATAGCTTTTTTGACTTCTTTTTGCGTAAGCTGATCATAAAAAACATATGGCGCAAGATAGGTGTCAAAGCTACTAAAAGCCTGCGCTCCCGCCCATTCGGATTGTAAAATGCCTAAAAAATTACTCATCTGACCTAGCGCCTCACGGAAATGCCGAGGGGGACGGGATGAAACACGACCATTTACGCCGTTAAAACCTTCATTTAATAACGCGCGAAGAGACCAGCCTGCACAGTAACCCGTTAAACAATCAAGATCATGAATATGAAGATCCGCTTGGCGGTGGGCTTTACCTTCTTCTGCACTATAAATTTCATCTAACCAAAAATTGGCAATGATTTTACCGGAAACATTATTAATTAAACCGGCGTTAGAATAACCAGTATTCGCATTGGCTTTAATACGCCAATCTGAGCCCGAAATATATTCACCAACAGCTGTACTACAATCGACTTTTGTACCATCGAAAAGAGCTGAAATATTATCGTGTTTATTTTGTTCAAGATTTTTATTTGGAAGAATTGCGTCAGAAGCTTGGGAAGGAGACTGGATTTTGGCCATAGGAAAACACCTCGTTGGTTCGTAAATTGTTATTTTTGTTGTGAGCATCGATGAGACTCGAAAACACTAGATATTGTGTCGTTAATTAGATGGTCTACTATATAGGGTGTTTAATACTTGATCTAAATCAATGACAAAAACGTATAAGCTTATTTTAAGTTTTTGAAAAAGGCTTCATAAACGGATATTTTTTTGTTTTTAAGCGGTTACCATGGCTTTGTCTTGGGGGAAATAAAAAGTGAATACGCTCAAAATATTTTATAATAAATTAATTAAAAATTAACACCTCGTGTCGAAGCTTTTTTACGCGTGTCACTAGAACGTGTTATTTATAAAAGATGAAAAATCATGGACAAATCAATTGATTTTAATCAACATTATAACACCGTAAAATGGCCTATCATTAAAGAGGAATTTTTGCGTCAATAAAAAGCGGAATTGAAAAAATGAAACAAATGATCAGCTATCAAGAAGCAAAAACAATTGTTCAGGAATATGGCGCAAATCTTTCCCTTAAAACCCAAATAGTGGCTGTTGAAGATGCGATTGGTTTGGTTTGTGCGGAGGATATTATTGCACCCATAAATGTGCAGCCTTTTGATAATTCCGCGATGGATGGGTTTGCAGTGCGACGTCTTGATGTCCAAGAGGCAACGCAAGATGTCCCGGTGGCGCTAACTGTTTGCCAAGTGATTGCTGCAGGTGATGCTGTGCCGACACAAGCGATTGAGGCGAGGCAATGTGCAGAAATTATGACGGGCGCACCTGTACCGCCTTTTGCAGACGCTGTTGTGCCTGTTGAGAGAGTGGTTAAACAGGGGGATGGCGATAAAATATTATTTGTTTCAGGCGTGACGCAGGGCGAAAATATTCGTTACGCTGGGGAAGATTTTAAAACTGGTGAAAAAATATTTTCAAAAGGCACACGAATTTTACCTCAACATATGATGGCTTTGGCCACATTAGGGATCGCCCGTCTTTTGGTGTTTTCTCCTGTACAGGCGATGTTTTTATCAACAGGAAATGAGCTTGTTGATGATCTTTCCTTGGATTTAAAATCAGGCCAAATTTATAATTCTAATCGCCCGTATGGTTTGGCGATTTTAAAACAAATGGGTGTTGTGTGTCATGAAGTTCCAAAACTTCCTGATGATGTTGATGGATTTGTTACTTTGTTAAAGAACGTGATGGATCAAGGTCTTGATTTTGTGATATCCAGTGGCGCGGTATCGGCAGGTAAATTTGATTTTGTGCGGGAAGGTTTAGAAAAAATTGGTGCGGAAATTTTATTTCATAAAGTGAAAATGAAACCGGGTAAACCAAATCTTTTTGCACGCTTGCCCAATGGAAGCCTTTATTTTGGATTGCCAGGGAATCCGATTGCAACAGCGGCGGGATTACGTTTTTTTGTTCAACCGTGCCTTGATGCGGTCTTCGGCTTGAAAACGGAAGATGCCATTTATGCCACGGCGAACAATGGATTTAAAAAACGTGCTGGCCTACAGGTGTTTTTAAAAGCCAAGCTTCATCATGGTGTTGATGGTCAATGTTCCGTTGATATTATGAATGGGCAGCAATCTTTTAAAACCAGCCCTTTTGTTGATATGAATGCGTGGGCGATTGCTGGTGAGTTGGACGAGGAAATAAAACCGGGTGATCTTATCGGCGTGTATCCGTTTTACGCCGGATTAAGTATCGTTTAATAAAGGTCGTTATTTTTATTTAACGGGCAACTTGGGCATTCATCTTTTCGAGTACTATCACAATTTTGCGCGGATTCGAGGTCGCAAAAATGACAGAGTGAAAAAGCATCTTTAAGGCGGATATTGTCTCCTTTAACTTCAAGACCCATTTTTTTGAGCTGTGCAAGGGCGCGTGAAAATGTTTCAGGCGTAATACCAAGGTGATTAGCAACGGTTGATTTTTTAAAAGGAAATGAAAAATCCATTGTTTCACTGCCAGATTCTAAATGTTTTTTAAGGAAAAAATACCCAACCCGCTGAACGGGAGATTTAATTGCCATCGCATCAATTTGATGAATGGCGTTTTTATAATGATGCGTCACAATTTTTAACATGTTATTGGAAAAAATGGTGTCTTGCAGAACAAACTGTTTAATAAAACTCGCCGGAATAAGCATCAAACATGATTTTACAACCGTTTGGAAGGTAACAGGGGAGGTTCCACCCATAAAAATAGCAGATTCCATACAGGTATCGCCGGCTTCTAATAAACGCAGCGTTGTTTCATCGCCATCAACATTTGAACGAAATGTTCGCCCGCGACCTTCAACGATAAAATAAAGATAATTGGGTTCATCTCCTTGGGAGACCAATAGTTTATTTGCTTCAAAATGGTGAATAGAAGCTTTTTCGATAACGGCCTCGAGAGATTCTTTACTGAGGCCTTGGAATAAAAGCGGACTTCCAGAACTATGTTCTGTAAATAAGCTTAGGCTAAGCTGAGGATCGTTTAATTTCATATTTGCACCATTCTCGGTCATTGTTCTTGATTGTAATCAAAGACCATTTTTTTGTGTCTGTTATATTTATTATATATATGAGCTTTGAATAAAGCGTCAATTTTTTTATTAATTTTATGAGCTAGATATTTAAAAATGGAAAATCAAAAGAGAAAAAGGTTAGGTGCGGGTCTATGGGTGTAAATAAATGACGGAACAACCAGTAGTTAGTGTTAATGGCATTGTGATTACGCCACAGGATATCGAAAATGAAGTTCTGGGCGATGAGGTTATTCAAAAAATTGTGGCAAGAGAGCTGTTAATACAGCGAGCTGTTGATCTTGGCTTGTGTGATCGGGACGTTTTTTTTGAAGATGAAAGTGATGTTTTTGGTGACTTGCTGAAACAGGAAATAAAAATATCAACACCAGATATTGAAGCATGTCGGGAATATTATGAAAAAAATATTTCAAGTTTTATGACGTCACCTCAATTTGAAGCGGTGCATATTTTATTCCCAGCTCAACCATCGGATTATACATCCAGAGCCAAAGCAGGAGAAAAAGCCGAAGAGGTACTCTGCCATATTCAAAAAGATATTAATCTCTTTGAAAATATAAAATCGTTAGATAAACGGCTTTATATTCGTAAATGTGGGGAGGCAAATGATAGTCCCGCTCTTTTGGCCGCTCTTTCAAATATGGAAGAGGGAGATATTTCAAAAACCCCTGTACTCAGTGAATTTGGTTATCACCTGCTAAAGCTATATAAAAGAATTGAAGGTGACGTGCTGCCGTTTAGGATTGTTGAAGGTTGGATTTCTGAACATATTAAAAACCATGACTGGCAAGTTGCGTTTGTGGAGTACTTACAAAAACTTGCCGACAAAGCCGAAATTAAAGGCGCAAAGGTTTCAATGCTTGGTGCGGCACCGCCATAAAGCATTTTAAATCTCATGAAAACCATGTAAGACTTAAATTAAGAAAATAATATTTAGAGTGGAATGTGTGTCATGGAATGTGCTTTTTTAGAGAGAGGCTTTCGGCCTTTTTTCTTTTTTGGGGCTTTGTATGCGGTGATCTCTGCCTTTATTTGGGGCGGGATTTATAGTGGTATGATTGAAGCACCTGCTTTTATGGCTGATCCTATTTTATGGCACGCCCACGAGATGATTTATGGTTTTGCAATGGCAATTGTTGCGGGTTTTTTATTAACGGCGGTTGCAAACTGGACCGGAACGGCACCAACCCGACAGACGAGCCTTGCTTTGCTTGTTGGTGTTTGGGGCGTGGCACGTTTTGTGATTAATGTTGATCTTGGCTTGCCCAATACGGTCGTTTACGGAATTGAGCTTTTATTTATTCCGTGTATTGCTATTAGTTTATCGATACCGCTTGTTAAAAAATGGAATAAACGCAATTTTGTCTTTTTATTTTTACTCATGGTTCTTTTTATATGTGATCTTTTGTTTTTAAAAAGTCAGGATAAAAAATATCTTTATAGTGCGGCAATGGTCATCGTAATGATGATTTCTTTAATTGGGGGGCGTATTATTCCGGCTTTTACCGTTGCGGCTTTACGCCAAAAAGGCGAACAAGCTTTTCAAACGCCACAGCCTAAAACCGATGGTGCGGCTCTTCTTTCACTTGTTGCGCTTATTGTGTTGATGTTATTGGATCAGGGGCAAGGTTATTTGATGGCGGCTGTTGCGAGTACCTCCTTGGTGGTTCACCTGTTACGGTTTCGCCATTACCACAGCCATCGCACTTTAAATGACCCGCTGCTTTGGATCCTTCACCTTGGTTATGTCTGGTTGTTGGTAGGATTGGTGTTTTTTGCTCTTTGTGCCGTTGATTTGGTTGCATTTTCGACGGGCTTTCATGCCTTTACAGCGGGAGCAATTGGCACCATGACACTGGGCATGATGGTGCGTGTTGCTTTGGGGCATACGGGGCGTCCTCTTGTCGCCAGTAAATTAACCACGGGGGCGTTTGTATTGATGCAGGCCGCGGTTGTCTTACGAGTAGTTGTTCCGATTATTAATCCTGAAAATATAGACGTGTATATCCCAATCTCGGCGTATCTATGGGTGGCAAGTTTTGTGATATATCTTTGGGTTTATAGCCCGATATTATGGCAGCCCCGTCCAGACGGGCGAAAAGCTTGATTTTTTTGCTAACTTGATTTTGATCAATTTAAAAAAAGTTAAAATCCATCATACTTAAAATATAAAAGCTATGGTTTTATAACGATAGTGTCTCCGAGCTTCTATGACCTAAGTTCTTGAATAAGAATATGGCATCTTGGCCGGGGTTGTCTGTAGAAATGCGACAGCCTCCCGTGTTTGGAAAGGAGTAACAATGGGTGAAAATATAATAGCCGACCGTTTTGGTCGTCGATTTCCGTATCTGCGTTTGTCCTTAACAGACGTTTGTAATTTTAAATGTCATTACTGTTTGCCTGATGGGTATCAGAAAACAGGCTGTACCCAGTTTTTAAACCGTGATGAGATTTTACGTCTTGTGCGTGTCATGTGTGACCTGGGGGTTTGGAAAATTCGTTTAACGGGGGGGGAACCAACCCTTCGAAAAGATTTTCTTGATATTGCCCAATCACTTTCCGAGGTCGAAGGTTTAAAAACACTCGCTTTAACAACAAATGGGTATAAATTACCACAACGCGCACGTTCTTTTTATGATGCGGGATTACGGACCATTAATATCAGTCTAGATTCCTTGCAAGCTAAACAATTTAAAGCAATCACCGGGCATGACCGTTTAACCGAAGTCCTGCGTGGGGTTGATGCGGCATTAGAGGCTGGTTTCGAAAAAATAAAATTAAATACTGTCTTATTAAAAGGCATTAATGATGCCGATCTTGAGTGTTTTATAAAATTTATTTCTGATAAACCCATTTCATTACGTTTTATCGAGCTAATGCAAACACGGGATAATCTTGCGTATTTTCAAAAATATCATGTGTCGGGGGCCGTTATTACCGAAAAACTTTTAAATCAGGGGTGGTTTTTAAAAAAACGATCCGAAGGCGGTGGCCCTGCTCTTGAATATTTGCATCGTGATCATCAAGGCTCTATTGGCCTGATTTCACCTTATTCAAAAGATTTTTGTAAAAGCTGCAATCGTTTGCGGATTTCATCAAAAGGCGCGTTACATTTATGTTTATTTGGTGAAGGCGGTTACGATCTTCGTGATTATCTGCAAGATGATGATCAAAAGGAAGCCTTAACAGAAAAAATATTATCGTTATTATCATATAAAAAAAGCAGCCATTTTTTGCATCAGGGCAACCCAGGGGCAATCCCGCATTTGGCATCAATAGGAGGATAAGATGAAAAAAGAAGACATGGTGATTAAATTTCCCGTCGCCCAAGACCCCCATTTTAAAATGATTGATGTCAGCCGAAAACGACCAACACGGCGTCGTGCGGTGGCTTCGGGTTCTATTTATATGAATGAAGAGGCATTTACAGCGATTAAAACGGGTACTCTTCCCAAAGGCGATGTTCTGGCGCTTGCGGAGGCCGCGGGGATTATGGGGGCGAAAAAAACACCTGATATGATCCCGATGTGTCATACCTTACCGCTTGACCAAGTCACCATTCATACAGAATTAAATGATGAAAATTTATCGGTAACGGTTTATTGCCAGGCGGCGGCTCATGCCAAAACAGGTGTTGAAATGGAAGCCCTTGCGGGTGCAAATAATGCCCTTTTGACCTTATGGGATTTAACCAAAGGTGTTGATCCAGCGTTACGGATTGGGGATGTGAAACTGTTGGCCAAAACGGGTGGCAAAAGTGGTGTTTGGCTTAATCCGGAAGGTATTCCAGAGTGGCTGGCTCAACAACTTCCTCAGGCTTGTTGCCTTACGGGGAAAAAAGTTGCACTCGTGGTGATGAGTGACCGCGCCTCACAAGGAACGTATGAGGATAAAACGGGGCCTTTATTAAAAGATATTTTCACAGCGACAGGTGCAACAATCACGGATTTTCAATTAATTCCTGATGATGCAAAAACAATTTCTCAAACGTTGAGAGCCATTTGTCAAAATAGCAAACCAGATGTAATGATTGCGGCAGGGGGCACAGGACCCGGGCCACGTGATGTGACGCCAGAGGTGCTTGAGGAAATATCAGATCGGATGTTGCCGGGTTTAGGAGATCTGCTACGCCAAGAAAGTTTACATTATGTTGATACGGCTTGGTTATCACGGATGACGGCGGCAATGGTTGGGCCGACGCTGGTGATTGCGTTTCCGGGAAGCCCCAAAGCCGTGAAGGAATGTTGGGACATTGTTGAACCCTTTTTAGCTGTAACGATTGAGCGAATTGCCAAACAAGGTTTTAAATAAAGAGGATGCTTTTATGGAACAGATTAAAATACAGATGAACTTTTTTGGAGCCTTCCGTCAATATGGCGAAAGCTGTGATCTGATTGTACCCGTTGGCAGTGACGTTCAAGCGATCAAAAATATATTTGCTCAAAACAGGCAGGACATTGATGAACGGCTTATCCAAAGCGCGGCTTTGGCAAATCAAAATACAATTTTGACAGCTTCCCAGGGCATTAACCAAGATTGTGAATTGTCAATTTTACCCCCAGTTTGTGGAGGTTGATAGCATGGAAAAATCTATTTTTGTAACGATGACAACGGAAAAATTAAGCTTAGATCAGGCTTATGCATTTGTTGATGATGATGCCCATGGCGCGATTAATATCTTTACAGGTGTTGTGCGTAATCATCATCAGGGAAAACAAGTTACGGGCATTACCTATGATGCCCATGATTGCTTAGCGGAGAATGTTTTACAGGAGATTTGCATAGAGGCTCAAAACCAATGGGCGGATACAAAAATTTACGTCGCTCATTTTAAAGGTGAACTTGCCATTGGTGGGGTCAGTATCGTTATTGCGGTTAGCTCGGCACATCGCGCAGAGGGTTATGATACAAACCGCTACCTTATTGAAGAAATTAAAAAACGCCTACCTGTCTGGAAACAAGAACATTACCTTGAAGGAAAAAGTGAGTGGTTACCCGGGCACTCCTTAGCCGAAAAGGATGAAAAAAAAGCATGTTAGAAACCTCCTGTAATATCGCAGGTGTTATTTTAGCGGGGGGGCAATCTTCACGCATGGGGGTGAATAAAGCAGAGCTTGAGTATGCTGGCACAACATTATTGAATCATATGATCATACGTTTGAAAAAGGCGGGTGTTGCGCAAATTTATATCAGCGGTTATGAGGCCGAAGGTTACCCTTTTATCCCCGATCGTCATCGATACTATGGCCCCGCATTTGCTGTTCGTGACGTGATGACGTTTTTAAAAGGCAAAGCTGAAAAAATAATATTTTTACCCGTTGATATGCCGCTGATCAATACGGCATTGATACAGAACTTAGTTCAACAAAAAAAGGGCGGATATTTTGCAGGTTGGCCATTGCCGATGATGATATTAAACGGGGAGATAAAAGAGGGTGAAAAAGCATCTGTTCGAGAATTTTTAAAAGATCAAAATGTACCAGAGCTAACGATACCTGATTATTTGAAGGCCTGTTTTATTAATGCCAATACCCCGCAAGAATGGGAGGCAATTAAAATAAAATGAATGTGAGAATACAAGAGCAATCGTTAAAATTTAAGATTACACACAGTGAGCTTGGGGATTTGTTAAAGGGACAAAAAGTGCAATCGGCCCTCAACTTACCTCAGGCAAATTTTAGGGTTTGTATTTTGCCTTGTGGTACAATAAATGAATTACAGGTTCGGATGACCTCAGAAAAAGGCGGTGATGTCATGAGCTTGATCGCGCCTCAAAGACTGCTTCAAAAATTACAAGATTTGGGGCGTAACCGCGATGGCGTGACAGGGCAATTTGGTAATGTTAGGCTGACATTACAAGTCGACTATCGCAAAGAAAAAAACACAATAAAACAAATAAAATAGGAGCGTTTTGTTGGTGCTTTTTGCATTGTCATTTTTAGTAACAGCTTGTGTTTATGCATCCGTGGGTTTTGGCGGAGGCTCAACATATAATGCGCTTTTGGTGCTTGCCGGCGTTGATTATCAAATTTTGCCCATTATTGCCCTGCTGTGTAATTTAATTGTGGTGACGGGCGGGACGTTCCGTTTTGCCCGTGCAGGTCATGTCGAGACTAAAAAAATTATACCTTGGATTGTCACGTCAATTCCGGCGGCATGGCTTGGTGGTTTTATCAGGGTACCGGAGACCGCTTTTATTGGAATTTTAGGTGTAAGTTTATTTTTATGTGGTTTGCGTCTTATCATACCACAGCAAAAATTAAGCCAAAAAACCACAAAGTCTGGGAACCATCAACACATCTTTTTTGCACCGTTAGTCGGTACACTTCTTGGTGGCCTTTCTGGTATTGTTGGGATTGGGGGTGGTATTTTTTTAGCGCCAATTTTACACCTTTTACGTTGGGATCACGCCAAATCAATTGCGGCGGTTTGTAGCCTTTTTATTCTTGTTAATTCGATTGCGGGGCTTATCGGGCACAGTATGAAAATTGGCAGTAGTTTTATGACGTCAGTTGTTTTGGAGTATTGGATGTTATTCCCCGCGGTTTTAATCGGCGGGCAAATCGGATCGTATTTAGGTGCTGTACACCTTCAACCCAAAACGATCCGCCTGCTAACAGGGTTTTTGACATTGTATGTTTCGGGACGTTTATTGTGGCGCTGGGTCGGAATGTTTTAAGAGCTTATTCATTGGGCTTTAAAGAAAAATACGCATCATAGCCGCCTTGAAGGTTGATAATCTTATGCCGAAGATGGTCTTTTAAGATCAAAGCCGCTTTCATGCTGCGTCCGCCTTTTTTACAATAAAGAATAAGATCATCATTTGATCGTATATTGGGATAATCACCGGCAATAATTTTGGATAAAGGGTGCAAGACAGCATTTGGAATATGACCCAGATCCCATTCATTTTGTTCACGCACATCAATAATATTTTTAGGTGCCAACGCGATGAATTCTTCTACGGTGATTTCAGGGATAGCTTGTGTTGAAGCACAAACCGCTGGTTTATAGTCCAATATAATATCGCAAGGTTTTTTGCTGCAAACGGGGCAGTTTGGATTTTTGGAGAGCGTTAATAATTGGCTTTGCATGGTACGCATGTCAATGGTCCAAAGCGTGCCGATAAGCGGTTTTAATTGGTCACCACCTACGGTCATCATAATGACTTGCATCGCTTGTGTTGTGCCGATAAGGCCTGCAATAGCACCGATGACACCAGCTTCTTCACAATTTTGTATGGGGCTTTGGGGAACTTCGGGGAATAAACATCGGTAACAAGGGCCGTGGCGAGCATCAAAAACACTCACTTGCCCATCAAAACGTTGAATAGCACCATAAATAACCGGCGTTGAAAATTTAACACCGGCATCGTTAATTAAAAATTTAGTCGCAAAATTATCAGAACCATCAATTACAAAATCATAACGCTCAAAAAGCTCTTTGACGTTATTTAAGCCTAACGGTTCTTGGTAACATTGAATATTAACCTCTGGATTTAACGCGTGAAGATGGTCTTTTGCCGCTGTTGTTTTGGCTGTACCGACTTGGGTTGTTGTATATAAAATTTGCCGTTGTAAATTGCTTTCATCAACCTGATCAAAATCGATAATACCAATTGTGCCGATGCCGGCCGCGGTCAGGTAAAGAAGCGCAGGACATCCTAAACCGCCCGCACCGACGCATAACACAGATGTGTTTTTTAATTTTTTTTGTCCTTCAATACCGATTTCGGGAAGGTTAATTTGGCGCTGGTAACGTGACATGGATCTTCCTTGTTCATATTCGTTGTGTTGTGTTTATTATCGACCTATTTAGCATCTTGTCCAGTTGCCAGATTTTACCGCAGAGTTACCTTAATGAAGAGACAACAATATTGATTGTGATCAATGTTGTTGTCAGGTGAGGGCGATAAGATAAAGGATCAGAATAGTTTAAAGTATGAAAGGTCATAGAATGAATTTAGGCGAAGCTTTATTAAAGGGATTAAAAAATTATGGTGCAAAACATCTTTTTGGATTGCCGGGCGATTTTATTTTACCCTTTTTTAAAGTGATCGAAGAAAGCCAAATTTTACCGCTTTATACCTTTAGCCACGAACCAACCATTGGTTTTGCCGCAGATGCCGCCGCGCGCCATGATGGACGATTGGGCGTTGCCGTTGTGACTTATGGTGCAGGGGCGTTAAATATGGTGAATGCTGTGGCCTGTGCTTACGCCGAAAAATCACCACTGGTTGTGATTTCGGGCGCTCCTGGTGCGGGGGAAAGCAAAAATGGTTTGTTGTTACATCATCAATGTAAAACTTTAAATTCTCAATTTGAAATTTTTAAAGAAATCACCTGTGCTCAAATCACATTAACCGATGCGAATACCGCTGCGGATGACATTGCGTATGTTCTAAAAGAATGCCTGGATCAAAGTCGCCCCGTTTATATTGAATTACCTCGAGATATGGTTGATGTCCCTTGTTCTGCCGTTCCGCTTTTGCCACCATTAACATCCGATAAAGGCGCTTTAGAGGTTTGCGCGCATGCTATTTTAAAACGTTTAAAAACAGCAAAACAGCCTGTGATGATGGTCGGGGTAGAAGTACGACGTTATGGTTTGGAAGATAAAGTCTGCGAACTGGCAAAACGCTTAAAGATTCCTGTGGTAACATCGTTTATGGGACGTGGTTTATTGGCGGGTTCGGATGCGCCGTTGCTTGGAACTTATATTGGTGTCGCAGGGCAGCCTGAAATTTCAAATTATGTCGAAAATGCAGACCGTTTGTTAATGCTTGGCGTGATTGTATCGGACACAAATTTTGGCGTTTCGGGACGTAAAATTGATTGTCGTCGTATGATGAATGCATCGGATGGACAAGTTCAGCTTGGTTATCATTATTACCCCAAAATTAATATCACGGAATTGGTCGAAATGTTGCTGTGCCATGCTGAAGCTCTTGATGTTCCATTACCAGTTATCCCGCCGGTGCTATCCGATGATATTGATCCTCATAAAAAAACGTTAGAACCGGATGATATTTGGCGCAGTTTAAATGATCTTTTTGCGGAAAAAGGCGTGATGCCTTTGGCTGCCGATGTTGGAGATTGTCTTTTTACGGCAATGGATATTGAACATACACAACTTGTTGCTTCGGGGTATTATGCAACAATGGGGTTTGGTGTGCCGGCTGGCTTAGGATTACAAATCGCCAGCCAACAACGCCCGATTATCCTTGTTGGTGATGGAGCCTTTCAAATGACAGGTTGGGAGTTGGGGCATTGTAAGCGATATAATTTAACCCCGATTGTGATTGTTTTAAATAATAAAGGCTGGGAAATGTTACGGACGTTCCAACCTGGATCAAATTATCATGACTTGGGGGAATGGCCGTTTTCCCAAATGGCACCACTGCTTGGCGGTAAAGGTATTCGTGTTGAAAACCAACAAGAATTAACTCAAGCCTTGAATAGTGCGGTTGCCGATACAGAGTCTTTTTACTTGATTGAGGTGATGATTAACCAAGGCTGCATTTCTCAAACATTGGAACGGTTTGTGACGGGAATACAAAAAAACACCTAACATAAAATATGGTATTTTTAGGTGTGGCAGGCACGGTTCTAATGCATTTGGTGTAATCGTTTGATTATCATGGTGAACTCAAGATATTTGGTATATTGTATCTTTTAAGGTGAAAAAAGCATAAAAGGGAATGTACGGATGTCAGAAACACAAGAATGGACACCTTGTCCAAGACCTGAAATTGGCGATACACTTCGATGGGATGAACCCTTGTGGGCACCACCGAATAAACCGCGTGGTAAACGAGAAAAAATTGGAGAGCAACAAATCGTGGCTCGCCTCTCTGTTAGCGGTAAAATTTTGGAGCTTAACGTTTTAAGCGTCAAAAAAATATCTTCTGATGATGCGCCAATAACGGTAAAAGAAGGTGATAATATCCGCCGCAAAAGAACCAGTCTTGCGCTCGGTTCTTGCCATAAATGTGTCGAATAAGCTCAAGAAAATTTTAATGTTTTAAGGTTAGCATATTTTGATGTGTGGCTTTGGTCATAAAACAACAAATAGGTTAGAACCCAGAGGGAAGGCAATATGGTGTCTCAAATCACGGAAAGTAAGTTTAACTGGTGGCGTGCCTTGGTGGCTTTGGTGCATGTTGATCATGTTGTTGTTGACGAAGAACGCGAATTTTTTTTAAAACGGTTTGATAAAATAAATTTTACCGAAGAACAGAAAAAAACACTGCGCGCGGATTTGGATATACCTCAAGATGTGAATAAATTTTTCTCCTCTTTAACGGATAAAGAGCATCGTGCCAGTTTTATTTATTTTGCACGATTGTTATTTTGGTGTGATGGTATTTTTGAAAAACAGGAAGAAAAAATTCTGGCACTTTTAAAAGACGATGTTTTATCAAAAATTGACCTTGCCGCGGTTATGAATGATGTGACGGAAAATGTTGAACGTTCGATGCGTGAGTATAATGATGCACGCGATCAATCGGAAGAAGACCTTTATGATGATAGCTGGTTTGGCGGCGCTTATTATATGATTAAAGGTCTGATCCCTTAAGTGTGAGAATATTTTCAACGTCCTTGCCGATAGTTTTATCGGCGAAGGTTTTTTTGTTTAAGGTGCGTATATTTTGATGCAGGGCTTAGGGTCTGAAACAATAAATAGATTGTAATCCAGAGGAAGGGCAATATGATGTCTCAAATTTCAGAAAGTAAGTTTAATTGGTGGCGTGCTTTGGTGGCTTTGGTACATGTTGATCATGTTGTTGATGATAAAGAACGCGAATTTTTTTTAAAACGGTTTGATAAAATTGATTTTAGCTCTGAACAAGAAAAAATTCTCTACGCGGATCTTAAAGCCCCTCAAGATGTAAAAAAACTTTTTTTAAAAATAGTTGATAAAGAACAACGTGCCAGTTTTATTTACTTTGCGCGAATGTTATTTTGGAGCGATGGTGTTTTTGATCAACAGGAAAAAAAAATTCTGGACGTTTTACAAGATAGTACGGCATCCAAAATTGATCTTGTTGGGGTTATGAATGATGTGACGGTTAATGTTGAACGTTCGATGAGCGAATATAACGAAGAGCGAGGCCAATCGGAAGAAGATCTTTACGACGAAAGCTGGTTTGGCAAGGCCTATTATATGCTTAAAGGTTTGACACGTTAAACCTGATGATGGGGTTAACGCCTTCGTTGAAGCTTGATCGGTGGCGCTTTTTTTGTTTCGAGCTGGCGCTTTTGAGCTTTTTGTTTTAGGCAGGATTGAACGTCAGTACTTTCTTTTAAAAAACTGAGGCTAAGGGACGTTGTTTTAGCGCCAGAAAGCACAAGCAACTTTGCAACTTCTATATGGTTGTTATTTGCCGCCAAGGTGAGCGCGGTATTTTGGTAGCTATCTGTAATATCAAGGCATGCTCCCGCCTCAATAAGCAATTTAACCATATCATATTTACCACAATAGGCCGCTTTCATTAATGCGGTATCGCGGTCTTTATCTTGAACATCAAGATTAAAGTCAGCAATAATCATCGCCTTAACTTCTTTAAGGTTATTATTTTCAACGGCTTGAATAATATTTGTATATTTCATGGTAAATTTTTTACATAATTTTACAGTGCCTGTCAAGTTTTTTACAGAAAATTTAATGTGACAGCTATTGATGCCCCCTCCCATCCTTGCGGTATTTTTAACAGCGAGACGAGATGGGAGAGAGAAGTAAAATTTTTTTTATTTTTATTAAGAGGACGATGGGCCACCCTTATGACGTTTTCGGGGGTGTTGAGGCGAGCCTTTTCGGAATGAAATATCATAACCCTTTTGTTTAAAACATTGCATAATAAAGGCAAATTCCGGCGCTCGTTCGCGAATTTTCTCATAACGCGCCGCTGAACCGGCATGCCCTGCATTCATGGCCGTCTTCATGAAAAAAGGGCCGCCTTTTGTTTTTTCGCGCAGGCGCGCAATCCATTTAGCGGGTTCCCAATAGGTTACACGGAAATCCGTTAATCCGGCGGTTGCTAAAATCGCGGGGTATGTTTTATCTTTTCCAATATTATCATAAGGCGAATAGGATTTAATCGTTTCATAGGCTGCCTTGTCTTTGATTGGGTTGCCCCATTCTTCCCATTCTGGGGGGGTTAGGGGCAGGGTGGCATCTGAGATTGTATTAAGAACATCAACAAAAGGCACACCTGCAATGACACCGGCGTAAAGATCGGGGCGCATATTTGTAACCGCACCCATTAACAACCCCCCTGCGGAGCGCCCTTCAATACAGACTTTGCCTTTTGCGCCATAACCATGCTGGATTAACCCCTCGGTGACATCAATAAAATCTGTAAAGCTATTTACCTTGTTTTCTTTTTTGCCGTTCATATACCACTTACGGCCTAATTCACCGCCCCCACGGACATGGGCGAAGGCATAAATAACCCCTCTGTCACACAGTGAGATCGCGTGGCTTGAAAAATTGGCGGGGAAATTGGCGGCGTAACTGCCATATCCATATTGAAATAATGGTGCGGAACCATCTGTTTTTGTCGATTTATGGCGGATCAATGTAACGGGGATTTTGGTTTTATTATCACGGGCTGTAATAAATTTACGCTCGACAATATATTGGCTTGGATCATGACCATTAGGCAGTTTTTTTTCTTTTAAAATACTTTTTTTCTGGGTTGCCATATTAAGCTCATAGGTAATCCCCGGGTGTGCCGGGGTATTATAATCAATGCGAAGCTTGTTTGTATCGTATTGATAACCGGCAAGGGGTTCGGCAGTATAAGCTTCATCAGGCAGTTTAAGAGCATATTCATTGCCGGCATAATCTGAAATAACAATGGATGGCAACGCATTTGTATATTCGGTGCGCACCATATAATCTTTAAAGGTTAAAATTTTCTCGATTATGGTTGTTTGATTGTAAGGAATGACATCAACCCAATGTTCTTTTGTAAAAGCCTTGGTTGGTGTGCTCATAACTTTAAATTCGACAGCCCCATCGTCATTTGTCCGGATATAGAAAAAATCGCCATGATGAGAAACATGATACTCATGACCTTGTTCCCGTTTTTGGATTAACGTTGGTTGGGTGCCAGCGACGGCATCACTTTTTAAAAAATGAACCTCTGTTGTTTCTGGGGCCGAGCTGACAAAGAAAATATAATCACCGGAAAGGCTTTTTTCCATGTGCAGGTAATACCGGTCGTCATTTTCCTGATAAACAACAGGATCATTTTTGGGATCAGTACCTAATACATGACACTTTACCTGTTTAGGCCGGTGGTTATCGTCACATTCAATATAATAAATTGAAGACGCCTTTTTATCCCAAATAATTTCAGGACTGGCAAAACTGATTTCTTCTTCAAGCTCTTTTCCTGTTTCAATTTCCCGAAAACGGATGGTGTAATATTCAGAACCTTCACGGTCAAGGCTATAGGCAATATATTTATGATCGGGGCTATGACCGACATCGCCAAGCTTAAAAAAGCTGCTGTCGCCCTTTTCCTTATCCCCATCATAATAGGCTTGATCAACATTTGTGTGGACATTACGGCGCATAAAAACAGGAAAATCACCTTGTGCCCGAAATTCTTTCCAATATTGCCAATCACCATCACGCTCTGGTACGGTTGAATCGTTTGGAATGACACGCCCGACAAGCTCATCACCAATTTGTTTTGTCAGCGCATCAAAATTTTGTGCGTGAGATTTAAAATAGCTATTTTCATCATCAAGATGCTTCCGAATATCGGGATCTAGCAGCGAAGGGTCTTTTAAAACTTGTTGCCAATCATCTGGTTTTTTGCCGCGGATCCAATTGTAGGGGTCATTCCGAACTTCCTTAAATTGAGTGAGTGTATGCGGAATTTTTTTGACTGAAGGGGGCGTGTTTTTATTTTTTGAAGACATCGAAAATCCTATTTAAGTGTTGTATGAACGGTTATATCAAGCGCGTTGTGCCTTGTTTTATGGGTTAATTAAGGGGCGTATGATTGAAGAAAAATCACATGTTGCCAATAAAGCCTTCTCCTGAAACAACCCATTGGCCTTTTTCTTGTTCGACCGAGATTTGAAAATGTTTATAATTCGCGGGCCCCTGCATAAAATAGCGTTGCATAAGGTCATTTGGAATGAGGTGTTTGAGAGTGAAAGTGTAACTGATCGTCATTTCTTTATCGTTCCACTTTTTAATTTCAGGTACGTTGGAAAAACCTCCATAGTGCAAAAATAATTCATGCATTTTTGTTGATAACGTGAACTCATTCTTTAAACCCTCAGTGGTGTCATGAAGGTTGTCACGCGTTTTTTTGCGCCAAAACATCGAATATTGTTCTGGCGTAAGGCTTGCGTTAACCGTTGTAATATATCGTTGAACAAACGCACTTGCGCTTTCGGCTTGTGCCTGTGTTGGTGTCATAAGGCAAGCCATTAAAAACAGCGAAAAGCTCAAAAAAATAGGTTTCATATTGAATATTCCTTAATAAATTAAATGTGTTTATTGCTTCCCCCTGAAATTAGATATCCCTCCCTTCAAAATGTCAAACAGAGACTTTGTTAAGAGGTGATGGCAGTTTGATGTATGTGTTGGCTGCTTCCGAAGTTCCCACTTTCCTTTGATTATAAAATATTGTTTTTATGTGGCAGCTTATAAATGTCGACCAAGTTAAAGAGGCGTAACGGTTTAAATTGCGGACGGCAACTCGATCACAATAATTTCTGTTAATTGGCTTTGAACCCACGGGGATATATGATTTTTATAGGGGGATATAAAAAGGATCGAGTGCTTCTTTGGAAACAATAAATGGTGTCCTCGGCGGGATTCGAACCCACGACCTTTTGCTTCGGAGGCAAACGCTCTATCCAGCTGAGCTACGAGGACAAGATATATCAGTATGGTTTATATATGAATTGTTTATTAAAATGCAAATACTTTTATATCTTGTCGTTCGTAAACGGTAAAAGGAGGGGCCAAAATTGCCACCAAAAATACCAACTCATCATAAGTTAGCCGGTTTTTTTAACCTCTTTGATGTCATCGGTTAATGACGCATTATATTTACTTTTGATATAGGAAAGGTCATCAAACATTGAAACCATTCCATTTTCGACTGTTTTATGATGCTGTTCCGGTAACTGCTTAACCATTGTGTTGATGGTCTTTCTGACGGTTTCTTCTAAAAAGCTGATATCATGGAATTGTGTACATACCGTTGAATTTGTACGCTCTAGACGCTCGGCTAAGATTTCCAATAATGCTTTGACGGCTTTATCTGTATGAGAGAGAAGGCGGTGAAAATTATGTTTGGTAATCGGCACAACAATAATATCTGTGAGCGCTTCGATTGAGGCGCTTCGTCTTGTTCTGTCGCCAAGCAACGCCATTTCACCCACAATTGAATTTTTACCAATTTTGGCAAGCGAGATACGTTGTCCTTTGTCATCTGTTTTAAAAACTTCAACAACGCCAGATTGAATATAAAAAGCTTTGTCACAATGGTTGTTTTCTGTCATCAGAAAATCACCTTTTTTATAAGTGCCTTTCTTAAGGTCTTGAATATCTTTACACATGAATTTTCCCCCAGAAAATTTAAAATATAAATCAAATATAATTTTAAATGTAAAATTTTAATAAAACTAAAGGTTATATAATTCTTATTGTGGCGGAAGGTGTTTTATAAATAGTTAGCATACAATCGCATGCATCTTAAAGTTGTATTTTCTGGAGAATAGCCATGAATTATTTGTTATATTTTTCAATGGTTTGCAATAGATCCTTTAGGATAGGTTTGAGGTCGGTTTTTAATTTTTTTCTTTTTTCAACAGACATATGCTTGGAAAAATTATCGACCATTTCGGGCAAAATTTTATTAAAATCATCAGAATCAAGGGGGGATTTTGAAATGGCAAGGTTCGATTTTTGAAGACGCTCAACCAACATATCAAGTACGGCACGATAGATTTTATTTTCATGATGAAGGTGGCGTTTAAAGTCTTTTTCAGAAATACGAACCAGAACACAAGGTTCGAGGGCACGGATACTTGCCGTACGAATACCATTACCGATGAGAGCCATTTCGCCAATAACGGTATTTGCGCCAAGGACGGCGAGCAGTGTTTTTTTATCATTGTCGGGGCCAATAAAAACTTCAATTTGACCTTTTTCAAGGAAATAGGCGTGGTTACCATGGGAGCCTTCAGTGAATATCATTTGACCAGTGTGAAAGGTCTCACGAGATAAAATAGTGGTATTTGTCATGGTTTACCTTCGTTTTTTTATGTTGTTTTTCGGCGCGTGAGCTGTAAAAAAGCATCTTCCAAATCACTTTCTTCGGTGCGAAGGTCTTTAATTTCGATGCCGGCATCATTAACCGCGTTGAGGATCTGATTAAACAGCACTTTGCTAGGGGTGTAGCTTAAAGAAATTTGATTTGCATCGACGAGTTTGGGCGCGTATTTTTTTAAGCTGTCAGGGATTTTTGTTAATGCGCTGGAGAGTGTAAAATATAAAGTTTTACGATCAAGTTTTTTGATTAAGCTCTCTTTTTTTTCACAGGCGACAAGCTCTCCGTGGTTAATGATACCAATTTGATCACAAAGTTCTTCGGCTTCTTCTAAATAGTGTGTGGTTAAAAGAACAGTCACACCAGAGCGGTTTAATTCTTTGACGTATTCCCAAAGGTTTTGGCGAAGTTCAATATCAACCCCCGCCGTGGGTTCATCAAGCACAAGAATGGGGGGGCGGTGAACCATTGCCTTTGCAACCATAAGGCGACGTTTCATGCCACCCGATAAAGCGCGGGAATAAGCATTCGCCTTTTCTGTTAGCCCCATACGTTCTAAAAGCTCATTTGTAATACGTTCAGCTTTTGGAACACCATAAAGCCCTGCTTGGGCATTAAGCATTTCCTTGGGCGTAAAAAAGGCATCTACATTTAATTCCTGTGGCACAACACCAATGGATGCACGGCAATTTCGAGGGTCTTGCTCAATATTTTTGTCCCAAATTTTGACAATGCCATCGGTTTTAAGGGTTAAACCGGCGAGAATATTGATAAAAGTTGACTTTCCAGCGCCATTGGGGCCGAGTAAACCAAAAAGCGAACCACGAGGGATGCTCAGGTCAATGCCTTTAAGGGCAAGCTTGTCTTTATCCGCATTTTGACTGCGGTAAAGTTTTTTTAAACCAGTAGCTTCAATGGCAAATTTAGGTAAAGGCATTCGATTTTAACTCCTTAATGATAATAAGTATCATGAAAGTGCCCTGATGCCCAGATCAGGAAAAAGATTAAAGAAAAAATGGTTCTCAAGCTTGACAGAGTGCCAGAATATAGGCTATACAGCTGTTCTTGAGATAATATAAGCTTTTAAAAATGGAGAAAAGCTGTGAAACGTACATACCAACCCAGTAAAATTGTTCGCAAACGTCGTCATGGATTCCGTTCACGTATGTCAACAGTCGGTGGTCGTAAGGTTCTTGCAGGGCGTCGTTCTAAAGGACGTAAGCGTCTTTGCGCATAAGCCTGAAAGGCGATGACCATGCGCGCCAAACGTTTGAAACGTCGAAGTGATTTTTTAAATGTTGCGCAAAAAGGGCATAAATGGGTAACACCGGGGCTTGTATTACAAGTCTTGAAGCAAAAAGAATCAGATACCCAAAAAGATCATAAAATCCGCATCGGCTTTACGGTTACCCGTAAGGTCGGTAATGCCGTTATACGTAATCGTGTTAAAAGACGATTGCGTTCTTTGTGTGATGAGCTGCTTGCTTTAAATCAGGGAGAGGGTTTTGATCTTGTTCTTATCGGGCGCCGCACAACAATTACTCGGAATTATGATTCGTTACGGGCTGATTTAGCCAAAGCCCTGAAAAAAACGGGAGTGTGTGTAGATGCGACTCTTTAGGCTACTTGGAAAACTTCCGATTCAATTTTACCGTAGTGTTCTTTCACCTTTGATTGCACCACGGTGCCGCTTTTATCCAAGTTGCTCCTCATATGGACAGGAAGCCATTGAAAAGCATGGCCTTTTAAGAGGGGCGTGGATCACGATTAAAAGAATTTTGCGGTGTCATCCATATGGGGCTTGTGGACATGACCCTGTTCCTGATAATGTCCACATATTTTCAAGTTTAAAGTTCAAAAAGAGAAATAGAAAAAAGGACTAACGATGCAACATCCCAAGGATCCAAATCAAACAGATACGGGGCGCCTATTCATTGCAATTGGTTTGTCGCTTTTTATTTTGGGACTTTTTTATCAATTTGTTGAAAAACCGCGTATCGATGCGATGAAAAAACAACAAGAGCTGCGTTTGGCGCAGATGGAGGGAACGATTGAAAATTCGATCCCTGAAATTGTTGAGGTACGTGACCGTTCAGTTGTGCTTTCAGAGTCTCTTCAACGCCTTGAGTTTGATACGCCAAGTGTCCATGGTTCAATTAACTTGATCGGCGGACGTATAGACGATTTGGTTCTTAAAGGTCATAAAAAAACACTGGAGGGCGATGAGTTTGTAAGCCTGTTGGCACCTGTTGGTAGCCCCGAGCCTTATTATGTTGAGGCGGGTTGGGTTTCTAAATCAAAAAATGCTGATTTGTTACCTAATGCACAAACACACTGGTCTGTTGTGGGGGGGCAAACTGTATTAAAAGAAAATCAACCTGTAACGCTTCAATGGGATAATGGAAAAGGTCTTGTGTTTGAACGTGAAATAACGCTTGATGAAAATTACCTATTTTCAATTACACAACGTGTCACAAATAACAGCGCAAATGATGTTTCGGTTAATGCGTACCAACTTATTTCGCGCCATGGCATTCCTGCCGATTTAGTTGATTTTTTTATTCTACATGAAGGGCCACAAGGCTTTTTAGAAGATAAATGGCATGATATTAATTATTCAGATTTACGTGATGATAAACTTTTAGAGTTTAACGCGCGTGACGGTTGGGTTGGTATTGGGGATAAATATTGGTTTGTTGGTTTAATTCCCAGCGCAAAACAAGATGTTTCAGCGCGTTTTGTTTATACAGGGAATAATGAAAAAAATGAAAAATTCCAAACAGATCTAACGGGGCAACCACAAATTGTTGCCGCGGGCAACCGTGTTGAAAATACATTTAGGCTGTATGCGGGGGCAAAAAAACTTTCTGTTATTAACGCTTACGTTAAAATGGATGGTTTAGAAACTTTGGATCAGATGTTTGACTATGGCATGTGGTATTTCATTACAAAACCTCTGTTGTTTGTTTTGAATTGGTTAACAGCCTTTTTTGGTCATGTCGGCTGGGCCATCTTATTTTTGACGGTTTGTTTACGGTTGGCGATGTACCCGTTAACAAATAAACAGTTCCGCTCGATGGCTAAAATGAAACAAATTGCGCCACAGCTTAAGAAGCTTCAAGAAAAGCACAAGGATAACCGAGAGCTGCTTCAAAAAGAAATTTTTAAACTGTATCAAAAAGAGCAAGTGAATCCCTTTAGTGGTTGTCTGCCGATTTTGGTCCAGATTCCAATTTTCTTTGCGCTTTATAAAGTGATCATGTTGGATTTGGATATGCGTCATGCGCCATTTTGGGGCTGGATTGATGATATGTCTTCCCAGGACCCAACCAGCTTGTTTAATTTATTTGGCTTAATCCCTTGGGACCCTCCGAGCTTTTTATTGATCGGTCTATGGCCTTGTTTGATGGGGATTACAATGGTGATGCAACGTCGTTTAAGCCCGCCACCACCAGATAAAACACAGGCAAAAATGATGCTGTATATGCCTTATTTCTTTACTTTTTTGATGGCTAAGTTTGCAGCAGGTCTCGTGATTTACTGGACATGGAGCAACTTAATTGGTTTGCTTCAACAATATGTGATCATGCGCCGTATGGGGGTCAATGTCAGTCTGATCCGTGGCCATGGCGAGCGTCGAAAAAATAAAGCAGATGAAGAGGCTTCTGAAACAAAAGAAACAGATGTCTCAAAAGTAAAAAAATCAAAAACTTAATTGTTTTTTGAGTGACGATTTGGAAAAAGCCCTCTAGGTAATGAGGGCTTTTTTTATAGTGGGCAGGGTTTTGAGGTGTTATCAAAATCAAAGAATGAGTTTAGGCTAGTAAAAAGCACAGTTTTAAGAGATGATGTGCCAGAAAAATGGAGTAGGATATCGTGACGGAACAGACAGAATTGACAGAGGCTCAACTTGAAGTCGGGCGGAAATTATTCGCGGGCTCGTGTGAGTTTATTGCAGGTGTTGCGACGTTGGATCGTATGATTGATTCTTCGTTGCCGGAAATTGCTTTTGCAGGTCGATCAAATGTTGGAAAATCAAGCTTAATTAATGCTTTGACGGGACGAAAAACGCTGGCGAGAACGTCACATACGCCGGGACGGACACAGCAAATTAACTTTTTTGATTTGTCTAATAAAATGCATATCGTTGATTTACCGGGGTATGGTTATGCGCGCGCGTCAAAAACAAAAATTCAGGCGTGGAATGATTTGATTCGGATTTATTTGCGTGGGCGACAAACCCTGCGCCGCGTTTGTGTCTTGGTTGATAGTCGGCATGGTGTTAAAGAAGTTGATACTGAAATTATGAAGATGCTTAATGATGCAGCCGTTACCTTTCAGGTGGTTTTGACAAAATCAGATAAAATTAAAAAACATGAAATTGAAAGCCGTGTTAAAGAAATGGAAACGTTGCTAAATAAACATCCCGCGGCTTTTCCGCAGGTTATAATCACGAGTTCCGCAAAAGGTTATGGTGTGCCGGAGCTTCGCGCAATTTTAAATGATGTTATCAGTTCATAAGTTTCCTTGACATAATATTTAAATGCAGGTAGATTTTCAGGGTTGCCGTTTGGCTTTATATTAATAATGTGGTGTTTTTTTGAAAATGGAAGCTTTGGAAGAAATGGTCGTTCGTTTTTCGGCTCCCCAAATTGAAGAAACAGTTGAAAGAATTTCAGCTCTTGAAAAAGTTTCTGAAGAACGGACTGAAGTCCTCGATCAAATGCTTGCCCTCCATGAAAAAATTGCAACGGTCTTTTCACAGGAAAACCCTCGAAATATCGATGTTTCTGCAATCGAGTTTGAAATTGAACTGTTGCGTAAAAAACTTGATTTAAATCAAAAATTATAAAAAAATTGTTTTCAAAATAGAAAAATTCATTTAAACAGTAGTTTACATGACTGATAAACTTGTCATGGGAATAATCCTTTTGAATCATAATAATGGATAAAAAGCATGACAAGGATCACATCTGTTTTTCAGAAGACTAAATTTTTTATTTTAATGGCTTTAACTTTTTTGATGACGCCCTCTGCCGCTATGGCCGAGACCTTGGGGGTCGCCAAAAAATGGCAATTGGGCTACCAAGATGCCGCCTCACCAACAATGCATAAAATGGTAGAGTTTCACGACCTGCTGATGATTATTATCACAGCCATTTCCGTGCTCGTTTTGTTGTTGTTGATTTATGTGGTGTTGCGTTTTAATAAAAAAGCAAACCCAAAACCGTCAAAAACGACTCACAATACAATGCTTGAAGTCGTTTGGACGCTAATCCCCGTTTTACTTTTGGTGATTATTGTTATTCCGTCTTTAAAATTGCTTTATTTTGCGGATCGGACGGTTGATGCAGAAATGACGTTAAAGGTAACGGGTTATCAATGGTATTGGGGATATGAATATCCGGATCAGGGTAATATCTCTTTTAACAGTTATATGATTCCCGATGATGAGATCAAAGAAGGCCAATTTCGCCTGTTAGAAACCGATAACCGAGTTATTGTGCCCGTTAATACAAATGTTCGCCTTCTTGTAACCTCGGCTGATGTCATTCATTCATGGGCGATACCGGCATTTGGTGTGAAAATTGACGCCGTACCTGGACGCTTTAACGAAACATGGTTTAATGTTGAAAAAGAAGGTGTTTACTTTGGGCAATGTTCAGAGCTATGTGGGAAAGACCATGGTTTTATGCCCATTGCAATTGAAGCCGTTTCAAAGGAAGCATTTGAAGCATGGACAAAAGAAGCTCAAGAAGAGTTCTCAAATTTAAAAATAAAACAAAAATATAAATTAGCATATGCGGGAGAATAATCATGGCTGGCGATCATAAACCGGGCTTTTTTAAACGGTGGTTCTGTTCAACGAACCATAAAGATATTGGTACACTTTACCTTTGGTTTGCCGCAATCGCAGGCGTAATTGGTGGTGGCATGTCGATGGCGATGCGTGCGGAATTGCAAAACCCAGGGATGCAATTTTTTACAGATGGTCATATGTGGAACGTCTTTATTACCGCACACGGCTTGATTATGGTCTTTTTTGTTGTGATGCCGGCCTTAATTGGAGGCTTCGGAAACTGGTTTTTGCCGTTAATGATTGGTGCGCCAGATATGGCTTTCCCTCGTTTGAATAATATTAGCTTTTGGTTGATTGTTCCTGCGTTTCTATTGCTTTTAGGTTCCGCTTTGGTCGGAGGTGCCGGCACGGGTTGGACTATTTACCCGCCCTTGTCCGCGACTTTAGGTCATCCTGATATGTCCGTGGATATGGCGATATTTGCATTACACCTTGCGGGGGCATCGTCAATATTAGGAGCGGCGAATTTTATCACAACTGTGTTTAATATGCGCGCGCCAGGAATGACACTTCACAAAATGCCTCTTTTTGTTTGGGGCATGTTGATTACAGCCTTTTTACTTGTTTTGGCGGTTCCGGTTCTTGGGGGCGCGATTACGATGCTGTTGACAGACCGTAACTTTGGCACGGGTTTTTTCTCGCCTGAGCTTGGTGGCGATCCGATTTTATTCCAGCATCTTTTCTGGTTCTTTGGACACCCTGAAGTCTACATTATGATTTTACCGGCCTTTGGGATTATGTCTCAAATCATTTCAACCTTTTCGAAAAAACCAATTTTTGGTTATTTGGGAATGGCCTATGCAATGGTTGCTATTGGTTTTGTTGGTTTTGTTGTTTGGGCTCACCATATGTACACCGTTGGTATGAATGTGGATACGCGTGCGTACTTTACCCTCGCAACCTTGATTATTGCGGTTCCGACAGGCATTAAAATTTTCTCATGGATTGCAACAATGTGGGGGGGCTCGATTACGTTTAAAACACCGATGTTATATGCCATTGGTTTTATCTTCCTTTTCACCGTCGGTGGTGTAACGGGTGTTGTGTTGGCAAATGGTGGTTTGGATAGTACGTTACATGATACATATTATGTGGTTGCGCATTTCCATTATGTGCTTTCTATTGGTGCCGTTTTTGCAATTTATGCTGGTTGGTACTATTGGATTGGTAAAATGTCAGGCCGACAATATCCTGAAATTTGGGGTAAAATTCAATTTTGGATGACCTTTATTGGTGTGAATTTGATTTTCTTCCCTCAGCATTTCTTAGGTCTTGCGGGCATGCCACGTCGTATTCCGGATTACCCTGATGCTTATTCTGGGTGGAATGAAATTTCATCTTACGGTGCTTATATTGCGGGGGTTGGCTTCATTTTGTTTGTTATTATTGCTTTTTATACAATGATTGCAGGCCGTAAAGCCGGAGATAATCCGTGGGGTGAAGGTGCAAATACATTGGAGTGGTCTGTTTCTTCTCCACCTCCTTTTCACCAGTTTGAAAAACAGCCTATCGTTAAATAACAACAAAAATGGCGATTAAGGTTTAACCATGACAGATATAACAGCGGCTTCAGAACAGACATTTGAGACTTCATCAGTGAAGGACTTTGTTGAGCTTTTGAAGCCGCGTGTTATGGTTCTGGTTGTTTTTACAGCGATTGCAGGCTGGTTTATGGCACCCGGCTCCTTACACCCGTTTTTATCCTTGGTTGCCATTGCGTGTATCGCGATTGGTGCCGGTGCGGCCGGGGCGATTAATATGTGGTATGACCGCGATATTGACGCGGTGATGTCACGCACCCAAAAACGTCCAATCCCTCAAGGTCGAGTTGAGGAAAGTGATGCTTTGGCATTTGGCGTGGTTTTAACAATTTTGTCGGTGCTTTTGATGGGCTTGGCAATTAATTGGGTTGCGGCTTTTATTCTTGCGTTTGCCTCTTTTTTCTATATTGCGATTTATACAATGTGGTTAAAACGATCAACGCCGCATAATATTGTTATTGGAGGTGCAGCGGGTGCATTTCCGCCGATGATTGGGTGGGCGGCGATGACAGGAAGTGTATCGGTTGAATCTATTCTTTTATTTGCGATTATTTTTATGTGGACGCCACCGCATTTTTGGGCATTGGCTTTGTATAAAAGTGGTGACTATGAAAAAGTTGGTGTGCCAATGATGCCTGCTATAGCCGGTGAAAAATCGACAAAATGGCAAATGTTCCTTTATACTCTGACATTATTACCTTTATGTGCAGCACCGTATTTTTTAGGAATGGCGGATGTGTTTTATTTGGGGGGTAGTCTTGTATTGAACGTGTTTTTTATCGTCAGTGCAGTGCGTGTCCTACAGGAAAAAGAAGGTTATAAATCGGCAAAACAAATGTTTGGCTATTCGATTTTTTATCTCTTTGGGATATTTACGTTACTTATGGTAGGAGCAGTTTAATGCCACACGGTGAATTACATGAACGTAAAAAGAAAAAAAATTATACGGTATTATTAGCGATTGCTGTTTTTGCCGTCGTCATTTTTGCGGTAACAATTATTCGTATGGGAGCATCTCAGTAAGTGTCGGATCCCGTTGAAAATCTAGACCAAAAAAATAAACGTGTTGCCTTTATTGTGGCAGGTATTGTTTGTTCGATGGTGATTTTGGCTTTTGCGTCAGTGCCCTTATACAGTTTGTTTTGTGACGTTACAGGATATGCAGGTACAACACAGCGGGCCGATGAAAACAATGCGGACGTTATTGAACGTAACATGGTTGTGCGTTTTAATACCTCAACGGGGCGTGATATGCCGTGGCACTTTAAACCAGAGCTGAATAAAGTTAGCTTAAAAGTTGGTGAAGATGGTTTTATGAATTTTATTGCAGAAAATTATTCAAATATGCCGGTTGAAGGCACGGCTGTTTTTAATGTAACACCGCTTAAGGTCGGTAAATATTTTAAAAAGATACAATGTTTTTGCTTTAGTCAGCAAATTTTAAACTCAGGACAAAAAGTAAATATGCCGGTGACATTTTTTATTGATCCGGCAATTGATGAGGACCCTAATATGAAAGAAGTGAAAACAATTACCTTGTCTTATACTTTTTTTAAAACAGAGTCTGATGAACTCGAACAGGCATTAGAAGAATTTTATAATACGCCTGATGCGTAATGAAGAAGTCTAAAAGTTGGTTGTAATAAATGACCGAATAAATACAAGGAATTAAAAATGGCTAGTAATCCAAAATATGATTTAAAAAACGGTAAAAATCATCCGTATCACCTTGTTAACCCAAGCCCTTGGCCTATTTTAGGTGCATTTGCGGCGGGGTTATTGGCAGTTGGTGCCTTGATGTATATGCATAAGGTTGAATTATTTGGTGTTGCCGTTGGTTTTAAAGGCATCATTCTCGGATTTTTAGCAGTTTTGGCGGTGATGTATGTTTGGTGGCGTGATGTTATTCATGAGGCCGTTGTTGAAAAAGCGCATACTAAAATCGCAAAAATTGGGATGCGTTATGGCATGGCTTTATTCATTTCATCAGAGGTGATGTTTTTTGTCGCTTTTTTCTGGGCCTTTTTTAGCTCAAGCCTATCTCCTTCAGAAGTGATTGGTGGCGTTTGGCCGCCAGAAGGTGTTGAAAAAATTGATACGTTCCACCTTCCCCTCTTAATGACGATGGTGCTTTTATTATCGGGTTGTACGGTGACCTGGGCACATCATGCTATTTTGGAAGGTAATCAAAAATCAGCCATAAGAGGCCTTGCCGTTACCGTGGTTTTGGGTGTTTTCTTTACCTGTATTCAGGTGTATGAATATGCACATGCGCCATTTGGTTTCACCGATGGTATTTACTCTTCGGCCTTTTTCATGGCAACAGGTTTTCATGGTTTCCACGTTCTTGTTGGGACAATCTTTTTGGCGGTGTGTTTATTCCGTGCGATGAAAGGTCATTTTACCAAAGAAGAACATTTTGGTTTTGAGGCTGCCGCATGGTATTGGCATTTTGTTGATGTTGTCTGGTTGTTTCTCTTTGTTGCTGTTTATTGGTGGGGTAACGCATGAGCCTACTGACGGATATTTTATTCGCATTTAAAAAAAGCTGTCCGGTGTGTAAAACCGGACAGCTTTTTAAATCTGGATTAACGATTCCTAAAAATTGTGACCATTGTGGCGCGCAATTAAGCAAAAATGATGTTGGTGATGGCGCGTCGGTTGTGATGATCTTTATTTTGGGGTTTACAACGATTCCATTAGCGTGGATGTGTGAAATTTTATTTTCACCGCCGATGTGGTTTCTGGTTTTAGGTGTTGGTAGTATCAGCTTAGTTGGTATTTTTACGCTGTTACCTGTTATTAAGTCTTATATTATGATGTTGGAGTATAAACACCGTCCGACAGGGTGGGCGGCACAAAAAAAAGCCTCACCGGCGAAACAAAAAAAACAAACAAAAAAAACGACCCCAAAGAAAAATTAGGCTTGAGCTCTTTGACATTGTTGTATGGATGGGATCAAAAAACTATGGTTTTCGTTTGCTGCGTAACATACGTGTCATTTGATCTGTTGTTTTCCAAAGTGCTTTAGATGCAAAGCTAACTTTTTTAGGCCGCGCATAGCTTGGCTGGTTTAAAAAGTTTTTTAAAACGGCTTTATACTGTGTTTTAAGGTTATTATCATTGGCAGGCATTTTGGACGGGGTATGGCGTTGAGGCAGATACCCTTGGCAGAGCAGGTAATAATCTTGGATGATACAAGCCTGTTGTTCGATGCCATAATCACACAGGTCTTTGTTTTGGGATAACGAATATTTATAGGCGGCGCTATAATTAAATTTATGCTTGAGTGTGTCTTTTGCGGCGGCAAGCACGGGGTGTAAAACCTTGTTCTGGTATTGCCAGACATGAACCATTTCGTGAACGAAATGTGAACGGAAACCGACATCACACGTCGAATAATCCTCTTTGTAGGTTTGGTTGCAATAGATGTTTCCATCTGGTGCCATCGTAATATTTTTACCATGGAAAAGCGCATTGTGTTTTTGTGATGAAATTTGAACGGTTGAGCAGTCGATCGCATTGCCAAATATAGAGAGAGTAAGAGCAACTTCACCTTTTGTCAGGGGGCGAAAAGGCATGCATAATTCCTTTGTTAATTTTGATTATTTCCGTCATCATAGAGGCTTGAAATAGATTTGTCACGGGCGATATTTGATAGATGAACAACAAACGAATTTTTAAACCAACATTATGGGCGACGGTTGTTACGTTAGTGGCGTTAATTGTGCTTTGCGCTTTGGGTTCATGGCAAATCAAACGGTTACAGTGGAAACAAAATATTCTGGCGCAAATTGATGTGCGTTCTAAACAAGAACGGATCGATTTTTTAAAGCTTGATCTGTCCAAGGAACACCATCCTTTGGAACTTCTTAATTACACACCAGTGACGGTTACAGGCAGTTTTATGCATGATGCTGAGCTGCATTTAATCCCTCGTACGTATAAAAACAAAGTTGGTTATCATGTTTATACACCCATAAAAATGGATAATGGAGAGACGGTACTTGTGAACCGGGGCTGGGCAAATGATGAGGTGAGCCTTAACCGTCCTCAAGGCCGTGTAACGGTAACGGGCATCTTACATACGGCTTTTGAAAAAAATTATTTCACACCAGAAAACACCATTGAAAAACAAATATGGTACTGGATTGATTTACCAGCCATTAAAAAATATTTTGATCTAGGGGTTTTGTCGGAAATAATTGTTTTTTCAGATCTAAAGGAAAAAGAACAATATCCGGTAGGGCAGCAACTGGTCATGAAGATCGCGAATAATCATTTACAATATGCGTGTTTTTGGTTTGCGATGGCGGCAATTATGATGATGATTTATTTTTTATATCACTGGAAAATAATAAAAGATGAAGAGGTTATATAAAGTGGAAAGTTATCGATATCTAGAAAACCATTTTGGTAGAATTATAAAAGTAGAAGAAATTTCATCGATGTTAGGGTGGGACCAACAGGTCTTTATGCCTAAAGGATCATCGTCATTACGGGCGCAACAATTGGCATTTTTAAAAACCTTACGCCATGAATGGCTGACGGATAAAAAATTGCCAGAATGGTTGGCGACGGCTCAGGAAAAACAACATGATTTATCAACAGCTGAAAAAATCAACCTCAGAGAAATGCAGCGTGCTTATTTACATGCATCTTGTGTGCCCGCAGACCTTGTAAAACAGCTCGCTGAAAAATCATCATTATGTTTATCGGTTTGGCAGGAGGCTAAACAAAATTCAGACTTTACGAAGGTGCAACCTTACTTGGAAGATGTGGTTGCATTGGTTCGCCAAAAAGCGACGGTAAAAGCTGAAGCCTTACAATGTTCTGTATATGATGCCTTGCATAGTGAATTTAATCCCGGCGGATCAAGTGAAAAGATTGATAAAACTTTTGCACAGCTCCTGACGTTTTTACCAAAACGCGTGCAAGAAATTGTCGAACATCAAAAAAAACAAAGTCAACCGGTTGCAATAGAGGGGAGCTTTTCCTCGGAATTACAGCATGAATTTGCTCGAAAACTGGCGACATGGTTGGGGTTTGATTTTGAACATGGGCGTTTAGATGTTTCATCTCACCCCTTTACCGGAGGTATATCAGGTGACATTCGAATAACCTCTCGGTATGAAGAAAGTAACCTGATGTATGGATTGTCCGCCTTGGTGCATGAATTTGGCCATGCGCTTTATGATGGAAATTTTCCGGAAAAATGGCGGGGACAACCCCTCGGTGATAGTATGTTAATGGGCATGACAATTCATGAATCTCAATCGTTGATTTGGGAACGGCAAATTGGATTAAGTCATGCGTTTTGGCATTTTTTAGCACCAAAGATTGCGGAACATTTTGCGTTAAGCTCTGACGTTGCTTCGGCAGATAATCTTTTTAAAATAGCACGTAAAGTTGAATGTGGTTTTATTCGAACCGCCGCGGATGAGGTGACGTATCCTTTGCATGTGATTTTACGGTATGAAATTGAAAAAGCCCTTATTGAAGGGCGGATGAGTGTCAAAGATATTCCAGAGGTTTGGCAGCAAAAAATGCAAGATTACCTTGGGGTAATACCTCCTAACCATAAAATGGGGTGTATGCAGGATATTCATTGGTTTGGCGGTTCTTTTGGTTATTTTCCGTGTTATGCCATGGGCGCAATGACAGCGGTTCAGTTTTTTAATACAGCTCAGCAAGATCTTCCAAATATGATGGCGCATATTGAACGTGGTGAATTTGAAGCATTTTCGGCATGGTTAAAAACAAACATCCATCAACATGGATGCCTGTACCAACCCGATGAACTTGTTAAAAAGGTAACGCAGGAGACTTTAAATGTTTCCTTATTTGATACTTACCTTAAAAATGAATATTTAAACGGATAGAGGAGATTATTCAGTGCTAAATTACATTTCGACCCGTGGGCAGTCTGAAACCCTTAATTTTGAAGATGCCATGTTAACGGGTTTAGCAACAGATGGCGGCTTATATGTGCCTGAAAAATGCCCTTTAATCACGCCCCAAGGTCTCACCGCATTAAAAGATAAATCCTATGTTGATATCGCCCATCGGGTCATTTTTCCGTTTGTCCAAGGGTGTATTGATGATGGAACTTTATATGGGTTGTTACAAGAAACCTATGGTCAGTTTCACCATGATGATGTAACACCGATAAAAGAACTCGGGGAACACTTTTGGGTGATGGAGCTTTTTCATGGCCCCACTCTGGCCTTTAAAGATGTCGCCTTACAATTTTTAGCGCGGATGTTTGATCTTGTTTTAGCTAAAAAAGGTCAGCGTTTAACAATTGTTGGTGCAACGTCTGGGGATACGGGATCAGCGGCTATTGAAGCCTGTAAAAACCGTGAGAATTTAGATGTTTTTATTCTCCACCCCAAAGACCGAGTATCCGATGTGCAACGCCGTCAAATGACTACCGTTGATGCACCTAATATTTATAACATCGCGATTGAGGGCAGTTTTGATGATTGCCAAGATATGGTAAAAGCGATGTTTAATGACCATACAGTCCGACAAGAATTACAACTTGCTGCGATTAATTCGATTAATTGGGCGCGTATTGTCGCCCAAGTTGTTTATTACGTTTATGCCTACGCAAAATTACAAGACAAAGTCGATGAACTGGCTTTTTCCGTGCCAACGGGAAATTTTGGCAATGTTTATGCAGGGTATACAGCAAAATCTATGGGTGTTCCAATTTCAAAGCTAATGGTAGGAACCAATACAAACGATATTTTACATCGGTTTTTCACAACGGGACAAATGAAACAAGAAGGGGTTGTCTCAACGTTAAGCCCCAGCATGGATATTCAAATTTCAAGCAATTTTGAACGGCTTTTATTTGATTTATATGGACGTGACCCAGAGGCGGTTCAAAAAACAATGACTTATTTCCGAGAGCAAGGGCCTTATCAGCTCGATGGTTCGATTATGGATCGGGTGCGTGATTTATTTGATAGTCAACGCTTAGATGATGAGCAAACAAAAAAAATCATCGAAGCTTTTTACCAACATAAAGATTATTTATTAGACCCTCACACCGCGGTTGGTATAGGTTCTGCAAAGTATTATCAATCTAAATATCCTAAAGCTCCTATCATCACACTTTCAACAGCACATCCGGCTAAATTTCCCGATGCCGTCGAGGCGGCCTCTGGTGTCCGACCGGAATTGCCCGATTGGCTCTCAGATTTACATCAAAAAGAAGAGCGTTATGAGGTTTTGCCAAATGATTACCAAGCTGTTTGTGATTATATAAGAGCTCATGCCGCGATAAAAAAAGCGGCATAAAAAATGGGGCTGTACCAGTGTTTAAAACCTTTTGCATTTTGTCTGCCTGCGGAACTGGCTCACAAAGCAACACTTATAGCGCTTCAAAAAGGCATAGGATATTCTAAAAACCATGAGAATGACCCGCGGTTAAGTCAAAATTTATGGGGGCTTTGTTTTAAAAATCCCGTGGGACTTGCCGCTGGCTTTGATAAAGACGCAGAAGTTATTAAGCCGATGTTAGAAATGGGCTTTGGTGCTGTTGAGCTTGGCAGTGTAACGCCAGAACCTCAATCTGGGAACCTAAAACCGCGTGTTTTTCGGTCTCAAAAGGATCAAGCGATCATTAACCGAATGGGTTTTCCAAGTAAAGGAATAGCTTATTTTAAAAAACAAATTTCAATTTTCCGCAAAAATTCCGCACCGTCGCAAGGGCTAGTCGGGGTTAATCTAGGTAAAAATAAGGCAACAGTGTGTGCCGCAGACGATTATGTTCGGGGAATTAAACAGCTTACCCATTATGCTGATTATCTGGTAATTAATGTCTCATCACCCAATACTCCGGGGTTACGAGACTTACAAGCCGCAGACGCGTTAAGAGAGATCATTAAGCGCTGTCAAGTGGCACGTAATACGGCGTGTGCAGAAAAAAAAGATTTTGTGCCTTTACTTGTCAAAATTGCACCGGACTTGGAAATACAGCAAATAAAAGAAATGTCAGAGGTTTTTATTGCGGAAAATATCGATGGCCTTGTGATCTCCAATACCATGTTGGCGCGTCCTAAAGGTGTATCTGCAAAATTTGCAAATGAAAGGGGAGGTCTAAGTGGCCAGCCGTTAAACCTCCGGTCAACGCAAATCATTGGTGCCTTTTATAAAGAAACTCAAGGCCAAATCCCGATTATTGGATTAGGGGGCGTTTCTTCAGGCAAACAAGCTTATGAAAAGATAAAATCCGGTGCCTCATTGGTACAGCTCTATACGGCTTTGGTTTACCAAGGGCCAGAACTTGTTGGAAAAATTTTAAAAGATCTTGGTGATTGTTTAGATCAAGATGGTTTTAAAAATATTACAGAGGCTGTTGGCTGTGATATAAAACTAAAAATGTGAGGTCGTGATGCGCGAAGAAATGGTTGAGCCAGAAAACAACCCCGTAAAAAATATTATAGGTGTTTCTGAAATTGTTGAAAACTTTGAGGGGTATATTATTGACCTTTGGGGTGTCCTTCATGATGGCGAAATGGCTTTTCCTTTTGCTCTTGAAACATTAAAACAGTTAAAAAAGAAGGGTAAACAGGTCTGTTTGCTTTCAAACGCGCCGCATAGCAAAGCTTATATACAGAAAAAAATGGCCGGTATGGGGTTCTTTGAACAAGAACATTATGACGATATTATAACCTCGGGAGAGGCATCACGGCAGTTTTTACGCTCAAGCGCAACAATGGGACAAAAATTATATCATATTGGTGACGCCGTTGAACGGGAAGTCTTTGAAGACCTTGGTTTTCAAGAGGTTTCTGATCCCAAAGATGCAGATTTTATTCTGAACACGGGCCGTGAAAGACAGCATTTTGAGGTAGAGTGTTATCAGGAACGCTTGTCTCTTTGTGCGCAAAATAATTTGCCAATGGTTTGCGCGAACCCAGATTTAATTGTTTATAGTGGGGCCGTGGATCAGCTTGTTATTTGCGCGGGGGAAATTGCGCGCCACTATGAAATTTTAGGTGGAAAAGTGCGCTATTTTGGCAAACCCCATGATGCGGTTTATCAACAGTGTTATAAGATTTTAAACTGCTCAAAAGATAAAATTTTGGCTGTTGGTGATGCGATGGTTACCGATATTAAAGGCGCAAATAATCAAGGTATTTCATCTCTGTTAATCGCCTCAGGAATCCATCATGTTGAGCTTGTTACACAGGAGGGCCGTTTATCTAAAGCGACTCAGTTAGAGCGTTTTTTGAATAAATGGCCAGAAAAAATGACCTATTTAACAAGTTTTTTTTCATGGTGAAATGTCAAAGCCAAAAAACAATTTAATAACAGTATGTTACAGGATGTTTCTGAGGGGTGTTAAAACGAAATTAATTTGCATAAAATTGTATTGATTTGACGATTTGTTAATAAAACCATATCATAATAGAATAGTGTAGATTTTTCCAAAGTGTGTGTGAAATATCGAAATTAGATTTATGAAGTTTCAAAAAGTGTGTGTGAAGTTTCAAAGTGTGTGTGAAATTTAGTCGGGGAACATTCCATGAGTAAAGATAATCAAGCCAAACGTGTTTCAGGTAAATCCGTCGCGGGTTTTTTGTTTATGCCGCAATGGCGGTTAATGTGGCCAGCCTTTAGCCACATCATCCCGATTTTTGTACGAACTTTGGCTTTGATGCTTGAACAAGCAGAGCTTATCCAAAAAAATCATCCCGGTACAATGTATGGTGCGGACAATGTTAAAAAAGTCCGTATGCGTGATTTGATTGGTGAAGCTTGGTATACACTTCGAACACAAAATTCAAAACCGTCTCCCTATCAATGGGGGCTGTTTATTTCAATTGTAGGGCTTTGTGTAACCATTGGTTCGGCGTTACTCATTGCAATTGTCCAGATTGCAGGTCTTGGGGCAACGGTTGCCCATGCGCAGCTTTTTAGCCACCCGAGTGGTGGGGGCACAGACCTTGCTGATGTTGGTACGGCAACACCAGGTGGTATGTTGTTTGATGCGCGTCCTGCGGGTGCGGGGGTTTTTGATGGTGTAACCGGGAATGGCGCCGGAACCCAAGATCTTGCGATTATGCTTTTGGATAAGGTTCTACGTCAAAGTGCAATGGGAACGGGGGGGCCATTGCAAAATGCGCTTGCACCACTTTTGGCAACGTATAGCTCAGGCGTTTTGGTGATCGCATCGTTTATTGTATTTTGGGCAATTGTTTCCGTGGTTATTGATACGGCACGCACCGGTCAAATCGGTGGTGGTCGCCATAATATGGTTTGGTTTCCAATCCGTTTTATTTTTGCAATGGGTCTTATGATCCCAATGGGATCTGGGTTTAGCTCGGGTCAGCTTCTTGTTTTAAAACTGGCAGAATGGGGGTCAAACCTTGGGTCTAATGGTTGGGTGACTTATGTTCAAACCGCTGCAGATCAAGCCTTGCTAGGCGGGCAAGATCCCGAATTACCCGCAGGTACTATTATGCAATATTCTCAGATGTGGCATTGTAAAGCGGTGTTTAATTCATATCTACAAAAATCAACAGGTGGCTTAGACCCTGATCAAGTTGTTCTTTTTGTGCAAAGGGATCCATCCATTTGGAATCTTTATGAAACCGAGACATATGAGGCAACCAATAAAACGGAAACATCTCTTTGTGGAGCTGTTGAAATTCCGAGTCCCATTGACCCAAAATATGTGATTGGTGGCGGAGCAGCGACAAATGTCATTCAATATTTAAAAGATTTAGCAGGTTCTGGAGAAGATACACAATTAGCGGCGATGAATACATATAAACTTGCAATGCGCCAAGCCCATAAGGATGCGCTGTTTAACAATGTGGGGGATCCTACGGTAGCTTTAGGTGCAAACGGCGGTACAGCACATCGTCTAGCCTGTGACTTAGCACGTGAAAACGAGGCGTTAAAAGGCGCTTTCCCAAATGGAGATTGTACAGCCGCGATACCGGTTTGTCCTGGGGCAAACGATGCAACAAATGGGGATGGTGACTATCCTGACTCAACCTGTATTTCAGATATGTTTACCGGTTATCTAGCGGATGTGACGGCAGATTATACAGCGGCAAGAGTTGACCTCTTGGCTTACATAACAGGACCTTTTATTGCGCAAGTTGAAAATAAAGGCTGGGCGGCTATGGGGGTCTGGTATCATAAAATTTCTCAGTTAAATACCGGCATGTATAATGATAAAGAATCCGGTATTACAATTAAACCTGCTGAAATTGCGACCTATTATAATGACGAAACCGAAAGTGGTGGTTTTTCATTGTTTAACACCAATACATGGGGCACCAACGAACATTATATGGTTGTCGGTGGTTCTATGGCTGATTATAAAAATTGGTGGGAAAAAATGATCTCTGAAACAGCAAGTGGCGCTGGAGATATTGTGACACAAAATGTGGGGAATCCCTATTCCCATGCCAGTGCCGGAACCATGAATTTTGGTGCGGGATCAGGTGGAAACTGGTTCATGGAAAATATAAATGAATATTTTGCTTTTGATGGTTTATTACTTCAATTGAGTGATTATTCGGATACCCCAACAGGTAGTTATCCCATCGCGGATCTTGCACGTATTGGGAATTATATGGTTAATGTTGCCTTAGGTGTATATACACTGATTGGACTTGCAACAATTGCTGGTACAGCATGGGGCTCTGCATTACCAATGGGGCAAACTGTTTTTGCAATTATGTCTGGGCCTGTCGGTGGCGTTTTGGGAACTCTAGCAGGGTCGTTATTCCTTGCCGGGGCTGTTTTACTTTATTATGTGCCTTTATTACCTTGGATCAGGGTCGCCTTTGCGGTGATGGCGTGGATCACATCGGTATTTGAAGCCGTTGTGATGATTCCAATTTTTTGTTTAGCGCATCTTCAAACAACAGGAGAAGGTTTGGCGGGTGCGGCTGAGGGGGGGTATAAACTGTTATTTAGCCTCCTTGTGCGTCCGATATTAACGGTGATTGGTTTTGTTGGTGCATTATTAATCTTTAATTCGATGGTATTGTTTCTGCATGATACATTAAGCGCAACAATAGCCTCTATTATTGGGGGTAGTCAGTTGGGTGTTATTGGACAGGTTATCTATGCGATTATTTATGTTGGGGTGATTTATACCTTTGCGAATTCAACTTTTAAGCTAGTTGATATTATTCCAGCTGCAGTTGCGAAATGGTATAACGCACCACGTGATGCTGAAAACTTCGAAGATAATGGTTTGGAAGGTATGATTGTTGCCTCTTCAAATACAATGTCTGGTATCGGTAGCGGTGCAACGGGAGGGCTTCGAGGTATGACGTCCCCGAAAGACCGCAATGCTGCGAAAAATAAACCCAAAACGGGAGCAGATGAAGCAAAGTAAAATAAGCTTTAGCCCTAAAATTAAAACCGCCCTTCGGGGCGGTTTTTTTTATGTTTTGAAATTGATCAAATCTTGCGCCGGAACCGTAGACGCGGTAGATTTGAAAAGCTTAAAAATTTGTATGTAATTAAGGGGTTTTTTTATGCCATTTTCCAAATTTATGCGTCCTGTGATAACAAGTGTGATGGTGATTGGTTCGGTGTTTGTTATCGGGCAAATGAGTATATCAAAAGAGGCGTTTGCAATCCGCGCCGCAGACCCGATTTTGGATCAAAAAAATCCCTCTCAAATCCCCGCCGCTGTACATGGTATGGCCATGCATGGTCAGGCAAAATATGGCTCAAACTTTAAATATCTTGATTATGTGAACCCTGATGCGCCAAAAGGCGGCACATTAAAGTTATCGGTTGTTGGTACGTTTGACAGTTTAAATGGGCATATCATGAAAGGGGTTCCAGTCGCAGGATTAAATTTAACCACACAAAGCTTACTTGAAAGCACAAAAGATGAAGCGTTTAGCGAATATGGATTGGTTGCCAAAACCATGGAAGTAGCCGCAGATAAAAGTTGGGTTGTGTTTAATTTGCGTCGGAATGCAAAATGGCATGATGGTGCCGGGATCACCGCCGATGATGTGGTTTGGAGTTTTAAAACCCTAATGGCAAAGGGCCATCCTTTTTACAAAGCATATTATGCAGATGTAAAAGACGTTATCGAAGAAAGCTCACACCGCGTAAAATTTATTTTTAAGGTTAAGGGTAATGGTGAGCTTCCGCTGATTGTTGGACAGATGCCTTTGTTCCCAAAACATTATTGGGCGGATAAAGATTTTTCCAAAACCACGCTTGTGCCACCTTTAGGCAGCGGGCCTTATAAGGTGAAAAAAATTGAAGCTGGGCGGCGTATTGTTTTAGAACGTGTAAAAGATTGGTGGGGCAAAGATCTGCCGATTAATAAAGGTCGGTATAATTTTGATACGATTTCATTTGATTATTATCGTGATGGTATTGTTGAACTTCAGGCTTTGTTTTCTGGTGATTATGATTTCCGTCAGGAAAATATCGCAAAATCGTGGAGCACATCATATGACCTTCCTGCCGTTAAAAAAGGTGAGTTAATAAAAGCCGAACGCGCCCATGAAATGCCACAAGGCATGCAGGGCTTTGCTTTTAATATACGTCGCGATATTTTTAAAAACCAAGATGTTCGTCGTGCTATTGGTTTGACGTTTGATTTTGAATGGTCAAATAAACAATTTGCTTTTGGCGCTTATAAACGCAGTTTAAGTTATTTTTCGAATTCTGAATTGGCCTCTACAGGACTGCCAATGGGGCGCGAGTTGAAAATTTTAAAACAGTTTGAAGGCAAAATCCCCCAAGATGTTTTTACATCTGAATATAAATTACCAATTACAGATGGTTCTGGGCGTGGCATTCGGACGTATTTAAAACGCGCGGCTTCGTTGCTTGATGACGCGGGCTGGGAAATTAATGGAGAGGGGCTACGCGAAAAAAATGGCAAAACATTAAGTTTTGAAGTTTTATCACGAAGCCCGAGCTTTGAACGCTGGGTTAACCCATGGATTGCAAATTTAAAACGGATTGGGGTTCGGGCGACCTTCCGTGTTGTTGATACATCTCAATATCAAAACCGGATGGATAATTTTGATTTTGATGTCACAATTGCAACCTTTGGCCAATCGTTATCGCCGGGCAATGAACAGCGTGATTTTTGGAGCTCTCAAACCGCAGATGTCAAAGGAAGCCGTAATATTATCGGTATAAAAGACCCAGTTATTGACCAGCTAATTGAAAAAATTATACAGGCCCCTAACCGTGATGAACTTGTTAACCTAACCCGGGCATTAGACCGCGTTTTATTGTGGGGGGATTATTTAGTCCCTCAATGGCATATTGATTATTTCCGTTTAGCCTATTGGAATAAATTCGGCAAACCGAAGGTCGCCCCCAAATATGGTCTTGCGGTGATTGATACATGGTGGGCTAATTTAGATGGGGGCATCGAACCCCACGCTCACGCGTCTATATCGCACTAACGGAATACTCTGAAAGAAAAGGAACAAGATGGCGGCCTATATTTTTCGACGTTTATTGTTAATTATTCCAACATTGTTGGGCATCATCGTTTTGAATTTTTTTATTGTTCAAATTGCGCCAGGTGGCCCCGTTGAGCAGATGATTGCTAAATTACAAGGTGTTGATGTTTCCGCGACGGCTCGTTTTTCCGGTGGCGGTGGTGATGATTTTAATATGGGGCAGATGGAGCAGTCTATGAAATTAACTGGGGGCAGTACGGTGAGTAAATATCGAGGCGCCCAAGGTTTAGACCCAGAATTTATTAAAGACCTTGAAAAACAATTTGGTTTTGACAAACCGATTGGCGAGCGTTTTTGGCTGATGTTATCAAATTATATTCGTTTTGATTTTGGCCAGAGTTATTATCAAGATCGGAGTGTTATGTCGCTTATTCTCGATAAAATGCCGGTTTCAATTACGCTGGGGTTATGGAGTACGCTGTTGATCTATTTGATCTCTATCCCACTGGGTATTCGAAAAGCCGTTAAAGATGGCAGTAAATTTGATGTGTGGACAAGCGGTGTCATTATTTTTGGTTATGCCATACCCAGTTTTCTATTTGCAATTTTATTGATTGTTTTGTTTGCCGGCGGACAGTATCTGAGCTGGTTTCCGTTACGCGGTTTGTATTCAGATGGTTTTGCAGATCTGCCGTGGTATAAACAAATTTTGGATTATGCGTGGCATATTACTTTACCTGTTATCTCGATGGTTGTGAGTGGTTTTGCATCATTAACGATGTTGACCAAAAATTCGTTTTTGGATGAAATTAATAAACAATATGTGTTAACAGCGCGTGCAAAAGGACTTACGGAGCATCGTCTTTTGTATGGACATGTCTTTCGGAATGCGATGTTGATTGTCATTGCAGGGTTTCCGGCGGCTTTGATTGGCATATTTTTAACGGGCTCATTGTTAATTGAAACCATTTTTTCTTTGGATGGTCTCGGGTTGTTAGGTTTTGAATCTGCGATAAATCGTGATTATCCGGTGATGTTTGGATCGCTATATATTTTTACACTATTGGGTTTGATGATTAAATTGATCAGCGATATTACGATGACATGGGTTGACCCTCGTATCGATTTCCAAGCTTTGGAAGGGCGATAGAATGTTTAAAATGTCTCCTGTCGCACAACGTCGGATCCAACAATTTAAACTTAACCGACGGGGGTATTGGTCATTATGGTTGTTTATGGCGATCTTTTTGATCAGTTTATTTGCAGAATTTATTGCCAATGATAAACCGTTACTTATTAAATATAATGATGCCTATTATATGCCCATTTTTAAGGTTTATGCAGAAACGGAATTTGGGGGGGATTTCCAAACAGAGGCGGATTACCGAGATGGTTTTGTGCTCGAGATGATTGAAAAACAAGGCTGGATTATTTGGCCGATTATTCCCTATTCCTATCAAACCATTAATTATAACTTACCCACACCGGCCCCATCGGCGCCGACGTGGGATAACTGGCTCGGCACGGATGACCAAGGTCGAGATGTTTCGGCACGCTTGATTTATGGTTTTCGAATATCTGTTTTATTTGGCTTGAGCCTAACGTTGTTGGGCAGTTTTATCGGCGTTATTGTTGGCGCGATGGAAGGATATTTCGGTGGATTATTTGACCTGTTATCGCAAAGGTTTATTGAAATATGGTCTGGGATTCCAATGTTGTTTCTCTTAATCATTATGTCGAGTGTGATTGAACCGGGATTCTTTAGCTTGCTGGGTTTGATGTTATTGTTTTCTTGGATGACGTTGGTTGATGTTGTTCGCGCGGAATTTTTAAGAACACGGAATTTAGATTATATTACAGCGGCAAAAGGTTTAGGGGTTAAAACACGTGTTATTATGATGCGTCATGCTTTACCTAATGCGATGGTGGCGACTTTAAGCTTAATGCCATTTGTTTTAACAGGCTCAATTACAACATTAACAGGGCTGGATTTTTTAGGTTTTGGCATGCCCCCAGGGTCACCTTCTTTGGGAGAGCTTTTAGCGCAAGGTAAAAATAATTTACATGCGCCATGGTTAGGGTTGACGGCCTTTTTATCTTTAGGGGTTATGTTGAGCTTGTTAACCTTTGTCGGCGAAGCTGTTCGGGATGCTTTTGACCCCCGTAAAGTATTTTCCTTTGCAAAAGTGGCCGAAGAAGCCGCTGAAAAAACATATCAAGCCCCGAAAACAAGGAGTGCAGAATAATGGCCATGTTGGACGTTAAAAATTTGGCAATTGATTTTCAAACACCTAGCGGTATTACCCATGCTGTTGAAAATATTAATTTTCAAATTAATAAAGGGGAAACGCTGGCTTTGGTCGGGGAGTCAGGGTCTGGAAAATCAATATCTGCATTATCTATTTTGCAATTATTACCTTATCCGATGGCACAACACCCTAGTGGTTCTATTCGATTTTCCGGAGAAGAATTGATGAATGCACCGCAACCAATTTTGCGGAGTGTCCGTGGCAATAAAATTGCGATGATTTTTCAAGAGCCGATGACATCTTTAAACCCTCTGCACACAATTGAAAAACAAATTGCAGAGGTTTTATTTCTTCATAAACGCATGACGCCAAAACAATCCCGCAAACGTGTTGTTGAGTTGTTAAAACTTGTTGGCTTAGAGTATTTAACGAACCGTTTAAAATCCTACCCCCATGAATTGTCTGGCGGGCAACGGCAACGGGTTATGATTGCGATGGCACTGGCAAACGAGCCAGACTTATTGATTGCAGATGAGCCGACAACGGCACTTGATGTGACGGTACAGGCTCAAATTTTGGAATTGATGCAACAGCTGCAAAAAAAGATGGGGATGGCGATCCTTTTGATTACTCATGATCTGGGAGTCGTGCGCAAGGTTGCAGACCGTGTTTGTGTGATGAAGCAGGGCAAAATCGTTGAAACAGGTGATGTCGATGCCGTTTTTACAAAACCTGACCACCCTTATACCAAAGCTTTACTCGCGGCAGAGCCCAAAGGAAAGGCTGTACCTTTAAATACCAAAGCCTCGGTTATCATGGAAGGTAAAAATGTTAAAGTCCATTTTCCGATTAAATCAGGTTTTTTTCGAAAAACTGTTGAATATGTACGTGCGGTTGATGGTATCGATTTAACGGTGAAGGCTGGTCAAACTCTTGGTGTTGTTGGGGAGTCTGGTTCTGGCAAGTCAACATTAGGTTTTGCCTTGTTGCAATTGAATAAAAGTGAGGGGGATATCTACTTTAATCAAAGGTCCCTCCAAGATTTAAATGAAAATGAATTACGCCCGTTACGCCGTGAAATACAGGTTGTTTTCCAAGACCCTTATGGGTCGTTGTCACCTCGTTTATCGGTTAGTCAAATTGTTGAGGAGGGCTTGAAAGTACATGAACCCTGCTTGTCGGCAAAAGAACGCGAGGAAAGAGTCATTCATGTTTTACAAGAGGTTTCTCTTGATCCTGAATTACGCCATCGTTATCCACATGAATTTTCCGGAGGTCAAAGGCAACGGGTGGCGATTGCACGGGCAATTATTTTAAAACCAAAATTTATTGTTCTCGATGAACCAACATCGGCGTTAGATATGTCTGTGCAGGCACAAATTGTTGATTTGCTACGCGAATTGCAAGTGAAACATAATTTAGCGTATCTCTTTATTAGTCATGATTTAAAAGTCGTGCGCGCTTTGTCACATGAAGTTATGGTGATGAAGATGGGTAAAGTTGTTGAACGTGGAAAAACAGAAGATATTTTTAAAAAACCAAAACATGATTATACAAAATCATTAATTGCCGCCGCGATGAATATTGAAGCCGCTTAACAGAAAGGCATTCGATAGGGGGTCTTTAGAAAAATAACAAAACCCATCGTAACCTTTCACAGCCTTCTTTGACAAAAGAGGCATCAGCGGAGGCTTTTGTGTTGAGAAAAAAGGTCTTTGCTTACGCTGCTTCTTCTTGATCTTTAACTGTTTCCGTGTCCTCGATTTGTTTTTCTTCAGGCGGCTGAGGGTTCAGAAAATTTTCGATCAATGTTTCTTTTTCTTCATCACTTTTTAGAATATTAGCTTCTTTAACATGGCCAAAACCACGAATATGCTCAGGGTATTGAACGGCTTCAATTGCAGCATGGTAATTATCGGCATTAATTTTTTCTAAAATCAAGTCCAGCATAGCGCAATATTCTTTGATGAGGCGGCGTTCGTGACGGCGTTCTTTTGTATAACCAAAAACATCAAAAGGTGTGCCACGACAAAATTTCATCTTCGCAAGCAGGCTAAAGGCTTTTAACATCCATGGGCCATATTCTTTTTTTCTGAGCTGTTGTGTGACGGGATCACGATTGGCAAAAAGAGGCGGCGCAAGGTTAAAACGTAGTTTATAATTACCTTCATAACGCGCTTTGATGAAATCTAAAAATTCACCATCACTATAAAGACGCGCAACCTCATATTCATCTTTGTAAGCCATTAGTTTATAAAGATATTTTGTAACGGCTTGCGTTAATTTTTCATCACCAGTGTTCGGAAGCGTTTTTTCAACATCTTGAATACGAAGAACAAGATCTTTAAATTTTTGCGCGTAGGAATTATTTTGGTACGCGCGGAGGCTATCAAAACGACGTGCGATAAGCTCCGCCACATTCTCTGATATGTGACGGTGGGCGGTACCTAGATTTTCATCTTCGTTCGGTTTGATGGTTTCTAAAACAGTTTCTAAATCATGAGCGGCAAGACGCCCCCACATAAATGATTTTTGGTTCATCGGGATTGCAACTTTGTTGAGTTCGATCGCTCGCATAATGGCTTCCTGAGAAACAGGAATTGTGCCGTTTTGCCATGCATAACCCAGCATAAACATATTTGTTGCAATTGAATTGCCCATTAATTTTGTGGCAATTTTTGTGGCATCTAAAATATCGATATTATCTTCACCACAAATTTGGCTAATTGTATCAACAAGATTTGATGATGGAATTGTCCAATCTGTATTATGCGTGAAAGCCCCTGTTGGTGTTTCATGCGTATTTAAAAAGACACGAGTTTCATTGTTATGGATAGTTGAACGTGTATCCCCATCGGCAGTTACCAAAAGGTCACAACCAATAACAACATCGGCAAGGCCGGCGCCAATACGGACGGTATGGATGTCTTCAGGTTTTTTTGCAATATGGATATGGCTTGTAACAGCCCCCCCTTTTTGTGCAAGACCCGTTTGATCCATTGTTGTACAACCTTTGTCCTCAAGGTGAGCGGCCATAGCTAATAAAGCACCAATTGTTACAATCCCTGTTCCGCCGACCCCCGTCACTAAAATAGCACGTGGATTATCAAGATTGGGAAGCTTTGGCGAAGGTAAATCTTTGAAAATTTGATTTTCGGCATCGTCATTCGACGCGACGGCTTCTGGTTTTTTTAGAGCCCCTCCATGCACTGTTACAAAGCTTGGGCAAAAGCCTTTAACACATGAAAAATCTTTATTACACGTTGATTGATCTATTTGGCGTTTACGGCCAAATTCAGTTTCAATAGGGATAATGGATAAACAGTTTGATTTTTCACCACAATCGCCACATCCTTCACAAATACGTTCGTTAATAACGGCACGTTTGGCGGGGTCTTCCATCAGACCTCGTTTGCGGCGACGACGCTTTTCTGCGGCGCAAGTTTGATCGTAAATTAAAACAGAAACACCTTTAAGATCACGCATTTCCCGTTGGATTAAGTCTAAATCGTCACGGTGGTTTAGGTGGATCCCCGTTGGAAAATTGGCGTTATTACCATATTTTTCGGGTTCATCCGACATTAAATAAATGTTTTTTACACCTTCGGCGTCAACTTGGCGTGCAATACGGTCAACTGAAAGGGTGCCATCAACATCTTGGCCTCCCGTCATGGCAACGGCATCATTATAAAGAATTTTATAGGTAATATTTACATTCGCCGCAACCGCGGCACGAATGGCTAAAAGCCCAGAATGGAAATAAGTACCATCACCAAGGTTTACAAAAACATGCTTTTCTTTGGTAAAAGGGGCTTGTCCAATCCATGGCACACCTTCCCCCCCCATTTGGCTAAACATATAGGTACTACGATCCATCCACATGGCCATATAATGGCACCCAATTCCGGCAAGCGCACGGCTGCCTTCGGGAACAACGGTTGACGTATTATGTGGGCAACCGGAACAATAATAAGGCATCCGTGTGACTTCTGAGGCACTATTTTTGCGTTTAAAATGCTCAACAAGCACATTTAAACGTTCATCATAGGTTGATGTATCGGCAAACTGGCGTAAGCGCTTTAAAAGAATATCTGCAATCAGTGTGGGGCTTAGTTCGTAATATTCGGGGAACATCAGCAAATCATTTTCATCTTTTTTACCAACAATACGTGGGCGTTGCTTTGCGGGGATATTAAAGAGTGCTTGTTTGATTTGATTTTCAAGAACAGGGCGTTTTTCTTCGACAATAAGAACTTCGTCATGTCCTGCTGCAAATTCACGTAGGCCTTGTTCTTCTAAAGGCCAAACCAAGGCGATTTTATAAAGCGAAATGCCAAGGGCTTCGGCCGCCTCATTGTCTATGCCAAGTTCTTGTAAGGCTTGGCGTAAATCCATATAGGCTTTACCGGTGCTGATCAGGCCGAGTTTTTTCTTTTTAGCGGTAAAGATGGTTTTGTCGAGTTTGTTTGCACGGACGTAAGCTTGCACCGCGGGAAGTTTATATTCTAATAACCGGCGCTCCTGTTCAACAGGTTGATCGTACCAGCGAATATTTAAGCCACCTTCAGGCATTTGGAAATCTTCTGGTGTTTTAAAGTCAATGGCAAAGGGGTCGGTAAAGACTGAGGCCGAACTATCGGCCATATCGGTGACGATTTTAAAACCTGTCCAACAACCAGAATAACGTGACATCGCGATACCATGAAGGCCAAGATCTAGGGTATCTTGAATACCTGCAGGATTAATGGTGGGAACCATACAATGAATAAAACCATGCTCGGATTGGTGGGGGAGTGTGGACGATTTACAGGCGTGATCATCTCCTGCCAGAGCAAGAACACCACCATGTTTGGCTGTTCCTGCGGCATTGGCATGTTTAATGGCATCGGTTGAACGATCAAGACCTGGGCCTTTTCCGTACCACATGCCAATAATACCATCATATTGAGCGCCAGGGCCAAGGCCAAGTTGCTGGCTGCCCCAAACGGCCGTTGCGCCAAGGTCTTCATTAACGCCGGGACGGAAGTGAATATTATATTCATCAAGATAGCTTTGAGCACGTTCTAAAGCCATATCAAGCGCGCCAATCGGGGACCCGCGGTAACCAGAAATAAAGCCAGCTGTGTTTAGATTACGTGCATTATCCAATTGACGTTGAATAAGGGGAATACGGACAAGAGCCTGTAGGCCAGAAAGGTATATACGACCTGATTTCTCACGGTATTTGTCTTCTAATGTAACAGCTGAGCGTACCATCTATAAATCCATTCCTTATTAAATATGGCTATACTTATACCTTTGCGAAGGAGAATATGCAACGATTAGCGTTAACATAGATTTAAAGCTTCCTATTTATAATCGTTCGTGATACAAAATCGATTACTTTAACCTTCAAACCTTTTGAAAGGGGTGAGAACAATAGTACAAGTTACTGTTCGTGATAATAATGTCGATCAAGCTTTAAAAGTCTTGAAAAAGAAGATGCAACGAGAAGGTATCTTCCGTGAGATGAAGTTACGTCGACATTACGAAAAGCCGTCAGAAAAGAAAGCTCGTGAAAGAGCTGAAGCTGTCCGTCGGCATCGTAAACTAGAACGTAAGCGTGAAGAACGCGAGAAATAGATCGTTCAAGTTGATTAAATTTAAAAAGACACCTCGATTGTATCAGGTGTCTTTTTTTTATTTTTAGCCCAGAAACAAATGAATATCAGGGTTTGGGCCGGCGTCGTTGAAGTCGTAAAGGGTGACGATTGTTAAAGATATCTTTGTTTAAAGTTTGAATGTTTATATCACGTTTATGTTTTGCGGGAACATAACGGTGCCAGAAAAAATTGAGTTTTTGTGGTCGGTTTTCCCAGACATGTTTATTAAATAACACAGAAAGTTTACCCCGATCCGCTAAAAAATCTACGGGACGGTTACCGACAGCATTCTCGCAAATAAAATCAAACATACGCACCGAATAACTTTTATCTTTAAGCGCAATATCAATCACTTTTTCAAAACAGTTGGCTTGAGCAGCAAGTGCAAACCCCGTTTCTCCATTTGGGCCAATAGGCTGTCGTAAGTCATGTAAGGTCTTGTTATCAAAAAAATTATTTGGCAGCTTAAGGGTTGTTTTTAAATCTTTATGGCGTTTTTCCCAGTAATCTAAAAGAAGGTCAAATTTTTTCTCGTGGGCTTTTCCTTCACAGGAAATCGCGTAATAGGTTGTAAAATCAATATCTTGTGTATTTGCGCCATTCTGCAATAAAATCTCAGCGGTTTTAAAATGTCCGCCAAGTAGGGCGTAATTCAAAGCGGCACTTTTTAGGGAAGAATACCGATGGTCGTACGTATTTTGAGGGGTAGGGCTTTCGGTGTTGTTGCCATTATTTTCAGCGTTTACATCCGCGCCAATTTCTAGAAAAAAGGCAACCATATCGGTGTGTCCATTCCGCGCAGCCTCAACAAGGGCACCATTTTTGCGACATTGAATGTCGGTACCATAAGAAACCAAGAGCGCGCTATGCCAAATTAAGCCTTTTTGAGCAGCATTTATTAAACATGTTTCTTTGTCCTTCGAAGACATGTGTTTAACCGTTCTTGCCCATTGGAGGTCTAATTTATTGGGGCGGTAGCGCATAAGAGCCTTTCAATAGAGTATAAATTTTTTGTATATGAATAATGCCTAATATAAACAATGAGAAAAAAGAGTCAATCTCTTGTCTTAACATAATGAAAAACTCTTAACGAATATGCAATATTATGTTATTACAATATGATTAGGTTTTTAAGTTTTAAAGGTGGGAAATGCCCAATTATAGTGAAGAACAACAGAAAAGTTTAGATAAAGGATTGGTTGATCATGTGAAGGGTGTAACCGATATGGTTCACCTTTACCGTGAGGCAGGTGCGGATCAAGAAAAGTTTGAGACCTTGCAGCAAAGTTTTAAACAAGCCTTTAAAACGGCTGATACCGCTCAAGAACAAGGCATAAAGTTAAATCCTGTTTTTAACCAGTTAAAAGATGATGTTGCAAAATTGGATAGTTCTCCGCAAAGCTTGATGGATTTTTCGGTTAAATTTCGCAGTAAGCTTTAAAAAAAAAGTGCCTTTTATTACCTTGACCCTCGTTTTCACCCTTGTGTTGGAGGTTTGGGGCGTATCGGTGTAATGTTACCACGATCTAAAGCTTGTGTTGCTTTAACTAACCATTGGGCGGCTTTGGCATCGATTTTTTTAAGGCGCGGTAATATTGCAGACTTCACCTTGTCATGATAGCTGTTGAGCCATTTTAGCTCTTCTTCATTTAACAACGTGATATCAATTAAGTTATGATCAATTGGTGCCATCGTGAGTGTTTTGAATTGATATAATGGCTTGCCGTCGTGATCTTTTTTTCCGGTATCTTCAACGGTGACTAGATTTTCAATCCGAATGCCGTATTCGCCTTCTTTATAATAACCGGGTTCATTGGAAACAATCATGCCCGGCTGTAAAGGCGTTTCTGCGCGGGGGTGAATGCCTTGGGGGCCTTCGTGTACAGATAGGTAACTGCCAACACCGTGACCGGTTCCATGCGCAAAGTCTAATCCAATTTCTTGTAATGGGGCCCGTGCTTTTTTATCGAGCTCTTTACCGTTAGTGCCTTTAGGAAAAATGGCCGTTGCGACTTGGATATGACCTTTTAAAACACGCGTGAAACGGTCGCGCATTTCAGGTGTTATTTTCTCAGGCGAAACCCCAACTGTCCGCGTAACATCCGTCGTACCATCAAGATATTGTGCTCCGGAATCAACCAGATAAACGGGGCCATCATTTAACGCTGTGTCACTGTCTTTGGTCACGCGATAATGTACAATTGCGCCATTTCCTCCTGCCCCTGAAATAGTGTCAAAGCTAAGACCGCGGAAGTTATCATTGCTTGTACGGTAATTATGAAGGGTATCTGCCGCACTCATCTCACTGTTTTTGTTAACGAAATTAGGGTCAGATAAACGGCTAAGGAAACGCGTTAAAGCAACACCATCTCGAATGTGAGCTTCAATCGTACCTTCTATTTCTACTTTATTTTTAAGCGCTTTTGGCAGTTGGCAAGGGGCTTTGGCTTTAACAACGGTCGCGCCTGTTGTTTCAAGCGTTTGATTGATTTTAACTGGGGCAGAGCCTGGGTCGACTAAAACTGTTTTTTTGTCTTGTCCTAATTTTTCAAGCTGAGGCACAAATTGGTCAAAATCGTGGAGACGAATGTCTTTTCCCAAGGCTTGTTTGGCGGTTTGTGGTAATTTACGTTGGTCGATAAAAAGGTCAACGGTGCCATCATCATGAGCAATGGCAAACGAGAGAGGTAAAGGCGTACAAGGCACATCTCCGCCTCGAATGTTTAACAACCATGCAATATCTTCAGGTAGGCTGATGGCTGTGGCCTGACACTTTTTTTCAACAAGAAAGGTCGCCAGTTCTTGACGTTTTTCATGTGATGTTTTACCAGAGAATTTTAATTCTTGCTCTTGCACGGGGGTGATTGGAGTACTTGGTTGATCACTCCACGCCGCATCTAAAGGGTTTATTGTGACAGGTACAAGAGTGCCACCAGCTTTTTTTACAGCATCTTCAAACAGGGTGATTTGAGCCTCAGTATGAAGCCATGGATCATAGGCAAGCTTGCCCCCTTTGGGAAGATTTTGTTCAACCCATTGGGTTGGGGTAATTGTTGGTGTTGAACCTTGGTCTGGTGAAATACTGCAAATATTAAAAAGCTTTGAGGGAACTTGTTGACGGGCGGCCAAAGTATAACGTCCATCGGTAAAAAAACCGGCTTTTTCTGTTAAAACAACGGCAGAACCGGCAGAACCGACAAAACCCGTAATCCATGCAAGGCGTTCGGCGCCGGCGGGAACATATTCACCTTGAAATTCATCAGCGCGCGGTACAATAAAACCATCGATGCTTTGCTTGTTGAATTCAGCACGCAGGGATTGCAACCGCTTGTTAATGACGCTTTCCGTAGTGATTGAATCCGATGTTGGCTGATAGAGGTTTTCTTTGAGGGCATTTAATTCTTGGGAAAGTCCGGCATTATCGTTGGTCGTTACCAGTTGATGCCAGATATTAGGGTTAGCTTCGTTAACAGGTGCTGATAAAACCCCCTTGATGATGGCTTTGACCTCAGAGACAGAATAGGGGCTGTTATTTTGTTTTAATAGCGTTTCTAGATTTTTATCGCCTTGGTATACGGACATAAATATTCTCCTGACTCTTGAGTATAAAAGTGTTTAAATGTTCGTCTAATGAGATAACCAAACCCATGTTAACTCATGTTTATTGTGGTAAAGGTGGATAAGCTGGCCATCGGGGTCAGAATCCGTAAAAGCCTTTATCGCATCAAAATCGGTTTCACCTTGAAGCTTAACCGTGCAAACAATGTTACGAGCCATGCCGGCATTTTTCCAGTTGTTTATGAGGCGTAATAAACGGTCAGGATAACAAATAATATCCGAGAACATCCAATCAACGGGGCCAACACGCTCTGGGTCTAGGCCAAAAGCACTTGTTTTCCGAAATTTAAGGCGAGATAGTTGAGCAATGTGAGGGGCTAGCGGAGCTTTATCAACGCTAATTACATTTGCGCCAAGTTCATGGAGAACCCAACTCCACCCACCTGGGCAAGAACCAAGATCAATACAGGTTTCACCGGATTTAGGGTATTTGCCAATAACGGTTAAGGCCTCCCAAAGCTTGAGGTAAGCCCGGGTCGGGGGAGTTGTCTTATCTTCGATAAAATGAACCTCTCCATTTGGAAAAGGGCTAGAACAGGTGTCTGATGCCAGAATGAGGTCCTTTTCGATGAGGCACCAACTTCCTAAGGGCGCGTCAGGAGCAGGTGTTGGGAATTTAACAGGTTTGGCTGAAACATGGGGCAGATTATCTTGAATTAATGCTGCGCGACGGTGCATGTCGTAGCTGTAGCAAGCCCAGTTGCGTTGGATCATGCGGAGTTTTTTGGAGGCATCTTTGATCGATGAAATTTTGATCCAAACGGGATTGTACCATATGTTTTGTACCCAGTTGGGTAAAGGCACCGCCCGATCACAAACAACTAAATCACCATAAATGCCTTCGATATAATCCTCGACTTCGTGTAAAAGTTCGGTCAGGCGTTCTGTTGGTGCTAAAAAGGCAATAACATCGGTATTGAGATCACTCATAAATATCACTTTATCATCGAGTTAAACGAAAACCAGATTATAACGGCTTTTGAAGGTGAGGGAAGCTTTAAGATGCTTGGAAAAACAAAGTATTATATTTTACGTGTATAGGTTCGTTTGTATCAGGGCTGAGCTTGGAGAGCATTGAAAAACTATGATGGCTATCATGGCCTAAAAATTTTTCAGACGCAAAGATGTTGATGACGTCTTCTTGAGTATAATAAGCATAACCTTGGCGCGCATATTTCTGATGGGGGGGGCGGACTGTGATGGCAAGCAAACCCTTTGGTTTTAGGGTACGGACCATCTCATCTGCAATCGCTTTTAACTTTCCGGGGTTAAATTCGGTGCCACCGCAACAAACCACCATATCCATTGTTTGATCCTGTATGCCCGGCGTTTGTGAGGTGATGTTACCGTTAATGCTATGGTCAATACGCTGCATTTTAACAGCACGATTGAGCATATCTAAAGAAAGATCAACACCGGTGATATGGAGTGGATTAAATTTTATCTTAAGCTGTTCTGCTTCAAGCCCCGTCCCCACAGCTAATGCTAAACAGGTTTTGGGCTGTGGTAGAGAAAGGGTATCAATGTAATGGGAAATATACTCCGAAAGTCTTTTGGGTGTTGCGTATTTTTCGGCTTCACAACACGAGCGATCGTAATCTTGGCCGACTTCTTTGCCGATAAAGAGGTTTAAAAGCTCGGTCTGTTCTTTAGTCATCTGTGATTAAAGCTCCTATAGGGGCTTGTTTGTAAAGTATTTTCAAGCCTTTTATACGACTGTATCTTAGTAAAATAAACATAATGTTAACAAGTGTTTAAAATGATTTTGCTTGATATTAATGACCAAAGAAAAAGCAAATCTTTTCCCTGTAGAGAACGTGTATAAAAAAGTGTCTTTTTTACACACGTGTTGGAAAGATTTGCTCGAGTTTAAATAGGATAACGTTTTTAAAAAGGATTTAAGTTAGATACTAATAAATGGTTTTTTAAAATTGGCAATAGAAGCCGGCTGTCTTGATAATTCAATAGCACGAGCGGCGATTAAAATTTGTAAAACACGAATATTATGGGTGCGTTTTGCAATATCAAGTGCGGTTTGATTTTGGTCATTTTTTATATCTAAGTTCGTACCTGCATCGGTTAGAATTCTGACAATATCAACTTTATCATTTTGCGTTGCCCAGATTAGAGCTGTATTACCTTTTTTATCTTGCGCGTCAAGGTAACTTCGTTCTTCAATAAGGGTTAAAACAATATCATCATAACCTTTAATCGAAGCAACAATTAATGCCGTATCCCCTGAATTGTTAGGCAGGTTAGGGTCTGCACCGGCGTCTAGTGCGGCTTGTACAGCATCATGGTCATTATTCCATGCCGCAAAAATTAAAGCCGTATTGCCTTCTGTATTCTGAGCATTAATATTTGCCCCTGCGGCAATAAGGGTTTGTACAGATTCTTTTTCATCATTCAGAGAGCACCAAATTAAGGGGGTATTGTCGTATTCGTCTGGGGCATCAATATTGGTACCAGATGCAATCATATTTTTAAGAGTTTCAACGCTACCAGATTGCGCGATTTCAATAATATTGTGTTCCATGAAAGGGGTCCTATAAAGCTAAAATATTCGTAAAGTTTTAAAGGCCTGAGAGTATGAATAATATTTTTTTATTTTTTTATTTTTTTGAAATATGAGGCATTTTAAAAATAAGTTTGCCTATAACTTTATTCTATCGAAAAAAGATTAAAAATAAGATAACCCTAAAGTATAGTACTATTGTATGTAGGCTGCTATAAACATTTTGTAAGCTCAGCCAAATCATAAGGCGTATTTTGGTAAACGGTATTAATCCAATTGGTGAAGAGTAAAGTGCGATGTGCGCGCCAAATAATTTGAGGCGTAGAGGCGGGGTCATTGTTCGGAAAATAATTATCGGGGATATCTGGGTTAAGTCCGGCCCGTTTATCGCGTTCATATTCATTTTGTAGGGTTTCCGCATCATATTCTAAATGGCTAAAGATGTAGAGGTGGCGTAATGAGGCGTCATGTACAATACAAGGGTCATTATTTTCTGTTTCAATAAGGGTTTCGATGGTGTGCCGTTGACGTAAGGCGATAGGATCAATACGAGTACTACGTGAGACAGGCACATAAAAAAAGTCATCAAAACCCCGTGTGATCGGGTGGCTGGGGTTTAGAGTACGGTGCTCAAATATGCCTGTTTTTTTCTTGTTTAATAGGTGTTTGGAGACACCATGAAAATGGTAAAGCGCGGCGAGAGCCCCCCAACAGATAAAAAGACTGCTATAAACATGGGTCCGCGCCCAATCAAAAATATGCGTTAATTCATCCCAATAGGCCACATCCTTATAATCAACCAAACCCAGAGGCGCACCCGTGACAATAAGCGCGTCAAAGTTGCGGTCTGAAATGTCACTATGTGATTTATAAAATGCAGCAAGATGTTCTTGAGAGGTGTTTTTGCTTGTGTGGCTTGCCATATGCATAAACGTAATATCAAGTTGTAACGGGGTTGAGCCTAAACTGCGAAGCAACTGTGTTTCGGTGCCAATTTTATCAGGCATTAAGTTTAAAATTAAAATCTGTAAGGGGCGAATATCTTGACGTTGCGCACGCTCCTCAAGGATCAGCGGCACACCTTCTTTTTCTAAAATACGCCGTCCAGGCAGGTGGTTGGGGATTCTAATCGGCATTTGTTTTTATTCAGCTCCACTAACGGCTTTTAAAGCCGATGAAGAAAGTGCCTTAAATGCAGAATTTAAAGCTTCTTTTAAATCGGAAATATGCTCAAGCCCAATAGAAAGGCGCAGAAGATTTACCCCAATACCCGCGGTTTCACGGGCTTGGGGTGTCATTGCCGCGTGGGTCATGCTTGCCGGATGAGTGATTAAACTTTCAAAACCGCCCAAAGATTCTGCTAATGTGAAAAGGTTGCCGTCTTTTTTCTGAGTGAGTTCGGCAAGAAAGATTTTAATATCAGCTTCAGTACCCGTTAATTCAAAGCTAATCATTGCGCCAAAACCGGTTTGTTGCGCGTTGGCAAGGGCGTGGTTTGGATGGCTTTTAAGACCAGGATAATGGACTTTATCAACGGCGGGGTGGTTTTCAAGAAAAATAGCAATATCACCGGCCGTTTGGGATTGATATTCAATACGTGGAACAAGTGTCCGTAATCCCCTTAAGGTTAAGTAGCTATCAAAAGGCGCGCCAGTTATACCAATACAATTGCCCCACCATGCAAGTTTTTCTTGCAATTCAGGGGCCTTTGCCGTGACCGCACCACCAACAATATCACCATGCCCGTTGAGATATTTTGTTGTTGAATGCACAACAATATCAGCGCCTAGATCTAACGGTTTTTGAAAAATGGGTGATAAAAACGTATTATCTGCAACCACTAAGGTCTGGTGTTTTTTGGCCCCTTCGGTGATTTTTTTGATATCTGTTAACCGTAACAGGGGGTTGCTGGGGGTTTCAATTAGGATCATTTTAGGCTGTAATTTAAAAAGCTCTTCGTGCAAATCATCTTGCGTGAGATCCATGAATTTAAGTTTAAAAGCCCCTTTTTCAGCACAAGAAGACAAGAGACGAAATGTGCCACCATAACAATCGTGAGGCGCAATAATAAGGTCATCGGGGCAGAGCAGTTGACAAACAAGATGAATAGCGCCCATGCCTGAGGTTGTAATAACAGCGGGACAGCCATTTTCAAGATCGCCAATGGCTTGGCCAAGTTGGTCGCGGGTTGGGTTGCCGCTTCTGGCATAATCGTATTGGCGTTTTTGCCCGTAACCTTCAAAGGAATAATTAGATGTTAGATATATTGGCGGTGCAACAGCCCCAAATTGGGTGTCTTCATCAATTGCGGAACGGACGGCTTTGGTTGCTTCATGCCATTGGTTTTTGGGCTCTGTGTTCATAATTTAGGTCCTTATTGGCCATTATCTTAAAAAATAATAGGTTATCAAAACATACAAATGCTTTACCTGTCACGAGCTTTATTGATCAAAGAGAACGAATTTTAAAAAGGAAGATTTTAGAGGTACCCACGTCAAATGAAACTCTCATAAAGTGGTTGAGGAATAAAAGGGAGAGGGCGTAAAAAAAGAAAACCTTACGCTTAAGGATATGTTAATAAGATTAACATATTATTGTATGATAGCTTGATGGATGTATTGAGAGTGCGTTTTTTTTGAATTAAAGTTTATGTGTAGGGTGGTGTACTGAGGCAAAAAAAGATGGACCCTGGTGTCTAGGGGGCACGCAGGGTCCAATAATAACGCTAATAAATAATTTTTCTACAGGGTCTTAATAACCATCAGAACGATGGTGTAGAATATTTATAGGGTAGGGAATGGCGAAGACAAAGCATTCTTGCTTTGCTCGTCCATTATATGATGAGAGAGAATTTTTCAATTAATAACCTTTTTAATTAAGAGCTTTTTTTGTACTGGTTTGGAAACCGGTATATTTAGCGTTTCCTCATCCTATAATTTAATATTACCTGTAATTTATGTAAAAATAGTAAGCATACTTGTGTATTCAGGACGTTTGTCACGGCTATACAATTTCTGTCACGTGTTCTAATATTCCTAACACCTATAACGTGTATTTATTAACAATAAAGGCGATTTTCTTGCCTTTGATTCGCCTTAAAGTTGATTTTCCGAAAATTAGACGGTGTCAGTCAAAACATCATAAAATATTACAATTTTTGATGCTGCGTGTTGGAATGATGTTGAATTTTTGTGGCGACTGTTTAAAATTAATATTGACGTTCGTCCGAATTTACAATTTCACCAGTTTTGACTGTAACCTCTATAAAGAGTGACCTGTATGGGAAAATTAAAGAAAATATTAATAAATATACTCTATAAATTAGGCATATGGTCTAGGACTGATAATGACAGCGGTGTTGATGCTGTGTTTTCCAGAGGTCTATCCCCCTCACCAGGGATTGATGGCAGGTTAGAAGCACAAGCGGCATTATTGTTTGAAGAGGGACGAATAGTTTTGTCAGTTGACCATGAGTTTTTGGACATGCCTTCGTGGATTGAGGGAGATGTTCAGAAAAGGACATTAAATATTGTTCAAATGGGTGGTGCTGTTGCAACCTTAGATTTACTTCTTCCTCAAGCAGAAGTAGCTCGAATGAAAAAGGTTAGCCGTATTGCCCTCGTTACAAAATTTGGACAAGAAAATTTGTTGCATTATGTCTCTTTTATACTGCGTTAAATAAAAGGCAGTATAAATAAACCAAGAAGAGGTCATCGTGCAGTAAAGAGCAAGGAGACAGACCAAATGGCGATTATTGCATATACAACAAAAAATATTGATGCGGACACTCTTGCGTCTGGAATGGCGGTTATGGATGCCTATCGGGCAACTGAGCATGATTTCCCAAAAAGTATGATGTCTCATGCTTCAATTGCAAATGCAGCCATTCACCAAGGTGAGGCGATAAAATTTACGCCAGATTTGTCAAACTTATCTGTTTTAGAGGATATTGAGTTACATCGTGGTGCTGCCTTGCCTTATACTATTAAATTAGGGAACGGTGATGAGGTTTATGAAACTTTACATCAATCTCTACAGGCTCAGTCACACAAAACATCAAAAAAAGGCCCCAGCCTAGATTTGTAAAAGAGTGTATAAGATTAAAAAAAGCCTCAATAAAATTTGAGGCTTTTTTTGTGTGAGTTACTAAAGTTGCAATTACCACTTCTTAAAGGGGAAGGGCCATCGAGAAGGCTTTTTATAATGGTTGTGATCAACATCACATTTGTTGATGATATCATCAGGGCTTTTAAAGAGAGACGACTGATTTTTTTCAACAAGTTTTTTGCGCATGGCTTCTTTTTCGATTTCCAAAATTTTCACCTTAAGAACTAAACTATCAATTAATTCTGTATCAGCTGGGTCAGATCGATGACCATTTTTTGAGCGCTCGGGTTTACTTTTAATGGTTTTAGAGGAGGCAAAAAGATTTTCGCTCATATCATCATAATTCTTGATATCAATACCTCCTGCGGAAATATTGGTCGCTTTATTTTCAGAAGTTCCCTGCGCTGATGCCGTTTTGGTTCGTGTATCAAGCGGTTCAATTTCACCATCCGGCCCAGAACGCCTTACCGCAGGGACGGTATAAATGCCATTATCATGAAGGCTAACGACAGGGTTGGTATAATCAGCTTCACCCGTTGAATTGGAGGCTTTGGCTTGAGAGGCCACGTGGCGAGCCATTTCGGCTTCATCGGCAAGAATATGCTCTTGCGGTGAAGAGTTGTCTTTGACAGATTTATCATCCTTAAACATTTTAGCCCCTGTATTTTGTTGGGGCAGGTCTTGAGCTGCGGAGGCTTGTTGAATTTTTTCACTTTCAATATTATTTTGTTGGCTGATGTAGTTGATAACATCATCATGGTCGCTTAATTTATTTTGTGTAATTTGGGTTTTTCGTGCATTTGGACTATTTTGACAGTCTGCAAGGATGATGTTTTCATCGGGCAAATTGCTCAGGTCAAAAAGCATTGTTGAAAACCCCGTGCTGATTACAAAATAATCTGTATTGCTTAGCGCACGGTCAAAATTCACAGAAATTTGAGGCCCTTCTTGATACAAAAAATGCAGAGATTTTTCACTCTTTTTCTGGGTTGTCAGGGAAAGTGTTCCATCAATATTTCCAGCAGAAATAGGCATGTCTAATGAGCTGTTCGTCATCAGGTAAGCGTAGAAATTCTCACGATCGAATTCATCCTTTGGGAAGCTGTCGGGTAAACGGACAATAACTTCGGTTGTACCAATATTATGTTGTCCTTGATCGCGGATAAATAGCAGGCTGTAGTCTCCATTAAAATCAACGGAATTGGCGCAGGCAATCGGAGCGGCTTGAGGGGTGATTTTGGACGCATAATAAGCCTGCTGCGCAGATTGTACTGAAAGAGGTTTTATAATATATGATTCAGCTTGAGCTGATGTCGTAAAGGCAAAAAAACAGCCTGTTAACAAAGTGAGTTTGGAATAGGATTTTAAGTTTGTCATGTTTTTTTATACCTGATTAACAGCTCGCGCAAAAATAGTTTTTTCGTAACAGCCCAACAGCAATCATTAACCGATGCATATTGAGATAATAATCGCTCGTTAACTTATATTTATTGCTAAGCGAAACACTTAGGCGTTCTTCACCTTGGATAAGTTCAATAATATCAATGTTACCCAGTTCAAAGTTTTCTAAATTCAAGGCTTGTACCGAGCGGTTTGATTTGATTTCGTCTTCTGTTGCAGAAAGAGCGTATTCTAAGGAGCTTAACTGACTGTAGGAACGTTTAATGTCACGGGTTAAATCTTCTGTGATTTTACGTTTTTTAATGTCTTGCTCATTAAGCTGGCTTTTAACTTTATTTGCTGTTGCTTTACGGCTCCAACCATCAAAGATTTTATATTTTGTTTCAAAACTGCCTTGTATTTCACGCCGACGCGGGGTTTGACCGCCGTCCTTAAATTTTTGATCGGCAAAAAGGGTAAAAGAAAGGGTCGGAAACATTTTACCTTTTTCAGCATTATATTGATGTTCTAAGGCGTGTCGTTCTGTTTCGTTAACGCGGATTTGACTGTTGTGTCGCCCGCCTAAATCGAGATATTCCTCTAAAGAATAAAGCTCAAATTCCAAGCGATCGGGATAGCTTGCATTAAAATCAGGAAGTTTTCCGGTATAGGTTTCCAAATTGTGACGCGCATCATTTAAAGCTGAAACGCTATTGTTTATTTGAGATTTAGCGTAAGCAAGCCGTGCTTTTGTATAATCAACCTTTGCTTGGCTGGCATCACCAGCCTCCTTCATGATTTCTACTTTTTCTGAAATACCATTGAGCCGATTAATAAGCCGAGAGCTGGCATTTAACGTCCGTTGGTAACGCGCAACTTGCAGATAAAATTTAATTGTGTCGGTAATCACTTTTTCGGTTGTGACATCGGTTTGGATTTTAGAAGCCGCAAGAATTTGTTCTTTTTGCATGATAGATTCATAAGTGGATTCACCATCGAAAAGCAATTGTTCAGCATAAATTTTCATGCCATAGGTGTTATTATAAGCACTTTTTCCGGGAGCTTGGCCAATGGCTGGGTTATTATATTCGTGTCCGGCAAGTAAGGTGGCTTCAACCTGAGGGTAGATAGCCGACATTGTTTCTTTGACCGCATAGGCCGCCTGTTGCTGTTTTTCTTTTGAAATATCAATATTCGTATTATCATGTAACGCAAACAGGATCGCGGTTGAAAGGGAAAGCTCGGGCTTGTCATTAAAGGCGGTAGCCTCTTCATCGATGAGGGGCTTTTGCGCCGCTTTTTGTTTTTTTAGGTCAATGTCCGGCATTGGAATTTCAGTATCGGTTGATGTTTTTTTCTGTAGTGCGGCCTCAAGGTCGTCAAAATTGGCATCTTGGGCTTGTGAAAGAGTTTCATCAACATTTGAGCCAATTGTGCTCAAATCATCATTTATGATCGGTGGTACGGTTAAGTCAGTCAGAGGTGCAGCGCCGTCCTGAGGCATAACACCCGCGTGTACGGAAACGGGAAAAATTGAAAAACAAACTACAAACGCAGTACTTGCCATTAAACATTTAGCCCGTGAAAGGCGGTTATGAGAGAAAGTTGATTGCAAGATCGTACGATCCTTATGTCTTGTTTTTAAACGTTTATTCGTCATAACTGACAACCATTTTGACCCAATGATGACTATTATCGATTTTACTTTTATCGTCTACGGATGCAGAGATACCTTGAGGTAGAATTCCTGTTTCTATTAAAGTATTGCGCACATTGAAAATTCTTGCAACCGAGACTTTTCGAACAACAGATTCAATGGGGGCATTTGGTGTTTTTCCGGCAACAATTTCGATTTTTATGTTGCCATTAGGGCTTTTGGCTTTGGCTTCTTCAATAAATTTATTGACGGCTTCTTCCGTTTCTTTTGTCAAAGAGATGGAATCCCGACCAAAAAACACAACCATACCTTTATTATCTTGTAAAACTTCAATATTTTGATTTTTTGACTCTGTGAATTCTGCGCGTGTTTGGAAAAGTTGCTGTTGGTAATCTGAAATAACATTTTCAAGGACTTCGTTTTCTTTTTCAAGAATAGCGATTTTTTTCTCGAGCGATTTGGCTTGTTTAATTAACGCATTATCTTCTTGCTCCGGCATGTCAATTTCAACAAGGCTAGTTTCTTTTTTTAATTTGCTTTTAAATTGCAAAACGTGGAAATACAAGGCAACGGCTGTCACCAATACGAAAAAGACAAACATAATAATCACAGATGACAGGATATCAATAAATCCTGGCATTGCGATGGTTCCAAGGTCTTCCTCTTCCTCCATTTATGTGTTCTTCCTTAATCTTTTTATCTTGGAAATTTGTCCCCTATAAAAGGGAAACAAAGTTTATAATTTATTTTTTATTCTTTTTTTTGAATAAAGAAAAGCCTGCTTTTTTTTGAGTGTCAGGCTGTTCACCTAAAGTTGTTATGACGGTTTCAAGTTGCGCGACCAGATTGGACGATTGCTCATCATTGTGCCGATCGCTTAATGTTTGACACAGTTTACCAATTTCAGTTGAAAGCTGTTGTTGGCCACTATTCATTTGGTCAACAGCTTTCGTCAGTTGGCCAATTTGTTGGGAAACATTGTGTGTCTCTTGAGTGTGCTTGTCGGCAATTTTTTCAACATTTTGTTGGCTAGAAGTAAGGCTATTATTTAGTGTTGCAGATTGTGTGGCAACATTGCCGAGGCCTGTTTCAATTTTTCCGGTTAGGGTATTGATTTTATTGCTGATTTCAGCGCCATTACTGTCAAAGTTTTGAAGGTAAGCGCCCAGAGAGCGCATTGAGCCGGTAAAACTGTCTTGGTAGGTTGAAAACGTATCGTTAACGGCTTGTTGAGCGCTAGTACTTTCTTTAATATTGTCGGCCATATTTTGGGTCAGTGATGGCAGCGTTTTTTCAAGGTTTTGTAACGCAGCGGTTGAGTTTGGTAAGTTGTTTTCAAGCTGCTGTGCGACATTTTTTTCATGAATAGAAATCGAGCTTAATGTATCGTTGCTGTTATGAAGTGTTTGGGCGATTTCACTTTGCTTATCAAATATTTTTTCGTTTTGTGACGTGGCTTGAACGGCGCTTTCTGCCACATCGGTTAACATGGGGAATAATTTGCCAAGGCGCTGGTTCGTTTTGTTCGAGAGATATGAAACACCGGCGAGCATGTTTAATATTTCGCTATTAGGCACATTGGCTTTAACTTCTTTTTTGACAGGTTCTGCTGTTGCTGTAGGCTGCTCTACAGGAGAACCATCCACCTGTTTTTTAAGGATTTTGCCGTGAGCGGCGCCACGTTTGGCTAATTTTTTAACATCAAAAGAAGGGATGCGATCATCGATCCAACGACTGACATCCTCCATAAAATTATTTTGGGCTTTACTGCTGAGGTTATTGAAAAAACCAATTAACAAAGAGCCAGAAAGACCGAATAATGATGAACTAAAGGCCAGTCCCATACCTTGGAGTGGCGCGGCGATACTACCGATGAACCCGCCAATATCAATTTCACCATCATCACCAATGTTGGACATCGCCCCCATGGCTTCACCAACGGCATCAATTGTTTTCAATAGACCCCAGAAGGTTCCAAGGAGCCCCAACATAACGAGGATACCGGACATAAAACCAACACTGCCCCGTAATAAACGTACCCTAAAACCCAACTTTGATTTAATCAGACGGGCATCCATGTCATTAAAATTTAAGATGCCAAATTGGCTGATGTTATCAATGGCTTTCATCATATTGCTCGTATTGATCAAAGCTCCTTTGGTAATGAGCCGTTCCTTTAATCGCCCAACGTCTTCAGGTTGGATGTCATCTTGAGCAATAACGTTATCAATATTATTCAAAAAACGAGATGTCTTATGAAGGATAAGGTTGCCTAATATCGATCCGAGCAAGGCGTAGCACATCAAGCCGATGATTAAACCATTCAACGGAGGGTTCGTGTTAAAGTTAACAAGAAGTTGCCCGGCATTGGCCCCAACAATTGACGCGACGGCAACAACAGTAACAAGCATGCTTGGGGTAATATAATTCAGGAAATTAGTATTAATTTCCCCGATGTTGCGTACTTTGCGCTTTTTGCGAAATGGAGGTTTATTAAATAAATCAGTAATTTTGGCCATTTCCTGTCTACTACTTCTGTTATTTCCTGGGTCGGTAAAAGAATTAGGTGAGTTGTGTTTTAAGTTTAAACTTTAACACGTGATAGTTATTTTAACATATTGAAATGCTTGATAAAACACATTTATTAATAATACGTTAATTTTTTTAGATTACGCAAGATTAGGGTTGTTTATTCCCTAATCGTGTTTCATACTAACAATATTACGCCTTTCTTGCAAAGGGGTGATTTTTCGCCATAACTGCTTTTTCTAATTCTTGAGGGGCAGTTTTCTCTGGATCTATATACTATATATAAAGAATGCGTTAACTATTTGTTTAGGAAATGTGGTCGATAATTATATATTGAAGGAGTACCGATTAATGGAGGCTCGCTGTTGGTAATTGAGAATGCCGGCGTCGAGGGAATGGGGATTTAAGTGGCAGATAACAAAGATGAAGACGGGGCGCAAAAAGAAGGCGCAGACGGGTCTAAAAACAGCGGTGAAGCCGCGCCGAGAAGGGTGACTGTACAACTCCCTGAAGGGGCGAATGAGACGGCTGTTGTTCAGGTTGAGCCAAGCATGGTGATCGACCTTGAAGGTTTGGATCTTGAAAATGCGCGGATTGATATTTTAGGCTCTGATATTGTGATTACAAACATCGCAACAGGGGCTCGAATTGTCTTAGAAGGCATGGCGCTGCTTATGTTTGAGCCTGAAGTGGCTCCAATTCTCCATATTAATGGTAATGAGTTTTCTTCTCAGGACTTGTTTACTCAAATTGGCCAGGTTGGCAATCTCACAGTAAAAGACTTCATCGCAATCTCCACAATTGTCCCTAAAGATGAAGAAGAAACTGATACCCAGCAATCGGGTGATGAAACTGAAACTAAGGTTGAATCTGTTAGTGAGCAAATTGCCCTGAAGGTGATTTCTGAGCTACAGCAGGCCGGTCGTCCAATTGAGGAAGTTGACCCAGACCTTGTTAGTGAAGTTGATTTTTCGAGTGATGCGTCAAATTTTGCGGTGGATTCCGCAGGTGAGGCAACGCAAACCCAAACCCAGTCTCAAACTCAAACGGGTGCATCGAATAAAACAGGTATTGATGAAGAAGGTGTTGGACAAGGTGAAGGCGTTGAAACGCCGGTGCCAGCGGATCCTGCTGATTTTGATCTGGTGCTTTTACAGCCGGATCGTGTCTCGACAGGGGGGCCGCCCGTTAATGTTATTAACGGTGGCGGTGGCGCCGATCAATCCTTTACAGATGACAGTAATGCGGCCCAGTTTTCAACTGAGGTCATTGATGCATCTGGGGCAACAAATGATCTGACAATTTTTGCGGATAATCCAAGTTTTTATAGTGATACGCAGATGGCGCGGAAGATGGAGATTGATATCAGTCTCGAAGGGGGTTATGAACCTGATGATGTTGTTGTTTCAGGTCTGCCAATCGGCTATAGTATTGATGGCGCGGTGTTTGACGGAACGTCCTATACGGTAACTAATCCAACGATTAATGCAGACGGTAATGTTGAAGTTATTGTTGTTTACCCTGTGCCAAATTATAATGATTTCACAATGACGGTTGACTTGATTATTACGTATAATCCAGCGAGTGGTGAACCTGTTCCTGTCGATTTGTCTTTGACTCTTTCTGTTGATCAAAAAGTTGAAACAAAAGATGCGTTTAGTTCGGCGGATTTAAATTACGTTGACCTTGCCGGTGATGTTGTATTTGTTTTATCAAACCAGCCAAATGCAAATGACATTACGTCGGGATCTGGTAATGATACCTTAGTCGGAGCAGGGGCTAGCGACATTTTGTCTGCGGGCGCGGGTAATGATACGTTACAAGGTAACGGAAGTGCGGATCAGCTTTTTGGCGGTCTTGGTAATGATATTTTGGATGGTGGTACCGGAAGCGATTTATTAGATGGTGGTGCCGGTACAGATACCGCAGATTATACAACGCTTACGGATAGTGTTGATGTTGATTTATCGATTAAAGATGTTGATGGTAAATCTGTTCTTACAATTGACGGCCCAGCGGGGCCAAATTTTGAGCAAGATGAACTGGTAAATATTGAAAATGTATCGTCTGGCTCGGGTGGAGACACCTTGAGAGGAGATGCTAGCGATAACGTTCTTAATGCAGGTGGGGGTAATGATACTCTGTCAGGTGGTCTTGGTGATGATACGTTAATCGGTGGTGCAGGCTCAGATACGGTTGATTATAGATCTGACGCGGCAGGAATTTCTGTTGATCTTGGTATTGGTACGGCAACAGATGGTAACGGTGATACTGATACATTAGCGGGCATTGAAAATGTTGATGGTTCTGGGTTTGCCGATACAATTATCGGTGATGCAAATGCGAATACATTACGTGGTTTTGCCGGTGATGATATTATCGAAGGTGGCGCAGGTGCGGATAATATCGTTGGTGGCGCGGGTACGGATACTGCAGATTATTCAGGCTCTGCAGGCGCTGTGACGGTTAATCTTGGTACGGCAACTGTTGCAGATGACGGTTTTGGAGATGTTGATACAATTAGCGGTATCGAAAGTGTCGCGGGTTCTGCAAGTAATGATAGTTTAACAGGTGATAATCTCGCAAACAGCCTCTTTGGTAACGCAGGTGCGGATACCTTGGATGGGGGGGCTGGTGATGACTTTTTGGATGGTGGCGCAGGCGCAGATGTAATTGATGGTGGCGCGGGTACGGATACTGCAGATTATTCAAACCTTGCCGGAGCAACGGCAATTAATGTGTCTCTTAATGGCGGGGTGAATGCGACGGTTACGGTTACGGGTGAAAGTAATGACACGATACGTAATGTCGAAAATGTTATTGGTACAGATGGCGATGATACGATTATTGGTGATGGCCAAGATAATGTGCTAACCGGTGGTTTGGGTAATGACTTCCTTGGTGGTGGTGTCGGTAATGATACTTTTCTCGGTGGTTCAGGCTCTGATACAGCGGATTATTCAACGGCTGCTGGTGCAGTAAATGTTGATCTATCCCTTGGTGTGTCTATTGCGGATGGTGACGGCGGTGTTGATACATTTAGCAGTATTGAAAATGTGGCCGGTTCGGCCGGAAATGATATTTTAGTCGGGAATACAAGCGCAAATACGATTAGTGGTAATGCGGGTAATGATACCATTTCTGGTAACGCTGGCGTTGATATGCTTGATGGTGGCGCGGGTACGGATACGGTTGATTATTCCTCTGCAGCGGGTGGTATTATTGTTGATCTTGGCGCGGGTACAGCGGCAGATGATGGTGATGGTGCAACGGATACGCTTGTTAATATTGAAAATGTTATCGGGACGGCAAATGCAGATACAATTACAGGTGATGCTGCAGCCAATGTGATTACAGCCGGCGCGGGTAATGATATTGTTGATGGCGGCGCAGGCGCAGATACCATTGATGCGGGTGCAGGCAATGATATTATTCAGGCTAGTGACGATGCTGATGCGATTGATGGTGGCGCGGGTACGGATATTATTGATTATTCAACCTTGCTAGGTGTGACATCGATTACGGTGACTTTAAACGCAGCCTTTGCGGCAACGGTTACGGTTGGTGGAGGCACAAATGATACGATCCAAAACATTGAAAATGTAACGGGGAGTACTGGAGCTGATATTATTAACGGGGATTCTCTTGCAAACCTTATTAATGGTGATGCGGGTAATGATACCATTCGTGGTGGCCTTGGTAATGATACCTTAGATGGTGGCGCAGGTACGGATACGCTGGCATTTGATGATTTGGTTGCCGGTGGTGTGACCTTGAACCTAAATTTGAACACGGCTTTATATGCGGCTGATGGCAGTATTGATGTCTTTAATAATTTTGAAGATTATATTACCACAGGGCAAGATGACATTATTATTGGCTCAGCGGCAGGTGAAACCGTAGATTCTGGTGCTGGTAACGATCAATTTACAGGTAGTGCGGGTAATGACACCTTTGATGGTGGCGCAGGCATTGATAACATTGATTATTCAGGTTTGGCTGTAAACTTTATTAGTGTCACTTTGGCGGGGGGCGCAAACGCAACCGTAACTGTTGACGGTGGTGATGATGACGTTATTCGTAATTTTGAAAATATTACAGGTACCGCAGGTAATGATACAATCATTGGTGATGCGACAGATAATATAATTAATGGTTCTGCAGGTAATGACACTCTTGGTGGTGGCGGTGGTGCAGATAACCTTGTTGGTGGCACAGGTAACGATTTATTATCTGGGGGTTCTGGTAATGATACCTTAGATGGTGGTATTGGCACAGATACAGCGGATTATTCTGGTGCGGGTGGTCTTGTTGTTGCGGATTTAAGTACGGGAGCTGTTGCAAATGATGGGGATGGTGGCACTGATACACTGATCTCAATTGAAAATGTTGATGGTTCTGCTTTTGCAGATACGCTAACCGGTACAACGGGCGATAACATTATTAATGGTAATAACGGAAACGATGTGATTACGGGCGGTTTAGGCTCGGATACCATGGATGGTGGTGCGGGTAATGACCAAGTCCGTTTCGATGATTTAGCCGGTTCGGGTGTTACGGCGTCTTTGGATACGGGGACAGTGAGTTATGCGCCAGATGGTAGTACGAATACAATTAGTAATTTTGAAGATGTCTATCTAACCAATCAAGATGATATTGTTTCAGATTCTACAACAACGTTGGATGTTTTTGGCCTGGCGGGCAATGATACATTCTTTATGCTTAACGACGGTGGTGCGGACGTTGATACCATTGATGGTGGCACGGGCATCGATACAATCGATTATAGTTTTAGCGCTTATACATCAATTTCTGTGACGCTGAATGGTGCTGCGGCCGCAACGGTAACGGTTGGCGCGGGAACCGATGATTTTATTTCAAATATCGAAAATGTCAGCGGTACGGGTGGAAATGATACAATTTCTGGTGATGCGGCCAATAATACCCTTTTAGGGCTTAGTGGTAATGATAGTTTAAGCGGTGGTGCTGGTGTTGATACGCTTGATGGTGGTGCTGGTGTCGATGTTGTTGATTATTCTGGTGCAGGGGCAGGTGTAACGGTTGATCTTGTAGCAGGCACAGCGGCAGATGATGGCGACGGCGCTTCTGATACACTTCTTAACATAGAAGATGTTATTGGTTCTGGTTTTGATGATAATCTTACTGGTGATGCGAATAATAATAATCTGCAGGGTGGTGCTGGAAATGATACATTTGTCGGCAATGCTGGTGATGATACCTTAGATGGTGGCGCTGGTACAGATACAGCCGATTATTCAGGTGAAGTTGCAGGTGTCACAATTGATTTGGGTGTTGGCACCGTTATTGATGGTGCTGGTGATACGGATACCTTGATTTCAATTGAAAATGTGATTGCAAGTGCGAATAACGATATTCTTATCGGTGATGCAAATGCAAATGTCCTTCAGGGTCTTGCGGGTAATGATACCCTTATTGGTCTTGGTGGTGTTGATGTTCTAGATGGTGGCACAGGTACCGATACCGCAGATTATTCTACGGCCGCGGCCGCGGTTACGGTTGATCTTGCTGCGGGAACAGCGGCTGATGATGGTGATGGCGCAAATGATACCTTAATTTCAATTGAAAATGTGACAGGTTCGGCCTTTAACGATACGATTTCTGGTGATGCGAATAACAATACTTTGACCGGTAATGCGGGGAATGACACATTTGTCGGCGGCGCTGGTGACGATATTCTTGATGGTGGCGTAGGCTCAGATACGGCAGATTATTCTGGAGAAGCCGCCGGTGTAACAATTGATTTGGGTGTTGGTACGGTTACAGATGGTTCTGGTGGTACTGATACGTTAATTTCAATTGAAAATATTATTGCCAGTAACAATGATGATATTTTAATTGGGGATGCAAATGCCAATACCCTTCAAGGCCTTGGAGGGAACGATACTCTTATTGGGCTACAGGGGAATGATATCCTTGATGGTGGTGTTGGTAACGATACCGCAGATTATAGCGGATCAACAGGATCTGTGATTGCGGATTTAGGCGCGGGAACCGCAGCTGATGATGGTTATGGCGATACCGATACATTTATTAGTGTTGAAAATTTAACCGGTTCTGCAAATGCAGATACGCTAACCGGTGATGCCAATGCTAACGTGATAGATGGTGGCGCGGGCAACGATACAATCGTTGGTGCGGGTGGTGTCGATACGTTAACGGGTGGTACAGGCACGGATACAGTTGATTATTCAGGTGCAGCAGCCGGTGTTACAGTTGATCTGGGTGCAGGTACGGCAGCCGATGATGGCGATGGCGCAAATGATATTTTAGCCGGATTTGAAACGGTTGAAGGCTCTGGATTTAATGACACAATTTCAGGTGACGCGAATGCCAATACCTTAAATGGTAACGCTGGTAGTGATACGTTGGCTGGTGCGGGCGGCATTGATGCGATTGATGGTGGCGCGGGCGTTGATACCGTTGATTATTCTGGCGCGGCGGCAGGTGTAACGGTTGATCTGGGTGCAGGTACGGCAGCCGATGATGGCGATGGCGCAAATGATACCATTGCCAATGTTGAAAATGTAACCGGTTCTGGTTTTGATGATACAATTACCGGTGATGCAAATGCTAACGCCTTAGATGGTGGTGCGGGTAATGATACTTTAATTGGTCTTGGCGGCGTTGATGCACTTGATGGTGGTACAGGTTTAGATACCGCGGATTATTCGGGCGCAGCAGGCGCGGTAAGTGTTGATCTAGGAGCGGGTATTGCAGGTAACGATGGCGATGGCGCAAACGATACACTTGTTAACATTGAAAATGTCGATGGATCTGCAAATAATGATATTATTGATGGTGATGCAAATGCCAACGTTTTAGATGGTAATGCGGGGAATGATACGTTATCTGGCGCGGGTGGTGCGGATACCATTGATGGTGGTGTTGGTGTTGATACCGTTGATTATTCTGGTGCGGCGGCAGGTGTAACTGTTGATCTGGGTGCCGGTACGGCGGCAGATGATGGGGATGGCGCTGCGGATACCTTGTCAAACCTTGAAAATGTTATTGGTTCTGCGAACGCGGATACAATTTCTGGTGACGCCAGTGTTAATACATTAGACGGTGGCGCGGGTAACGATAGTTTATATGGCGCGGGCGGAAATGATATCCTTGACGGTGGTGTTGGTACCGATACTGCAGATTACACAAATGCTGCGGCAGGTGTTACGGCGAGTTTGGCTGTTGGTACGGCAGCAGATGATGGTGATGGTGGTGTTGATACCTTAAATAATATTGAAAATTTAACTGGTTCTGGATTTGCCGATACACTTGATGGTGATGCGAATGCTAATACCTTAGATGGTGGTGCAGGCAATGATATTCTTGAAGGTTTAGATGGCGCTGATGTTCTCACAGGTGGCGCGGGTTCTGATACCGCAGATTATAGTGCCTCTGTTGGCGCGGTTACTGCGAACTTGGGAATTGGAACCGCTGCTGATGATGGTTTCGGTAACGTTGATACTTTAAACCAAATTGAAAATTTAACGGGTTCTGCTAATAACGATACATTAACGGGTGATGCCAATGCCAACACCATTGATGGTGGCGCGGGTAATGATGCGATTATTGGTTCTGGTGGTGTTGATAGTCTTGATGGTGGTGCAGGCACGGATACTGTGGATTATACCGGTGCGGCAGCGGGGGTAACTGTTGACCTTGCGGCGGGAACTGCGGCGGATGATGGTGATGGTGCTTCTGATACACTCGCTAATTTTGAAAATGTTCTTGGTTCGGGTAATGATGATACAATTTCTGGTGACGCGAGCGTAAATACGTTAACGGGATCCGGTGGTAACGACACACTTTATGGTGCGGGCGGTTCAGATACTTTAGATGGTGGCGCCGGTGTTGATACAGCGGATTATGCAAGTGCTGCAGGCGCGGTGGTTGTTGACCTTGGCGCAGGAACGGCGGCCAATGATGGTGATGGTGGTTCAGATACACTTGTTTCAATTGAAAATGTAAATGGTGGCGCGGGCGCAGATGTCATTGACGGTGATGCTAATGCTAACGTTTTAACGGGTAATGCTGGCAATGATGCTTTTACAGGTGCAGGTGGTGCAGATACAATTGATGGTGGTGTTGGTACAGATACAGTCGATTATTCTGGTGCGGCGGCAGGCGTAACTGTTGATCTTGCGGCGGGCACGGCAGCTGATGATGGTGATGGGTCAAATGATACTCTTTCGAATATCGAAAATGTAACAGGTTCGGCAAATGCTGATAGTATTTCTGGTGATGTAAATGCCAATGTGATTGATGGTGGCGCGGGCAATGATACGATTGTTGGTGGCGCAGGTGTAGATACGATTGATGGTGGCGCAGGGACTGACGTTGTTGATTATTCTGGTGCAGCCGCAGGTGTGATTGTTGATTTAAATGCAGGCACGGCAGCCGATGATGGTGATGGCGCAAATGACACCATTGCCAATGTTGAAAATGTAACCGGTTCAGGCTTTAACGATACAATTTCTGGTGATGCAAATGCCAATGTGATTGATGGTGGCGCGGGCAATGATACAATCGCCGGTGGTGCGGGTGTTGATGCATTAACCGGTGGCGCGGGTACAGATACGGTTGATTATACCGGAGCGGCGGCGGGTGTGACTGTTGATTTAAATGCTGGCACAGCAGCCGATGATGGTGATGGCGCGAATGATACCTTGGCAGGTTTTGAAAATGTCACAGGTTCTGGTTTTGATGATACAATTTCTGGTGATGGTGCTGCAAACCTCTTAGAAGGTGGCGTTGGTAACGATAGCTTTAATGCGTCTGCAGGCACGGATACCGTTGATGGTGGTACCGGGCTTGATACAATTGATTATTCGGCTATTGGTGGTGTGAATTTTATTGATGTCACGTTAAATGGCGCAACGGATGCGACCGTTACGGTTGATGGTGGTGATAATGATACCGTTCGTAATATTGAAAATGTGATTGGTACGGGTGGTAATGATACCCTGACGGGTGATGCCAATGACAATGTACTACAAGGTGTGGGTGGTAATGATACCTTCATTGGTGGTGCGGGTGACGATACGCTTGATGGTGGTGCGGGTACAGATACCGCGGATTATTCAAGTGAAGCCGCCGGGATTACAGTTAACCTAGGAACGGGAACTGTTACGGATGGTTCCGGTGATACCGATACCTTAATTAGCATTGAAAATGTGATCGCCAGTGCCAATGATGATGTTTTGATTGGGGATGCCAATGCAAATACCTTAGATGGCTTGGCAGGTAATGATACTTTTATTGGCCTGCAAGGGAATGATATTTTTAATGGCGGCACCGGTTCTGATACGGCGGATTATTCGCTGTCAACGGCTTCTGTAACCGCCGATCTTGGCGCAGGAACAGCTGCTGACGATGGTTATGGGGATACGGACACCTTAAACAGCATTGAAAATCTAACGGGTTCTGCAAATGCCGATACGTTAACGGGTGGTGCAAATGCCAATGTGATTGATGGTGGCGCCGGCAATGATACAATCGCAGGTCTGGGTGGTATTGATACATTAACGGGTGGTGCAGGCGTTGATACAGTTGATTATTCAGGCGCGGCAGCAGGCGTAACGGTTGATCTTACAGCGGGAACTGCAGCCGATGATGGTGATGGTGCAAATGATATCTTGGTGGGTTTTGAAAATGTCACGGGTTCTGCTTTTAACGATACTTTGGCCGGTGATGTGAATGCCAATACCATTACTGGTGGATTGGGTAATGATACGTTAAGTGGTGGAGCTGGCATTGATGCTCTTGATGGTGGCGTTGGTACGGATACGGTTGATTATTCTGGTGCGGCCGCAGGTGTGATTGTTGATCTTTCAACGGGAGCGGTTGCTGATGATGGTGATGGTGCAACAGATACATTAACGAGCATTGAAAATATTACAGGTTCTGGACTTGCAGATACTCTAACGGGGAGTGCAACGGCCAATACGATTGATGGTGGTGGCAGTAGTGATACGATTGATGGTGGTGCAGGTAGCGACACGATTAATGGTGATGCGGGTAATGATAGCTTAATTAGTGGCGCGGGTAATGACGCATATGATGGCGGTACTGGTGTTGATAACATTGATTTTTCAGGTGCCGCAGCCGCAGTAACCGTTGATCTTGGTGCAGGAACAATTGCCGATGATGGCGCGGGCGGGAACGATACAATTGCCAATGTTGAAAATGTTATTGGTTCTGGTTTTGATGATACGATTGATGGTGATGCAAATAACAATATCTTAACGGGTAATGCTGGTAACGATAGTTTTGTTGGTGGCGCGGGTGATGATACCTTTGATGGTGGTGCTGGAACGGATACGGCAGATTATTCTAGTGAAGCGGCAGGAATTACGGTTAATTTGGGAACAGGAACGGTTACCGATGGTGCTGGTGATACAGATACCCTAATTTCAATTGAAAATATTATTGCCAGTGGTAATGATGATTTATTGATCGGTGATGTAAATGCAAACACCCTTCAAGGCCTTGCAGGTAATGATACCTTAATCGGTCTTGCGGGGAACGATACGCTTGATGGTGGTTCTGGTTTAGATACGGCTGACTACTCGAGTGCAACGGGTGCAGTAACGGTTGATTTGGGTGCGGGAACAACAGCTAACGATGGTGAAGGTGATACCGATACCTTAATTAGCATTGAAAATGTAACAGGTTCAGCAAATGCCGATACATTAGATGGTAGTGCTGGTGCCAATGTTATTAATGGTGGTTCTGGTAACGATGTTATTAATGCCGGTGGTGGTGATGACACCGTTAATGGTGATGCCGGAAATGATACGATTTCTAGTGGTGCAGGCAATGATGCTTATGATGGTGGCACAGGAACAGATACTCTTGATTTTACAGGTGCGGCTGCGGGTGTAACAGTTGACTTGGGCGCGGGAACGGTTGCTGACGATGGTGATGGCGGTAATGATACGGTTGCCAATATCGAAGACATCACAGGTTCTGGTTTTGATGATACAATTACAGGTGATGCGGCAAATAATATTTTGCTTGGTGCTGCTGGTAACGATAGCTTTGTCGGTGGTGCGGGTGATGATACCTTTAATGGTGGCGCGGGCACGGATACAGCGGATTATTCTGGTGAAGCTGCTGGTGTGACGATTGATCTTGGTACGGGTACGGTTACGGATAGTTCTGGCGGTACAGACACCTTAATTAGCATTGAAAATGTGATTGCCAGTGCCAATGACGATATTTTAATTGGTGATGCTAATGCAAACACATTGGACGGTTTAGCGGGGAATGATAGCTTTATCGGTCTCGGCGGAGCAGACACCTTTAACGGTGGCCTGGGTTCGGATACCGCGGATTATTCTTTAGCAGCAGGTGCTGTGACGGTTGATCTCGGTGTTGGAACAACGGCTGTTGATGGCGATGGTTCTTCAGATACACTTTCCAGTATTGAAAATGTAACAGGTTCTGCAAATGCCGATACACTTACAGGTTCGGCGAGTGCTAACGTTATTAATGGCGGCTCAGGTAATGATACAATTGTGGCCGGAGGTGGTGCAGATACCATCGATGGTGGCGCAGATACAGATACCGTTGATTTCTCAGGTGCGGCAGCCGGTGTGACGGCTGACCTTGGTGCTGGAACGGTTGCCGATGATGGTGATGGTAGTGCCGATACAATTGTTAATGTTGAAAATATTATTGGGTCTGTAAACGCCGATAATCTTACAGGTGATGCCAGTGTTAATACCATTGATGGTGGTGCGGGTAATGATACGATTGCTGGTGGCGCAGGTAGTGATATTCTTAATGGTGATGCGGATAATGATACGATTGCCGGTGGCGCGGGTAATGATGCCATTGATGGTGGCGTAGGGATTGATATTGCAGATTATTCTGGAGCGGCCGCGGGTGTAACGGTTGATCTTGCCTCAGGAACAGCGGCTGTTGATGGTGATGGTGGTAATGATACACTTGTCAATATTGAAGGTATCACGGGATCTGCTTTTGTTGATACGTTGGATGGTGATGCAAATGGAAATACAATTTCCGGTGGCGCGGGTAATGATACAATTGATGCGGCTGCGGGTAATGATACAGTTAATGGTGATGGTGGTAATGATAGCCTGATTAGTGGCGCGGGTAATGATGCCTACGATGGTGGCGCGGGCACGGATAATATCGATTTTTCTGGTGCGGCAGCGGGTGTAACGGTTGATCTTGCCGCAGGAACGGTCGCTGATGATGGTGATGGTGGCAATGATACAATCACAAATGTTGAAAATGTAATTGGTACTGGTTTTGATGATGATATTACCGGTGATGCGAATGATAATACCCTGCAAGGTGGCGCGGGTAATGATACGTTTGACGGTGGTGCGGGGAATGACTTTTTTGCCGGTGGTGTGGGTACGGATACCGCAGATTATTCAGGTGAGCTTGCAGGAATTACGGTTGATCTTGGCGCTGGAACAGTTACCGACGGTTCTGGTGATACCGATACGTTAAGCAGCATTGAAAACATTATTGCCAGTGGTAACGATGACTTGTTAATTGGTGATGTGAATGCTAATACCCTTCAAGGTTTGGGCGGAAACGATACTTTCCGAGGCCTCGGTGGTGTTGATACATTTGACGGTGGTACCGGATCTGATACCGCGGATTATTCAACAGCGGCAGGTGCTGTGACGGTAGACCTTGGCGCAGGCACAACAGCAAATGATGGTGATGGCGCAACCGATACTCTGATTAGTATTGAAAATGTAACGGGTTCTAACCTTGGCGATAGCCTTACAGGGAGTGCCGTTGCAAATACAATTGATGGCGGTGCGGGGAATGATACGATTATCGGTGCCGGTGGTATTGATGCGATTGATGGTGGTGCGGGTACCGATACTGCGGATTATTCCGGTGCGGCGGCGGGGATTACCGTTGATCTTGCAGCGGGAACAGTTGCTGATGATGGTGATGGTGCTTTTGACACGATTACAAATGTTGAAGATATTTCTGGTTCAGCCTTTAACGATACAATCACGGGTGATGCCAATAATAATATTTTAACCGGTAATGCGGGGAATGACAGCTTTGTTGGTGGCGCTGGTGATGATACGTTTGATGGTGGCGCGGGGACAGATACCGCGGATTATTCAGGTGAAGCCGCAGGTGTAACCATTGATCTTGGAACGGGAACGGTTACCGATAGTTCTGGTGGCACAGATACGTTAATTAGCATCGAAAATGTGATTGCAAGTAATAACGATGATTTGTTAATTGGTGATGCAAATGCAAATACTCTTCAAGGGCTTGGCGGGAATGACACCCTTCGTGGCCTTGGGGGAAATGATACGCTTAATGGTGGTACCGGAACAGATACAGCAGATTATTCAACAGCTGCCGCTGCGGTTACAGTTGATTTGGGCGCGGGAACTGCAGCCGATGATGGTGATGGTGGCGCAGATACATTAGTCAGCATTGAAAATGTAACCGGTTCTGCAAATGCCGATAATCTAACAGGTGATGCCAATGCCAATACAATTGATGGTGGCGCAGGTAATGATGTAATTTCTGGTGCAGCAGGTATTGATGCGTTAGATGGTGGTGCAGGAACGGATACGGTTGATTATACAGGTGCAGTGGCAGCAGTAACCGTTGACCTTGCCGCGGGCGTGGCCACGGATGATGGCGACGGTGCAAATGATACATTGGCGAATTTTGAAAATGTAACGGGTTCTGCAAATTCAGACACTATTGCTGGTGATGCAAACGCGAATACCTTGGATGGTGGCGCAGGCAATGATGCCTTGGCTGGTCGCGGTGGTATTGATGCATTAGATGGTGGCGCAGGCAATGATGCGGCAGATTACACAAATGCAGCAGCCGGTGTAACCGCAGACCTTGCCGCAGGGACGACAACCAATGATGGTGATGGTGCCAGTGATACTCTAACAAATATTGAAGGTTTCATTGGATCGGCTTTTGACGATACATTCGATGGTGATGCCAATGCGAATACGATTTTAGCAGGGGCAGGTAATGATACAATTTCCGGTGCGGGTGGTATTGATACCCTTGATGGTGGTGCAGGGACTGACGTTGTTGATTATTCTGGTGCGGCTGCAGGCGTAACCGTTGATCTAAATGCGGGCACAGCAGCAGATGATGGTGACGGCTCAAATGACACATTATCTAACATTGAAAATGTAACTGGTTCCGCCTTTGACGATACAATTTCTGGTGATGCCAATGCCAATGCTCTTACTGGTGGCGCTGGTAATGATACTTTTGTTGGGGCTGCGGGTAATGATACGTTAGATGGTGGCGCGGGTACGGATACCGCGGATTATTCTGGTGAAGCTGCAGGCGTAACAATTGACTTAACTGCAGGAACCGTGATTGATGGCTCTGGTGATACTGATACCTTGGTTAGCATTGAAAATGTAATTGCAAGTTCAAATGATGACCTTCTTGTCGGTGACGCGAATGCCAATACACTATCTGGTCTCGCTGGTAATGATACATTCCGCGGCCTTGGTGGCATTGATACGCTTGATGGTGGCCTTGGAACAGATACAGCAGATTATTCAACAGCTGCAGCGGGTGTAACCGTTGATTTGAGTGCAGGAACAGCGGCCGATGATGGTGATGGCGCAAATGATGTGCTTGTCAGCATTGAAAATGTTACAGGTTCGGCAAATGCAGATAATCTAACCGGTTCTGCAACAGCCAACGTGCTAAATGGTGGTGGTAATAACGATACCATCGATGGTGGTGCCGGAAACGATACGATTGATGGTGGCGCGGGTAATGATAGCTTAGCCGGTGGCGCGGGTATTGATGCCATTGAAGGTGGTTCTGGTACAGATACAGTTGATTATAGTGGTGATACTGCCGGCGTAACGGTGGATCTTGGCACAGGCACAGCAACGGATGGTGCTGGAGATGCAGATACAATTACAAATGTTGAAAATGTATCTGGGTCGGCTTTTAACGATACAATTACGGGTGATGCTAACGCGAACGTTCTGACGGGTAACGCGGGTAATGATACTTTTGTGGGTGGTGCAGGCGCAGATACTCTTGATGGTGGTGCCGGTACAGATACCGCGGATTACACGGGTGAAGCTGCAGGTGTAACAATTGACTTAACCGCTGGAACCGTGATTGATGGCTCTGGTGATACAGATACCTTAATCAGCATTGAAAACGTGATTGCCAGTGGCAATGATGATCTTTTAATTGGTGATGCCAATGCCAATACGCTTCAAGGCCTTGCGGGTAATGATACCCTTCGTGGCCTTGGTGGTAATGATACTCTTGATGGTGGCGTTGGATCCGATACGGCGGATTATTCAACGGCGGCTGGTTCTGTAACAGTTGATTTAAATGCTGGTACGGCAACAGATGGTGATGGTGGTACGGATACCTTAGTAAGCATTGAAAATGCAACAGGTTCTGCAAATGCGGATATATTATCTGGTGATGCCAATGCCAATACCTTAGATGGTGGCGCAGGAAATGATACCCTATATGGTGCCGGAGGTATTGATGCCCTTGAAGGTGGCGCCGGAACAGATACGGTTGATTATTCAAGTGCAGCAGCGGGCGTTACCGTTGACCTTGCAGCAGGAACCGCGGCTGATGATGGTGATGGTGCAAGTGATACGCTTTCTAATATCGAAAATATTACAGGTTCAGGTTTTGTTGATAATCTTGACGGTGATGCAAACGCCAACCAAATCGATGGTGGCGCAGGCGATGACGTGATTGATGGCGCCGCGGGTAATGATACAATTAATGGTGACGCGGGTAATGATACGTTATCTGGTGATGCGGGTATTGATGCCATTGATGGTGGCCTGGGGATTGATACGGTTGATTATTCAACAGCAGCTGCCGCCGTTACAGTTGATCTTGGTGCCGGTACAGCCGCCGATGATGGTGACGGTGCTAACGATACAATCGTAAATGTTGAAAATGTTACAGGTTCTGCAAATGCGGATAATATCACGGGTGATGCCACTGGGAATACCCTTGATGGTGCCGCTGGTGCGGATACCCTTAATGGGGCCGCCGGTAATGATACTCTTAATGGTGGAACCGAAAATGATACTCTAATAGGTGGTTCAGGCATTGATACCCTGGACGGTGGTGCAGGCGTTGATACAGCAGATTATTCGGGAGCAGCGGCCGCCGTTACTGTTGATTTGGGCGCAGGAACCGCGGCTGATGATGGTGATGGTGCTAACGATACGTTGGTAAATGTTGAAAGTGTAACTGGTTCGGCCTTTAACGATACGATTACCGGTGATGCGAATGCTAATACGTTAACAGGTGGCGCGGGTAATGATAGCTTTGTTGGTGGCGCAGGAAATGATGCCTTAGACGGTGGCGCAGGTACAGATACCGCGGATTATTCAGGCGCAACAGCTGGAATTACTTTAAACTTAGGAACAGGAACCGTTGCTGATGGTGATGGTGGTACTGATACGCTAACCAGCATTGAAAACGTGATTGCCAGTGGTAATGATGACCTTTTAATTGGGGATGCGAACGCTAATACATTATCTGGTCTTGCGGGTAATGACACGTTCCAAGGTTTGGGTGGAAATGATACCTTTAATGGTGGCACAGGCACAGATACCGCGGATTATTCAACCGCGACGGCAGCTGTTACAGTTGACCTCGGTGCTGGAACAACAACTAATGATGGCGACGGTGGTGTTGATACCTTAAACAGTATTGAAAATATCACAGGTTCAGTGAATGCGGATACTCTGACGGGTGATGCGAATGCCAATACGTTAGATGGTGGCCTTGGAAATGATACATTATTTGGTGCAGGTGGTGTTGATGCCATTGATGGTGGCGCAGGGACTGATGTTGTTGATTATTCTGGTGCGGCAGCGGGTGTAACCGTTGACCTAAGTGCCGGAACCGCGGCTGATGATGGTGATGGTGCTAATGATACTATCGTCAATGTCGAAAATGTTATTGGGACAGGTAATATTGATAATATTACGGGTAGTACCGGTGCAAACACCTTAGATGGTGGCGCGGGTGATGATATTCTGGCCGGCCGAGGTGGTGTTGATACGCTTGATGGCGGATTAGGTTCTGATACGGCTGATTATACAAACGCGGCGGTAGGCGTTGTGGCTAACCTTGGTTTTAATGCGGCAACCAATGATGGTGACGGTGGTACCGATACCTTTGTTAGTATTGAAAATCTTACAGGTTCTGCAAATACGGATACCCTTACTGGTGATGCAAATGCGAATGTGTTAACAGGCCTTGCAGGCAATGATATTCTTACAGGTGCTGCGGGTAATGATACGTTAAATGGTGATGCTGGTGCAGATACTCTTACGGGTGGTACGGGTAATGATACGCTTGATGGTGGCGCGGATAACGATATTTTAACAGGTGGCGTAGGTAATGATGCCCTTGATGGTGGTCTTGGTACGGATGTTGCGGATTATTCTGGTGCGGCAGCGGGAATTACGGCTGATTTAGGTGCTGGAACGGTTGCTGATGATGGAGACCTCGGTAACGATACAATTACAAATATTGAAGATATAAACGGCTCTGCTTTTGTTGATACAATTACAGGAGATGCGAACGCAAACGTTATTACCGGTAATGCTGGTGATGATGTTCTGAGTGGTGCTGGTGGTGCGGATACCTTAAACGGTAGTGGTGGTAATGATACGCTTTCAGGTGGCGCAGGTATTGATGCTCTTGATGGTGGTCTTGGAACGGATACGGCAAATTATTCAGGTGCAGCGGCGGGTGTCACCGTTGATCTTGCAACAGGCACAGCGGCCGATGATGGTGATGGCGCAAATGATACACTTGCCAATATCGAAAATGTGACGGGTTCTGGTTTTATTGACGCGATCGATGGTGATGTAAACGCAAATACCTTATCAGGTGGCGCAGGTGCAGATGTTATTGATGGTGGCGCGGGTAATGATGTTCTAAATGGAGATGCTGACGATGATACGTTAACCGGTGGCGCTGGTAATGATACCTTAAATGGTGGTACGGGCAGTGATACAGCTGATTATACTGGTGCAGCTGCCGGCGTAACGGCTGACCTTGGCGCCGGAACAGCGGCCGATGATGGTGATGGTGGTGCCGATACGTTTAGCAGTATTGAAAATGTTATTGGGTCTGGAAATATTGATAACCTTACGGGTTCTGCAAGTGCAAACATCATTGATGGTGCTGGCGGGGATGATGTGATCTCTGGTGGTGCAGGTAATGATACGATTGATGGTGGCGCCGGTAATGATACAATTTCTGGTAACGCGGGTGTAGATGCCTTAGACGGTGGTGCTGGTGTTGATACAGTTGATTATTCTGGAGCGGCTGGTGGTGTAACATTAGATCTTGGCGCGGGAACTGCGGCCAATGATGGTGATGCAACAAATGATACGCTTGCAAACTTTGAAAATGTCACGGGTTCTGCCTTTGTGGATAGTCTAACGGGCGATGCTAATGCCAACGTTATTGATGGTGGTGCTGGTAACGATATTATCAATGGCGGAGCGGGCGCGGATACGCTTGATGGTGGCGCAGATAACGATACCTTGTCAGGTGGCACGGGTATTGATGGTATTGATGGTGGTGCAGGTACAGATACCGTTGATTATTCAGGTGCGGCAGCGGGTGTAACCGTTGATCTTGCGGCGGGAACTGCGGCAGATGATGGTGATGGCGCAAATGATACAATCACAAATGTTGAAAACGTGACGGGTTCTGGATTTGCCGATACAATTACCGGTGATGCCAATGCGAATGCTTTAACCGGTGGTGCGGGTGATGATAGTTTTGTTGGTGGCGCGGGTAACGATGCGATTGATGGTGGCGCGGGTAATGATACCGCGGATTATTCAGGCGCAACGGCAGGTGTCACGATTAACCTTGGAACTGGAACGGTTGCCGATGGTGATGGTGGAACAGATACCTTAACCAGCATTGAAAATATTATTGCGAGTGCAAATAACGATACGTTAATTGGTGATGCAAATGACAATACGTTAGATGGTCTTGCCGGAGATGATACGTTTATTGGTCTTGCCGGTAATGATACATTTAATGGATCAACGGGAACTGATACGGCGGATTATTCAACAGCTGCAGGTGCGGTAACAGTTGACCTTGGCGCAGGGACTGCGGCCATTGATGGTGATGGTGGATCAGATACCTTAAACAGCATTGAAAATGTAACGGGTTCATCTGCAAATGATACTTTGGACGGTAGTGCCGTTGCAAATATTATTGATGGTGGAACGGGTAATGACACGATTTATGGTGCTGGTGGCATTGATACTATTGATGGTGGACTTGGAACGGATACGGTTGATTATACAAGTGCGGCGGCAGCAGTAACGGTTGATCTTGCAGCGGGCACAGCGGCCGATGATGGTGATGGCGCGGCTGATACAATAACCAATGTTGAAAATGTAACCGGTTCTGGTTTTGATGATACAATTACCGGTGATGCGAATGCGAATGTGTTAACAGGTGGTGCGGGTAACGATAGCTTTGTTGGTGGTGCGGGTAACGATACTCTTGATGGTGGCCTTGGTACAGATACCGCGGATTATTCTGGTGAAGCTGCTGGCGTAACGATTAACCTTGGCACAGGGACGGTTATCGATGGATCTGGTGATACGGATACTTTAATTAGCATTGAAAATATTATAGCCAGTGCGCAAGACGATACGTTAATTGGTGATGCCAATGCAAACACTCTTGATGGTTTGGCCGGTAATGATAGCTTTATCGGTGGCGCGGGTAATGATACCTTTAATGGTGGTGCGGGTAATGATATCGCGGATTATTCTGGCGCGGCTGCTGGCGTAACGGTTGATCTTGCGGCAGGTACTGCGGCTGATGATGGTGATGGCGGGGCTGATACTTTAAACAGCATTGAAGATGTCACTGGATCAGGTTTTGATGACACGATTACGGGCGATGCCAATGCCAATACCCTAACAGGTAATGCAGGTAATGATACCTTCGTTGGTGGTGCTGGTGATGATATTCTTGACGGTGGCGCCGGTACAGATACAGCAGATTATTCTGGTGAACTTGCAGGGGTGACAATTAATTTATCTACTGGAACTGTAACCGATGGCTCTGGTGATACCGATACCCTTATCAGCATTGAAAACATTATTGCCAGTGCGCAAGACGATACGTTAATTGGTGATGCCAATGCCAACGTACTTAATGGCCTTGGAGGTAATGATAGCTTTATCGGCCTTGCCGGTAATGACACTTTTAATGGTGGTACAGGTATAGATACGGCGGATTATTCTAGTGCTGCAGGCGGCGTAACAGTTGATCTTGCCGCAGGAACTGCCGCAAATGATGGAGACGGTGCGGCTGATACCTTAAACAGCATTGAAAATGTAACAGGTTCTGCAAGTGCGGATAGCCTTGATGGTGATGCCAATGCCAATACAATTATTGGTGGTGCGGGTAACGATACAATCTCTGGCGCGGCAGGTAATGATAGCCTTGATGGTGGCGCCAATGATGACGTCATTTCTGGTGGTGCGGGCGTTGATGCGATTGATGGTGGTGCGGGCACAGATACCGTTGATTATTCAGGTGCGGCCGCGGGTGTAACCGTTGATCTTGCGGCAGGAACTGCAGCTGATGACGGTGATGGCGCAAACGATACAATCACAAATGTTGAAAATGTCACGGGTTCTGGGTTTGCCGACACAATTACCGGTGATGCGAATAATAACACGCTTACTGGTGCTGCGGGTGACGATAGTTTTGTTGGTGGAGCTGGCGATGATACCTTTGATGGTGGCGCAGGCTCTGATACAGCAGATTATTCTGGTGAGGCTGCCGGTGTTACTATTGATCTTGGTGCAGGTACCGTAACGGACAGCTCTGGTGGTACTGATACCTTAATTAGCATTGAAAATATTATTGCCAGTGCAAATAACGATATTTTGATTGGGGATGCGAACAATAATACCCTTGAAGGTTTAGCGGGCAATGATACGTTCCGTGGCCTAGGTGGTAATGACACTTTTGAAGGTGGCGCGGGTTCTGATACAGCGGATTATTCTACGGCAGCAGGTGCGGTTACAGTTGATTTGGGCGCGGGAACAACAACCAATGATGGTGATGGTGGTGTTGATACCTTAAACAGCATTGAAAATGTAACGGGTACAGCCGGCAATGACACAATCACAGGTGATGCCAATGCAAATGTGATTAATGCAGCTGGTGGTAATGACACGGTTTCTGGTGCCGGTGGCATTGATACCTTAGATGGTGGCGGTGGCATTGATACAGTTGATTATTCTGGTGCGGCAACAGGTGTAACTATTGACCTTGGCGCAGGTACAGCTGTTGATGATGGTGATGGTGCTAATGATATCCTTGCAAATTTTGAAAATATCACAGGTTCTGCAAATAATGATACAATCTCTGGTGATGCCAATGCGAACACAATTGATGGTGGCGCGGGTAATGATGCAATTTATGGTGCTGGTGGCGTTGATGCAATTGATGGTGGTGCAGGCGTAGATACGGTTGATTATTCTGCCGCGGCCGCGGGTGTAACCGCTAATTTAACATCGGGTACCGCTGTAAATGATGGTGACGGTGCTAATGATACTCTTGTTAATGTTGAAAACCTTACGGGTTCCGCATTTGCAGATAATTTAACCGGTGATGCCAATGCCAATACACTTAACGGTGGCGTTGGTGATGATACGTTATCAGGAGCCGCTGGTGTTGATGCCTTAAATGGTGGTGCGGGTAATGATACGATCTCAGGTGGTGCGGGCATTGATGCGATTGATGGTGGCGCGGGTACCGATACGGTTGATTATTCAGGCGCGGCGGCGGGTGTAACCGTTGATCTTGGCGCAGGCACAGCGGCCGATGATGGTGATCTTGCCAGTGATACCTTAACCAATATCGAAAATGTAACGGGTTCTGGATTTGCCGATAGTTTAACCGGTGATGCTAATGCTAATACGTTATTAGGTGGCGCGGGTAATGATAGTTTTGTTGGTGGCGCGGGTATTGATACCCTTAACGGTGGTGCGGGCGTTGATACGGCGGATTATTCAGGTGCGGCAGCAGGGGTTACAGTTGATCTTGCGGCAGGCACAGCGGCTGATGATGGTGATGGTGCCAATGATATCCTGGTTGCGATTGAAGATGTGACGGGTTCTGCCAATATTGATACGATTTCAGGTGATGCCAATGCGAACACCATTGATGGTGGCGCGGGTAATGATACGATCTCAGGTGCCGGTGGCATTGATGCTTTAGATGGTGGCGCAGGCGTTGATACGGTTGATTATTCAGGTGCGGCCGCAGCCGTCACCGTTGACCTTGGTGCGGGAACCGCAGCCAACGATGGTGATGGTGCAAGTGACACATTAGCGAATTTTGAAAATGTCACGGGTTCTGCCTTTAACGATACAATTGATGGTGATGCGAACGCCAATATCATTAACGCAGGTGCGGGTAATGATGTGGTTACAGGTGGCGCGGGCATTGACATTATGGACGGTGGCGCGGGCGTTGATACAGTTGATTATTCAGGCGCGGCGGCGGGTGTCACGGTTGACCTTGCGGCAGGCACGACGGCCGATGATGGTGATCTTGCCAGTGATACGATTACAAACTTTGAAAATGTCACGGGTTCTGGATTTGCCGATACAATTACTGGTGATGCAAACGCCAATACCTTAACCGGTGGTGCGGGTGATGATAGTTTTGTTGGTGGTGCGGGTAACGATGCGATTGATGGTGGCGCGGGGAATGATACCGCGGATTATTCAGGCGCAACGGCAGGTGTCACGATTAACCTTGGAACCGGAACGGTTGCCGATGGTGATGGTGGAACAGATACCTTAACCAGCATTGAAAATATTATTGCGAGTGCAAATAACGATACGTTAATTGGTGATGCCAATGACAATACGTTAGATGGTCTTGCCGGAGATGATACGTTTATTGGTCTTGCCGGTAATGACACGTTTAATGGATCAACAGGTTCAGATACGGCAGATTATTCATCAGCTGCAGGTGCGGTAACCGTTGACCTTGGTGCTGCAACAGCGGCCATTGATGGTGACGGTGGAACCGATACCTTAAACAGCATTGAAAATGTAACGGGTTCTGCAAGCGGAGATACCTTAACGGGTTCTGCGGCGGCGAACGTGATTGATGGTGGCGCGGGTAACGATACGATTGTTGGTGGCGCGGGCGTTGATACAATTGATGGTGGCGCAGGCGTTGATACGGTTGACTTCTCGGGTGCGGCCGCGGGCATTATTGCCGATCTTGGTGCCGGAACGGTTGCCGATGATGGTGATGGTGGTAATGATACAATAGCCAACGTTGAAAATATTACGGGTTCAGGCTTTAACGATACAATTGATGGTGATGCCAATGCCAATACGATTGATGGTGGTGCGGGTAATGATACCATTACTGGTGCCGGTGGCATTGATGCTCTTGATGGTGGCGCAGGCACCGATACGGTTGATTATTCAGGCGCGGCGGCGGGTGTCACCGTTGATCTTGGCGCGGGAACAGCGGCTGATGATGGTGATGGAGCGACAGATACATTAGCGAATTTTGAAAACGTTACAGGTTCAGGCTTTAACGATACAATTGATGGTGATGCCAATGCTAATACCATTGATGGTGGTGCGGGTAATGATACGATCTCAGGTGGTGCGGGCATTGATGCAATTGATGGTGGCGCGGGCACCGATACGGTTGATTATTCAGGCGCGGCGGCGGGTGTAACCGTTGATCTTGGCGCAGGCACAGCGGCCGATGATGGTGATCTTGCCAGTGATACCTTAACCAATATCGAAAATGTAACGGGTTCTG